>JAABUO010000007.1_pt1 | contig 693744 bp, 604 predicted proteins | sample 5559291 | NCBI WGS metagenome assembly JAABUO01 (sample SAMN10711878, study PRJNA513372) | rock metagenome | isolation source: Antarctica rocks | place: Antarctica: Victoria Land, Finger Mt sud
GAGGGTGGGCCGGTGAGTGTGGGGGCGGGGATGAGGGCCGTGAGGGGGGGCGGTAGGGTGGGAGGGGAGGGAGCGAAGAAGGGCGGGATTGGAGGAGGGGAGACAGATGAAGTGGTGGAGGAGAGGGAATATAGGGCTTGTTTGGAGAGGGGGAGGGGGGATCGGGACGAGGCGCTGAGGGCGTTTGGAGAGAAGAGGGCGGTGAGATTTCGGGGGGAGGGGGGATGGGATGGGTAGGGTAGGATAGAGTAGGGTAGCTGCTATGGGGGGTAACATAAATCGAAATGTGCAATACGCGCTATGCTATCTAATGGTATACTGCTGCCGTGATCTTACCAAACCCCATGAATATCTATCGTGAAAGCGTGATGTTGTGAAAGCGACGGCCATCCTCCAGACACCAACTCCAAACAACCAGCTCTTTCAGCGAAAGCCAACAAGCTACAAATCCCAACGCCGCTCACATCTCCTTCAGCTTCTCCACCTCCGCATACAACACCGCCGGATCCTCGAACACCGTCCACACACTCCTCGGCACATCCCTAAAAGCCTTCTCAAACCTCGCATCGCTATTCTTGTCACTCGTATTCAGCTCCGCCACATCGGTGACCTTCCTAATAAACACCTTCCGGATCCACCCGCCCCCAAACTTCCTATACATATCCCCATACGCCTCCGGGTCGCTCTGCGTGCTGTCCCCCACGCACAGCACCTTCCTCTTTGGCAGCATGCCATGAATCTTCTCCATCCGGCTGCTTTTGTACGCTTCGGTGCCTTGGGTCAGACCAGCGAGGAAGCCGCCGAGGTCCTGCCATGAGGCTTCGCGGAGGAGGATTTGGCCGGGAGGGTAGTTGGCGCGGAGGAAGGGGCGGAGGAAGGGGTAGAGGTTGTAGGGGGAGGCGGAGAGGTAGAACCAGGTTGGGGAGAGGAGGGAGTGGATGTGTGCGTAGAGGGCGGGCATGCCGGCGATGGGGGTGGGGGTGGAGACGAAGGTGGAGCGGAGGATGCCGATGGGGGAGGGGGTCATGGTGATTTTGATGGAGTCGTCAATGTCTGTAGGGATGGTTAGTAGATATCTCAAAGGCGGGGATTGAGCTTCGGTTTACCAGAGATTACCATCCAGCCTTCGGGAGCGGCGAAGTGGGTCGTCATCGGTCCGTATGGGGCGCTTTGTGGCGGGATAGCCTCGATGGAGATGGTGTCGCCATCCTTGTGCTCGCCCAGGTCGCCAATCAGCGTCTCGCTGACCGCACTTCTGCCCCCGGGACCCAGTTGTCTTGGCCCATCTGGAAAGCGCACATCCACACTCCTCGCAGGTGCAATCGTTGCCACAATGAGCTGCAGCCTATCCGAGATGGTCTTCTCCTCCTCTTGCCTGTTCGCTCCCTTCTTTCCAAGCCCAATCTTATCTGCTATGTTAGCCACCGCGTCACTGACATCCTTACCCGCATTCTTCTTGAAGTACGCAACGGCATACTCCGCGTGCCAGGGCTGGTCCGCATGCGCGTAGTAATGGACCGGTCTGTAGGCGGTATTGTCGAGTAGCCAGACGACCTCAGAGCTGGGGTCAATGTGCTGCGCGAAGGGGTTGTGTGCGCCAAGATAGGAGGAAAGCCTATCGGTTAGGGGGATGGAGAAGGGGGAGCCCATGTCGTGCGGAAGAGATTTCTCGATGGAGCTGAAGCCGCCTTCGGTGCGCGAGTCGCGTTCCACGCCTGTCTCCTCGAGGAGCTGGCGGGCTCTGTCGCGGGAGGACTCCATCGTATATACGGGATTTGGGTTCAGTATGAGAATAGACGAAGGAAAGGGTCATGAGCTGTAGGCACGAGGGAAAGGATCGCGAGATGAGGATATGGATGACCGTGAGAAGATACAGAGGAAATGGAGAGGCAGCGACAGAAAGAGATAGGGAGTACAAGCAAGACAGGTTTCATGGAGGAAGCAGCGAATTGGCAGCGAGTATAGCATCATGTGGGCCCATCACAAACAACCTGGTCGAGGCCGCAGCCACGTGTCGAGTGATCATCAATACTGCTGCTTCTGATGACATAGTTGGCCTGACCATGTGTGGCACGAAGCTGTGTGTACCATAGAAAGCAAGAAGGTCGTGATGATCATTCATGGGTAGAAGCGAGGATGAAAGCAGGGAAGGGAGTCTGATGCATCACGTGACAACGTGAAAACTTTCAGGAGCTTACCTTGTTCGCCTTATTACTAATCATTCAGGCCAGATGTTCTGGCATCCACAAGCAAGCGATATTCAGACAACAAGGTCCCACTCAAAGCTCAACGAGTAAGTAGTTGGACTGCATATCAAGACGTGGATTGATGTTTTCTCGGCTAGCGACGCTGCCTTCTACAGTAAGCTTCGACTTCCTTATCCGTCGGCCATCCACCCCAATCCTCCTGCTCCTGCACTAGCTCATACATCCTTTCAAGCCTGTCCGCTGCAGCACCAGTTGCAAGATCATCAGAGCTGCAAGAAACGCTCTCCCGCCTGTCTAGAGCTTCATGGCCTTGCTCGTCAGAGTCCTCTTCTCCGACACGAGTCTGCTCGTCCCGCTCGCCAATGGCCGTCCAGCTTTGCTCGAGGAAGACACGTGCCGCGATCAAGCATCTTCTCAGGAGTCTTCTCCCATTCATCGCTTCGTCAGCGACAACTTGGAGCTCCGGGGCAAAGCGAGACATCCACTCGATGAGGGCGTGGATACCCGTGAAGTCTTCCCGCAGGCCGAGCACTCGAATGAATGCGTGAAGCTGGGCTGGGCTAGGAACTTCCAGCAACCTTGGCAGAAAGTCGTTGATCGTTGACACACCGGGTCCTAGACTTTTTCCGATAGATGACTCCTTCTCGCCGTAGGTGCTGTTGGTGACTAGACGCTTGAACAGACTCTTCACAAAAGGAAGGCCGTCTTCTAAGATTTCTTTTGCTTTGAGCAAGATGTCGCTTCTGATATTGTCCCGATCCGATGAGCGGACTGGTGGAACAATAATAATTGCGGCGGCAAAGATGGCCTTCTCCAAGCCTACACAAACGATCTGGAATCCAGCGAAGTCTAATTCAAGCCCAATCGAGCCCATCTGCGAGAGCACCGTCCGAGTATGAGACCAAGCCAAGACGTCCTGTACCTGAGTATCAGCCCTGTGGTTGCTATCTATGATCACTTCCGATCGAGCCAGAGCCGAGAGAAGCGCGTTCCAAGGCGGTCGGTAGAATGGCTTTCGCGCGAGCAGGAGTCGGTAAGCTTGCAACAACGGATTGATGGATTGGACGCTCATTGGCACTTGACCTGCTTGGGTAGACTTAAGGAGCTTGGCAGGGACCTGGAGCACCGGCAAGGATTTATGGCCTTGAGCTGGGCTGAATTGGCTCAAGAATTGGACGAAGGCTGCAAAGGTATGTTCTGACATGTACCCGATGTCAGTGAGAGTCCTGGAGCCTCCAAGAGCGTCTTGGCTCAGGAGTGCATATACCACCCGAGGAGGCAAGGCACTCTCTCGTAGATATCGTAGTCCCAATTCGAACGATTTGGCATGCTTGAGAATGAAAGCTAGAAACCTGCCCGAGGGCCGAATACCGGCTCTTAGCGTAAGCTCGAAGAACTCGTTGGTCCCCGGCGGTGACGTTCGCACGTAGATGGCTTCGCGAGGACTAGGCTTTTCGTACACACTGGGGCTATCGCCAGGCAGTGCTATTTCCGGGTCCTCTTCCAGCACCTGGGCATCGCGCTGAGCCCTACCTTTCTGCACCCGTGCAATTCTCTTTTCCTCGAAAACCAACTTTTCGAACATAGCATAACAGACATCCTGAACACTGGGCCCATTCGTGTCCTGGTAGGCTAGAAAACACGCCCAAGCTTCATCTATGGTTCTTGTTGCGCGAATTCGGGCCGCCCAGATGTTGGTCTGCCATGGTGGCTCCAACGTACTGCTGCTCGGAGCCGCTCGCCGTGACATGATCGGTGCAGAAAGCAGTGTCCGTGTCTGTACTGTGGGACTTTCATCCGTATCCCACCCGGCCATTATTCTCGCAGCATCGTCCCATTGTTCGTCCGGATAACCCGTTTCCTTCCGTCTGAGCATTGATTCTCCGGCACGACTCACACCATAATTGGGCCCTTTCTCAGTGTCCAAGCCGAGTCTATCCTCTTTCCAAGGCGGCCACGACTTGGCTTTCATGGCAGCCCAATCTCGTTCTTGCAGGCTTTTCTTGTGTGCTAATTGAACACGGGTAACTGCGCGGTAGCCCCCTCGATCGATTGTTAAGGGGGGTTCGAACTCATTCATGGCCCTCAAAAGATCAAATTGAGCTCTCTGCTGGTAGACAATTGACTGGAATGGCCGCATCGAAGCTGGATAAGAGAGCAACGATAATGCTGAGTTGAAAACGAATGTAACCCTAGCTATCGCGCTGCTACTTTGTGGTTTTATTCGCGCTTCTCGACTGTGGCTCATTAGGTGAGCAGCCAGTAACGCCGTGATGGATACCATAGCTTCTGGGTAAACCTTCCTTGCATGGCGCAAGAGCCGGACGAATACTATCATTACTTCAGCGATGTCCAGAGCCGACGTGCTCTGTGACAAAGATATATCACGTCTAGCTCTTGACGAAGCGCTTGTTTTGGGAGTGGCTTCAGAGTCTGTACGACGATGCACTGGAGGCTGCGTCCCAGTGGTCAACCTTGACCAAGCGTACATCAACATTAACTTCAATGATCGAGCATTCCAGTCTTGGCGTCGAAGAACAAGGTTAAAGACGAAGTGCGGTACCGATCTTGGCGGAATCACAATAGGTGCGTGGGTGAGAGTCCAAAGCCTGGTCGCTGCCAAGTCAGATGACTCGGCAGTAAGGATCCAAGCCCAAAGGTCGACATCTGTGAAATCGTAGCTATCCTTCCTCAACAATGCCATCACGTCATCGCTGAAGATCTGCGACAGCTGTTTCTCCAGCGTCACCCGCTCAGTGGGCTCATGCGACGTGAGACGTATGACGGTACCCTCACTCGAAGCCCATCTGATGTATTGTGCCAATAGGGTTCTCAATCCTTCCCTAGGACTCCTGGATAATGACTCGACGTTGGTAGCTAGCATTGTTGTCGGCCGTACCCTTGGCCGACCCGATTCACTGATGGACATGGGATCATGGTGCGATAAGTCAAGCTTATTCGAGTGCAGCCCGGGCGGCGCGTAGAGGTGTCTCAAGGGATCCAGAGCAGATAAGATAGCATCTGAGGGGGTAGGCGAAAGAACGGGAACGGCATGCTTCCGTCGACGGTAAGATGCAGGGAGTGGAGATCCTGCCCTCGTCTCCTCTGACGGCGTTCGTCTGAGGCCTCGAATGCGCCTATAAGTCGCATCGCCTGGTTCCTCGGCTGTAATGACTTCCCTGTGTACGAATTGTACAAGGCGAATATGCGGACGTCGGGTCCTCGGGGAGATTCTTGACCGTTTTGCAAGCCTGCCCTGGACTGACTGGCAGACTCTCTGCCCACGTTTGGGGTCTTGAGACTCCAACTGCGTCTTCACTCGTTGTGCAGAGCGGGCCAAGTGAAGTAATTGAGCACTATGAACAAAGTGTATGCCTCTTCGAGGCAGGCAGTGGACCTGAGGGTGCGTAAGCAAGTTCAGTTGTCAACATTCCCAGCGCAGGATACCTGGAAGCAGAACGACGGTGGAACAAGACCACCAGTTCGATACCCGGCGTGGACCACCCATCCAGTAGGCAAACAGACTCTAGAAAAGAACATTCATAGCTCGAACATGTAAGGGACAAGGTTGATGGAAGTTGGATTCGGTACTCCCTGCACCATGTACGGTGATTGGCTGGAGAAATGCTTATGTAATCAGGCTACTTGGTGTGCGAGTCTCCCTCCAGACTTTGGCCCTTATCATGAGACCTGCACTGTGTTCACGATACAAAGAGAGCGGGAGCTGATGTTCTCTAGACGATAGATCTCGTTCCGCGTCGATTAGCAGCCGCCAGCATCTTAATTATTCACCTTGTCACCCTACCCTAGCCCGATTTCGCACCGCATGGCTACCCTTAACAGGATCCAGAGCCCCGATCCTTTGCCAGTCAATTCTCTTAATCCCACAGGCAAGCGCAAGCGCGCTGCTATCACGGAGGAAACCGACGGCAATGATCCAATTTCACAGGAGGAAAATCTATCCTCCACGAAAAAAGAAGTTGCACAACTGCAAGAGCTGCTGGAGGACATACTGGTAGTGTTGAAGAGGTGAAGTGCCCCCCTAGTCAGGACTTCTTAGGGGTACATCATCCTATGTTGCCGTCCACTGACGCTGTTCTACATATAGTCGCGAAATATCCTCTCTCATCCTGCAGCGCCCCCAGTCTCCAACCACGGACGAAGATCATGCCACAAAGCGTCTAAAGCTAGCTGAACCCGATGGCCCGGTAACAGTGGCTTCACGAGTTGCCACCAAAGCTTATAGCACGATGGACAGGTTCATGCAAGATATGGACAGGGCGATATCAGACACAACCAAGGGGCTGGAAGGCAATACGACCAACGGCGCAGACCGGCCAGCGGAAAGACGACCAGCGAGCGCGCAAGCGAAGATCCACCAAGTCAAGGCCTTCAAAACCGAGTTAGGCAACCTGGTACTGAGGGAAATGACGATGAGACCGAAATTATGCATGTCGGCTGATGAAGATGACGGCTTGAAAACAGACCAGGACGATGGCGATATCGCGGCAACCCAAGGGATCGACACGTTCAAGAAGGGTGTGAACAAGGTTGCATTGACTCTGTATGGAAGTGCCCCGACCCCAAAGCAATTGTTCTCCAGCTTCCAACAAGACGCCGCAGATCGAGAACTAGATTCCTTCTACGGAGAAGACTACAGGGCCTCGGTCAGGACCATAAAAGAGATCGCCCTTCCAAATGGAATTACTACTACGACTATCGTACCAGTTCATTGTTCGGACTCAAAGTCGGAGAACAAAAGTGCCCTGAAACTGGGTGAGCTCTTGCCGCAGCCATCATCACTAGCGCAACTCAACCCTCCAAGACAATCAAGACACACAGCCACTAGAAGCTCGTCTGTGAATTGGTACAACGCATCCGAATCGATTCCCTCGACACGGAGCTATCGGCGAGACAACTATTCGACTCAAGCAATGGGAACAGGTCAGTGGCTGACATACAATGTTGCCCCATCTGCATCCAATATGTCTTCACCTGAAGCCAAGAGGAAGCAACGAGATCGCGCATTGAGTTTTGGAGAACCTCAGACTACGCTTCCTAAAGAAACCGTTGATGCTCATAACCTGGCGAAAGACGAGGCACTCTTCCGGAGTGCTTTCTCAAGCTTCGCTCCTGATACCGACAATACGGGGGCGACGGTGAGTACGCGCACTAAGAACAGACTCTGGTGGGAGAAGGTAGGAACAAACAGGTTTTACAGCGCGCTGAATTACGCCGAGCCTGAGGCGGACGAGGAACCTACACCGGATACTAATGGCACATTTGAAGAGGGGGTGGACGATGAGATAGAGCTCTTCGAGGAAGCTGTGGCTTCATGGACGCCTGAAGAGCTGCCGGTAGAACTACGAGAAACGGAAAAGAAGACAAAAGAACCGGGGACCACCCAAGAGATTGACGAGATCCTAACCGAGATATCGGAATTGCTCGAGACTCTAAACTCTTACCAGCGCGTTCGGAACCTCTCACTTGCAACGAATTCCCGCACCACTGCTGGCCAGAATCCACAGCTTACGGCAATGTCGGGAAGTCCGACCAGTCCGTCTTCTGCCGAATTCGATGTCTACGAAATGCTAAAAGCGCAGCTGACTTTGATGGTTTCCTCGTTACCACCGTTTGCCGTAGCAAGACTAGACGGCGGAAAGATGGCAGCGCTCAATATCAGCACGAAGATTCAAGTTGAGGGCAAAACTGGCAAGGGCACCATGGAAGAGGATGATGTCAGTTTGAAAGCTAGGCCAGCAGCGAATCCAGCTGCCTTTCCAAGGTCGGGTACCGCAAGCTCAAGCTTACCTGCTCGCTCAAACCCATATGCTAGCACCCCTGCTCCACGCCCAACCTATGCGGCGGCGCCGGCTTCGGTCTCGAGACAATCTTCGACCTACCTACCAAATCAGCAGTATTCCAATCGGCCAATCTCCTCGAGTCAATACTACGGAAATGCCAGCTCATCGGTCTCGACCCAGCAGCGTGGTCCCATGACAGCGGATCGCTATTCTTATGCCGCTTCTCAGCAGTACAGCCAGCAGGCTGCGCGAGCATCGAACAGCGGGTACGCTAACGGATACCGGAGTCCCGTTACACACAGTGGTACATCGTACAGCCAGCAGTATACGACTCCGTCTCAAGGATCGGCAGCGTCTATCACGTACTCGCAGCCGCAGAGACCAAGCCAGCCGGGTTACCAGCAACGTGCCATGAACTCCCAGGCATTTGGCTATGTCAACGCAGCTGCTGGTCGAAGCGCTTCTCCCCAGCAGCCATCATCCACGTATACCCCTCAGCAACGGTCGTCCTATGCTGCAAATAATCCGACACCCAATCCACCAGTCGCGCCGATGTACCATTCTCACTCCTCGCAGTATGGCGGACAAGCGACACCGTCTCAGCAAGCGAACGGTAGTATCACAGATGAAACCACGAGCCAGCAGAGCCACTTGACGGCGAACGAACAGGCGGCACTCATGACCCGCCAAAAGGCACAGATAGCAGAGCAGCAGAGCCAAACCCCGAGTAGGCACACTTCCAGCACGCCGCAACCGGCGAATGGCAGCTACGCAGGACAGCCAAACGGGGCCTCGACGCCCCAGCAGAACGGGGTCACTGTTGAGCAGGGCCAATAACAGCACTAGAACGGTTGTCCTTTGCCATATCAGATATTCAACCAGGGCGGCCTCGAACGTGTTTGCGAGTACTCTTGTTGTAGATATCGAGGATGATGGGAACGCTTCTAATAGAAGATGAAGGTTGATGTCTGATTGTCACGATGGTGTTGGAAGGTTGTCAACGCCTTCGCGAACTTGGAAACCATGTAACAGGGAGAAGGCGACTCCATCTAGAGTGGTAGTAGTGGTCTGTAGAGTTGTAGCTCTTCACCAACGCCAGTCCGGCATATTTCACCAACAGATCTGTACTCGTGCGTGCCATACATGTACCACTATCATATCTCGATGTCGTGCACATGCTAGCGACAATAATGACTGCATCTCCCCGACCAAAGCCCACCTATCAGGGGAAGCCGATTACCTCGCACCTTTTGCCTGCATGAGGCCGACGCGCGACCAACACACTCGGACCCAGCCTACCGAACGAAACACCAATACACGCCGCCCCCTGGTCATCAGAACAACTTCCCTCTGTCTCCTTACCCTCAAGCGAGGCCTTCCGTAGCACCGCGCACCCGCCATTGGCGCAGCATACAGACGCACCCAACTCCCAACTTCTAACTTCCAAGTCCCAAGCAAGGAGTTCCCTATGCTTTTCCGATGCCCGAAGGTCTTCCTTATTATAGCCGACATGGCCATTTGCAGTAAGCCTGCTTGTTGTTATCCGCTTGACGATCTGCGATCATCGTGGCATCGTGAAATGCGAGAGGCCACCCTCCCACTGCCTCCCTCTGACCCCTCCATTGAGGTTTCATCGCTCCTGCCAAACATGTCTCACCACCATGTGCCTCTTTGACTGGGGATGTTATATTTCCGACGGACCTCTTCTCTCATATCTCCTCCTCTTACCTCTCCAATCTCCTATGACATATCTTCTCTTTCACTCATTCCTCCGGTACTAGACCAATTGGGTTGAAGACCGCTCATAATTGATGGTGTATAGTCAGCATTGACTGACCAAGCAGACTCGACTGGTGAAAGTCAACACCATCAAATCATAGCAGTCCGTCCAAGCCTAAAATGCCTTTCATTGGCGATTCACGTCGCCGCCAATTGAGACGACTGTCTTCGAGGAGCGTCTCTCAGGCCTCGACAGCTTCCAAAGACCCCACAAAGCCGGATGGGAACAGCTTAGAGGATAAGCCGGTGGTTAGGCAGCGTCGGATGTCAAGGGTGTCGAAGCATGATGAGAGTGAGGATATGCTTCCTACGAGCACCGACTCGCCACAAGCCCGTGGAAGAACGGAAGCTTCAAGCAAAGAGCATGTGAACGTCTTTGCCTTCATGGAGAAAGAAGAAACGAGTAGTGGAACGGATACAGAGCACGCCGATAGCGACATTCCAGCTCTTGCCTCCTGCGGCAGTTCAACAGCGTCTTCGAGTTCAGAGCACTCGCCGCCACCGCAACTTCTATCCCCGTACAGTGATCTCGGAGTGCATGCGGCAGAGAACAAAGGAGAGTTCTTATGGTATCACCATCGAAGGGACGCCAGCATCAATTCGGAGTCAGGCATGTCCATGCTCTCTGCAAGCCCAGTCGAGGAGTCGCCAGTCCTAGGGTACAAAGGTAGCTTTCAAAAATTCGATGATGATACACCCACTACCAGTCACACGAAAATCATGAGTGGTCTCATTACTACAGCGGTCCCGGAAACGCCGACAGCCCACATGAACCACAGCCACTCTATGGAGCTCCGCCTTATGGAGGAGCCAGAGGCGTACTATGGCTCATCTCCTTACATTCATCCTCAGACGCCTCGAACAGCTAAAGCCAGAATTCCCCAGCCAGATCTGCAACCGTGGTGGCAGCCAAGTCCCCGCCAATCCAGCCCGGGAAGCATACCTCCGCCGCCAAAAGCCCAGGCACAAATGGAGAAGTCCGGCTACGATTTTCTTGCGCCGGCAATCGACTCTCGAGATCGGAGGTTTCTGACGCCTATATACCGCAAGTTCGAAACGCTCAACAATCGTATCCTACTATACCTCCAGGACGAAATAACTGAAATGGAGGACGCGTTGAAGAGGCTTGACACAGTTATCACGCAAGAGGAGGGTCAAGGGATGCCGCCAAGGAGGACGGAAGCTATGTACCCTTCGCAATCGAAGTGGCATAGGCAGGAATTGATGTGCAGGATATTTGTTAAGGTTGAGCAATACAGTATGCTGGCCCTAACATTCAGGCGCGTGAAGACACTAATCGCAGGGACTTCGTAGACTCTACTCTCACGTCCTACAGCAACCTTACCAAAAGCCTAGAACAAGCCTCAAAGTTCGACATCAGTGCGTACAAGGACTGGATCTCGGAGCATGCGCCTTTAGTCGAGCAAGAAACACATTTTCTGCACAACGAGGCCGACCTCATAATCGTATCTCAATCAAGGACGATAGATCCCCCATTCCCCAATGTTACACCCACCATGATGGTGGTAGTTGCGCTTTTATCGATCGTTGTGGTATTCAAAGTTGTGCCGCAGTTACTGGCACGCGTGGTCATCGCCCTGGTAGTTGGTGTGGCCGCCCTTTGCACCCTGACACCCAATGCTCTTTCGGACTTAGCGAATATTCGAGACTCGAAGCGAGCAATTGGCGTGTGAGTTTGGCTCGCTCGTCTTGATCATTGAGGGTTTGCTAAATCATTAACTCTAGCTACGCTGCTGTCATGCTCGTCCTCGCTCTTGTTGTTGGCTGAATGAGCTTCGCGCCGAGAGCGAAATTACTATGATGCAATGGCTGCCCTTGTCATGCGGGTGGTGTGTACGGGGCGAGATCAAGCTCGAGTGGTTTGACAGTTTTGATCGGCAGACATGCCGTCAAGATCGATATGCGAACGCTGGAACATATGCTATGCGCGAGTCAGCTGTGCTCGGTCTCTCCGGTCCACCGTGTGGTGAGTTACTTTCATCCTACGGTACTAGTTCGGTCTCAACAATCCATTATCAAGACCTCTCGCTAACGTGTACGACTCAAGGTCGAACCGCGAGTTTTGAGTTAGACTGATGAAATAGACCAAGCCGTCCAACGATGCGAGTGCTTTTCCACAGTGTACACAAAGAAAGAAAGTCCACTGGGCTGCCAGATGTGGCGAGTTTGGGTGAAGCAGCAAGACGACTTTGATGAAGCGCCAAGCCAAACCAGACCAATAGCCACAGAACACGAGGGCAGATGCGATGGTCGTAGAAGGAAGAATTGATACGAGCAACCTGTTAGGACAGTCGTCATTGCGGTGCCAGGCGCTGTGAGGGTCCCGGCAGGAGCTGCAGGATTCTGTGGACATCTATCGGGGCTACTCGTTCTTGGGAGTGGGAAGTGATTCGGGGTGTCTTGATATCGATGCTGTTTGCTTGTCTTTCCCTTCGATTTGCCGTCCAAATCCTGTACAGGCTTGATCATGGTTGGGAGGAGTCCTGTTAAATATGTTTGTATCGACTTTTACATTCTTCGACGTCTACGGGTAGTAATGATAGTAGGAGTTTTATCCAGAGAAAATTTTCCCACATCATGACGCATGTCCAAAATTGCAAATGGACTTGTCGGATTGAACCTCGACTCCATTGGCCTTAGAAAATTCAGACTAATTGGTACAAATATTATCGCCTTTGACGCAGTCGGATATGGACGACGAGGAGCCTTGCTGTTTGGTCCATCCATGTCAAGGGTCGTCTTAGGGTTCTGATGCAAGCTTATCTTTCTTCGTTGCCCTCGTAGAGTCATTCAATGCAAGGGATGAAGAGTGACATCTTTTGGAGGTCAACTTGTGCTTCTATCATGTTTTGAACAACCTGCACACGCGCTGTTCCCAGGAGAAATCTGGATTGCCAATAACGCAAGCCTGAACGACATTAGATCTCGATTGTGTGCCTGTATCGTCTTCGCTCGTCTTGAGAGGTCCCAGTAATCGATTGCTTCGGCCGGTCAAGGTGGGCTTCCTCTCAAGACGTGACCTGCACTGGACGTGTAGACTGATTGATTGACCTACAAAGCAGATGCAGACCATATCACCCAAAAGCTTTCCTACATCTCTTAGAAACCTTTCGAGAGGGCAGCTCCTACTGCCTTCTAGACGATGGTACCATCAGGCCCCTCGACCCTCCGTCTTCCGCGACGACAGACTCCTTCCTTACACCTTCATCGCCATCTGCTGCGGTGGCTGCGCCTTGGGTTACTACGCACAAAATCAGTCACAAAGCGGCGGTGATACTCGTCTTCTAGACCTGATCCACAAGCACGCTGCCTATTCGCTCGCCAACATCCGCGAAGGAAGATACTACACCATGATTACCTCGTCCTTCATGCACTTCTCTCCCATCCACCTTACCTGCAACATGTACGGGCTTTATCAGCTAGGACCTCTTATGACCATGTACTTTGGCCCGGCCACCTTCCTCGTAATCTGGATTGGCGGTTCTATAGCCTGCGATGGCGCAACCTTATACTGGGATTCCATGAAAGAAAAAGCTGCAGCAAAATTCGTACAGCTCAAGTCTGCAGGCGGCGGAATGAGCAACATCTGGCGGCTGAACAGGAACGCCGACTTGCAGAATCTTCAGACTCATGCTATAGGCATAGGGGCTTCAGGTAGCGTGCTATCTATGCTGGCAGTGTTTGTCGGCATGATGCCAACGCACAAGATCATGCTTTTTCCAGTTCCATTACCCATGCCCGCTTGGATCGCTGCGTTAGGATTCGTGGCTGGCAGTGCATACTGTCTGAGAGAGAACTATCTTCCCGCCATTGGACATGCAGGGCATCTTGGCGGTTTGGGGTTTGGGCTGGCATATTACATCGTCAGGCTAAGGCCATGGTTAAGGCGCTTCCGCTGAAGGTAGAATGGGGTGCGCTGCCATACACTCCACCGTTGCAGTCGTCAACCTACTGTGCATCGCACGAGTTCTGGGTCATGATCGGCGGCGCAATGCAATATCAGCCGGCACTGAAGACGCAAATTTAGCATGCATGCTACTATGTTCGTAGCGGTTGAATGCTCGATTAAAAAGATCTGGTCCAAGCCTGACTGTCCACTCCTGGACGCAACGGATCACGAATCGATGGATCGACTGGGACATTGCTCGAAGTCGTATGTCTTTCATCGCTTTGTCAGCTCTTCCGTGGGCTCAACACCTTGTCTTCTTTGCAACACCAAGAACAATGTCATTGATTGTGGAGACAAAGGATTCTATCACATAAGGCGTGTGATCTGCCTGGAAGTCTACCACCTTGACTACCGTGAATCACAATGGTTTTGTGTCCGTTATTCCTATACTACATGACATGGCATTCCATTCCGCTCCTGTTCTTCTCCGTCTCACCCATCAGTCCTCTGCTCTCATCCGTCCAACTAAGGCACTCCATTCACGCAGTAACGATCCATCAACAAAACGCTTTGCTCAGGTAGCGAAGCTCCCATCGACCTCTAACGAACATTCCGCCCTCTTTAGATAAGCAATGGCCGGCCCACGAAAGGGGTCGCTCGATGAGTTTGACCAAATGCTGCTCGACGCAGCGGATGGGATATTCGAAGTCGAAGTCAAGATCGAGGACACCGTCAAAACCAATCCTCGAAAACCCAAGTACATCTGCGCCGACTGCAGCAAGACTCACACCTCAGCGAAGGCCCTAGGCAATCACTACCTCCGGACGCACCTCGAAGGCGACTCTCCCTGCGAGCACTGCACGACCGATCAAAGTTGTGCTCGCCACCATGTCTACTACAACTGGGTGAGAATGTCCAGCGACCCCAAGCCACATCAATGCCTTTTGTGTTCGGAGTGCTTTGGCACTCCCACAATGCTTAGAGCGCACCAGTGCAGTGCGCGTCCTGGGAATCGGCGCAAACCCAAGGAATCAAGTAGACGGACGATTGTGAGGGTTGAGACGACGCCGGTCCCGGACTCTGAACGAGCGCATTATGGCATGCCTTGGCCTGCTCCGACGCGACAATGGGGACCTGCACCTGCACCGGCACCTGTACCTGCACCGGCGCTTGCGCCTGCGGCCCAGGACGATAGGATGAGGATCGGCTTCGTATTGCAGAATGTTCGTAGGATGGACGTTGATTTTGTGCCTCTGGACTCAGCGAGGCGGTTACTTATGCTGGTAGCCGATATGGGTACTAGGGGGTGATAGAGGAGTTATGACTAGAGATAGTAGTGCAACACGTTGCCCCCGAGAGAAGCCAATATGCTAGCCCCCTCTCGTGCTAGCGTTCGCCAGACCAAGCGCCTCGGCACCCAAATGTACTTCTAAAACCAACGAAATCCGGTTTGACGTTTCTCTCACCATCACTACAGCCACAGCAGGCGTACAATCTCTCTCGCATCATTGACAAACTCGCCAAAGGTTGGAGGACGTCATTTCCGGGAGCTTCTGTTGTGAGGTCTTGTATCTGAAGCTGCGCCTCGTAAGCCGCCGGCGATGATGGCCGACTTTGCTTAGGCCGTCTTTTGGGTCGCGTCTCTATCAATAGAATTACTGACATGATCTGCAGCTCCAGTACACATCTAGCGTTGTGAAAGATGCAAGGCATACATCCTTGGGCCAATGACGTCCGGACTCGCACCAAGTCGTGACTCACTTTGTAAATCTAGCATCACATTCTCATCTGTCCTTGATCCTTTCATAGAACGATATTTTGTTCACTATCGGGTTACACCAGTGAGTTTCGAGCTCCACTCTTAATATTAACTCTGCGTTGATTGTACTGTGATGCATTGACGGATCGAACTCGACTACTTAAGGGTTTCACACACCCGACCTACCATCGCTCTTCTGCAATCCTCATTCCAAGAGACACTTATCGATTCTCGATAGATAGGTTTCTCCTGGTATGCAGTGTGATCCAATGGTTTGAGCTTTTCTCTTTCACCAGACCTAAGGTTATATATATACACATCCGTAATCTTGTATCCAGCAACTCTTATACTATAGACTCACCACATGGTAGCGTTGTTCATTGGTTCGACTCTCTCTGCAGTTGCATTTTATGGCCACTTGGCCAATCTCTCCAGCCTCTCGCTACCGCTCCTCTACTCTATCGAACCCCCTTCGCTTCCGGAGCAAACGCCCAACTCTCTACACTTCTCTATTGAACTACACTTACAACAGATGGTTAAGAAGGAGCACTATGATTATTCTCTCACGCTTTGCCGCCTTGATACTGACTTTGACGTGAGCCTTCCTCACCTCCCTGGCCCTAAATTTGGAAACAACACTGTGGTTCTAATTGGCATTGATGCTAATTATCATCCTGGGTGCTGCGAGTACGAAAATTGCCGAAACCCGACTGTCATGCTCACTCCCGATTCTCTACAGTCCTCAATTCACTCCTAGAGTTTCCTCGATAGGGTACATCTTTATCACTGGTCTCCTTCTTAAATTATCTCTTCTGCTAAGCATGATGTGTACAAACGAACCTACGTCTTCGCATTGCTAGTCACTTGAGCTATTGCGCTTCGACGCCCCGAGGGTATGACTAAGCTCTCGCTATCACAGAAAGCCAGAAAAGGGCTCGAAAAGACAATTGTCTGCGGTCGTTTTCGTACCCAAGATCAAGGACGTTGATGTTACTGCCATTGCTCAAGCCTCAGTAGAGGGATTCCTCGAGTGATTCTTCTGCGAGCACAAGAGCACCGAAATACCTGGTGCCAGATCGAAGCTCTCAAACGCACTTGTCTTTCGTTGGGGTGATAGGGATATACCTGTTAGGTGCTGGGTGAAAACGAGGTGGTGGAGGCACGTTTTATGAATGGATACATTCAAAGACTATTTGGCTTCATTTGCCACCGACCGCGCATTGGGGAAATGGCCAATTATGTTACTCTAAATACATGTTACTGCTGGCATAACTCCCAGCCGCTACCATTGGCTAACCCTGTTTCTCAGGCAGCAAGCAATGTCCGAGCGCAGATGTGTCCACCAACAATCCGAGAAATTTTTGACGAAAGGATCAAAGCGCTCAATGACATGCCCATCGCCAATCGCCTTGATACAGCCATGAGGTCATCTCCACAAGAGACGAGGAAAACAAAGATCTCAGAAGTCAGTTGAAGACTTCCGAAGCCTCACACGCTCAAGAGATCAAGCCATGAAGGATGCGTCTACTCGCCAAAGGTTCCTCAATAATATCGAGCGAGCTAATATCAAGATCGCACACACGGCAAAGGTCAAAGAGCTTAAGGATAAGTCTACTATCAAGAGTTCCGGCGTCAGGAATCTTTCAAAAAAAAACATTACCCGTCCTCTCACCTATTCTGAGATTGACTTACAATATAAATAGTGATAAAAGTTAAGATGGCATGGCACATGATAAGAGAGAAGGAGCGTAGATGTTATTCGAGCCTAGAAAAGAAGGGAATCCTTACACCACCGCGAGCCTTCGAGCTACGCAAGCTACCTGATCACCACGAACTTCCATGGAAATCACAGGAGAGAGACGAGCGGCTCTAAGCCATAGCTTTGACAGAAATGTCTTTCACAGCCAGTTTCCTGCTCTGGGGCAGAGACGTGCTACCCGGTGGGTTCGGTGAGTCCGCCTGAAGAAGAGGAGAAAGATGCCAAGGAATGTGCAGAGATTCAGCCTGCAGATGATGTGGAGTTGATTGGCGTCGATGCTTATACCGAGACTCAAGAGTTCAAGGGGCTGGGCAAGCACGGCACCAAGAAGTAAGTTTCAGACATAGTCGCTTGTTGCGCCGTCCATTACTTACGATCTCACTGTCCTCCTTGCGGAAAATCACCGCATCGTTTGTAGACCTACTCCTCACAGGCGCCAATTCGAAGCAGGGATCGAGAAATACGTTACTACACTAGCAAGACAAATCCTGGCGGATAGAGACGCGCAGTATGAGTACAGCGAGGTTTGACTGACACTCAAGAAATAAAGGGAAGGGCTGGTCTGGCAAGAGGCTCCTGGTTACCGATTGACAGATCTCGTCGACATGAATCAAACACCGTGATTTTCCTAAGATTGGCTGAGAAGTTCGCCATGCACAATGTTCGATCTATGCTCAGATGTGGAGCTAATCTTGAGAGTGCGCTACGAGATCGAGAGCGTAGTAGCTGAAGTGATGGTAAGGTTTTAATGAGCCGACTAGGTCAACTTCCAACAAGCCCAGCCCAGAGGTTGCTCCAGTAGTACGAGAGAAGTCGTTCATACTGCGGAACGAGAGCTGGTTGTGCGAACTATACTATATTCCACGGTCTTTCAAACCGTGAGAAGGTCACGAACACCGAAAAAAATTCTCAGGATTCGCAAGAAGTCAATAGCGCACCGGTAATGGCGGATCCCGAGCCCTGTTGGTGTTGCAATGAAGCGTATAATAAAGAGCTATATAAGATGATCGTCGGGTATTGTGATCCAAGATGCAACAAACCTTTTCGTCGAACGTGCTATGACAAGTATCCTCGATGCCCTCATTGCAAGGTAAGCTCTTACTATTCAGCCATTGGCGTCTTTTAATCTGTGACAACAGCAGGACGCGAGATTCCTCGTCGATCCCAATAAAGCGGCATAAGGAAATTATCCGGATCTCTTTGTGGTAGCGGTGTCTGAACGTGTCTCCTTCTTCTGTTATAGGGCCTTTGTGGGCAGCTATTTTCTACTCAATATCCTTCTCACCTAGAGAGCGAGGGTTCTCTGATCCATTCTGGGTACCACATACCAAGATAAGCCCAATAAGCTCTTTATTGTTTACTTCGGTGGCTATGTCGTTGATGCAAAAGTTATATATGGCATTCTCCTTCTTATAATACCGTTATCCTTCAGAGTTCAAAGACATATTTGCTTTTGATTCAACGATAGCTACAGGAAGAACATTACTATTGCAACATCAGACTTTACATGCGAATTACGGCCTTGTCGCTATGCTCGCAGCGATAGCACCCCGTTTCTTCTCACAACTTTACTCTTGCTCCGCGAATTCTGAAAAACGTGCAGAAGTTCCAACGAGCTGCTCTACTGCAAGCAAAGATCAATCTCGGGCGCCATAACGCAAAAGCTGGTAGTTTAGCAAAGTCCATGGTTACTACAGTTCGCCACCTTAGCTGTGCCCCGGCCTCCGGCCCCTATCAGAGGGGCGTACTAAGCAAACCGTCGAAGATAATGAGCACATCATTGAAGAGCTTCACCAGTACCTTGAGCGCAAAAACCTAATATACTGCGACCTCTCAAAATCGGGCTATTGCGAACCAGCGCCTCTCTAACAACAAACACTGTTTGGTTCGACGTAAATATATCCTATTGCTCTACTCTCGTCAGGATTGTTGAGCGGACAAGGCCTCGTGGTATTACCGCACGAGAAATATAGAGATTTCGCAACCGAAATATTACACAAGTTGTTCGTGTCTAGCAGTGCTGTGCTAGCTCAGTCAAGATACAGATTATAATGCGGCATCGTTGTAACCTAGATACGATGATGTTTGGAAAGACGACAGGTACTTCAGGGTCGATCGCATATCTGAGATTGAGATCCCTCGGAGACAGACTGGATTATAAAGCGAGGTAATTGGATGAAGAACACTGAACAAGGGAAGGAACGAAGAATGAGAGACTCCGCCAGAAAGGACTCCATAATCGCATCACTTCTTGAACAAGAAAAGTGTCTTCACACTGGAAGTTACTACCCTGCCGCAAGACCTCTCAAGCTAAGAGCGTTCATCGGCTCCCGTCTGTGGCAGCCTCATTTACATGTTGACACGAACAAAGAGATTTCGTCAATTGGTGACTTGGGGAACTCGAACTGGCCACAAGCACCGACAGTTATTGCGATATCGAAGGCACAGAGTATGACATCCAAGGCAGCTCTTGTGAGTCCAAGCCGATTGAAGAGAGGCAGCAAGAACTTTAAGGTCAAGGCTTGGCCAAATTTGGCAAAATGAATAAGAGGCGTAGCATACAATCTTGGGACCCTGCGAGGAAACGACGTTAATTGGGAATCTCGCCAGTCATAGAATCCATGGCAAGGGGCGAGTCTACAAGAAAGTCACCATGCAGACTCTGGTCGATTGATAGGAGAAGTCTTCAACGATTAAGTTCATACCGAGTGCTTCCAGAAGAGCCGCTCTCGTACTTGCTCTCTTAAGCTACTACGTACACTCTCAGTACTCTAGTGACGAGATGTCGGGAACCGTCAGTTGAAGGGAAATCCTCATTCTGCGCCGGGGCTGGCGCAATCCATAACAGCTTAGCTCCGCGCGACTGTGTGCATTCTTCAACTCTGGTTTATTGCCCACACAATATTCAGATTGCAGTAGGCCAATCTAGGACTTATCTCGCTGGCAGTAAACAACTATCAACCACAAGAACACGGAGGCCAATTACTTACGTACTCTATGCCTAGATAACGTCAAGATTGGCACCCGTCTGTGCATCACCAAATGGTGGACTCCAAATGCGAGCCAATCCAGATGCGTATGTCGAGTCCAGCTGGATCGGAATGACCTCGAAGCGCGCGTACAGAAAAGGATATTCCTTATTTCGAGACTGCACAGCTTGCAAAGCATTTCAACAAGTACACCCCAGTGAAGCTTGAGCAGCTCGGGCGTCGTCAACACCATCATCACGACCATACCAGCACCTACGCACAACCCTGGACCAGGGCGGAATCTGGTACGGAACAACGGGGCAACGTTCACGTTAATTTAATCCGAAGGGAAAGCGAACACAGATTTGGGATCTTACATACCTGTTACGGCAGTTAGCTATACGATGTACTTCGATATATATCATATTAATCGTCTACAACCAGGTTATACTATGTCTTTTGAAAATTAACCATTACGCGCGCAATACAGACCTTGGAAGAGCAGACGCGAATGCCTCATTAGGGAAAGATAATTTCAAATACAAGAACTTCGACGCAGCAGCCGTTGCATCAGGAGAGCCTTCGACAAGTCTTTTGGTACACTGCATACTATATATCGAAGATTGGGAGTTTGTGATGGACGCAATCCTCGATGGATGAGCTTTGATTGATCTCGTATCATCAGCTAAGTTATTACTATGAATTTGAGAACCACATACCCCTACCTAATCTCTGGAACTCAGCCAGATTATCGAATTGCAGATCTTCCACTCGCCTCATTATCTCAGCTCCGCCATTCTCCAGCTTCGGGCCCTCTGAGTGCGCAATTCACAGCACTACAGCAGGGAATACGTTCTCAGCCTTCAGGACTGATGAAGCCGAGTGGTAGCCTCTGTGGCTTAGCTGAAACAATCCAATCAAGATAAAGTTACACTGCTAAGCGCGAATGTCGACCTAGGGCGATCGAGAAGTTTGAAGTGATAGGCAAGCGATAATGAGCTGAATACTTTATCAACGATCTCCGTCCGATATGTACCGTCGATAAATAACCTAATTATCACAATGGGATCAGCAAACCATCACCTTCAGTTGCCAGCGACGGGAGCGAGTACGACACCGTAATTCTAGACTTGTTATAGAATATAGACAGAGACGAAAGACGCGCAGGTCAGATAAACATATTGTGAAGATCAACAAGAATCTTCAAACCCAGCGCGATATCTTGGCGGTTTTCAGGATTAGAATACAGGAACGTCAACAACGGCCATCTGCTCTACCTTATTTACATCCACCATTCTCGGTTCCCTCACACCCACCCACCATTCTTAGAACCTTCACGGCTATCTCATTATCTCAAAGACTAAACACCACCTGATGGAATCTTCAAGACATCATAATAAGCACACCGACCCAAGGAGACATTGCCGACGAGAAGATAGAGAAGCCTTTAGACCAGGCGAGTTCCCTCTGACCCCATGCTGAGGAATCTGATTCTTGTTGGTAATATATATAGTACTTTAATCTTATACTCTTGTTACCTGGCCAGAAGTACGGATTTATTCTTAGAATATGGTTTCTCTGCTGGGAAAGGATGTATCGATTCAGACAAATTGTCCAGATGCGTGTTATTTCCTAAGTCAATTCATTTACAGGCTTTGTGCACGTAGAACGATCACAATATCTCCAAGTGAGGGAACAGGCTTCGGATTTCAACAGCCTCAGCAGCAGCAGCAGCAACAATTACAACAGATGGTGGAGCCCTGTTCTCGAGCTCTACAGCAAACTTGTGGCTAGCGAATGATGCAATTTGTGTAGCAACCAGTCCCGCAATACCTGCGACAGACGGTGTGATATAGGGAAGTGACGCCACATCTTGTCAAATCAACATTATCATCATTACTCTTAGAGCGATTGGTTTTCTTTGTGTACCATCCAGAGGCTATATCCAATTACCCAGCAGCCATCATCATCGAAACGCCGACCATTATTGCCAAGATCAATGCGCTCACGAAAGATAGGAGTACGCTACGATATGCATCAGAGTTCACTGACAATAAGGGGATATAAGGATGAGTCTCGAGTAGTGATAAAAGCCACAAAGGAAGAAAAGAAGAAACGAAAAGCTGGAGAGCCAGACAATTAGAATCCAACAGAAATGAAGCTCAAGAGACCCAGCATTCCAGGTCAGTAACAGTCTGAATACCGGTAGCCAGAACCGCAACCTCAAATTTACTATCTGCCGTCGATGCCATAACTACACACTCAACACGTGGAGTCAGTACCTCGGCCATCGATCCAGCTCCTAAGAGTACCGCAACAACCGGTGCGGTATTACCAGATTGCAATGGCTACATGGAGCGTGTGTAGGAGCTGCACGTATCAAATTCTGGGAATATGGACTTTGAGGAAGACGATAGCAGCCAAAGACTCGGATAGAGTGCCATCTTCGGTGGTGAGTCTGGATTCCTGGACCTACGTTAGCAAGATGCATCGGTCGCCTATTTTAAGGATCCTGAGGATTTGGAGATGGACCTAGTACACGAGCAGGTAAAGATGACACCTACCTCACTTGCTAGGTAGCGCTGCCGCGGTACACCAGGTAGATAGTCGTCACCCATACTACTTACCCAATGGAGGACAGCCAAGGTTCGCAACCGTGCAAACCGTGCGTTTTAGGCCTTAAACCAAACTGAACTGCCGGCCCTCGCCTTAAACCGTGCGTTTTAGGCCTTAAACCAAACTGCACGGTTTAAACTGATAGTGCACTGATAGTAAGAGCCTTTTAGTGGTGCAATTGAGACGATTGTAAGTCGATTATTGAACCTGCTAGATTGTCGAGTCGCTCGTCGGTCGATCTAGTGATGGTATACTAAATAGTAATTTTTACCCGTCAATAAGGGTTTTGAGCGTATTTTACCTTCAACTCTTTATCAAAAATCTTTCTCCGAGTTACGCTAGAAAAAAAAACAGGCACTTCGACGAAGTATTGAAATTTATGTTAGGGTTCTACCTAGGATTAACCGAAACATCCAATGATCAACCAATAGATCAAGATATCTATAAACTATCGGTGCAAACCGTGGTGTAGACCTCTTAAACCAAACTGCACGGTTTGCCGGATGCCTCAAACTAAACTGCACTAAACGGTTCAAACTGATAGTGCACCAATAGTGTGAAACGGTTTGCAAACGCTTGCGAACCTTGACTGGACAGCGCACTCGCCTGTCTGCAAATTATCGTCCTATCTGGCCCATTTTCTCCCGAGTCACTCAGCAATGGAGCATTTCGCAAATTGGACAAACATGGTCTCATCAGCGTGCCATTACTGGTGATCAATTCGACTCAATGACGTTGTTCTTATGAGATTACCATTACCGATGACCTCCCCTTATTATGCCATCCGTTGTGCTTTGACCTTGTCTCGATTTGTATGTTGATTAGATTGTATGGTTCTATGTTAATTAGCATCCAATAGCGCCTCAGAAGGTGGTGATCTTGACTTAACCGACTTACCTCTCACTTGTTACCCAACGCCTCAGATGATCGAATCGTGTTTTCCTTACGCACCATTTATCTTGTTATTTAGTTCGACTACTCGAAGGTCAGGCGTTCAGCAAGATGTCAGCTCCACCTGTCAAATCGAATCTCGAAACGATTAAGCAGTATCTCGGCATTCAGAAGGCTACTCGGGTGGATATTGAAAACGCGGCACAATCAGAATTGCAGGCCGAAGAACTGTGGGGATTAGCGACGACTGGCAAACACAAGCAGGCCAAATTCGAGGCAATCTACAATCGGTGCTTCGAACGATTCAGCGCGCACTTTACTAGTTCAGAGCCAGAGAGTCTCAAACGAGAGGCGGTGAAGCAGTGCATCTTGGCGGCGAACACGAGGCAGCGACGAAAGGCCGGAGATGGGAACAGGAAATCGGTCAAGCGAGAGAGCGCGGAAACAAGAGTCCAGCAGTCTTCGGACACCAAGCCAGACACCTCTGCAATTCATGAACCGATATCCCTACATCAGCCAAAGCATGAGCCATTGGTGCATGATCCCGCAGCCTGGACGCCGCCCTCTCTACTGCAGGCACAATACCAGGCACAGCACGACCGATACGTATTCGGGTTGACGTCAATTTCCGTCGTTCGGTTGGAAGTTCGCAAATGGGGCGAGCTATACATGCCGCTTTCTCTGGTGACAGAGGAACTGCGAACAACCTTGACGGAGGTCAGCGTGCGACCGGAGCATACATCTATTGATATGCTAATCAAGATGTGCAAGGACGATGGGCTCATCAAGGCTCAAGATGAACTTTGTAGAGAACGGCCTAGACAAGAATCTAGATCTCCTATTCGGGGATTGGTCGGAAGTACAAGACACGATGAATTCAATGGCCTCGGATGCCCTTGAAAGGATGAAACTCAGGACTAGGTACCTATCACGCGCAGAGAATTTACGAATCGAGCGGCTCGAGAGGCTCTTATGTGATTGTCAGCGGCATCTTCAACTCCGTCACCGGAGGCTGCTCAGTCAGCATGCTTCCCTGCTCGAAGAACGCCATTATTCAATTTGCATTGAGCTCCATAGCAGAGAGAGCATGGGCTGGCCGTAGATTGGTTTCTCTCAGGTCCATTCCAAATGAGCTTTATTCTGACTACAGCCGAAGCCTCGCTTATCCTCGAAACATGGAGATACCATGCAAACGCTGCCAAAGCTTCGACCGTGCCGACAGGCCTCCAAACTCTAGCGAAGTGAACCGGTCTTGAAATCAGTCGTGGTACTTGGGGACGGAATTCCTAGGTGGTGAGGCTCATAGCTACAAAGAACACTCTTCATCACTTTCTTTATCAAAGCTGTATCAGGACATGCAAGCGAAGCGAAAGAGATGCAGAAAATGCACCACATGCGCGAGTCGGCCGGGGCGAGGATCGAGGAAATTCGGGCAACATGAGTCAAGAAAGTGGAGTCAATCATGACTGACCGTCGAACCCAAATGTACTCAATTTCGACGGCGGATCCGAGAGGACAAATCGAAGGTGCGCGTGAGGAGGCCTACGTAGCGACCCATGCTTCGACGAAGGGAGAGCTCATACTCCCATACCAGAACCAGAGATCAGGCCGGATGGAGAAATGGTGATCTAGGAATATCCTAGAGCATCTAAAGTTACCGCCGATAAAGAGACGATTTACGTCCCGGCTCTCGGGATAGTGCTAATCTTCTAATCGCCTTCCGAAGAATACTGTGAAGGTTGCAAAAGAAAGCAAGAACTAGCGGATCTTGCTCGAAATTGACATTGTCTCTATAGGTTCGCCAATCTACGGACAACCAGGAAGGAAAACCAGATGATCTAGAATGGGACAAGGTTCCATCGGAAGAAATCGAGAGAATAACTGAGACGGTGGGCTCGAGCGACCCAGCAATAGTGTAAGTCAGAATTGACATCCTTGTGACTGAGACAGTCGCTTATCTTGGTAATAGACTCCACCACATGGACCGTTTTCGACTATGTTGCAGAACCAGAATGGATCATGTGCTGCAACCTGAGTTTCCTATTCCACAACAACTGTCACGATCTTTATACTTATTATCTATACCACCTTATCAGCTATGCTGTGGTTGATTCTATCGATAAACTAATCGAAGAAGTTGATCTAGCTATTTATTAAGGTTCTATATAATTCACTCTTCGAACATTTGTTCGATCGTCTCATGTACAAAGTGTCAAGAACCCATTCAACATGTTCTATATGGACTTGAATAGCGAGTTTGCACTCGAACTTTATTTCAACAAACACTCACTCGTTATGATATTTTCGATAAATACTTGGGCTCGAACTCCGCGAGAGGATCAAGGACGCCAGGGATCAATCATAACTGAGCGGAGGGGCTATTTATTTATTTCGGAGCGCTAGAGCAATTCGATCCGCTGCTTGGAACGAGAGAAAGCTGCTAGATTACGGTGGCGTTACATGAAACACGAAGTAAACCATCGACAGAATATAACAGGAGGTTTTCAACACTGGTGGATTGGTCTATTAGCAGAAGAAGAAGCATAAGAAGAAATATACTTCTGCTTGTATATATTGACGAGGAAGACCTCAGGCCCCGATTGGCTCGGCTCAGTTGATGCAAACGCATCACCCAGCCCAGAAGCCTCACTATCGCTCATCCGACTCTGCAACGCCCAAGAACAAGAGACTCAACTTAGCTCGTCTGTTCAGACCCTTGACTATACACGAACTTTCTGCACAATTAGCACCACTTCATGTAGCCTTTGCGCATTGCGTTAGTGCATTGTACATCCAGAAGTTCTCAGTGACAGGAGCTAGGTTGGTTAATTTTGGGGACACTCTAAAGCTGGTAGAGTGTAAATTCCCGGATGGAACCGTCAATCTTCATGAATGGGCAAGACACCTTCGCCGATGTCGATACAGTCACTGGGATCTACCAGAAAATTGTCGAAAGCGTCTTAATCGATTTCTCTTTTTCGGGAGAGGTCTTGTTGAAGCTTTGGAAGCGTGTGTTTGAGCTCGAGCATCATGTATAAGATCTGATGAGCCTGGTCAATTGGATCTCGACGAAATTACACTCTTATACAAGTCCTCAACAGGTTTGACACTCCGATGGTCGGAGATCGATTCTGGGAAAACACCATCGTATAAATTATAGCGCAACCGCCTAGTAAGGCTCTGTGAAAGGGTAATACAAAGCACCCCCAAACAATTTATCAGAGAGAAAGAGGTCGTCGCGATCAAAAGCTTACCAAGGTACGAATAGAGACCAACAGCAGAAAATGACACGAAGCCCATTTCGGAGATCGGAAGAGGGAGAAAGTAGAGGTAGGTACTTTTCGTTGCTTGCATGACCGAAGAAGGTTAAACCTGTAAACGAAGCCTAGGAAAGAGCAACCGAAAGAAGTCAAAGAGGGCTCGCTTTATAACGAGTGACAAACATGGGCTGAGTGCCTAGCGACGGAGAATCAAGGGCGGACTACCGAAGGTGGCCACGATGGCGTCTACCATGCGAGCATATATTGGAGTGACAGCCGTGGACTGGAGCGGAGAGTCCGCACTTTGGCTCAACATTTTTTCAATGTGCTCGAAGCCATCACCGTGCTCGAAAATATGGGTCAAGTAGAAGACTTGATAAACCGCATCCTGTATATTGTCGAGCTGGTAAGTCAGCATCTCCAACCATCGTCACTGTATCTTATCACTTTCCTGCTTTGCAATCGTCAACATAGAGGTCAATCACTGACATGAATTAATCAGAGTGGGCCGAATGCCCCATGTGCCGAGAGTCTAAGAGCTTTTTCGCGAAACCGGCGAGATCAGCGCTAAGACTGCCAGTCGCACAAGTCTGGCACCAAGAATCAAGGACAAGCCTCTCTGCAATCCAGCCCTCACAAAATGCAGGGCGGAAGAGGACAGAGGTTGTCAGTAATACCTCTGTCATGCAAGACTAGCCTCTGGATCACCAGACTCTCGCGGCAGCGAGGGATGTGCAGATTGCTATGGGCAGTAAAGTGGGAAGCGTCTTAGAGAAGTGAGCTCTGTTGGTCGTCTGGATGCGACATCACGGATCAGTAAACGCTGCTATCGATCCTGCCACTCCCGCTGATCAGGGACAATTTACTGACACGGTGTTCTTGGACTGGGCGAATGCGTTTGTGGAATGGGCAAACGGCACAATTCTCGCGATAGTCAGCGGGACTATGTCCTCTCTCTTGAAACGGACTACAAGAGGTTGGCTTCGCGTGGGAGATGGGTTGATGGGTCTAAGAAAGGAGCAGCAGGGTCCACCGCTGGAGGTCGTCGGTCCGGAAGATAGACACGACGGTCTGGAGCTGGTGGATCTCTCGAAGCTAGCATCCACGCTCGTGGCGGCCTTTGAACTCCTGGTGAGCTAACGCCTACATGAAAAGGTGTGATCGGAGGCGATACAGCGCTAAGCAATGAGGCAAACGGCGAAGAGCTTGTGGATAAAGGGGTGGGCGGTGAGATCTTTAGCGATCCGTCTTACAAGGGCCGATCCTCCCCTTAAAAAGGAAATCCTGTCTCGCCGCCGAACGGTCCTCGAGAATCGTGGACATCTGGCCTATTCGGTGACATTCAAGCGGTTGGCATAGGATGAAAAGCCTCTGGTCGCAGAGGATGAGATTGTGGGAGTAATGTTCGCGGTCATACAAGAAGCTAGGGCACAGGGTTGGACGGCGGTCGAAGCGAGACTGGCACAATATTACCATGGGATCAACAAAGATCAACTGCGCCAGGTTCTGCACACATGGGCAAGGCATCATCTGGGGGAGCTGACGGCGGGAGTCTGGCAAACGTGAGCTGCGGAACCCTGCCATCACCGGAGGAAGCTGGTGAATCGTGTGAAAAGACAATTGGGCCAACCAAAGATTTTACCCCTAATGAGTGCAGGCGATGACGTCATGGTAAGCGGCTTGGTGGCAGGGATGACTCGCTCTTCATCTCTTTATGCTGTCCTCGAATAAGGAAGTCCAGAAATCAGGGGGCCAAAAAGGAGAGCCCAATATCCCATCGGAAGGATGTCCAGGCCAGCATTCGTGTTAACACAGATAGAGAAGGGAGAGCGATAATATACGATTCGGATGCCGATTTCGAAGTTCGGAGTACAGGGGCGATATGGCCGACGATGAGCTTGACCAAGCAAGACCTGGCGAGGTTGTTCCCCAGTGATCCCCTCCGCTGCCTTTCATACCGAATCTGTCACGCTGTGAGTTCGGTGACGAGCCTGCTACGATGAGGGAGATGTCGGCCTCAGGACAGCTAGCTATAGGAGAAGCACGGAGAGTTTGGATGCTACCAATGATAATGCTCCTACAAAAAGCTTAGCTGAGCTCGGGAGTCTCTTACAAGGAGCGTAGAAAAGACATTATGAATGAGTCAGCGACAAAGAATCATTATGCACCGAATTGCGACATTCCGCCTGAGGACATACTCAACAATTACCAGCTCACGGCTTTTGGAAACAAGAAATTGTCCAAAGAGGAGCAGGATGGTAGTTGACTATGCCTGAAACTATAAGATACTACTACTATACGATAAGTCCGAATCTCTGGGCGATATGAAATCTCGGCCCGTACACCTGTGGTCAGCGGTTGGCATACCTTTCGCAACTCGGCCTTCAACTATACTCGACCACCAGGACATCGTCTTGTGGGCGAGCGCCCTAGTCTAGAAAGACTGCGGCTGATCCGACTACCCCGGCGTATCCACCACTACCAGAAGAAGTGAGCGCGATCTTCCAGTCAATCTTTGAGAATGAGGTCGACAACAAAGAAAACATGAAGAATAACAAGAAGAGCTCGTAAAATGCATGATAAACAATAACAGTCGATAGGGGAAACACATTTAGGGACTTGGAAAGATCATATATAAGCTACGATTTATACTTCCCTGCTCCGCGGAGTAGATCCCTGGGAATCTACTTCTACTTCTGTTGGCAACCTACATATTTAAGGGAGTGTCAAGCTATATCGAAAAGACCGTATTGCTGTAAAGGTTGCGGACCCAACATCTATAAGAATAAAATGGGTAGAGCAGTCATGCGCGCAAGAATGCTGAAGGAAATTCAGATCGAAGACGGAGGACCAGTCAAGCTGAATCAACACTATCGGAAGCAAAACCATTTCTGGTTTCACCTGATGCAAACCCGCGAGAAGAAGACTTCTTCAAAGACGGTATAAGTATCTACACAAACTACCGTACGAAGTCTAAAGACCTACCACACTACGCTGCTACGATGCGGAAGTCTCGTACTCGAAGGTAATAGACCCACGGCCATGACACCATGCTATCGTCGTTTCTTCCACGTCCGATGCCTCAAGAAGGCACTCAATGAACGTTGGCAGTGTAAGCTCAAGGGTGCATTAATCAATTACCACGTTTACAAAGCAATAGAGGCCAAGGCCAAGAACATAAAACTTAGTCTATGAATTTTGCCAGAGACGATGGGAAAGGATGGAGATGCCAGCGCCTCCGCCGCCGCTATCTCGAGTGGTAATTGAGCAAGGAAGGCAGGTGATCACTTGAGCCAAAAAGCATCTTTACGTGTATTATAGTGAGCGACCCAAGAGCAAGACGACATAATAGACAGGAACCACAAATCAGCTCAGCTGGAATGTCCGGACCTATGGCAAATATCGCGTTCCAGGCAGAGATTTGCGTTCTGCAGATACACATACTTACAACGCTTAGGATCGATGATCCTGTCCGATCTACGTTGGTGGTCTATCATCCCTCTCTTGCTTACTGATCGATCAGAAGTTTGCCTATGATAAAATTTTCAACCACTCTTCATCTTGTATGAAAAGCAAGAACCCAGACACCCATAGTCTAAACTGCATCTTTCTCTGGCAGCTAGCTCGACTGATAAGAGAGAGATCGGATTTTCGTTCTATAATGAAATGGTATCTGCTAAGAACCTTATATGCTTCCAATGGCACAATATTTTGATTATTTCGCTCGACACAGCTCTTGGCTCAGCTTCATTCTGATTTGCAGCAAATCGCTCCAGAACTCGAACATCAAAGAATTGTCCACAGCTCAAAATGTAGAGACTATAGCCTTCGCCGGAAACGGTATAAGTCCCGCGTGGGTCAGAGCAGGCTTAGGGATTGATCACACTTTGAACAGTCGTTAGAAAGCATAAGCCAAAGGCTCTGATTCGACTCGACTCCAAGTTCGATCTAGAGATAGCTCTCGCGACGGATGTCTTAATTTCAGGATCGAAGAATAATAGCTCCGAAGAAGCCAAATGTCGAGCGAGTTGCCCAAACGATATGGGCGTCTCTACCGTTCGAAACTTCGGTACTGTTATCGATCAGGATCTCGCTTCGATCAACATAATGTTTTCCGAGTATCCCTTTCCTGTCTTAACCGGCCTCGAAGGAGAATTGAAATACGACCCGTCTGACAAAGGAAAGCTCCCAAAGAGAGCGATCAGATCTTTCTTAGACACGGTCACGAGCAATGCCCAATCCTGGAAAGTCGAAGCAAATCTGACCGGTTTCTCCGATAACTTGCCTGTCACCTACCCTGCCTTGGCACATCATCTGAATGGCGGAGATACGAGCCAGGAACGACCTGAGCGAGTACTGCAAAATAGGTCGCAAATCAAGAACGGAGATGAGAATACGTTCGCCTTGTCCAGACATTTATTGGGGCCAGCCATTTCCTAGATAGCTCTTTGACGCCTCAGAAATCCAAGTCCGCCGGGATTATACTATACACCTTGAGCGCAAATGCGACTGATATAGGATTCTCTCCATTAGATAATATTCGAAAACATGAGAGAGTTTACAAAGGATCGAAACAGGGAACACCAAAGAAGGCGAAGACTGGAGCCTCGATCGTGACCAAAGCTCCCCCGACTTCAGCCAAAAAGATGACAAAGGGCATGAACAAGGTGACAGAGGAAATAGGCAAAAGCAAAAGGGCGCAAGCAAGGGGCCTTTAAGAGAATTGTATATGCGAAGAAGACCACTTATACGAATGGACTGGATTAAAAAATAGTTGTATCGAGTTCTTAGAACACAGATCCTCTCTATTTTTGTCCGGTCCCTTCATATGCCTAGACATATGGGCTAGCGCATACTCCTCATCGCTCGCTGATCAATATTATCCAAATACTTCATATAACGACGACAATTTTGATGAAGTACTACTATTCTAATGGATCCTTGCGTACCCGAGGAAGAAGCCTCACGACAGTCCACGCATTACAACCGGACTAGTGGGGAATGTAATGAAAATTGGCAGGCACCTAGTCTCTCCAAGTCTTTACTGAATCCCCTTCTTCGGTTTTCCCGCGGGGTTTTCTGTGTTCTCCTGCGGGTTCGTCGGTTTGCTATGGCAGGCACTCGCAGCATATTGAACGTAGGAGTGGCATCGTTGCATTAATCATCGATAGCATGTGAAATCTATGGAGGAGCTGATGTAAATACAGGTGAGGGGCGGACCCGGTAGAACTCCGGGTCAGCCCTATAGCCCTATGATAAGGCTGATTTCCAACACAGCACTCACTTTGCTTCTACACTCCTTCACTTCGCGATCTGTTCGGCATTGCCTACCTCGGATTCCTAGACCTATAGCAGATATCTGTCTACTTCTACATCGTGCGACCTTCAGCATATATGCTTGGTCTTCCACTTCAACGAGTCGACTTCAGCGACTTGTTATGGAGGGTATTTTCTTTCCCGCCCTTCTGCCGTCGTCTTTGGGTGGTTTTCCCTTCTTTCTCGCCCACTTACACCTGGTTCTAGCATGCACGCAGGCACGATTACAGTTCCGATCGTTGCATGACCAGTACTGTACTCCATGGAGGAGACACAATGGCAGAAAGAGAACCTTCCTGCCTTGGTAGAAGCCGGCATCGTAGCTTCTTGTCAGTCACCTTGGAGTGCTAGGTCTCGATTCCCAAGAAAATCGAACGAAATCTTACGGATAGTACACGTCTTCTGCCAATTGAATGATGCCACGATAAAGACGAACTACTCGATAAGAAGACTCGAACCTATTTTGAAGGGAGCTGCACAATCTCGATTGAAGCACTTCTTTTAGGCTGACGCGGCTAATGGCTTCTGGGCCATCAAGATGTATCAGTCTCATGCGTACAGACTCGGTTTCTCGGCGTACAATGGGCATTGTTGCTACTTGCGTATGGGGCAAGGAGTCACTGGTGGCCCCAGAGTGATTTATCAATGCTTCAACAGTGATCCAGGAGGCGGCTGCACCGTCCGCCTTGCAGCCCAACGTCGGTTCCTCATAAAGTGAACGAGGGCAACGTGGATGTGGGAGCTGAATTACACAGGGTCTTTTGATCTATTTGGATTATGCAGTGACATGGCACCAAGACCTAGCTATCCCAAATTGTTCGCGACTAAAATTCGGCACGAACTCTTAGAACGCTTTCCACGATATCGAGGATCGAAGATTGCATCAACGGGTTATCTGGCTCGCCAAGTGGAGAACATTTACACCACCAAGACTGGACTGGAAGTTGATAAGACCGTTGCGTCAGTACAAGTCGACGATGGAGATTGAGAGTATAGCTTGGTTGCTGTTCTTCCTACTCCTTCTGGTATGATGAATTACTTGTGAAGGCTGAAGTACTACGCACCTGAAGGAAGCGGATTTTGGAGTGGGCCACTATCGCTAGCTAGAGGGTTGAAGAAGGTGAAGCATTGATAGAGGCCTGAAAAAGGGTTCCTCAAGTGGTGGGGCTTCGATGAATATGAAGTTCCATCTACAGCCCACAGTCATGGCGCAACAACAATGTGTACTAAAGATCAAGCGGTGAATGACTTTGGTCTGCTGGAGGCGGGCACGAGAGGACAGTACCTATCGCAGATATAAGCTAAAGTGCTCCTATGACAGACCCAGGCGGTTAAACTTGACATGTTGAGTCTATCAGTATTCAGAAGATCAATATGGTATAGCACATAGGAGTCCTCGACTATGAGCTCGAAGCGGATCGACACTTGGGGTGTCCTGCCAATCTAGCATGACAGATACCCTCGAACAGAGTGGGCAGGAGGCTAAGTCTGGGCTTTTGAAGACGCAATGAGGTCTTCCAGCTGCTATTTGCTTCATTACTAGTACTGCCCCAGCGAGAGATCGCTTCCAAGACGCGATGCTAACGCTGAAAACCCTCTTCCAACGCTATAGGCGCACGAACCGTGGGTCGTGTCATTTGTGAGTGATTTCGATCCTTCTCTAATTTGTGTCGGAGTTGGAATTGAAAGAAGCTCAACCTCTATACCGTGACGAAGATAAAGGGAACGGCTCTCACTGTAGCTACATCCAGTAAACCGAGTACGCGATCTTTCCGCTTGAAGAAGAATCAAGCACCAACTCGTATCGCCGTGGCTAGAATGCTTACATTCCTCTCAGCCGAAAATAGAACCGCACTTTCTCGCACCGTGGCGCAAATAGTTTGATACGAAAAATCAAGCATGTATAGGCACGGAGACGAAACTTCGCGTCCTTTGTCAAAGACGAGATTGGGCCGTTACCCATGGTGGTATCCTTTCAGTACTTTCATTGCAAGATCAAGCATAACAAGCTGATAGAGCATTACGCGGTATTCCATAGGGATCTACATCCGCTTAACCGAAAGTCGAATTCAGCACGCAAAGGGCGCTCTCAGCTCGATACAAAGAGAGCAGGCAAACTCGACTAATTGTAAGGTGGATCCAATCGCAATAGTAGAGGCCCAAGACCCCGACAATGAAGAAGCTGACAGCCAAACGGATACTAGGATCAACAATGGCGCCCTCCAGCACGCAGTGTAGCCAGTCGAAATTGCAAAGAAGGCTCCAACCAAGGAAGCAAAGAGAGAAGATAAGCTGTGGGGAATGGGGCTTTTGGAAGATAAAGGAAGGGCGGCAAGCCGTGTCGTCACGTGCATTGCCAACTCCTTCTCGGACTTTGGAGTACTCGACTACGTCGCGTCACTAAAATTGCAGTTTCAATAGCTTGTATCAGGCTCGAGAGGAAAGGTATGGGGCGGGGCGTTTGTTCGATTATGGTGTTGACATTGATAGTTTCCCGAAAGGTGCAGGGGGCACAAGAACTGAACTACTCACTTCAGCTGCGCTCTGTTTCTTACGATCAGTGGTTGCTCGTTGAAAAATGTATATTGTGGTAGCAAGCGCTTTCTTGAAGATGCTAGAATTTGTACCGCTCTCTACCCCTTTATGCTGTATGTAAGAATCTGTTCTCGCCCAAAATTATGTATCTGAAAATTCTCGCGTCGGGGACTTATTCCGCACAGTTTGAGCACTGATCTGGAAGTGAGTCTGCAATGTAGAATGCTTACCTGATGACGCATAAAGTCTGATCGCGGCTCTGAAATCGAACAACGACTTTGTGTGCTTTGTCATATGTTGTCCCCGAAATTTCTTTGTCAGTTCTAGAACCTCTGATTGTTTGATGAGTTACTCATCTATAAAGCCCCAAATGGCTGACTAGACTTTTCCTCCACATCTACCGTCGAACCATTTGTCAGGCACATTCGGCGTACGTAGACCACCAAACACCCACGACTTCGACTTTTCGATCTCATCTATACCATCGACTTCTTCCGCCACTGTCATCCCGCCGCGCAAGCTTTAACAGTGAGTATTGCACGATGACATCCGCCCAGAAAAGAACCCCCGGCATCCTGCCCATCTGTCCACCTCGTCGCAAGCCCCTACCACACGAGATCCAGCATCCCGCACCTGCCATCGTGCGCCGTTCCTCCAGAATCAGAGACAACGCTCGTCCCAGAGCTGAATCACGCGCACTCGAGCAACGGCGTCTTGGTCTGATCGCCGACGAGAAGATAGAGCCGCCTTTGAGACCTACCGATTCCATCTCGAACAGCCCAGAGACAACGACAGCGAGTAACGTTCTCGAGCTGGCAAGTCGAGCCGTGATTTCCTCTGTCGAGGATTTCCTTGCTCCGAAAGCTGGACCAGGAGGTGAATTTCCGGCTGTTGGCACTAGATCACCGGTGCAGCAAGGTAGGGCAAGAGCAGAAACCATGGGAGCTGCGGCCAGGGATTACTATAGGCTTCAGGGAGAAGACCCGGACCAATACGATTATCAGCGGGGTCAGCAGGATTTTGAATACATTAGCCGGACGTTTGGAGATCCGCGTCCGGTGGATCTTCCAGTGACGGTTCGGAAGTGGTTGTTTGATCTAGAAGAAACAGAAACGTTGAAGGAGCAGGAGATGGCTGTTCGAGGGATGAAGAGATTTTGGCTATTGAGATGAGCCAAAGCGGAATCAAGTTGGGACAAGATTCCGAGCAGCTGCGCTCAGCAAGAAGCAGGGACTGAATTTTTGGTGCATCTCAGCAGCGTTTGTCAGAAGCCGAGTTGGGATTCAAATTATCATGGTAATATTCCCGAACCTAGTGATAGTTCTAAAAAGACCAATTTCTCGTAGCGTATGAAACCCCGTGAGTCGAGCTGAATAATTGACGGCGTTCGCTGTCTTATAATCTGAATTCTGCCGCTCGGCCCTTGTGTCTGTGGATTTGAAGGTTTGGCATCCTACGTGTATTACTCTCAAAACGATGAGTACAATGATCACCTGGAAGGCTGCCCATACACAACACCAGACCTATCTTGGGTTTGACGGCCCTCTTGACTCATATAGCATTGGCCATCGAGCGACGACCCATGACAAGAACAGTATGGGCTGGAAGGGTCATGGGTTCGACTATGGCCAGCCCCAAGATGGGTGCGCATGACAAAGTCGAAGATCGCTACTGATGCTGTGTGTTCTAGAGCGATTGTTGAGAAGAGTTGATCATGCAGGCTCGCGAAACCGCACCTGGCGGAAGCTGTTATGATTTTACTTTCCGGCGACTCCATTGAAACGAACTCATTCCGTTTTCTCGTCTGCGTAGAAGTATTCGCGAATTCATGGCCTGGTCCCAGGCTTCAGGTCACAATCTGGTGCCGAAGGTACAACAAAGGAATTCATTGAAGAAGCAGTGACGTTGTAAGAGGGTAACAATGTCATTCTTCTTTGACGGCACACCTAGCAAAGACAAAGAGACGAATCATACCTTGCATATATTTAGCACCAGAGGTCTCCATCATTCCTTCGGTAGAGACGTAACATTGTATACCTGGCGTCATAGAATCTCCATCTCTGTGACCCTAGGAAGTAACAATGTCTCTCTCAAGCAGCCCTGGCGGCCAACCAACGCATTTTGACCATTTTGAGCGCTCCGAGCTACGACCGGCAGCACCAGGCTTTGCTACAACATCGGAACTTCCAGTCCTTTGCTCGGGAGATGAATGCGAGGTACGGCCGCTCTTCCATCTCTCGCGTTCAGAAAGCTCTGCCACCCACTCTGCCACCCTAACATCCGACGGCCAACCCCTAAATCGAGATGTGGAAACGCCGGAATCCAGCATCTGGGATGCTGAAAAAAGGCACAGCAAGCTGGCCGGCGATTTATTTGAGGAAATCGAGGCACATATTGAGGACGCTGGACAAAATATACAATGTGAAGGTATGATTGGTAATCTTGCAGACCTAATGATTGCGGAGATCGCTGCCGAGATCGATGCCTTAGGTTCAGACAACGAAGATGGTGAGGTCCAGGATGTTACTGATGTAGGAGAGATCGGCTACGAAATTGAGGCCCCTGAGCCGACGATGTCGGATGCCAAAGCCCAAATCCAGCTCTTCGAAGAATCGCCCGAATACTTCTTCTACGCTCGTGACCGAAGCTTCCACGACCAATTCTCACGACGGCATCCGCATCTGCCGCTTGTGCGAGCAGAGGGAAGGATGAAGGCGTTTGAGGGAACCGAGGCTTGGAGCCGGTACTTAGAGGCTCTGCAGGTGGTGGTAGTGGGCCATGAGACGATGCCCGAGTTGCAGAGTGAGGCGGCCTGGCAAGCTGGAGACAGGGATGTTCGGGAAAGCGCAGCTGTGGAGGATGGCTCCAAGCGTCAAAAGCAAGGAACGGGTGAAGGGGCAACTCTCAAAGCAATGGGGAGAACTGGGTGTGGAGAAAAGGCCCATGTCTGGCGTATCCAGCTCCGGCGCCTGGTAGGCATTGGAACGAGCTCTGAGTCACTAGAATCACGTTCGCCTTTGAATCAGGCATGCCTCCGCTCAAAATTCCTCGTCTGCTTTATTTCCATTTTGTGAGCTGTTCGAGTCCACACAGGTTTTATTCAAGTCCTCTGCGTTAATCGGTTTCTGAATCCGATATAGTCTTTCGGGCTCAAGGTTCGTGTTTGATCTGGGCGCAGAAAGCCTTAACGTGACGATGGCCACGATTCTCAGTGGACATTACCCCAGGATAGTCTCGGATTATGTATCCCTGGAAAGGTCCTCAGCCAGTTCCGCTGATGTGGGAAATTGTCTCGCGTATGTTTGCTGTGGATCTTCAAATCCCATGAAAAATATTTAATCCCACACGTCACCTCACTGGATCACGTTCCACGCTTTGCGACATCGCCCGCCATCGCATTCTCCAACAGTACCATACGACAGACCATCGAAGCCAGTCGCGGTGTTGCACTTAGGTAATGATCGTCGACGTCGCACTCAATGACCAAGGGCGGCCTGTGGAGATGCTCGGTGTTGCGGATGTTCCAGTCGACCACTTAATGTGAGAACCGATCCTCTTCAGCAAATCTTGTTCCCGTACGGGGACATACCAAAGAATGTGCATGCTGTCACGACATTTACCCCAGGGTTGCCTAAACGTGGATCTTTCGATCAAGAAATACCGAGGTCCCCGTCAGGCTCCAGATAGGGTGTTAGGGAAGATGAGGTCTGGTGTGTTGCCATTAGACTACGCCTGTTGGCCCCTGGTAGCCAATAGTAAGTCTAAAGGCTTTGCTAAGACGTCGTGCCTCAAGGTATTAATACTAGTCATTTGGTAGCTCAGAGCCTGGTGCTAGCTTTGGGATCAAGGTATATAGGTCTCTTCTGTTTCACGATGAGCACAGTCCAAGGTGCTTTGAACCTTCTCATTTAACAATACCTTCTTCTCTATCATCCCGTAATCCGCGTTGCATCAAGTTGACCAAATCACCTTCAAGCAACATGCATTTTATGGCCCCCTTCATCGCGACGCTGCTGCCCCTGACTCTTGCGGTGTCCATTTCAGGTCATTCTTATGGTACCGACGGTTTCGTACCAGCTGGCTGGAACGCCGAGGTTGAGAACTTCTGTTCGACGCCCGAATCCCTCTTATGTTGTAATGACACGACCTTGGCCGGCGTAGCTGGGGAGCCCACATCGACTTAAACGTGTTGCAAGTCCATCGCCCTTCTCAAATACCTTCTTCGAGCTTCAAAGCAACGATGCCGAGTCTGCTAGAGAAGAACAATGCTCATATCATCGCGATTGTAGGCTTGACGCCATGGCTGGCGGGCACGTGATGTACGAATTTGATTTCTGCCCATACAACTACAGACCGTACTGCTGTGCTGCCGTAGTAGGTGACCGATTGTGAAGTAGGAAAACTTTACGCTGATATTCGCACTGCGGGCCACTAATGGTGTTACGACAGCATGTGGGTTGCCGACCGAGGTCTACGCCCCCATGGCGTAGAGTGTGCAAGCTCACGTGGCCGTTTTGTTGTTTTGTTATGATTGCGGCCATAGGGTGCACAAAGTCGTAGGACGCGGCAGGACGCTTGTTAGGATTGTTGCTATAAAATGCCCGAATTGACAGGGCTTCAACAACAAGCCGACTTCACCTCAAGCTTAAAGATGTCAAGTAGAGTAAGTGAAACGCTTCCTTACAAAGAAAACAGCGTCTTCCAGTGCGTTAAGTAGGCCGTTCCGAGTTTCGTTGTGAGCGTATCGGCTAAACAGCGGTTCAGCCCCGTGCCAAGCTTCTGCCAAGCCTTGCCCAGCCAATGCGTCGAACTTGAACTTCATACATCCGACGACTCCACTCCAGAGATACAATATTGGGAACAGCCCCTTACATGATGGTATTCGCCTCTCTTGTCGTAGATATTATCAAAAACGAAGTCTTAGTTGATGAATAGTATGTGCTCTGTTTGGCCCCTGCTCTTGGAGCACTTCTGTTCAATCTCCCCCAAATCATGCACTGGCAATACACTACCAACATACAGCAGTGCATAAGCACGAATGCTCAGAGCGTTTGAGCTGTAGCTCTTCGTCGTATGAGGGATAACTCAATAGTGTAGGTGTATTGATCTATAGCGGCTACAAGCCTTTCTTCTTCTTATTTGCGATCCAAGCTTGGCATCTTTTGGGTCATACACGAATCCCAGTCAAGGTAGTAGGGGCTTCAGTTAAATTCAAATCCTAGCTTTTACTTCTATCCAGGTGTTTTCCGCAGAAATGGGAATGTCTTATCCTTGAGTACCGGAGAGTGGGTATGACGGAATTACCAAGGTTTGAGTGAATCACTTGCCCGACCGTTGGAAAACCCTATATGAATCCTTCTTTCACCCATTTCTAAGTCAAAAAAACCAACAGTCCACCCAAAAATCTTTGCAACAGACCAGCATCAACCACACCAACCCCATTACTGACCTCAAACATGCCTTCATCTACTACTTTTGCAAGCCTAGACCTTTCTGAAAACAAGATTCTATCCGAGATACCACACTCTCGGCGTCAACACGTCCCAGACTCCTCGGACGACAGCGGCCACCTTACGATAGAGCATTATATCTACCGCCGCGATCACTATCGATCAACGAGCCTCGTCTTGCTTTTGCCCCTTCCAATGATAGTCATAGAAGCCTCTGAAGACCTGAGGAATCGGTATGAAGCGGATGACGGCCTTCGTATGGCTATATCCCAGATACTCGATGCCCACGATATCCGCGCCCCTTGTATCTCTGTTGAAGCACAAGCCAAGCCTGGCTATCCCGACGGTAAGCCATCCCCAAGCCTTCCGCGACAATAGATCATCTCTTCATGCTGATGCTGCATCCATAGGCGACGCACCGATACCCGTGCTGCAAGTCCTCGTCGACACGAACGAAGCCAGCGATTCCACGACGCGCTGGTGCACCGCAAGGCGAGAAATCACCGCCCTGCTTGACGACCATGGTTTTCAAGAGCTAGAAGTGGATATCTATGATCCAAAGCGCTACTACCAGTCTTCAATATTTCCAATCCACCCTAGCCACCCAGCAGTCGGAAGGCTCTAAGCGCCACAGTCACCCAGAGGACGCTTTCAACCAACTGGTCAATTCGCTTCTTCGTCATCGTCTTCTTCTTCTCCGCCGCTGACTGGCTCGGGGAGCATCCTCTCGTCTTCGTCCTCGCTCCCGGCTTTGTCTGCGCTGATCGGCTCCGGGAGCATCCGCTGAGCGCTGCTCTCGCCCGCTTCGACCACAACCCCTCCCTCGTCCTCCTCGTCTTCGGTGTACTCATCACTTTCCTTGCCGCCCAAGGCCTCTATAATCCAGAATCAGTCAATACGTCGAATCGGCAACCCGTTGATCCGCCTTCAGGTAGGCCAACTCACCCCCAGATTCTTCCTCCCAGTGTATCTTCTCCAGCTCCGCCCTTGCAAGGCTCTCGAGCTCCTGCTTGTTGCCAAGGCTCTCGTCAATCTGGCTAAATGTATGGCCTTTGTGCGTGAACGTTGTCTCCAAATCGTCCTGTATCCCCGCAGCTTGACGACAGGCCTGAGGAGCGCAATTTTAGCGATTTCATATCTTTTTCCTGTGTTCCCACCACAAAAAGCAACGCCCATGCGGGAACATGGCAATACGGGATTACGGTAATACGTACAGCGATGTAATTGACGGCGTAAATCCTGGCTTGATAGTAGGCCTTGATCTCCCCCTCGGTCTTCAGATTCTCTGGATGCTTCTTCAAGCAATGGTTCAACCAGCTATCACTTACCCAGGGAATACCTCCACGCTGTAAGATTCTGGAGTCAGCATTCCGCCATTGAGTCCAATGATTGAGTAAAAGGAGATGACTATGGAAGGGGTCATACCCCGGGCATCATTCGAGTATCACGTAGCAGTCGTGCCTCCGCTTTACGGTTGCGTTGATCCCGTCGCAAGATCCACGTTGCCGGGTCCTCTCCCACGCGTGCCTCAAGCTCCTGGAGAATCCAGCCCCGATGTTCTTGCTCCATCTCCGCATACTTCTCAACTTTGACCGCCGCAATCGTTGTCCATTCGTTGATGACCTTATAGTCCTCTAAACTAGCGGCGACACGTATTTGCATTAGCTCTACCACTCCACGTCGACGGTTTATGTCATTCTGTCGGAGTGCGTCCTGGGTTTGCTGCTTGTGGCCTTGATGTTTGAGAAGCTTGCGGAGGCGCCTCTTTGCCGAACTGGACATGTGGCTCCCTGAGACTTTAATGGTATCTGCCAATATTTTACATTCTAGATCGCGGCGACGTGGCTCCTTCGTGCGGGGAGCTAGGCGCGGCGTCGCTGCTGAGGGGGTTGCTGCTGAGGACGTCGGCGCCGAAGATATGGTGATCAGGGACATGGCCGCAGACGACAGTTCGGAAGGAGGCATCGCTGTCAATCGTAGTACCAGTAAGCTTATGAAAGTAAAACGACCGACAATCAGACACAATGGATAATGGGAAGTGTAGTGAAAGAGATACTTGGTACTAAGAGAATGCGAGATTCTAGCTTTAAGCGCTCACGGAAATACTTTTCGATGTGTGGACGAATGCATGGTTCCGCAATTTAACGCGCCTTCGTCAACACTCTGACCCAAATCTGAGCTCTTGCGACTGCGTCATATGTATTACCTGTCCTTAAGACCATCGACAATGCGTCAAGACGTCTTTTGGGTGTCGAACATGAGGTTATTGGGTAGCCAGCCCCTGAGACTATATAAAAGCAGACCTACATTCAAGAGCTCCTAAATTGATTCCTTAAGCCTCACATGATTATGAAAGCACTCGTCTGACCCCTTCAGCCTCTCATCTTCTACAGCCGCACACACTTCCCCTTTCGAAACGCCCTGTATCGGCAGCCTGAAGCCGTCCTCCATCGTTCACTCTTTGCCCACATTCGAGAAACCATTCTGATGATGAATGTAGCAGTAGTTCCCAACGCGTGTTCCGTCTGTCCGCATGTTGAGGAGGAGACTATTCTATAGCTGCAGCGGCTACGGGAGCGATGTAATTCAAGTCTCGAATGCTTAGTTAAGATAAGAGAGCGACGAAGGCGGTACCAGTGGATGAAAGCGACTAGTAGGCTGGACGTTTGCATAGTATCGATAGCCCTCACCCACATAATCTAGAACAATTGTTCATCATCTAAGTGTCCCCCTCCATTTTCTTCGTTCTCTTCGCTTTGTCAAGAATCCTAGTCCTGGAGTCGATACATACCTTTTTGAAAGCTCATAAGATAGTGTAGGCGTGCTCATGGCAGAATAATCATGTTTACCCCCTCCCAAGCTACCTGCCAAACCACAAAGGCTGACCCTTTTTACTTTTTGTAGCCTTAATCTCTACTCTAGCGCTATCGCCGCTTGACTCCCGTTGGTGAAATATCTCTGTAGCTACCTGCGCAGCCTTGCCACCGGCACTCCACATGACTTCATCGCCGCGCTAAAATGGCACTTGGTGGTCAGCTATATTAAAGCCTTACTTCGAGGTTCAAGCAGCAATCTACGAACCGTGGCTCCAAATACATCTGTTGGGATGAAAAAGCCAAACACAATAGGTCAAGCCATCTTGCGAGGCTCACTATATCGCGTAAGCCCAGTAACATATTGCCAGTATCAGTAATTTCTACCGCGATTGAGGGTGCACCAGCCTTGGATAGACATGTCCGTTGATTGCGGAATGTTGTAACCTTAACGGAGAGAATTAGAAAAGCAAAAGCAACGATCGCAGACAAGTATTAGGCCCTCAAAGCTTGGCGCTGTCTAAGTTCAAGGATGTGGTTGGTGCGCTTCTTGAGAGGGGCGGTCCGCATTCGGGCCGGCTGATCAGCGCTTCCTCGCTTCCGAACAGTCTAGTGCTAAAAGAAGTAAGGTGCCACTCTTAGTGGATCTCCATTTTCCAAGCAGCATGGAGAAATCCTTCCTACGGTATATGTGAGTTCTGGGAACGATGAGCTCGTGGTCCCGCTAATATACGAAGCTTGAAAGACATTGAGACACGAGTCTCTAGCTCCGCCTCTATCCGTCGCGAACACCCAATTACAGCAGTGGACCCGATATCTACCAGAGTTTACGGCTGATGGCGCTCCCCGGACTCCCTATGACCTGCAGTTTGACCAGCAGTGCATCTTCTTTAAGGCCAGCGTCTGCCATGATCACCACCTCAGTGCAGCCACACCGATAGGTCAATCAGCGCATCCGGCCGTATCCTAAACGCCACAGCGACGACACTGACACCCTGGATGTCCGTGTACCACATGTCATACGTGCCCGTAAAACCCAAAGCTGTTACTGCTAGCATATTAACAGCCACTTCGCTCACCAACGACCACGGCACAGGTCCCAGAGTCGAGCGCAATGTCATTTCGAAAGGTCCGAGTGTGATACTGAACTCAGGCACGGGCTGGACGTGGACCCAATGCGTGAGGCACTCTCGCAGGACTCGAGAGTAGAAGTGAAAGAGATAGTTGGCCGCGAAGCGTATGGGGATGACCATCTGGTAGATTTTCATGTGGTCAATCTGGAGGTTGCTGTTGCGTTTGTTGAGCCATGGGGTCACGTCGCCCTGAAGCTGCGGGAATGTGGCATGAACCGAGCTGCGAAGAAGGTCATTGTTGAGCGTTGCTCCTGTTTGATACCCTGGGAGGTTGGCATGCGTTGGGACCGCCAAAGCGAGGTTGGTGGTGGTGGCAAGAATAACGACAATTGCTGAGAGACGCATGGCGAGCCCCCCGAAGCTCAACGTTCCAACCTACCCAAGGTTGCAAGGGTTTTCGAGCGACCTGGTAAAGAAGACATGAATTTTTCGGCGGGGGTGCGGTATCAACGTTTATCAGAGACCCCAAGGGCCTAGGTAAATCAAATGCGAGGGAATTCTGGAATCTCCATAATCAATCGCCATCAAAACATGACCGAAGATGATCGAGTTATCTTATACGAGCCCATGCTGTATGGTCGCAACAGCTCCTATCAATTAAAAGTCCGGTCATTGGCCAATTCAGCATCATGAGTGCATAATCTTATCCCACGAGCGCGGCCTTGTCGCATGAAAATATCTGCGGGACGTCGCATAGCGCATAAGCTAAGAGCGAGGGCTGTCGAGATCGATCGTTCCACTAGTCAGTGAAAGATAGCTATGAGCGCGACTTATTATATCACATCAACGTCCCTGCCTCCCCACTCCTCGATTCCCACGGTTCCCATTTCAGAGTCCTCTATAACCTCATTCCCACTTCTTCACACTAAAGATCAGCTCGTCCTCTTCATTGGGCCAAGAACACCCAATGTCGGTTTCGGCTTATTTCATCGCGGTGCGCCTCCAAGACTTGCTTTTTGTCTTACTACTTCGAGGTCGTAGCTACTGATGAGTGACGCCACGAACGCCAGTAGTTCCCTCCGTGCGATGAACCGAGGACAATAGTCTGTAAACATCCAGCCGTCGCTATGGAAGTCATGAAAGTCATGGATGAGATCTGGATCGAGCTCCAATAAAGCAGACTCAAAGAGACCTCCCGTGGCTGAGGGTAGAAGGACATCCGGGTGAAAGCCGTAGAGGGAACTACTCATATGGGTTGCCTCCGCTTGATCGAGAGTTCTGTTCGTGTCAGTAATCCGACCCCATGTTACGCGCTCTTTTTTGTGGCTAATGAACTGCGGAGTCAGGTATTCTAAATGCTCTCCAGAATGCGGTTGAGCTCCGACCACTCGTTTGGTTTGAGAGGAACTTTCCAGAAAATGTAACAATGAAAAACTGAAGTGCGCCTGTAGACATTCTGGGTGCGGCGTCGATATCATGAACGAAATTGTCGAACAATCAAGTGGAAGAGTTTCCGTATATTGACGCAATATCTCGAGGGGACGTGATTAAGTACAGTAGCTGACCTGCGACGGTGGCAGCGAAGGGCTCTCGATGTTCCTTGAAGTACCGCCGATAGGAAATTAAGATGGGGTACATCGAGTTCATGAAATGAAACCAATGATGAACAAGGTAGCATGCGATGCATTGTTATGTACCGGCCATAATTTAAGAGTACTTGCGAATTTTCGAAGAATCCTGGAGAGTAGCCTCTCAGTCAGGTACTTTTATTCGCGCAGTTGCCGAGACGATTGTAGATCTAAGTTGCCGATCACTTTTATAATGTATTAGTGATTCATACGGTACTCGGATTGTGTATAGCTTGCGGTTACTAGGAATCCAATAGGGTAATTCTTTTGGCTCGTTTGGCCTTGTGGGGGGTAGAATCGTCCATTACCAAACTCACCATAACACCAAACTCACCAACACCACTCCGGCATAGTTTATTAGAGAGGCTATGCCCGTATGTTAAAACGTCGCCACGGTTGTAGGTGATCTCGGGCAGATCGGAATCCAAAGGAAGTCCGGGACCATGGCGAAGAACTTGTGCTCGAGCAGATGTGGGCACGGAAGTGGATGAAGGAGCGTAGCTAGGCAATGAGCGTGTAAAATACGACCCTTGTACCTCGAGCCGCTAGCGCTTGTTCTCACCCTGCACGATTAGGACACCTTATCCCCTGAACTTGCAATGCTGTTTCCGACTCATGAACTTTGGCCAGTGTCGGAAAGATCCGTCGCCCAGCATTATCACTATGATTTGAATATATTCCTGCAAAATCATTCGAGCGCCTGTGACTGCAATCAAGAGTTGGTGTGCATTGCTCAGGCAGCAGCTGACGAGGCTGAGCTACATAAAACATGACGCATTGCGGCGCAGAGAGGCAAGAAAGAACAAGAGCTCCTATCTCGCGCATCATATCCGGCATCTAGGCAAACGATCTACCAGCGATAAGCCTCAGACCTCGCTAAAACTTCCCGACGGAGCGGTCCGTGTACATCCCTAGCACCAGGGTAGATTAAGCAGATGTGCTCCGGCTAGGCTCATTGGGGATTAGTGTGCTTCTAGCGTTTCATCGACAGTGTCCAGCCCACCTTCATCGACTTGCAGAGGCCATGAATAGCAAGGCTACCCGGACGAGAGCAGCCCTTATGATGACAGACTCCACCAAGATTTCTCGACGTGGGGCTGCATGACTCAGGCATCCTCGGAACAATTGTCTTCGAATGTCCCCCAGTATCGAACGTTCGGGCAACTCAGGGACTTTGGCGGTCTCTTCAATCAGGACAAAGATGGCGCAAAAACGAGAGCTTCAGACAGAATGAGATCGCTCGCAAGAGATCCCAGAACCTCGATCTTTCGATGAGTTGCATGTAGGTAGGTAGCATGCGGACTTCTAGCCTCTGCGGTTGATGGGTTACTAAGCTTGTTGTTTCTGCCACTTGCTCTCGCTAGGCACCCTCGCAATATCCTAGAAGAAGGCGATTCTGAGACGCAGTCACCGTTCAGCAGCAATCAACCATGCCACCTTTAGCCTTGCGCTAGATCCCGCCGGAATATGGATGACATACGTTAGTCCCTCGCTACCCGCCATGTAATCTAGAAGAGAAGCTTACGCTCCAGAGATCCTGTAGATTCGCAATCTTGAGGACTCAGCTCTTGGCGAGCATAGACCCATCATTGACCTAGTCCTTTTGTAGCGGAAGACATGTCTCTTGACCATTTACCTCCAGGATTTGATCCAAGTACAATACCACTGGCTCAGCCACCTCCAGGGGTGGTACCGAATTTCCATAACCCGGAATCAAGGTGTTGGCAAGTCTACCTGACGGCGGCCATATGCTCGGCAGTAGTCGTCAGCTTCATCACATTGCGCATGTACTCTCGTACAGTGGTCACGAAGAGCCAGACTACGGGGGACTGTAAGTTACGTTCACACAATGCCAGGTATACTGGAAGGAGCCTGGCTTACTGATGACACAAGGTCTGATGATCTTTGCCTGTGTAAGTTATCAAACGTCGACGTGTGAAATCCCTATGTCTATTTTCCCTCTTATAAACCTTCCCCGGCAGGGTCTCCCTATCTTGCGGGAGCCAGAACCAGGATTTTGGGAGAAAGAACAATCTCCCTTTCGCCATCCTACCAAATCTGTTCTCGATGCTGATTCCACAAGATCTGTTTCTTCATTTACTGTGTTCTCGTAATAAGTGGTATATCCTTCCTCAACCACCTCACCAAAAGGAAGCTAAGAACTTCTCAGTCGTCCAAAGAGCCTACGGCCGACACGCCTGGGATTTGACACTGGCTTCCATTACGAGCCATGAACAGCTCGTACGTCGCCTCGTTCTTGTGCCTCTTATTACATAGTACAAGAGTCACTCACAGCGTCACCTCCTAAGTTGATCCTCGTCGGCCATGCCCTGTACGGACCCGTCATATCTCTGATTAAACTCGCCCTCTTCCTCCTGATCTTACGTATCTTTTCCACCTTGCGCTGGCTGCGTATCCTCGTTCATCTCGGCGCAACCTTCAACATCCTCTTCTACTTCTCCGGAAGTATCGCCCTTGTCGTGTTGGCCTCCCCGCGTCATGGCCAGAACTACCTCCAGGTACTCGAGGGTCCAGCTGGTAGGCATGGCAAGACTCTTGTCATAGCCCAAGGCGTCGTTAATGTAGTGAGCGATTTCTATCTGCTCATTGTGCCATTGCCGGCAGTGTGGGGCCTGAAGTTACCACTGAAGAAGCGGTTCGGGATCTTGGCCATCTTTGGGACTGGTTCGTTGTAAGTTCGGTGGTATTATTTACTTCATTACCCGTCGAGCTGCGCTTTCATTGCTTGGAAGCTAATGCTCGATCTCAGTGCCTGTATCGCCAGCTGTTTGACTCTATGGGTCAGGGTTCATTTGTATAGCCACAAAGACAATACGTGGTACAGCGTAAATGTGTTTGTTCTTGCGTAAGTCTTCTGTTCCATTATAATGTTTCAGGGCACAATTCTTCGACCCTTAACTTTGATTCAAGGCAGCATGTTTCCAAATCTAATTTCCCGCAATCAGAATGATCGAAATGGCCATTGGTATTATGGTCAGCTGCATGCCCGCCGTCGCTGCATTGATCCGGCATCGAGGTCTACCGTTTTCCCACGCATTCTCCTCGCTTCATAGTATATTTCATTCAATCCGGGTCTCGAAGTGGTCACGGCTCGGGAATTCCAAGATACGCTCGAGATTTTCTCTAAGAAAACACCGTCCAAGAACGGCGACTCTGCGCTTCGGGATCAGTGGAAGGGCTCTTCGAACTGGGAGTCTGATGGCTATGTCGAGCTGATGTAGGCTCGGCAACCTAGACATTGAATTCACGCTACTTTATACATCGCTGCTAGCGGATGGGAAAGGGGGGACGTGTGTCTTGGGGTTTTGTAGCTTTTGGGTCCCATGGCTCTCTGCTCGAACCATTCTTATATTTATTTGCCGTCTGATAGAGGGAACTGACCCGAATTCTTGGAATGACCATAGGAGATTGCTTTCTTACCCCCGCTGTGCATATTCTAGGTAGTCAGACATTACAGGATACTCTTTTCCCGAGTATGTCTGAACGTCAATGCCCCAGAATCGACAAGGTGAAAACCCCCCAGACCCCCACCATCTGATATTGAGCTAGCGGGACCATAGGATCGACAACATGCTAGCGAGCGAGGAGCAGGCAACCAGGCTGGCAATCGAAAAATTACGCAGGCAACGTGGGGTATCAGCAGACTGTGACGTTGGAGGACATCGTACGGCACAGCCTTCACTGATATCACGGGTGAGTGGTGCTCGGAACATTTGCATAGGAGCTGCGTTGAGGAAATCTTACCAGCGTCTTGCGGGCGTCCCGGGTCTTCCCATCGCAACAAAGCGCTTCTGCCGCGCCTACTCTTCTTTCAGCGGATGCCTCCCATGGAATTTTCGCATGCGACCTTGCCCTACGCCCGCTAGGATGATGATAGGCTGCACCCTTTCACGGCGAGAGTCTTTCATGTTGGCATGGAGGAACGTATATGTGCAGGATAGTACGTGCAGTCAAGCTCCACTCACGGCGCACTCCTTAGCCTCGAAGGCAGAAAGGAGCATTTCCGGGATGGACACGTCGTGACTGAGTACCTGTCATAAACTAAACATCACACCGTACAGCCCTGCAGCTAGGGGATTTATTGATGACGTATCAATACCCCATTCTCTCTGTGTTCATTGGATAGTTCTGGCACCATGCACTTTACGTTCGTCCTTAACCTGCTGGCCGCCAAGAGAATCAGACTTCCGGAGTTATCAGTCCCATCGACAATGTCAATCCGTTCTGGATCCTAGTACAGAAGTTCCTTCGCCTCTTCTCCGTGTGCTGCCATTTAGGCTTGGATTTGGAGTTTGGACTTGATACAACCAAAAGGAATGGTTGTTCCACAATGCATGCCGATCTAGAAGAGGCATGAATCCATGTTACCCCTGGCAAACGCAATCTGTACCCAGGAAGTCCTAAGGCTAACCAAAGGGTCTATGCTCGCAAGGATGACTCTGTCAAGCCCACGCTTCTTCTTCGGGGGTGCCGATTTCAAAAGTCCCATCCACACCAGCTAATGAAGCCACAGATGCACTCGAGATGTTTAGAAAGAGCCCGACGAGCGTAAAAGCTCTTTTCACTCTCGGAACGAGGTTGTCCGACATCACAGTACAGTCTTTCCGCTATGTATGGCAAGAGCATCGAAAAGTATTCGCACCGCCATTTAATGGAAGCAGGCGCCACATCATGCGACAAAGTCCGTCAAACAGGCGCGATTGGCCATAAAGTACTGGGCTGCTCAAGCTTGTCAAGGAAAAACCTGTGTTCATCATAACATAATAATTCTAATTTTCCACATCTTGGCCAATACAACTATTGCAGCGAACTACCCATCTGCGAGAATCGATGCTTTGCCCGATGAAGGTTCCTCGACGAAGAATGCTAAAGCCTAAATCAGGAAGAACCCTGCGGCGGAGGGTGTGCTAGATAACGGAGGACTTTTGAGCGCCTTGGTGCGCAAGTCGGAATATAGAAAGGATCTCGAATCCACCGCAAAGACACGCATTACCTCGGCTATCCCATCGCGTGGCCTCTTACAATTGGACGTTCTGGGCGATATTCACGCCTTCAGCCTCGCCGGACATGAAAAACCGGGCAACGTGAAGTAAGTGAGTAATTATATTGAATCTGGTGGTATTTGACAGTGATACTATGCACCTCCTTTGGGGCCCTTGACCTCGCCCACATCAGGAGTGAGACACTACTCGCTTAAGCTCAACGTGAGGGGTGAGGTCCATGCAAAGCTTGAGTGGAACTCAAGCAAAGAGAGGTGGAGATCACGGGGTTTTTACCTTAAGGTATTAGCGGGGTAAGCTTCGTATTCAGAAGTTGACAGCACTAATTCCTCGCTGTTTATACGTGCGGATAAGCGGCAACCTGCAGTCAGGTTATTATTGCAGTCTTCACCTGCCTGATATGGTTAGACCACAACAAGAGAGGAGACAAAAGAGGTGTGGGCCGTTTTGGCGTAAAGCCAACCCGGCGTGTACTTTATGTGGACCGCCGGGAGTCGATCATGGCGCCTTGTTCTGCCTGCGCTTATTTCGCCGATTGGGGGGTATGATTTGCATGTTTGATCTACGTCGCGGACATTTTCGTGATGCGCATGAGTTCTGCAGACGTATGTACAAGCGAGGTACTTTTAGGCTCCTCACGACCTGCACGGAGATGATCGGCTCTGGGAATATATTTATGGCAATTTGATCAACTAGCGTCGGAGATCTTGCAGGGGAAAAGACCCAAAAGGGATGCATCAGACGTTTCACAGCTCGAAGCATTCAAAAGAGGCACATCAGCTCGAAGCATCTGCATGGGTAGAACACGGATGTTACTGGATACAGAAGGAACGAAAGGAATATGAATGCAAGCGGATTGTTACGGCAGGCATGTACGTCCAGACAAGGCTGACCTTCGTTTGCGCAATAATAGGACGAGATTAGCAATGACGTAAAGTTTTGGTCTTGCAGGAATTGATTGCTCGGTCATGGCATTCTGCTTCGAGAACCCGAGAGGATTGTGCATACACGCAGCGGACAAGCAACATCGCTATCATTCGACTGTGCTTACCCCAAGCCTCTCGTCATGACGAACCCAATATTGATTGGCTGCCAGAAACATGCGGCGAGAGTCGTGTTACTATGAGGAATGGAAGATTAGAGTGTGAAGCCAACCTATTCACCGCGGTGTACTCGGATTGCAATCAATAGTGTTACGAGAGGCATCGCCCATCATGGACGATGGCGCAGTGAAGACTTCCGCCCTCTCGAACGGGCTCTGGGATGTTAGTCCGCTGTTTGGTCTGTGTCATAGCTATGAGTGCTGAGACGACGGGATCGTATGCATACTTCTTATGGCCAAACGTTCGGCGACGTAGGTCTTCGAGATCAAACATGTTGTCGATCTCAAGTCACGACCGAAGTAGTCAATACTGGGGCGATATACTGATGAATTGTGTGGGAAAGTTGCTAAAGAGTGTTTTCTCAGAGCTCAGAGTGCCAGTTAGCACCAAACGAACTTACGCATTAGGAGTAAGCCATTGTGCATCTTGGAGTATGGGTGGATCGCCCTTCCAGGGCACTGCTTCGCTAAGACCATCCCAAAGGAGTGTACCCCGGTACATAGGAAGCACAACCGACAACGCATCGTAGCTGCTTGTTGCGCCCCACAGAATTGTGCCCTCAATCCTTGCCTGTGCGCGTGCTGGCCTATCGATCTGGACAGATGTTTTCAAATATCGCTGCGCACAAATTCTTCTTTGAGGTCGAAAGGTCCAAGGATTGTACCGCAGAATGCGTACTCGTATCTCGTGTATTGGATCGAAGATGAGTGCACCAGCTAGTGCTTCAAACTAGAGGCTTGGCAGTCTAGATCGAAACAAGACTAGCCGGACTTGGCAATCGCAACGTCAGACCATCATTGCCTTCGATTTCTCTTACCCCGCGAAGCAACCATGGCACAGCTCTGCTTTCTCACCAGCTCGACTTCATTGACGGAGGTTGGAAGTGCTGTGGGCCCCAATTGAAATGCATGGGTTGCCCCCGCACCAGATGCCTCGATTAAGCGGTGCTGCAGGATTGCATATGCACCGCCCGCCTACTTTTACCGGTTGCGGGTGATCGAATGTCTCTCTACTTATCGTCGGACGGCAAGATTACCGAACACGAGCAGCTCGGGCAATTCCCATAATACTCATTGGACCCGGGGATACCAACGGGTTCTTTCAGTGGGTAAGCACTTGCTGTCAGCCTTCACGTGGGGTATGCCTGGAGCCACTGGCAGGCCGGGGCCTTACTTTTGGCCCCATCCTCGCGGAACAAGTCCACCTGGTAAGCCAGTCAATTCATGCTTATGACCACAAGGCGCTTTTCGTTCGTTATTGAACATCCTTCGTGTCCAACGAGCCTAACCCAAACAAAAGGCATCAGAGAACGATGTTTGTGGACCCGCTGCGCCCCTTCCGTCCCCGCACCTCGAGCATATTCCTTCGTCTCTTCTTTGGGCCAATACCTTACCTTCGCTCAATATGAAAGGGTCACTAGACATGCACCTGCCCGCGTTAGCTTCCATGGGCAGGTTTCCGAACCGGTCTTCAAATCCCGCACGCTACTTAGGCGAGTTTCCATGCCTGCTATTCGCTCTGCAATTGCAGTTCGCACTAGTAATTCTTTAGTCAACGACGTAAGCCTTGTGGGCTTACGTTGTCGACCCCCTACGGTAAAGGCGTTCTCGGCGGTGTAGTCTAGCTGTGGATCTCTTGAACATTCGTCAGCCTAGTCTATGTCTGCATCTCATCCTGTCTGGCTCAAGAGTACTTGAGCTCTCCGTCTCCCGCCTCCTTCCTCTTTCATTGCTGCGATAGATCGGTCGAGGGATTACGTAGCCTCAGATCTATTGAAACTCCCATCTTTCATACTAGCTTTCACGCAGGTAAAGCCAGCTCAACATGCAGGGTATTCTGCTTCTGTTTCTGTGTGCTACCTATACCTTTGCGCTGAGTGGACTTCTGGATGCTCGTGGTTTGTTTCGCAGAGCTGTCACGAGTGTCAATGGAGTTCCGACGTTAGATGGTATTCCTCTTACAAGGATCCCTGCAAGACCTTCCGTCGCTGTAGCCACGTCAGGATCAATCGACCGCACATCATGGACCGTCAGTTGTGATAGCTTTCAGGCCGGCAATGAATGCCAAAATGCCATTGATGGGAACGCCAACACTTTCTGGGCGGCAGATACCAGCGCTGCTCTACCACACACATTTACCATTGATATGAAAACATCGTCCTTAGTTGGCAGTGTCACCCTTCAGCCACGACAGGATGGTAACAGCAACGGAAATATCGGACAGCATACCATATCCCTCAGGTTCGTGTTATCAATATATCTCCATTTCCTGTGGCTCACAATCGTGTAGCGCGGATGGCGTCAATTGGGGCTCCCCAGTAGCAGTTGGAACCTATCTCGACACAGCCAACTTGCAGACAACTACTTTCACGCCGGCCAACGCCCAATACGTAAAGATCACAGCACTCTCCGAGGCAGGCGGTCGCGGTCCCTACACTTCGATCGCTGAAGCCCATGTATTCACAGGCACCGCTCTTCCGCCGGCTGCAGCCACGGCGGGATCATGGGGTCTCACCATCGATTTTCCTCTGGTGCCAGTCAGTGCGGCAATAGAATGGTCATCAGGGCGTTTACTTGTCTGGTCCGCTTACGCCCCTGATCAATTCGGAGGGTCCACTGGCCAGCAAACCGTCACCGCTGTTTACGACCCGGCTACGAATCTTGTGACTGGGCGAACTGTTACCAATATTGGACACGACATGTTTTGCGAAGGTCTGAGCATGGATGCCGACGGTGGGATTGTGGCCGCTGGCGGTAATTCGGACTATGGCACGTCGATATACGATTCACCGTCTGATAGCTGGTCCGATGGCGGAGTGAGTTGGCTGCTACCTCCTCTTATACCTCTTATTGCTCAATTTCTGGAATTTCCTTCCAATGTTCGATTATGATGCACCAAACCTACAATGACAATTTATCTGGATTGTGTGCTGATCGGATAATAGAATCTAAACACTCCTCGGGGATACCAAGCGCAAGCGACGCTTTCAGATGGTCGCCTTTTTACGATCGGGGCTTCCTGGTCCGGTGGATCAGACACCAATACCCCGAAAAATGGCGAGATATACAGCAGAGCTACCAACCAATGGTCAAATCTTCCAGGCTGTCCAGTGGCCCCTATGCTCACATCGGATCCTCAAGGTAAGTTCGTGACATTTACCTCACGAATCAGACCGCTAAACGGCGATAGACAAGTCTCTCGGCTACATATATCGAGGTGACAACCATGGCTGGCTTTTCGGCTGGAAGAACGGCTATGTATTCCAGGCTGGACCGGCTGTCGCGATGAACTGGTACGGGACCTCGAATACTGGATCTCAGGCGCCGGCAGGCAACAGAGCCAGTGATACTGACAGCATGTGTGGCAACGCTGTTCTCTATGACGCCGTAGGAGGGAACATCTTGACTGTTGGCGGTGCACCTGCGTACGTTGGTAAGTGTACCTTTTCCTATAACATCAACAACCCTACTTTGCCATTTTCCTCAACGTTTGCACGCGTCATATTACGCTTTGAATCCCCGTCCCTACCTCCGTTTTCATTATCGTTGCATTTCATACCCTCGTTAACATGAACGTCTAGACACCTACGGCACAGCCAACGCCCATCTAATCACCATCGGCGACCCTCCCTCTCTCCCCACCGTAACCACCCTCCCCTCTATGAGCTACCCACGCGCCTTCCACAACAGCGTCATCCTTCCGAACGGCCAAGTCCTCATCACAGGCGGCCAGCACTATGCCGTCGGCTTCACGGACCAAACGCCCCAACTTATCCCTGAGCTCTGGGACCCGGTCACCAAGGCATTTACTCAAATGGCTCCTATATCTATCCCCCGCAATTACCACTCCACCGCCGTCCTCCTACCCGACGCCACCGTTGTCAATGGCGGCGGCGGCCTTTGCGGCACTTGCGCCACCAACCATTTCGATGCGCAGATCTTCAGCCCACCTTACTTATTCACCAGCTCCGGTGCGCCGGCGCAGAGGCCCGCGATCCAGAGTGTGAGCGCTACAAGCGTCGCGGTTGGCGGAACATTGACCATCACGACTACCAATGACGCGCCAGTGACGGACTTTGCGTTGATCAGACTGTCGAGCACGACGCATGCGGTGAACACGGATCAGCGACGCATTGCACTGGCGCCAACGTCGCAGAGTGGGAACACGTTCACGGTGGTGGTTCCAGGGGATAGCGGGGTGGCGTTGCCAGGGTATTGGTATCTTTTTGCGTTGACAAGCGATGGGGTACCGAGTGTGGCCTCGTTTGTAAAGGTTGCCATTTGACGCACCGTAATGGCAGATAAGGTTGTTCGAGAGATGCGTATGGTCTTTTGGGGGTAATGATCGTGGAGAGCTCAGGGAGACTTGATTTCAATAATGTCGTAAGCTTGGTCGTTTTGTACTATGAGTGGTCCCTACTGCGGTGAAGATGAGAACCGTCTTTTGTTCTAGTGAAAGTCACATCTACCACTGCTCTATCTCACGCACCGCCCATACACGGTGCCATCCTTTCCCTTGGCTTCCCATCGCGAGTATGGTCTCTTTCGACGAACGGTAGACAATGAGGGTCTTTCTTACATGTAGGTATTTGATCCATCCAGCGACGAACGTGTCACAGGTTTTTGGTATCGCAGCACTTTTGCCGCGGCATAGAACTGAGTTGAGTAATCCTCATGTCGCTAGAACTGCGGCATAAATGCCCCTTTATAGCCATTGCAACCAAAACCATATGGCTGGCTCTCTTTAACGATTGCATCTTCATAAGCAACTCCCCAGTGTTTAAGCATCCCCAACCCGGGCCGTGGCCATCTCGAACGGCTTCAGCAAGATTTGTCCAGCCAAGATTCCACACAGGGGCCGCGGGCACGGGGGGGCTCCGCTTTTTCTTTTGTTTTGCGATTCTGGAGCTGAATTTTGATCAAAGGCGTTAGTTTTCATCTTTCCGTTCCCCTGGTTTGATGATGAACCACACTTTTTGAGGCTTGGAGAGACGGAAGGTTGGATCGTGTGCAGTGACAGTCATTTTGTCGCCAAGCTTTGCACAGCGGACATCTCAAGATGCGCCAACAAAAGGGATTCCATACAACAGTCCGGGTCAATCAACAATCCTAAGATGCGGATAAGATCACAGTACCTTTTAAGAGCGGATCTCAGACCCTTTCCCACACCGCATCCGCTTCTACTCTCCTGTGGACCCTTTCCTTCTTGCACTCAGATTTAGATGGTTTGACCTGTGTCTCCAAAGCAGGATATGTGGTCGCAGGGACTTACATGACAAACCGTAGGGACTTCAATGGAGTTAAGATATGTTCCCAGCATCTTGTTCGAGTGCTTTCCTTGTAAGCTTGATCGAAATGACAAGTCGTTCGATAGTCTGCCTCTTTAGCCTTGCTATCCATGGAACGACAATTCGTTGCATCGAATTATATTGACACGGCGCGCACAACCTTCGCTGGCGCTAAGCGAGAGAAGCGCAGAGATATCTCCGTTGAGAGCAGTAAGAATAGAATTGGACTACGCTGAGTCGAAGCGCCGCACGGTGATGGAGTAGGATGTTGATAGCCAGGGTTTTTTGTGAAGCGAGGAATTGTCGATGGAGAAATGAGCACGACGATGAACATGTTCTACCTTCTGACTTAGCCTATCCGGAAATAACAGATATGGATCCGTCTGAAGAATTCGTTCCTGCTTGTATGTGTGCTTGAAAGAGTGTCTTCTCCTGTTCCCTCCGCGCCGACTGCTTCTCCCCAATTCCCTTTTTTCTTTTCTTTTTTGTCTTTGAACCATCCCTCTAATGTGCCCTCCTTAGTCTCGATGATCGTTAAATAACTACAGTCGTGTGTACCGATGCAATTTGTGTCCCCGCATTGGATTGCAGCAACCGGTAGGCTGTTCGACCATCATGCGTTCATTGTCCCGGCATTCCGAAGGAAATACTCTTGCCACCTAACTCGATTGACCTCCACCGTCCAGTGGTATCCGCCATGGCCGGTACTCTGCGCGTTATATAACACTGTTCCATCCTCCTTTATCTCCTCAGCTGGGCCGTCAACCGCGTGCCCTTCGATGTCGCTTCTGAGAAGGCGCAAGGCAGCCGCTGCCGCTTGACCGTTCGTCAGGAAAGTACCCGCAATCTCGGTATCCTCAGTGACTGGCGCCTGGTCGAAGTTTGTTACTCTGTGGGTGACAAGAAAGAGCTCCGCATCCGGACCGGTGGCACAGATAGCAGGGTTCTCCTCCTGCTGCATTCTCACAAGTATCTTATCGCCGTTGGGCTCCGTCCAGCGACTGTGATTGTTGCTCTCCCATTCCATGGTGCTGATATCATGCAGTACCGCATGGGTGCGAGGGAAGTTGCGGCGAAGAGCCTGGAAAGCGGTGGTGCGGGACCGCGATGGGCCCAGTGTGACAGCATAGACTTGGCTATTGTTGTCCAACACGCCGTTATTGGTAGTAGTGACGTGCGCAGTGACATAAAAGATGATGCCGCTGGGTTCCTCAATAGGTAAAGCTTGGATTTGGGGGGGGGGGTGGTCTTCGTCACTTGCTTGCCGGAGCTGGGCCAAGCTCATACGCATGAGCGTTCAATGCGCCATGATCGATCGAAGTGGTCTTGTCGTATTTTACGCTTGGAAGAGGCAAAAATGGTGTACCTGTTTTGTATTTGTGAGGAATTGGTGTCTGTAAGCTCGAGAAAAGCGTGGCGCAAAAGTGCGATGAAATGAGGGCGGGAAGTCAGAGAGCGACTTAGCTGAGCGACTTACAGCGACTCCGCGACCGGCAGCTTTGAGTACGATTCTCCGCCACATGGAACAAACGACGGTCATGATGGATTTTAGACAGGTATGATGATAGTAAGGTAAGCTTGGTATCCCGCCATCGACTATCGAATTACTGTATCGGTGCACAGTTATTAGAAGTCAGAGACCGCCGAGAACAGCGATGTGATAATGTGCTGACGATGTCTGCTTACCGCTCTCCCACTGTGGGCTTCGTGTTAGAATTAAAGCTTGAGAGATACATCAAGCTTAGGATATGGATTAAGGAGTAACAGTTGAGCCCTTTCACAATGTTTAGATGTTCCTTCCGGCTTTTCTCCAATCTCCGATGTTCATGCAGAACAAATGCTACTGTCTGTTACAACAGCACACCATTGGTGACATGATCGATCTGTCGGATCTCTGACGAGAGAATATCATGATGCCACCGCAAGATCTTCGAAACACTACCTAGTGTAACTCCACCTGCTGCATCGTCTCTAAGCACCTGTGAAAATTAGTATCTCCATCGTCAGCCAGCACGCTCTAAGCATCAAATTAGTTTGCTCATATTCGTAAGTGGCAACAAGCACCCACAAGGAACGTCGACGCCATTTTCTTGGTCTTAGCGACCCTTACTGAGTATGGCTCTTGTCCTCGCAGTTGGATCTGCAGTCGAAGAAATAGCCAGCACGACAAATGCCGGTCAGGAAAAACGAGCAGGACCTATCCGAGCTCTCGATTCAATTAGGAGAGGGCCAAGATCGAATTGCAAGATTGCTACATTCCCATAAATGAGGCCTGCTCTACGCCCAAACCTTGCTACGATAAAGGAATCAAAAGCCAGTTCTCACTACGCGTAGTGAATAAAGCACGACGTTACTAGCTGCCTTTTTGAGCTTCGGTGGCCTTGTAGGGCTGATCCGAGGTTCTTCCAATCAAAGTTACTGGAGGGCCTTACAATCAGGACGGAAGACTCAGCGTAACTGCTAGATGATAGATCAGGAAGTTCAGTCTACTTATCGAACAGACAGACCGTCAGTCCGTGAGAGGAGGCAAGCAGGATACCCGATGCGCACAACAGGGGGAGGCACTTGGATTTCTGTAGAGATCATGTCAAAGGCACCCCAGACTAGGGAGCAAGAGAAGTATGTGTGGGATATAAAGTTGTGCGGTTCTGGTTGCTGTTCGCGTGACGTTGATTGTATCTGCTGAGGCTTTATGCTATCCAACGTGTATATCCAATACACCCATCCGTCGAATGGGCTATGAAGGCAAGGGAAACGGCGCGAATTACACGCTCGCCCAAGCAACGGTCAGCGATACACCGTCCGCGGTCGTCGACACCTTAGCCTGGGTGCTTCCAGTGGGGACGCTGCTAGTATAGAATGTAGATGAGGAGTCATACGCAAGATTGCCGTTGTCCGACTGTGTATAGAAATTCAGTAACATTCCAGGACCCAGTAAATAGGTGTGGATTATAACGTACCCCGAACTCAATAGCAGTCGATACCGAAGAGCCACACGTCAGAACGTTGTTCACGATGCCGCATTTTCCCTTGCCAGAGCTCAGGGTGAACCCCGATCCTGATGCTGTGGCGGAGAATTTCGCACATGTACCCGTGGTATACCACATACCCGAACTAATTATACACCCGTTGGCGTTGCCCCCGGTACTTACCTGCAGCGTCCCCTTTCCTGCAAATGGTGCGCCCGGGGTACTTGTTCCGGTAGGTCCGGCAGCGGTTGTAGTGGGAGTCGTAGTGCTAACACCTGTTCCGGTAGTATCTGTAGCAGGTGGAGTCGTGGTCGTAGTGCCACCACTGCCAGCCTTAGGCAGGTACCTCACTCCCGTAGCAGGGCAGTTGGAACTTGAGCCGGCAGGGTTGGTGGGTATGAAGGATCCGGTTTGCACGGAGCCTTGAACGTCATAAAAGTACCAGATCTCGTCGAGCTCATTGGTATTGTGGCATCTGATCACTACATCAACGCCGCGAGGAGCATTGAGAGCGGCGAGAATGTCCGCGGAATTGTAGGTCACGGTGGGGGACGGAAGAATGGAGGCAGCGGAGAGGAACTACATGGATAGAGTTGTCATCAGCGGTGTATGGAGGAAATTGGGGAACTTAGGATTTTGGGAATAAGAGCTTCTTACTTGGTACGATGGCAGAGACATAAAGAGCTCGACCGTCTTGTTGAAATAGTCTACCAGCTCCTCCTGGGGTGTATAACCGGTGTAACAGCTTGGATTCAGGGTGCTAATGCACGTTCCATGTTTAGCCCATTCATGCTCCCAGAAGCTCTCGTCGTTGCCCTGGTAGTCTTTCCAGTATGTGTCCATGTACGACAGTAGAGTCGTCGCGCCTGCTGCTTGCAGGATCTGTGATATGCCGGTGTATGCGCGCGAGGAATCGCAGTTGGCGTCGTAGGTGCCATCGCAATGGTCGGGCCAAAGGCCGTGAACGGTCCAACTGTCGGAGGGGCCGGTTGCCGGGTTGTAGTCCCAGAACTGCGTTTGGAGCAGTAGGCCGCCGGGGGTATTGAAGCAGCAAGTGTCCGCGACAGCTGCCGTGTTTTGGCAGGAGGTCTGCGGGTTGGTGCAAACAGGGGGAGAACCGCCGATGACGGCGACTTGCGGTGAGAGGGCCAGTTGTGCGAGAGCAAGTCTGGAGACGGACTGCAGAGAGCTGTAGAGGGACGGCATCTTGGCGGTTGAGAGCGCGGTGCATAAGAAGGAGACAGGGCGGGAGAACGAGATGTTTTGTAGTTGCTCCATCTCGGACAATGCGCCCCAAGAGGAAGGCTATACTATTGAAGTCGTGAAACCGGCCAACATAACAGAACTGGGAGGAGGAAGTTCATTGGTGATGCAGTGCACAAGCATGAGGATACACCTCAGAGGCAAAGAAACGATGCTTGCCTATCATGTGCAGCATGTGCTATTAGGAAGCATCCCACTGCACAGCATCAGCCGCCGAAATGGCCCTTGCAGTTCTAGTCAGGGGAATGGTGATAGGGGTCGATCGAGGTCACCTGCCTTGATGAGCGTCGGCCCCAGACAGCATGCGTTGAAGTCGCGATGTGGTTGGTGTAGCAAGGACGGCAATGACGTCACAGTCTCCAGGGACCAACCTCGGCGTCCGCGATGGCCTCGGGAGCAGCAGCCGCTTCCGTCCTGGCGCTCCCGTGTTTCGCGAACGTCTTGGCGCTCAAGACAATATCAACCTTTGAGATCTAGCTCGACAAATGAAAAGCATTTCCAAGGGTATTGGATCTGGGAAAATAGTCAGTTCCTCCGAAGTGGAGCTCCATCCATGCAAGCTTTTTTCTGGATTGTCCAAGCCTGCAATTGGACAGTAGACATCCCGTGTCGGTGGGCTGCCGGGAGTAATTCAGGGGTAATACCTAGCTTTGTCGAGAGAGGATATGTTTAACATGGGTGACTTTTAGTACACGCTTGTTTATAATGCTCACTCATCCTACCCAGGCGGAAAGCCACAAGTTTCGCACATCGCGTCTATCTAGTTTATCCAAGTTCTCAACCAAGAATTGCCTGTCGATCGTCGCATTGCGGTTGTCGTCGCCATCGCTATTGTTGTGTAATTTGCAGACGAGTGCTACTCTTAATTTTGCTCCCAAGTGTTCGATCAGCTTTGTTGGTACAATAGATAGATAGACATTGTCGTCGATCAAAGCGATAAAACAGCAACAGTAACAATAAATAGAAGGCACTTTTGGTGGAGCACCTACAGTTACTGGGAAGCTAGATAAACTGAATAAGCGCGATGTGCGAAAATCGTGGCTTTCCGTCTAGATAGGGTGGGTGAGCATTATAAACAAGCGTGTACTAAAAGTCACCCATGTTAAACATATCCTCTTGTCGAGATCATCATCCACAGAAGCTTGGTCGGAGCTGTGTACGGGGTAGGACGACTTTTGTCGCAATGGCAGTCGTTCAGAGAAGTTTTGGCTCTGTGAGAGACTTTCGTGTGGTTGGTTAGGGAGATGGGTCCAGCCTATCAAGTACCTAGGTCAACTCTTGGCGTACCATCAACCCTGCTGCAGCCCTAGATGGAATTCCAGCTCTCAGAGGTACTTTCAGAAGAGGATTTTGTCTTGACTGTGGTGTATCTACACGATATGGAAGATGATGATCATGCGGAAGAAAGAGAGCTTAACGACGCCTGTGGCGGGTATTGAAACACCGAGCCATCGAGATGTGACTTAGCAAGATATGACACGTCATTAATTCAGTATTATTCGCGCGTCTAAAGAAGCGCAGGCCTCCGATCATGCGATGGATCTCGCATATCTTGAAGAGGCTATACGAACACAATATAACGAAGTCACGAAGTTTAGCTCATGGGAGATTTGTGATCGGTCCACGAGCGGATTGCAGAAAGACCTAGATACATTTGCCAGCCATTCCCAGACGCTCGACCCGAAGGAAGCTACCATTACTGTACCATAATATTGTTCTCCCATTGCTGCTGTACCCTTGCCCATGCTTTTTCCGCCCTTTTCCTCCTTACTGCGAATTAGAGACTTACATCACATACAACAGATTGGTATCTGCATCGATAATGTTAGATCCATTCAGCAATGTGCAATATGTGTAGGAGGATGACTTACCTAACGGATGACTGCAGCTCAACTGCGGTTTCTGAGTATATTTACTTTCTAGCTCGGTACGGATGCTGTTTAGTAGTTGCACGTAGCTCTGCTGCGGATTCTTCTTCAGCGCGGTGATGAAAGCCCAGGACATGGCGCCCGTGGCTTGGCCTGCAATTTGAGCATCTTGCCTGTTACGTCATTGCGTTAACGATGTCAAGATATATTACGTCACTTTCCGCTGGCAACGATGGAAGGTGGAGTGAGTGCGAATAACATAAGAAATTCTGAAACGTACGAGGTCTGAGTGTCCTTTGAGCCGCTCCACATGATCACATCCGCCGGACTCGTCTTCGTCTGCCTGGCTCTCTCAAAGCTCTGCTCGCCTTGTGTCGCTTTCTTGAAGAAGCCCATTGCTGTACTCGCCATACCCGACATATCGCCACGGGCGTATGCGGACACGAGACCCAGCAAGCCCTGTCCTGCCTCCTTGGCCAGATTGGGCTCCTTGAGCATGCCCTGAGTGGAGTAGATATATGGAAGATCCAGCGCCGATCCGGAATGGCAACTATCGAAGATTGCCGTTAAGCGAACACCAGGTTGCAGCGACTGCACCATGATGCGATGCATCTCGTCATCGACAATGTGACCCACCACCCGGAAGTCCACAGGGTAGATGACTTCGTCGTATCCATCATCCTCGTCACCATCGAGATCTGGAGTCTGTCCTCCGTGTCCGCTGTAGTGGAAGAACAGCGAGTCGTTCGGTTTCGCATCTTTGACCAACCAATGCATCGCACGTATAATGTTTTGCTTCGTTGGCTGGCTCATAGCATTCTGCTGATCATCTGTCAAGATGACCATGTCTTCGCGAGCGTATCCGAAATTCCCGTTCAGGTATGCGGACATATTCTTCACATCGTTGATGCAGCCGCGAAGCTGGCCCTTTTGATTGAAGTAGTTGATGCCAATGAGCAGAGCCTTGCGTCGCCCTGTACACGTAGAGTATTGAAAGCCGTAGCCAGAAGGGGCGCCATTGCCGAAGGATTGGACTTGCTGAGGCGGAGGAGGTGGCGCCGCAGGGTTGCCAGCGATGTAGGAGTTCTGATTGACAGTTGGAAGGCCTGCGTGTAGTCAGCGGAGCGAACATGCCAAACACCGCAGGGAACGTCGGAGTGCCATACCGGGTCGCCCATTGTAAGAGGGTCCGCCGGGCGGGGGAGCGCCGTACCCTTGACCTTGGGTGGGTGGCTGCCAACCACCCTGGCCACCACTGTATGGTCTTGGAGGTGGAGGAGCCTGCGCATGGCCATAGTTGGGTTGAAGAGGAGGTTGTGATTGTTGGGGTGGTGGGTAGCCTCCGTAAGCTTGAGGTCTTCTTGCGGTCAGCTAAAGCTGGTGATTTTAACGGGGGAGATCTGACGGATACTGCTGCTGAGGCTGATAAGTCTGTGCTGGGGGACCGTAATTTGGCGGAGGTGGTCCGTAGCCTTGCTGAGGGAATCCATATCCCTGTTGAGGTGGTGGGCCATAGTTTGGTTGCTGGGGAGGATAGCCGCCGTGTTGCTGGCCTCCCTGGTATTGCTGACCTGGGAAGGACATGGCTGTCGAGGCCTCTCAGTGGGCTGCTGAAGGTCCGCTCGAGTCTTTTGAGAAGTACGGGAGCGCGAGATTCTCAATCCAAGAATTGTCGAGCGCAGGCTTGGCGGGGTAAGGGGGTATGCAGGTGGACGGTCTGGAACAAGCGGATGGTGATTGGTGATCCACACTCGGACCAGTTCGGGGAAGATAGAGGGACGAAGGTAAAGAATAGGAAAAAGGAATGCTCTCGTAAAAGATCAGGGACGCTGTTGATGATGTACTCGCACCGCAACACAAATGAAATCGCTGGTAATAACCGGACGACTTATTTGGAGGACATCTTTCGAGGACCACGAGGTCGCAAAGACACAGGCTTTCTCTGTACAGCTTCCTCATCTGATTGATTAACACCGTGTTTGGTCTTATGCTGTATACATTCCGTACTTGTATATCTCGTGCGGTACACATCACAGCTGACTTTTGCCATGAGATAGTGCAAGTGGCTTCGTATTAGCATTCAGCACGGCTGCACTTGCCCATAGGAGACATGGTCACATCGCTCAGCCCAAAGCTTGATTCGACGTCGCTCTCTTGGAGACGTGACCATGCATTCGACAGCTCCTATCATCCCTGCACCCTCGTTCAGTAGGAATAACATAGCTAGACATGATATTCCACGATTGAGTGACCATATATTGACTGCGCTGCAAGTCCGCGATAATGGTCGACGACCAATCCCAGAGATTGTGCACAGCATCGTCGAAGCGTAATTCGAGCTAGATTTGTAAGCTTGCTTACTGCTGATCGATGGGATCCTATTCGTGCTGCTTAAGGAATGCCCCTTATATAACGAGAGCCACAAGCCCGTGTTTCTCAGAGATCTTGCAATCACGAAATGGATCGAATTTCCAACCCAGAGGCTGTTGAAGATGCTTGTATCGCCATCGTCGACTTCGCCGGTTGGGCAAATGGTGGCAAGGAACAGAGAAAAGGGATTGCCACCCAGCTTACCGATGCGTGCCGTTCTGTTGGGTTCGTGTATATAGTCAATCACGGCATCCCCTCGAGCAAGATCGCGGAGACCTTCTCTTGGACGAAAAGGCTATTCGCTCTAGACAGGAATCAGAAGATGTTGGCTCCTCATCCTAACGGTAGTGCCGTCCATCGCGGCTATTCATGGCCTGGACTTGAGAAGGTGTCCCAGCTTTATGGCGATGAAGAGGACGCTGATCTTGCGAAGCAGCTGAGGGAGATCACGGACGTCAAAGTACGGCCCAAGTAGCTTGAAGTATGGTCTGTGGGCTGACGCCGGACAGGAAAGCTATGAGATCGGAAGCGAGCACAACCATGATCAGCCAAACGTCTGGATGCCCGATGAGGTCCTACCGGGCTTCCGCAGGTATATGACCAGCTTCTACTGGGAGATGGACACGGTCGCCAAGATGCTGCTTCGGGCTATTGCGATCGGTATTGGCATGGACGACGAGGATTTCTTCACGCATTTGCATTCCGGCAACAACAACCAGCTCAGGCTCCTTCATTATCCTCCTGTGCCTGCGGCAAACCTTAATAACGGGTCCATGGCTAGGATGCCGGCTCACAGTGATTGGGGCTCCATCACGATGCTCTTTCAGGACGACTGTGGGGGTCTTCAGGTAGGAATGCAGTGTGATTTTATCTTTTCCGCTAACGCCACGGAGTTCGAGGATCCTCATCAAAAGGGTAGCTTTATTGCCGCTCCGCCACTCAATGACACGATCGTGATGAATGTTGGTGACCTCCTCCAGCGATGGAGTAATGGTAGGTGATGCTTGTAGGTGTCCGGTTTCCTTCTCCGTGGCTGATGAACGTCGGCTCTAGATACGCTTAAGTCGACTTTGCATCGTGTGACATCGCCGCCGAAACAAGATCGCTTCACCGGCGATGACCGCATGATGAGAGCGAGATACTCAATACCGTACTTCGTCTCGCCAGAAGGGCCGACTATGGTGGAGTGTCTGCCAACTTGCATGGACAAGAACCGCCCTGCAAAGTATCAGCCTGTTCGATGGAACGATTATATGTTGATGCGTGCAAGTGTAATGTATGAAGACAAGTCCGAGACGGGCATGCTTCACCCTAAAGAACAACTCCTCGCTTAGCGGCCAATGGGAGATGATCTTCCAGCTCAGTGATTCAAAGATCGTTCACCTAAACCGAATGCCACATCACAAGAGGATGTCTTCTGCCCCGCTGTTTTGTGTCTGCGACGGGAAAACTCGCTGTCACAGTACTGTGGATTACATGCCAAGCAACAAGCAAGTAAGATTAAACAAAAAAGCATGGACCTGCTCGGGATCGAACGGCGGACATCCAGAAAACAAAAAAGAGCAAAAAGCAAATCCTTTCTGTACAGATTCCCGAGCTCTCAGGGTCTGAATACATGGGACGTTTACCACTTGACCAGTGTCGGGATCTGCTTAGAAACCAGGTCTTTATTTCCCTATATATTCGATTAAAAAAATCGTCTCCAAGCTCGCTGCTAGTCACAACAAGCTGCACAGCAATCAAAAAGCCGCGATCATGGTAGGTAGAGATATTACAGGCCTGAGGGTGGTGCTGCCGTCCACCCGCGCCCAAGACTGACATGTTTTGAGTTGGAGCAATCGACACTCTTAATACTTCCAGCTTGCGGTACATTCTACGCTGGCAGATCATCGTTGCCTTGTTTCTAACGTTTTACACCTCTTCGACTGAGTAGATATTTCGCTTGGTCTGCGCAACTAGGTATAATCCTGAAGATCCTTGAGATATATGCCTCGAATCACCTTAGAGGAGCTGTCTAAGTATGATGGTAGTTTAATCTCTATATCTTGTCTGCGCAGTTGGAGAAATTGTTGACAACTGTTTCAATTGGGAGCACGCTGCTACCATATCTTCTGCCTTAGCATTGACGTTTTCTCTACAGACCGGAGGGTACTGCTGTTGCAATATCCTGCGAGCCAAGAGGTTGCACTTCTCTGGGGCCAGACTGAATGAGCGACTACTTAGTCCTCTTCAGACACAGCTCTTTGGTCACCATCGTAGTGCTCAAATCGAGCAATATCCTTCTCTTGCTACAAGTTGCTCCTGTTCGATACATTCTTCGCCGCTGAAGGCAAAAGCTTGTTCAAAGAAGTTCAAGGAACGGTAAACCCCCTCTTGCCAGCGGAGTGTTCTAGCCGGGCTCTATCTCTTTCGGACCCTCTGACGATCACAGAATGTATGGTGGAGACGCAGGTTGGACAAATCTTCCCTTTTAGCTAAGCATATTGAGAAGAAATGCCGGTGTAATTTGGTGCACCAGGCATGCGAATGCTGTTGTTGTTATCCTGAGGTAAGTGGTTCGCTATAGTACTCAAGGCCCTCGTTTTTAATAGAAAGACGTAATGACGCATTCCCGTTGGGCTTTACTTGGACTTGGTCATTCAAATCACATGCAGATCAGGGCTCGGATGTAACGAAATCTGGTAATTGCATCAACACTTATAGCGTGTCTCGGCCCCACATAACTTTTCGAGAGTGCCCTCCACTCCCACCACAATCAAGACATGGGGTCCGAAACCAACGAGTCAGTAGGCCCGCTTCATCCTCGACCTAACAACATGTCCAAGCGAGCCGCCGGAAGAACAGCTCGACGGAAAGGCGCAAAGCCTAGTTACGAAGTACGTAAAGTAGGGATGTTACTAGACGAGCAGAGACGCGCATGCGAAATCAAATTCCTCAATCGCTGGCCCAAGATTATCCCGAAACGACTCTTTGTCGAGTGCCGCAAACTCTTTAAGCGTCGCGCTGAGATGATTACGGACGATGACTCTCGCTACGAACACGATATGGCGCGTCGCAAGGCAGTGGAGCTCCTATCCCGTGAACGGGTTAAGGAAGGTCTCGACACTAAATTGGAGGCGGATGAATGGGGCCAGATGGCCAAAACGGATAAAGAAGTGTGGTGTGAGAATGAAGCCGAGGAGATGGGATGGATCATCGAACACCTCGAGGCCAAGAACGAGCCCTTCAACGAAGGTTTCATGGCTACTGACAAAGGAAAGCTCGCGGCATGGCGCGACTTCTTACATGCGACCCTCCGACTGGAAAACAATGGAGGGGTACCAGACCGCATTGTCCCTGGCTTCGCGATCTTCTATCCCACAAAGCATACGCCAAACACAAGGAATCTGAGCGCGCCGAATGGTCCTGGAAACTTGGCGTTCAGCAAGCGCTAAATTTCATCGTCGCCTGCAGGCGCCAAGATAGGGTCAACGGCACGTACGAGCTGACGGGAGAACACCGCTGCCACAGGGTGGAAGTCGACGAATGGTGCCGTGGCTGGAGCCCTGAGGACTTCCTGCAGGAGGAGTGGGCGGCCGTGCGTGGTGGTAGGTCTATCAGTTATCGGATATTTGATAAGCTCGTGCTGATATCGCAATCACAGTGGGTGGGAAGGCAGAAAACGATGAGGCATTAGCCGAGCGTGAGTCTCCATGAGGTTTACTGCGCTTATCAGCTTCAGATCTGAACAAGCCTTCGCCCCTGTCTTCAATGACATGCTAACAGGCCGTGTCTACAGACAAGAAAGACCTCCTGGCGAAAATTGCTAGCTACGACAAAAACAAGAAGAAAGTGGTCGGAGGTAGCCACGAAGATCCCGAATCCTACGATCAGCCTGAGGCCGCCGAAACCGAGGCTAAAGATGGAGGTGTTCGTACTCGTGCGATAGACAGCGAAGGGGAATACATACCACCAGAGCCGGTGTGCATGGACGAGGAGGACTCGGAGTGAAGCTACACCGTAGGAAGCTGGGAGGGTCTCATCGACATGCGTTTGTCAGTCGTTCTGGGAGCGGACTTGGGAACGGAGCATGTCTGTCGATTCTCATGTGTACTTAATGCCTTTCAAGAAAATTGCAGAGAGCATCACTGTCACACACAGGAACTGATTGATGGAACCCCGTTATACTGTTCGACCAGTGCCGAATATGTGGTGAAGAGACATGGAGTTCCTGCAGCACGTCGACTTCAGCAAAACGCATCCTGGTCGATTCTTTTACGTACTCAATGCCTTTCATTAAAATGTAAGAAGCGTTGATGCCCGACGAAAGAACTGATTGACGGAATGCCGCTGGGATAATTGATCAGTGCCGACAAAGGTTGAAGATAAACAGACTTGCAGCAGCACGTCAACTTCAGCGGAGAGAGCATACATACATCAGCGAGATTTGACGATCTCTTGACAAACAAGCCATCGGTGCCATAATGTGAACATCAAAATGTTCAAGCAAAAAATCCATCGCCTTACAGTCCGTTCGCTCCTTTGTTGAGCTCCTTTAACCATTTGAGGGATTCTTCTTGTCACCCAATCAACAGACGAGTATATCGCCTCTCCACTAAACTTGGAGAGATCTCAATGGTGGTGTTGGGTTTCATTAGCTTCTAGTAAATAGAGGATTATCTCGGCCGAATTGTGATTATCTAAATTTTAGTGGTGAATCGATCGGAAGATGTGTATCGAAGTCATCGCACTAGAATTGATGTGTTAATAGAACTATTCGTATAATAAGACCTGTTGTAAGCAATCTCCACCACACAGAGCACCATAATATCGAGTGATAGATCGCAAACCCCCCACCCATCACCAATCACAGCCTCTCTTCAATCACTGCATATATCTCCACCACCCTCTACCCAGATCATTCCGCAAATCTCCCCTCGAAAAATATACCTCCCAACGACCAGTACTATACGCAGCGAATCTCGACACTGGTCAAGCCATGTATTCAGACCCTGAGTGAGAGCTCGGGAATCTGTATAGAAAGAGTTTTCATTTTGGCATTCTTCTGAGGGTTCGATGCTGTGTGACTGTATCTTCTGGGGGGTTGAGGTTTGGGATGGGCTAGGGGGTTTTTAATGCTGGGATATGGGAGTGAGAGTGGAAGTCGTTACGAATACATGGGAAAGGAGGGCAAAGAGCAACTTAATCGGATCATTGTAGCCCGACCGTGCCACGGTTGAAGTTGGTTTTTGCCTCCGGCGCCAAGATCAGCGCAGTCGAATGGTCAGGAGCTCCTAGGGTGCAGGCGTCACCAAAGCAATAGCTAGATGACTGAAACCCGAGGGGTAGATCAGGTTCGAGCTCCCCAGGCTGTATAAATTTGACACCATGAGAATCATGTCGCTGGTGGCAAGCGAACGCAGACAGAGGATCTCGGGATTATGTCTCTATGAGGCATGTCTTCCGGGATCGAAGCTATACTATCTACCTTATACGCCGATCTCCTCTTGAATCGAGTTGATGAAGTTACATCGCTCCATCAACTTCTCCCCCGCTAAAGCCTGTTCACGCTCCTCAGCTGCGCCGCCCACACGTTCAGCAGCAATGTGTGCTGGCCCACTTCCTCCCGGACCTCCAACGATGTAGATGTTCAAGCTTTCTGGGTGCTCTTTGGCAAGCACCTGCTCCCGTCGGTCAGGATACGCAAGAGGCCATTCCTTGAAAACTCGTCCCTCAGAATCAGCTGGATTCCCAGTGTGAGCGAAAGCCGCCGCACTGCCACTCAGCAAGGCCGAAAGCTCCCGCTGAGCGGCACTGTTGTCCCCGCCGGCAGCGACATCTTCGTTCAGCATGTATGGGATGTCGGAGAGGTGACAGACACGCCATTGGGGGACGCCCATGTATTTCAGGATTGGTCCGAATTTGGTCTGGTTCATCTCGTAGAGATGGATGTTTGGAGCGCCGTGGCGAGTTTATTGCCAGGTGAAGTCGATGACTGGGCAGGTGAACCAGATGTCGCGGTTGATCTGCGCGGCGCGATAGTACTGTGCTGTTGCGTCCTCATCGGGACGAACGAAAGATTCGAAGTCCGAGAGAGGGTAGAGTGCAAGGATCTCCTGTAGAGAAGGTTTGGATAGGCCGAGGATGTAAGTCTGGAAGGTTGCGAGCACGGACGCGTCGTCTTTGAGGGACGGTGGAGCGTACCAAGCACCGTCATTGGCAACCCAAGACGCTATGATGGGTATTCCTTTACAAATTCAGTATTTACACTCAATGGATGATGAAGAGAAGAGCTTACCTTTCACAAAGGAGCCTTTCCGAAGCAACACAGACGGTCGGTCGGGGATGTAGTCGCCATCGTAGCTGGGATAGAATGAAAGCTCCCCGAATGGGGGCCTCAGCTGACGGGAAAGGCTCACAGAGACATCCATCAGAGTCTCGAGCGGAGTGTGCCGTAAGCAGTTCAGTGCTGCTTGCGAATCTGGGTCATCTGTACAACCGACGGACTTCGCCACGATTGCGGTATTACTTGCTACGAGGTCACTCATGATGTTGAAATTTGTTCCAGATGCCCCCGACATCATACTTTAAGGATTGTCAGGTCTTTTCTCTATCTGGAAAAGATGGCGATCTTACATTGCTTTCTGAAAGGGTACTCCCCGTGTCCCTGAGTAGGAGAGTAAATGCAGAGCAATGGAGCTGGCTCCAACGCTTTGACCGATGGCAATGACATTGCCAGAATCTCCACCAAAGGCTTCGATGTTGTCGCGCACCCCTAGATGCCGGACACATGTTTGCGTACATCACAATGTCTGAGGCGTGGATACACTTACAATCAAATGCAGCACGCTGGTCTCGCAGGCCATGAAAGGCTGGTACTCTAAACGTTCTGTCTTTTTGCTGTTGGTAGCGTCCACCTTTCTGTTGCTTTCATCTCTCTGTCTCAACTGTATCCTCGTCGGGTTGCTGGTACGCCAGCATGATGATCCCTACGAAATCACGCAATATGGTCGGTACATATCTCTGAACCACTGAACATCCATGATCTAACAGTACTCCGAACTTCTCAAGCTTCCCTAAGCAAGCATCATGAGGATCCATACTATTTGGAGACACCATATCATGGGCATGATAATGCTTCACTCGCGGCGACCTTGTGGCATGCCATCAACATCGACAACGGTGTCATTGCGTTGTCGGACGAGTATGTAGCCTCTAAGGGTCTACCTCCAGCCCAGCGCTTTCCTTGGGATGCAACGAAGGGCATCTACATCCTGCACGGCTATCATAACCTTCACTGCCTGGTATACACTACTCCTCGCTCCTAAGCCGCTACATCCCATTGACTTGCCCTAGAAAATCATCTACATCTCTATGCAAGAACATCAGCGGGGAGAATCTCAGAGTAGGAAATGGGGCCACATCTCTCACTGCCTAGATGCACTGAGGAGGCAAGTGCTCTGCGATGCAGACGATACGCCGCGCGCCGTTCAGCGAGAGCTAGATGGTGTTTCTGGGGTTGGCCAGTACCGGCAGTGTCGGGATTGGAGCAGGCTTGAAGAGTGGGCAAAGGGACATACCGCATGCTACAAGCGTCCTGATCGGCCCATTGAGGGGTTACTCAACCTCGAAAAGTATAAGCACTGCCTCAAGGACTCGGGTTACAGTGTACCAGAGAGTGTACTACAAATAGTGCATTGATATGGATGCCACATCTCAAAATGATAAATCTCATTATCTCGAGTATGACATGCTTAGCTAGCAAGCACAAGAATCTGTGCTTTACGGACTTCCTGGGATACAACCTATGACAAGGAACCTAAAGGTGGACTCTGTTCATCACTGGCTTACTTGAGTCAAAATGAGCTGGACGGGTTTGTGCGATCACATGTCTTCACCATTTGCATATACGCTGACCGAAGTGGATAATAGCAGATGATGATAATTTTACAGCCGACTAATGCGCAATCCCTTGATCAAAACCCATCAGCTACATCGACACCATGGTGGCCCTTCTCCTTATGAACATCGCGCTTGAAGCCGTCCGCTACATCAATACCATGGTGGCCCTTCTTCTCATGAACATCGCGCTTGAAACCGTCCGCCACATCGACACCATGATGGCCCTTACGAACACCGGGCGTGGAGCCGTCCGCTGCATCGACACCACCCACGGCCTCGACAGCACGCTTGTAGCCAGGGGCTACGTCCATTACCCCATCTTCTCGAACTGGAAGTGTGTTGGTATTGGAGGAGACTAGAACAAGCCCGTGAGCACTGAACCAACACCCGAGAGTATTCGAAAAGCTTACAAGGCGCTGGCGCGGCGATGGCCAGTATAGCCGATCCGGCAAGTAGCACGAGGGGCGACTTGATGAAGTGCATGGTGTGTAGAGTGGGGAGTGGTTTTGGTATGCAGTATGAGCTGTTGTGCTATATAAAGCTTGTCTTGATTCAGGGGATGATCTGGTTGTAGGGGGATGAGAATTAGGGGAGAAGTTGCATATATACGACTTACAATGCTTGATACTCGGTATTGAAACCAACATGTAATATCAGTGTAAACGCTGTTTGAACGAGGGTGTCTAGGCAGATGAGGCGGGGAATGTGATCATCCCTTGTGAACAAGCATATGGTTGATCCCGAAGGACCGATCTCAAGGCATCAGTCCTTTCCATCATGGCACAGTGATTGTGGGACGTTCCAGAATTGCGGCCAAGGATAGCTTGTCACACACCGGGAAGAAAAGGCTTTCGCATCGGAGGGAAAACGTCTAATTGGTTTTCTGTGCCAGAGCATGATCAATCCTTCTTGACGTGCTCCATTTCATCGATCATCTTGGGCCAATTAGTAGTAATAAGGATGTGTCACTAATGCAGAGTTGAAACTTCAGAAGGTGTTGCGCGCATCCAATCGGATGTGGTAGTGGTTCTATGCAGTAGAAGTGGTTTTAGGGATGAGAGGCGGCTCCACAGGACATTCAGTATGCACATGCAAGTGCGAGGATCACTTCAGCCTTGAGACCTGACCTAGAGGGGGCTGAGCTGCAGCGGCGGAGACTTCCCAGAAAGGTAAGCTGACTGTGCGATCAGCGATATTTGATCAGTCATTGGTGCTGCTCAGTAGTGAGCTCTACGAACACTAGGAAACATACATAACGTTCCCTGGTTTCCAGCATTCATCGACGGGGCTGTCCTTACCCGAGGTCACGGGAGGCTCAGCATCCAGTGGGTCGACATTAATATACTTTATGCAGGATTGCGGCGTCCTCCATCGGTACATTTCAGTCGGACTACCGATAGTACAGCGGTGCGCCATTCCTGCTGGGTGAAGCCGAAGGCGACTTACTTTGGAAAGACATCTTGTTGAGCAAAGCGGGGTTTTCACCTTTGCAGTAAACTTTGGCAGCTTCTTTTGCAGCCTTCCTCGCATATGAATATCGTGTGGCTAGTTGCCTGTCGAAGTTACGACAGGTCAGCGCAGTATATGGCCATCATGGTCGATTGCATGAAGAATCAGTTTCGATTCGTATCTTACAGTCGATTGGAGCAGGATTCTTCAGGGGCAGAGGCGCCCGAGAAGACTGTTATCTACCATCATGATTGCTCTAAGTGCTTGTGATTCTTATCTCTTCTGTTCGCTTTTATATTGTTTGCAGCTGCTGCTACCGCCGGATATTATGTTGGGGCACTTGCGAGCCAGAATCAGTGTGGAATGAAACAGCTGAAAGATACTGTCGAGCAGGGTAACGCATCTATCCAGCGGGTTGCGATTTCCTTGGCTGATATGCTTGCTATAGTGCCCATTAGGACAGTCAGACAGGTATTCCAGTACAACAGCAGCTTCGCCGCCCCACCACCCGTACATGGGGAAGCTGAACCGATCTGGGATACCATAATACCCAGTAAGTCGCTAGTGCTTCGAACACAAGTCGTTGACTGATCTAATGGGGCGCTGCAGATGGTTTGGGCTACGTCAATGATTCACAATCCAATTCAGAGACTTCAGTGCTGAGCGTTTTTCATCAGCTGCACTGTCTAGTCAGCAACTAGTATCCCGTTATGAAAGCTCCCAACAGCTGATCGGTCGTAGTATACGCTTCGCAGAGCTTTCTATTCGACCACGGACAAGGGTCAATTGGAGTCTTTCGATCTTGGGAAGGAAAGGAAGCCGCATATGGCACACTGCTTCGATTACCTGAGACAAGGACTCATGTGCTCTGCAGATTCAAGCATTGAGCCGGCCGTGGATACAACGAATGGGTTCCTAGGGGCGGGATTTCCGCGCCAGTGTCGAGACTTCAGCGAACTGAGGTTTTGGGCCGAGGAGCATAGAGCCTTTGATGCTCATGGGTTCTTGGTGGAATTGGACGATTCGTGATTGTGCTTTTATGGACCCAAACAGTACATCTACTCTTTTCTCAACGTCCTAGACTTCCCTTCAGTCTCGTAACGGAGTAGATGACGGGTTGGCTTTAAGCTCGGCAGAGGCTGAGCTACTGCGTGAAACGCATCGAATCGTTTGGGGTTCTCTCCACTACGCTCCTTGTCATGCAGTGCAAACACACAGTAAAGTGTAACAGCAGCCGAGCCCTATGTCACATTGGGCCATGGAGCATGCCCGCAAGGCCAGCTCCGCAGATGGATTGGCTCGTAGGTGGAAACACCTTGAGCTCGATGCCGCACTCCAAGTTGAACATGCAAGGAGCGCCTCGGAGAACTCGAGATTGGCCCTTCTTTTTCCGATTTCTAAAGACTGGACGGAAAATGTATGCGTTTGGGTGCTTAAGGCGGAGTAGGTGTGGAGTGAAGGTCATAGAGTGAAAAAGGCCTTGCTCACAAGGAGACGTATCCGAAGGCGTGCCAGTGTGGGTTATTGATCAGTGCTGACACGGCTGCCTGCTTATTTGTGGCGGTGTGTGGTGAGACAAAATATCTCGCGCTCATGCCGTCCATGTTGGACGAATTGCGTGACAGTCTCGAAGCTAGACGCTGTCACTACTGGCAAGGTCGTTGCTGAAAACTGGTTCCGCCGTGCTCGCGTGGATGGAAACTTTTACGCATGTGCATCGCAATAGAGTCGCCAAAAATCATCACGGCGTACAGCTGCTAGCAGTCAGCGGCAGAAAGGTCGAGGTCGACTGGAATAAAGCTGCGGTCATTATGGGACAGGAGAACAGCTTGCTTGCTAGGCAGAGCCCTTGAAGTGCTGCGAGGTCCTTTCCGATTCGTGTTACGTTGTGACCACACGGTGTTGAAGGACGAGGTTGACTTTGTCTTCAGCGCCAAGAACAGCGGCTACCACCAGCCGATCTTCCGGAAGCGAGGCTTGGCGTAAATTGATGTGTCTTGGCATTTCCAAACCACTTCCATCTGCAACCACGATGACGGTCACCAGGATAAGGCAAACGCTAGAAGCTGAAAGGCAAGCACCGCAGATCGCCGTTGTCCCCACATATGAATCTTGGAGCACAGGAAGAGAAAGCTGACCTAGAAAACCGACGCAGACTTTTCGCCATGGGCCGCCTGCCATCATCTTCATGGGCACCAGCGACATCGCTAAAGGTTATGGTGAGCGCCTCTCAGAATGCAAGGATCAAAGAACGGGTCACTGTCTTGCTCAGAAACTGGCCGACCTCCCCTACCTAGGCAGCTAGACCACTCTGTGAGAGTGAACAGAACGAGTCAGGCAAGAGACAGAGCAATGGGGTAGGAATACAAGTGCCCGGCCGTCATAGAGGGGAAGTGGCCACCCAATGGCTCCCAAACCTCCCCAGTCTATGGAAGTAGGCCTCGCTATCATGCAGAACCCCGAGAGCACGTGAGGTTGCACATGTGGAGAACGAAGATATACCGGCAGAGTCTCTCAACGATGGAACTGCTCGGCGATGAATTACATGGATCATGATCTTGGGCAACGAGCGCCGAGAGGGAAGGAATTGACTCGACAGCGATAGAGGATGGAGATTTAGTAGTATGTTATGAATCTATTTTTCGATATGGCTCCTACTCTTCTAATTCTCTTATTTCCGACTCTAGCTGGATGTTTACTGGCTGTTACTGACGAGGGAGCATCCTGCAAGTATCAGTCTAACCACTGGGGTGAATACAAGTTGATGCGTGTCTGGCGGTGTGGTGCAGCAGCAACAGCTGCAAGAGATCAAGACGTGAATCGAGCAAGTGTGACACGTACCATAGATGCTTGCAAAGAGTGTTTGTGTCTTAGATGGACTAACTACACGCGAAGCTCAAAACAATTGAAAACAAGCTGAAACGTCGTGTGCTCACGGAATACAGTGGAGGCTTCAACGTTCTAGACATGTTGAGTACTGTATAGACTAAAGCTTCATGGAATGCTATGCGCTTTATGGTGGTGATTCTATTAGTCGCATTGCTGCTGAACACGGTATTGACTGATGAGGTTTCTACTTCATGAGGTAGTTGCTGCTCGTATATGCTGAAATCTATACCGATAGGACCGAACCGATATTTTCGTAGAGGGGCTTCTGAAACCTACTGTTAGTTATGTATTAACCTTTTATCGCAGCCAAGAAGGTGGCTTCCATGTTTTTGACTGATACCAGCTTACTAGAACGTATGTCAACAGCGAGTGCAGCTGATCTGTCTTGTTTAATCATATCTGCTTCAAACGAGAACCTGCTATGAATCAATTGAAGCACCAAGTCCTTGATCAGTGGGTGCAGAAGGATCTCAATTCGAATAGGTCTGCAGAAGCTTCAAAGATGGACAATCGAGGCGCGCCTTTGGCGTTGGCAACAGCACGTGATCATGTTCCCTGTGTATCAACAACACATGAACCGTTCCGTCTCCTAGTCAGCCAGAATTCCCCCATCATCGAACGCTGTCATTGATGTGCCAGGACACAACTACTCCCTCGTCTCCTTAACAGTGACTGTGTAAAAGAATATTCTTACTACTCAACGCAATGGCGACGACAAGATTCGCACCTCGATCGATGGAATTCCACCGCGGTGTTCTTGAACGAAAACTTCTCCAAGATACTATCGCGCTTCCCAACTCCTCTATATCAGAGCAGGGTCTTCGACACTGGCGAAAGCTGTTCAGCCAGCATCAAAAGCAATTCCCGGACGGACGCCTGCGGAGGAGAAATGACATAGATCGAAGGCGAGCTGTCGGACACCTGATGCGCTGGAGGGTCCAGAAAGGGGTCGAAGAGGATGGCGCAGAGGCCAAATGGTTCTATATCGCCAATTATGAGAAGTGGAGGCCAGGGGAGAAAGAAGACCAGCACAGAGCCTGGATAATTGCGGAGCTCGAGAAACGCTTTGCGCCGTACGATTGGGGTGAGTCAGGTTATCCAAGTGGCTGGGTAGGAATGCTTGTTGATAGGATCTTTCGTATAGAAACCGCCCAGCTCCGATCCAAGAACGACCACCAGGCCAAGAAAGCAGCAAGCCGTCTACTACAGGACACTTTGGCGTTGAAGAACCGTGGCAGGATTCCGAGGGAGGAAGTTGCTTGGCTGGAAACGGTTTTGGGGGAAAAGTCGACGATGGATACCTGCGAGGACAAAGAGGCCGATGATGCGGCTCGCGGGTTCGGTGTCAACTATATTGCGGTCTGTTGTCATCTCGCAGACGGAACAAACAAAGCAAACACTAAAGCCGTGTTCCCTATCTCACTCCGTGTTCTCTTTACTCAAGCAGACGCTCCGACGTCATATTTGCTAGCTCTTATTCTAGCGATTGAGTGCTAGTTCGTCTGTCTTCAGGACAAAATAGTGAAGAAACGAGAGGGTGATGTGGGATTGTTCGCACTTGTGGTGGGAAGGCTGCTGCGTATTTACATGTCAACGCAAGTATCGTAGAGGTAGGGAGAGACTTGGAGGCCGCTGTATTGACACCAGTTACGCACATCAGGAGACGACCCAGAAGCTGAATCGACGTGTGATGGTAATATCGTTGAGTGACTAGGTGTCGGCATTATTGTGGAAACAGATGCCATAGCTATGCTGCAGTGATCTACAGGTCTTCTGCTGCTTGATTATTTTGATTGATAGATGCTTGTTGCCAAATGGCTGCTCTTCGTAACAGGCTTCATATCGAGAGACTCTCTTGGCTGCCCTCAGGACTGCAGAGTCAGGATGGCAACGCGTGTAAAGAAGGCTGTTCAGGGCCTCTAGTATGCTGATATCCCATTCGCATTCAGTGCTCTCGTCCACGCACCAATCCTCGAGATTCATGCTTGCCAGGGCGCACCGCTGTTTCTCGTACTCTTGATCATCGGTCACTCAGTGGATCTGTTCGACGATCGAACGCTGTGAGGCCTTGCGTCGAAGCATTCCGTGGTTATATCGCTCGGTATGGGAAGTTTGAAGTTCGGCTTTGTGGGGAAAAAGAATGCTTATTCGACCACGACTCCCTCAAGGATAATATTAGGGCGACTATAGAGAAAGAGGATTCCGGACTCGCGCTTCCGCTGTTTTGACGAGAAGTTCAACCTTCATTCTTCATCCGCTTGGTTTTTGGCGCTCGAGCTCTCCAACTTCCGAGCCGTCCACAGGAGTCTCTTCGTGGAATCCCGTTGCTGGGACTGAGACGAGCCTCATACGTTTCGAATGTGTGAAATGCTTTTTTTGGGAGAGTCAGCGGTATCAAGGGATAAGTGGTGGCCAAAAAGCTTCAGTATTTCGGAGTGTAAGGCGCTTGCTGCCTCATCGTAATATGTCACAAGCGTAGCGGCCGTTCTTGTTGGAAGTGAAAAGTTTGGCATAGCGCTTGAACACAGGGTTCATTCGATTGGGAGGTCTTTCGAAGATCAGAGTCTGGCTTTAGATCTGTTTTTGTTGATTATGGTGCCTTTGGACACAGCAGTATTAGTGGCAGCAGCCCAAACCATGATAGCAAGCGTTATCTGAAGGAATGATCTTCAATTATATAGTGTTTTTATGGAAAAGAATACTACAAGCGAAGTCTTAGTGGTTCAGAGGGTATGGAGCTTGCCTCCATATCCGCTCCTCGGTATACCGTGCGCACATCGAATGGGCCTCGCTTGTCTCTACAACTGTTTTTTTCCGCAGAGATTCGCGGTTCGATCCCGGCTGGTGTCGCAGTTTTTTGTGACACTTTACGAGACACGCTTACTTGGATTTCCCAGATCGGGCCAGTCGGGATTTTACAACGATGACTGACTCTCCACGTTAATGCGGCCTGACTTGCTCTCGCCCCCTCTATCTCAACCTAGTGATGGAATTACCGTGCCTTCTATCATGCGGATCAGAGGTGACAATTAGCTGGCGCAGGGGTAGTATTGATGAAGGTATCAACGCTGAGGAGTGGAGTCGAATTAGTCTCCAGCGCCAAGACTTGGCGCTGCTGGGCGGGCCGTCTCTCCGGGACACGGCTTGTTTCCGCGCATAAATTATCTCCAACAGAAGTACAGCTCACTAAAGCACAGCAGAGCTGGGTTTCGCGTCGATGACAACTGACTCGCTGCATCTCACGCCACCTATGTACAGAAGGCAAAGATCTTGGGTATATTATTCTCCTCATGCGAAAGGATTGAGAAGGCGGGATCAAGTGCACCTAGTCCACACTCCACGAGCAGGGCAGGCCGCAGTGTGTCCCCGACGACTCTCGAACCTGCCTTTTGACCGTGGAAAATTGTGCCACCAAGACTCTCTGACAGTATCATCGTCACACATAGGCTTTGCATGCGTTGTGGTTGGATCTACCTTGGCCACACCCTGGGCACACCCACTTCGCCCAACAGAACGCCTTAAGCTGCTATTATTATTCCTGTACCTCTGCCGCAATGGTACTGCCAGACCCGAAATGGCGCCATTTCTTATGAGTGTACGCAGCTGCGACTGCGATACCACCGATATCTCCCACGCATGTCAAAGACTTGGTGAATTGGCCAATCGTTGACCTCGCTTGATTACTGGAATCATCTTGGCCGTTCAGGGCGGTGGCATGGGAAGTGCAGTACCTTTCTTCCATACTGGTGGAGTGATCGCAGGCGGAGCTGTTGATTCGGGTGAGATTGATGTCAATGGCTTGGCCTATCTGATGGTCGCTCAACGTCGCCGGCGGGAGGCCCACAGATTTGGCGCGGCGAGATGTGCTGTGTACGCGCAGTCCACCTTGATACCAAGCTGACACTTCGCGCAACCGGTGAGGCCAATTATAGCGCAATGACCGGCTGTAGCGACCACGAGTTAAGTGCCATTTGGAAAGGGATCACTGTGCCGATAAGGCCTGGGCATGGCTGAGCCTCAGGATCGCATCGATGCCCGCTGCCGAAAGTGCCGTTCCGCTGTTTGTACTAGGCTCGATCGCCTCCGTATAGATGGCCCCATGAATTGCAGGCAGAACTGTCGCAGCAACGACCCTGGGTACCTGGACGTACCACACTGCGACAGGTGCCTTGATCTATCTACGTTGAGGTAACGTACTCCAGGAATGCGTAAGCCCGTGCAAAGATCACGAATCTCATGAGCCTAGCAAGAATGGGCGACCCCATGTGTGGAAAATACTTTCAAGGGCTTGGACTCGGAGAAAATGTTTCAGCAGGGGGTACTGCTCTTTGTTGAAGTTCTCATTGAGCCTCAGCTGCAACGGCAATGAAAGGGCGTTCGGGGTTTGCATATGTTATTCGACAAGGAAGCTGGTCGGAAAATGCACGCTGACATACATCAAGACCATCGAGCTTCCACCCATCCTCGATTCGATGCGAGGTCCAGACCTAATTCCTGGAAGCTCAGCACAGTGAACTGCAGGTTCTTGTTATTTTGCGCGAAAAGGCCTGGACTTTATTACCTTGACCGTTCAGATTTCCATCACGAATGCATCAACAGCCCCTAAATTTCACTCTTAGCCCCCAAAAACATTTGCCTTCAAGCCATGTCTTGGCAATATTCATGTACTTACGCCTACGACAGAAGCGGCAGGAGTCGTAAGAATACTATTCAGCGGCAGGGTCACCAGCCTGATATTGGAAGCCAGCACGGGAAATCCATGTGTTGAGGTAGGTGCGATAGACAACAGTAAGCAAAGGCTTGATCGCTCTCATCGCGCCAGGTGGATCGTTAGCTCTGGGCCAGATAAGTCTTCAATCGTAAACAGTCTTTCGTTGTCGCTTCATCTCTCCTCTTTGAAGGCTAAAAATTTCTTTGTTAGCCCATCTCCATTTCTGGACGCGAGCGTCAGAAAATTCTCCAGACTGCGTCAAACCACCAGAGATCGCCCATGTCCCAGCTTATCACGTGGCGTCCTCAAGGTCTTGTAATGACCCTACCAGCATATCCACTGTCAACTCTTGCATGTTGACGAGCACGCTGTTCTTAGGAATACACTATTGTTTTGGCAGCTTTCAATAGTGACGACCAGATTATCTTCAATTGTTAGACGTTATTGACGACCTGGCCCTACACCATCACTACCCTTGCGTGGGTTTTTGTTTGACTCCGCTCTCTTGTACCGGATTCAGCTGCGAGCTTCCATCAGCCGCATCTTCGTCGTTTCTTGAAGCCAGCTCAAATACTGTCTCTTCCGGCGTCGCACGCCTTTCAGGCCTCCGGCGACTCGCAATGTGTGTGCTGGCTAGATCGTACTTGAAGCTGAATAACGAATGTGAAATCACAGATAAGCAGCTGCATGGGTGGCTCCGTGTCTCCCCTACCTCGTATGGATGTGCTGCGTGGCTGGCTAGATGAACCATGCGACGATGGCCTGGTGCAATGATTTGACTCCTCAGGGCGGGTGCTGCACCGCGGATCAGGAGTGGTGTACGTTAACCTCGATCAATCCTCGAATTGTGAGTACCACATGGTCCTTCATTGGCACGGCGAACGCTTTGACGACAGATCAGGAGCCGTGTGCGCGAAAAAGCCTTCTGACTGCCTGAGCGATGGGTTTCGGCTTTGCCCTTGAAAGGGCGACGGCTCCATACTTGATAGCCTGAACCTTGCGCAGGAGCGTCTTCTCTCGCACGTTTTATACGGTTGGGGTGCATCCGGTGTGATAGTAAAGCTGGTGGTATATGCTATCGGCAAGTAGTTCGAACTCCCTCCCTCAAACTTCACTAGGATGAAATCAACTCTGCCTTACACTGGTTGATCAACATATTGATGCGGCCGTACTCTGAGCGAGCCAGAATTCACTGCAGTAGGTCTTGAACTCAGGATGGGTCAAAACATGGATTGCTGTTGGGATATTCAAGCTCATGCCCCACTTTGCCGTAGAAACCCCAATTTTCCTCTTGCGACATGTATCTGCGGCGGTAGGCTTCTCCGATACTTGACGAGGCTTTGAGCGTATATACGGGTTGTTCCTTGATAGCCGTATCGTATCAGCAATCGACGCCATGTACGACAGATTATTGATGCAGACGATTGAGGCGGAATTTAGATTTGGTTACCCTAATTGGCGATTCGGCTACGCAGTGATCTGGCACTGATATTGCGGGACGTATGTTGAAATGGTTCGAATGGTGGTGGAGGCAGAAGCAGAGAGTAAATCGGCAATACGGTGAGTACACTCAGGGCGTTGTATACTCTCGCTGGTCTCCCCAGCCCAAAGTATGAAATGCAGTGTCATACTCTCGGCTTAAGAGTGTTGCTTCTGAAATGGAGAGTTGGCAAACTTGCATGAACAAAGCAGAAAAAATGCCAAGTACGGCAAGAATAGGACGATCATTGGACAGGTGTGTACACAAAGGCTGCACGATTGTGGAAACGCGTCAACACCGAATCAGTCGGGCCGACAAAAGTGTCGCGAGCTGTTCAGGTCTTGACCCTGCCTCTCCTTGCCACCAAGGGATGCAATTGTGAGATGCCAGACATCAAGCGCTCCATGCTCTGAAGCCAGATAGCGATATCTGGGCATAACAAAAGCTGTTGAGTGTTTTTCCCTCGACCGCAGCACTTGTTTACAGCAAGAGGCGTTGCTTAGCGTTGCTTGATTGTCGTCTTCCAAAAGAAATACCCCATCTTTCCTGCATTAACAGCCGTTGCCAATACCGAGCCACTCTGCTATAATTCAAGCATCTTAGGCATCAGATCCATCGATATGACAGATCACAGCGACCGTGGTACCACGCCAGTGCCGTCAAGCTCGACTACATCGAAAATCGACCCACCTAATCCAGCACGGGTCTTTCAACATCAAATAGATGACACCGATCCGGGTATGGTCCTTGCTAACCGACGAGCACAGACAGGCGAAATACAGAGGCGCCTGACTAAACCCAGAATCCTGTCCGCTGCAACGGGAAGTTCGCCGATTCGCCCTCCGTTGCCCTCTCTTGAAGACATCCGTTCCCGGATACCACCTCAAGGCATCTCTCCAAGTGCTGTGTCAGCGTCCTTTGGAAACATGATTGTGGGCAGAGGCATCTTCAGGGACAGATCGCGACGCCAACAATTCTGGGACTTGGTAATCCAGAATGCAAATTACGACAGGAAAGCCAGGCTTCTGAGCCCTTTGTACAATGGGGCTTATCAAGGCCTACCTTCGCCACCCCCATTACCCTCAGCCGGTGACATCCGTGCCCGTATCTCATCTGAAGGGATATATGCCGAACATCTGTCCGCTTCCTACGGGGACTATATCATGGGCACAGGAATGTATACCGACACAGAGCGAACGAAACAGATTGACAGCCTCATACACGCGAACGCTATTCTGGTAAGGAAAACCATGCTTCTCAGACTCGCACCAAGGATGCCGACCGCTGCGGAACTTCAATCGAAGATCCCACCCCAAGGCATTACAATGGGCGACTTTGCGAGGTATTACCATAGCTTTGGTTGGAGTAAGGAGCGGGAACAAGTTTTGCAGCAACTTATGCTAGAAAACATGGAGTTTGAGATGAAGACAAAGCTATTCTTTGTGAAGGAGCCTGGGGCCGGCATCGGCGAAGCGAATTTCTTGAGATAGAGGCCAAGGGACGATGAAGGAATGCCGTCCGAGAGACTCTTGACGAGGAAGGTCATAACAAGATTGTTCCCTTGAGTGGGGAGCATGCAGCGATAGAGGGAAGTAAGTTTGACGAAAGACGTGCTGTGAAAACAGAGCTGATGAACGCGTGCAGTCTCGATGAGAGAGTCCTGGACCCTCTTGACACGAATGAACCGAGTCCACCAGCCTGTGCAGCAACAGGACCCTGTTCCATAATCTCGAACAATTTGAACGATGGATTCATCCACCCAGATGGAGTATAATTGGGCGATCATGCCTGCGTGAAGACCTTCACTTCTTTCATTCACCATTCCCCCATTCGAGCCTCAAGCGCTCACTCAACAATAGAATTCAAGTGCAGAATGCCATTGTCACATTGCACCCAATGATCGTCTCATTCATTGTACCGCGTCCGCTTTGTCTCGATCCCTCGCTCTTCACTACCTGACCATAAACCCATTGTCTCTCCTTTGTCGCAACAATGCCATTCCCATCACCATCCTTTGTTTTCCTCCAACACCAATGTCTCGGCTCCTGGCACTTATACATAATCGCATCTATCCCACAGACACCCATCTTCCGTACGCATCCCTTCAAAACCCCAACCTTAATCCATACCCACGCACATACTACACACAACTCATACCCACCAACATGCACCCCACCACCCCCCTCACTCCCCTCCTCCTCCTCCTCCTCCTCGCAAGCCGGTCTTGCGCCTACACCCTCCTCGACGCCTACGCCCCCAGCAACTTCTTCTCCTCCTTCGACTTCTTCACCGACCCCGACCCAACCACCGGCTTCGTAAAATACCACCCCCAATCCACCGCCGCCACCCTCAAACTCATCGGCTCCGCCCCCCAAGCCTCCAACGCCATCTACATCGGCGTCGACAGCACCACCAAATCCCCCTCCGGCCGCGCCTCCGTCCGCATCTCCAGCAAGAAAACCTACAACAAAGGCCTCTTCATCGCCGACATCGCACACATGCCGGGGGGGATCTGCGGCGTCTGGCCTGCGTTCTGGATGCTCGGCAGCGGGACGTGGCCGACGAATGGGGAGATCGATATCCTGGAGGGCGTCAACGATGCGCGCAATAATAGCATGACGCTGCACACCAACGCCGGGTGCCGCGTTCAGAAAACCGGCTTCTCAGGGACGCTGACGACGAGTGACTGCGATGTCAGTGACCCCGCGCAGAGCAAGAACGCAGGGTGCCAGATCCAGGACCCGGCGGCTGCGAGCTATGGCACGGTTTTCAATGAGCAGGGTGGTGCGGTGATAGCGACGGAGGTGACGAGCCAGGGGATTAAGATCTGGTCGTTTCCGAGGAGCAAGATCCCTGCGGATATTGAGACGCCGGACCCGAGTACGTGGGGGGTGCCGGTGGCGGCGTTTGCGGGGGAGTGTGATATCGATACGCATTTCAAAGATATGAGCATTTTGTTTGATACGACCTTCTGTGGTCAGTGGGCTGGGGATCCACATGTGTGGACGCAGGGTGCATGTGCGGCGAAGGCGCCGACGTGTCAGGCTTACGTGCAGGAGAATCCCGAGGTGTTTGGGGAGGCGTATTGGTTGATTAATAGTGTGAAGGTTTATGAGGCGGGGGCGAAGAGGAGGGCTGTGAGGAGAGAGTGGTAGGCTTCGATGAGTTAGTTGGGCTGATAATGAGGAAGCGGCAGAAGACTTTGGAAGTCTTGATCGTTTCTGGTATATAATGGGTTTTTGTGTATCGCAGTACAGAATGGCTTGATAATGGTTGATGTCAGACGCTCGCATGAAGCTTTTTCCTCGGAGACTTTTGACTTTGACTTGTGAGTGAGATGGTACACGAGTGTCCTCAATGATACTAATTGTCTTTCCAAGGTATGACCGGTGATGGTTACCACTTCCAGCCCTAGAGCTCCTGCTTCCTCTAGAGCTTCGCTCACTCGCCCCTCGAAACATTCCTACCATCCCTCTTCCACCGTTTCTTGATAGACCGTCTTTACTCCTACCCCTGGTCTCTCGCTCGCAATCTCTCTCCAAGTCCCCATACTGAAATTCTCGGTCTCGGTGAACCACTTCTCAATCTTGACATAGCACAAGGGCCCCTTGCCCACGAAGACCGTCCCGACATTTCGGCCTGTCGGTGTCACCTCGCTGCGATCGGTTGTGTAGTCCGATGTCACTGTGGGAAAAAGCGAGGTCAGCAATGCTATTCAGAACAGTGAGGAGACTGGCAAGCTTGTCTTAAGAGAACTGGCTCTTCAGGGATGCGCAGCTTCAGTTTGCATGGTCCAACGAGGATCTAAAAGCCACAATATAACTCACATGGACGCTTCACCTCCACCTCATACGCAATCCGTCCCTCAAGCTGCTCCGACGTCTTAGTAAGTCTTGGTGGCGAGTCCATACCCCGCCGTTCTTACGAGAAGATCTGGGACGTAGTTATCCCAATCCAGCAGTGCTCGCCAGTAGGTGAGGTCAGTGGCATGAAGGTGCAGATCTGTCTGATGCGCATAGGTACAGCGGGGTTGGAGATGTCATCGCTGCTTGCGATGTACTGAAGGCGAGAGGGGAGGGTGTAGAACTGGTAATTTTGGTTCAGCAATAGTTTTGAGAGCGTGAATGGAGGCACTACCATATTTGGGCCGGGGGGAGATGACGATGAACCTGAGTGTGGGAGAGTAGTTGACTCTGGCTGAGCCATGGTTGTTACGTTGACTGAGCAAGACGAGGCAGTCAATCTGCTGGGCCGAGCGTGCTATGAAATGGTTGCGGAGTTTGAGTGGACTGAAAGCGAAGGTGCAGGGAGACGACTGATTAACCGAGGTGTGATGATTCTATCACAAGGTCAGTGAATGAGGCAAACCTTCGAAGTGTTTGCACCAGAAAATCATAAATCTCCAATAAGAAGCTGAGGAGATGGCACTGTGAATGTACTTGCCTTGATGAAGTGCTAAGGGTCAAGCTCCGTTGGCGGAAGGGATAGCAATTTTTGCCTGGCTCCAGGGACCGAATGTAAGATCTAGTCCCTGTAATACGTTAAAGCGTGATCGGACCTAGATTTTTTGCATGAATTCGTGCCTCTGTCAACTACCCAGTCCGCCAACTGCTCAGAAAGGCTGCGCTTGCCGTCAGCACAAGGTGCCAGAGTAAATTACTGCAGATAGGCCTACGTACTTTGAAAATTTAGGTCTGACGCAGTAGACTCAATGCCGGTATCAGTGTAGTTGTAGTAGCAATGTTCCACCTCTATAATTGAACCAGACAACTTCACCTATGTTCAAGCGTGCCGAGAAACTCATATGTATTCATTAGTAAGAAAATTTCTGAGCCAGAATCACACAATCTAGAAAAGAAGAGAAGCCTAGAGATGATCCCCAGGATTGCAACATCCACCCATTATTATCACGCTTAATCAATGCTAACTCGAAGTACAACAGCACAAGAAACACAATCAAAGAAATCCAACCACCACTCATGAAACATCCCCCTGCCACTTCAATTCGTCCATTACCACTACCATTACGATCGAGGATTACCATGCCCGTTCAAAGTTCCCTAGCTTACTAAGCTGCTGGCCTCTGTTGAACGATCATGGACTCCTAGACCGATAAAATAGGTGTCCGACGCTTGCGCTGCTACCTGTCGAAGTATCTGTCCCAATCAGGATCCTCGCGCCAATGACGCTGCGGCGTCGCTTGCCTCTCCGGTGTTGCACTCCTCTCATGTTCGCTTGTCCGATGTTCTTGCCGTTCATCTCTCCACTGGCGCCTGACAGCTTGCCTGTTCTCCCAGGCCCAGGTACTCTGCTGCAGCTCCTCTAGCTGCTGTTCGTAGGTCGATAGCGCCTGCCCTGATGCGTGCTGTCCATGAGGAGCTCGAGAGCGGGTCGATGACAGTGGTTGTGGCTGCTGAGCCCGCGGATCAGCTCTATTCCTCTGTCTCTGGTGGGACTGCTGTGCTGCTTGCGAGCCCAGGGACATGTAGTGGGCGACTGAACGGCTTGATGGCCCCGAGGTCGCTTGGGTTCTTGGCTGGACTTGGAGAGCCAAAGGGGACCGAGATGCTGGCGCTACGTGTGTACGGAGTGAGGATGAACCAGTAGGGCGCGATGTTCTCGTAGGCTGCTCCAGTTCTGGAAGAGAACCATACGGATAGTACTGACGACTGCTGCCACTAGACCCATCGACATGGCCAGACATGATTTCGTGTAGATGTAAAAAGCGTTCAATGAAGACCAGGTTGTGGCTGTCAATGTTGGCTCTCTGCAGAATCGATAAAGCTGAGAGTTAGATCTGTGCTGTCGTGTTAATGGCTCGAGATATTGAAAAGTGCATACATAGAAGAGGCATTCAGGGATTTACATGCTTTCCGTTCCCAAGTTCAAGAAACTTCATCATGCGCCGATACTCAATCACATCACGCTGCGCCATCTCGTCGTCGGGTATCAACAAGCAGTAGGAACTGATTTCGAGGCCTTGCACGTCAGTCACCTGGATACGTTAGGTTAATTACCCTCGAGTGCGAGGAAGACGTGGTGACTTTGTTCCCTATAGGTAATCGTATGCTTCATGTTTCGTAGTCCCTATTGAATGGGTATTTCGATCGGCTAGAAGAGCACTCCTCTTGCTTGGACATCAAGAAGTCCGAGACTGGAGGCTGAGTAGGAACGCTTTGAACAGCAAATTACTTTATCGTTATCACGTCGTTTGGTTTTTCCATGTCGCAAATCATTACAAGAACGAATCCGAAGGGAACCTGTATTTTGAATCTGGAAACCGTATCATCAACATCCAGGAGGATGAAGCGTGTGAAGAATGCATTGACCTGGGTTAATCTGATGGGCAGCCAGCATCGTCTTACTGGAATTGACTCGCGAAGAAAAGGGCCGCTGTTGTGACATCAACCGCTTTGGGATGGATTTGAGCAGATCTATTCGTTCCCCTTGAAATTCCAGCCGTGATCACAATACCAGATTTTTGAGTAAGAGCAAGCAACGAGAACTATATCCTTGGGTTCAGGCATAACACTTGCCGGCTGTCTGCAAGAACGGAGGAATTGTGATCTTCGAAACGTCTCAAATCCATACTGCACAGCGTGACAGCGTCCTAGCAACCATACCACATTGAAGCCTTCGTACTGAGCCCCAAGTATCGGCCGCAGCGACATGGGACCCTAACCATGTGATGCCGTCTAGAGACAATACTTGATGAAGTCGGTGTGCTCAGCCTCCGGGCTAGGGACCTTGGGCATGGGGGTTGTGTAGTATATAAGTCCCGCCAGCTGCTCCATTGAAGCATCCTATCCAGAGCTCAGACCCAGCAATTTGGACATCATACTTCGATACTTAACATCCTTCAAGATAATCTAGACAACAACTTGAACAGTCTCCCTCGATACTAGCATACGCTCAAGTTAATCAAACGAGAAGTTCGACAACCTATCTGATCCCTCGGTATCAATCAAGGCAAAGAGTAAGCCAAGACACTGATCAAGTACATGACTAGGGGCAGGACTATTGACAAAACTCAGCACCTCACCTTGCACGATAAGTTCGTGCGTCTGACGGCCGTGATCAGCATGTCAAGCCGTCAAAGCCGGTTCCTGGCGCCGGGCGGTTATGCTTGGGAATCATCGAAGAAGTCGGGGCCTAAGGGAACATACGTTAAATCGGAAGACGGAGATGCATATCAAGTGAGGACCCCGTCGCCGGACTCACGCGTTCCCGGAAAACATTTCACCTTCCAAGAATTGCAACAGCAGAACGATGAGGCAGCCAGACGGGCTGAACAAGCGCGAGAAGCCAGACGACGCGAAGCAGCGGAAATGGACAGACGGCACGCAGAAGTGGAAGCAGCTCAAGAGCGCCAACGTGAACAAGCACGCGAAGATCGTGAGCGAAGTAGTGGTAGCAGTCGTGAGAGCAGTCGTCGTGGCACCCCAGCCGGTGATCGTAGACGCCAGTCCGAACAGCAGTCAACAACTCGAGGAGGTTCATATTCTTATCTTAATGAGGCATATGAGGCTGGGAACCGTCAGTACAACTCCGAGAAGATGACGGCCACGGACTGACACACACGCAGGCAATCCTTCAAGTGGTGGGAAGCGAAGACGTTAAGCCTTAACCGAGATTTATCTGAAGTAAGGGCTGTTGATTCCACCACACTCCGGAAATCTTGCTCTTTTCCAGATCTACGGGACTCGTCTTTCTTGTTCGTGGTGATAATAGGCGGACGGCATAGCCAGGGGGATGACTTCGGAAAGCACGATTAGATTTCTTTGATTCTGTCCTTTGCATGCAACCAGCAAGGTTCCGAGGTGGACTTAATGGGCGGCAGTTGAGGAGGCGAATTAGATTTCTCTGATTTTGTTGGATGCATGCAGTTAGCGAAGGTTAGGGAGGTATGTAATGGGCGGACATTCGGGGATGGGTTGCTTCTTGTGTTCTTGAACTTAGCACATTAATTCTTAATTCCTTCAGCTAAGATAGACATAGAAAAGTTTAGACAGGTTAATATTCAAGGCTACTAGCCGACAGTCTCAAATGCGACGTCGCTACCAAGGACCAAGATGCTGACCGTCGCTCCCAGGATCGCTTGCAACGATGTTTCTCGGCCCTGGGGGGGCGATGGGACCAGCGTTTTGCCAAGTTCGATATTTGCAAGAGCAATAAAGGAGCTGAAGTCGAATCAATAAGAAGTCGGAACAAGGGCCAGAATGAAAGATATTGAATTGAGGTCTTTGTCCAGGGCACAGCAGCCTTTGTTGGACTCTTCCACACAATGGCCATTCATGAAAGGACTCGACTGACCGTATAATCCCACCTTCGCCGCAAGATACCAGACTAGAAAGCACTCATTCGATATCTTATTGGGTTGAGCCCAAATTTGCCACAATTCCCACACAATTCTAGAAGACTTTCGATTCTATTTGGTGCAAGATGCCTCGCCAACTCCAACTCGTACGCGAAAAACGAAAAGGTCTGTTCGATCAAGTCTTCGAAGGTATCGCACCTCGTCGCACAAGAGAAAGTCCCAACTTTAGAGACGGTCGAGATGATCCCCCAAGACGCGATCCTCCCAGACAGTCTCCTCCACGGCGTGCAGTATTCAGGGCCGACGGGACCATGTTTCAGGGGCTTGGGCGGCGGGAACCCCTGAAGAGAGCGCCCAGTCCACCCAGGAAAACAGCTTTCGGTGCGCGTGGAGGCTCCGATCGACAAGATTTCGATCATGTCAAGATGATTGGGGAAGGCGGACAGGGACGATGCGACCTTTACAGGCGAACTACCGATAGTAAGCTGTTCGTCTACAAAGTCATGAAATGTCCTGTTAGAGCAGTAAGTAATGTCTTCCGAGCATCTCTAACCCCATTTGTGTCTCTCAGGAGTTTGGGACGTGTCTTTAGCCCAACCGCTGTCGAGACATGCTTCATGCTCCAATCTCATGAATCACGAATGAATGCTGATCTCGGAATCGTATAGGAACGCGGAGTGCCCGAAGAAGTCAAGATCATCAAGAACATCCTGGAAAAACATCCTCGTCTGCTGAGGCTATACAATTTCTCATATGCGCCATCCCAGACTGTTCTTTGGTTCGAGTTTTGCGCCGCCGGAGATCTGTCGGATCTGATCAAAGCGTACCATACCAATCACGGCCTCGATATCCCGGAAAGCTTTATCTGGCATGTATATATCCAACTGGCAGAAGCACTAGCATTCATTCATACTGGCTATGATCGCACCGACCAAAGACGGCCCGGTTGGCGGCCTGTAGTCCATCGAGATGTTAAACCGCAGAATATCTTTCTGCGCCGGCCAACTTCTAGTCACCAATATCCAGATATCGTGCTTGCAGACTTCGGCCTTGCAACCACACGGACTCGATCCGGAGAAGGTGGTGTTTGCGGGTCGCTGCTATGGCAAGGCCCAGAGATACCAATACACTCTCGCGCAGCTGATTGTTAGGCTGTAGGAGCCTGTATCCATGCAATGGCCACTGGAAGCCCGCCGATCAGCGCTGCTCCGCGAGGTGTCGCGTCACGGGAATGGGCCGAAGCTCCAACCGCGAGAAAGGTGAAGGATCTCACGATAAATGGGTACAGTACATATCTCGATGACGCCTTGTATAAGGTAATGCGTACCAACCCGAATGACAGACTGACAGGACGGGAATTGGTTAAACGAGTCGAGAGAGGCTATGAGGACTGGGGAGGCCGTGTCGAGCCTTTAGACTCATGGGCACTGAAGAATTAGCAGACCCGCTGGCTCGAACAGAGACATGATTGACAGATTCTTTCCAAGTCAAGGTAAAGACGGGCCGCGTCAGATCAGGCCGTCTTGGTGTAATAGGCTCGGTCATTATTGGGATCTCAACAGTCAGCGAAAGAATCGATTATGCCGAAGGCCAAGTATATCTATATATTCAATTAACACCGTTTCCGCCTTTGCATTGTATGATCATGATTGACATACCCGTAGGACTCTCCATCGCAATTGCTGAGCAGGAAGAATATCGGAGGCGCAGACTGCTTTGGTACTAGCTCGGTGCTGACAGTCTAGGATTGCTCTCAGGGCTGCATCTTCACAGCCACCTTCCATTGACAAAGTAAGCCCCTGAGCTAGGTGATTTCGGGGTCTGCCAAGACCGCCAGGGGCTCAGGGGTCCAGGGGCTTAAGTCTGCCAATGTTCATGATGTCGAACCGCTCCTTTGAAGTTGCCGAGATTTTCTAGTAATGAAATTCGATGGATGACGAATGTTGTTTTGTCCATGTTGCCTTCATGTCAAGCGTCATGTGATACCTGAAAGCGATCAATATTCGGGAGCCGGAAATGCTGGATTTGAGAGGTGCTTCATCCAACCAAGCTGTAACAATGTTTGCCCTTCTTGATGCCTTCTCTGACTCCTTGTATCTTTGACTCTTGCTCAAAATTACCAGCTGTTCCTCTCTCGATGGCGTGTGTCAATCGCGTCCCAAGGTTCTCGGGCTTTGGGCAGATAGCATTCATGTGTAATTCCACGGGCCTTCTCGTTCATACTATAATCCATGATGGCACCTCGGTCCTGTTGGTTCATCATCGTTCACGCGTATTCTCTGTCGCATCCCTCGAGCATCCTTGGGTTGTCTCTTCCCTCTTCCTCGTTTTTTTTGTTGCGTGGACACATTGTACGACTGATCGTGGGAGTAGCCTTGTCCTGCTGTTCAATGTGATGATTAGGTCTGCTGCCAGCTTCTCGGAATTTGTCTTGACAATGGCGATCGTCAACAGAGGGTTCTCCAAATCCTTCTTTCTTGTGGCCTCGGTGTTGCTGTTTTTGTCATGTACTATATTCCCAAGCAGTTTCCTTCTAAGCCCAAGCCTCTTCATCGACCACGACAGAGCCTCCGATCATGGGTCCGCGATTGCCTTGGTCGAACCCAGAGCTCCTGCCCAGACGCAGAGAGTACCAATTCCTTTCGGACTGAGAGATACACTTCGTATAAGCAGCCCGAACGATACTGCTCGCTTGCTGCACAGCCATGACAAGCGCTTTGATACCACCTGGTAAGCTTTCCACAATTGAGAGTCTTCTCTCGTTTCTCCCGAAAGGGCTGAGGGTGCGCGGGCGCCTGCCTTAGGGCACATCCTAAATCGAGATCAGGCTCGTACTTGACGGCAAGCGGCATAATGGAAAGTTCTACACGAGGGTGAAAGCTCAGGCAGACATATCCAAGTTTACTCTTGCTCGTACTGCGTTGGACTATCCGATCCAGGGGCACCAGCGGGTGCTAGTTCCTATAGTATCCAAGAAAACCTTCACCGGCCCCTGGAGCTTTCACCAAGCGTGTCGTCAAGCATTTTAGCACTTTGCCGATGGCCATCTCTGATCGCTCGGTCCATAGCCATCCCCTCGACACGGTCCCAGCGTGGCAGAGCATTCGCTACTTTCCCCGAAAGCCCCTGGATCTAGCATCACGTCAGCGAATGGGGTGCTCTTGCTGATTTGTTGATATAACAAGGATCGATACGTTAGCCGAAGGCGCAAAACTCCTTGCGACGCTGCGTACTGGAACGCGGACCGACAGTCCCTTCCAGGAGATGACCGACCTCACAGTATGTCTAATCGCAAGGTTCACCCTCGTAGCCTTTCCTCTCAAATCCCCTTGTGCCTATACCCTATACAAGACGTACTGAGAGGAAGTTCCCTCCAGGGCGACGAGGGTTTGACTGACGAGCAAATCAACGCTGGAGAGGGGAACGGCTGGGAGATCGACCGTGGAGGAAGCCAGACGCCAGAGGGATACGATGACATCTTCGATGATTTGCACATCCCCAAAGGCCGGAAGAATCAATACTATGCCGCCCATCAGAACGTTCCCTTTCGCAATTGCAAATACCAGCATAACGTGAGCTCCACAATGATAAGCTTCTTCTTATAACCCTCCTTGGGAGAGTCTAATCGTCTTCTGCTGAGCTTCGCGAAAATCAGGGATAGACACGTAAGTTAACGTATCGCTAATTAAGATGAATGAGTAGGTGGCGACTGATGCCATGTACTACATGTTGTTGAACGAGCGAGGGAAAACGATTACCGCAACATCCAGCTACAGTCCCATGTACATGGCCAAGCGGAGTTATTCGCCCCATGATCCTCCACCAGACTGGGCAGAGAGATTGCCCATGGTCAGTAGGCATTCTGACGTGATGTGGATCATGTGGAAAGAAGTTGCTGGAGAACAGGCGAGCGAGTTGAAGTAGGTCGCCAAGTCACTGGCTCCGTCTGGTCGATATCACTTACGCACGCCTCAGTGCTGAGGGCCACAATTCTGGAGCTGTGTTTGCCATTCCATGACGTTCCTAACTAGTAAGGCAGCTGATGCTGACACTACTGTTTCGCAGATATATCTTCCGACACCATATCATCAGCGAGTTAACGCAAGTTATCATGGAGATGGCAGTAGGCGCTAGACGCGATGACCTTGAAGCTCCTTGGCCCGGTCACGAGTTTAGGCTTGGCAGCAGTGTCTTCGTGGCTCTGGTAGGAACCCCACATGGCAGGGCAGTAGTGTTCTTGTCGACTCAGCACGGAAGTGGACTGCCTGGGAAAGATATTGAGTCAATCAGGATCTTCACCACCGACGAGAATCAGTTTATGATGAACTACCATTTACTTTTCACCTTGACAGGACCGGGCAAATAGAAGGCTGTATTCGGACAGTACGGTGCGAGCGAGGCCTTGAGCTTGTGTGAGATAGATACAGTGTACAGACTGAGATGTACTACCGCCAGGGCTTGGTAGAAACATTGTGAAACCAAAATTCTTTTACCAACCTTAGACATATGACAGAATGATGAAGTCCACGTACCTGCACGGTGTCTCCATGCTCAACCTCGAGGTTACTCGAACTTATAAATTATTGCGAAGTCTCGAGAGCAAGTTCCCGATCGTTGCCTTTGTGTTTATAAAGTCCACAGCTAGAAATCTTTGCTATAGAGTATGATTGAGCCCTGGCACGGCTGCCACGGGGTTGAAGGTGCTGCTGCGGATGGCGAGAGGAGAGATGAAGGAGGGACACATGACTGGGCTGAATGGTCGAGTAACCAGCTCAAACGTTCGCATCACGAGCCTTGCTGTGCCGCCGCCTTTGATGACGTGAGCAATCTCAATCCTAAGAGCATGGCAGAAGACATTTGTTCTCGCGTGACCAACATTCTTACGCTCCGCCTCATCTTATCCACAAACTGTTAAAGACTCGAGATCTTCGTCTTCGGTGTCAGATCTGGTTCCCCATAGCCCTGATGTACAGGCGGATGTACAAGCTCTTACAAAGATATCCCGCTAGAATTGTTTCTTTCTTCATCGGCTTGACACAGCCTCACTACCTGTCGAGTCCAATAATTGGATACCTTATATGGAGTCCAAGATTCCTACATGCTTACTGGCAAAAAAGATCGGGGTATACGTGTACAAATGTCCTGAAATTACGCAAGGCTGATGCTTGTTTCAACCAGTCAAGGAGCCAATCGTCCACCCCATGGCCTACTTCACCAGTGGCGTCCCTTGGACCAAGGAACCAATTGTATTGAACCAAGTAGCGAAGGCAACGGTGATCCCAACGCCCATAGGTACAGGACGAGCTCGGAAACGCCTTGCCACATTCCGACGCTCAAAGCTCCGACTACGGCTCCGACTGCAACCCCTGTCCCAGTCCATGTCTCGGCGGTATTCTCACTCCTGATGTCGTAGACGTCTAGAAAGTCTTTTGGATACTTCGGACTGAGGCCATACTGGCGGTAGTCAATTCCGAGCGTCGACATTGACCCGAATGCTAGGAGAGTGGCACTCATTGTTTGCGCACTCCTGAGGGAAGCCCATGGCAAGTTCTTCAGGAATAATTCATCTTTTCTCGCACAACGGAGTAGGCCTGTGAGCACTCCGATTTGACCAGCGTCTTCGAATTCCCCCAGAAAATAGTTGTGGGCCCCTTTGGCATAGGGCAAGCTGGGAAGTAAGACACCCCGCAAGCGAGGACTAAAGCGGGTGTCAAGTAGCGAGGCACTTCCTTCAGGCGGTAGCGAGGTTGTGGATATAACGTCTTCCAGGATAGGTTCGCTCAGTGACTCATGATGCTGGCCTATAAGCTATTAGCTGAGATTAGACGACATGGAGAAGCGCTCTCAGTATCGCAAAACGCACCAGGGCGTTCAGCCTCGGGCTCTGGGGACATGACCTGAGATTGAATTCTCCGCCCGTGACAGACGGCTTCGGACCGTCTCTAAAGACTTGGGAAAATTGTTTGCGCGCATTGTGGCCGGAGAACGCGACTTCTACACGAACCACCTTAAGCTGCAAGGGACGAATGGTTGTTGCTTCGGGGCGTTTCGGACCGTGAGTCCGCAAGGCTGTGTTTCAGGGCTATGTTTCAGGGCTATCCTAGGGTAAAGGCTAATCTCCGCAGTATTTCCGCCCACGAAGCTTTTTCCTTCATTGCTCGGATTTTTTCTCTTCACCTGCTGCTGGTGAACAGCTCCTTGTTCCAACGGTCTCAGAGAGGTCGAAGCATGACGGTCAGATCTCCATCACAGGGAAGATGGTCTACATCAACGCTTCTCGTCTTGGAGCAACCGTTCCACATGAACCCTGTATGCCGACGGCAACATCAAAGCCGTCGAGAGGCGTCAGTCATTCGACTGCGTCGCAATACGTCCATGGAAAAGACCAAGCGCTATGTGTCTTTTCTCTGAGCATTCTGGCCACTTTTTCAACGAGATCACGGTACACGCAGCATACGTCTTCATCTCTAGATGCACTGCCTGGAAGACATAGAAGACCCCAGGTCCGAGACCTGGATACGTATCCCGAGCTTTCCTGAGCCCTTCTTAGAAATCCAGGAACAGGGTGGTCTAAACAGCCTGGCAAGACTTCGTGGGCTTCTGGATTCGATGGACGCACGAACAATGAAAGTGTTGCAGGACACAAAGAATAAATATATCGAGATGGTTTTCTAATACTAAAGTGTAGGGTAAGGCAGTTGGAACAAAGGCATCACTCGCCACACGCCCCGTAGCACCTTCTTACCCACTGCGCCTCGACCTAAGTCATAGTGCAGGTGCTTGATATACCACGTTATGCATCTTCGACCGCAGATAGATATCTCTCGCACCGAAAAAAATGCAGGAAATCCCGCGTCGAAGTGTTAGCTGTGGAGACTGACAAGCCCGACAACATCATTGTCAAATTGGCCAGCTCTGTAGCGGACATCGCAGACCACGAGTCGTCATTCCTGATCCTCTGTATTTGTTGAAGAGGAGGAAGCTTCAAGGCGAGCCCTAAAGCCACGCACCAATGGTAAGGTGGGCACAGTTTCCTCCAGCCACGCAAACACTCTTCAAGTCGGCCTTCCAACCAGTGGTGTGAGAGATCAGAATCAACCCATCGCGATTCGAGCCCTCGGTATTATAATGGTTGACATCGAGTCCTGGGGCAGAATGCGTGACTCTCATGAGGAAAGGGGGAAGTCGCGGGACCACGTACTTGACAGTAGCCCCGGTGGTTCGATAGCCACAATGATCGCGGTTCCGAGCCGAGTATGTTCACTGCTTCTCTGTGATTTGTCTGAAGAGGAGGAAACTTCGAGGCGAACCCTGAAGTCACGCACCAATGGTAAGGTGGTCACAGTTTCCTTCACCCACGCAAACACCCTTCAAACCGGTCTTTCAACCTTTGATATGAGAAATCAGGACTGATTACCGATCCCCTATGATTTATCTGAAGAGAAGAAGCTCTAGGGGCGAACACCCGAGCATGCACTCTCTCCAAGTAGGCCTTTCAACCTGTGAATTGAAGAATCAGAACCAGGCGGTCTCCGCGATTCGAACCCCGGAACATACGATGATAGACATCGACTTTCTGGGCAGAACGCTAAACCACTCGACCTTGATATTAAGTCCCACGTCAAATGCTACGGCAGCATGTCTGCCTTTAAGTAATGCCTGATACAAAACTCGTTTACGCTACTTGTCACACACGTGTGGAGGATTGGCAACACTCAAATGCATTCACCATTGAATCATCCCTGGCTAGCAAGAGTATATGATCAGCTCATTCGTGGTGACCCCAGGTGATGAAGAAGTGTTGAGCTTCTTCAACACTCTCTTGGCCGCAATTTCTGGTTACGCTGTGTCGTATCGTGTTGGTATCTTCGCTAGCCTTGTGCTGTAACCTCCCAAAGATCACTTAATTTCTCTTTGGGCGCGCCGCTGATCTGAGGTGCGTCTGATTTGCTCATAACCAAACTTTTCCAACACCAAGCCTTACCAAAACAGAGTTACATAGATATATATATGTCTCCATCACAATTCATTCCAGGCCTTAAAAATCCCAACCGTCCACACTCTGCTTTCCCACCTCCAACTTTGACAGCCACGAAACCTGGAGGGACTTTCAAAGCTCGGTGTCGGTACAAGTTACAACCATAAACAAGTATGCCGTCTACTTTTGCCTTCGTGGATGGGTACGAGGCCGTTGCGCAATTCCCAGGTAAGTCTTTATTCCTTTCACTACAATGATTCCAGTGGTACCTCGAGGACATCCATCCACTAGTATAGAATCTTCCCTTCCGATTGCAGTACAGCCCCTTTGATTACAATCGTTCGCACAGGGATTGCAAGTGGTACTCTCCGACAGTCCACAGCGGCTTGAGGCTATGCTGAACGTCCGGGATCATCAAAGAATTGTTGGCTGACAGTTCTCTCACTGATAGACGGTACAGTGAGCAAGATTCCTCGGGGTAGTTCAGCGTTACGAGGCTGGGAGCGTGCTCTTTGGAAGGATGCAATGGGAAAGCCAAACCGTGGAGGCCTTTCTACGCAGCAAGCCGAGAACATAAAGCGCGTCCTTCAAAAGAAGGACTTACCGACCAAATATGACGACGTCGCTGAAGATGAGAAAGCCAGACTAGAAGCCGTCTTGACCATATTGACACTACGTCTAGCACAGCTCTCTGATAACCACCCATCGCCAGCCGCCTCGGCCACGGCTCAACTGGAAAAACAGATCCAAGCCGATGTTCCAAATACTGAGCTCAATGATTCCCAAGAACAGCCTTATCTGGCCGGAGCGAATCACCCGGCGGCTCATCCCGAGTTTTTGTTGCGGGAAACCACCCTTGTTCCGAGAGCTACCCAGCGGGAGTCCACTACACAATGCGCTGTGCCTAAGGAGTCTGCCATAAGGGGTTTTGTGTTGCCTCCTTCTCAGGACGACCGAACAATGAGATCATCGAATCCGGTATTCTGGCCTGTCAAGGCTGCTGACCTTGTGGTCTTTGCAGGCTATACGGCTACGAACGTTGGAGGTAATTATTTGTATCTCATAGAGCCGGATACGGTACTATTCATGGAGAGTCAGTATAAACCTCCATTCAACCCCTTATGTCGCTCACATACGATAAGCTAACAATTACTGTTTGCGCTTAGATGGTGTTAAGATGCCGTGGCCCAGTCACCAAATGCAAGCTCGCGCCGAACTTGTCCTTCAATGGTACTTTGCGCACGAGTGGAAGGTTCTCACGGCTCGTCAGGCTGAAAAGCTTACGGAGTCTCTTCAGGAATGGCCGCCAAGCGTATCAATAAGCTACTTCGAAGCGAACATTTACATGTGTTGGTGGCTCAAGTCAGTCGCCTATCTCTACAAGCTTACTGGTGACTCGAACAACTTCAAGACCGTTTGTCGGTTTGTGGTCGAATTTGACAAGGAATGCCCTGCGATCAGCAGTGCTATAATGGATTCGTGGACAAGGATTATGGGAGAAGTGCTTGACATTGATCTGAGACCTCAGACCGACATCTGCGGGGAGACTCCGATAGTAGCGGTTGATGTAACCCAGGTTTGTGATGAGGTTGAGGTGGAGACTAGCTCGGCGACCACAGCACAACAGGTCGGCTTACTGGTTCAGCGAGAGCGATTGGATCCATCACAACGATGTGACTTCCGCCAGCCTGTAGCACAAGAAGCCGCACCGGCCGAAACAGCACAAGCCGAGACCTTTGATTTAGGAGATAAACCTATGAAGCAGGCCAAACTTAGGAGCAAGCAGAAACAACGACTGCGAGTCCTCGCACGAACAATTTTCATTTCCACAGACACGAACCGAAAATCGAAGAAGCTCTCGCTCGACCTTACGTCCATCCTCAAGCCGAAGGGAAAGAATTCTCTGCATCGGCGGGGAGTTGCGAGACGAGTTTTTCGATCACAAGCCCGTGCTACACTGGAGGCAATGGAGAAGCCCACACGGAAGCTTCGAGGAACAACTACACGCAAACAGGATCGGGACCTCGAGAAAGCAATGAGGATATCACTGTTGGCAGTAGTCGAACAAAACGATACAGCGACAGCGCCTACTCCGCATCCTCGACAGGCAGAGAATGGCACAGATACATTGAAATCCGGTCAAGACGAAGGCATTTATGGTGAGGAGTCGACCGAGAAGGTGAGCTGGCTGAAGGCTCAGGAGATATACCAGCCAGAAGAACATGATCCGGACATAAGCCACGCGATCCACGAGGAAATACCATCAACCGAAACTGAGGAAGAGGAATACCACGATAAGTCGGACTAGGGACCTTCTTCTGGCTCGTCTTTATCACCGTCACATAAGTCTCAAGACCGATCGTGACTCGAAAATATTTGCTTTCGTTGAGGAGGTTCAGTTGGCCTGGGCCACACTAAAAGCGGGAGTAGAAGAAGCTTGAATCTCCCTCTCTGAGACGGCTGGAAGACCGAGCGAAACGTGTGGGAGAATCTTTCATTATTTCATACTATCTTCTTATAGATTGCAACAGCCTATCTGTAGCAATCCTCGCCAATATCAGAGACTTTACTGTACATTTTCCTAGGATGGAGGAGATAGGGAGAGTCAGCCTGTGGAGCATGATAGGCACAGCATGTAAGACATCATTTTGAACTTCATCCTGCCAGCACTTGCAGACGTGATTCTCTCCTTGCGGCTACGATGCATATCCCTCACGAAGGGACCAGTCATTACTGATCTGCCTCACCCCTTCTCTAGCCACTCCCTCAGGGGGCAGCCATGCTGTCAACAGGTTTCCAAACGTTTTGCCGCTTTGCCATCAGCCTTTCAGTGGTCATCCGATAAACGCTGTTTCGTCGAGGCGTTATCAAAGCGCAAAGCGACTAACAGATGCCTTGCTACTAGACATAGTACAAGCTGCTCTGTTCATACCTAAGCTTGCCGAATCCCAATTCCGACAAATGTGCCCCCTCACCAGCGAAATTACCTCAAACTTTCATCCAACTTTGACCCCCTTCTATACCCTCGCCTTTACCTACGCTAAGAACATAAAATATGGCACGTCGTACACGCATCCAAAGCCATAACAGTATTCCTCCTGATGGGTTTCACACGGAGATTGAGGTTGCGATAACCTTGTCGCTTATCTTACCCCTGCTATCCAGCTCCTTACTACATCTAGCTTAGTCCCGCATGTGGAGCGCCCTGAGGGGCGTGGTCTCGCTTAACAGCCGCCTAGAATCTTTCTCCCATCATCTCTTCACAGACTGACAACACTTCAACTCGTACTCTCCATGTCTTGTTCAGCTACCGTGTGCTAGAATTATTGGTTCCTTAGTATTTTATGGTCCTATGCAATTCTGGGATAGACCGTCCATAAGTGCGATGGTGAACCTGTCCGAATGCGATTCCTCAAAGCAGCCAGGACAGACCATGTCAATAATGCTGAGAACACTCTCACGGACGTTTCTCACTACTTTTTCGGTTACCAGCCCTAGGCCTAAAAGTAGTAGGACACACTCACGCTCAACACATCGAAATTCTACTGTTTGCGTCAAAAATATCAACCATGTCGTCCGCATCGTTTTTGTTTCAACCACTTTCCATGCACAACCATGAACCGCCATAGACACCAGCCTGTACCTCCAATCCCAAGCAATAACAACTCACTCCTAAGATGTTTCAATCTTTCGAAATCGGTGACGGCGTTCCAGGTTGTTACGCCGCAGATCGGGTACAAGGCGATATTTGTCAGACTGCCAGATAAGACGCTAATGGAGCCGGATATGCTGCTAATGATGCCGCGTGAGTTTTCCCTTATGCACTCCCATCTTTCTCGCAAATTTCCGCCCCTTCCTTGCACTCTTTCATGGCATTACGATTGCTCCGAAAGATTTCCTCATGGTTATTCGTTCTCCCAGACTTCTCGTGCACAGACAGCCACACTCAATTCCTTCACTAACATCTCACAGACCACAACACAACCCACCAAGTCCCCTGGATGAGCGACTACCTCCAAGACCAAGCCTACCGCCGCCTCGAGACCCTCCAACGCACCCCCGGGGTCCTCTACGGACACACCTACCGTCTCCTCGACTATGTCCAACAGTGTCTCCGACCCTGGCCCGAGCCAGTCGAATACTACGAGGCGGCGACGCATCTGCTGGGATGGCTGTTAGGCGTGAGGGTCATGTACAAGCTTGAGGGGAAGCGGGCGGAGGAGGCGAGGGTGAGGGGCATGGTGCAGGAGGTGGAGAGGAGGAGTGGCATCCGGGTTGAGCATGGGATTGGGAATTATGGGAGGAGGTGGGAGGCGGAGATGCGCTACGGATGGGGTCGTTGATGAGTAGTTGAGTAGTTGGGGAGAAGCGGGTGGATAGGGAGAGGCTCTTGATATATCTGATGTCAACGAAACGATCGCAGCATGTCCCGAGCCCCAACAGCATTTGAAAAGAGAGTTTATAGAAACAAGAATGCAGTAAGACGTCGTCCAGGCCGACACTTCGCTAAATAAGAGATCGTTGGCTCGTTTGCCACGCTTGAACCTCTGCTCTTTCTCAAGCTCCGCGAGCTTTGTCTCAAGGTCGCAAGACACGTCATCATCGGAACACGGCTCTTTCTTCAAGCTCCGCAAGCTCCGTCTCAAGGTCACAAGACACGTCACCATCAAAACACGCCCCGCTTGGGGTTCTGTTTCTCACACCACCCATTCATCATTTTCCTTAAGACGTATACTTCCATTCCTGGCGTGTCGGCAAGAGATCGAAAGTGACACCACCGAGACATGCTTTCCCGATACCACTCTCCCCTATCCCGCTTCTGATTGTACTCATTCCCATCTCAGCCAGAGAACCCAACGTCGGTTCAGCCTACAGAGTCATCGTCGGTCGAACCTTTCACCCGCCGACAAATCGATTGTGCGCCTTCGATCATGGCTGATATCTTCCGTTTTGCTTCCTCCATCATGGCCATGGCTCGGTTCAGCTGCTGATGAGCTCGCCTCAAACGCTTCCTAGCTGACTTGACTGCAAGGTCCTTGTTGCTAACTTCCTTAGCCACGGCGGCCTACCGAGGGTCGTCATGCATCGATATTGGACTGCTGGAAGCACAACGAGCCGGGCATTGAATCAACTGACCATTATCAACTTGACGACTATACGCAATAGCTTTCGATCTTCTAAACACGCATGAGGAGAGCGAATCTTGAAGGCTGGAAGCGCAATTTCCATCAAGGAGCAAATCTCCTGTTGTGCCTCCTTCAACTTCACCATTGCACAAGTGAGCTTCTTATTGGCCCGTCTCAGCCGCTTCTGGTGGCCGTTCCCTAACTCTGCCTTCTCACGGTCTTCGTCGATTGTGGTGGCTTGGGCAGGTGATTGCTTTGAGGGCCCTGTATCGGCGGAAGGGACAGGTGTAGTCGAGCACTTCTTGGTGCCTTTCTTGGGACGCGTATCTGCGACTATAGGGACGCCATTCCCGTCTTTGTCTGTCGCATCACGCTTGGATGACGACGCTGGAGATGGTACGCTGGCACAGGCCAACGCCTGCTTCGGTGCCTCCTCGTAGTCGCTACCGTCATAACGCTTAATCAGGCGATCGGAGAGATCGTGGTGCTCGGCAGTCATATGCCCGCTCGCGACCTTGGTGCATAATGGTAATTGCGCGGAGCCGCTTCTTCTTGTCCAGCCAGACCCATTCATACGTCAGCTCCATCTTCATCTCCTTTGAGAAGGCGGCGTTGCAGTATTGGATCTCCTTGTGGGCTTTGAAGTCGTTTTGCCATGCGGCGGCTCTGGTGGGGCTTGCGGCTCAAATTCCGGGAATGAAGCGTGACTGATGCTGTGAAAATATATATTCTCAAAGGTGTCCTCACTGCCTCGAATATCCTATGATATTCTTATTTAGTATAAGACGGCTGGAGTGTTGCATTGATGAGACTGTGCAGTGCATTGGAATCTAGAGATCTGTATCGACAGTTGCTCCAAAATAGCGAGAAATAGTGTATATGAGTGAAGCTAGTAGGTAACTATGGTAATGTATACGGTAGGTTGGGAACTGTGACGTGTCAGCTACCTGAACTCTTTCACCTTGCCAGGACAGGATGTTCCGAAAACTCGGCGTACCTTAGTCATTACTGTATAAGAGGGGCAAAAGGGCTTGCAATGGGGGTCCTAGAATATAGCCATTTGATGAGCAGGGTGATGGTGGCTAGGCGTGATGCGTCGGGTGCACGTTGAGAGAGTGGGAAAGAAAATCAGAGCAGAGAGTGTGAGGACAGGCCTGAAATAGGGAGGCTCGAGAATGACAGGTGGTGAATGTGGGTCACCCGCCGAGTGCTGTAGCATTCATCATCCCATCAAAGGAGGTGATACAGATTTTGATGAAGTAACAATGACAAGTGAGATTATTCGACGAACATAGAGATTCCGAAGGCTTTTGCGTTGGAGCAGGCACTTGGAGCAGGCACTCGGTAGTCCCATTCGATGCTCATTGAAGGACGAGTAACAAGCTCGGAGAATGTCTTGAACAACCGATATATAGTCTATAATGTAGAGCCCTGCATGACAGGGGGCTAGTGCCGGGGACGAGGAGATTAAGGGGCCTGTGCTTGGCCGTTTGCCATACTATTTAGTATGGTGACCGCCCATTGCACTTCCCTCCTCATTGCATTCGCCTCTTTCGACCCGCTCTCCCACTCCTTTTGCTTCTGTCGCCTAGACTGAAGAGAGTTAGCCGGCTTCGGAGCAGTCCTGGTGACCTTCCGATAACGTTATGCCACCGGCGGCCTCTTCCGCACGCCTAATAGGCGGCGGCGAGGTGCTACGAGGTGGCCGGTGGCCAAACACCTCTTGTATATATAGAAAATGGCCTATTTAGGCCTTGTTTGCCTGTTCTGAGTCCCAAAGCAGTAGCTAGCCGGAGCCTTTACAGGATCAATTCATCGACAGATGCAATCCATCAATGTAAGATGAATGTGAATGTAGTCGGGCTACTGTCACTCTTCAAAGGGTGTCACGGTTCAATCCTAGTCTTCCTGAAAAAATAGTGACGATCTGGATAACCAGTCCCGAGGACAACTCCGATGAATGGTTGAGTTAAGTGGCTGCATAGCTTTCCCAGCCAATGGTTGGAATATCATATCTGTAAGTATCTTAATTAGTACCCGCTTCTAAGAGTCCGTCGATGTTTCCCGTATCGCATAGTTCACCGCGAAAACCGAGGGCTGATAGCGGTGAATCCGCGACCATGACTCTCATGAAAGTGAACGGATTGAGCATTTCATGAAACGGCATGGACGCTCGCAGCTCTTATCTGATCGCAACTGTAAGAAGCTCTAGCAATGATGGTGTAAATTGAATCAAATGGCAGCGGTCACCATTTCTGTACGTTGTTTTTCGTGCTCATCGTTGGCTATCTTGCGCTGAGTGGGTACAGGAATAACCGATTATACGGCGCCAAAGTTCACGCCATAAATTGATAGCCACTCCGAGAAATATGCCAGTGCCATGCAGCCCCACCATCGCGGTAAAGCCTTAGAGCTTCAATCATGGCACCGGCGCTGTCTTAATGATGATAAGTCCTCTCTGCGCTAATACGTCTTAAATTGCTGATATTTAGTCCAACCCTGTGTCCTAATAATTTCAATCAAGTCTTCTTTGCCGTAAACTGCAGCTCTTCAAAGTCAACCAAACCATCTTCCACTGTTACTACTACTACTTCTACCAGTCGCCACTCGAGGATCCTACAAACAACGCTTCTTCTTGAACAAGTCCTTGAATTTGTTCGATTTAGAGCTCTCGGGCTGGTTGAGTAAAGTTGGGTGCGTATTATCCCCAGCGGTTTCATATAGCTTCAAGAGGCCCTGGATATCCCTTGTGGTTGGCTTCAGATTAGGAAGGATCTTGTTTCCATCACTGGTCAACAGAATGTCAGCACGTCCGTCGTTACCCGGGCTTGCTGGTCCAACAGCCCCCGCTCCGCTGGGATAAATCATGAGGGATTTCAGATCGGGCTCCGCGAGGACGCCTTCACCAGTACCATCGGCGCCTAGGATGGGAAGGTACTCGGAGGCGCTGAACTTTGCTGCGGCTGCGAACTTCTGGAATTTACACGCGGAATCCATGTCGTCTGACGAGAGCCGCCCTGCCACTTCGGCATAATCTTTCAGATTGCGGCAGTCGAAATGGAATCCACCTCCGAATCCTGAAGAGCTATAAGGGGATGTCCAAAAGGCCGGGTTTTGATGTTCATGGAGTAAGCCCCAGGCGTGACCCAATTCATGTGCGTAATTCGCAACGACATCAAGCATGCCCACGTCTGTGCGATCGCCGAGATTCATGGTGGGTCCTTCATCCGTCGGATCGTTTGCATTCACTGCCGGTATCCCTTGGGTCGTGGAAAGTCTTCCCTGGTCGTTGAATTTGATAAGGAGGACATTTGCACGATTGTTATTGCATTCCGCGTCTGATACCTCTATCAACTTGAACTGTGCTTCTGGCAGTCCTTCCTGGTACCAGAGATCTCTTGCGCGCTCGAGCGTGTATAAGACTTTTTCTTTTGTTTGAGGGCTCTCAAAGCAGTATCTTATTGTGCCGTCAGGCCAAACGCGTTGTTTTTCGTGAACAGTGACAAAGAAATAGCGTTTCTTGAGCGTGGAAATGGACGTCGAGCTATCTACCGTTCTGAGTTGCGTTGATCGCTCCCAGGAGCTGTGCCCTCCGAGCGTGCACCAGACCAAGGCAAGGAGATACAAAGTGTAGGCAATCGCTTTGGACTAGTTCGCTGTCAGCGACCACTCTGACTTGAAGGGTATACAGAAGAGGAAGGCCACGTACCGAAGACATGACTGGTAATCTCCCTATGAGCAAAGACCGTATAGATTGTATATCTCGCAGTTCGTCCTAGCTATTCATTCTATTTCCGTTCAGTGAAACCGATTATAGAAAATATGCATCAAAGTCGATAAGAGATTTTGGTTAACTTGTATCACTGCCATCCAAGATGTTCAGCTCTAAGTACAGGCGTATTTCCGGCTCCATTTCTAGCCGCTTCCCTGGCCAAACTCGAATGAATGCTGCAGCGATGATCAGCCTATGGGAAACACTCATAGAGTCCTTTTTAGGCGCCCTCCCCAGCTGGTCACTCGGCCAATCTCTTTGGCTTCGCCCCAATCCTCCTCGACTCGGAGTCCTTCGATAGAAGGTTTCAAATACTGCAAGCTTGACCTAGCCTGCAGTGGCTCGCAGATAGGAATAGAATTCATGTCAGGAGAGCATGAGATGTTTCAGATCCTGTACGGAGTGCCGCCACGGCGCCTGGAGGTCAGGTGGATAATGAAAGGATCCTTCAGGATTTCCCATGACCGCAGTAGGCTCGGCGCATAATCCCTGTAATAATCATAGTCGTATGGAAAGAACTTTCCAAGATGGTACGTGGCCTCGGTAGGCTCGGCGAAAAGGCTCGCGCGACACTAAACGCTCCGCCGCGACAACCGCCATTACTAGTCCTAATCTGAATTCAATAATGTGGAATTCTTATTCTTAGATGCCTCCTTTCAAAGTATGTTTTTTGGAAGGGTGTACCCTCATAATTAGAGACTAGAGAATCTAGCCCGTCACGAGATTATTGCGCCTCCTTTTGGCATTCCGCCGTGCGCACCTGAAGTTTGAAACCGAAGGATTTTCGGTAAAATCTGGGAGGGTCCAGAGCGTATTCTATAGGAATTATAACCAGGACTTAGTGTTCAAGGACTCAGTGTTCAACTTCCAGCAGTCTTGCCACCTCATCAACTCCGCCTTTTTTTCTCTGGACTGAGGTCTCCATACACTCTGTTGCTAAAGCTTAACGTTTTGAATATGACTGTCTTGTTTAGCGTCCTACCGTTACTACTACCCATTGGCGTCTTGTGCCAGGTGGATAAACCCTCAGGTCCTACACAGCCAAACACCGCTTCGAACTGCAACAGGTGGTACACCGTCAAGTCCGGAGATTCGTGCTTCTCAGTCGAGACAGCCTTCAAAATCTCGCATGCAAATTTCCTCAAATGGAATCCAGCCGTTTCGAAAGACTGTATCACCAACTTCTGGGTCAAAGATTCGTACTGCGTAGGCATCGACAGCGCCATGCGCTCGAAATCTACTTCCGCGAGTTCCAAAGCTTCTTCGATCACAAGCGAAACCGCCGAGGTTACAACAACCACATCGAGTGCGACCAAGATATCCTCTACCAGCGACTCTTCGTCGGGCGCCAGCAGTACCTACTCCATTAGGAATCCTGTAACTTCGTTTAACATCAGCACTTCAACGATCGACACATCATGGCCGCCTAAGAAGACTCAAACCGGTCAGCCAAGCTACTGCAACAGATGGTATTTGGTCGAAGCTGGCGATACCTGTGACACTGTCTACAACAGGTTTGGGACTTCGATGACAAAGCAGCAACTGTAAGCCTCGTCAGCTCAGCATCTACCTCAAGGGGCCGCCTCTCGACCTATTACAATGAGTAGAGCCAGCTCACCGATGTACTAGGCTTGAGTGGAACCCAGCATTGGACAAAGACTGTTCTGGGCTTTACTACGGTTGGTGGGTGTGCGTTGGAGCTCAGCTGCGATCTTCCCTATCACTCACCTACTTCACGGAGCCGGGACCTGTAATTATTTCTACGTATAGTCCATTTACGCCGCTCGCCTTTCCAACTATAAATTCGTCATTTACGGCGACGCCGACGCAGTCCGGTCTAGCTTCGAACTGCAAGGCCTTCTACTCAGCAAGTCCTGTAAGTTGATGGACTCCGATGCTGTAGACCGCTATGATTTGTACTGACAGTATTATCTATGTAGGGCGATACTTGCACTAAAGTCCTCGAGCAATTCAATTACATCTCGAGAGAAGCGTTTTTCAAGTGGAACCCAGCGTTGAAAGGTAACTGCGATGGCCTTTTCGCGAATTATTGGTATTGCGTTGCCAATTACGGACCAAGCGACATGCCAATGCCGCCAAAGGTGACCAAAGCACCAACAGACCTCCCGAAAAGTATTGCAGGTAATTGCATTGCGTGGTATCAGATGACCGGATCAGACAGCTGCGACTCGATAGCCGCTATGTTTGGAACATTTTCCAAGACTGACTTCATCAAATGGAATCCGGATGTCTGGTCTGATTGCTCGAATATCAAGGTCAGCACCATGTCCGTTCAACGTGAACAGGTTTGGAGAGAGTTGAACTGACTGAAGATCGTTTGTAGGATGAGAGCTGGTATTGTGTCGCAGTGCCTGACACCCCCAAAACTCGTACTTCGCTGGCGACTGCACCACCGATAATCAGCGCCAATCCGACCTCCTCCCGAGCCCCTGTAGGCGCTCGTGGCCTTGGTGCAATAGCGATTCTCACGAAAATATAAATCAAACGATTTAATCTCTCCTCATGGTCCATCGTTGTCTTTCAAAGGGCGAGAAATCATGATCGCACATGCTGATTATTGGTTGTTCTTCGATCATCATCCGGCCTCGTGAACGTCTTTGGAGGAGTAGAGCCCTGCATGACCGAGGGGCTATCGCCAGAAACGACAAACGAAGGGATTAAGTATCAAATCGTCCACATACTATTTAGTATGGCGAATGCTTGGTTCCTTGTTCTTATCATTTTACGTCTATTTGATCCACCCAAGCACTCCGTTTACCCTGACCGCTTAGGCAGAAGTAAGATCGACGGCATGGCGGCAATCCCAACGGTCCTCGTGTGACTAGCTATTGAGCAGGCTGTCGCTGTGTCGCCTAAAATCCAAACACATTATGTATACCATATTCCCGTTATTGTGCTGGCCATGCAAGCAGTAGCCTACGCTATCGAGCCTAGCATTTACGTGTCCAAGCTAGACTGACCCAAAGCAACTCACCCTGTATTTCGTCAATTTGAAAATCCCGTTGCGCTCCCATGGAACTTACCCCAGAGGTGTGTCATCGCTGCCTTCTCGGACCCAATATCCTGCCATGTCAGCAACTGGCGACTCGCAACCTGTGATGGCCGGTCGCCAGAAACCATGAAATGAACCAAGACCTGTGCCTCGTTTCTCGATACGGGCACCACCCTTCTTAGCTCTACGCAGTAACGCAGTGTATAGAGTAAGATTTGGGGCGAGCTCAAAATCTTTTAGCCTTGACCCATGTCTCTGCACCAATGCGTCAGCGGGCTCCAAGAGTCGACGCTCATACATCCCGATATCTACGTATTCAGGATTGGCTATGGAGGGGCTTGCGTCCACCCAGATATAAAGCTTTGTTACCAAGGGAAATGTCTTCGAAACTCGAGTCATTAGGTTGTCGTAGACTGCCAACTCCCCAAATGGCGTGTCATCCCCATCGGATAGGCGAATTAAATCCCATACCAGCACAAGTGATGATATATTGGCCAGACGCTGAGGGAGTAATAGCGAGTGCAAGTGCCGGATTAGGACGATGTTGCTGATGGAAATGACATTGTCGAAATAAACAAGGTTGATAGTCTCGGTATACCTAATCTTGATCAGCTGAGGGCAAAAGAACAGATAGAGTATTTCCAAAGCGTCAGATCTTGCTCAAACCTCGGAATCGTTATCTTTCCTGGGCGAAGAGAACACCGTAGAAGTGGTAACGATGTTATGGTTAGATTTGGGTGAGACGTGTATGGTACACACAAAGGCTGCTCATCCGTCTGAAGTAACGAAGAATGCTACTCACGCTTGTCGACATGATAACAGCCACCCCATGACTCCCAAGAAGCACTTACCTGGCCACTCTCCAGGGTAAAATTTATCACACATTCCACGTAGAGATCCAGTTTGACATTTGTCGTTCCAGGGTTCTCCCAAAGGGCTCCGATGGCAGACACAACCCCACCATGCCCAAATGGGTTTTGCGTTGTGATCTGAGTTCCCCGGATCCGTGCTCACTTGGGCGTGCGTTTGATGGTGCGCGGGAACGCGTGGCGCCTTGCATATGCGAGGATACTGGAAGCGCAGGTCCATGTGGACGGTACGGTCCCCAAATGCAGCGATATAGATCTGGTCTCGCAGCTCCCGTGGGAGTCGCTCGAAGAAGGCGCCATTCGGTGTGAACTGAGTGAGATCTTGGCATGACGATGAAGGGGTTATAAGATGCTTGCGCTTTTTTGGCAGGACTGGAAAGCCTGCTGGTAACGCAGGCTCAGATGGCTTGAGACCAGAATCATTGTTACGAGCGCCACTGAAAAATTCGCGCAGCCATTTACGGAGCTTTGGCATGCTTGAAACCGGAGATTATGAGTACGAAGGTGACCAGACAAGTAAATAAGGAAGGTATGGAAGGAAGTAAGTGGATGTGGAGGATTCGAATCGACTAAGTAGTGCGGGCATATGTCAGTACGCTCGCGGCACATGGAGTCATGCTTGAATCGAGCACGGGTCTTTGCATAGCCACTTTCTCTATTTTCGCTCAAACCTCGAAAGCATGCCACACATGTGACGCTCAATGATATGTTGCACTATTGTCTTGGCCCTATACATTGCATGTTTGTTTTGCGAAACGTGGACCCAACGGGCGCGTATCTATGCTAAATAAGGCGTCTCTTTACTGGCTCGCTCGACGCCACGGTCCGGGATGATCTCATTGGCACAGAGGGCGCGGCCCGTATCTTGGCGTCCCCTAATGTCCTTCACTTCTCTTCGTTCATCGGACAAAGACATGTACTCAATCATGACATCTCCATGTATACAGGTATCGAAGTACGGTAGTGCGTCCACACTACACATTGAGCCCTATCGTTAGATTTGCTTCCTCCGGCTATCTGTGGACGAACATTATGAAGGCAGGGCTAACCACGCTCTTTGTGGATTGAACTACAAATTCCGAGGTCACTTTGGAGAAAATCCAAACCTGCATCGCCGACGCGTCAAACAGGTCCAGTCTACTGTATTGTTCCGAACAGCCTTCAAGGACCCTTTTTCAGCTGCTGATCATGACGTACAATAACAATTGACGCTCCGACGCAGCAATCCTTCAATGGTGCTCTAACAAGTCGCGGCTTCTTTTGCGCAATCGACTCTTCTGGATTTGCGATGCGTAAGGGCTGGGCAGATCAGCCTACTACGATACCAGTGTAAGGAGAATAGGCACTTACCGAAAATACCATGTGCTGGCTTTCGGAAGCAGCGATATGGCCATTCTCATCATCGCTATTCTCCAAGGCCACGATTTTGGTGCTTTGACGTCGGCTCATTGGTGGGTGCCTTCCCTTCCTCCGCTTTCCGCTTGTTGCTAACCTTCTCTGCCCAAGCGCTATGATCGTTCCGCATTTAGTCGCCCACGGTCACTCGCGCCTACAAGACCGTAATAACAACTGACTGGAGCTAGCTCGACTCCGAGGGCTTTTGTGTTCCCCGAAGGCGGTGTTGGTCGCTGCTTGGAGCTATCTGAGAGCGTCCTATCGTGCCACATCGTCATCGTATGCGAGCGCGTAGTCTGTCGGCAGCTTCTAGCGAGATAGAAGCCTCTCAATCTCTTTCAAACGACGGGTGAGAATGCTCTATGAGGCTAGCTCGTTCGAAGAGACCTTTCGTGGTGTTATCTAATATACCGGTTGGTGCTTTGTTTTGGCCCTTTCTCCCATACTGAGATCTGTGATGGTCCCAGGCTTGTCATGGGGAACATTGCTAGTTCAAATCACAGAAGGTTGGACCCAGAAATCACGTGGAGGCCCCGCGGCTGTAATATTGAACAGATCGATACGAGCTCTCCTGACTGTACCGTCAGGGCGTTGCTGTATCCCTTGCATAGCGCCTTCACCGCCCTTCCTAAGGGTATGTTCTCCGGCATGCGTCGATTCGTGGTTTGCTAGGGCTCTGAAGGTCTTCTCCGAGCACTGAACCGCACCAAACAGGCGTCGCTCAGCCTTCCTCATGTGGGGCCCATCGTTGACTGTTGTTTCCATGACCTCTCCAGCTTTCTGCTTCTTTATATCTCCACCGGTATCAAGGCCACTACTGATCGAGTCTCTAGCAACGAGCCCCACAGCACGTGACACACCTCATCATCGGGTTGTGGATCTTTTATCTTGTCGCCGGGATCGACCAACTCCCAAAAGAAGGCTTGGGTGGCATCCTGGAGCTCCTTAAAGGCATCGTGGCGAGTCTTCTTGTCGTTAAAGACCTCCGAATAGGTGGTCGGAAGGTCCTTATTCCTCAAGAGCTCTTGTATATTTTGAAGTCGCTTAGAAGGGACGCCGCGACCACCGAGCTCCTTGATCAATGTATCGCGAAGTTGTCGCTCCAATTTTCTCACATACTGACCATCGCGTACAAGCTTTCGCGTCCTTCCATTGACTAGGAGGCACAACAATCGATCAGCTTGGGTCGAAATAACCATCGAGCTTGGCTTGAGGGCTTGAACATAAGAGCCTGTTATCATTGCACAGTGGGGATGATCAACCCACTTTGTAATGAGAACTCCTTCTGTTCTAATTCAGCTGATTGTGTTTTTAGTTCCACGCCGGGTCTGCAGCTGCCAGCAGGACTGCTAGAGATATCAGGCCCTTTCTGAGAAGAGCCGCTACTGCTTCCACCTCGGCTGCTGCTTCGTTGATAGACATTCTGAGTGTAATGTCACACGAAGTCCAACGGTGATAAAGAATGTAGGGAGGTGAGGTAGCCGAAGAGATTGGAGTGTGAGAACGAGGCCTGCATCCTAGAAACCCAAGTCTCGTCGACGCCCAGGATGTTCGGAAGCAGGATGTACAGGGATAAAAGGGCTAAAGCCTGAGTCAATTGTGTACTGCCAGTTTCTGAGTACCAAGCGATTAGTCGCCTGTCAGCCTCAACGACAAACTAGGAGTGTGCAGGAGGGTGGAGAAAGTGCTCGGTCTGTCAGAGGTTTCGATATTTATGAATTCGAAGGATCCGCTCTACACAACACTCTAGTTGTGGGCCTCGGCTCTCTTGGATGAGGCTTGCCACGAAATCGCTTGGTAATCGGATGGCCACTATAAACGGCCTGCGGAATGAACACCTAATGCTATGATTCTTCTAGGCGCTTGTGGTTTGGTAGAACGACTGGGTTGGGTGGGGCTGATGACGAATTGGACCATGAATCGGAGGTCGTTGGGTGGTTGGAGCCGTTGATACTGTCATCAGACTGGGAAGACCTCGGCCACGGGGACGTTGGCGGTCTGGTTGACGTTTGACGTACCTCCCTCCCACCTGCCATAAAGGAATCTGGAAATGGGAAGTATATATAAGATATAGAGGAAGAGTGATTCGCTGAAGTGCTTGCTGTGATCAGAAGACAAGAACGAAAGGTTGGAAAATGTAGGAGAAAGAAGTCCTCAGATAATCAGCTTCGTGAAAGACCAGGATGTCATCGTGGAATGAATAGGTAAGTGCTGCTCAATTCATCGCTAGTCGAATTCGAGTATTCATTATATATAATGAATACGATAAAAGAAGATCGCAGAATGCTAGGCCCGAGAGTTCATCTGCCAAGCTGTCAGAGTGCGCATAATTCATACGAGCAACGTAAGATTCTCAAATTAATTTTGGCGCACATTCTTGTTATCGAAGAGAGAACAGACGTGTTCGAGCCAAATTCCATTCCTCGCCCGCAATCAGGTCTTTTCTCCCTAAAAGGACGATCCGATCTACACAACGATATCCTGATTTGAGTTTAGACGCACGGTCGTTTAGTGGTCGGCTGAGCCGATACGCTCAGTAGACATGGTGACAAGCAGACATTCCAAGGTCCGGGACTTGGCCAATCAAGGAGCCCATGGACGCACGATTATGTGAATGGGTTTCATCAATTTTCCAATAGCGTTGGTTTCCGAGCATGGTCTCGCAATGGCCACGCCGTATGGCGCCCATCTGAATCGGCCGCGCCGAAGATCTTCTTCCCGCCTCTGGCGTTACAAGTCTTAGTAAGTGAACTAAGCGCCCTTTCATGATACTATTTCGGGGTTTGCTCTGCCAGGCCATCCAAGCGTTTCGGAACAAGTCGTCGTTAAGTGACTTCTCCGAGATCGCGGAAGATGGTAGAGGGAGAGTATCACGGAAATCACTTCCCAGGCCCAGCCACACCGAGTCGGGTCATCAGATGTCTTAGGAGCGATCCTTCTTACCCTTGACTTAGTGAATGTCAGGTCTACAGCTCATGACTGCTCGAGTGAAATTTCGAAGCATTTGCTCTTTGATAAAGATGTCCAATTCCTCACTCGAGTCTGGTCAGAAGGCTCTCCTCCAATAACTTCGGCATTCCAAGCCTAGCGAGTGCCATCACTACAGCTCCCGGATTGCACCCAGCCGCTCCCGCATCGTCTCACCCTGATGGAAATCCACCGCCGGTCATGATAGCAGCGGCTCCAGTATTTCACACTCTCTGTTACCACCATCCCGATCATGATACGCGCCGTGGAATCCTGTGCTGCGAACTCAGAGTCTTCTGGCGCCGGTTCGGAGGTGCTGGAAACAGTGGAAAAGGTGCCACCGTGACTCCAGGCAGGTTGGCCTCCCACATAGGCGAAAGGCGCTTGATGTGACGTTGTCTGCGTTGACGGGTCGACGGTGGCGGCGGGACCGCGGCTCAGTGGGGATGATCCAAATGGGCGTCCGAGGAAATGAGAATTGGTGTTGTCTGTAGGTCCGCGGTTTTCGTCTGTGCTAAAAATAAGGCCGACACGCGGCGAATGCCCATTTCCATCGCCAGCAGAGATACTGTCGAGCACATCGATGCACATCTCCTCAATGTTCAGTTGTATGTTCATCGATTTTGGCGGGATAGTAGATCAGATGAATTATGTCATCCAAAACTTCACCAACCATTGACCATCCGACACCAGCTACGTTTCATTATAGGTTCTTGGTGCACCAAATTCTTATCATGCTCGTCCACCACGAAGAGTACAGCTCAGGTAATGCGTGAGACCACGGTCCTGAAGGCATTTTTTGATTGAAGTTAGGAAGCTGACCAGCAATAACAGCTTCTCGATGAGATTCACAATCAATTTACTCCCACCGCACCGAACGCACCGTCTCGGAGATATTGTAGCAGAACGTCGGCAGCCGATTATCAAGTTCTTGCAGGCGCTGCGCCAATTCTGCCTACCAAAGCAGTCAGTCTTCGCAGTCCATGTATAGATGGTCTAGACTCTCGTTGAGAACCTGCAGGTAACATCGGGCATTGTGTCAAGTGCCTTAGAGGGCCATACTTGAAGGTGTCGCCTTCTAAAGGCGGCACTCAAGGTCAACCTCAAGTCCACCACATATGTTGGCGAGGAGCTGACACCTCAGATCGAGGCGGTGAAATTCTTTTTGAGTGGTGAGCGAATTGAGCTATCGCTTACTGCTATTACTGGAGGCTGTCTCTCTCAAGAAATTTGCGTCATGGTGTAGCCACTTTTGAGAGCCTTTTGACCGCCAAATTCACTTGCTTATCCGTATCGTATTGACGGAGACGTACAGAGACACCACTTTCAGTATCAGTGCCTAATCCAGTATAGATCTTTGGCTGAGACCCTGATTTTTCCAGCACAAGCAGATGTACAACCCAAAGTTTCTTCAATTCGCGATTCAGACCTTTGAACCAGAACATCCAGCTGAAAACAACGCTCAGCTTTGTCTTGAGAGGAAGACAATACCTACATGCTTCTTCAGCGTGTCGTACTCACAATGTCTGGATAAAGGAACGGAAATCAAAATGCTTCAAAGCAATCGGAATAAAACATGACCCGAGAAGAACACAAGTAATTGAGCGGCGTAGGTCGTTGACCTCAGGGGTAAATAAGCCATATGCCACAGCAATCGTTAATCAATGGTGCGGTCCGGTGGCGCTTTTCCTTCTTGATGTAGGAGTAGTGTTTCCAGCAGACCGGGCAACTTTTTTCCGCATCGGCAACCGCGAGTCGCTATAATCAAAACCTTCTTTATAATGCTTAGCATTGGGGCAGTAATTGACATACCATAAGCCGCGTTTCTTGCCCCTCTTCTCTCGTTTTGAATACAAGTGCCGCTCTGGCTATGCTGTGGACTGAATGATTAGGTGACGATTGGTGCTTCTCATGCTCTAGTGCCGTTGCGCGTCCAATATACGAGGGAAAGGTCCGAGTCTGCTCACTCTGATCCGCCTTTGTAAAGCCACAGGCGAATGATTGAAGAAAGTTGCTTTTTCAAGCTTATCAGACTTATGGGCACAGTCGTGCGATGTTCGGAGTCCTTGTCAGTGACTCCATACCTGTTGACGTTCTTCTCGATACCCATTCTCCAACGAGGCTGAACCGAGTGTTGTCATTTAACAACAGGAATCTCGATGAACGTAAAACACATTATAAGAAGGAGCCCTATCGCAAACTAGTCTTGCAGGCAGTCCGCAGACGTATGATCTCTGATATAGTTCTGGACTCTGTATTCATAGTGACGCATTCGTCTTGACTTAGTCGCAATCACTGAGATTAGCCAGGTACAGAGAGCGAATTTGGTCATTCTCTTAAAGGTAATAGTGAGCGACGAACCGTCCAGCGCACATCGCCTCGATGTGCGCCCTTTTCTTCGGCAACTTTCCCCGTTAATGGCTTAACATAGAAACTTCCCTGCTCTCCGCCTCCTCCAACAACGCCACCGCATTCCCCCACAGCCGGTCCAATGGCGATTCCTCCGGTGGCCCGTGGGACTTCGCGCGACGGCGGAGCTGTCCCGGTGACTCCCGGAGCCATCCGAGCCACCGGAGAAATTTGCGATCCTACAAGCATCTCGTGGGAAAGAAGGTCAAAGATCCATTCGTGGACCGATTGATGCCAATAATTACTCCTTGGAGACGGTTATTAGAGCCTAGTACATGTAAGTAACGATAGTGTGATTCGTCGTCTGTATATCGCGCAGCCGAGCTGAACAAACGCGTCTACTAACCTATAGGTAGTTTTCGATCTGACATCAGCTGCAAGAGGAGTTGCAACCTCTTGAGATTGATAGTATGAACCCACAGAATCCACGAATCCAGTGTTTATTGTATGAACAGGTGTTGTTTCTATTGCCATATCCATAGATCGAGCAGTCTCAGCGTCTTCCGACGACGGCGCTTGTCGACGCGATAGTCGTTGTATTCAAGCTATCATTGATTGAAAGAGAACAAATCTTTGAACAACAAGAATTCAACTGATGGTAGGATGGTTGAAGCGAAGACGAGGATGAGCACTAGAGAACGCAATGATAGAACCTGGAAGTTCGGAAAAGACCAGTCCTACACTTACCATTCTTTCTTGTTCTTGACGAGACTGGACCCTTGGTGGGCAACCTCCCGACCTCGGAGCCGATGGCAGTTTGTGAAAGAACTTCTACTTCTTCGTCAAGCGCCTGCAAGCGGGCGGATCAGAGTCAATCAGTTCACCAGTAACTGGTTCCATCTTGAGCGTAAAGACCAATACGACTGCCCGGCGTCATGACTGGCAACCTAGATAAATAAGAACTTGAACATATACTGGCGAGGAATTGGAGACTCGTTGTTATGCAACTAACTAAGCATGTTGCTGAACGATCTGCTTTGTCTTCTGCACGATGTCGTGTACTGCTTGAATGGCTGATTTGGGTTCCTAGGCCAACGACACGTCCGGATTGAACGATGTGTCGAACTTTTCATCTCGTAACATTTCCAGTCCCTTGAGACCTACATAGAGAGTGAGCACCAGAGAAAAACAACCGAGATTCGCAAGGTTCTGCCATCACTTCTTCGGGAAAACCGGGCTTCCCACTCAAGCCTCAACCACACCGTCACCATCATAATGTTCGAAATTAGCCAGCATCTCAAGACATTGTCGAAGGATACGAACGATTTCCTTGGATGCGTCTGCAAGAAGTTCTTTAGAGAGCGGTATTTCGATCGAGAACTCTACGAAATAATCGAGAAGTAGCCCACATTGCGCCTTCTTGCCCGCTGAGCTCGAGCGGACATACACTAAAATAACCATCGAGATCGGAAGCAGAAAGTAGTCCGCGAACCAAAGAAGAGAGATCGACTGCGCAATAAATAAGCAGCGTCACCACCAGTACATTCAGATAGGTTTGGCCGGTCCCTTACAGACAGAAGGCGTTGCCTAACATTTTTGGCAAGCGATAGAAAAACGTTGAATAAGCTTGCGTTTTGCCATTGACTGGCATGCCGCGAGAACAAGTGGACTGGACGAGCTGCTAAAGGGTAGTATGCTTTTCAGCAGGCTTCAGCGTCTAAGCGGGGAGCCAGATTAAGACCCGAAGATCGCATTTGCTGCATGCAAACTCCTCAATGGCGCGAAGGCCGGAGCACAAGCACCAACAGCCACGCACACATATCTGCTCGAATTGATAAAGTTCCAAGCATCTTGAGTCCCTTAGGCTAAATCTTTTTGCAGTGGCAAGTGCAAGCGCTGGGACGCTCGGTACGCTTTCTTGTAATTTGAGTGCTTTCACTGTATATCTTGTGATCTCTTCATCGAGGAAATAGATCCACGTAGTCCTTGTGTAAGTAGAAATAACTCTGGTATAGCCGATGTGATGAGTAGCTTGCTCGGTGCTACTTCTGCGTTGTATGCTTGAGCCATTAAGTAAGCGCTCCAATTTAGCCTGATCAATATCGTCAGTATCAATCGTCTTAATTTCCGCCCTATCGCTCCAAATGATCGAAGAATCTCCATCTCTTTCTCTGATGCAGCACTGACCTAGAAAACAGCATCGTACTCTTTTCGAAATTTATAAAGGAACTCAAGAGCAGTCTGCGTCTTGTCTATATCTCCGGAACTACACACCGCGCAAGGAATGGGGTACGACCCCGAATAAGGTTCTACAAGCAGTTGATTTAACCTGTCAAGCGCGGTTTTTCGACCGACAAAGGAGCGATTTCCGCTAATGTTGATGTCATGTATAGGAAAGCTTGCAGTTGGAACAGGGGGCCATCGGCTGAATCTGAGTGATGCCCGAATCGCCCCGTTAGTTTCTGACTTTATAGCAGCTTGTACCGTTGAGCTCGCCACGAAGAGATTTGATGGTTGATGCAGAATTTATTCGTCTCGCGATCTTCTCCTTCACAGGCTGGTCTTAAAGATTCGTGATATAGAGTATACATCGTCGCGAATCAACATATCGGTCTCACAGTCGTGCTTGACATTAGCTGGGGTATGTCGTGGAAAACACCAGCTGGTTTCCATCATAGCTTCCCTGGAGATCTTTCAGACCATGCCAGCCTTATCGTTGGACAGTTAGCGAAAATCGTTCTAACGTTCTGTGTCCCAGTGGACTCGACTGCCTCCTCCGTCTCCATCGATCGCGTACGTGAAGACAAACCTCTGCACTTCTAGCGAAAGCCAAAGCAGATCATGCTTCCCAGTCAGACATTTTTTATCGAGCCTCTCTTCTTTAGCTTGCTTCGCTAGACGTTCATCCTCCTTTGATTGTTCGGCAGACAGCTGGACGTCGCCGCAAAAATCGGGAGAAGGAGGCGAAAAGTTGGACAGATGCTGCTGTCAAAACATCTCCGCACGGCAGTGTGGCGACTTGCCCTTTCTCTTTGTACTATGGCCAAGTAGAACGAGGTTGTTGATTTTTATCTGTACCCGTTATGTTAAGTATTAAGAGCATTGTGCTATATAGTCATCTTGAGGTAAGCTCGTAGCACAGTATAAGTCCAAGAGTGCAACCAGCTCTCCAAAGTCGTCTGCTTTCTGGTCACAAGATCGCTACTATCAGCAGAGAAGGCGAAATAGGTACTTACTGATCCTCGGCTCTCTGAAAAGAGTGCAGGCACAGTCTATTGGTGGAGAGTTATCCTACTCGGCTCGGTGCGTCAAATGCGGATGCGAACAATCGCCGAGCACCGCACGTCTCCTCTGATCTCTTCGAGCACCGCACGACTCTTCTTGCTTTTAAAGCAGTAGATCGGAAAGTAATCTTGAATTGAGATTGGGCCTTCCATTATGTCTTCAGATACAGTAGTACCCTCTCTTACGACGCGCTAGCGTCTTATCAGCTATATTCGAACTTTGCAGCAACAAAGTTTGGAATGAAGCTACGTATTGTGTATTTCGAACGCATAGAATCTTTGATGGTGTCCTGTTCAAGATGGAATCCAGGTTCTAGTGCAAATTTAAGAAAGACTGACAAATAGAGATAGTGCACTAGAGCGATTACCGTAATCGGGAAGATAGAAGAGAAGATGATACGGAAGACCTGGGTTGATCCCAAATAAAAACATCGTTATACCAAGTGCAGACTTTCGCCAAAAGCTTGATTGGTTCAGCATTGTATCTCTCCGTGACGGATTCTGAGCAGGTGTCTCAACATTAGGTCTTGAGTCTGGTTCCTCACGTAGGCCATTGCTTGATTTCACCTCGTCCTTGATACGACATACGTAAGTGTCTGGCTCACATATCTTGGTAGCGAGTTCTGTAATGTCCCCGGCGATCTTGTTCATTGGCCTGAGATACCTACGGATATCGTCCAATAGTTGCGCCCCACTCTTGTACGTACTGGAATTGTCCCACGGCCTTTGACCATGTGTGAGGTATTCGCGATATATCTCTGCCGCTGGCACAAGGGTATTTTCGCGAGAAATCCAGAAGTAAATACTCCCTAGAATGGGATGGACCACTTTGATCATGATCATTTGGCGGGCTGATACTCCTAGTGCTGTGCACAGTGAGTTGGATGAGTCGGGAGGTATTGCCGATGTGTAGAAGGGGTAATTCTGACGCGCATTAACATTGTCTCGGAATGACACGCCCTTACCCAGAGACTTCATTTGTTATTCGTGGGAGCTATCGCGATCCACGCTCGTCTCAATGGGCCTCCCACAGATGGGGTAGAACCTAGGATACCATTGGTGGCTAGCGAAGTAGGTCGCCATCTGTCGACGAAGAACTGGACTAGCAGGACCAATTCTCTTAATTGGTGACTTCTCTGTTGACGCTATCACGCCGTCCAGGGTCGTAAGCCAGCGAATACTTTGCTTATCGGCACCGGCTGGCGTCACTCCTAACGTCTTGACTGCATGATTCTCTCCGCGTATAAGATTGTGAGGGCCGCAGCGACTGTTGGTCCAACCTGGTGTTTCAGATACCTTCTGACCAGGCTTGACTCTGAGCCATCTCAATTGTTCCAAAGGACTGCAGAAGGCCTCTAGGGGATTCTATTTCGGTAAAGCGCTTCTGACATTGCAGAACCACTTCATGTGTAAGGTATCGAGGAATTGAAGAGTGTCTATTAGAGAAACACTGCAGTAGAGAGTGTGGATGTGGCAAGATTGAGTAAGTCGCGTTGTCCAAGCAAGTTACAAGTTCTCACAATACAGCCAGACAGCCAAATAGTTAGACCGCTCTCACGTCTTGGACATTCATTACGAAATATCTTCTCGTCAGAGTTGCCGAACGTGTTTCGCTCTTCTTATGATAATCACTATAAACTAAAAGGTGATCAAGCGTGTTTCGTCTACCTGAATCAGGCTCTCTCCATCTAGTGATTAGCGTCTGGCTCCAGTCACCATGATGTATGAACTTGGAGTATGACAGTATATTGTATGAGTATAGAAATTTAGGAGGAAGATTAGATCTCCGATGGTAGAAAACGGAGATCGCAAAAAGTCGTGTTCCGCCACCCAGAGGCCAGACTACGTTTGCTAGACAGCTTTCTGAGTCAGCAGATATACCCGGAAGGCAGCTTGCTCAGATGAAGAGATCAATAGCAAGCGCCCCAGCTTGTTGCTGTCACGCTTTCTCACAATGCCATTAACCACGAAACAGATCTTGTCGAACTCCAATAGACCATCAACCGATCGAGCACAGAGGAATCCAGGCGATGGAAAGTGGCCGAGGATTTGACTTCTTGTGGAGTGGGAACTAACGTTGCATGGCCATCCGGGGTTCCATGGATTTCTCTTCAAGTTTGTGGAAGTCTTCGTACTTTGTCAAAGCAAGCGGCGATAGGCCGCTAGGCACTGTGTTGGGACGAGCAACTTGTTAGAGACGCTGTCTTGCGCTATAGTCGATATGAGACGTAGCTCAGAGACAACATGGATGAGCAGAGTAATGGCTGACACTACAGTCTACCGAAAAGTTGTTGATAGCATTTATAATCCCCACTTTTTGAGTAATTGCCAACAAGCGCATTTCACAAGAAGAATAAAAATTCAGCCGCTGCAATCTGATGGAAAGATCAAGACCGTCGGAGACATATCTCGGAAAAGGGGCGACTTAGTGGTGACTCTCGAAGGTGCCAAGAGTTGGATGTGATCGTTCGACACGCTGCGCTCTGTCGCTTCTAGCCAATGTTGACATCAAGAGGTGATCTTGTGTGGCAGTGTTGTTGTTCTCCCATATCCACGGAATGTCACAGAGTAAAATCTCAATATTGACGTCGTGAAATACACGCTGGAAATTTTCATGGAGACTTGAGTCGAGCAATTTTTCTTTGGCCTGAGGAAGAAGTGGGAATTTCGACAACGGGTCCTTGACTGTACCGTCTTTGATTGATGTTTGAGACTTTATCTGAGATTTGGCTTCATTGACTTTACGAGCCATCGCTCAGGAGGTTATGAGTGAATGTTTGTGATATGGTAGGGCAAAGATATATTTCCCGTCTTCTCTTGAAATCACAGGCTTCGGGAAGAGGATTTCGCAACTTCTGCTAGATCTGTTATGCCCCTGTCACCTGTATGGGGAGTGGGGTCGAGCCCAAGTATGAGGAATGGGATGAACGACATATTAGATTGAAGGAACTCAATATCTTGAATAAGCATTTGTAACAGACCTATTCTCGGTAAAGTCGGCCGGCTGCTGCCACTTTCATGCCTCGAAATGTTGCTCTCCCTGTTTTTTAGTGGTTTGCGAATATGTAACGTTGGCGTCTCCTCTTGACCGCTGGGGGTGATTCAGTCTTCAAAGTAAGGTAGATTCGGAAACTGAATGGTAGAAGAAACTCAGACCCGTGTGTCCTTGCTGCATGGTGATGAGTCCGGTGATCGTATCTGGACAAGAACTGACAGAGAGTTCTTGCGAGAGTCGCTACTTTCACCTGCCGTGAACAGGAGTCCTTTGTATATATATAGTAATGAGCTCTCACTAAGTGATAGTAGAGACGCCATCTGGGGAACAAAAGTCTATGCTGTGCACAATCGAGAGAATTTCGGCCCAGCTGAAGCCTTCTGCAGCCAGGAACTCCGTGACTATATCAGTGAGAGATAAACATGTTCATTCTGGATAACCGTGTAGTTGAGAGTGGTCCGTAGGAGAGTGCAACTTCCCGGCATCGTGACGATGATATATTCGGACGCTGAAGCTCACCGTTCACGATTGTTCAGCAAAGTGAGTTCCTTCAAGGCGGACTCAGCGCTGTCGCAGGAGCAGATGGATCGATGCTAGCGCAGATCAATCCTCCGGGGCACCAGTGATTCGTAAGAAATCAAAGACTTGCTGTTAGCAACCTTTCCGAATCGGTGCAGCGCCAAAGCCTATAGTCCGTGGCCGACTTCTCCCTGTGACTGCACACAAAGATTAGTAAAACCATTTCCTTGGCTTCCACTCGGTCCCCGAAAAAGTCGTCGGACTCCGTGGAGGTCTTCTCGAATGTCATAGTCATATATCTGTCTCGCTCCTCTCTTTCTGGCCAATCAGCTGTATGTTTCCGTACACGACCGCGTGAAACGGAATCCTCCTCAAGGTACTTCCAGTGACTCTCGCATAACGGGTTTGGCCTTGCTCAAAATAAATTTATCGGCGATCTAAACAATAGCCATCTTAGCTCCAGGCATCATCACATTCAACCGGAGAAGATCTCGCGTGATACCCAGATTGACAGCGTCACTGGCGAGAGTCAGATTCGCCATAACCGAGTCAAGTTCTTGGCTTTGCACGCCGTCGATAGTTTGGATTTCGATTTCGAGGAGCTTGGGATGTTTCTTGAGTTGTCTCAGCAACGGCTGGTTCGCCATACCCTGGTTAGCCAACCCCTGTGACTCCTACCTTTACTTCGCCCTTGGTTGTAAAGGTATTCGACCATCTCTTGCCTCGCTTCTCCATCTTAGAAAATTTCATCAACCATAGCCAAAGCCTGCCAACGCAAGTGACGCTTTGTAAAGTCACAAGAATTCAAGAATTGTCGATCATTGGAACTCGCCCAGATGAGATCCCACATCCTTTCGAGGGATAACCCTTTTCGTGAATCATTGGGTTCAGTGAGTCCGGCTTCGCTCGACACTTCTGGTAGCAGATAGATATATATTATAAAAATATAAACTATTTTACATTCCATCGATTCTCAGTGTAGCGTAGATAGACTTTCCGTTTCATTGAAGTCGCTGTAGTCGTTGTGGGTCAATTCCAGTCACTCCACTCTGATTTCCATTAGCGTGCGCCATCCCCAGCGATGCTGTGACAGATACTGAGCACCCACGAACAGGGAAAATGTACAAGGGGAGCGTCTCAGTCTGCTATGACTCCCAACCAAAGCTGATCTCTGTATACTGAGCGTTGTGCAAGGAGCATAGAGGTCACCCTTGGGCGAGCTCTCCAGGAGTTGGGTTTATATATTTTGCCCAAACTAATATGTTCAGTGACTTCCAGGTTGTGTGTTATAGCAAGGTCAGGTGGATTGCCTTTTAAGGCAGTTCTTATCATCTCCAGCACTTCCAGCGCCGCCGTAGCGATACCGTGAAGAGCAGATGCCGCTTGTATTTCCAGGGAGCGATATTTGGCCTGAAATAGGGCCAGACCATTGTGCGAGATATGACTGATAACGGGTGAACATACTGTGGCTTTTTGGTGTGCCCTTGCGATGATAGTATATCGGATGTGGATTGGCAGAATGACAGCTATTGAGATATTCCTGAACGATGGAGCAGGAGGTAAAATGCGCTCTGGCGCCTCCTTCGCTGGTGCTATTATGGTGTATGATTCGTAACTGACTTCGTCGCGCCATTTCGCGCTTTCTTCGCGGACACCTTGGTCACATTCAAGTGAGTAGTCCCGTCAGTGAGTTCCTGAAGCACGTATCATGCTTCTATACCGAGCGAATAAGTACACGTGGACAAACCAAGCTCATCTTTGTACAAGATGATTGTGGTCATGCTCATCTCTCTTACCCGCACGAAGAATTCTCCAGGACACGCGTGCACCTACTACCACTACCATACTATTCGCCGCAGGTCACTGGCAGATGTGCCCTTGGGCCTCGGCACGAAGTGATTGCCTCGAAAAAGGCGTCCTCTGCTCTTGGGGTCGACCACGGGAGCGGGAAGCCCGGTAGATACCTCCATGTCGGAGAGATGATCTTTTTCGAGAAGAAGGCCACCGGTTGCCGTTCACCATCTGGGGCTTGTCGGGAAAGCACTTCACTACTGTGGGTAGTAGTATGGCCTACCCATGAACTCATTAGAATAAAAGCTGTACACGGCCTGAAAGACTCGAAGAATTTTCTGATTTTGCGCTCTGCGTGGCCAACATATCCAGCTAATTGCTGGCGTTCAAGAATCTCGGCTGCCGAAGTCACATGCTTTGCTCACGTAGCGCTCTTCCAGGTTAACGTAGGAGAAACGAGTGACTGGCGACTCGAATGTTTTCGTAGTAGTAATCAACATTCTTGGTGGAAGTCGAAAATTCTTTGTTCTTGTGCTGGCAATTTCGGTATGTAGTATGTTGTTCAATAAGTTGGTGATTCCAAGTCGGGAGTGAGCGTATAATAATGATCCAATCAAACACCCACGTAAACCACGTCATTTCCATGTTCCAGATGGGAGAAATGTCTGACCAAAGCTACTCCTCGAACAAAGTCATATAATATATAAGTAGATGTAGCAAGCTCATTAGGAGTGAATAAAATGTCGAGAAAACATCTCAGCGAAAAATTGAACATGCGTACTGTGAGGGATTTGCTCGAGCTTGTCGTGAGTGATAGGGCACAGAGCCAGCAGAGGAGTGAGCCCACCAGCAATATACTAGTAGCTCAAAGCAGAGCCCCCCGAGGCTTCCAACCCATATGAACACCATCCTCGTATACCTTGACGTGTTCTCCATTAACCCGACACGGCCCTGAATTCCAATTTTCCTTGCAGTCGCGAACTGTAGTGCCAAGCTGGTGGGTAGCTCGTCGCTTGTTGGCCTAATTGGACTCGGACGCAAAATGAAGGCAGGTCGCAGAAACTTGGAGCAAGCAGTAGTGAGAGATTTGAAGCCGATAATCGGATCTCTTCGGATCTCTTGCAAATATGATATGGATCAGCGTTCGGTTATGGAGGTCTTCAAAACGGAGACAGTCACTGCCTGGTAGATATGTAAGCCGCATGCAAAGCCATGATACCGAGAAGGACAGCCGTATGAGCCAGACATCACAGCCAGCTCGGATTCCTGCCAAAGCTCTCCACATCGGCAGCGACAGCTCTACGTAGATGCTATCCACATTCTCTGCGCGTCACATAGTACGAGCCCACAATTTGCGTGGAGGACTACGGAGACCAGAAATCTGAACGTCGAAGAGATTGCGAGATGATAGCTCTTCTGCTGATTCGTGGCGTAAGCCCTCTTATATTCACTGGTGGGCAGAGGAATCGCTCATGGTCCCGGCCCTAGGAGCGGAAGAGTCTCTCTGAGTACAGAAATATCCTAGAAATAGTCTTCATCTCTCATCTTGATCTTTGCGAACATGTCTCGCGCGATTGTCCACAGCCTCTAATATCGAGCGCTCGTATAATGTATTCGTAATATATCAGAAGAACGCTTAGACCGTGTCGCGACGCAACTGACAGTGAGAACTGCGTATACATTTATATAGTAGCGTCCTCTTAATCTGCTGGACTGTAGCTTTCGGGAGGATGCGAATTGATCTGCAGTGAGATAACATCTGTCGGACCCATTGTCTGCCCATTCCGAACTCCGTTCTACGGCCATACTTTGCTGGGCCATTGGAATTGGTTACAACTGGGGCAACCGACTCGCGGTCTACATCGTGCGGAACCGGAGCCATAATCGTGACAGTATCCCAAATGATTGCAGTGAGTGCTGACAATGCTAGATCAAAGGTGGTTATCCATCGCGCGTCCCGAACGATCGTTGGGTATCATGACAAAGGGGTGATCTCGAACTCTCTTCACAGTCCACCATCTTGTTTTGAGATTCAAGTTGTTCTCATCCGTCGACCCACACAGATGGTCATGTATTGTGCTCCACATGTCCCTGGCAGTGATAGCTATCATCTTCACTGCTACTTCTTGGAGTTCTGACTGACGGGTCCCCTTCCTAGATTCTTTCTTCTGTGGCTGTGTCATCCGTGACAAAGAAACGCATGGCTCCAGTCCGTCTTCATGTGGTAGTGAAGTGAGCACGATATTGATAAGATCGCTTTGCTTCTGTTTGTTACGCTATATCCGAATTATTTTCAGTCTCCAGCCTCTTTACCTAGATTTCTTGATCTTTAATGGACCTCGACTGGCCTTCCACAAGTTCTTGTGGAACAAAACCAGTAAAGGAGATCCTTGGTTCTTTGCATTATAGTCCAGGTCTTTCCCATTCGAGGCGCCATAGCGAGCAAGCTTTGCGTTAAAGCGGTAGTGGACGATTGAGCACCGCAGACTGAAAATAAGCTAGAAGAAATATTATAATGATAAGTGATATGAGCGCAGCACAACGGCCTTGTCGGTAGTAGCCACTCTTGAGTGGCCAGAGATGGCAGTTGATAAGCTCGGCCGCACTGTTGTCAAGAGGAGTTGGCATTAGGTGGCTATCGCCTTTTGAAATTGACCGGTAACCATGGGGTTTCTTTACTCTAGCTGTAGGTATGTTTATAGCAGCCACTAGGAGCCACTGGCGTCTCACCATCCTTCCGTCAATACGGTTCTTTTGCCGGACTCCTTCCATAGCAAGTAAAGCGACGACACAAGCCTCATAAGTCTCTCCCTTTTCATGGTTCGCCCAAGTTCGCTGAGTCGTTCCGGGGGTCCTAGCGGAGATAGAGGATAGGTTGAGTGCCGCGAAAACAAGCTCTCTCAAGAGAAGTGCCATTTTATCTCCGCCATAGTCAGTATAAGCGGTAGCTCGCCGAGTTTGTTCGCTGTCATCATATCGCAGGTGGGCACCATGCCAGAAAAGTGCTCCGGATATGGATCAGCTAGGGCTGACGGTACGCTGAGTATAGTAGTAGATTCGTCCCCAGGGAAGCCTGTCCGTCATATCACTCTCTCCGATCCGTATTCCCCATCCCACCTCCTAAAATATGAGCGGATGGCAACCGAGACTTCGTCCAATTTGGCCAGGACTTTGCAATATCGCCACCACCAGGATCTCAGCTTGCCATATTATCACTTTCTTGTCGTTCTCATTACCCATCTTTGAACGCTGGGCCCCAAATGGTCGCTGCGCTTTTTTTAGATGAGAATGAAGGCCCACTGACTTTCAGAGTGGCGGGTTAGTATACTCCCAAGTTCTCGAAGTAATAATCGTGAAGATCGATAGCATCCTGATGGAGATCGGCTTCTCCCTGATCTTGTCGCAAGAGACCGGTTTAAATAGAAATGTGAGTGATATAATCACCGAAGATCATTGCAGGAAGTGTGAGGGTACATCGGAGGGAGGGGTGGTGGTGATATAGTATAGAATTCCCGGGAAAAATGCTGGCTGCCAGTCAATCTTCAGTGGCAGAGATAGCAAGATATACGCGGAGAGGAACTCATGCCATAATCAGAGAGAGGCCTGCGATAATTGACTTCAGTTGCGACGAATCCTCGATTGATGATCAGTTTCCTGATCCCTAATCCATGCCCATGAATCCTTGCCATAACAGTATCACAGCAATCTTTCCAAGTTAGATAAAGACAGATCTGCGTCACTCGAGGCGGGAGCCCACCATGGGTGCAAGAGCAGTGGTAGTATCCCACTATAACGAAGCAGCAGCGCACGAACCATGGCGTAGGGAGGATAGCGCTAAAGCGTAGCAATGAACATATGTAATGAGTCTTCAACCCGTCCCTCAGCAAGTAGAACACAGTTCCTGAGATCCACGATTGCTTGAGCAGTACACTCTTGCACGGCTCAGTAGTTGCTTCAGAGCTTGTTTACCACCGTCAGCATATCCACAATTCCTAGCTTCCCAATCCATCTCATCCAAATCACTCCTCCATAAACCGCCACAGACGTCGCGTATTGGCTTTCTTCGAGGTTTGCTTGTAAGCCAGCAGCGAGTGACAGGGGATTGCGTGATTCCGTTGTTTTTCGCTCTTGAGAAGAGTGTCCCGGACCCATGCTAATAGCGATCGCCAGCTTTTCGCCAGCTTCGTCCTCCAATCGACCTTGCTGTATCCTCCCAAAGACGAGCGGGCTTCCAACGTCAACTCGTCTTTGCGTCATTAGCCTCCTGTACCCTGCCCCAGCCTGGCCCCATTTCCACCAAGACCCTCACCCCTCCTGGTGAAATTGTGTGTAATTCCCAAGGCGTCCTCATCCAGCATCTAGCACCAACCCAGTGTAGCGCCAATGCGATCCTGGCAATGCGTCTTTCGATAGACAAGCGGTGCATGTGAATGGTTCTTAGAATCACCATTTCCATCCATGAATTTCACTCTTCCTGGTGAAGTTGTGTGTGATTTCCCAAGCTCCTACCAACGCGATCCTGGCAATGCGTCGATTCATACACCAGCAGTGAGTGTAGATGGTCGGGAGACTGAGATTCGCGTCCGTAGTTGGGTTGAGGGAGTGTGTATATGTCCATGTCCCGCCGGACTTTGAGCCTGAGGGATGGCCAGCTGCTGTTTCTCTGAATGTGAAAAGCCGTATTGACGTTTTGGCGATGGCTCCATCGCCCAGTAGAGAGCCAGGCTTCGCGTGATTCGGTTGTTTCGTTTAGGTGACATAGGTTTTCGGGACTCTGTGTAAGAAGGTTCTTGAAAGGAATTGAATGCACATAACTCTGAAACAGCTCACTTTGAGTGCGAAAGCGCAGGAAAGCGCGATAAAACGTGCAAGTCAAGTGGCGGAGAGCGTGACGTGACGCCTGCATGCATGCGGGCAATAACAACAAAAGCATGCCTGTAACAATCACAGTAAGCTCACAAGAACAAGGAGCATCGGAACTGCAGTAGCGGTGTATAATGAACATGGATGGTGGTGAAGTGTGAAAGGGAAGAGAGGTGGAGGGTTTATATATATTACAAGTGACGACACCGCATGGAGTCCCACGGAATCTCACGGAGTACTTCTCGTTATGGACTAGACCACCACTTCCATAAGATATGACAAGGATAGTAGATGTTATTAAGACAAAGCCACTATTGATAGAAGGGAAGTATGGGAAGTATATGATAGAGCAGGCACTGTAGATAGTGGAGCAGTGCCACCAAGTGTGACCTGGAGAAACATGTAAGAGAGAGGGTTTCCCAGGGCTGGGAGAAGTCTACTTATAGGCCGTTTCGCCGCCAAGCTTTGATGAATTGTGAGGAGAAGATCTCAGTTCGATTCCCAGGTGAGATGATGGTGCATACCTCTCAGTTTTCCTTGCAATGTCTCATTAGCATTCCGGAATGAGAAGAGGAGAGGATGGCCCTATGAACGAATCTCCCGACGTTCTAAGCCATGGCAAGCTTCGGGTGACTGTTGATATCAATCACCGAGAAGCCCGTACCATGATATAAGCATGAAGAGTCACTGGTAAGAGATTTGAAGGTTGAACATATGAGCGCTCTTCCTTCGCTCTTGACCCTCGAAGCCTCAGGAACTACTAATACAGTCAAACCTCCCAGAGAAAGATATCGCTCCAAAAGCTTCCGCCATGCAAAGGGGTATCTTTGAAAAACGAAATACAACAGTAGATGATCAGTGACCTCGCCAAAGAAGTAGAGATCGTACCACCAGCCAATATCAGCATCAATCATATATATGGAACATCCTCCTTATCTCAATCAGCCTCAAGGACCCCAGCTACGCAGTAGCCGCCTCCTGTTCCTTAGTCTGCTGGGCTGAGGCTTCTGTGTTTTGTATAGCGGCTATATCATTGGCGTTTTGCGGGTGGTGGGAACTTTTCGGGCGAGCTGCATATATTTTCTCTTTTTCCGCTTGTGCAGCTTTGAGACAATCGACATAGGTTGTAAATTTGACGATCTCCTGAAGCAGATAGGAAGATTTGCGTTCCCAGTTCGCCATCGCTTTCGTAGAGTTTGTGTGGCGAGGCGAGAACTATGTTTCTCAGGTCAGCTACAGCTACGGGATGGTTGGATGAGAAGAAGCCAAGGGTGCTGTGTCAGTGAGTGCTGGATGAAAACAGAGTAGACGTACAGCAAGTAGCATCGCGGGCCGCAGTTGATTGTGCCTCTGTAACTCGTCTTCAACGTTGGTGACATAGGTCGCCAGCGATGTGAGCTGGTCCACCTCCATAAGCACACTGGCAACCATGCTCTGCGGAGGTGGCGTCCAGTCATTGATCGTCGCTTTGTCACCGGGCAGCTTCGGTCGGGAACTGCCCTGATCTAGCGAAGTGCGGATTGAGTTTTGCAAGCTTGACCGAGAGCCCGTGTGAGTGGTAACAGCTGGGGCCGTATCACTTTGAGACAGCGCGGTGTTGATGACGGACCCGCCCCAACCGTACTCGATGTTGCTGACACCACCAATAAGTGGCTCCTTCGAAAGGCGAGCACTCCAGTAATTGGCTGTAGTCACGAATTCCTTGACGATCTCGGGCGTACCAACCTGGAAAAAGTGCACAGCACCCGTTGGCAAGCTCAACGCCCATACATGCGGTCTGCTTCTGGAGGGGCCAGGCGGTGGGAGCGCACTGGCGAGAGTTTGCCGGAGTGAGAATTCGTCCAGGGCTTCGGCGCTATCCATCCAGTTGCCACCGCCTACCACGCCACCAGTAAGCTTCTGACTTCTCGTCTTCTGACGCATCGACTTCGCGTTCATGCTGAAAGAAAAAAGGCGCATGTAGCCTTTTTCGATGACCGCGAAACTCTCGACCCAATTTTTGTCCTTGGACTTCTTGTCAACTGCGTCACGGTGATGCTTATGCTTCAGGATACCTTCCTTAGCCCATGGTGCACCAGCTAACTCCAGGCTCTCGTCCTCCAGAAGGGGCACGGCCCGAACTGTCTCCTCGGCGGCATCAGAATTACCAGCCTCTTCTCGGATAATAGCTTGGCTAAGCGCATTGGCAAAACCTACAGACTGCTGATATTCCCCTTCAGGAAAGCTGGAGCCAAAGGATTCAACGGACATGGAGGTTTGAGTGCGACCGAAGGAATATTTGCTCCAGGTGCTCGACTCAGCAGGACTCCATGCGGAAGATTGCGGCTCCTCGAAACTTGTCCTACTTGAACCAACTGTAGAAGCAGGGTAGAGGCGAGGTCGTTGCCGGCTTTTGGAAGTCCAGCGACCTGTGCCGAAGCGCTGTTCTGCAGCTCTCCCGCGAAAGCTGAGTTGCTCGGAGCCGGCTTTGCTCAGCATACTTGGGGTACGGCGCAGCATGCTACCAGCCATGGCGGAAAGCGTGTTGGCGGGAACGGGAGTCTCGATTGCTGGCTCCTTGGCTTCCGTCATGTGCAAAGGGAGTCGCTGCTGCCGGATGGAATTGTAGAAGTTTTTGAGAACAATTTCTATCTGGACTTCCCAGGTGCTCGTCTTGCCACGAAAGGGTGCCTTCACCAGTGGTCCGCAGTCATCGACTGGCGTATCGTAGTCAAGTGGAGTGAGCACTGAATTGGAGAAGCAAGCTTGGGGCGTCTGATCTGAAGGTCGTCTCGAGAGTCTGTAGAGAGGTCGTTGAGCTTCAAAGGAGCGCTTGCCCTCGGTGGAGTTACGGACGGCAGGCAATATTGGTTCCTTGGGCTGTTCGGTTGTAGGTGACTCGGCCCAAATCGCAGTGGCTGGAAGGGTGGAACATCGCCTGTTCTCGAATGCGTCCGGAGCCGCATCTGCCATGACACGGCGAATGGTGGGCATGGTGTTTCTGATGAATTGCGCTCTTGTCATCTTGGCCTCGATCTCAGCCATGTGTAAGTCTGTATTGAGCAGCAGAAGGGAGTAGCACATGGTGTGCACAACATCTGTAGCTTTAAAGCCATGGCTGGGATTGCAAGCACACCAGCGAGACGACAAGGCATCCAACAATCGGTCGACCTGCTGTGTCTCGCCCTTTAACAGTATGCGGGCACAAAAGTCCCGCAGGGCAACCAGAATGTTCATGTTCTGCCATTCGAACCTATCCATGAACGCGCGTCGGACTCGCGCTCGCTCTAGCCCTTCGTCGCCAAGCCACGCAGCTGCTTTAGCTTTCTCGACCAGGCTTTCGTCGCCATGGTAAATCCTCGAGGCGAGCTCGCGGTCATCAGCTGTCGGCTCGCAGCCGTTGATCAAGGGTGTAGGAGGCTCGTTCTGTGGCGCGGCTGCAGCTGGCTCCATTTCGTCAATCTTTGCTTCCTTACCAGGTCTCTGTTTACCTACTATGAAGGCGGCGGACCCATTTTTGCTGAGTGGCGATACCTCTTGGACGTCGTTTACTTGCTGAGACACGCCACTCGACTGGTGCAGATTCTCATCGGAGTTGTTTGGCTGCAGCCATACACGGTCGGATCCCGTTGTAGAGCTAGCGAGTGACGGCTTTCGTATTGTAGAGCTAGCGAGTGACGGCTTTCGCGTTGTAGAACCGGGAAGTGACGACTTTCGCTCAGGAAGCGTGGTATGGACAGCGGTGAGCCAACCTTGAGAGTCTACGTCCTTCTGGATATGCTTGTGGCCGGCCGACGTCGAGTTGGCGTTGCGCTGTGCTAACGGAGTAGACCTTCCGGAGCTTGTTGGGGTACGATCCGAAGGCAAAGACTTGCGACCTCGCAAGCGGGGATCTTGGTCTTGATTGTAGGCATCGTCTACTGGGGATCTATATGCTGTGCCGTTCGGCGCCATCGTGCCATCTGGCCCAGGGTTGCTTAGCGAATCTGCATCCACGGCTCTGTCCTCGCTACTGCTATTATCGTGCAGATATGAATATGTTGGTGGGTGAAGTTGATTGTCGACCGGTTTAACATCGGAGCCAGCATGAAGGTTTTCCCGTATACGCGAGGTGGAGCTTTCTCTTGGGTCCGGAGCCGTACTTGCTTTATGTGCTTCTTGAAATGAGCGCTGGCTTGAGTAGGCATGTCGAAAAGCAGGCCTTTGGTCTGTAGCACTTGGCTTGGGAAAGTCGGAGTCTTGCGGGCCCAGGTCCCGCAACGCTCTTGGCTCACTCCTCATGGTTGACGGGCCGTGGAGGAAAGGATCCATTACTTGTCGTAGACTGGGACTGGGTTGTAGTGGATTATTGGAGGCAATGTGAGGCGGTAGTTGTGATGGTCCAGATGCAGGCTCGAGCTCCGAGACAGACTTCTTGCGGCGCCTGAAAAGGGAGGACGGCTTCTTGGCGACGGTTGGATGTACACGTTGCGCGGAGGGTGGTATGCCATCATCTCCCGAACTTTGAACTTGTGGCGTAGGAGAAGGCGCGAGTGAGGCCAAACTGTCCGCCCGTACACTGTGCCTTGATGGATGAAGCTGGGAAGGCCGCAGTTCGTTTGATGAGTTGACCGTGTTCCGGGATGACCCAAACACTCTCCTGAAGAACCCAGGCCGCTCTCGAGGTAGTCCTGCATGCTGCCGTGATGACAGCAACGGCTCACTGAGGCCGCTCGCGGGTATCGCAGCTCCGCCGTCCACTTGACTCCCCAGCCTCGAGCTTGTATAGCTTTGCGTTGCGGGTATCTGATGCGATCCACGTGCTTTTTCCGGCGATTGGCTCCTACCGGTACGCATGCCAGCCTTGTCTGCCCCTTCCGCTCTAACCTTCTTCAGCTTGTGGGCTGTCATTGAGTCGTGGCTGCCTTTATGCTGCAGGAAAGCCGCTTGCTGAGTGTGGTACGGTGCTCGAGCTGGTATCGCAGGGAAAGGATCTCGATTGCTTGGCCCGCTGGGAATTGTGGGTGTCGGGGCTATTTCGGAGGAGGGATATCGGATGAGGCCAGCATTGGGCTTCGGTTGCGTTGGAGGGGCGGGAAAGGAGTAGTCGCTCCTGAGCCCGTCGTGATCAAAGCTCGATGATCGCCTATGTGGTGTATGTTGCCATTGTGCGGCCCCCACCATACGTCCAAGGTCCACGCTTGACGATCCACTACTCTTACTGCTCTTGCGGCCGGCTCTTGTCTTGGGCACTGATGACCGGTCAGCTGTCCCAGAAGGTTGGACTACCGAAGGGATTGATGGCCTAGTGGGTCCTTGGTCCTCGCTTGGCCGTACACTGTCTATCCTGTCCAGGGTTGACTGGAAGTTGGTGCTGCTATGGCTGCGCCGTCCGCGATTGAAGTGGGTAGAAAATCGGCTCGGAGAATTGTCGATGGTGCAAGTGTTGTCCGATGCGGACGAGGACGACGGTAGGTGGCCGCGATGGCGCAGGCTTTTGGTGGAGCTTCCTTGCGACCCAGCGGACCGCGGTGGTTTCGACGACGGAGGTGAGACGAGACATGGTTGATCGGGATTGAGCGACAGAAGCATGTTATCAACGACCGAGTGACGTGGATCATCGGTGAGAGACAGATCATGTGATATCCGTTCATGATTTGGGGGTCGCTCATTTCCACCAGCGCCCCTTGCATTATTCTGATTGCCATCTGTGAGACCTTCCATAAAGTCTTCGCGTGGGGTCGGTCGCGCCTTATGCACCTTGGCCGCTCGGCCTTCTCTTGTGGAAGTACGGATCCGGTGGGGAGGTGTCGGCGGCAGCGATTCTTTATAGAACGCGTTGGTCGGTGCGCCTCTGAGACTGAGCGATGGCGGAAGATTTGCGCGGTGCATTGAGGGCACGGGCGTGTCTTTGCGATTGATGACCATTGTGACGACGCGGATAGCATTGGTGGAATCTGGAGTGAAAGCGACCCACAAATGGACTAACAGTGCGCCCTGGTAGCCTGGTTGAGGTCGATGCAGGATGTCTTCAGGGCACGAGGAGCTCCACAGTGCTCAACTGGTCAATAGCAGTCCCCACACGGTCGGCCAGCGGAGATGCATGCAGGGAAAATCCAAACAGATTTGGTCCGTGCGATGTGGAAGGTCAAGCAGACGAGTAGGGATTCGGGGGCCTTTGATGTGGGTAAAAGGGGTGGAAGGCTTGGAATTGAAGTGTGTGTTGGCGTGCGGGATGCACGGATAGGGGATCATCTAGCCTCTACGTAAGGTAAGGTAGTCTCGCACCAGAGCTCTTACAGAGCTCTTCAGTCAATCAAACCTCGATCCAGGATTGCTGACCACAGAATCGCCGAGGTAACAAGACCTGCGGTGTATCTACTTCACCCCCTGTCTACATGTATCTCCCTGTCTACAACTCAAGCACTTCTGTGGGCCCGCTTTCCGAAGATACCTTACAGAATCAGAGAGTCGTAGCAAAGCAACAGACCAATTCGAGTCGAAGACATCCGTCTACTTGTACTAATCCCAATCCCCATTCTTTCCCATCTGATTGAGTTGGTACTTGTGTGAGGAAATTGATGTTTGAGAAGCTGCAGCAGCTTCATGTTCACCAATCGCAGCCACCAATCAAGTCCTGTAGAAGCTCTATCGGCTATTGGCGGATATGATCGCCGTGGGTGCGCAGTCCACCCTAGTCCGGTACTGGCTAGACTCAAGTATTGCCTGGGAAGCGCCAAGATATCTCGAGAACGCTTCAAAGTCGGAGAAATCTAATCTGCAATAACCCTAGATCTTGGAACAGACAATCAAGGACGGGGAGGACACCTTGATTGTTTAGGCTGGTCTTGCCTTGGCCCCTGATTCAAACATCATGAGGATTACTCTACTTGAAATTGGCCGCCCGAAGTGGTCTGTCTCTAAATGGAGGAGGGGAGCGGTCGGCGAGATCGCAATTTCTACACAGAGCTCCACGACAAGAACATTCTTGATGATATTTGCAATGTGCCATCTCCCTAATGGAATTTGTTCCTAGTGATGGTGCAAGCTCCCGTGGAGATAGTGCGATTATCCAAGCTCTTCCTGAACTCTCCTACAAACTTTTTACGAAGGGACGGCTCCTTAGTTTGGGGTTTTGACGAGTTCGTATCTTGATGCCGCTTTGGTCGAATGCTTCATCCCTCGAACATGGCGAGATACACATCCCGTCGATGTTTAGCCTTCATCCAGTCACCTATTATCTAACTAGAACCCCCACATCGATTACTAATCGGCGATGGTCTCTCCCCTCCGTGTGGAAGCGGTAGTACCATGCCATGCTCAACATTCCACTCTCTTCCGATGCTCAACCTTCTCACCAATGCCGCCATATGCTTCAACATCTCAATTGTCCAATCGCCTTCCTACCACCCACCGAGATCAGAGTCTGCCTCAATCTTGCCTCGCTTCGCGTATATTCGCTTACACCTCACTCCGAACCGTCATTACTAGCCAGGAACCCTCGTCCCAAGACCCCCTCGTCTTCAACCAAAACCACAAAGTCCAGTTCAAGAACATCCCACTCCCTCCACATCCGATATATAGCCCGAATCGTCTCGCCCCAATGCGGGCTCGATCCCTAAGACAACATCTTCGTGCACATACATACAGCAGGGGCTTGGTGCCCATGACTCTTTGGTAGGTCATCAGGTGCATCACGGCGGCGGCTATGTTCAGACATGCGTGCGCATTTGCCGTGTGGGCGATCGCGGGTCCGTAGTGCTCGAAAGTTATGCGATAAGGTAGTGGTAATGAGGTGGGAGCAGGTATGGTTCATAAGGGGTAGACGGACGTTGCGTACTTAGCAGATCCGCGAACGCGGCAGGGCGTATCTCGGTCAAGTCTGCAGAGGGCGCTGACATGACGATCAGACATTGGTGACAATCACTCAAGGATTCCCCTGTTCTACATTCAGGTTGTTAAGTGTTTTCTCGGCCTGTTGGTGTTCGCAATAGAAAGAAGGTTGTGAGAGAGCAGATCCAAACTGCTTTGTTACAGCTCAGCAGAGCGTCAATGACAGATCGGAGTTACGACACCTGGGATGCGCAGCAGGATTCCGCGTCAACCACTCGCCATGATTACTTACCAGATCACTTCAATTTACAGAGTCTGATGCATCCTTAATAAGGTAAGTGTTTACATCAGGGCATGAGTAACGGCAATCCAAATCTCTAAAATTGAACGCAAACGTAGGCAAGCAAGGTACCTTGAAATTGAGGCTTAGCTAAAGAATGCCAATCTTATCGCTTGACGACCACATCTAATAACATTACCCAGCCTAGGGTTTGCTACATCAATATCTACCACCTCGAAATCATCGCAGACTGCCTTACTAGCTATCATCCTTCGCTCCGGCCGTCGCCTAAGCTCTTTTAGACTCCTCCTCAGACGCCTCTCCGAATGCATAGCAAGCCCTCATAAAAGTCGCATTAGTTTTCCGGGTCATGCCCATGCCGGCCAGGCCAGCATGAGCGTCAGACCACTCATGGAGTTGTGCCAGCAGCGGTTCCATATACAGGAGCGCAAAATCTTCAACAGACTTAAACTCGAGGTAGGGGTTCACAGGAAAAACTTCGAGCATAATTCTGGTCTCGTGTTGAAATCTCTCCTTAAGATACGGCCGAACAGCGCGCACCAAAAAGGTCAAACGCTGATCTTCGAACACCCAGTTGTAGCGCTCAAGTAGGAAAGTCCGAAATTCCGGCAAGCGGTTGTCGAACGCAGCGTTCCAACGTTTTGTGTCTTCGTCTTCGAGTAGTTTCAGACCTAGAAACCATGAGCATTCCAGATACTCGGTTTCTCTGAAAGAGGGGGCGAACGCTGTATTTTTGGCAAGGCGCCGATGTTAGCTTCGGATGTCCAGAATCTTCTGAAGAAGTCCATGGTGACGGGGAAAATGCGTTTTCTTTACTCGTGTCTCCTTCTGGATCTGTGCGGTCGAAGCTGGCGCTACTGAGCTGCAGTCATAGCCTGGAAACATGATCAATCACCTTCAATAGGAACGTCCAGTTCCGAGTCATAATAAACTCCTTCTGGGAGGAGCGCTTGAGATCACTTCATCAAGCATTGAGTCTTCTACAAAGCACGTGAAACCAGCCTACACATCACACGTGAGTAACGTCAATCTACAGCCGTGTACTGATCAGGCTCTCAGTCACGCCAAGCCCAAAACAACAGTGTGGGAACATATGGAGAGGGCAGGGAAGGAGAAGATCATTGGTGACGGTACGCCTCTTTAGGCATTGCACAGCTCGTGCATGTTGAAATTTGGCTCTCTAGCCAGAAACGGCAGACGCTTTTCGCGGTATGCTGTGTCCGTTGCAACCTACATTGAGAACATTCTTGGTGATACAATTCTGTAAGTCCCCTAGCTAACGCTTCACGAGGACGAGTGACTTATGCTCTCTCATAATAAGATTCTGTAGACGCAGACCCCGATCGCAGTATACACGCTTTCCTGACCTTCACCGCTTTTTTGGACTCGGTTGAATATCAGTTATGAGTCATTCGATGTACTGCCGAATACGACTATGACCAAACTCATGAGTGACGCTCGACGTCTGAATCATACTCCAGCTTCAGAAAAAACATAAACGCCGGCTTTCCACCTTCCTGGACCTGAATCCAACCTGCACTCCACCACATCCACATCAATATCAACTTTAATCACAGCAATACACACCTCGCAACAGCTGTCGCATCAAATGGTTTCCTCATCATCACACACCAGACTATGCAACATTTTCCGCGCGCAATTAATACCACCAGACCTTACCCGCTCACCAACCAGCATCGTCGACCACCCCATTTCCGAAACCCGCCTCCAAAACCTTCATCACTACCTCACAAAAACCAACCAGCTAACCATTACCCTCGCCGAAACCCGGACCTTCATCCAAGTTATGCGCGAGGACGTGCTTGCGACACGTCTCCTTCTAGATTTTCGCAACGGGTGTCGCCTTGGGGACGATGAAATTTACGGACCTTCGTTTCATGAGAGGGTCTGCGCGGCGTTTCCTGGCAAGAAACGTCCCTCATGGGAATTGAAGTGTACTCAGGTTCATGTGGAGGTCATGTATTGGAGGGCGGCGGAGAAGGCGCGGCTGGGAGAGAGTTGTGGAGTTGGGGACAAGGGGGAGGTGCTCTTTTCGTACGCTGAGGATGGATCGATTGTTGGGCCGCAATTCGGTCGTCCGCTTCGTGGCTGAACAATGGAGCAAAACCCTTCGGAACAGATGGATCGGTAAATGGAAGTTGACATCAGTGGTACAGCTCCTAGCCGCGCTTATCCTTCTGTTAGGGATTACCCTTGTGAGCGATGGACTAAACACTGAGCTCTAGACTCTCTACTCTATCATAATGCCGTCGATATTATAAAGGTGTCTCTATAAACTAGGATCTATATCAGCAATACTTGAGCATCACCAGGGTTGCTGAAGCTTCACCTTGCATCAACTGTCTGATAACGTCTCAATTTCTTTCGCCGCTTGAACACTATGGACCACCCCCTTTTCTTATTCTTGGCTTTTCTTTCATCTACCCTCAGTGTCAATTTGCTTGTCTCAACTCCACTTCCCACTGCCTACCGAGTTCTTTGTGCCCAGCAAAGCCCTTACCTCGGAATACTCCCTTTCCCGGCCCCGAACCCTCCTACTCGAGCCCCCTCGCTCTCTATTTTCTCTACTACTCCACCTCCACCATATACGCTCGAGTAGACTAAACACATGCCTCAATAACATAGGGATATTGCTAACTTATGACTCCCGGAATTCATCAACAATTGAACTCTCCGCCTCCAAGGCGACATCAGCAGCAAGCTTGCCATTTGGGCGTAGAGAATGGTTAAAGATCTATGACTGAAAGCTTGCGACTGTAAGGTTCCAAAGATTTAGAAAGAAGACGGTATTAGATCACAATAGTCCACTGTATTCCCTTTCTATTGCTTTTATCTCTTTTGACTCACTCACTCACTCTATGTTTGCTCCCTTCGTTCAAGTAAAAAAGTCAACCGGCTTCGTAGCAGCTTTGGTGACCCCTTCAGTGACAACATGCATTCACCTCTGCAATCGGGGCCAAAGACTCAAGACTTGGACCCCGGAGTACCAGTGGTCACATACTTGTCGCTGACGTGGTCCCCAAGGTTCGATCAGTCAGAGAACGACAATACTTCCCCGCGACTGACTAACTCACGATAGTCTACAGATGACTCGATCGCAGCAGACTCCACTATATAACGCCAGCTCCCTCCCCTCCAGGAGCACCTTCCAACGCAGAAACATCTTCCAACACAAGCAGAACATCCAAACAACATGCTCACCATCGTTCCACTTTCAGAGACCGAGATCGCTCAAAGTCCGTCCCCGACCCTCCCCTCACAACTCACTAACCCCCTCATCCAGGAGTCAACGCCACCGCCGCAGCCGTCGCCGCCGACTTCGACGCCCAATACGCAGGCGACGCCCAAATCACCGCCCTGCACACCTACCTGACAGCCACCAAAAACCACGACCTCACTCTCTCAGAGACGCGCCGTTTCCTCGCAGTGCTCCGGTGCTATATCCTTCGCCAGACACGCCACACGGAGGAGTATCTGCTCAAGGAGAAGAGCGTTTCGGGACTGGATGCGAAGGGGATTTCGGCGGAGGAAGTCAGGGGGATGGCGCTGAATCCGGCGTTGTTGAGGGTTATGGTTCAGAGTGAGTTTGGGGGGGATGGGGGGATGGGGGGGAAGGCGAATCAGCTTGAGCTGGATATCGCGCAGTGGGGTGTGACGGCTGCTGGTGCTGGGGGGTAGAGACCCGGAGGGAGAGGCGGCTAGGCGAGGGAGGGAGTTTGGAAGGAGGTGTCACGGCTCGTGGATAAACTGGTTGAGAGTCCCGTCAACCTTGCGTCTGCTAGCTTTACTTATGGAGTACTCACACTTGGAACATACGATCATTGTGCCTTGGGTCTGCCAGAACGTGTTATTGAAAGCCCTTCCTGCGATTTGTGTGACTGCTCATCCCCTTACGGTAACAGGAGCTAGGCCTAAGCAACCTAAAGCTCGAACCCTTACTTTGCTACCATGAGTGCTATGCTGCACAGGTCAAGGCTGTAGGACAGGAATCAAGAGGTGCTTCTCAAGCCTGGGTGAGCGGAAGATCCAGGACATGCGGGTCACAAGCGACAAAATCAATGAAATGAAAACAGCGAACCGTTGTGATTTGAAATAGGTGGTGAGCGGCCAAACTCTGCCCCCTTGATTCCAACATTTCTCGTTTGATGAGGTCTGAAGAGGTGCTAGCGAGACGGAGCAGGCTTTTGCATCGGCTATGACTAATTGCGGAAGGACATACATGTTCTTGGTTGAGTGATAGGCCGTGGAAGTCAGCTGTGACAAATGCAACGCAGCACACATTGTTGCAGAGAAGAGAGGGAAGTGTACGATGTGGCATCGCTCAATCCTTGTCGCTAACACCTGGAAAAACAATGAGGGGAAGGCTTCGCAGTTTCAGCACTTCGAGCAGGGACCAAAGAGAATAATTGATAAGCGTGCTGGTTTTAGTTTCGAAATGTAGGTATCCCAAGAGCAGAGCTAGCCTACCATTTAACTCACAAGGTCCCGACCACCACTTGCAAACTTCCCACCACATACTGTCCTGCCTCCTTCGCTTACCTCCAGCCCCCTCCCTTCTTGACCATGAGCATTCTACCTCTCTGCACTCCATCCTACAGGCTCCCAATGCAATATCCTTTTCTCAAACAACTTTATCCGCCCACGCAAACACCCATCATCATTAGTGTCGCTCGGAAACTCCGCTTCCGCCAACTCCCACAATTCATCAACGTTCGGTATGAATCCCCTAGTCTTATAATCATGAAGAGCCTCCTTATCCAATCCCTCAACGACGCCTTTGTGCTCAACGATGTATTCCTCCGTGGTGCGCACTCGTTCAAGGAGATACTTTCGAAATATATGGACCATGCGCTCGGTCTCGGCGGGGTAGACGAAGTGGAAGCGATCTCTGATGAGAGAGTTGTGGAAGGCTATGATATTGTTGTAGTCCTGGAATTTGGCGACGAAGTCAGCGACGACTTCCCTGGTGGCTTCGATCTCTGGGGGTTTTTAGTGATATGTGGATGTTACAGTGTGGAGGTAGCGGAACGGACTTTCTCGGATTTCTGCGTCGGAGAATGGGGTGGTGGATGCCATGATGTCTGTATTTGCTTTTCTTGTTGGACATAATCGTTGGGGAATAGCTGGCCCTCATATAGGCAAAAGTAATGGAGAAGAGTCATTCGCGGAACACTGGGATTGAATCAGTGGCTGGGAAGTCGGTCTTCATTGATGTGACAGATCCCAGGTCATGTTTGACTATTGGTAATTCATCCCTGGAGAGAGCGTCAGCTGTATATATGTGAGTACTAATACTTCGTGGTTCAAGCTAATTTACTGTCTCTGCTGCACAGGTGAACGCCAGCCTCACGTGCCAAAGGACACAATAGCCCCATATTCATGATTTCCAACAAAGGTTGTGTCATATCTAGAACATTCCCAAGCACCCTGGTGTATACTACGCACTTGTGGTAATTTAGCAATAGCCAGCTGTATACTGTCGGTCGGACTCAAGATGCTTTCAGGAAATGCATTAGGAATAGACTTACAGGGCTGGAAACGTTGGTCACAGTACGCCGAGGTCATTCAATGAAATGATACCGTACTGGAACGAGATCGAAACGGATGTTTCGTTGCCCGGCTCACTGGGGGAGCCGTTACTCGGACTTCGGTTTGTGGCTTATGCGTATGGTATCTGCCCTCATTCAAGAAGTTGCAACCGAAGAATAAATTGGGCCATTTGAATTAAGAAAGCTCTAACAAGCTCAAATCAATAAATACAGAAAACCAGCAGTCATCTCCATTATTTCCCGACCATGCTGTAGTCCAGTATGGAAGCTGATAGTGGCATCTTGTTGCAGCGCATGGATTATGTACGGACTGAGATACGTGGATTGACCTGTTTATCGTGCACAATAATAGCAACAAGAGTCCGTCTGTTCGAAAAATTCCAGAAAAGACTCATGAATCCCGTGGTAGGTCGCGATCAACTTATTGTTGGCGCGGGCTCTGTCAGCCAGGTGGTCAGGGTGCTTCTCATCGAATGTGACTTCAAAGTGTACGGCAATAGCATGCATGTGCTCTCGGAGCATTTGGAGGAACGCCCCGGTCTCAGATAGAGTAAGGTTATGACCGTGATTGTTGAGAAACGCTTGAAGCTCTTCGTTAGATCTCCCAAATCAAGGATAACTAACCATGAGGAGCGGCTACTGCTGACGTCATCGTGATACTGGGTTCGACCCGTGAAGGATGGAGATATTCCCAAAGTGTGTCTGGTGGGCCTGCAGTATGAAATGCGGATTTGGTTTCTAGACTGGTGGTAAGCTTCGAGGATATTAGAACCGGGAAGCTTGAGAGGAGGCTTTATATGTTCCCGAACTCTCCAATGGACTGTACTCATACAGGCTGAATGTTGACTTTTGAGTAACCATCTGTTGCTAGAGTCAGACCTCAGACGTGGATATTTGTTACGAGTCTTGATGTACGCCAGACTCAGCTTGTTGAGTCAGGGCAACCTGCGTGTTTCGCCACCGCGGCCGAAGAGGGCTGTGAAGTACCTTCGTTTGCGCGACATGTGCCTTTGTCTTCGAGACTTGGATTTTGACGAAGGTCTAACAGCTGAGGCGGCGGATTTTTCTCAATACTATTGTATGGCACTAAGTGCTGGTTTCAGAGGCCTCAACATTAATTTAGGGTGGTACTAGCGAACAGAAGGAGTCTGGTAACTGAGAGGTTTAGATAGAGAGGTTATGATACTGTAGCGTTGAGTGCAAAACTGATGGCATCACCATTCGTGGTCCCACGCCTTAGGACCTGCCACCATGAGATTACCAAGCGTTTCAATTCCCCTATCAAGGAGCTCTCGATAATATTGCAACAAGTCATGAAGGACTGTAATACCAAATTCGTGGCCCTTGATACGATTCTCAATAATCTATGAAAGTTTTGCACTGACAAGACCTAGCTCCTAAGTATAGAACCTAGACGCAAAGATGTGCAGACCGGTTCAGCTCAATAGCCTACTTATACGGGACAAACAGTCTTGGTCTTCTTGTTCAATGAAGTTTTCCAGGCCCTCCAGAAAATGATTAAACCGCGAATGTGCCCTGGATTGCTCTGGAAACGCGGCATGGATTCGATCGAAGAACATAGGGGCTGCTGGGGAGGCTCTGTCAACAACTAGCTCGACGAAGCATTGCCGCATTAATGGCACAAGCGCTCGGATCGCGGGTAAATCGATTACATCGTGGCCCTCGTTGTTGAGAAATGCGTGGAACTTTTCGATTTGAGCATCGCAGAAGAATACCCCGTCGAATTTCACGACTCCAGGATTGCTAGAAGGGTTCGGTGCTGTGCCAGTCAGCTTAACGTATCCGCGAGAAATGCAAGGGTCCGGCGACCTCCGGAATAGCCACTTGCAGGCGCCCACACGGTGCCCAGGTTGTTCTGCAAAGGTACATAACCTGTCCGCCTAAGCTTCTTGTGGAGCTTCGAAAGTAGTTTTTCCATGGTTGCAGAGTTCAAAGTGATACTGAGGAGCCTAGAGACTCGGTACTCTTTATATATGCCAAATCATGCAAAGCTAGTAATCATAGCCATCAAATTTGAGTTATTGACTCAATATTGAGCTCGGGTTTGTGATTGGGTTGTGAAACTGCCTCATCGATATTGTGATGGTAAACTCACGCCTAGAATTTCCATTTTCCATATTGAGTAATACGGCTCCCTTGTCAATTCAATAGCATCCACACCGAGAACGTCTGGAGGTGGCCGGCTTGAGCGAATACGCCATCGGGCCGCAAGACCTCTTATTAACAGCATAAACAGACTCGTAGCGGAACGAGATGAACACCAAACGGCGGATATGAAATCCCGTCAGGAAATTTACTCGGCTACTCATGCATGCTGTGGCCATACAGGTGGGTTGAGGAGCGACGAAGGGCCTCAGAGACCATGTTGTGGGTGTTTCAACCCTGTTGTAATCCTGGGAAACGACAAGTCACCTCGTTTATAGTCGATTAGAAGACTTCTAGAATAGATGTATAGATTAGGACTTCGATGTAGAGAAGCTGATGACAGATGGACGGTGAGAATTGTGTCTTAGAATGGATCGGCTCCGGCTCGGTAAAACCTTGTTCCGACGACGACCAGCTTCCAAATCTACAGTTGTTTAGTATTTGATCGAAAGCTACACCAAGTTAACCAGATCGTACTTCTGTTGATAAACTGTAAAAGGATTCTAAGCCTTCATCAACAGCCTGCCAATTTGACAATCCTTCAAGAAGGACCTGAGGCGCCGACAGGGCAGACCATCAAGAGGACAAAGTCCGATCTTTCGCCGCCAAATGAACCCCCACATCTCAATACCGCGGCAGAATAGCGGAACCCCAAGATATGGGGTAAACACACTGGGTGGGCGATCAGATGAGCTACGGATGCCGCAGTTCTTCAAAAGGTGGGCGCTTGGGACCCTACACAGCAGAACCATGGGCAGGATTACCCAATGAGGTCGAGTTGAGCGACACTAGATCATCTACGAGGGCGCTGAGGTCCATGCGGCAGAGCAATCAATACTCGTGTAGAGAAATGATGAAGAATGCCTGCTGATGGGACCACGACAGATTATTCAAGTTCCCTCAAATGGACTTCGAGATGGCAATATGGGAGATGACATCCATTCTAATAGCGCCGAAGAAAGTCTTCAGATCAATCTACTATCATGTGCGCACATCCACACTCCCCTTTCATACTGCGACTAACCTCGTCGTAGAAACGTATTCCTCCTCTTTATTCATCAAGCCCTCGCCACTCCCTTGTCCCTAGCTTACACCCTTTCCCACAGAAACGACGAATACCTACCACCGCGCCGATCCCTCCTTTACCTACCTCCTCTCCTTCTTCATGCTGTTGACCGGACTGGCCTGGGGCATTACCTACACACACTCCTTCGCCTCCACCATCCGCCTAACTCTCTTCTTCGTCTTCATACACTTCGTCACCGTATCATTAATAGTGGCTACCGCGTCGTTCTTTTTGGTGGGAAGGCTACTGGGACCGGGGATCGCAGGATTGCCGGGGAGGAGGAGACAACAGGGGCTCTTCACGCCAGTGGGGAATGTGGAGACGCTGGAGTTCGGATACTGTTTTGATGTGAGTGCGCGCTGCTAGATTAGACGAGGGCTCGTTGTACTCTGACGGGATCATCGCATTATAGGAGGTTCGTGGCTGATCTTTGAGGGACTAGGTCGCTATAAGGGCATTCTTTCCCGTCTGGGTGATGCTCTACGTTACTCAATTCCTGCTGTGGCCACTGATTTCCAAAGACTACTGGTCAGAGCTCCATCAGTGGTCAAAGAGCCCCTGTAGCTAATCTCCACTGCAGGATATCGCTTTTCCTGGGAAACACATTATACGCTGTAGCCCTTGGATATTACACGGTTATCTGTTTTCTTGGCTACAATGGTTTGTCTTGGCCCCTCTCCAATTGAATCATTACTGATCATCCTTTCAGCACTCCCCTTTCTCCACCATACTGAGCTTCTCCTTTCCCCAGTCTTCATCTACACCATCCTTTGGGCCGCGAGTCTCTTTGGATTCAATATCCCGAAGCATGTAGTACCGCTACTGATAGGGTCTGGCTAGGATGCTGGTCTGAAGTGTCTCTTCGCCTCATCTACGTTGCATAAATCCAGTTTTGATTCTAGCAAGGCGTCTCTTGGATGAGTGGAGTAGTATTGCATAGTCATAGGTATTGGACATAAGCTGCAAGACCTGCGTGATGACGATTCAAGAAATCGGTGTAGGTGGCAAACACTGGATTGAGAAGGGGGAAGCATGCAATTTGCCAAACCTCCACTCCAAGGAAATAACAGCACGCACACTACCACTGCTCCAGCAAAGGCTATCCACCACCGCACAAGACCCCAACCACAAGCTTAGGGACCATTATGACATCACTGGTTGCTCGGGCTGCGATTTCCCTCCGAAACAACTGCTGGCACCCCTTCCTCGGGGTTTAGCTCTTTTGCGCGGGCTTCCGTAATGACCTGAGACCACAAGTCTTCTATCGAGATGCCTAAAAGCCAATCAGAAACCAGCTCGACACCTTCCCTAAAGTATCTCACCCTCTTCCGCAGCTTCGCGCATCATCACCTTTCCCAGCATCCCCAGCGCTTTCCCCAAGACTCGTTACTCCCCACGAATCATCATTTCTAAACCATTCAAGCGGTCCGACTTCTCACCGATGGCCTCCCAGACGTCGGTCGGCTGTTCACGATGATTTCCGAAAAGATCGCGAAGGCTGGACATTTGCTCTGCGTCGAGACCGCCGGAGTTTCCGAGCTTGCAGTGGGCGTCGTAGAGTTGGCGGTGGATGCGCTTCGTGTTCTCGGTGTCGAGCTTGAGGTGCGTGCCATCTACAGGTTGTTAATTCGGCCATTCGGGCAGGGTGCGTATGGGAGTGGCATACCTGGAAATTCGAAGACTGGTTGCTCTTGTTGTGGAGCCTTGTTGACGCCGGACGATTTTGACTTGGGCATCTTGGACTGTTGGGTTGCGAAAGTGAAGTTGCAGGCAAGAGGGGAAAGTGGGAGAGGGGTTGAGTGGGAGGGAACGGACTTTATAGTGTGCGGGAGATATTAAGTCAAAAGTGTTGAGTAACCGGCATCTATTCCATGCGGTTGTTCCCGAATCAGCGCGTGTTGCAGCACCGATACCACTTCGGCAAAAGAATCCATGCATGCCGCTCTTCCAGATCTAAACGGTCGATAACCGACAAAACGCTGGTCACCGCTATCAAAACATCATCAACAAACCACCACCGCATCCAACAACAAGCTCATCACTATTCTCGCAACACAGGCGGTGTCCACTGAATGATATTCCCATCGCCCAAACACCAACGCCCCTCCGACATTGCGTGTCCGTATGAGCTGACCGCAAGATAGAGGCGCTTCTCCGTATGGACCTTGCACATGTCGTAGCCGTCGAGTGGTGTCCAGGGTTTGCTCTGCGATGTGTCGTCGTCCCTCGCAGCTTTCGGGCCTTTGGGTGTGCTGGTTGGAGGGATCGGTGCGTTACTGGGCCCAGCTGTGACTCTGCCACTTCCGCCTCCGACAGCTTCAGCAGGATGATCTTCTCCTGCTTTAAGGGTCGGCGCAGTCGTGCTGTCGCCTTTGGATGCCTCCTTCATGCCTGGCTCTGGAGGTGGTGCTGGATTGGCCTGGACTGTTCGTGAGGCCGTTGTCGTCTGGGAAGTGGAATTCTGCCCACGTTCCATCATGCTGGTACTGGCCTGGTCATCGTGACCAGCTCTTCCACTATTTATTCCATTGGTGGCAGCTTCGCCGCCAATGTCTCCTTGGCTAGCCCTCTGATCTGTATTGCCCCTGAGAATTTTACCGCCCCTCCCTGTTGGCCCAATTGAAGCGGGCTGTTGCACGAAGGCTGGCTGTCCGGTTAAGGCGGCTTGATGGAGGGAAGCGTGTGCACTAGTGGAGGTATCGTCATCCGTGGGGACATGTTGCTTGTGGCGTGTAGATTGCTCGACGGAGACTGCTTGGTTGGTGGAAGCGAGTCTTACTGTGCGCGTAGGCTGAGCTGCGGAAGGAGTCTGACTGGCAGCAGTAGCTCGGTCAACAGTAGTGTTCCCGTCAGCTACACCGCTCACAACGGCCGCGCGAGTTCGAAGACCAGGTATTTTCCTGGATCTAGGCGCTGCTGCACCTATTTGGCGACTCTCTTCCGCCGACTCAGCTTCGTCATCGCTGGTGGTGGGGCCTGGCGAGGCACTATCAGGCTGGTCCGCTGGAGAGTATGACGAAGGTGGCATGATAATCGTGTGTGACGGCCCTTGCTCGATGGTCTGTGATGAGGCCTTAACTCTCGCTATACGCTTCGGTGGCGTCTTGGGGGAGTTTGCTAGGGAACGGTCAACGAGTGCTAGAGATCAGCAGCATTGGAGGGCTTACCGGGGCTGGCTGCACGTTTACTAGCCATGCTTCTTGTTTGCATGCTCCGGGACGGCTCTTGCGCAGATTTCCCAGAGCGCACCTTACGCGCCGCCTGGCGGACAGCTGGTGCCGTCTCCACCGATTCCTGTTCATTATGCATGACTGCGTCGAGACCATCGATCCTCGTGGGTACTTGGTTTTGGTTGGCGGCGCCTGAGAGGAGTCAAAAGGGGGAACATGGGTAGTTATCGTCGGCCAGCTTACTTTGCTCCGAAGACAGCGCTGGTGCCGCCTGTCTAACACTCCGTTGTTCTGACATCAATCTAACAATAGCACTGGTGATGTCTGTAGCAGTCGTGCCTGGAAACGATGAGAGGAATGCAGATAGGAAAGTGTCTTGAAGAGCTTACGTTCGTTGGTTGCACGAAGCTTCCCCAGCACTCCCGTCAGTACTGCGCGTTGGCCTCTGATCATCTCGTCCAAGCTCTCCAACCAGCAGAGCCTTTCGATGATGGCGTCACCAACATCGGTCGGCTGCTCATATGCTCTCGTGAACAACTCTTTCAACGCGGGCATGGTGTCTCCTGTGAGTCCACCATCCTTGCCTAATCGACAATGCCTGTCATAGAACTGGCGTGCGATCTGGCGGTCCACTTCGCTATCTAATTTGATGGTAGACCCATTTAAAGCTTGTCAGAACTGCAATGGACGCAATTGCACAAGGCACGTGAATGTAGCCTACCTGGCAGCTCATAAACAGTGTGCCCTTGTGGCAATTTCAGACCTCCGGCGAAAGGGGATGCACGAGACATATTATTGTCCTACAAAGACGAATGGCAAAGCGGAAAAAGAGAGGATTCCAGCAGACAGAGAGATGATCAGAAGGGGAAACGGACGGGAAATATGACATCAAAAGTGTTATGTACGATGTCCTGCTCGCAAAACAAATCTTCATCCTGGTGCCGCGACCATGGATATATGAATTATGGTCCTCTGGCTCTACTCGCAAACAAGAGGTTACAAGGCTCTAAAATATGGACCAAGCGGTGTGTCCACAATCCGGCCCTTTTTGTTTGGATGGTAGTGCTGGCTCGGCACAAGCTCTCCATGTGATTTTCGAAAATCGCAGCACAACACCATTTGCAAGAATCACAAGCACATCGGATAGTCAAATGCCGAGATTGCATCGATCATCGCTCCAATCTCCTGGACATTGTAGCTGAACAAGAAAACCGGGTTCCATTCTTCGGTCTAGCCTAGTGGTAAGGACTCACCTATTTGATGCAAGATACTGCTGTTCGATCCCGCTAGACACCGATAGAAACATGTCTTGTCGATCCGTGTTGAGGAGTGAATACCAATCCTGAGAACGGTTGACTGGTATCGCTTGGACACCGAGTCAATTGACACCAAGAAAAATGAACACATCCGGGGGCTTTTATATGACAAAACTGAGGGCAAGGTCTGTGACCTTAAGGGGTGTGCGTCATTGGGTGTCCTCCACTTATATAGACATTGCCGACCATGCCTGTCTCCCCAGAGCAATGGTTTCCACTCCTTTTGCCGGTCAGACGAAGATCTTACGTTATCACGACTTTCACTAAACTTTTATTTGACCTGATTAACAAAACACTTTCTAGTAGTGAGAGGTTTGCCCAACAATATTAGCACTACTTGCTCGTAGTATATATGGAGCTATACAGACGGTCAAAATATAGTAATATCAGCAGACTACAGTTTGTACGTATGGCACCCATGCCTGTGTCTCAACATGAAGACACTGGAAGCCAATAGCGTGTACGTCCCAGACTCTTGAGCTCCTTACTTTGTATAGATTGAATGACTTCCGTGGACAAAGTAAGATTGGAATACTTAGCTTGTGTAGAGCAATACTAATCTTCGTGACTTTGAACCTTCATCCTCCCTAGATGACTGCACACAATTCGAAGGTATGTAAATTGAGGAGGTGTCGTTAAGGAACTATGCTAGAGAAGGAGGCTACTTAGTAAGCAAGCGGCTTGGCATTTCTTGTTCGTCGATCTCCCAAACCACTCTTTTTGACAGCGGCGTCTGTGATGCAGCTTCCTTGTTTTCTATACAATATCTAGCATTTTGCATCGCCACGCAAAATCAAGACTGCGACAATTTCGCTGCTGAAGATTGAAACTTCTTCGAGCATATTTAGGATGCAGCTGAGTAAGACAATCAGAAGTAAAGAAAAAATTCTTTATGTTAGCCTGGAAGGGGTCCACACTCCACACACTATAGGGCGGAATAGACATCGAAATAATCTTCGACTAGGATCCTACGAACCACGCTATCGCGAGAGGTTCCCTACATTAAGTCTCCGGACTGCTACCGAATTTCTGGTCGAACAAACCGGAAAAGTACCCCATCGCCCTCACACCATTGTCCTCCAGGCACTGCATGGCCGTAGGGACAGCCTGGCCATATGAATAACGGCTGGTCCGTATGCACTCGACACATCTGGGGGCTCAGGGGACCGCTCTGCTCTTGACAGTTGTCGTCCGCGCTAGTCAAGGTCTGCGTCTGTGCTGCTGTAGGAATCGGTGCCTCAAACCCGGGACTCGTGGATACAGTGCCAGCGTCGTTCGTCGCACCTGCAGTAACTGGAGTGGCGTTATGTTCAATGGCCACACTGCCGTCCATGACATCGGCGGCGGAGACATGATGAGACATGGCCTCGTGGAATTCTGCCTGCGTATTCGGGCAACCTCTGACCCGTGCTAACTTTCTCCCGTCAATTCTCAGCCTCAGCATTAGCGACGGTTTTGTTCTGTCATTCTTTTGAGCTGCAGCTTCGGCTCCAGCGTCCTTTGCGCCACCCCGGCCACCCCGGCCACCCCGGCAAGCTCTTCCGCCTCTGGCGCTCCGGCTGCCACTGGCAATCCTGCCATTTGTGGCTCCTTGGCCACCGACTTCTTGGTCGGTGAACTGCTGCCTGGAGGCAGCGGTGTGGTGGCGCTTAGCCCTGGAGCGAGTGTTGACAGTGTTTCCATCAGATTCGGGGGAGCCTGAACTGACAACCTGTGTATCACCTACGCTTTGGTTTATTATATCGTCCGAGCCAACGATGCGCACCGTCTGCTTTTTTTCTCTTGATACGGCACTTCTGCCATATGTGCCTTCGTCACTAGAGATGTGCTCGACGAGGGACTTGCGTGCGGCTTTCTGAGCGCTGGCGTGGCGGTTCAGAGGCGACACCGGACCTATGACTTGTCCACGAATTAAGACCATATATATAAACATCCGGCGGGCCATCAGGCCTCCTTGCACCACCTCAATTGAATCAGCTCCCAGTCGCCCTATTATAAATTTACTGAGTCCCATATCAAGGCCCGTATAGCCAGAGCGCTATAGCTACCACGGGGCTCTTGTTGTTGCGCCATCGACTGCGGCACCTTTTCGTCCTGTTTGACCAAGGTATTAGACTCCATACTGGCAGACGATCTGCGTTCATCTCCAGCCGACCGACTTTGGCCTAGTATCTCTCCCACACTTGTATCGATTGATCTCCAGGGGATGTATTGGTCACGGTTAAGATTTGTACACTGTTTTCCCCGTGTCCAGCGTCCGATGCCTGGGAGAATTGTTTATCGACAGGTGATGTGCAGCGGTTCACTATCGGAGACTTCTGTCTCCTCTGTCTCAGGCAGATATTAGGAGAAGCAGGTATATAGGAATTTTGGAAGCCTTGCTTGGGTCTGCTGGCGCGTTACGCTGCTCAAGAGCCGCTACTCTGCCCGAATTGATAGCAGACCGAAATCGGTCTGACTGTGCTTGGGCCGTCTCCATTATGCCTTTCAGATCACGCTGCACGCCTCGAAGAAGTTCTTGAACAATACTCACTGTTTCATGAAGCGGCTAGTCTGGCTAGGCTAAGGTAACGATCTTCAGGCATATGGTGTTGGTCTTGGCCGCAGGATAAAGATGCCTGAAAATGGTCAGGAGAGCCCAGATAGCAAAACTTCTTCAGGAGCTTACTTTTGTTGCACGAAGCTTTCCCTGGCATTTGGTCGACACCATCTTCCACAGCTTCTTCCAGTTCAGCGACATAGGTCCCTAAGCCTGCGTTCTTGATTCGCTAGATACTTAGCTCGCTCTGGAGATTCATGTTCTCTTTTCGTTTTCCGCCACGCTCTGATTCTATGTCTTCGTTGAATTTCACAATGCAGGAGTCGGCTGCATACTCAGAGTACTTCGTCTGACGTTGCAGTTTATGAGATTCTCAGCACCATGATCATCTCGTCTAAATCATCCAAACAGCAGAGCCTTTCGATGGCGTGACCAACATTCCCATCGGCTACTCATCGCGGGATCTGGCACGTCCGTCCCTAGCAAGGTTTAGAAAGAGGAAGGTATACAGGAATGTTGACGAGCTTACTTGAGTTGTTGCAGCGTCATGCTGCTCAAGAGCTGCTACTCTGGCCGATCTCAGAGCGGCCTCAAGACCATCTAGGTTCGCTTCGGCCTCCTTTTCCATTCCCTCGCGCTGCTTATGATCGGCTAGTGCAGTAGATGCCAGGGCGTAGTGAAGTCGATCTGGATAAGCGTCGCCGGGCGCTGGCTTGCGTGTCGACCCACTGCTGTTGAGTCGCTGTTCAGTCTCACTGAGAATGGCGACCGTGTGTGTAAAGTTAGCGAAGGAGATGTGACCCAGACGGCTCTCCGTCCGCCGATTGGTTTCTCGCTCGATCGTGAAGAGCTGACATTAGAAAAATCAAGACGGTAACCGACTGCTCGTTGATCTGTTCGGACGTCTCTATCATGCCCTCTGAACGACGCTGTTTCTCTATGCACGCCTTCCAAAAGCTCTGTGGCGGGTCCTAGTGTCTCGTAAAGACTGCCTGCAAACTGGCTAGTCTAGCACGCGTGAGGTAGCCGTTCTCAGGCAAATGGCGTTGATGATTGAAAGCTTTCGCTCCAGAGCCCCATATTCCTCGTCGTCTACCTTCAATCGAAAACCGTCTAGAGATAGTCAGATCCATGATATGAGTGTAGTGTAAACCAGCATGACGTACCTGGAGCTTTGAAGACCCTGCTCTCGAGATCATAAAAGCCAGTTGCTGCGCATTCTCCAGACCCAATGAGACCCGTGGGGGAGCTTCTTCTATCGTCGTGGGATCCAGAGGTAGACCTACCGATAGTAATTACTAATATGTGGTAGTACAGTAGGTGGGAACGAGTAGTAAAGAAGGTGTACAGGTGCCAGATCAAGGAGAAGTCTTCGAGTGGATCCCATTGTTCCATGACAAGGCGTGGCTAAGCTGGTAGGGCTGAAGTACCCATTTCCGGGCAGATGGCCTCCGAGGAACGATGCCTGTAGAGAGTCAGAAGCAGGCCGGTAAAGAGACCTTTCAAATAGATTACTAGCTCCGCTGCAGTCAATTTCAAGGAGAAAGACAGGGACGGTTACATCAGGTTTGTAGATAGCCAAAGCGTACGTGCGGTTGCGCCGGATTGCGCCACCGTAAATGATACGAGAGGCTTCTATGCCGAAACTGCCGGCGTCCATTTTGTGGCGGAATGGTATGAGAAAGGCTGTCATAAAGGCGTGGACGAGTAGGACCGGGCTTATCTTGACTATTATCTCAACCCGTAGCTTCTACGACATTCATCGACTGCTGATTTGTCTTGGTGAACAACTCTTTCAAGGCGAGAATCGTATCGCTACCAAGGTCGCCATCTTTGCCTAGTCGATAATGCCTATCGTAGCATTGTCGCGCGATGCGGCGATCCACTTCGCCGTCCAGCTTGATTGTAGACCCATCTGAAGCTTATCAGCACTGCAAAGGCCGCGCAGAGTCGTACGAGGCACGTGAGTGTGGCCTACCCAGCAGCTCGTGAAGAGTGCGCTCTTGTGACGAAGTCGCACACCAGCGGCAGGAATTGAGGCACGATTCATTACCTTTTGCGACGATGACGGAAGTAGAGAGCAACGATGCTCGTATATAGTAGGATGCGTTAGAGTACCAACTCCGTCGAACCTTACTCAATCCTGAGCGATTCCAGTCCGGGTTGATTGTCGGTGCTGCTGGTAAAGTTGCGTCTCTCCTTTAGTCGCTGCTCTCTGTTGTCGAAATCTGTGGCGTAACGCCTATTCCAGAGCTACGGCGAAGTCAGCATGTTGCTGGTCAAATCCTTCGACTTGTGTTGATGCAAATGTAGGAGCCAGCTTGCGCGTCATCTTCTGGCCCTTTGGTGTCTTCGAGCCGGCTGTGAAATCAGTGGAGCAGGGTACGAGGTGAACTTGAACACTGATCAAATGTTGCGGCGGAGAACGTAAGTATGGGTCAGGGTGGCTGCGTGAAGTGCCGAGTTGTAGGGTATGATATTATATAAGGTGACAAAATGGGCAAGACTACTCAATATCGTATACGATAATCTTATGATAAGGTAAGTGGTTGAGGGTAGAGCGATAAGCAGCATGGTAAAGTACAATGTAGAATGTTAGGGGAAAGTCACAATCTTGCGAGGAGAGAAGGACCTTAAGTAGTTGAGTTCGTCAGCACCGCTGTGATATAGGAGTGACTCAGTCAAGTGCTGAAGCCATTCACCCGTGCGTGTCGAGAAATTTTCTTGGCTGTGATGAGAGCATCTTGGCTGTATTGAATTTCAGATGTCACTGACGTTTGGATTTGGTGTGATGGAAAGACGGGAATTAACTGTGAAAGGAATCGAAAGGCGCAATCTAAGGACGGTCAAGGTAATTAGACTGTGACAGTTCACTATACGAACATATCCTTGTCTCTCCCTAGGACCGAAGTGTTGCATAACCTCCGCATCCATCAGCAGTCGAGTCTTCCATAATGTTGTCGGATGTGGCGGCTCGGTTAACTTCTGTTTGGACTTTCTTGCTACCATGACGGGGAACTCGACGTCTCAAGACGCAGTACAGTAGATGCAGGGTCCTAACCAACGAAGTGTCGCTAGCATTCGCTAGCTGTTGAATCTTCTCGTCATTCTGGAAACCTCTTCGCCACAGCCAAGATTTGATGAAGTTTCCAAGCTTCAGGAGAACACCCATCAGTAATAGGTTCGGCGATTTAGATTTAGGGCGTCCAAGTTCCTCCATCTATCACTTCTTGATTCGTTCCGCACCCTATAAAATCCCCGGCTTCTAAAAGCTCCGAGATCGGCACACCCTCTCTGTGACTGACGCGGCTCACTTCGCTCAGTAGGAGTGGCTTCTTGGGTAGAGGTGGCTTCTTGAATCGAAGTCGGGGCTTGTACTGGAGCTGGAGCGATTGCTTGTGCCGGAGGGTTCGCTTGCACTGGACCGTATACTTGTGCCGTAGCTTTTTCTCCTACCGGTTCATTCGCTTGTACCAGAATGTTTGCCTGTGCTGGAGAGTTTGCTTGTGCCGGAGCCTCTATCTCGCGGGTAATAGAATTTCCTGCGCCAACGATCGGGAACGAGCTTCGCTCTCATGGTCATCGGTATGCTCTCGTTCATCGACCACCATCGCTATGAAGTCATAGAAAGCCTGGAGTTGTCTCGTTTGTCTCTGAGCTTCCGTACTTTCGTGCTTCTTCCTGCTCGGCAATTGTCATGTCATCGAGGTCGGCATTCTTCATTAGGAGGGTGAGCCGACCGCGTACTACCTCCACCATGCAACTCAGGCGTATGAGCTCATCTGCAAGCGCCTCGTGTCGGTGGTGCTCTGACCCTGAAAACCTAATTCATGACTGCTATCCGTGCCTGAGAAAGACCTCCACGATTCGGCAATCGCCGGCGCGTTCCGTAGATAGTCCTCTCGGCGGCAAAAATTCCTTCGTTGTCTACTTTCGGCGTATAACGGCCATCTAAACGCAAGGTCAGCATACAATCATGTCGAGGTAAAGACAGCTCTTGCTCGTCCCATTCCTGCGTACCTAGTGGCGTGAAAATCGGTACGGGGGGCAGCCATACTCGCCATACCTGCTTGGAGCCCAGCATTAGGCGTAGAGAAGCGTGACATTTTATTGAAAGCATCAGACATGTAGATCCTGAAGATGAGGTGGAGGATATATATAGATATATATGCAAAGATTTTGATCTCAGAAGTGGTCGCTTGACGAGATCTATGATATAAAATAGGTTCGGCCTGTCCTTGAGTAGTCAAGAATCGAGATAGGAATCTGAAATGTCTCCCTAATAGAGGATGCGCAGAACAAAGATCACTCTAGGCGCCAGGTCCGTGATCTCTCGAGGCTGACTTCCATATCGTGCAACACCTATTCTTGGAAGTGCCCCGTGAGAAGCGGCTCAAACCCCTCACCAGAATAAATGTAATCAATCTCGAAGAGGCGGTGAAATGGATTGCGAGAGCGCAAATATGCTGATATCTGCGGAATTCAGAAGATAAGAATTCCTCTGGGCCGCCAATGCCGCGCTATTGGTGAGAAACAGCCGTTACGCCGTCACCCGGTAGTGGAAACATTGGCAACACTCGGACATAGCCAGCTAACTGGTGGCCCAAACCAGTCGTTCCGATTCCGAGCCAGGACACATCGCCAACTTCAACGCTACAATTCTCAGACACTCCATCGAACGGCACCCCATCAATACGAGGTCATGTTAAACTCTATGGCTATAAGAAGTGGAGTTTGATGGGGCCCTAAAGCTCGCTCGATCCCCTGAAACAATAAGTTACGGCAGGCCTCTGTCAGGGAAAAAGGCACGAATGGTAAAGGGCGTTGATAATAGCCAGCTAGAGTCTTGTTTTAGATGTAAAATGAACGACGAAGAAGAGGAAAGAGAGACTTCGCTGTGAACTTCAGCACGATATAAGTAGGTTCTAGGTCGGTCCGCGTAGCTACGCTCCAATGAACACTAATCGTGAATAAACACCAATTTTCCTGTGACTGTCAGGAGTCGAAATGTGAAAGGGGTTGCTGTGAATCCAAGACCTGATCAGAATTCATGCTAAGAAGTGTGACAGCCCTCCTCCAGACCCGGCCGCAGGGACCAATGGCCTATTAATTGCACTGGGTACCCATGGTACTCCAAGCCTTAAATTTGACCATCCCTGCGCTCTCGTTGCTGTCCTCTTCCTCATCTCTCACCAATGCGTCTTTTCAACATGCAGGACAGAACAAGATGGAGAGAGAAGAGAGAGGGTGCAACATTGATTGGCGAAGGGGTGGGGGGTGGGGTATTGTCGACATATTACACAACCATCGAATTGTCAGCACGGAAGGGGCGCTTCATACTCCTTCGCAGTCATGACCAGATGACCTTCTCATGCTCGTCTCAAGAAGCAGACACCATGTTACTGTATCTGCGGATGTCTCGAGAAGCGCTTGCAAGCTATATCTCTCATGTCGCTCCTAGTAGCGTTCATTGTATAAACCTCTCATACCGAGAACAAAGATCGCGAAGTAATGGGATGTCGTTGTAAATGATGGGCTTGGCAATCTCTTAGCGCGCCAAGACCTTAGCGTTATCCGAGAGCCGAGATCCGTATGACTCGACCGAGTAGCCAGCATCGCTGTTCTACGTCTAATTTATTCCTCAACAGTCTCCGCAAACTGTGGGCTCTGTGGTTGTACCGTTTTCTATTTGTTCTGGACTCTGTAATTGCGTCTTTCCGCACATAAAGGGCACTTGATTTACCTATTCTTGGAGCAACTGAGTGAACGATTCTTGCATCTTGCTTCCTTGCTAAAGTATAGCAGTCTTACAACCACTATCTCATATTCCTACCAATTGTCTCCAATATCTATCCAGTATATATGATATGCATATCCGCCTTGCTACTTTAGATGATTGCTCAACAACAGCCTCTTTCTCTGTTCTCGGCTTCGATAACGACGAGCTCTTCGAATGGATAAACCCGCGAAGAAGAGAGTATCCAGACCACTTCCGCGACTTTTTCTTACGCCGCCATCAGACCCGTTATTGGTCGCCAGAGCATGTCTTCTACGTGGCCGCTACCAACAATCAGGACGAAGACTGGTCCGGGGCGAGTCAAGTCGTCGGCTATGCTGTATGGCAAAGGCGAGGCGAGAGTGATGCGGCGAATGCATGGAGGAGGCAAGACCCGTGGAGTCGTAAATCTCTCGTCAAGTGCTGCCACAATAGGCATACAATACTGACTCTCGATCCCAGGCCTTGAGCTTTTGCTCCTGGGTTGGCGAGACTGGTACCATGACATAATCAAAGCAGACAAATCCGTGGACTATGTCCGCCGCAAGAATTGGTTTGCTTCCAGCAACGAAGATTTCGACGATATCCATGACATGTGGAAGCTTCAGAACCTTTGCGTGGATCCTGCCTTCCAGCGGCGCGGCGTCGGAGGCATGCTCATTGATTGGGGCCAGAAGCAAGCTACTCTAGAAGAATGTCCTGTTGGTTTGACGGCCAGCATGATAGGACAGGAGCTATACCGGAAGAAGGGGTTTAGAGCCTATGGTCACATTTCGTGCGAAGGCTTCCAAGATGTTCCAATGTTTGTATGGGAGCCTCGAGGTATGGAAGGTTGGTGGGGCACGAAGAACGACTGTAGAATCAAAGGTACATCTCAGAAAAAGCACTTCAACTGATTTGGCAACGCTACTGTTGGTCGAATTCGGCAATTTGATGGTGTTTTCAGTCAATGATATCGAAGCTATATCTAAGCACTGGTCAAGTCTCCCTTACACCGATCTTAATTCATGATATCGGTCCTCTTTTGCAGCAAAATCTCGAACGAACCCCCACCAGCAATCCTCACTGAGCCCGATGGCCATCAAATATGGAACGCAGCGATCAAGCTCGTCACCGAAGGACTCCAATTCCAATGAAGCGCTGTAAAAGCATGGCAGCGGGTTTATCGGTCTTGCAAAGCTGGCGAGCACCCAGGCGGCGAGTTCTGGCCTTGCGTTCTAGAGTTGTGGAGAGGTCACTCAGAGCCTCATCTTATAGTGCTATGAGACAAATTCTCCGAGGAGTGTATTCGAACATTTCCATCGAAAAAGTTGATCCCAAATTTCTAAGTCGGTAGAAGCATGAGACTTTGAGCGGTACGGCTTCTGCTAATTGAGTGCTATGAAAATCCTTGTCTCTCTTGAGTGAGTTCTCAAACCCCTCCGTCCGAATTGGACTTCCCCGGCCATGTCAATTGAAAAAGACGGAGAAGAAGAGCAGATTTAGTCGTGACTTTCTGTGGTTAAGCTGTGAGCTGACCGGGACCTTCTTCGGGAATAATGGCTTGCTTGAATTGGTATGCCACAGACCAGGTGAGCGATTGATGAGACTGAGATCTAAAATGCGGACTTTCAAGTTCTAGCAAACCGAAGATCAAAATATTACTGGACTCCAACGCTCAATCATTTCGGCAGAGCTTAATTCTTAGGGCCGCTTGCTTCATCCCGTAGAAGCGAACGGATTGCTTGTATGTCTTGCATTAGCCAACACACATCAAAATGGCCGAGCGATTTCTACCATACAACTTAACCACGATCGAAAACCTCCTTACCGAGATATCTCACACGTCATTGCCAACTGACTGACTGACACACCAAAAGGCTCTCAGCCCCGGAGTCCACTACCACTGACACACAAGATGAGAACAGCGCTAATTAGCGGCGCCAGTCACGCTATGGTCGGCTAGTATGTGGGTCTGTAACCTCTACTGTATGTACACTATGTCTATCAATAAATTTCTGATGAGAAACGAGCTCTTGGAAGAGCGCAAATCGATCACACTAGCCAACGGAGAAGAGCTCGATTTCGCCAAACTTCATTGCGGGGAACAGCGACGCCTGGCGGATCAGGCACTTAAAGAGACTTTCCTCATCAAGCGACCCAATGATAGCTACGAAGCCGCTGTGGAATACGAGCTTCTACGTCTTGGCAATTTTGGCAAATGTCGGCAGCTGCTCATGCGAATTTCGTGAAGCATCATGGTATCAAGTATGCATTCATCACCAACGATTATTACCAAGGCGTCATCAAATCACGGTCAGCACATGGTAAAATCTGATCGGAGGCAGAGAACCAGGATAGGATAGCATCTGAAATTGCAAATTCGACCTCACAAGAACAGCCCGAAGAGGGAGCGGACTGTGTATCAATGTCCACCACTGCTATTGGTCCTTAACCTGAACCAACAGCCAGAAGGAAGCAAAGACTGGCAATTCCACCATAGCCTTCTCCACTGTTGCATCGCAAGCACCAACAATCTCAGCCCAATTGAACCTTCGATCTGAGTCTGTCACCCCATTTTTGGCTTATTCGGCATAACCATACAGCTCCATTACTTCGAATTTGCTTACTTGTACTCCTCCTGTCGATTGTACCTAAGGTACGCCGAAGGCTGCCGGTCAAAGCACTGAGGATGAGAGAGATAATGGTCTGGGTGAGTGCAATACCGATAATTTTCCTACTTGATCTGTCAGGTCAGTAGAACCTCCGCGCTCGTCCGTTGATCGCATCACCACGGTAACACTCAAGAGATGCTCCGCTCCGCCATTGAATGATTTAGGTCATCGTGTCAGTATTCAAGGAAGGCAGTGTCGGCTTTCCATGATTCGTGATCGGTTTAATGCATGCTCCAGTCGATATTAAATACGACAAGGTCAATGATATAGAGTCCCTCCTGTCACAGCCATGACCTTTCATCCACAACGATCTGCCACGATCGGCTTACCAACCTATCATAATACTACGCCGGACTCTATATACTATATTTAAGCTCACCTATATGTCCGTTGACAGATTCACTTGGTTTCTGTTTGCAACTCTGTGCCTTCACAGACCTGACAATCCTGGGTCGCTATCATTGTTAGTGGACAAAGAACGGAACAGGGATCTTCAGCCCGATCTCTGATACCTTGAGCGCCACTTGGCTTTCAACAATCATCCTTGGAAGCTTGTATGGTCAGACTCGATGACCACTTTGAACTTTGTATCTCAGCCCAAACGGCAACTTCGAGCACGGATGCGGTAAACGGAAATGCCGCCAGAGCTATCTCATGTATCAGCCCTTTATCTCAACAAACTTGATCTAGGGACGAACGCAACCCTTGTCCTCCCAATATTACCGATAGTAAAATGCACCGCTGCACAAGTTCTCAAACATATCACACCGTCTGGCGACCTGGCGTTCGTGAGAGAGTTTAGCGCCAAAAGTTCCTTTCAACCACCATCAGCTTCTGGCTCACAAATCCTCCCAAAGATAGACGGGCACTTCCAGTCATTTGGGGATATAGGGTGCGCAGTCCTCGAGATTTCAAAGAGAGGGGCCCTCGTGTAGCAGTGATCTTCCGGTCGCTATGGTCCCATGCGAGAGGCAACCGAACGGGGAACCCCAAAGACGATTCTTCCAGCCAACATGCGTCTCGATGAATCCTTGCAGACAAATCTGCGGACGCAATAAAAGGGTGATCCCAAAGCTAGGCGTGGAGGGCCTGATATCGCTATCAGCAGCATCATCGAGTTCAGTCAAGAAAGTAACATGAACAGCAACAACAGCAACTACAATGAACAATAAGGGAGTAAGTAACACACCCTTGTCTACTATTAGTCCGAAGAACTGCGTCGTGGAGACCTGCTCTAAGCATCAAGAAATGGAGAAAGAAAGATAGTTTCGTCAATTATCTTGTCAGAAATGGCTACGTCCAATATTCCTAAGTGCTTTCGAGTGTCTACGCATGGTTCTCGCCGATCTCCGCCGCTTGAATATAAGGACTAGAGGTTTTTATAACCATAGCTGGTGACAGACGAGCGGTGGTGGATCAAGTCAAACTGTAGGAACCAGCATGACGATGTGTGTTCTTACATCGTATTTAACGTCTTGACAAGGCCGACTGGTACCAAGTGCTTGGTAAGCTCCCGGGTAGATCAATATCATTCCACGCCCGTAACAGCCCAAATGGCTTAAAGCCAACTTACTTGGCTTCGTTGCTGCGATACGAAGTGAGACCACTTTACAGCACACGCTTCCTCAATTTGCTCAGCATAGCATAGCACAGATATGTTGGCAACCTGCCTGTCTTCTCACAGAAGATATTCGTAATTCGAACATTTAAGAATCATGAGCAGATATTTTCGACCAAGACTCACCAATCCTAGGACCCATGTTTCAACAGAGTAGCATCCGACTGAAGCTCTTGGGATGAAGTCCGAGGTGATTGACCAGACATCCTATTCCAGTATGAGGAATGAGAGATGTCTACAGGGAACCCAACAGCTTAAGTGGCTCGCGGCTTCTAATTTCTGCGGCTGGATCCTCGTCACTCAGAATATAGTTCAGTATCGTGTCGAGCGGTGTCCATATACCTATAATTTGAGATACGGCTGTTTTTCTCATCAGTGGACCAAGGGTGATTGATTGAAGCTATATCCCAGCTGAATGGGTTTATCATCAGTCAGCTTTCTCGTTACACCTCCGCTATGTCTTGAAGGCGAAGAGATCTCTGACTGAGGTCATCGAACATATTTGTAAAACCAAGTTCATCGCCAGTGCAGAGATTGGAGACAACTATGTTAGCGAAGCATTGGGGGATTATCGATCCTTGAACACTATGCATCAGCAAGGTTTTGCGGCAGAAGGCATCACCTCTCCTCAAGGGGTAAGGCGCCTCAAGGAAAGGTTTTCGAGCAACTGCCGCTCTCCCATCTCTTCTTTCCCATGATCAAAATCTTCCTTTCTGCTTACCATTTGTTGTCTCTTGAGCGGTGTTCTACAAACACAATGAAGGTACCGTGAATGACTCGAGGCTGATATGATGACCAGCGAATCGCCAACTCCAGGTGCTACGAGTCTCTACCCGGATGGACCAGCATCAACTCAGGTCATCTTCCCGCAAAGAAATTTGTCGAGAGAACGAGAGTCACGTTACTAATCACTCTACTGTGGAGATGTCAGTTGCCTACAAAAGCACTAACCAGGAGAGGGACCCACAACGCGCAATCAAATTCTCCTAACCCCCAGCGCCTATTCATATAATTATATAAAGAACCCTGTTCCATCCTGAATACACCGGGCACTGTGATGTGAGCTTCTCGGCTCAGCCGTTCTGTTCTTCGCAAAACCATTAGGGATTCGGCTCACCACTCACTGCTGTAGCTGTAGCGAATCTTCCAGCAGCCAATATCGAGAGTAGAACAAGGGTGACTCTTGTTTCTCTCCTTACCCGAGGGAGCCCTCAAGTCCGTCTGACTTGTTTTGTTACATCTCTCAAGAACGATAACAAAAGTAGCAGATTTGAGGCTCAAATTCCTGAAATTGCAACGTGAACGATGACAATCATCGCGAATTAGATGAGCTCACAGAAGAGCATGGCAAAGCAAAATTGCTTTTGTCGCCTCTGCTACGAAATTCACTCGATACCATATCACTACCGTTGTGGCGTATATATATGAAAGACACGGCAGCGATTGAGCAGGACTGAAGTAATTTCACCGAGAGTGGCCTAAAGCCTCTACCAGATTACATGCGAGCAAATTGGAGGACGAGATTCCCTAAACCAGACGTGGATAGCCTTGTGAAACGGTGCGAAGAGCATCTAAAGGTGCAGAACGTGCAGAGATATCAATAATATGATCGAAGAGACTCGAATGAAGCAGCAGGAGAGAGGATAATACCAGACAGCGTATGGGATAATAGAGATCTCGCTTGATTGAATCCGTCATAAAGAAGAAAACTAGAGATCCTCACCGACAACCACAAGTGTGTGTACGGCTGTTAGTTCAGTACATCGCTCGAGAGCCATCTTCCTTTCGCAGAACACCCAAGAGCAATTCTGTAACCAGGGTGATTCTGGATCTCTAACAATCGACCGTGAGAGTAAGGTTGCTGGGGTCCTCCGTCACTTTCGAGCACGACGACAAGGAAGACTCGTTTCCTGTCAGAGAAGATTATAGTGACTTCAACGAAAGTTCGTCGGCTCCTCTCGTGCCACGCATCTGATTGCTAACACGATGATTGTATGTCTTCGGCTTTGACCTGTCAAAGAGCCTTGCGCACTGAACTGAAAGTCAGGCGCAAGAAAGAGATGCTAGCGAGTTACGACTACTACTATAACTGAAAACACTGATGGAAGCGGCCATCCAGGTATTGTCTTACCATGGAAAGCTGGCGGAGTACTTTCCATACGCTATGGACCTAGGCCAGCTCATACCAGCGTAATGCATGTGTGTTAATCCATACATCAGGACTCTACGTTTCGAGCCTAGCTATAGCTGCACGCTAATCACCCGAAGAATCTTCACATTCACCAGAGTTCCTCAACAACACCTCACAGGAACACACTCCCCACACAGCATCAAAACCTCTTTAAGCAGAAAGAACGTACCCTATATTCACAACTTACATATCGACGACCTAGTGGCCTTTCAGAAAGACCGAGCCGTTTCCGCGCTCGCGAGCTTGCGGAGAGCGAGGATACGAGTATCAGCACTGGAATATACTATATCAAACTCAAACATTGATACATAGCAGCGCACTAATAAGCAGCTTACTTAGCCAGTCTACGGATTATGACCGCGAAAGCGTCGGAGACTTAGTTCGCCCAGTCTTTCTCCAGAAGAAGACCAGAAACCCTGTTGCGTGAGCTGCTAAAAAACTTGTGCCAGATGGACCATTTGCGCCCACAAGTACGTGATTTGTGAAAGATCTAGGGCTAGTCCTGAGAAAGTCGACCCTAATTTTCCAGAGGAGTTGTTGCATCATTATCTTTGCTGCTTTATATCGATGCTACTCATTTTTGCTCTTCAGACTGGAACAATTGTGTGTAGCAAGAACGATTCAGGAACTACTGAATTGCACAGCTCCTTAAACAGGTGCAGTGGATCCACCCGAGACGAGGAAAACACAGAAAGACCGTGGACTATTAGTAAGGCTATAGATCATATGAACCAAGCTATGAGATATCATAATGGTCGAGTATTTGTTGAGACAAGAATTCAACAATTTGAGGAGCAGAAATGCCCCCCGTGTACCTTTGTGGAACGTCGCGACATCGCAAGTCATCTCAACATCTGACAGTGCACAAAGACTGACTGATTAACGAAAGCCACTACTACGCCCCGAAGTCCCGATAAGATGTTCTTTCGACCAATTCTTGAGATCTGGCGTATACATAATTTTCGCAGTAGAGGGAGCACTGAGTGTCTCCGCAAATTCGAGTGGCAAGACCTACTCTGTGGATCCGCAACTCCACAATGTCAAAATCCCGTTCAGCCCGCAACGAGTGCACGCAGAGCCGTTGAGTAAGTAAGGCTTCCCACACATAAATGAAAGAGAGCTTGGATTCGCGTGCTCCACGGAAGCCAACAACATCGAGGGTACCGCATCAACAATATCACACTCCATCGAGGAAGAGAATCTCTAGATCTATGGGTCAGATACCGCAACAACGGCGTAGCCCTCCCCCCACAGGTCACGAATTTTGTGAACTGGCGAAATCGACCAGCAGACAAGCGAGCCTTGATTCTACGAAGAGGCTACTGAAGCATGGTCTCGGTCTAAGGATGGAGACGTTGAACTACCCGTCGTGGTGGAGACATTGAGCGGCTATGGCAGCAAGTGGATTCAATGTCTTTCGCTTATTAGCGCTTTCATGTGTGTCTACAAAGCTTGGCATTAGGAAAAGACTTAATCCTCCACCACCAACACATATATATCACAAGTCATCTCCCCAATCATCGCCATTGCATCTATCGATCTAATTAGCAAATTGAAGCTTTTGTTTATATAACTTATCGAATTTATACGATTTTTAGACTTGCAATATGTCTCCTCAACGCCACAATTAAGATCTCGCTTCTTCTTATTAGTCTATATCGTTTCGTGTTTCTAATAGATAGAGATAGTTTATTGCTCGTACTACTATTGTTTCTAGAAGCAAAGATCGAGAAGTTGTAAACAACGATTAGATACTCTCTTTTTCTTTCTCTTCTTCTTTTGCTTCTCTATCAAACAATAGTTTTGTTATTGATAACGACGATTGCAATACTATTGCAAACATTTTTATCTTTTTACTATTAATTATGTAATCTCGTCGTATAGAATTTACGTCGACGATATTCAAAAGAAAGCAACAAGAGCGTTAAATAAAAAATCGCATCATTCGCAAAACAAAGTTTATTATCTATAATTCATGAAGTGTTGTCGTTAAAGAGAAGCTCTTTGACGTTATTGTTCGCAATTTTGTTAATAATGTTGTTCGCAAACGCGAATACGAGACAAACAAAAAAATGTTAAACGTTCGCACATAAATAGAAGTGCAACAAGAGAAAAAGCAACGCAAATAAGCGAAAAATGTTAAAAAATACGACAAAGTTAAGATTCTTCGTCGTCTTTACAAGAAGCGTAAGACTTAAAAGAAGCTAAATCAATTATTTAATTCTAAATTGAAGAAATTAAAAATAAAGAAAAAACACAAAAATTCTAAGATAAAGATAAAGATCAATCTTCGCATTAGCAAGCATTTAAAGTAAGTTTACACTACAATTATACAAACGATTAGCGAGTTTAATATTTAAGCTTTCGAACAATTATTTAACGACAAATTCGATAAATGTTAACGCTAGCAAAAGCTAAATCTTACAAAATATTATAGTAATTGTTAGAGCAAAGCACACAAGAGTTGTGCAAGTTTATTAGTTTATTAATAACTTTTTAGTGTCTTAATAAAGCAAAGTTGTTAACATAATTAAAGTCTAGACAACAAAATTCTATTCTAATTTAATAATTAAAATTAAGACTATCGTTATCGTTGACAAAAACTTAATTGATTTTTTTATTTTTATCTTACGAAAGCGATTACGCATTAATTTATTCTTAGATTCTTTGATCGATAATGTTACGTCAAAAACTAGATTTACTAAAACAAATTAATTATTAGAACAAACGAGAAGCAAAGCAAACGTTGCAAAGAATATAGATAATATTGATCGTTAATTTATTGTTTATTAACAATGTTACAATAAACGCTACATTAACTAAATCGACTATTGCTTCGTTAATTATATTGACAAGCACTATAATATAAAGACTTCGAAACAAACGCAATAATTTAAAATTATTATTAATAAAAAAGTAAACGTATTTATATACAAGATATCGCGAGAGTTATATTTATTGTGAACAAATTAGAGAAGTAAGATAACTTTTACAACTTGCGTTTTTAAAGCAAAGTAAATGCGTAATAATAATTGTAAAAAAAAGAGCAACTTTAGTAGTAATCTAAAGATCTATATGTAGTTTTAACAATAAATGACAAAAATGTAGATTTAGAAAAACATTGACAAGAGTATAATAAATTTAACGTCTAAAAAGAATGCTTCAATAATACAATAGCAATCTCTATATTAGTTTTAATCTATATATTAGTAGTAGTCTCTATATTAGTCTTAATTATTAATGTATTATTCGTCTAGTTATATGTTTGCATTATTAAACTTTGCAGATTAAATATAAGATTAATTTTAATAGTTTTAACAATTATATTAGTCTTCGCAAGTGCAATTTCTATTATAGTAAACATTATTTATTGCAAATTCTATGCAATTAACGACGATTAAACGAAAGATCAAATCAATTGCTCTTGCTTCTTCTTTTCTTTTTTTACTTGTTATTCGCAAATCAAGTCTTATTAATGTAGACGTCAATAACAATGTTTTTATTAAGAAGTTCTTCAAATGAATTCTTAAGAAAATATCGTTAGATCGTCACGTTAAATTAAGAAGAATATATAGCATCGTTAAGAATTAAGAGTGAACAATAAATAATTTAAAGTTAATAACAAATTTCTTCTTTACGTCGTATCGTGTTGCTATCGAATAAACTAATTGCGTCGATTTAGGAAATCGAGTTCGATTCAAGAAATCGAATCGAATCTTAACAATTCAATTCGAATTAAATCGAAAGTCTTGACGATTTAATTTCTAAAGTTGAAATTAACAATTCGATTCAATTCCAAAAGTTGAATCGAAAATCGAATCGAAAAATCGAATCGAATTGTCAAGACTATTATCTTAAGTAAATTTAATTATTTTTAGTAACAATTAATTAATAATTTAATAGAAATAGTTAATCTATTTAAATTAATTAATAAATATATGAGAAATTTCTTTTTATAAATGTATTACTACTAAGCATTATCTAGTAATTAATAAAAAATCTAAATTTAAATTTAAACTTAATTTATACTATTTTTAGTATTCTTAACATTCTTGACGATTCAATTCGATTTCTAATATTAAAATCGAAAATTAACTCGATTTAATTCGATTCGATTTTAAAATAATTAAAATTAAAATAATTTTCGATTTGATTTCTAAAGTTAAATTATCGATTCAATTCGATTCCAAAGCTGAAACTAAATATCAAATCGACAATTAATCTATTATCGAAAAGAATATATCTAATAAAGCGACACGTAAATTTAAGACAAAGTTAGTTTTGTTTAACTTTTATTATAGAGTTGCAAAGAGATTGTTAATAATCGCTCAAAACAATAAACTTGTTAATAAAAATAACAATAACGCAAATAATAACGATAAGATAGAAGACAAAAAGAAGAAGAAGAAGAAAAAGAACAAGAATAAGATAATCTAATGCTAGAGAAAATAGATTTATTTTGCATTAAAAACGAGATGTTTCTCATGCGTATAATGCTATTTTAAAAGATCTTAATTAAATTAATTTGTAGACTTCGATAATCGTTTAATTTATAGATTTTATTTAATCGTTTTTCTAAACATGCAATTGATATAAAGATGTGTAAAAATATACATTTGTTTAATTCTACATTTGATGCAATTTAATGTAGCTCTCATAAATGTTTTCGATTCATTAATTGAATTAAAATCAATTTATTTATGTCTTAAATTTAATCTTTCTCGAATTATTTCTTTAAAACATATGCACTTTCATCTTTATATCTAAATTTTTTTCTTTTTTTTCTTTACATTTTTTTCGATTTCGTACTTCGCAAGTCTTCTATTTAATTCTTATATATTTGTCTCGAATATATATTATTTATTAACGCTATACTTGAAGTGCTTATGCGCAAAACGATTATATTGATTTTTTTTAATTGCGTATCGCAAGTATGCATCGAAGTTGTTAAAAAACGCGAATTAAATAATGTTTTAATATTGTCTAATTTATGCTTTTAATACATTAAAACTTAATTCGATTAAATTAAAATTTAACAAGTAAAAAGACAAATATCGAATCTCGCAATTATAAGTCTTAATAATCTTTTTAATACGCGAGTTAACGTATACGCTAGCATTGTTTATAACGATAACGCTTCGTAAAATTAAAAAGACGTTGCAATAAAACAATAGATTGTTTAATATTTATCTTAAAATAATCTTTGCATTAAACTAGTCTTCGCGAATTGTTATACAAGATAAATATTCGTTTACAATATAAATTAAAAGCACGTTTTAATAATAATCTCTAATTGAATTTGCATTATATTTATTGTCTTTGTTAATAAAGACATACATTATATGTCTTTATCTTGTCGTCTTATTAAACATAGTTTTGTCAATAAAGACAAATTACTTTGCGATAATGTAAAGAAAGTTTATTAATTAAATTTTGCGAAGCTTTTTATTTTAGCGATGTTTAATTTGTTGTGTTTGCTTTTTATTTAATTGCAACTTCTTTACAATTCTACTTATTATTAACATTGACACATATATATCTTATTTCTTTTATAAGAATTAAATCATCTTTTTTTGCATTGTTTACAATTGTTTCTCTAGATATGCAATCAATGACTCTTCGATAACGCGATGAACTTTGCGTAAGTTACTTATAACTCTTCTACGAAACTTGAACGCTAATTTATATATAAATAGATTTTTTTGTATTTCATAGATCGTTCGAACTTTACAATGAATCTTGTCGACGATAAATTGTGATCGTCAATGCAATAGGAGATAGCGAACGATGCGAGATCGTAAAACAAGAAAGAGAGTTGCGAACATGTCGACAACAATAAAGAAGAAGGAAGAGAAAGTGCTAATCATTCGAAATGCGATAAACGAGGTATATAGAAGCTTTAATTTGCTAATTAGATCAATAGATGCAATGGCGATAATTGGGGAGGTGACTTGTGGTATATATGTGCTGGTGGTGAGGGATTAAGTCTTTCCCTAATGCCAAGCTTTGCAGACACACATGAAAGCGCTAATACCTCACCCTCCGTCGCTTTTGCCTCTTCTTCCCTCCACCCCTGGGGGTCGGATGCTCTCGACCTAATGCACACCTTTTAACGAAGATGAAAGAGCACAACGATGCTGCGTGGACGAAAGTACATGCAGAATTGAAAGCGTAACGCTGCCAATTACAAAAAACCTGACGGAGACGTCCATCACGTAGCTTGGAGAACGGGCCGACACGCTCAGACCCACAATTCCTAGTTCTTGAACGCAAGCGTGCCGTCTTCCTCACTCGAAAGATTGTCCTCAGCCATTTCCTGTCCTGTGAGATAGACTTTCGAGAGCAATGGACCAGCAGGAACGTCTGAAGTCTGAGTAGCCGACTTATTCTCTTGCGCGGCGATCCTCACTGGGAAGAAGTTGAGTGCTCTTGCTTGTGCTAATTGTTACAGTCACAGCTTATACTTACTTCTGTGTTCACATATTGACGCAGAATCAAGCAGCACACCCCCATCTCTCCAGCGCGTCGTCGCGTCGGCCAACCTCCAGCACTTTTTTAAGAATTTATCATTGAAACGTACGATGCCCCTCGCTGCGCCGTGCTGATATCACACAATGCAGAAAAGAAACGGTGTCTCAGAGCCGGCTTCTCTCTCTCCGCACCACCACTCAACAATAAACGCAGGGGTATGAAAAAGCAATAATCAAGGCCACGACGATGTGGTCATAAGAAAGCACTGGTGTTAGGCTCTTTGATCCGGTATCTAAGCTCAATATAAATATACCCCCCTCACAACAAATGTTTTCGTGCACCGAGAAGCTACACCGCAAGATTCCATCTCCTCCTCACCGTGTCGGCTTGCTATATACTTATATAAAGCCCTTTTGCCCATTTCCAAAGATATCAGCGCCAGTAGCGCGCGCTCCTCGCCTCCACGCCACCAGTCTCCGCTCAGCCAGCCGCTCAGCCAAAGGCTTCTCCTCAAGCAACCCCCTTTCGCAGAGAAGCTAGCCCGTGCATACTCCATGAACCCTCCATCACTTTGTCCCTCTTCCACGATGTCTCATCCTTTCCACATCATCCAACCTACCCACTTACCACAACCAGTTCACTGCTATACAATCGAATTCCCTACCACTCAATCAGTTTTCAATCACTTACTGCGCTCAAGACTCCCTTCTCCCCCCAAGACACACCGGAGCGATGACAGAGAAGGAGATTCGATCCCGGAAGCGAGTGGGAACAGGTTCGCGAGTGTCTAGGACGTTTGAGAACGAGCCTGCAACCTTGCATACACGGAAGCGCAGCAAGCAGTGGACGACCTCGCGGCTAACGCAGCTTGGATCAGCGTTCAAGGGACCGAATGGCCTCGCCGCCGAGCCGATCCGCCCCCTGAAAAAGAAAATCCTGTCTCGCCGCCGAACGGTCCTCGAGAATCATGGACATCTGGCCTACTCGGTAACATTCAAGCGGTGGGCATGGGATGAAAAGCCTCTGGTCGCAGACGACATTAAGCAACAAATTAGAGATGATGTATCCATCGTGCTGTCCCACACGAGCACGCCAGGCTGACACATCGTCCACTTCACTTCCCTATGGCAGGCAATCTCACGACTGAACAAGCCATCGAGCTTGTCAGGATGGTTGATATTTCTGACGATCGCTTTGACATCCCCATCGGCAGAGAACGCACCGGGACACGACAAGTCTTTGCAATGTGGCAAGACCATCCGAGCGATCACTGGCAGGGTTTTCTGTGTCGTGGATGACAGCCACAGCAGACGTACAACGCACCACATTAGGCGGGAGAGTGTGTTTATTCGTGGAGGGTTCGGGGGGGCGGAAGGTTCAGCGGCAGAGTATATGGTGATGCAAAGACAAGATGGTCAAGGGGGCAAAGGGGATCCGGGGTTAGTAGTGCAATTCGTGGAGTTGGGGAGAGTTGGCTTGTTTTTGATATGCCATTAGTCACCGTGATGATGGGTGGTGTTGGCTGTAACAAAAAAACTTGTGCACGCGCTGTGGGCCTGCGCAATGTCGTAACAATCAATCTGACAGCGTACTTCTGCCCCTGAGTAAGAAGTGGAGGAGACTTTCCATGGACTCAGGGATGGCGAAGCAGACTTCTCCAATCCTGATGCTAAATCTTGCCATAGTGATAGTTGCTTGCGACGAAATGGAAAAGGCCTTGTGAGACATGCTAGCATACCAAAGATAGTCTCACTGTCATTTGAAGTGTTTAGGGTCAAAAAGTCCTCGAATCTTGATGTAGATGTGCCAAGGAGAGGGAACGTGTGCGATAGTTGTTCGAGAAACGTGTAATGTGAAGCGCATGGCCTCCACGATTGATGATGCCTAGTAGAGGTCGAGGTAAATGGTGACGCTTGAAGAAATACAGTGTCTGGTTTAATGAGCGTGCATGCTTATAAGCAACCGCTCCCTGTTCTGCTGTACAAGGGGCATCACCTTGTCTGTCGTAATTTTTCAGAGGGCGAAGCTCAAGGTAGACTGTGGCGGTTGGAGGATGCCCTTGACTGTTTATCGTGGCCGAAATGCAGTCGGCTGCTTGCCCTGTTGATCGAGGAGGATCATACGCTCTTGGTACGCTTGTTCTGGGGGACCTCCTGGGATCAAGCGGGTCATGCCTCGATTGAGGTGGGCTAATTTGAACTCACACCGCACTTTGCTCGCCGCGCAAGTGATGCATGGCGCTTGACCGCTTAGCATGAGATCGTCGACCTGCAGGTTCACTAGCACGTCGCCACCTTCGAGGCCGCCGGAGCCCATGCCATATGCATTACGCTGTTGTATGCACTGAATGTTCCTCTCGCGGCAGGCATCGCATGTCAGGAGCCTCTGACCGTGTTCTTCCTTCATGGCGACAATCTGACGCCATTCGGCTTCTTTCTGCGCGTCAATCTTGGCCTTGTTCGCAGCTCCCTCGTCATCGAGATAGATCTCTTGATCGGCTCTTCGACGAAGCCGGCAACTATGAATTGTCTTTTTTGAGCTACTGTTCATACAGCCTGCGGTCATTATCCACATATGGACAGGATCAGACAGACGACAAATTCGGTTATGTCGAGATTGCAAATCAGTCAAGTAGCTCTGCACCGTTTTGGTGTCGCGCTGGCCAAGAGCTTGTAGAGAGGGCCGAAGTTTGGAGACGCGATACGCCGGGACTGGGCCATAATCTAATATTTGAGCTTCTGGTGGCGAAGGAGCAACACTGAAACCGCTCACGAGTGCGCGTGCTAAGACTCTACCTATCATTCTTTTCTCGCCGAAGAAGCGCGAGAAAAGATCCCTCCAATCGAGAGATATCGCTCGCTTGTCCCGATCCCTAGTCAAGCTTGGCAACGTGCAATCGTGCAGTCCTCCACGTACTTGGACCAGAGCTAATCCGACGGTACTCCCAAACAGCCTGACTCGGCTTCCGGGTCGGGACTTATCTGCTTCACCCATCCGTCCAAGCCCAGTCTTTGTCTCGATACTCTTGATCATCTCTCTCACCACTTTAGGGCCACTGCTTTTGAGACGGACTGAGAACACTGCTCTCAAGGGGTTTGTGGTGTGGACGCCGTCGAAATCGTATCTGCATAATGAATCATACCGCAATTGGGGAATTTTTGATGGCACAGACCGGTCATCGCCATTTTGAGTCGAACGCGGGACTTGCGCATTCTTATGTACATGTAAAAGTGTTTTTGGCAAGTGCTCCATCCTGAAAATACCCTCGACTTCGGTCTTGAGTTGACGGCAGACATGGCGCAACGTCGTCCAGAGGTATGCGAGCTCATCCTGGCTCTTCAAGTCGCGAAGGTTGTGAAGCGCTAGGCTCCAAACCTCTGGAGGGAGAACTGAACCGGTCGACATATTGTGCAGAACGACTCTCGAGGTGTTTCGCGCTGATCGACAAGGAGATTAAACTCATCGAGCCCATATCGGACGGGAAACTTGAAGGCACAGCTGTTGCCAAGAGATATTAGCGTATTCAGATTGATATAGCATGCTTGGCATATCAATTTGGTGTTTTGTTCCACCTCTCACCTAAACACGTGAAAAATTTGATGTCTGGTCTTTCCGAGAATTCGCAGCTGCTAGCATGGAGCGATCAAGTACAACCGTACTCCATTTGATAGCGTCTGTAGCTCAAAGACATTGTCCTTCGAAACCTCAAATTGCTTCGAAATAAAATCACACTAGCCATGTCCTGACGCTGAACACTTTCCATGAGTACAGTCATCTATGCACCCTCCTCGTCTAGCTCTAAAACATGACAAACACTCTAAGCTGCGCGATGTACCAAAACCTCCTCTCTAACTTTTGCCCCTCCATATGCGAATGCAATGCACGCTGACACTGGTATCTCCTTCCAAAAATGCATCAAAAATGCATGCACTAACCCCGCGACAATGGCCCAATTTAGACCAAAAAACCGAACCAATCCTAGTTCCGCACATTCCCAATCAAGCCCTCCACCCCCCTCCCATCATGCGGATACGGCGTCCCCATTCCCTCTGCCCCCCTCCTCCTCCCCCTCGCCGCCTCCTGTCTCAACCTCGCCTCATGCTCAAACGTCCTCCTCCTCGCCTCCTCAAGACTAATAGCTTCATGCTCCCCAAACTGCAGCTGCCCCGCGGGGTCGAACCTTACGATGCCGAGGCCGAGCGGGGATTCCAGCGCTAGGCCTGGGCCGGAGGAGGAGCGCGACATGGCGGGGCCCGGGGAGGAATGTTGCGAGGGTGGGTAGTGGTTGCGGGGTTGTTCGTATAGACTAGGTAGGCTGCTGTGGTGGGTGTAGTGGTAGGGTGGGGAGTAAGTGGGGTCTTCCAGGGGGGGGACAGGCATGGCGTATTCTGCCATCTTGGGGCTTTTGCGCAGGGGTCGTCCGTCGGGAGCGCGGTCGCGGGGGGAAGAGGTGTTGGTGGTGTTGTAGAGCGGGATGTAGGCTGGTTGTGGGGAGATGCTGGAGAGGGGGATGTAGCGCGGAGGCTCGGTAACGGCGGAGTTATGCGAGAAGTGGGAGTGGTCGCGGGACATGGGGGCGGAGGTGTAGCCTGCGGGAAGGAGGGGGGGAGAGTAGGGTGAAGAGGGGGAGGAGCAGCCGGTGTAGGGGCTATACATTGTAGCATAGGGGCTGTGGGGCGACTGAGAGTGGTGGGATGGAGGGCTGGGGTAGGCGCTTGTGGGGGGTTGGGTGAGAGGAGAGGTTTCGCGGGGCGGCGGGGTGGGAAGGGGCCGTTTGGTTGGTGGGGCGATGTTTTCGTAGAGGGGATAGGGTGCTGAATTCAGGCCGAGGGGTTGGTGGGGATTGTGATACGCGTAGGGGTCTGTGGGAACGGGTTCGGGCGGTGGGTAGGCGGAGGGTGGTGGGAACGTGGACGAAGGATCGGGGTATTGGAGGCCTTGAGATGTGGCGGGCTGATAGGAGCCGCTGTAGCTGTTGTTGCGGCTGGGGACGAACTCCGATGCTAGTGGCGAATGCTGGACATTGCCTTGCCTGCCACGGACGCTTTCACGAGAGCGGCCTCGCTCCATGATCATTGCTGCCGATGAGGGTGAGCTTTGCACGGGCGTTGGTTGCTGAGTGCGTGGTAACGGTCGAGCTTGGCCTGATGCAATCTTCGCCCAGCTGGGTCGAGTGTCGGCTAATTCGGGCTTGCTGGTGGATCGACGACGGAAGAATGAGCTTATGCTGGATTCCTTGGTAGCCGGTGGACTCTTTTGTTGGACCTCTGCCAGCGACGAAAAGGCATCAGAGATGGCTCGCTGATTTCTGTCTACCTCATCTCTGCCCACTGATCCAGCTGCGTGTTGCCAATTTAGTTGTGGTCCCGCGGGCGTAGGCCGAAAGCTACCGAGATCTCGCCGGCGACGAGTACTCTTGGCTTTCCTTGACGGCACAGTCTGCCAGCCACTGTGATTTGATTCGGCTGTTGGAGCGCGAGGTCGAGTCTGTGCTTCTGGCGTACGGCGAGTTGAGTCCGGCGGCCGTTCTGTTGTATTAGAGGGATCTCTGCGCATTGAATTCGGGCCGTTGGTATTCTCTCTATCACTTTCGTAGCCATCTTCATTCATGTAGGGAGGAAAACGGGGACTGCCACCAACAATCCTGGGATGGCCCGAGGTCGGTGGTGTCGAGGTACCAACGCTTCGTGGTGAATCAATAGCAGGTTTCTCAAGTGGGAAGCCATAAAGATTTTCGTTCGGTAGTGGCAATGGTGACGGCCGATGCTCAGGGGTGCGCGTCTCGGAGGGTGATGGATTGGATTCGGAGCTGCTGCTTGTCCTGTCGAAGATCGAAACCTGGTAAATGCCTAAGTTTCGGAGTCAGCATTCCTCCTTTCAGTCAATGCAATGAGCAGAGGCACCAGGTGCCGGCAAAAGTCATGACCCATTTTAGAGTGGTGGGCTCGCCTAGAATGGGTCATGACTTTTGCCGGCACCTGGTGGAGGTGCATGCTTGGGGAGCGGATACAGGTCAGACATGTTTCACGCTTCCCGAAAACCTCCGAAAGGGGTAATAGATGCTCCGAAAGTTACTTACCCTTGCTAAGACTCTCCTGCGACGACCTGGGCTCTCGAATCTGGATTTCCTCGGCGATCTTGTCCATAATCGGTGTGAGATAGCTTCGGACATCGTCCAATGGTTGGGCGCCACTCTTGTACGTAAGAGAATTGTCCCACAGTCTTTGACCGTGAGTGAGGTATTCGCGATAGTCAGACACACGTCCCTTCTCCGGCCTCAGCTTGATCCGGACATCTGCTTCATGGAACGAGTACCCAAATAATCTTATCGCGTATCCCATCCAGATCGGGAGGATGTTCATCCCATTCAAAGAATCCAAGCAGAACTTCTGGACGACACTGTGGATCTTCAGCACATCGATGGGCTCGGGGCCAACCAGGCTATCACGGCTTGACGACATGGAGCTATCGTCAGGCTCGTTTCTCTCGACCAAGGCATATCGCATCAGAATGCTGAAAGTCGTATTGATGTCGGGATTCCCTCCTCCGTCGCTCGATTTGACCTCGATGCTGTCGTGGTTCAGAGATTTGAGGCCCAGATGCACTAGTTCGACGGGTATGTGCTGCCCAAAGAAACACAAAACGTGTATCAGGTTCCAGGCCTCCACTTGTCTCAGCTTTTGTAGATCGTTCAGGATCTTATTATAAGTTCCTCCGATCTTGGGGTCTGCAAAATACTCGATCCTGAATTTCGCTAGCGGTTCGTGTGTATCCGAGATACGATGGGCGATAGCATCGATTGCCAAGGGCAGACCACCGACTTTCTTTACCAGTTCGGTGGCTTTCTTGACCTCTGCGTCCTTTGGCTGATCGATGTGCAGCTCTTTGAACAGCAGCTTCCTAGCATCATCCTCCTTCAGCGACGCCACCCTGATAGCGAATGGTCGCAGCAGACGCTGCTTTGACTCTAGGTTCTTCGCTCTCGAAATGTAAATCAGACTCGAATCTCGACTGTCAGGGATGAATCTTTGCAGGTCTGTCGCGTCATCATCTCTGTCCAAAGTGATACCGTCAAAGACCATCAGCCATCCATGCCGTGACTCAAACCAAGCTTTCACCATATCCACAAAGGTCCGCTTGTCGTTGCACATATCGGGGCTGTCCCTAACAACGACCTTCTGGCAGATGTTCCAAAACGCGTGATCTCTTTCTTCTTTTGACTTGGCCATGATCCAGAAAATGCCTCCTGCGAACTTCCTGCGGTTCTTGTTGACATATTGCCTTGCCAGATGGGACTTACCACCACCTGGTTGGCCATGGAGGAGAACGCACGCTGTTCCATCTTTCCGCCGCTTGTCGAATAATCGCTGATCGAGCTCTTGATACTCCCTCTCCATGCCGACGAAGAATGTATTCGCACGAAACCCAGGAGGGACGATGAAGTATGACGCTGTCGGCTTTGCCGGGAGGTCAGCAGTTGTAGTCGCATCATCTTTCAACTCTGGCTGAGAGGTTTTAGGTGGATTAAGTATTGTTGAGCTACCTACGTAAAGAGATAAGAATCAGCAAATCCGACCGAGGAAATGTCGCCAGACGCTTGATGGGTGCAGATCGCAATGCCGTGCAAAACAGCCGCCTTTAAAAATGTATGCTGCCAAATTATCGCGCCACCCTGACATTATCATCCTCGAATTCAACGGTATACTCGCTTTCAAGGAAACTGTTCTGCTGATGAGGTGCAGGAAGTGCTTTCACGGGCTTACCAGGCGACGGCTCGAAAGTACTCGAAGACTCAGAGTGAGGTGTGTGCCGTTTCACGCTACCTGTACCGGTCAGCGAGCTGCGTGGTCTCGGAGATCAAATCAGGCACCTACCGGGTAGCAACTCTTCGGCTGCCGCCTCTTTCTGGATGACTCTCTCTTTCACCTCCGCAGCCCAGCGTCCCTTGATCCAATCGGGGGCCTCCTCTGCGTATCGTTGGATGGCTTCAGCGACCAGATCAAAGCCTGGCGCATTCTCGCTCTCGAACTTGCACATGTGTGAGTGATCTGCCTGAATGCCTGCGCGTTCGACATCTTGAACAGTAGGTGATGCAGATTCTTCATCCACGACCTGCATGACCTGTTAGCCTCTGTCGAACCTAGCATGCCCACGGTGATACCCACATATTCCATGGTTCCCTTCAGATCAGTAGGCTTTGCTTCATGGAAAAAGTAGATATGGAATTTGCTCATGATCTGGATGAACTGGCGATCGATGTTCTGTAAAGTCTCGTTGTTCTCCTTCAGGGCGTTGACTAGACTACTATTTGTGTCGACGATTTTCTTTGGCATTACGGCGCTGCATATCCGTTCGAGACGACTGCCCCATTTTGCCAGATCCGAGCCCTTGTGAGGTGTGCCGAGAAATAGTATGGCGTAAGTGGACACGAAAATGCCACGTAGATGCTCTGTCTTGGTGCCTCGGATCTCCGACGAGTATATCAGTGCTCGCTTAACCACCAGGCCCCCTAAAGAGTGTGCAATGAAGATGATAGGTCGATCACTCGCCCTTCGTATGCGACGGTTGGCTGCAAGCTCAGCGACGAGGTGCTCTGCGTGATTGTGTATCTTGTCCTTCGAGGCCCCATCAGTGAAGGACGAAACGTCGGCGTCGTAGCCGTAAACCAATACGCGCGCATGCTCCTCTTCTAGTATAGGGGAAAGTAGCTGAGATGGCCAGAAGATTCTAGAATTCTCGGCTGTCCAGGTCTTTTGGGGATCTCCATTCAGGCCATGGACGAAGACAATGTCTACGCTGGCGGGCCTTGAAGAAGAGACTTCAGTAAGCCCAAAGCGGTTGATAGGAACTTGGGTGCCCTAGGACACGTCAGTACAAGTTTCTTACATCGGAAATGGCTGGGCAGAACGTACCATTGCTAATACCGCAGGGGCGTCTTAGAGTGCTTAGGTGAGATGCGGGCCATATATAGTGTATGCGAAGGAGAGTGGAATGAGGCGAAAGCGAATGTGGTGGCACAAGATACTAGATCGCTGCCTATGCTGTATAGAAAGAGCGCCAGCAGGCTGTCACATAGCTCTGCAATAACGGTGAGTGGTCACGCCTGGTTGTTTTGGAAATCGTTCGAGTCACGGATGGATGACGAGGACACGGCGCAGGATCGAGTGGCGGGCAGCGGTCCCGAGAAAAGCTTTGCGGAGCCTCGTGAGGAAGCGCAGCGCAGGGACCAACGTGGATCAGCTGGCCGCACGACATCGCAGGGTGTTGCGCAGGCGCAGCTTGTCGTCCATGATACTTCGAGTATAGTGCTATTTAAGGTCAGCAGGGGCTGGTGCATTCACCATCCAATCAGAGTAGCGGGCCTTTGGCGCCAGCCCTGTCCCGGGCGGGCGGCTGATCGCCGCCGATTTGGCCTTGGCATTCAATGCTCCGCTCTCTCCACTTGGACCGTGAAGTTACTTCATAATACGCTTCAGGTACCAGATCGATCAGAGTCGAGACTCTTTGAGTGCTACCATCAGATCGAAGAACCTTGCAATAATACGCTCGGGCGACCTGAAGCCAGCGCGTATAGACGCCTTTGTTTGTCGTTGACGTCAATTACTCTCAAACCCTGCGTGAACGTCTTGCAGCCTGCTGTCGGCGTGTCAGCTGTCTTGGGGAGTTTGTCACGACAAGGCGTGCAAGTGCTACGAGCTGTTGTCGGGCTTTCTCGCTTGAACTCGAGTTAGAGTTCTAGATGTTTGCTTCGAGCTGGAAGCGCCTTGTGCGACAAGGCTTCATTATCGTGTTTGCTGTTCCGGCGCCTTGACCTCTGCACCAAGTCGGATTGTCTGATCGAGTCAGACTATGAGTTTAGCAGGGATCCTTCAATGATATCCTCGGAGCTTATCGAAGTCGTGGCTTCTCGGTAGACGATGGCCAGGTCATACCACATTCTTCGGTTTGTTCGGTGGGGTCATTCTCTCCATCGTACCGGTTCCTGGAATATGTTGTGAAACCATCGACGACCGTGTCAAGCCGCTACGGCTGTCAACGTATCCCTGCGGAGCCAAATTCTGACAACTTTACTGTAGGCTAGACCTTCAATCAAGGCCATAGCTTAAAAGGCAAATCATCATGGCATTTGATCTACCGAATCAAGAATCCAATGGGAGGGTCGAGAGAGACGTTGATTGTCTATTGGATTGGACGAACCCCTGCGAAATGCACCATACCATATGACTCGCGAACCGAAAGCGTTTAATGACCGCAAGCAGAGGTGGAAACGCATCAATTGAATAGTAGTATACGTCCAAGCCAAGAACAGCCTCAGTGCATCCGTCCCACTGAGCATACTGCGCCCTTAGGTGGGAGCAGTCTTCAAAAATCTATCGTCAAATCAAAGGCACCTCCACACTACAAATTTCCGCAACCAGTCGTTGTACTCTAACAAATTGTGGGACTTACCATAATGCCTAGATCACTGCATAAAGATATCGTCCTCCTTTCCTCCCTCATGGCCTTGGTGGACGTACATCTCCGGCTCATCGTGCTGTGTCACATGCCTGAGGGTGGCCAGCCTCGTGTCGTCTCGTTGCGCATGCTGATGGCCGTGCGCTCCAGTGCCGCCCAACGCATTCATATCAAGCTCATACTGTCCGTCTTCGGCACCATGACTCGTCTGGTAGCCATCGAGCTGATGCTCGTGGCGATGATACTGATCCTGCGGCTGTGGCGGATGATGCGACATAATCTGCGGGTCGAGCGGAATATGACTGGCTGCGTCGTGGTCGGCATTGTACCCTTGGAGCTCATGCTGGATCTGGTCTTGGAGCTGAGAATGGAAGGATTGGTAATTGGTCATATTTGCAACTGGGCCTGTATGGTTCTGGGGACTATATATTTGCCCTGGCCCTGCCGCTGCGGTCATGTTCTGCTGGGAGTTATGCTGCGATAGGACCTGCTGCGATGAGTGATGTTGGGGCACTGGGTCCAGATCGTCGAAGTTGACCAAGCGCTCGATGAGCGCGTTGGGGTCGTGGTTCGCTGCGGCATTCTGTCCGTTTCGGCGTTGTTGGGGCGTGCCATCCATGGCGGACGGAGAAGGCGAGAGGCCATCCCCTGTAGGCCTCACGGTAGGGATCTTCGCTGTTGCATCTTTGCATTCTGGGCAATTCTTGATAGCGAGGCTGACAGTCTCCTTGATACGCACCCAATGGTAGTGCTCTGCAATGGCAGCCGTCGTCTTGTTGATCCCGCCATGCTGGCCAGCATGGACTTGTCGTGCGATCTCGTACTGCCGCTGTGGGTCTGCAACGACTTCCTTGTCCTTTAGCATCAGCCTCTCCTCACCGTTCCTATCCTCCTCAGCCGAGATGAGCTTGTAGTGCGTCGCCGCACTTCTCAGGCGGCTCTTCTCAGCGCGGTCGGCGCCGTTGGGATATTTGCCGTGCTTGAGGTAGAAGCGGATCTTGTCGAAACGCTCTTCCGAGACGAAGTCTTCACCCTCGGGGCCAAGGTCGCGGCCGTAGATGATGGCATCAACGAGGTCGTCCGGGTGGGACCGCAGGTTGCCGCAGGCTTTAACGCGCCCGATGCGTTTGAAGCCAAGGGCGTCCCAGATACGGCAGGAGGCGACGTTGGTTTCGTAGACGAGGTTGAAGACGGAGTAGGTGTAGCCCTATTGTTCACGTCAGATAACAGGGCCCGCTGGTATTTTTTCTGGCAAAGGAACGGGTTGAGCAGCATCATGTCATGCGCTCGGTGAAGGTTAAGGAACGGATATGGTTTGCCAAATATATCACAGGCGATGTTTCCGCTGAGGGGACATCGGCGTCATCGGCGAAGTTTTGATCAAGGAATTCATATCCTACCAGTTTTGGCGCCCACTCCAGATAGCCCTCTCCCATCAACCTCCCAACACCACGATTTCTCGCCGCATCTGTGACTAGAAAGCCTCCGTTACACACATGACTACTCCTCCCTGGATAATTTGGCTTGATGTAGAAGCTCCCCAGACAGACTCTTTCCCAGTCTGTCTTTCGCCTTTCCATTTGGACAACCTCGTCCACACTCTCAATCTCGCCCAGAAGCATGACCGCGCCGAAGTTCTGAAACCAGTAGGGACCGAAGGAGGAAAGTGGCATCGGTGCGATCATGGGATAAGTATCACCCTTTTCAATCTCGAGATTGAGCTGCGAGCAGAGATAAGCGAGCAGTGACGGAGGGACATGGTGCGGGTTGGAAAAGGGTATGAGAGTTGCGATCGTTATACGGTCACGGAGGGTCACTTGGCGTAGAACGATGGTGGGTGGGATCTGAGGCTCTGTAGGTGTTGGGTAGGGTGGTGCGCCAGATGTTCGGTAGATGACAGGGGCAGTCGGGTCCTCGAGCATCGCCGGCATCTTGGCAAAGTAGGGCTTTGGTCTCTGTCACGTGATATGGCCTCGATTCCCGGCTTGGCACCCCGGAGCTGATGAGTAAGCGAGGCTTCGGGCGCAATATCGTCTTCAGCATCAGTACGACATGGTCAGCTTGATTCCCATCGACAGGACTGCAACAGTGTTGATCCTACCTGCTCTAGCAGATCCCGTGACTCAAAGGGCTCGGCGCTCGATCGGGGTCACTGGGATATTCGAGGGCGGCGGACTTTGCAGCACGAGGTGCATCCGGTGATGAGATGTAGACGGGAAGTTCTCAAACCTACGGAAGTTTTTCTGAGCTCGCCGCCGCGGCTGCACTATCCTCGAAAAGGCAATGGGTCACTTCATCGTTTTTTCTTCTCCATGAGCTCGACATATTGGGGAAGGACCGAGGCATCACTCAAATCCTTGGCCTGATTCATAGTCATTGTGTGAAGATGCTGGTGTGATGGTGATCCTTCTAATTGATCTTCCCCTTAACTATGCTGTTCGCTGGTCGGCCCTCTCGTGCGTGCTGTTGCACCTGTGGTGATGTAGTAAAAGGATTGATCGTGACTCAGGCCACCTCATCAGACTTGCTCTCCACGTCCAATTTCTGCTCGGCGTTGTTCTCGACGATGTTGTCCTCTTCGGTATCCATTACCACGTCTTTCCCCTCTCCACTCTTCTCCTCCTCGACCTTCTGCTCTCTTACTTCGAAGCTTCGGTAGTGGCCCCATTCCTTCTTGTACAGCTTATCGATCTCCTCTTCTTCGGCACGTTGTTCTGCTTGATGTCAGCTAATCGTCTCTGGCACTATCGCACAGTAAATTTGAGATTCTGGAGTCTAGCACTCACTCTGGATCTGAGCCAGGAAGGACACGGCAGGCGTGGGCGTGGACTGGGCGAGACGCTGCTCGTTTCTCTCCTTGATGATGCGGCGAGGTATGTTCCCTTCGTCTTGCTCTTCCTTCGTGCACGGCTTGCCGTTCAGTGAGTACGACATCGTGATCCCATCGGATATCGGGCCTTCTTCCTCTGCCTCTTCCTCTTCCACTTCCTCGATCAGAGATCTCTTGACACGAGTCATAGCCATCTCAGCCAGTCCCTCAAGTCGTGCCCCCTTGTCCGCGGCCAGACCCCGGTCACTCTTCGGCATAGATGATGGATATCTTCTCTTGAAAACTTCTTGCAGAGCTACTGCGCGTTCGTTGGATAATCCTCCGCGTCCCGGCTCGTCGAGCATCTCGCCAAGGATCTTGCGCTCCTCATTTCGCTCGTAAAGCGCGTCCTGGCGAGCTTGTTCGTTGCAGCCACTCATGGTCGGGAATGCTGCAAAGCGTTGAAGTATGATGCGTGATGTGTACAGACAAGCTAAGCAACGTGTGGGAAACGCTGAAGCTTGAGAAGTGGTGATTGATACCAGCAGCGCGAGGTGAGAAAATCGCATTGTTGCGGTGGTAGCTGATTCATCACTGTAAGCGAGAGAGGACTGTGAAAGGAGATAGAGAAGTACGTCATCTTGACACTTGTGTGAGAGTGTTGACAGACTGATCAGACTGGAGAATGCCAAGCCCAACACCAAAAGCCAGGTTCAGGAGAACATCTATATACTTTATAAGGGTCAGTCAAAGCCTGAGGACCGAGTAATATGATGCTTAAGCGGAGAGGGAGGTTTATAGCTTCGGTCAGTACCCTGCATGAGATTTATATGTTACTTCCAGTTATGATGTTCTCACTAGGAGTTTCGTGGCCGAGTTGGTTTAAACGTTGGCAATCATGGCAGTCATGTGGATTTGGGTTTAGTCTAACTAAACGATGGCAAACATGGCAGGCTGCGGATCTCGGTTTACACCACTCTCCACGACTCCCTAGGAGTGACCTAACGCAGGTAGGGGGGCGAGAGTTTCCCTATCATCCGTCCTTATCCTTTTTGTATTTTTGTTTGATGATCGATCACCCGTTGTTGTTGCGAAAGGCACTGCAAGCTTCTTTCCGGACGTAACATGTGATGGCGGGGAGGAGTAGAGATGTTTTGAGGTTCCCGGTTCAAATCCGCGCCACCTTAGTTGATTTTTCGAGAGAACAACCGGAAGTCTCCGGATTATCTCTGGCTCCGGCAGCAGACAACAACCAACACCTGTTATGAAGATAGTCCAGTCAAGGATCACTAAAAAACAAGCTATTAATATCATCGGTATCAAGCTTGACATCGTCCTGGCGCAGAGTCTTCGTTGCAATACAGCCGCCCCATCATTGCAACTTAAAAATTCAACATCGTGTCCATACAGATGCGGCAAGCACCGCAATCCGGTATTGAGCGCGCAGCTTGACTTTCGAAGCTCTGACGCAGGATTCATCGTAATAGGTCCCCTCTTAGTATAATTGTACGTTCTGACGTCTTGCGCTCTTAAAGCTAGGAAAGTTAGTAATACGTGCAAGGCTTTTGACCTGTTGTCTCTTAGCAGGCTCGGCATCCGAAGTTCTTCCTAAGATCCGTTCTGCAGCCCACGAGTAGGCTCGGGGAAGAGTTGCTGAAAGGACGGGTAGTGAACCCAGCAGCCGAGCGGCTAATGGACGAAGAACCATTGCGGATCCTGCGGGCCCCTTGCATGTCCATGTGAGACTCCTTCTTGGATGGTAAATGCGAACATCTCAAGCTAAATGTCGAGTGTGCTTCCATACAAGATGTAGGGAGATCATGATAAAATTTTCAAGCCTGCACTACGAAAGTATTCGTCTTTGCTCCTGACTCAGTACTCCAGGTCTACACCTAGCGCCCGAGGAGCGAAATCCACGCTCCAAGGATTGGTCCTCCGAGGAAAAGCATCGAAGCGCGAAGGGACTCCTATTGCAAGAAACAAGTGGGTTTCTGATCGCTTCTCGGGAGAAGGCGGAAGCAATGCACAAACAATTGCATGCTCTTCGATGATTTTTCACGACACTTCATCAAGCGTTATTCAATGAAGAGACACCTGATTGGACATGATTTGAGAACCAGCCAAGGACCTTGCTCCGCACCACGTTAGTACTTTCGCTTTTCTATTTCGCGACGCGCCAATCGCTTATACTGCTGTCAGCTGTTGACTGTCAGCGAGCGCTAATACCACACCCGATCGAATTTTCCTACCGCCGAAGCGCCAGGATGTAAGCTCGTCCATTTCCTTGTGTTACATCACGCTCTTTTGTTTCCCTTGATTCCACATGATCTTCGTGCCATACTGCAGTTGCGATGCTTTCCCTTCTCCTTGTTGGTTCCCTATTAGCATCATTCGTGTCCACGAGCCCAACGCCCGTTGATGCTCTCTCGCTAAGAGCCCCAAACATCAGTGCCACAGATCTACCTTGGGGCCCCAACGACTTCAGCATCATCATTGCAGGGCAGGGGCCGAACCCTCTGGCGCGGAAAGCGTGCTATGTGAGCGCCGTCAGCATGCTTGCCGCGCAAGCAGCGCAGGATTTCCACGGCCGACTACGCAGCCCTCGGGTCGCCTTCACCCAAGCGCAGTATCCCGATCTAATCATTCTAGTGGCGGGCGCCGACAGGTCTGACTGTATTCCGCGGCGCTATCTGCTCTGGGGCATGGCCCGACTGATGAACCACCTGGTGTCGGGGAACGACTTCCGCGACTCCTTCTTTGTACTCAAGTTTCAGGGAAGCCTTGTAGGCAACATCTACATTGGGCCCCCTCCGCAGAGGGTCGGGACCGGCAACGAAGCCCTGATAGCTTTGGAGCCATCCATCATCGACCAAGCGAACGACACAACAGCGACCTTAATCAGCGTCGATGTGCTCTCCTTCCATTTCCAATTCTACGGTCGCTCGTTGACCATCTCAGACGTCTTCATGGGAGCCATCGGAGCCCTCATCGAAGCGGCTCAACCTGCCAGCGACGAGAAACTGCGAAGCTTCATAGGGTTCTTTCAACCATACATGGCGGTCTACCATTGGTTTAGCAGTCCCGCTGGGCCGTCGTCCTTCACTTACAGCATGCTGATCCGGTTGATCGAAGCGTCCGCGATGTTCGCGCTCGAACAGATGGATTTCCATCAGCTGCGTGTCTTGGTGACGAACGGCACGCGGGAGGTTGGGGGGGGCGGATACTTCACTGCCTGAATGCTGGCAAAATAATATATACGCACGGCGCTCTACGGAGAAACGGGGAAAGGTTGGGCACCTGAGTCGGAGAGCATAACTCGGGCAAAGACTTGAGTCATCAACTTTTTTCCTGTGGTAACCTTGCAAGCTCCGTCTTTGCCAAGCGGCATCAATGGCTTAGGTCGGAGTCGGAAGGTGATAAAGAAAGACGATCTCCGAGGACAGTGGTGATGCAGCCGAGCAAGAATCTGTAATGTCGCCTGAAAGTCTGACAGTCAGTCTGATCCTGTTAAAGTCGACTTCCTACCAGTCTCCTCGCTATCTATTGGCCCGTGTTCTGTCGCACGATACCGGATCTCGCGGTGTCTCCTGGCTCACGCACCTTCGACTTCGCGAGTCTCTACATTGCTTTTCCAGCCTCTTGGGAACAGGCTAGGGAACATTTCCGTGCATCATGTGATTTGGGCTCATACACAGAATGTCCAGGAACCCTTGAAGCTCTCAGGGATAACATAGACCAGTCCACCTGAAGTACCTATTACTATTCTGCCATCAGGAAACCCGCTATCAAACAAACTTTTCCCCACATCCACCTATTAACTCCCCCAGCATCTCACCCCAAACCCACACGCCCACACCTTTCCCCATCAATCCACTCCACCTCAACATGTCCAACCGCCTCCCGCCCTCAGAACATTGCGATCGGGTTCGTCGCGTTCGCCGGCCTCGCCTGCGTCACGTCCCAATGCTCCACAATGCACGTCCCATCCATGCGATAGATATCCGCCAGCGCAATCGGCTCCGGCACCTCATTAACCCTCACATGTATCAACCCGACATTATTATCGAAATTGTATCTTAACACGTCGAACGACGCATAAGGCAGGATGCCGTTGAGCTTGGCTTCGTTGGGGGCGCGGCCCTGGGCGTCGAAGGGGTCGTGCTCGATGAGGTCGGCGGCGACGTAGGTTTCGAAGGCGAGGGTGGCATTTTTCTGGGTGTAGAGGGCGGAGACAAAGGCGGAGAAGAGGGCGCGTTGTTGGGACTCGGTGGCGGGGGAGGGGGGGCAGTAGGGGGGGGAGGGGGCGGGGTGTCCGTGGTTGGGTGCTGGGTAGGGGGCGCGGGGGGAGAGGGGGAGGGGGGTGGGGGAGGCGAGGAAGGTGGGGGTCAGGAGGGCGAGGGTGGTGAGGAGGGTGGTGAGATGCATGTCTGGTGATGGGGGTGGGATGTTGGGAGATTGGGTTTTAGGGATCTGGATGATGGAAGCTCAGGTGGGTGCGGTGATGGAGTAATCAGCTCGAGGGAAAGGCTGCAGATGATATCCGAGATGACTGAGACATCGTGGAAGATGCGAAGAGGATCCATATGTAAGAGCGTGCCTCACTTCTGACGTGAAGTCAGAAGTCGCGACTCCGCGTAGCAAAAGTGGGCCACCGAAGCAGTCTTCGTTGACCGACCAAACATCGAGATGATCAATGGGAGCGCGAGGTCGAGCTTCTTCGCGGGAAGTACTTACTAAGGAGGGGCATCGGCCGATGCTTTGGTGGAGAAGATGTGCAACCATGGTCGGCTCGTCTCGGGCCTGACGAATCCCTGTACGTCGTGAACCGCTGCGATGGAACGTCGCGTGCAAGCCGTGCAGATCAGTTAGCAATTCCAAAACGCTTGCGAAGTCTTGGTTTTATATTTTATTTTTTAATCCCACCGCGCAAGACCGCTCTGATCGACTCTAACAATTCTTCGTCTTAGGGAACAAACATCCCATGGATAATAGAACAAGCTTCGCGCTCCGATTCTATGTAATTTTCATACGATCTAACAATAGTGTAATCAAGATGTTGTATTGGAAAGATTGTGCATTCTGTGTCGCATGTTCTGTTGAGAACAAAACTTGAACTTGTTACACACACGTACAACTTGCAACAGCTGTAAGTACTACAAATCCTGATCGAAATATATTAACAAAGCAGCTTTGGAAAGCGCAAAGCAACTGAATCAATACTTGAGGTATCGAACACATCAAACCAAAAATTGCGAAAGGTGATTACAGCGACCTGGACCGATCTTGTGAAATTCGGTGGGTTGGAAACTAAAAATAAAACCAAGGATTCGCAAGCGTTTTGGAATTGCTAAAAGCGCGCCAATCGCCTAGCTTGGTCAGCGATCACGCAACGGATGCGAAAGTACCTTGGTTTCCCATGAAAGGGGTGTTTGGGGCATAGCGATAGATGCTGTAGCCGGGAGATCGAGTCTATACGTGTCGGCAAGGTAAGCCTTGACCGAACACGCATCCAAAGATTTTGATTGCTGTCCTGGGGTGAGCTACAAGACGATGCGAACTGTGTGCGTGATGTTCGCGTGATGACGTGCTCAATCCAGTGCCAACGGGCATATTCCATCACTCCAACGGTGTTGCAAAACCATTCGCGCCAACACTCTTGCTCTCTGCCTAGATCTATGTTCTATCTAAATTTCTTCAGTGGATATATCTTGGAGAGCTCATCTATAAATGCAAAGTCAACGTTACTTACTGCCACCTCACGACTTCAGAAAGAAAAATCACACTATCCACAAAAACGAGACCCAGATGTCTGGAACGAACTCAGTTGGAAATGTTCGCAAATAATTACTGGATAATATGCCTGCAGATGGTGTTAGGGGAAGACTTTTGTGCAATAGATTCCTTCACAAACTCACAATGCTATGCCAGATACACCTGTATATCATGCTTCAAGACATCCCTGAGCTTCGCCGTATCTGGTCCTCTCACCACGCAAAGCCCCACTTTTGCAGTCCTCAGCAGCGCGACATTTGCAACGAGTCGCTCTGCTTCAGACAGATTCTCTTCTGTCAAAGTCTGGAGTAGCGCTTCCGCGATCGTCTGGATCATCTGCAGCCCTCCGTTGTTGGATGTGCGATCAAGGTTCGAGAACTCCAAGACAAAATCCGTCATAATCCGCTGGAGTAGAGTCGGTAATGTACGGAGGAGATTGCTGGGTCCACCCGTGATCTCTGGTAATCGGCCAGCCATCGACAGCCAATTGTCCAGGCCTATGAGCTCACAGATGCTATCAGTCTCAGACTTGGTTGTTTGGATGACTGAGCGATCAGCTTGATATTCAGATGAATAAAGCAATTCAATTGGTGATACCGCGTGCTTGAAAGCTGAAAAACTTGCAGACTCGTAAATGCCAGAGGCGACGATCCCGCCCTTTGAATTGTGCGCGTAGCTTGGGTAAGTGTATTTCCCAGCACGAAGCCAATCCAGAAAGCGTAGTGGTGGTGACTTCATATATTGGCAATTCGTCGCGTCGGTGAACGTTTCCAGACGCTTGAGAAGGACAGAGATAGCGCCAAGACAGACTGCTTCAGAGAAGAGGTGCTTCCATGGGGTTGCCCAGTAGCCGGGAATGATGTCTGCCTGGCATAGCCAGAGCCAGTTAACCTCGCCAGTAGGCGTGATCTTGCTTCCCGCTAGCGTCGAGGCTGTCGAGCTGTTATCTTCATTATTCGGCACGTCTTCTACATGGGCGTTCTCAGATACTCTCCGAATTTTTTCCTCCGACGATCGCTCATACCTGCTCACCAGCCTCACTGGTATGGGGAGTCGAGAATGGTGTAGAGTGGTTCTTCGTCCCCACTCATCGATCTTGGCTTCTGTGTTGGCCTCATCCACAACCAAAGATTTCGCCAGAGTTGAATTCTGTCGGAAGCCGTTAGCCTTGCAAATGCGAGACTTCCAAAGATTGCTCTCTGGCGACGACCGGATGCCAGCGTTGATGTTGGCAAGAATTCTTTTCCGTACCGGCAGCTGAGCTTCAAATGCTCGGATAGCGAACAAGGATTCTCCTTTTGAAAAGCAACCATTAAATTTCTCCACGTCTGGCGCCGACCCTCCAAATTCATGGAGATGATATCGGAGAGAGCAGATCCCTTCTCTAGCATGATTAGGGCTATGCGCGTACTGCGCGTCAATATGTCAAGCTCCTCAATTACGAATATTGCCGTTCTATGCTCGTCTCGGAATGGTTCAATGAAGAAAAGTAGTGGTTTGAGAAGCTCGTTCAAAGTTCTGAATTGTTCCATTATCTCTTCAACATGGGAGTCGAAAGGTGCTTGGTTCTCAATGCAGAATTGCAGGGTGACTGATATATACTTGCACTGTTCTCTGCTGTGCCGAGTTGATTTCAGAACGTCCTCCGAGCTGATCAAAACTAGCTCCTCGTGGTAGGTTAACGGTCGTTCTGCTGTATCGAGGGGATCGGGAACAGGATTGGAAGCTGTTGGACCGTGCTGTGATTGTCTTTTAGCAGATCGGCTTCTACTAGTTAGACTGCTAGAGTGTCTCCGCGGCTCCTCCGGCTTGTCTGAGGTATGCTCATGAGCATCGCCGTGACCACAATCAGGTTTGTGAGGATTCGTGTCAATGGTAGGCTTCGGAGACAGGACCCGGACGCTCGATTTCCTCACTTCAAGCTCCTCGTGGTCGTTGCGATCGGTCGCGGTCCTCTGTCCTGCTCCTTCATCCCGTGGCCCTCTCAAGCTTGACGAGCTTGTCTTGTCTGATGTATCATCATAGTGATCAGCATCAATCGCTTCGGGGTTTTCCGCAGAGGTGAGGGCACTCCTCTCGAAGGAGGCATTGGAGTCGCGGGAGTCGTTGGACAAAGCGTCCGACTGATCGTCTTCGGAAGCAGAAGGTCCAGAACGTGAACTTCCCTGTTGCTCTTGCACGGCTCTCTTCTCTGTAGGAAGGATTCAGTCAGCCTCAATCATGTAGTCCAGAGCATTGCCTATAGAAACAAGCACTGAAAGCTCTTTTCAAGAAAACAGAGGGCAAGAAACAGTCAGGCATTCTGCGTCCTGACATTGCCAGCGCACTATAATAGGAAAATACAACAATATGACGGCATTGTGTCTAACTCTCAGCTGAGGGGTTTATAGAATACGATATGAAACCTCCATGCTCCAATTGTGACGATAGAATCCAAGGAGAAATGACCTCTTGATGGCCAAGCTAATGCGTAACGAGATCAATCGAAACCCGTGAAGCGAATCTAAAGAGTAGCCTCCTTCTTATTTGCTGCGTTCGCAATGCGTAAGCCTCGACCTCTTTTTTAGTGAGTACCCGCAGTACGATAACGTAGTCTGTTCTTTCTTCATAGCGCTCGTTGCCGGCGGCTAAAGCTTCCGGATTGACGAGTTTGCGATCTATCTTTGTCCACCGAGCATCAGGCGGGATATGACGACGCCCATCTTGAGCCAACCTTGCAGGGGCTACACCTTCTCTGATAGGATTCGAGTCTTCCGGAAATGTTGCGCTCGGCTCTCGAAGAATCCTTCTAGGCGGCACTGGAGTGGCCGGAGGGTTTGTTGGAGACTCAAGCTTTGGACTACAGCTACGGTCGCTTGGTGTAGACGGTAATCTCGGAGGTGATGCTATGGTAATCTTACGCTTTTGACCAGCACGTGGACTAGGTGCTACTGCTTGGATAGAGGGTGAGTCGATTGATTTTGGCGGTCCGCTCAAGACTGGGGCATTGCCGTAGATAACCGGATGATTAGACTGGACCAGCGGGATCCTCTCCCCAGCAAGGCTAGGATTGCGGCGACGACCTCCTCCAAAAAGCGAATGTTCGTCAGGTGAGGCACTTGTGCGGCGTGGTCTGTTTTCCCCGTAAAATTGATTTCTAGTCGCACCATCAACTGAACTAGAGTGATCCGATTCCGAGGCTCCGTCACCCGGAGGCTGTCTACTTTGGTTTAAGTCGAACGAGTCGGTTCGATCTGCTCGGGATCTGCGTCGAGATCTTTCCTTTTGCCTTTCTTTGAAGATCCGCTGCCACTTATCTACGACGTAGTCCGTTCGGGAATCATCATCATTTCTTTTTCGGTGATCGACGGGGAAGCGGGTCTTATTCGGGCTTTCAATGGTGTCCTTATGTTCCTCACTTGTGAGAAGTAGCTGACTCGTCGCCTCATAAGAATCAACATCGATATTATGCTGAGAAGATTCTAGCTGACGCTCTTCAGAAATGTAGCCTCTAAGGTCCTGCTTGTCGAGGAGACGCTTGGCGTTCTTTCCCATCACGGGGAATCTCCTGGTCGAACGCTTCTTTAGTGTAGGCGTTCGTGGAGGTGGATCATGTTGGCTGCTAGCGGCTTTTGCCATTGGAGGTCGAATATTTTCTTCTTTGGGCTTTGCTATCGGCAACACGTTCTTTGAGCGTTCGGTTTTCCCTGAACTTGCCAGTGCTTGCAGTTTCTTCCGTAGGACTGAAAGTTTTCGGCTTGACCACGCTTCCTGCGGTGGCTGTGGGTCTGCAAGATTCGAGTCATTTCGATCACGGGTGACGCTTCCGTGACAATCTGATGGTTCCATGGAGAATAACCATTCCCCATCTTGAGGTCGACGTAAGTCATTGAGAGAGCTTACGTTACTGTCGATCGACTTCTCTATGACCACTAGGGCTCGGAGGCCTGTGGTATACTCTTGAGGCGGTTTGTCAGATGGGGTTTTGCGAGTCTGCCGACGCCTTCTGGTCTCATTTGTTGGGTTGGGCTGATGCCTTATCTCTAAATGCACGCTTGGTACCATACTCTTGTCGCTAGACGATCGAATCCACGATCCTTCGTCCTCCTCGTAGTGCCTGCGGTCCCGCTGGTCATATCTGATGCCAGCGACGACCATTGTATCTGACATTCGTGCTAACCAATTAGGATCTAAAGTACCATGCTTTGCTTGAATGCCATGAGTCTCAAAAGGCTGTTTCGGTGCAAAATGGATCAATGCGCCCAGAACCGGATGCCGCGAGCTGGTGATTGTTCCTGGGCTACCTTGCATGGAAAGTGTTTGCAATTCAAAAGACACGTCTGTACATTCCATGCCCCCCCTGATGGCTAAGGCGATGACGTCTCTCATCGACAGCTGCATTGGTACGACTGGTAGATCAGTAGGGCATCTGTCTGCATCACCTTCAACCATCTCATAGCGTAAGGACATCCCGCTAGCATACTGAATGGTTCTGGTGAAGGATACCCAAGAAGCCTCGCCAGCTATTGATGATCGCCTAGCCTTTGAATTCGATAGACCCAGGCTCGGTAGTTGATGCCCTTGCTCGCTGTGAGCTTCCACGGGAGATGACATGTCCCAAACATCACGTAACAGGCTGATCCTGGGAATAGAGTATACGATGCGGAAACGAAATTGAGAGTATTCCCAGACGCGATGGCCTTGCCCGGGCATCGTGACGTAGACAACGGAATCGCATAATTGAATCAATTGACCTGATAGCACGTATTGCTGGGTTGCCTGAGCGAACGTTACCAGAAAAGCAACGAAAGCTACCGCTAGAGCCGCTATGGCAGCGATGGTGCTGGCGTCCATAGTTGGCCCTCAGTTGATGAGTTGGGAACCCAAGGCTTCCGAACTCGGACCATTGGTCATGAAGGTCATCCTCACTCCGTGTGTGTTCCAACCTGCACACCCAAATCTTTACTCATGCCGATAGATTCGTAACCTACTCCACGTTAAAAGCAATCGTAGCCCTGCGTTCGGGCCTCAAAAGGCTAAGATAATAGGTCGCCCGCGGGCCTGCATTGTTCGAGATGCCCCAAATGATATCGTGTAGACGCGTAATGCTTTGCACTGTGTCTGTCGGATGACCCTTTCAGCCTTGCTCAGAGGGAATATCAGTTGGAAACCCAGCCTGCATAGCAAAGTTCGAGGATGTAGCGATCTGCATGACCGCTGCAGGCGGTAATTCAGCCGCATCACGTCCGCTGTGCCACACGATATGATGGCTGCCCGAGCTGAATCGGAGATCGCTCGAAGGTTCAGGGTGGATAGACTCCTTCAGTGAGCCATTGGCGAGAAGACCATGGCTCTGAGAACATGTTTTCAATCAATCCGTCTAGGTAAGAAGGGGTAACGAAAAGACCCCAACCAGCCCTATCGGCTAAATCTCGGAGTCTTCGGCCTCTCGCCTATCGAACGACTCGAAGGAGGTCGTAGAGGCCTTCTTGTAAAAGCTACTCCCAACGGTTCTGCAAGATGCATCGTTTGAATAGCGCCCCTCGACCAACATACGTTGAGAGGCTTTGCTTTCAGGTAGCGACCGATTTTTGCCATTTTACTTTCTCTTTCGAGCGATGTTCCTACCTGCTCTCATAAGAGACTGAGATTCTCGACAACGTTTCTGACTGACTTTATCAGAACGCTGTCGAACTGATAATCTGTTCGATAAGTGAGTGTATAACGTGTTTAAACAACAATGCAAACATAATGGTTCCATTAAGTGTGTGTAAACTAGCAAGCACACAGTCTCATAAATACAGAAATCAGCCCTACTCGTAGAAGAATCTATTGAAGCTTTGCCTCAAGGTGCTCTAGCCGACAGACTTGTATTTCGAAGGTCTTCTCAAGGGTTTTACATGCGGATGTTCTGTGCGAACGTGTGGAAGAACCGAGAAAGTACGAAGGATCAGTGTACGGCTCTCTTCATTTTATGTTTGCTGTCTCTCCGCCTGCAGTCGAGAGTCTGATGCATCAGCTTGAGTCAGTCGTATTGTACTGTTCGAACTCATAGAGCATGCTGGCACCTACATGTCGCAACAGCTAGAGCCCAGAGAGGCAGAGGGATGATATTGCTATGGTCTTGCCAGTCGTCGTGGTGCCTTTCGCTTGGCGTGAACAAGTAACCAGCATTCTGGATGGCATGATGCGTGAACGATTGCCGGAGCTAGTGCTATAAGGATCAGGGACTTTGATGGAGTTGTGAATGGTATGGCTTCGAGCACTGGGCTTGGGGGCCATTAAGTACTGCTAGCCATGTCCAGTGGTGGTGGTGGGTACTTAGAGTAGAGTTGTGTGGATGAGGTAAGGAATATTGCTAGTTTGAGAGGCAGACTCATAATTCTTGGTCGGAAGAGGATGGAAGCATCGACGGATTTAAGGTATGGATAATACACCGCATGAATAGAGGCAGTTCAGAGCGGTCTTTCCGATATCTACACCAAAAAAACAGTGACGATGAAGAGTCAGAAAGACATGCGATCGAACCGAAGTCCGGAACACTTTGACGTTTACACGCTATCACGCTGGGCAGCTTGACCAACGTAGAGCCATCGGCAGATAGACAAACGGTCTCTTTGCACGGACCTTTAGTGTCCAGATACCCTCATTCATGGGTTCAAAGAAAACCCAGCCTGAGATTAAGTCACCCCTTCCCCCTCTCAACGTCCTCACATCTCCTCCCCGCTCGCCTCATATCAACCGCTTTCTCCAAAAGCTCCCACTGCACTTCAGACAGCCTAACCCCATCTAAGCCCGGAGACTTCGCATCCACCACGCCTTCCTCATCGACCTAGATCACCATCAGCAAAACATGCCTCTCCCGCCCCACGGGACTTTTTCAACCTTGACCCATTTTCGCGGAAACGGCCGCCTCCATAACGGCAGTAAGAGGGGGCTGTCTCGTTTCATCTTGATGGATTTGTGGACTAGAGGGTTTTGGGAACGACTGGTGGATTGTCAGTATATGAAGAGGAGGGAGACTTGTTGGTTTACCGGTAGCTTTTGAATTGGTAGATGCCTGTCAGTATGGCGGCTATGCCGAGACCAAGGTAACAGCAGCTGGTGAGGATGATTCCATCGCGTCTGCCTCTTTGGTACTCGGTTGATGACATGATAGCGAAGCGTACACGGAGAAGCGTTAATAGATCATAGAGAAGGCATAAGATAGCTTCTATAATATCGTAATGCGGATATCAATAGTTGTTTGATGCCAAAGCAGAGTTGAAGAGGTTGTTGTACGGAAGTGGCTGACGGGAGGCTGCAGCCATTGAAGTTTTCGGCTTGGGATTGAGTCCATTTGCGATTCGGCAGGCACGATGGACAACGTGAGCACTGAAAGGAGACCAGCGGTACCTTGGCAATTCTTCGGATGGCCCAATTGTGGTCTCGGCAAAGCGTCAATCTGTCAATGACTCTGACGCACGACATTACATCCACTTCTTCGCCTACAAAAATGTCCATATCGAAGTTCGAAAACAGATTTTATTCGAGGCAAAATTCTCTGACATCTGACAAATGAAAGATCGGCAGTGTAAATCACTGAAAGGGAGTAGCAGATTTTCAGATAGGACAGTGTGCAGACACTTGTCGAATCTCAAACCTTGAGCCGCGCATTAAGAGACAGAGGTTATCTTTGAAAACTCGGGATTCTCTTTCGTGCTTCTCTATCACTCGGGCAGCAATTCTTCGAAGCTTGAGCCAATACTCTTCCACTGATTGCATTCAATATCCGACTATCATCATGATCTTGAGTGCAGATCTTGAATCCTGTACTAAAAAAACCTTTTGACTATCGCCAAGCTCTCATTCGTATCGAAGGTAATCGCAAGCGCCACTGCCGCATCGAGAATTTCAGTAGACACTTCACGATGTGTCAGATTTGCAAGGATGAACTCGTCTTCCCACCGGCTTTTATACCTCCAGTCGCTCAGGTCACCTAAACCAGGCGCGATGATGTCGAGGTGCCGATTTTGCAGCGATTTCACACTGGCGCAACCAACGATAGCGTTCTCTTCGACCTTCCCTCGGATAAGAAACTCGTTCCGTGATCTCATTTCCAAGTATTCGTTGTTTCTCAGACCGGGCAAATGGTCCCGAAGCTCCGCAGCGGAGAACATGTCTTTGCAGGCAGCTGGACGAATCACGAAGAGCTGCCCCTGTTCTCGATGTTCAATGAACAGGATCTTGAGCGCTCTGAGCAACGAAGACGTGGTAGAGATCCATCCTGTGGGCTGCCGCTTATATTTATTAAGGTGGTACGGCGTTTCATCTTCTAGCCGTTGGCGAGAGTATGCTCGTTCTGTCTGGCTGCTCGAAACACATACTTTGGCTTTGAGGAACAAGAATATTTACCAAGCCTCTCTCTGACTGGGGAATGTGAGAGTTACTGTAAAAAATGCGAACGCAGTCACTTACACTCGTCAAGCCAGGTCGACTGAATGGAAGTTCGACCGAAGAGTTGCTCCGTATCGCACAAGCTGTTGTCTGGCTGCTGCTGCCCTAACTTCTGCTCCGCACTGGACAAGCTGCTTTGCTGCTGCAGACCCAGAATCTGCTCCTTAGTTGACAAACTGTTTGCTTGCTCAATCTATTCATTTTGCACTAGCGCTGAGTTCGAACATCGGAAGGAACAAGAATTCTGTCTTGCATAAATGGATATATGCTCCGCACCATTCGATAAGGACTCTAGTTTTTAGGTCGTGTGTACTGAATGATATATGATGATGACGGTGTGTCTCCCAAATAGACGGGGACCCAGCCTATGCATGTGAAGAGCGTCCAATGCCAAAGCGTCAAAGCGTGATTGCGTCAAATACCGGTGAGTATCCGGCCTGATCCGTATCAATAAAGAAAAGCCACCGCTCTGGATGCAGAGATATAGGCTAGTCATTGCGCCAGTGCGAGCATCCGGGATGGCTGCATGTGAATTCATAGGTCCCCCAGTGTAGGCAGCGGAGGTCCGAGAGGATTCTGTGGAGGGCCTGTGGTGCTCCACTAGATATACGGGTCACAGTTTGCGTCCTCTAAATCTGCTGGGATTGCGGGCGTGGCAGAGAGCACTGGGTAGAGAGTGCCAAATTCCTTCCAAGGTTGCTTGCCAAATAGTCCATGTTGATCAAGCCAGATGCCCCGTTCGATATCTGGTTGACATACAAACGATTTAGTAGTAGTGAGCGGATTAGACGGTAATGAGCTGTCTTCCAAGGGGGCCTGACAAGGATGGTATGCTTGCGATAGTCGATCGAACGTAGTATATCCGCCATGGCCCAGGTATTTGGTATGATGGAGGACGTGGTCTAACAAAGCTAATGGTTCCGCTCGTCTGGCAGCATCTGTGTGCTTATGTTTAGTCTGATCAAGCTCGTGTAGGATGATGGATTGCTCCGGGTGAACCGATGTATAAGAGTGCCGACCCAGGCGGATGCCCCTACCAGGGTACTGCAGGGTGACGAAGCTCCTCTATCTGGGAGCAATCCAGGTAGTAGTCGTGCCAACGAGCAGCACTTGTAAGCATATTTTGGAGAGGGTTCAGCTACAAAGGATAAAATTCTCGGGTCAAGACTCAACGGTGAGCCTGCCAAGAAGAGTATATTCACGGTGAAGCTGCTGCGAAAGAGCACCGCCTCTGCTCCTACAGGCAAACCTTTAGCACCATTCTATTAAAATACCGGCGTCAACATTGATTAAGGAAGCATAGCTAGGGTTATGCAAGACTTCACACACAAACCCGGGACAGTTGCAGCTTCTGAAACTACTGGGGCAACCTCAAGCTCTCTTCTTCGATCATCAGCCTTGTATATTTAGAGTCAATTCGAGGACAGATAGTGGTACTCTGTTCATTCAATGGTATCATGATGCCGTAAGGCGGAGCGTCCGTGAACGCCACTCTTGCTGGTAAATGACGCGCATCTCCATCAACCATAGCTCACGTGATTGACAGTGCCATCTTCAGCAAGGTGCACATTCAACCTTCCTTCCCTTATCAGCCCGGGACCATACTCTTGTCAGCTCAGTAAAACCTACCTATCCGGCTTATGATCCTGAGTCTTCATAGCTCCCGGCTCAAGGACACGGTGCTCTTTGGGCAGCTCTTGTTTCGCAAAGCTCTATCGAATAATCAGCCCGAAGATGGATATCCCAGGAAGACACATACTGTGGCGTCACTGGTCGAGTCGGAGAGCTTCTTGCCCATCAGCTTGTTCATCCATTTGCCTTGCTGGTCGTCTCCCGAGGTCATTCTCCCGGGTACTACGAGAGGCATATTGTTTGTAGTCTATGGAATGACTGTCGGCACAATAATCGATGGGGTTGGATGGACTGGTGTAGTTCTGGGACTCGTCAGCTCTTGCCAATTCTGGCCAAGACTCGGCTTAAGGTTAGTCCGAGGCCAGCACTTACAGTTCTGAAATTGCCGCTGGCATAAGGTAGCTGCCTAAGGTAGGCACCAACATTATTATCTTCGAGTGCTGGTCGCGCTCTAGAAGAGTAGCCCGGCATGGGCGTCTCGGGACGGGACAATCGTTGCGCCGCTGATAATGGAGTCCCTCTTCAGCAGAAGGAACTCTACTATATAACCTTTCGTCGCTTCCAGCCGCATCACCCATTGTCTTCACGTATCTTACCAGCCAATAGTCCTACATCACCAACTTACAGCATCAAAGTGGACTCTATAGCACCATTACCATGAAAGTCCTCCTCCTTGGGGCAACCGGCAATCTCGGCTCCCGCCTGCTCCCTGCCCTCCAAGCTCACGGCCACAAAGTTGTCGTCTTCGTCCGCTCCGAGTCCAAATTGAAGCAACTAGTACCCTCCAGCGTGGTCTCAAAGGCGACCATAGCGACTGGGAATGCTAGCAACTCCAATACTGTGCGTGAAGCTCTTGTCAACAACCGCTGCGACGCGCTTGTCAACAGTGCTGGCCAAGCGTCCATATTTCCCTGGCAAGATCCGCGCATGCAGGACATCATACAAGCGGTGACCACGGCCGCGGTGGAAGCAAGCAAGGAGATGGGTCGACCGATCAGGGCGTGGTTTCTGGGTGGGATGACTGCATTAGATTATCCGGGATTCGGGGGAATTAGGCTGGCGAGATAGTACGTGTCTACCCTTACTCGCGAGAAAAAAACTGTATATCTGCGGACACGCTGACGCTTTCGAAGTTTCCCCATGTTCACCGAACACCTCCATACCTTGGCTCAGCTTCAAGCCCAATCCCCCGAGCACCTCCAGTGGTCACTCTTTTGCCCCAGCGTCATGCTACCAGCCTCCAAAACCATCGAAGCCTTGGAGACCCCACATGGTAATCCTCTGTTAACGGCAAAGGATGAGCCGCCTAGTTTCCAGAATTTCTACATCAGCTGGATACCGTTCTTGGGGCCCTTGATTACTACCGTGGGCAATGCAGGGCGTTACAACACGACCTTGGAGGATTGTGCGGATTTCATAGCTGCGGATCTGAAGAGTGGGGAGAAATCATTCGTGGGGCATAGAGTCGGGGTCTATGATGCTGGGAAGACATGAGCTGAGGAACGGGATCAATCCGATACTAAAATGCTTTGGCTCTTGCGCCCAACACTGTACAAAGCATTGTCGGAAAGCGCTGTTCGAAGTTCACAGGATCTCAATGCTAGGGCTGCTTCAGTATCTCCAACGTATAGCCCATGCGCTGGCATGATACGCTTTTCTGGAAGCACTGGTGTCTTGGTACTAGCGAAATGTATCATGTCGAAATACTAATGGAAGAACAAGTAGTGCATACTCATTGCTGAACAGCCAAGCAGTCACACTCTATCGCGTCTCTGATTACAGTACCTAGAGAGAGACTTGGAGGAGCAAGAAAGAAGACTCAGTGGGTATCGCGGCCTTGCGAGACAGAGTGGCTCCATATTGGCTGATTCGCGGGACACTACTATGGAAATGCTGTTCATCATCTGTACTCGCAGACTTCCGAAGGCCATACAGCATCGTGCGGCTTGTCATACCTAGTTTACCGACGAACCGTTACAACCTTGGCTCCAAATATCAACAGAACGCAATGCTACATGGGGCTTTTCGGTATATAATATACATCTCCTCCCACTCTCCTTCGGTAGTGTTATCCTTGGGATGCGCAGATCGTATTCGCAGCCCCGGGTCAAGTGGTTTGTCCGCTCTCTTCACGATCTCTAAGTTCAGAAAACTGCTCGAACGATGAAGGGACTTAAATTGCCTCATGAGTCATTATCTCATCGTGAGCAACCAAAGGGTTCCCTTTCCTTTCCCCTCCGTTCCTTCAACCACCTTCCGTCAATTTTACATCCAAGGACAACAGGAACAGCTATCTCAGATCCCTCCTTCAGCTCCCGATACCACACCCTTCACAATGTCATCCAACCAACACCCGATCACCACTCCACCTCCAACGGACTCCAAAGCCTCCCACACCACGAACAACAGCTCAACCCAAGCGCCCCTCCCCTTCCCCCACTCCTTCGTCAAAATCTGCTCCCCCTCCCATAACGACTCCCCCATCTTCACCCCCCACCTCCATTTCTTCTACGGCGCCCTCACCTCCCCCTCCACCCTCTCCCACATCCTCCACCTCCCCCACCCGCCCGTCCTCCACCCCGCGAAAATCCTAGGCTACCAACTCAAGCACTGGGGACCGCTTCCTGCGCTCGTGGACGGCGCGCGCGGGGATGCCGTGCACGGCGTGGCATATGAGGTGCGGTCACGGGAGGAAGAGGCGGCGCTGAGGCTTTATGGGACGGATTGGTATGGGAGCAGGTGGTGCGGGATTGAGGTCGAGGGACGGGGGATGGTGGTGGGGAGGACGTTTGAGTGGGTTGGGGGGAGGGGGTTGCTGAGGTAGGGTGGTTTTGAGCTTGGGGGCGATGGTGGGGAGGGTGGGGAAGTGTGGGAGATATGCGAAAGCTTTGTGTTAGAGGTGGAGAGGGTATGGTGGGTGTATATTCGTTTGTCACATGTCGTTGTTGTTGAATCAAAGAATGTTGTGTTTGCTTCGAATCCGGTAACCACCAGCACGTAAGACTGATATAGCGCTTCCTTTCTTCTTGCCATAGCTCTCCCTCCCCAGAGCAACCTGTTGCCACTGCATCCCTGTCCGCCAGACATTCACAACGTGCATGCTCGCTCTTTCCGCACCACCACCTTGTTGAACAACCTAACGTCAGAACCATCGACGCAAAACCATCAAACGCTCGATATCGTGGAGCAGGTACCACACGCCCCCAAACACCCTCCTGGGCATTCTTAGATCCTACAGCAACTCCCACGACCAGACCTGAAGTACAGTAAGGAGGCCTGCAGCCACAACCTCCCTCCAACCCATCAAGCGAGAAGCGCTACTTCCCCCCCTCCCACTCCTCCTTCGGATACCCCACCGGTCGAAAGATCTGCTTCATCCGCGCTTTGATGCTTTTCTTGTCATCGGCTGTGATATCCGACGTTAGCACGCTCCTGCTCCAATGGATCGATTTAAGGGGTCGAGGAGTTGTAGTAGTTGGGAATCATCGCACCTGTGTCTCCCTCAAGCACCCTCCGCTTCTCCTCCGCAGCCTTCTTCTCATCCAGCCAAGCCTGGAGATGCGGCCCCGCTTTGCCGGCGGAGCCGGTGGAGGTGCCGGCGAGGGGGATCATTGTTGTGGGATATGCAGGGGCGGGAAGTTGGGGGTTGGATAGGAAGAAATTGATGGCTTGGAAAGGAGAGGGTCTTGAAATAATGACGGCTGAGGTTCTTGCTCGCTTTTTGGGGTGTCTGTCTGTCTGGCTGTTCTGGTTGGAAGTAGCAGAAGTGATTGAATCCTGAGGTTAGATCTTGGTTGCAATGAGAGGGGTTATGGGACTTTATAGAAGTCCAACGACATGCATGGCCTCTAAGCCATGCTCAGGATAGATATGCTTCGTCAGCGGGATGGGAATAATCTCATATCCGATCCGCCCCAGCTTGGCGCTTGTTACCTACTGGCGCGCTTATGGTCGTATCTTTCGTCAGGCGCAGGCCTGTTTGACAATGAGCGAATAGTGCGGGTGAGGGAGCGAGGCTGTGTATGAGGCTGACTCTGAACAGTCCTTTTGTTTTTTTGGATAGACGAAGTAACAAGTAGTCGGAGCGGGCGGGACTGGCGACTTGATGTTCATTGCTTGATGATTTTCACCAGTGGATCTGCCAGCTGGGTATCAGTTGCAATAGTCGACAAAATTTGTTTGAAGATGAAGAGGCGTAGAATCAGGGCCGCTTGGTGGAGAATGCAGACCGCTGTTGGGCCTGATTCAGCCTAGCGCCGGAGGTCACTTATTTCCTAAATCTTCCGTACTTTAGTTGCAGATCGGATAAGCCGCTCTAAAGCTGCGTGCACGTGACAGTAGACTTTTCTTGACGAATCAGAGCCCGCTGCGCGGCGTCATCAAAAGTCGTTCTCTCTTCACTTTGGGATCCCCCTCTAAACATATAATCAATACTATAAAAATCACATCTTTCTTGAGCACATACTTTGCTCTAATATCTACTGTTACAGTAGCATGTTATAAATTTCTATTGATGTAACAATACTGACTTGAAGACCTCAAGACCCCAAGCTCAATCCTCAGCAACTGCTTAATTAATTCCAGAGATTTCGATAACAGAGCTCTAGCATCCACAGATTGGTCTCAAATCCTGTCAAAGCTGAGTCGGAATTCACAGCGCCCAATGATATTACAGCTTAATTCGAAAAGGTGAGGTGTACATGCAACTGAGGGAGGGTAACTTTGGAAATCTGATCGTCAAGCAATGTTAGATATACTCTGAAATTACTAGGTCTGAGAGAAGACAGCATGTTGAGGAGATCGAATGCCAAAGACATCTATAGGGATTGTAGATAGGTAATATTCATGAAGACTGGGAATAGTGCTCGGAATTATCCGGCAATGATTCGATGTATATCCAGACATTTCATGTCCTAAATGGATGGGGATCGAGTGTAAGTCCGCCAGAGGATGATCGGGCATATTGCTCTACATCGAGAGGAAGAACAATCTCGGATACTGCTCCATGTCCAACACGTTGAGTGTATAATGAATGACTCTTCGACCACAAGATACCTATGATCCTTCATTCCAAAACCAAACATACGGTACGGCAACTGACAATATCTACGTCAGGCATTATCAGCCTATGCTGATGGTTCCCTTCGTAAGCAATTCCATGAGCTCGAAAGCATCTCTCGCGTTGTATTCGTGAATATAGAGACAGATCTAGGCCATTGTCGTCACTCGCCGTTTCGCCGAAGAATTGATAGTCCGTGAGCCACCGTCATGCTATAGTCATATACTACTGACAGAAATTGCACACATGTCTCTCGCACACTGCTCGGGAAACTTTTCCCGTAAACTCCGCGCCTCTTCTCTTTTGCCCTGCTCCTCGAGTATAGCAGTCAGCCTCTCTACTGTGCGGAGAAGGTCTGATCTTCCACCGGGCACTCTCGTCCTGGTTTCGAAATTGCTCCATAGAAGAATTTCCGCTTGGTCGCGTCGACCTCTCAAACGGTAGCTCAAAGCCAGGTTTTCGCACGCATTCAATGTGACTGAATGGTCGTCACCGTACACCTTCTTGTAACCAGAGATTGCCCGTGCAAACAGTGCTTCTGACTCCTCAAAATGTCCTTGTTCATCGGCCAGTACTGCCAAATGTCCGAGACTCCGGAGCACCGTCGGATGCTCCGGTCCGAGTCGCTCTTCGTCTGCAAGCATTCCGCGGCGCACAAGCCGTTCTGCTCGACTATAATGTCCGAAAAGCTCGCACGCTTGTACAAGGTCCCGCGACACGCTGCGGCTTACCGCGCTGTCAAAGCCATATTGATCTTCAACTGCCAGTAATTGTCTTTCGAAGAGCATCTGGCTTTGCTCTGACTGCCCAGAACTCTGATACGTGTTTGCAAGGTGCTCAACAAGTCGCAGGGCGTCCGGGCTGTTTGGACTCTGTGTCTGCTCTATCGTCATCAGCAGGCTCTTGTACAGGCCTTTTGCTTGCTTGTAATTGGCTTGCTCCAAATGAGATGCTGCAAGATCTAAAGTTGCTAGGACACTCATCGGATTAGTAATCGGTCTATCCTTGATCTCGTCATGTAGAGCATCGCAATGAGCCTGACGCCGCTCGTCGTCTCGCCGAAGTGCGCCATGCCAATCTACCCCGGAAGGTATGCGCAGGCTTTCCCAAATACTGCCTCGGGTGGCTAGGATAACCAACCGTCGTGCTTCCTGAAGTTTCCCTTGGTGCTCACAGACAGAACCAAGGATTGTCCATGCCAGTCTAAGTTTAAAATCAGGGAGCTGCTCATCGCTGGTCCAAAGCCGTTCTATCCACCGCAGGCAGCTTTCAATGTGTGGAAGAGCGCGACGCTCAACACTCGATATTCTCTCAGCGCCTGCACCCATGACATGCACACGCTTGATTGCTGTTGCAATCATCATTGAACCCTGCTTTGCTGATCGTAGACTATCCTCGGGTCTTTGAAGTTGTTGAAGTTGCTCGTGAAGCTGGGGAAGAAGTGAGATACAGTTGTTCTTGTTTCCTGGGGTTATAAAAAATAGCGGTTGCAATATTCTTAGGATTTGTAGCAGGCAAGGGGCTGTTGAATGAACATGGGTCAGTTATCCACCTTACAGAAGGCTGGACATCGCACTTACCTTCGTCATCGAAAGGGTCATAGCGTTCTTTTAATGTTTCCATTGGTATATCCGCATAATGAAATATTGAGCATAGGAATAAAAGCTCGGTTGCAAAAAGACTTGTCGATTCAACACTTCTCCCAGCTAGATGGAACAATGACATGCCCGTGGAGACTTCACCAACGCCATCAAGGCTGGCTTGTAAAGTCCTGCATACATTGCCTTTTGATATACCCAAGGGTGCTGAGACTACTTTGAGGTAGTCCCCGGCCTGCGCGATTTGCCCGGGAAGGCCTCCAAGCCGTTGGCTTGCAGTGATCATGCCTTTTAGTGATTCAGCACCGAAAATCAACATATTGGGCGGTGGTTCTACTAACCATACTTATCACCTGCTTCTAGTGGTTTACCACTATGCGCCGAAAAAAGTAGCTTGCTCTCGTGCACTGTCAGAGCAGTCAGTCTTATCACCAGCTCACACTGGACGCGACCTTGACGACGGGTGGTATAAAGTCTACGTCCCCAAGGTATTTGTGATAAGAGCTCAGACACATGGGTTTCATTATCGTCGTCGAAAGAATCAATGACTAGTAACCATCTATTATTGCTTTGTCGCGATAACCATTCCCTGAAGGCTTCCCCCATTATCTTCGACGAGCCATAGTCCGGATTTATCCTGCCGTTACCGTCGACTATGGTTTTCAGACCCAGATATTCGGAAGCCTGAAAGCAGGGCTGCTCTGCATCCTGGAACAACATCTTGTAATGATCTACCAAGTCCTGGACTATCGCCAGAAGACTGGCTTGCACAGACCAGTGGTCTCTTGCATCAAGCCAGAGAATGGAGGAGAATTCTTCCCTATGGCGATAGGCGTATTCAAGCGCAATTTGGGTTTTGCCGATCCCACCGATACCGTGAAGCAGCACAGAACAGCTATGATGCACCTGCAGTCCGCCGCAAAGACTAGCATGTATCTCTTCTAGCTCTGCTTCACGACCTACAAAATGTTTATTCCTATGATATGGCAAAACAGCTCGCAGCCGAAAGTCATCATTGCCTCGGGTCATACATAGAGGGCGCTCGAGATCTTCTTTCCGTCAGCGTCGGCTATTAATGTGCACTAGCAGGAGTTCATCTATAGGCTTACCAGAGCCGCAACCGAAACTCGCCCACCTCGATACAACCACGTAACGTTGCTGATAGATGCTCCGAAAGCAGCCCAGAACGGACTGATAGTTCGGATCGGCACCGTTCTTGATTTTGCATAAATTACAGTGATCCGCATCGAGTGCAACGCAGCGATGTCCGTCTCTAACACACTCATAAGGGCAAGCTAAATGACGAGGCACGACCTGTGAGTCGATAAGTATGTGTATCCAGTTTATCTCCAGTGATCATTACGTGTCTTACCGGTGCTGAGAAGCATAAGCTGGGTGAGCTCCTGGTCTCGTAGCAATAGTAGTTGCTAAGATGTGTGCTAATGCTCTTGTACTGCTCGGTTTGTATTTCAAGCCATTCCGAGTCTTTCTCGAGAAAATCGAATGCCGGAACTATCGAATTCTGTACAGCCACCACATTCTCGAGCAACTGTCGCCATGAGATTGTTGAAGTTCCATGGTGCGGCGTTCCAAAGAATACGATGCCAGTCGTCGATTGTTTGATAGCATACAGATTCTTTTCTTCGCCCAATTTGGCCCACTCTGACTGAATAAGAGCGCTCTTGATCAGAATACCCCCGAGGCTGTGACCCGTAAAGATGATTGGCCGCTGCTCGGATTGCGTTTCTCGCCGTAATGTGTCAAGATTAGCTATCATCTTCCTTGCACGCGAGAACAAAATTTTCTGCACTATATGTTGGGAGCTGTGGGCAGTCGAGTCATAGCCGTACATCAGCACTCGGGCTGTGGGGATATGTGATGGGAGCAAGTCAGATAACCAATTCACACCATTATCTGCGACCCAAGTAGCTGATCGACTCCCATATAAACCATGAACTGCGACAATGCTATTTGACGTTAGATAATCATTGCCACTGATCCAAATCTGAGATCCGACTGTTGGCTTTGCTTTGCCAGCTGGATCCTTGGATGAAGCAAAAGGAGACTTCAGACATACTCTACGTCACAATTCTCAGCGTCGTGTAATGTTTCCAACCCATAATCTGTCTTAGGGAGCCTTTGGCAGTCCAAGGGCCTTTGTTGCTTCGACTTCCAGGGCCGACGCATGACGGCCGAGCCTCAAAGGGCCGGTGACTGTGTGTAAAGCTTAAGTCTTTGCCACAGCTATTGTTGTCAAGGTTTCATGTAAGCAGATTGCCACTTCTGGTACGCCGTTCGCCATAGTCGAGATCAATAGTCATGTATGCGTGCAAGCGTCCGTAGAAATTGAAAGTCGAAGTTGAACTCGACTGAGGTCGGCGAGGCAAGGCTGAGGACGAGCCTCATGCCCGATTATCTGATGGCTGCAGTCAACTAGCCAACCAGACACAGCCGGTTCCCCGCGGAGCACCCCTAGCGGGTTTCATGCAATAAGCGTACACGGTCAGCTGACCTGTACTCTAGTTGCGACTTGCGAAGTGTCACACAAGCTCTGCCCACGACGGCTAGGACTGATGAATCCCTTCTCTAAAGTTCGTTCATGGCCGTTTGCAAAAGTGCTGGCCATCTGCCAAGCGTGTCGCACAGGGCAATCCCTCGGCTGAACCATCCGCCAAATGGCACTTGAGAGTCAATAAAGTAAGCTAAATTGCCCCCACATGACCGGCCTCGGAGACGGTGAAGCTATGGATCGTGGGTCGCACTCGTCACGGTCAATCTCCCCAGAGGAGTGAGAGTCTGCGGTTTACAGGTTGCGGCTTCATCTTGAGGAGTCAACGTACACCGAAGTAAGTCGGAATGTTGAAACGTTTGCCTTCTTTTTCGCACAGAAACGGGGCGTCCATGTATGATCGGCACTGGCGCATGCGCCTTGCGCCCCTACACCCTTTTTTCCCCACGGGGGTAAATTATCCAGGCAGATGCACATTCGGATTGGCTGCTTATTGGGGCGTGCACCCGCATTGCTGCCGAGAACCCTCTGTCCTGCCCTGGTCAGAGAAGTCGGGTCGCCTGCATTCATCTTATCTCATTGGACAGAGGATTATGTCCCATGCACATGTAACCAATCGTTAGGTAACAACACCGACCTTGGAATATTGGCATGTCACCTATCAGCGCAGCAGGATTTATTCGCCCAATGCGTTAAAAAACCAATCAACGCCCATGCATGCCCGATCTGGCATCGCTTGCAAAGTTAGGCCGATTCGTAAAGTCATCCTCCTCGGACTAGCGTACATCCATGCGAGGTAACATGCTTCTACCTTGTTACTTTAGCACCTTGGCTAGATTAGCCTCGAGCGTCTGGTGGGATGGGGAAAGGCATAATTCTTTCGCTGGTATTATCCAGATTAAGTTCGACCGTATATTTTGCCTCAGTAGTCAGATCCTATAGAGTGATTATTGTAAGCGTGCGTTGCCTGCGTGGCAACATAAATATGATGCGATGCGAAGCGACACTTCTTTAATCAACAACGCACTAAAAACTAGCGCCCGCTTACAATAATTATTCTATAGAGTCTAAGGGCAAAACTTTATAATCTAATCAAAACTTGCTCGAACGCAATTCTCAACAATCTAATAACTTAAGAACTTAACAACTTAACGCAATGCAATACTAAAGATTGATTTAAGTCTCTTGTCTATTAGTGCTTTTTAATGCGCAAGTTCTACTCTCTTAGTGCAATGCGTAGTATGTAGTGCGAACGATATGTGTCGCAAAGCACTTAATAGACAAGCGATAAATTGCTAGACAAAGAATAATAGTTAGATAGACAAGGCAACTAGGCAAGGTAAAAAGCCACGCAAATAAACAAGACAAACATCTATAGTAATTGTAAAGATAATTCTCTAAAAACTAAGTTAACAATCAAGTTATACTTAATTGTTCAAGAGCAGGCGTTATCGATAGACGTCAAACGCTCTCTTGTTATTTGGCAAGAGCATTAGACACAAATCTCGTAACATATGTCTATCTTAAAAGAAAAGATATTAACGCTTTTGTTATATTGCAAATTTAAACGTTATTTGATTTCTAGATTCAATTACTATTCTATTTAGATCTTAATAATCTAATTAATTGTAATAAATTTGTTGTTCTTGTTTGTCTACGCGTTATATTGCTAAATTGTCTTAGCTTAATTCTTTTTGATATTTAGTCTATTGTAAAACTTCTTGTTGCGTTGACAATAAATACTCTTTTTTGCGTTTAAGTATATTTTGTTTATCTTAGTTTTTACAAAGTTATTTTAAGAACTATTTTCGAGCAATTCGACAATCTTAACAATCTAAATCGACTTGTTAGCGAATTTAACAATATTTTTAAGAAGAGTATAGATATTAATTACAATAATAAAGTCAATATTAAAAATAGCGTCGCAGTTATTTTGTATAGCTTAAAAGTGCGTTGTTGTTTTGTTCGAACAATTTATTATTTTGCTTAGTATTTGTTTAATAACTATTGCAAATTAAATTATTTAATAACTAGTAACTAAAATATTTGTAAATCTAGAAGCTATTTTTTTGCAAATTAATTTATCTTTCGAAATCGATATTTAACGTATAATTAAGTTTATCTTAATTGTCTTGAGCTTCTTTGCGTAATACTTTAGCAACTTTAAATTTTACAAAACAAAGAATAAAGCAAGATTAGAAAAAATATTTTTGTTAACTAAGATTTTTAAAATCGATTTGTTTGCTTTTATTGTCGAAGCTAGATATTTGCAAAATAATATTATTGTTTTAAATAAAGTTTAATTAATATTTGTTTTTTGCGTCTTTTGCGCTTTAGTTAGAGTTGCGTCTTTGCGCTTAATTATTTAATAAACTTCGATTAATATAGTTTTTTTATTAATGTCAATTGTCTCGAGATCTTTCTTATAGTATAGATTTAAAAATTAATTGTTAAATATAGCAAAATTTAAAATAGATTTGCAAATCTTGTAATTTGCAAAGATTTAATCTTTCTTCAAAAATAATAACCTGTTAAAATATATTAATATAATATAAGATATAATATTATATATAAGATTGCTTACTTTAATTGATTTGTATTTCTTTTGCAAGTCAATAATTTACATAAATTAGACGTTAATATTATCTTGCAAAATATATCTTTTTTTAAAAATATTAACAATATCTATAGATATAGAGATAGATTCTAGAAACTTGCGTAATATATAAATATTGTTGTTTTTGTTAAAAGTTGCAAGCTATAAAGTAAAGCAATTTTATATTATAATATTAACGCAAACAACACAACTTATATTGTAATTAATAAGATATATATAATTTGTCAAATAAATAAAATAATTGTTAATTTCTATCTCTTCTTTAATTTAGAATAGAGCAATGTTATTCTCGACTATCTTTGCGCTTAAGATCTTAAGATCAGAAATTAGATAAATAAAAGATATATTATTGTCTTTGCAAAATATAAATGTAATAAGATAACTATTAAATATAAATATCTTGCGAATAAGTTGCTCAATATTTGTTATAATATATTTTTAGAAAGAATTGCTCTTAAACTTAATATTTATTTGATTAAGTTTGTTGTTATCTAATATAGTCTAATTATTATTATCTTGCTAACTTAGTATTTTTGCAAGATTATCTTTAATTGTTTAATTTGCAACTTTGTATTTACAAGCTTTTGTAATATTTTAACTAAAATAAGAGTTCTTGTTTTTCTTGTCGAAAGCTATATTAACTGTTTGTTAAATAATAATAATAGATAGATAATTTTGCAATACAATAGCAATAATATAAAAATAGTAGTTAACAATAGTAGCCAAGAATATATATTAATAGAATTAAAGATAATAAGCTTTTAGTAATATTGTTAATATTAGTATTAATTGTGCTAGTATTCTAATAAATTGTATTTTGTAACTAAAACTTGTAAAGTACTTGCTATAAGTAAACAATAAACTATAATTGTTTAATATTATATCTAGACAAGTAGTTTATTATTATTAATTTTTAAATATCAACAACAATAATATTAAGATAATATCTTAATATTGTTATTTTTCTTGCTATTTATAATAACTTTAATTTTAGATAACCTATCTCTTTTCTTAGATATAAGTGTATTTTCTACTATCTTAGATAATTGATTGTGCTTTTTTAACAATAATATAAGAACAATAATATCTACTAGAGATATTAAGACAATTACTTTAGATATTAAAATAGTTGTTTTAGAGCGTCTTATAGTAAAAGAAATAAATATTTTGTATTTTATCTTATAATTGTTAACAGAGTTTGCAAAATTGTTTAGCAAATTTTTGCTATATTATTAATTTTACTTAATATTGTAGTTTTTTTATTAAACAAAATATTTCGAAATAAAACAATTTTGCTTATATCGACAAATACAATATTTAATAAGAATTTTAATTTTGTAAAAATATTATTCGATATTTAACTTAATAATAGTCTTCGAATAATTTAACTTTAAATAATTATATAAATTTTTATTGTTTAATACTAACTTAAGATAGACAATAAATATAGTTAAATAAATTTTTTAATTTGTCGAAAAATTTAATTTGTATATTAGATTGTTTTTTTGTTTAAGAATTTTAAGAGCCTTGATATATTAAATCGACAATTCAAACAATTTAATAAATAACAAAAAGTAATTTTTGTAAAAAGCAAAAATATATTATATTGTTTATCGAAAGCTCGATAGATTTATAATATCTATTGTATATTGTTTTGACTACTATATTAGCTTATACAATTGTTACTTTTGTTTCGAAGATATTAATAATCTTCTTTTGCAACTAATTTGTCTAAAAATTGTTAAATCTAAAAAGAAACAAGAAATTATATATTTTAAAATTTATAATTATCTTATTTAATAATAGTTCGATAAATATACTGAACAAATTATTAAGATAAGCGCAAAATACAAATAAAAAGAATATTTAGTTTAGATTAGAATTGCTAATTGCTATATATTGTAAAACTATCTTAACTATCTAATTCGTTTGTTTATTTTATTTGTCTATTTATAAATAGTATACTATTAAGATTAGAAACTAAACTCTTAGTTTCTAAAATATAATTGTTTAGAATTTAGATATAAACTTGCAATTTTTGTTGTATACAAGTACTCTTAAGATTTCTTAATTAATAAGATTGTTAAGAAAAATACTTGCTTACTTTGTTGCAATATAAGTTGTCTTGTTATTTAAAACAATTACTTTTTTAAAAAAATTGCAAGTTGTTATTAAGACAATATTAAAATCTTGACATAACAACAACTTTAAGATAAAATCGATATATAATATAAAAAGATATAAAAGAATTTAGAATTAAATTAAAACTTTTATACAATTAATATTGCTTAATTTAACAAAGATTATACTCTTAATAATAAGCAATATATCGATACAATTAAGAGACAAGCTTGCAAAAATAAAAGTTCATAATTATTGTCTTATAAGTGCGAGTAAAATTAGTATAACTATTTATATTGTGCATCTGATAAAAAAAAATTCTTAAATTTCTTAAACAAATATAGTCTTTTGCAATTTGTATAATTTATAAAATAGAATAAGTTATCTTTTTTAAAAAACTAAATATTACAAAGTATAAATAACTTTCGAATTGTTATTAGAATTTTTGTTTACTTAATAAATTTAATATATATCTCGAGAAGTCTTTTCTTAAAGATTTTACTTATTTAAACAAAATATAAATAGAATAAGACTATCTTGTTAATTGTATTTTAATCGATTAGATTTAATTTCTTTTTAAAAGTTTGTTGCATTAAATTAGTTATAATCTTTATATTTGTTGCAAAGTTATTTATTTTATCTAAGATTAATAATTTGTTCTTATTATCTTTATCTTTAAGTGCAAAAAGTCTAAACAATATATTCGAAGTTATATATAATCTTTTTGTACAATAATATATATTTAGTAAAAATTGTAAAAGATATTGCAAGATATGTATAAGACAAAGATTAAACTTGTTAATTAATAAAAAAAAACAATATAATTTGTTTAACAATACTTATTGTAATCGAGTAATTAGTATAGACTATAATAAATCTTTTAATTGCTTTTATTAGATATCTAGTCTTTTGTATTATTTATACAAGACAAGCTACTTTTATTTTAAATAAATAATAATATTCCGACAAAGCTTAAAGTCTTAAATAGAAACAAAACATATTAAATATTGTCTTGTCTAAAATTATCGCTAATCGAATTGTCTTTGATATAAAATATTTTAATATTAAATTTATATTTTTTAAAGACGTCTAAGTCTATATACAATTAACAACTATTATTAAAATAAATTAAGAAGTTCGAAGTTATTAAGAATTGCTATAGCTAATAAAAGAATTAAAAAAGAATAAACAAGTATTTAATATATATATTTCTTAAATAGATCTTTTGCTTTTGTTTGTCAACAATAAAGAAATTCTTTAAAAGATAAGTTTTATTAACTATCTTGCGATTGCGTTCTTTTAAAAGATAAATCTTGTATTTTATTTTCGACGCTAATATAGAATTTTAGTTGCTATTTAATAAGATTAACATTTTATCTTTCTTAACAAAATTAACAATTTTATTAGTATTCTTCTACAAGATATACAACTATTTAACAAAACATTAAAGCGCAATAATTTTGTCTAAATTGTTGTAGATATAGATATTGTTAATTAGATTTATTTAACAACTATTACTAAGTATATTAATCTTGATAATTTTTTTAGTTGTTTAGCTCTCTTTGTTAAAGCTAATTTAATAACAATCTTGCTTCTTAAATTCTAGCAAATATCTTAATATTGCGTGTTGCGAGATACAAAGAAATACAAGACAATTGTTATAAATATATATAAAAGATATTTTTTTGTTTGCGATATAAAATTAAACGTCGAATAAAATCAATTTAAAAAGATAGTTTTTATTAAATAAGATTTTGTCCTATACTATTATCAAAATTTCGAGAATAAAATAGATAACAATTACAAGATTTCTTTTAATTTTAATAACTTGTTTTATTTAAATATTGTTTTTTATTTTTATTTTTTATTCTATTTTTAGACTTTAACAATTCTTAATAATTAATTTTTGTTTATTTGCGTTAACAACTATATATTTGAAATCAATAATATTTATCTTAAGCAACAACTTTGTTTTTAGATTTTTTGTAATATAAATTTCTTAATAGAAGTAAACAATAGTTATCTTGTTGTTTGTTCTATCTTAAAAATATATTAAAAGTCGAAAATAATTGTTAATTAAATATTTGTTGTTTTTAATATTGCGCACAAATATAATAACGCTAGACTATCTTATAAGATTAGTGTAATCGTTGAGTCGAGTCGAACACTTTTTTCTTAACTCGACCCACCCTCTTGGGTCTCGTAGGGTTGGGTCAAGGTTAAGGCGCGAACTCGACTCTAGGGTTAGGTTTTGTCGAGTCAATGTCAAGAATTCGAGCTAACTTCGTCGCGTTAGCATTCGCTCATCTTATTTTATTTTATCTTATTTTATCTATGCGCTAACTCGATTGAACTAGCGCAGGATTCACGCTAATTACATATGATTAGCGCGTTACGTGACGTCACGTAATCAAGTAGATCAAGTTAAACACTCGACGCGCATTCTTCGTTCGCCCCACCTTGTTGAACTAGGAAATTTGCCTAACCCTAGGGTTAGGGTTGGGCGAGTTAACTCGATCGAGTTGAAACTTAACTCGACGATCACATTAGTAATAGCAAATCAACTATGTAAGCAATACTTTAATAAGATCTTGCTATAAGTAAAATTAATAAAAACAACAATATTAATCGAAATAACTTTTTTTGCTTTTTTTGTTTATGCGCAAGCGCAATGTTTTTCTCTTTTTTGCTTCTATTGCTTGCAATATTTTGTTTACATTAACAAAAGTATTAATTATTAAATATATTTTCAACTTTTATTTGCTTCGCAATCTAATAATATACAATATATTAAACAAAAAAATATTTGCTATAAATATTGCGCTTTAAAGCGCAAGATCGTAAGTTATCTATATACTCTTTTATTTAATTTAACTTATTAATGTATTTTTATTGTTATTTGATATATTAAGTAAGTTAATACTTTGTTAAAGTTCAATATACGTATCTTTAATAAAAACAATGCTAAGATTAATTAGATTGCGTTTGCTTTACAAGTGCGACGCTATCTTACTATTATATATATATAATAGCGAAAAAACAAATTAATTTTTTGTTCGATTTACAAGAATTTTCTAATTAATATTAATATTAAGCTAGATTGTCTATGCAATATCTAGTAGAAAATATTTGATATAATATGTTATAAAACAAATCTTGATACTTTTTCTTTAAAAAAGTTAAACAAAAATAATAAGTTTATATTTAACAATATTGTTACAAATAAAAAATTTAAGAATTTGTAAATCTTGCATAACTTAATAACTTTGCTAAAAATAACATTATTTGTTTCGTTCTTATTAATTAGATTTCTTTAAAAAAGATCAATATAAATATTTAGACAAAACTCTTCTTATATATTATAGTTATTTCGACACTTTATATGTTTAATTTAAATATATCGAATTGCTTGTTATTAAATAAGAGCATTTAAAATAAGCAATTTTCTTGTTTAATAATATAAAAGCTAACAATTAAAAAATCAAATCTTATTTATATTTTGTCGCGAACATTATATTTTTGCAACTCTTATATAAAATTTATGTTCGAAAGATTATTGTTTAAAATATATTTTCATTATATTTAAAACAATAAAATTAATTGCATTTTAAAAGATTGCGTTTTTTATTTTTATTATTAATAATCTATTTTTGCAACATTTGTGTATTATCGAAAACAATTAAACAACAATAATTGAAAAATTAATTAAAAAAAATACGCATAATTAATTGTAAATAAAATGTTAAATCTTGCATTAAATAATATATATATAAAAGCTTTTTATTAACAAAAATTAAGTAACAAAAGCAATTAAATTTGAATGCACTTTATATTGCATTTTTATAACTCTTAATATTTAGTTAATTTATTAAAAAAATTATAATATTATTTATACGCATTATTTATATTATTGTTGTATCTTAAATATATATAATAGTATTAAATTTTATCTTTTATTGTTAAAATCTCTTTTGCAAATACAAAGTTCTAGTTTTTTTGTTTTTGCAATTAATTTTTCGAAAGATTTATACATATTGTATTTCTTGAGTTTTTGTCTTGTATTCGCGAGATAATTTTTTAATTATCTTTATATAATAAAAACCCTTTTTATTAAACAAGATATTATAACTTGCTATATCTTAACTTATAATTAAAAATATCTTTTACTTTTTATTTTTTATTTTTGTCAATTAATATTATATTTTTCGAGACAATAATATTTGAATTACAATAATATAATTTTAATAGTAAAATATAAAAAACAAAATAAATATATTATTTGATAAGAAGACGCAAACAATATATTTGTAGATTAATAATATTTTTAATTTTAAACAATTTTGTAAACTTGTAAAACAACTTCTTTTTCGAATAAATGTTTAAGAAATTTTTGATAAAAAGTATAATTTTGTTATTAACTTAGTATCTTTTTAAAATAGTTTTTTTATTATAATTTCAAGTTTGCGTTTATTGCGCAATTTATAAACAATTTATTAGTTAATTGCGTTTATCTTATAAAGACTAAATTTACTTTCGAATAACAAGAACGTCTAGACAATTTTTGTTGTTTTAATTGAATCGAAAATTTGCAACAAATTTAAATATTAACTTAAAAAATAATATTTTAGTTAATATATACAATGCGCTATTGTAAGTATATTAAGTTAAAGCTAGCAACAAATCTTAATTGTCTTGTTTATAATTGCAATAGCAACGCAAATAACATTTTAATATCTAATTTTGTTTTTCAATTTACTTATTAATCTAAGAATAAAAAGCGATACTTAGCTTTTGTTTAATATATATGCAATAATATATCGCAAATTAATAGTTATTAGTAAAGACTAAACTAATCGTTGGGCCAGATTATGATATCATCCCTCTAACTCGACCCGACGTCAAGATTGGGTCGCGACGATTTTTTGGAATCGAATCGCTCAAATTAGTTTAACGCGCTTCGCGCTAAACTACTTATAGTAATCGACTAAACTACTTTGAGCGATTCGATTTCTCGAATTTTTTTTGACCCAAGTCTTGGCATTTGCACGTGACATTTTCGGGTTAGCGCGACTAGTCTAGTAAAGAGCAAATTATAATTGAAAACAATTCTACAAATTTCGAAATAAATAAGCAATATTTTTTCGAATAAAATATTGATTAAGTTTTTTGTTAATTATATAGATTTAACAAGAATATATAAAGACATTTTAAAGTATTAATTAATTATTACTAGAATTGCGTTAAATACATTATTTTTGCAACAACTAGCAAGCAACTTTGTTATAAAATTTATCGAAATCTTAATTTATAATTAGACAAAAATAAAGAGTAACGTTAACTTCTTATAAAGACAATAACGCAAAGTTTTATTTCGTTAACAAACGTTGCAAACTTTAATATATATACTAATATTTGCGATTATTTTTAATTAATAGAACCTTTTGCTTATAAGAATGCGTATTTTTTTAATTTTAAAGTATTTTGTTAAAGCGTTATTATAATGCAAGTATAGTAGCTTGCTCTTTAATAATATTTCGTCAAAAATCAAAATAATATAAAAAAAGAACATTATTTTTTTGTAAATTAATTAATCTTTTTTTGCGCAAATTTAATTTAAGATTTGTAATATTAATTGTTTTTTAATTTTAAGCGCTATAAAGTTCTTTTTTTGCAACTTTTCTATTTTGAACAACAACAAAGATAAAAAAAAAATTAAATTGTTTTTTTTGTTATATGCAATGCGAAGGTTGTTGCGACGCAATTATTAAATTATTGTGCTTTAAGTTGTATTTGCAACTTCTTCTTCTTCAAATTTATTAATTGTATTTTTTTTGTTTAAAGCATTTTTATTAAGAAGTTTAATATTAAATTTTCTTTTAATTTTCGATACTTAAGTTTTAAGTTTGTTCTTATTGCGTAATGTTAACGTCTAACAAACGTCTCTTATAAGTACTAGTGTTATTTTAATAGCAATAATAGCAATATTCTTCAACTTATTCTAAAGCGTAAGTAAATAAATTTTATTATTTAATCTTTTTTGTAATTAAATTTCAAAAGAATTTGTCAACTAAATTTGTTTTTCTTGTGCAATATTTAATTTCGAAATTATATTTTGTTAACAAAAGTATCTATCAAAATTAATAACAATTTAACATTGTTATCTTTATAAAATATCGTAAATTATTGTAATTTGTTAATATAATAATTAAATTATAATTATTCTTTAAATAATATCAATATTGCTTGAAGTTAATAACAATAATAAGCAACTTTTAATTGTAAGTTTTGTATTTAATCTTCGCAAAAATTATCTTTCTTAAATAGAATATTATCGAATATTATATTGTTTAATTGACTTCTCTTATAAAATAAATAAATTATAGCAAAATTGTTATAATTGCAAATTTTAAAGCGTTTATCTTAATGCGAATATAATTTTTTAAGTTAAAATAAATTAATATAAATGCTTGTATAAAGTTTGTAATAAGTTTTCGAAAAATTAAAATAATATTTTTGTTAAATACAAAAAAATTGATTTGTTTGTTTTGCTTATTGTTTTTTAAAAGCTTTGTTAAAGTTTAAATAATCTTTGCATAATATTTTATAAATTGTTGATAAAAGTTTGCGAAATTCAAGAATATTTAAAATTCGTACAGAGTAATAAGCTAAAATTATATTTTAATAAATTTAATTTATCGTAAATTTATTAATACATTATAATTGCTTATAATATATTTTAGAAATTTAATTAAAATTATTATAAAAGAACATTTAAATAGCTTTGCGTAAAGCTTGTAGAAACATAATTTATTAAATATCTAATATATATAATCTTAATGCTTCTTTTGTGTCTTAAAATAAATTAAAATGTTATTAAGATAAATTACACAAAGATAATCTATTAAATTTTTTAAGACTTTGTTAATCAAGATTTAAAAAATAATTAATACGTTTATTAATTCAAACAATATTATTGCGTACTCGAAATATCTATATTGTATTCGAAAAATTATCTTTTACTTATTGTTTTAACAAATTCGAATTTAATAGTAAGCGTTTTTCAAATCTAATTTTGTAAAGTACGCAATACTTATTAAACAATTTAGCGTCTTCTTTATAAGAGAAAGAAAATATTAATTCTTAATTGTAATTGTATTAAGATCGCAATAATTAATGTATAATCTTAGACTTTTATTGCTTTTTAATACAAACAATATTAATATCTTAGTTTAGTTAATCGATTTGCAAATTTTATTTAAAATTAAGTTCTTTAAAAGATAATTATATAGAATAACTAGTTCTTGTTCGAACAAAATATGTAACAAGTTATAAGACAATTTTCTTCTAGAAAACAAATCGATTTTATAATTTTTCTCTTTGTACTTAAGAAAAGTAAATGCATTTTTTAAATCAAAAATATTATTATAGTTCTAAATATTTTTAAGTATAACGCGCATTGTTAATATCTTATCGATATTAAGATTGCAACAAATTAAAGCAAATATTAAAATTTAGTTTTTAAGTTTCAAAAAACTTTTTAAAAATTTAACAACAATAGTATTCTTTGTAACTTAATAGCATTAAATTAACATATATTGATTAATATAAAAATTAGCTTCTATTATTTAGAGAAAATTAACAATAATATTGTATACAATTTTATTAAATATATAGAAAACTTGTTTTAATATATATTTTTGTTTTTTATTATTGCGAATCTTAATTTTTGCAATATAGAATTTTATAAATTAAGTTTTTTAGATTGTAAAAACTTTCGTTTTAATTGCGAGTTGTTCGATCTTCTTTAAATATTATTTTTTTACAAGACGTTTGTTAATACAATTGATATAAGCATTCTTATTAAGAAAATCTCTTTATTTATATTACTTTTAATCGACAAATATTAATAGTTTTGCAAAAAGAGTCTTTGTCTTATATTTTTAACTCGCAATTGCAATTATAATTTTTGTAGATTTATTTCATTTTTTAAATTGTTAAAAATCTCTTTGATAAAAGAATGTAATAACAACGTTTTTAAGACGTTTGTTTTAAAGCTCTTTTAAAAGCTATTAATTGTATTAATTTGCGAGTTATCTTTAACAAGTTTAAGACATTTTCTTTAAATATATTTCCTCTTATTACAATTGTATCAAATTCGTTTTTCTTGCGCATTCGAGTTAATTTTGTTAAAATTACGCAAAAAAAGTTTTGTTATACTTTTTTAACAACTTCTTGTCGTTAAGATGTCGCAAATCTTAGTTGTTAATATTATTTTTTTTCAATTTATAATTATACAAACTCTCTCTAAAGTTATTGCGTAATTTTAAGAATAATTTAAAATTTAAAATTTTGTTCTTAATATTAAATTAAAAGAATAAAGCGTTCTTTATATATTATATTAGCGCAACAAGAGCGTCTCTTGTTTCGAAAATTTAAGTTACGCTATTAATTTTTTTTAGTGTGATCGTCGGGTCGGGTTTCAGCCCGATCGAGCTAACTCGCCCAACCCTAACCCTAGGGTCAGGCAGATTTCCTAGCCCAACAGGGTGGAACGAGCGAAGAGTGCGCGTCAAGTGTTTAACTCGACTTACTCGATCACGTGACGTCACGTAACGCGCTAATCATATGTAATTAGCGTGAATCCTGCGCTAGTTCAATCGAGTTAGCGCATAGATAAAATAAGATAAAATAAAATAAGATGAGCGAATGCTAACGCGACGAAGTTAGCTCGAATTCTTGGCATTGACTCGACGAAACCTAACTCTAAAGTCGAGTTCGCGCCTTAACCTTGGCCCAACCCTACGAGGCCCAAGAGGATGAATCGAGTTGAGAAAAAAGTGTTCGACCCGATTCAACGATTACACTAATTTTTTTATAAAGATTTCTTCTTAAACAATGCAAGAGATAATTACGTTATTAATGTTTAATATATTTGTTAAGATTTATTTTTAATATTTTAATATAAATTACAAAGTTGTTAACGTTTTAAAATTAACTTTGCTTAATTTTCTTGTACTTGCAAGAAAAAATAAAATAACAATTTTTTAAGTTTTTAATAAAATTAATTAAATATTGTGCGAATTATTCTTAATTTTATTTCTTTATTTTGTTTGTTTGCTTGTTCTTATAATTTTCTTATTATATTATTAACGTATCGTAAAAATATTAATAAGCTTAACAAATCTTTAAGTTCTTTGTTAAAAATTAATCTTTATTAATCTTGAAGAAATTTCTTGCACTTCGAATTTAATTTTTTTATTTTTTAAAATTCTTTTTGTAGTAGAGATTTAATTAAGTCGATTTTATAAATTAATTAAAACGTTGTCTTTTTAATATTAATTTATTAATTTTGTTATCGAAATAATCTTTGCGTAAACAACGCGAACTTGTTACTTTAATTTTGTTTTTACAAAGCAACTTTAAAAGAAGTTTGTTTTTTGCTTAAGCAATACGAAGCTCTTGCTTTATTTAAAGTCTACGTTTCTTTGCTTTTTCTTCGATTAAAAGTTTTTTGTAATTAATGTCTTTGTCGAATTGCGACAATTTTGCAACGTTGTCTCTTTGCAAAACTTCTTTTTGTAATATAATATAGATTTTCGTAATATTATCGAAGACAAGTTAGTTATTTGTACTTTTGTCGCTTTAAAGACGCTAAGACGTTGTCTATCTTTTGTTCGTTTTCAAATTTTGTCTTGTATTGCATGTTAAGTTAATTATTTTATCGAACAATTGCTTATAAAGATTGAGACGAATTAATATTATAAGATTATATACAAACGTATAACAAGATATTGCTATATTGACGTATTAAAGACGAGACTACGTAGTATGTAGAATTGCAATTTAGAGAGATATTAATTTATAAAAAAATTGAAAAAAAATTCTTAGAAAGAAAACTTTGCACAATTTTAAGTTGTTACTACAATAACTTGACACTAATAACGTGTTCGTTAATTATTGGGGACTAGCATTACAATTGGCACAACTATATAGCATACTATTATATAATATACTAATTGTTACTCAACAAAGCATATTAAAATCTAGCGACAAATATAGCTTAATTAATATAAAATATTGGAATTGAATTACTGTTGTATAGCAAACATAGAATTGTTGATATTAAAAATGTAGTATAAGTGTTTTTGATATATTATTATCAGAGTTAATATTAGAATGTCTAGAAATCGAAGTTTCGCCCTCAAACCTAATTGAAAAAAAAAATTCTACTAAAAGTGACATCTTACTGGATTTGGCACTAGTACGCGGTTTAGTGTCAATGCAGAATAAGCATTAGGTCTAAGTACTGAGGCAACGTATATTCTCAGAACGAACCTAGCGTGGTTCCACCAGGCTTTTTATTTCACTTCATACTGAACGTAGGAGGTGGTGGATAAAAAGCAGCGATGAACGCTAGAAACGAACATCGATTCATGCATATTCTTCTTTTACATATTGATAGAATACCTTGATTCTCGAGGGCATAATGTTCTATGGCTGAGGACAACATGACTTCCGTTGTTGTAGGTTGAGGGGGAGGTTCCATACTGTTGAGGTCTGTATTGCTAGATTAGTATGCATAGTAGACTGAGATCTCAATACAAACTGATCACTTTCCAGGAATCTTGGCGATGGTCTTGCTCTAGTAACGAAGAATCAAGTCTGGAATTTGATCTTAAGTTGGAGATGGAAATGGGGGATGGAATGAGAGAATACAGTAGTCGTTGCATGTCGCCGACGTCAAGCAACGCTCTGCTAGCGCCTGAATTATGTAGAAATCAGAAGGTTGACTGCGAATTACACTACAGCTCGAAGCTGCTTCTGTGTAAAGTAGTGATCCGAAAATCTTGCATTGGAAATCCCAACCGCATACACAAGGTCAATATGCGATTGCATTTGTTTCCACATAGGTCAAGTATATACAAGAAGGGTAAGGTAAAGAAAAGTCATTCACCATGCCACATTCCCTTAGCCACCTTTTAGAACACCGCCATCCTCCCATGCTATAACCCCACGCCCAGTGATCCAATGGTCCCCAACCACTATGGCTCAATGAGCTGTAGCAGCTTTGCCTTCCAGCACCTGCCTGATTGCTCAACGTTCGAAAACTTTTCGGAGTCATGGAATCGTTGTTGGAGTATGCATGATCGTTCTAGGCCAGAGTCCAATACACATCAATCATGCCGTCGTCAATCCTGTGATGCAAATCAGAATTTCTAAATGCCGCTTGGACGCTCGAGAGCCCCAGTGATTGGGCCTGCGAATGAATAGAAGTGATGGAAAATGATTTCAAGGAAGCCTTGAGTGTCGGCGCTGCGACAGAATATGTAAGCCAAGCTGCAGAACTTGGATCTTTTGTGGGCGAGGGAGATAGTTGATCAGACCAGCCGGTGGTATGATGCCCTTTCGTGGCATTTGCGGAAGGTCCAGTCCATCTCAATGTCATCGAACTGCCGGCGCCACCACTCTGGATCCCCTGGGCCCGCCAATAAAAGGTATGGCATTTGGCTTGGGTAGTAGCCTGCAACTTTCTTGGGAAGGCGGTCAAGCAGGTCTTTCAGCTTTTGCTGGCCTTGCCTGTACCGCTCGTCGGGTCTAGCGGGAGAGAAAAGTTCGTTCATTCGATCGATGATTAAGACCACACTGGGTCTCGAAGCACGGGTGCCTGAGTGTATGGACTTGGCCAGTGGGTAAAACTCGTCAACTTTTGGAGATTGTACTAATCGCTGAGGCTTCAACCTCTCGCTCAATCTGGGCGACTCTTCCAAAAATTGGCGAGCATCAACATATTGTACTTCTTCTACAAAATTTGTTGAGAGCCAGAGCCGTGCCAATCGCCGCAATTTGATGGAGTGCAGGCTGTCCGCGGACCCGTAGAGGACTACGACCCGATCCTCGATGAGGTTATTCTCGAGTTTTAGGATATCAGTATCGAGCGCCAGCAAGTTGAGTTCGTCCCCTATGTGGCGATTTACTATGCTCGGCAGTTTTAAGATATCTCTTCTGCTGCTATTCTGGTATGCTGAGCGGCATATTTGACGAAGGGCTGCGCAAACAACACGCAAAGCTGCGCATTGGTGGCGAATGATTGATGTTCGTTCGCGTATTGATGTGATCGATCTGCCCTTGGTTTTCTGGCCTGATAACTGAGAAGGCCATGAAAGCCTTGGCCCAGAGTTTCCGGTCACAGTCACCTGCACTTCCCTGCCATTTGTATAGACCACCGGTACGAACCAATCTTGTACCTTGGTGCCTCCGGTATCTCCGCCTCGTCGGATCATGTTCTCTCGGAGATCTCGTCGGGCGATGGCAACAGCTTCCGAAAACGGACGAGTTTCCGAGAGAAATGCGTTATAGAAACTGGTCTGGAAAAGGGCGGATGCGTCACTGGAGAATTTATGAGACATCGCAACCACATTTGGAATGCCCGTGCGGATGAAGATTCGGCCCAGGTTTGCGTTGATGCCTTTGCTGGCTGCTGCAGAATCACAAGCATTAATCACAGCACATGGAATCTTGTGTTTTTGAACCAGGTTGGCGACATCTAGAGCTGACCGACCGGTAAGCGTTCCTGACTCCGGGTGCGGAAATTGTAGGTACGCTGTGTGCTGGGGCTCAACGCTGTTCAAGGAACAGAAAGTCAGCATTGAGTAAAATTTTTCAGAAAGGAAGTGAGCAACAATCTCACCTGTTATCTTCTTTGAATACACGTCCATGAACGTCGAAGTGTATAATCGAGTAATAGCCCTTGCCGTAGGTCTCGCTAATTTCTCGTAGATGTTGTCCAAGCGCTTCGAAAGTTCCAGGTCTGACGATCGTCAACTGAACGCGGTGAACACGTTTCGAGAGTTGTAACATCTCTCGAACCCTTAGTATGGCCAGTTGAGCTAGCGATGGATCGGTGTCTTGCATGGACGTCGCGGGTGAGCTTCGCCGGTGGTTTTGGATAGAAGGATACTCAGATAGGTCCCGAGCTACAACGAGTAGCACATTCAAGGACGGTTTTCGATGATCTCGGGGGGGCCACGAGCGGATGTGCTGGATTGCGGGCTCGAGCGACTCGTCGGACGAACCGGATGGTTGGCATAGCTGATCAACGATACGTCTAACAACGACCTCAGCAGTGGAGGATGCTCCCCAAAACTCAGATGCCTCTAGTTGCTCCCAGTGCAAAAAATGAATTGTACGTGTCCCCGGTAGGGTTTGCTTGGTAGAGTGCTCGCGAACGTCGATGCGAAGCGATGGCTCTACAAGCCTACTCGTAGGGATGTGAAGCTGCTGGTAGAGGTTTCGGCGGTATCTGTCGATGGCTGAAGAGATGTTGTCGGCCTCAACTTGCAATTGGTGCTTTTTTTCTGTATGTTTTGCTACGGACGATTGCCGCTGATGCTTCTTTGCGTTTGAAATCTTCATGTCTATAGCCTGCTCCTTAGCAAGCAACTGGTCCAGATACTGGCGGCATTGATCGTGTTCTGCTTCTGTATGAGGGTCCACGAGTATGAGGTTCCGATGCACATGGTGTCCGTCGAGTTCGACATCCACCTTCCAAGTTAGTTTGCCGTCGGCGTTGGTGGGGCTTCGGCCGGTTTCTGTGATTGAGAGTTCATGCACTAAAGCATCCATAGAGATGCTCGCCAGCAAGTGGCGTCAATGGCCAATTGCTGCAAGCGATTCATCTCCTGCATCCAGCGAATGAAGGGGTGACTTTTTTTGAGAGGTGGTGGGATGCCAGCATTTTTGTCAAGCTACTACCAATCAAGGCCTTAGCGCCCTTTCTGATTAGCAGCCTTTTGCTACCCGATCGCCGACAAGGCTGCGGTGCAGAAAGGAGCATGCTACAGGACGCCATTGAGGGGTGAGGCTCAGAGATGCCCTCGAAGATAAGTATGTGCTTCTCCCACCCTGATTGCCATCGTGTCAGTTGCCCATTGATTTAGAATCTGCTTCGTGTTGTTAACGTGGTGCCAGAAAAACATCTGGACATCGAGGAGTTGCCATGGAGTCCGACAAATTACCGCTCTACCACCTCTTGGAGGGCTCGCTGCATCAAGAACACATCGCCCACATGCTGGGTAGATGCGTCGTTCACAAGTCGCTTCCTTTGCGCGATTTCGTCCCTAATTCATCCGCCCATCTCCACCCTGAGAACATTGTGCCAGATATCCGTGGCGAGCCGATCGAATACAATGACATTACCAGGATTCTCGAAACCACAGTGGATACTACAGTCAGAGCCAAGCTGACGAATCTACTCGGCGCCGCGGTCTCCCAAAGAAGTAAGAAGGATCTGCAGATCGTAGCTGGGACTGTGACACGCTATGACATGTCAAATCCAGGAGACACGCTAAAAGTACTCATGGACAATCCGACCTACCATGCACAGGTAATGAAAAAGATGGGAAAGCTGAATGAGAACAAGACGAAAGAGATGATGTTCAAGATTCTACCAATGGTGGTAGGCATGCTTACCTGCAAGGATTTGACGATAGGATTCGAGGCTGAAAAGGATCGAGGCGTCGACATCCAAGGAAAAGCTCCAGTAGGCACAGCCACTGGTACGTCCAATACCCTAGACTCGGAAGTACAAATCACCCTATCCAAAGGGAATGCCAATCGCCTTGAAGGCAAGATCAGACAAGAGGTCATCTTCGCGCTTGCCTACGATGAAGTGAGATTAGAAAGATACTTCCTCAGAAGACGTCTATTCAGCTGCTTCTCACACGAAGAGCGGACTAGCAACCCTGAGATCAAACACGGCGATCCAATGCGAACTCACGAGGGTGTCAATCTGTATTTTGGTGGATCTGATGACTGCAGCGAAGACGGCAGAGAACAGCTGACCGCTACTACCAACGGTCGTCATACGTTACGTGAAGCAAATCCTGGCAAAGTAGCCAGCGGCCTGCCCTTCCTGATCTGCTACGACGAACCGACGGACAATGACGAAGCTGGTTTCAATTCAAACGCAGCAGGAGTGCGCCCTTGAGCAAGTGCAGCAAGAGCAAGGACTCGAACAAGGGAACAGACGATGGACGACTTCCAACGCGAATTCTAGGTGAATTGGTTATATGCAGGAATCTTGGAGTTGGGATATGATATTTACGACCGGTGGCAATGCCTAAATCTTAGCCATTGCGCTTGACGACCTCCGGTGCAAAGCTTATTCGAATGACATTCTGGGTTTACGGGAGAGCACATGTATTTCACGGTCATTTTTGGAAAGGGATTACCGGAAGATTTGTCATGTATCAGATTTTGCTGTCTCAGGTCACATTCCAATGCAGGTCATGGGAGTCGCAATAGCATTATGCAAGGCTCCGAGGGTACAACAGAGCAGGGTAATACAGAACCGCGCGGGATTTGAGAATTCGGTTCTACTGCTTTGATGGATGATTTGCATATGTCCTGTAGCAATCGCCTATAGAAAGTGAATGCAAGTACGCAGGAGCAGTATGCAACTGCATACATGAAGGCCCTGTGTATTTTCTATGCTTTCTTCTTTCCACCCTTCGCCCCCCCACCCCCCATCGCAGCCTCCCTCTTTTTCTTCTCCTTGTCCTCCACCTCCTTCGCCCGCTCCCTCTCCGCCTCCTCCTTCTCCTCTTTCTCCGCTTTCTTCCTCGCAGCCTCCATCTCCCTCTTCTCCTTTATCAGACTCAACCTCGCTAAGTCCGCTCTCGCCTCATCCGTCTTTCCCTCAGCGTGCATCTTCTGATACCTTTCCTTGGCCTGCTGTGCCTGCAACGCCTCTCTCTCCCGCCTACTCAGCTGACTCAGCGGCTTTTGCTTGCCGCCTGTCTTAGCAGGCGTCGCGCCGTCTGAAGGTAGCACCGGTGCAGCGGATGCCTGGGAGCGGGATTTGGCGGTGTGATTCGGGTTGGCGGGGGCGGGGCCATCGGAGTCGTCTTCTTCCTCTTCCTCTTCTTCAGACGAAGAAGGGAGGTCGCCAGGTGCGGCTGCTTTGGTGGCTTTCCGTTTGATAGCGGCTTCTTTCTTGGCCTTTGTAGCGGCACGTCGTTGTTCACGGGTCATCTCGGGCTTTTCATCGTCGGAGTCAGAGGAGGAGGCTTCAGAGGACTCTTCCTCTTCCGAGGAGGATTCGGCGTCTTTTTTGTCTTGTGGGTCCTAGGGGCGAGATGTCAGAGGTGAGGGATAGGATTGTGGGGAAGCGAATGGGGATTGAGGGTACACACTGCCCACATGCTCAAGGGGTTGCCATCTGCGTCGAGGGGAGTGAGGTTCTTGCTGAATTTCTTGCCGCCTGTAGGTTGGATCAGTGAGTGATGACTGAAATCTATAGCAAAATCCCTCACCTCCTCTTGTGGGTTTACTGAATTTTCCACCTCGACCTCTACCACCTGGAGCCATAGTGTTTGATGTTGAAGTCTCGCGTGCTCACTGAGGGTGCTTTTACGTATGTGCTTTGATTGTTCAGGCTCGTCTGGACACCTGGCGCCTTTTTAATTTGACACAGACTCTGGGCAGCACGCTTATATCGAGTCGACCAAAGCAGAATCACCCAGACAACGAAATATGCAAGCGAACGTGTGTTGTTCGATCACCAAGTGGGGGTTACAGCTCTCCAGAAAGTAACTCTAGCCGCCAAGACCCCACCCTCGACCTTTCCGCTTCCAGACTAGCACATTCAAGCCTCAATATCAAACTTTCGCTCTCTAAATGTTTTTCTTTCTCCATCATAAAACGAACCCTTCATATTCACTCTGGCTTTTCCCTTGTCCGTGGATAGTCTTGGAGGGGAAATTGGAGGGAAGACGGAGGAGGACGTTGAGATACTTACCCCTCGGCTTCGAATCCACAATGGTGATAGGAGTCGGGGAAATATTACAGCAACGGTACATGATCAATCAGAGTGGGAGCGTTTGCAGAGGATGTAGCTTTATGGGAATTTCAATGCTGTTGGGTCGAGGCCAGTGTGTATGTCTTGATTTGGTTCGATGAAGCTGATTGATAGCCCTGATATGAAAATTTCACTTTGTACTGGTAGATTTTACTGCAGCTTGTTGTTGAGGGATCATAACTAGTTCGGAGGGTATATGTTGAGATAGCCTAAACCCATGGTTTCGCGATGCGATCCTCTAGGACTCTTGGTAAACTGTCGACGTTCATATCTCATTAGGGAAGAGTAGCGAAGAATGATGATTAGCCAGGACAGTAGTGGACAGAGACCCCAGCGGCCAAGAGAGGCTTGAGGAGTTGCAGAACGCTCAGACTACGCTCCAGATAATGTACACACTGGAGCTTTGGAATTGCTCAGTTTTCGCCATTTGCATGCTGATACTTCACCGTACAAATCCCATCCCCTTCCCATCGACTCGATGACCCATCAAGCTCACTCAGCTTTAGATTTTAGACTTCATCTCCTCCTTCTTCCCCACAGCCTCGCCAGCCATTTGGTTGGCTTTGCCCTTCATCTCCTCCTTTTTCCCTACGGCTTCGCCCTTCATTTGCTCCTTCTTTGCGCCCGCCTCTCCAGCCATCTCATTTGCCTTGCCCTTCATCTGCTCCTTCTTTGCACTCGCTTCTCCAGCCATCTCGTTGGCCTTACCCTTCGCCTCTCCAGCCATCTCATCCGCCTTGCCCTTCATCTGCTCTTTCTTCGCACCCGCCTCTCCAGCCATCTCGTTCGCTTTGCCCTTTGCCTCCCCTGCCATCTCCTGGGCTTTGCCTCGCAACCCCTCCGCGTTCATGCCTGCGGCTTCCCTGACTTCCTGAGTGGTTTGCTCTGTACGTATATCAGTCCTAAGTCCGACTTTGAATATGCTTTCTGTAGGTGAGATGCTGAAATGATTTGAGCATCAAGTGGAGGAGAAAGGTCATTGTCGAGGCGTAAGGATAAGTGAGAGTAACGGAATGAGGATGGGAAGATATACCAGCCTTCTCAATACCCTTGACGGCAGCATTAGATACGGTACGATCAATGTTCTTGGCGGTCTCCTTGGCCGTGTCGAGGACCGAAGCTCGGAAGGGAGAGGTGGAGAAGAAGCGGGTTTGGCGTGCCAATGGCAGGATTCTGGAGCGTGCGAAAGACATGTTGATATCGAGTCAAGTAGCTTTAGTCCGGTGGGGATTGAACCGGAGGTTTTCGTGAGTGTAAGGCGATCTCTATGCCTCGAGGAGCATAGTACAACTAGCTTCGCGAAGTTCTTGGCCGTTGCTCTGACGTCATGGGGCTCACGCCAAGGGGAGCCGACGGACCAGTTGAAGGTTTACATCGGCCCCCCTTCTCTACGGATTATACGAGAAAAGCAATAGCAAATCCCAGGAGAAGATGATACCTTTACGTTTGTACGATCTTATATTATTGGTTATATACAATCGCTGCAGATTCAGCAATGATCACGGTTTTCCGTCCCTTTCGAAGCACTTTCAGTAAACCTTCCCATCAGCGGCTGCACTGGCATTGCTCTGACTGTGGTCTATACCTCCATATGTTCGCTCGCCAAGTCCCGATTCTTATGGGTTACCTTCGGCACCACACAATGCATATTGACCTCTCGTGGGATCATCTCTTAATTCAAACTTTTGCGAAGTCGTGCAGTGCAGTCCAACTGCTATGATGTAATACCACTGGATCGAGCCAGAAACCTTCAAGACCGCTCTCCCATCTTCATCTTCACAGACATCTTAGTTCCGTCAGTCTCTGATTCTCCTTCTTGAGCTTCTCCAGACCGTTCGCTACCTCATACCAGACCCGAGAAACACTCTTGAATGAAACGCTTGAACCAATCCGGATAGATCGGGACCTTCGAGCAGTACACGGCAGGACTGTCGAACCAGTTGAACGCGACCTGAAACTTTGATGTCCTTATCTGCTGAAGAACGTTCGCGCTTTGGCGAAGGTGCTCTCTTCTTTTGGCAGGTTCGAAAAGCTGCATCACCGTCATCATCAATCGTAGAAGGACCTTCGGTGAGAGGACTGCTCTTGAAAAGAGTCGTGGATTTCTTCATGGCTGGAATCGAGTGATTTTCCCTCCGCGTTCGCACAACATATCTGCCGAGGACTCGCAGTTTCGCTTCATCAGACTTGAATGCACCCTTTAGCGAGGCAAAAGTTATTCCGACGTTATGGCGAGAGCTTGGGAAAGAGTTTCCGAGGGAAGAGTCTTGGAGAAGCTATTGCGTCAGCGAACGGTGTCTGATCGAATTGGCGTAAAGAGATGCCATGATAGCTGATCGCCGCTTTTCAAGACATTTACAGCGTTGGAAGCATCGATGTTGATGCAGACTTGCGGAATGTCAGAGTGCTTCCCACTCGGTCCAATTGTGTCACCGATTTAAGGCCGCCGGTAATTGCCTAGCTTCCCTCGAAGCCGTTCAACGGCCTTCATGCGGGTTTGTAGCAGTGTTCGACCTAGGCTATCTGCCGCCATGAAATCAACATCCCCTCGCTGAGCCATTGGACGTTTGCCTTTCATCGCTTGGTCCAAGTAGTCGATGACAGAGCCGTTGAATAGCTTTGCTTGGTGATGAGAGGAGAGATTACTCCAACTTTTTTCATCGACGAAACCTAAAGTATAGGTGATGTATGTCGACCCTTTCTAGCCACGTCCAGCTTTCTCCCTCATGTTCGTAAGGCCCGGCTCTTTCTAAGGATCGCTCGAGGCTAGGATATCCAGAAATTGTTGGTATGATCTTTCTAAGCAGCAGACGGACGACAGACAGCTGGGATCTTTATGCCCAGACCAGTCAAAAAACAGGAATTCTGGCCCCGATACCCGCAACGAGGGTCTTTCACCGATGGGGCGTCTAGCTCAAGGCTCTGGATGTGGAACTGAAAGACCAGGCCATGTGTTCCTTGCATAGAACACCGGCTGTTTCTTACCACCTCAAAAGCATCTAATCATAGGTTGTTGGCATAGAGGCTGTTGTATATCTCGGCCAAGCTGTATGCAGTAACGTACGACCTTTCAGGTGCTCCTTTCTACCGTTCCTGCTCGATCCGTTCATGTTCAGTAATCGGCCTTGGGAAAGTCTCTCTTGGCAGTAAACGATCCTGGAACGTGTCGCTGAACTCAAGGTTCACTCCGGCCCAGTCCATCAGGCTATGGTCCACTTGGTAGTGTCGATTGAGTTAGAATAGCTCGTCCAGCTTGAAGCGCCTGTGCACGTCGAATAAGAACCGTTCTGCGACATCGCGAATTTTAGAAAGTGCATTTGCGCATTCTCTGTTTTCTGTGTTGCCAGCTGTTTCTGCGGAGATGCGGAGATTTGATCTTGAGATCTGAGGACTTCAGTTCTCTCTCGGCTTTTTGCCCGCTCTTGGTTTCTTCCCTCGACTCCTTCTCGAGGTCGAGGACCTTCGCCCTCGATAGGCGGCAGCCGGGATCCTAGGCTCTGGCAATGAACGACCCTGAAACATGTTATTGAACTCACGGGTTCCTTCGGCCCAATCCATAAGGCTACAGTCTACCTGGTGATGCCGACCGTGCTGAGCTTGCTGGGACAGCCTGAAGCGCCTGTGCACGTCGAATAAGAACCGCTTTCCGTCCTCATCGGCCTTCGGAAAGTCTTCTCTGGCAGTAAACGATTCTTGAAGTTGTTATTGAACTCACGGGTTCCTTCGGCCCAGTCCATCAGGCTATAGTCTACCTGGTGGTGCCAACCGTGCTGAGCTTGCTGGGCTAGCCTGAAGCGCCCGTGCATGTCGAACAATAATCGCTTTTCGATAGGCAGCAGCGGTAATCGATGGGCGCGCGCAGAGCCGAGAGTGCGCCTACTTAGGATGTCAGCTTGGGCTGGAACAAGGCACAGGAAAAAGATATTACCGGAAATATTGACTACTTCAACGGTTTAGAGCGCGTGGATTGAGTTCGAGTCATTCCAGTTGATGTTTCCCTGGAATTGCGCCTCTCTGGTTCTCCAATCGACGGTCCGCAGAGTAATGCTTTCCTTGCTGTCGTCACGCTGGCCATCTGCGTGCTCTTCCGGCTCCTCCGGCTCCTCCACTTCTTCATAAAGTATATCCCGCCTCCTACCCCAATGTCTTATATATCTCCGCCTGCTCCCTGATGGTAAGCCTGAGATCTCGATTCGCATTGACCAGGCAATCGACGAATGGAGGCCTTTCACCGCTGCTCAGCTCTCCTCATAAATCCCGAGATCCGCGTAGTCACCTCGTTGTCTATCCGTCAGTCCGAGAGCGTCAGGTCGAAGAAATGCTCCTGCAGTGCTTCTCGTACAAGGATTCCAACATCAGCGACTGCGGCTCGTCTTCAGCGGCCGGCTCTGTCCTGAATATGTTTCATTTAGTATACGACCCCTCGCAAGTTCAAAATCCGATTCGCGTCCGCCAATTATATCTCGAATGACGTGCCTCCGATATTTGCTCCCACGCTTAGGTCTTCATGCATCGGCACTTCGTCTTTTCTTTGATTACTGGATGTCGGTATCTGAGTAGGTTTGTAGCCCCTCTCGGAAGAACAGAAGGCGGTTCTTGAGACTGCCGCTGTTGCTGACGATCCTGGAAGTCTTCATTGGTCATCCGCGCATCCTCACGCTGTATCTGCTCCATTCTTCCGCCCTCTATAACGGACGCACAGGTAAGAGGTATGTTCTGCAAATCAGCTATTGGCCTATCAAAGGGGTTAGTAGGCCTAGATCAAGCGCGTGCGGTATATCGGTATACACACACGTTCTCGCGGTTTAGAACCACCCGCCTAGGCCATCGAGGAGGGCCAGGAGTGTAAGTCAGCACCCCATATCCTTCTCTCCGAAAGCGGTACAGTGGGGCATCTTGACTTGATCGAGGAATTTTAGGTCAGAGCGGCTCGCAGAATCACAGCCTGATTTGCGTCCGTCTGCGTTGCATAGAAGCGATCCGGATACATTATTGTTGCTCTCTCCACTCGGCTCTGATTACGTCTTCGAACACGCTGAAGAGCGTACTGGGTGGCGCGAAGAGTATTGATGTTGCAAAAGATATCATCCTATAAAAATCTTAGCTCTCCATGCGCAGAAATGCGAACGAGAAAGCAACAAAGGGAACTTACCGTGTCGCTCAAGCGTGCAAAAACATAGTTGGAAGATCTCGAAGACGCATCTGATGCGTAAGAGACAGCCGTAGAAAAAAACCCATCTACGACGCGGTCTTCATGTGTCATGATTTAGTATATGGAGACAGCCCATGAAACAATACCACATGGCTGATGTCCATTGAATTCAAGACAAGACTCCTGAATAGATGGCGTATAGTTGCTGCCGACGAATTTCTGTAATGTTCCAGAATTCTCCGCTTATGGATCTGGAGTGCAGAGTCTGTTGGCCAAGAAATAGATCCTAACAGAGACAGCAGATCCCACGATGTGCCAGTCGATGTTTTCGTATCGACTAGACGCTCCGACGAGAGACCAAGACCATGATTCTGTAGGACTTTCTTGTAATGCTTGGAGGTTGTCCGATCCCGATTTTGCTCTTAGCCAATAATGTCCTGCCACTTCTCGCTCGTGAGTTTGGTAACCGCGGTGCTGCAAAGAGTATGTACCGAAGACGTCGAGCGCTCAATCGGTGCTGCTTCCGCCGCAACTCTTCAGCAAACCAAGATAGACAAGACCTGGGTCCATCTTGATCTATGATGCAGGGGCCAGCAACATTTGAGTGTCCGTATATCCAGCGTGATAGCCGAGGGAAACTCCGTGAACGACTCCTGCTATCGGTAAGAGAGATACTACGAATTTCGATCCCGGTAATCAAGAAAACGAATTGGAAGTATGTGCGTCCGAAAGTGCGATTCATAGTAAAGAAGGGAAAAAGATTGTTTATTGAAGCTTGGGAGGGCGGTTATGGGGGATCGAGGACGTGCTCTGCTGCGCGGTTCAGCTTACGGCATTCGAGCATGCGGGATACGGCTTCGAACTTCGGGAAAGTTGTCTCGCCCCAGCGGTGACGATAAGCTCGAGCATGTTTGCTGGGGACGTACTTCGATGAATCTGGCATCAGCCTAGTTAGAACAGTCGGTTCATCGGAATTGAGGTACTCCTGCGCCTTTAATTGCTCCGACTTGGCCTTCTTCGGATTCCTCTTCTGCGACAGAAGCGTTGACACTAGCTAGAGATATACCCTCAGTCTAAGCCTTCTTTGGTTGTAGGTCCTCCTCAGATTCTCCTTCTCCGACGGAAGACCATATCGAAGGGCTGATGTATAGGTTGTCGAATCACCACCCTACGGTACACCGAAACTAGCTTTTCGGACGTACTTCCTCGTCGGACCATAGTAAGTCCAGCTCTCTAAGAAGTAGTGCCATATAATTCGTCGTCTTGCTGTTGGCGAATCATTGCTAACAGGCGAATTTCGTCCGAGCCAGAAAGCACGTTTCGACAGACTATGGGCCAGAGAAGTGCCACGGTCGGAGTGTCACATGAGCCCCCTGCTCTTGCTGGAGCTCACCTAGGCTACGTCCCTGTTGATGGGTCTTGTCATTGTTGTCGTCGTCGGTATTTGCTTGTGATGGCGTAGCTCATTTGCTAGCCCCAAGCCCCAGTGCTGTGGTCAGAATGACCGTGCGATACTGTCGTACAGGTCCAGCACCTCATCGGGGAGTGTTTGTTCCTCTCTACCACGACTTTGGTGTTGTGAAAGAGTCAAGCTTGCGCGTACGGTAGATACTGAGATCCCGAACCTCAGCGGAAGCTGAATCGTCTTCTTCAACTCTCAAGCGCCATGTTTTGCCTTTGGCTTCGACATTAGAGAAGGACTTTATCAAGCAATTTGCTGCTACACACCTTCTTTGCAGCGAGATTTCGCTTTATCTTCGTAGGGAGGTTTCGCTGAGTGCTTCTGTCGCCTCATAGTCCTGGGCCACAGTTCTGTCTCATCGTCGCAAATGGCAGAAAAGACTTCACTGGGAGCGTCCGCTGTCCGAAAGACATGATTTTAGCCGTCTCGGGACACTTGCCACAGTCGAAGCGGAATGCGCTCATGAGCTCTCACAAGGCGAAGAATGATTAGGCGATTTCCAGCAGTTGCTCAATGGTAGGGATAGGTGGAAGGTGCATAGTCCCGTCGTGAATGTTGTCGAAGTTGACAATGCAACGTTCCTCCGACGGTATGAAAAAATATAAGGAAGTTGTAGGTATAACGTATACGGCCTAGTTTTATAGGCGATCTATAATCTACAGCAAGGTCAGTATATCTCTATACGGTATATCAACGATGATACTACTTACAACTTTTGTTGTCCTTCCATCGCGAGTAACAGGGCCTTGAGGTTGATCGCTGTTGTCAAGAGGCCCTTTTCCGTCGATGCGGTTGGGGTATGTCGAAGAAGGAAAGAACAACAATTGCCGTCGCATAGGTAAACCCTTGTTTGCAGGCCAGAGATCGCTTCGCCACAGTGACGCAATTGAAATCGCGTGATGTGACGAAGTTCTCTCGTCCTTGACAGTGGTACCGCTGTCGTTATTCAATTGCCAATGCGTCTTGAAAGAAGTTCGGGCGACGGGGAGGGTTTTCTGGAGTGACAGTGTCTTGATCGCAGGACTCTGGAGTCAGACCGTCACCCAGTTACTTCTTGCGAAAATAAAGAATACTTTGATGGACTTTTGGATGGACTATGAGAACAACGATGTACGTGATCACCTTGAAGCCCCATGATGTCTGTGTGCGTCAGTCAAACCATAACTTTGGATGGGTGCGTGTAAGTAGTAACCTTCAAGCGCTTTCTCTGCAAAGAGGCTCGGAGTAATCGGTTGCTGCGGTCAAGTTGTCCAAAGGATTCGGCGGATATCTTAGCTCGACAGTACGTGTGATAGGTGCTACTTCGTCGACTGGGATATCGTTCGCTAGGACAGGGCCTAGGAGGACGCGAGTACTACTATGAGCCAAGGCAACAACAATGTGTTAAGCAATCTGAAGGTTTGCTAGACCCGCAAGCACTGTTAGTCTGTCATGACCGAGGGTGGAGACGTGAAGGCCACACTGCTGGAAAAGTCAAGCTTGAAGGCCACGCTGCTGGCAAAGTGGAGCCAGACCGACGAGCTTGAAGGCCACACTGCTGACAAAGTCGACCGTGAAGGCGACATTGCTGGCAAAGTCGAGCGTGACAAAGAAGCTTGAAAGTCATACTGCTGTCGAAGTCGAGCAGGGCGGAGAAGCTTGAAGGCCACACTGCTGGCAAAGTCGAACATGAAGGCCACACTGCTGGCACAGTCAAGCTTGAAGGCCACACTACTGGCAAAGTCGAGCCAGACCGAGAGGCTTGAAGGTCACACTGCCGGCAAAGTGGAGGCAGACCGAAAAGCTTGAAGGCCACAGTGCTGGCAATATCAAGCATGAAGGCCACGCTACTGGCAAAGTCGAGAAGGGAGGGCGGACAAGCTTGAAGGCCACACTGCTAGCAAAGTCAAGCATGAAGGCCACACTGCTGGCGAAGTCGAGTGTGGGGGCTTGAAGGCCACGCTGCTGACAAAGTGGAGCATGCAAGGGGTGATCTTAAAGTAGGTGGTCACCCCACAAGCCCACTTCGAACCAGTCCGTACCCACACGAAGCTTCCTTGACGGTAGCAGTGCCAGGCACTAAGAGTGAGGCCCATAAAAATCAAGGTGGGACTCGAAAGGTATTGTGGTAGCTACGAAGGGAGGGTTGACCTGGTAGCGGGAGTAAAAAAAGGGCGGTTTGTGGGTAATTTAAAGTATAGATATGAATATGACGACCGGGCAATACCCTATCCCAAGCTGTCATGTGATCACCATGCAGCATTGCTCGTCAGCGTTATCGTCGCTAAAAAATTATAGCAAGATATTCCGTATAGCTCAATTGTACCAGTGGTAAGATGTTTGTAGAAGAAGGAAGCCAGATTTGGGGGTGATAGTTGAAGAAGGTTGAAACAGTGATTTATCAATAGCCTTTGTAATTGCTATTCGCACAGGTAAGGAATATGAAGTCATGGTATGTTGCAAGCTCATGTGTCTTCTTCCTCTGCCTCGAGGCTTCGAAAACCCAGTCGAAGATGCTTCCGATCTGCACTCGTAGGAAGTCCGACATAACCTTCATTTCATCTTCCTTAGGCGTCATGGTGTCTTCGTGTACCGTCACGGTTCTCCGAAGCGTGTCTCTCTTGGAAATGCTTGTCTTGCGCACCAAGGACTTGCATTTGATTGATCGGCAATTCGGGTAACAGGGTTGAATGACCATCATAAATTCCTACCAATGAATCAGAGAGGCTGTCTTTTCTTATGCTTTGGTCTTGCAGTGAAAAGGAAGGCCCAGGATGCCCACAACACACCCACCGCGGGCCATCACGAAGAGGAGGTGCCCTCGGGAGTGGTTCGGGTAGCGCTTGATGATCGCTTCCCTTCTGTGCACGAGTTGCTTCGGTTTCGCCTGCTATTGAGCGTCCAATCAGGCCATTGATTTAAGGCCTTCTATACAGAGAATATCCTCGTCTGGCCCGTGAAGCCTGCAAAGCACACCCCGATTCACGAAGGTACTTGTATACGAAATTGAGGAGTATAGGGCCAGGGGATGAACGATATAGTATAGGTATAGAGGAGAAGGAACAGTATATGAAAGTCTATAAGGTAAAGGGTGTGAAAGCACACCCGAAGAAACTTCTAAGAGCCGGAAACAGGGGGTGACTCAGAGTTGCTAGAGATTCTCGAGGTAGGTATGGTATGACGAAGTGTACCATGCCGTCAATCCAGTACTGATAATGGCGAGCACTCGATGACGGCTTAAGGGTAGTGGTGGGCACTGTCGAGTACAAAGTTGACAGCTGTCGAAGTATATCGGAAGTGTGGTATGGATGTGATGTTCGTGATAGAGGATGGATGTCCAGAGTAAGTTCAACTTATAAAAGACTAAGAGGAAGAGGGTACACTGAAGGCTCAAGGCAAAGCCAATTGCGCTGAGCTCTGGATGTTTGAGAACGTTGTAGGTCGAGGTTCTGTGAGGGGGGAGACGGTCCTTAAATAGGCTGTTCTGACAAGACCCTTGATGAACACCAGCTTCAATTGCTAATGAACCGGCAAGGCACTGCTGCAATGAAGAGTGAGTGGAGGGACGGTGAGGGAAGGTTTGAGGGAAGCAGCACGTGGGAATGCAGCTTCCACCAATGAACGCGGGCTCAGTGCTAGCTCACCGGCCTCTGCGGGCTCAGAGTTCATCTAGAGATCACAGGAGCTGCTCAGATAGGAATCGAGGGCGGTGTCACTGACAGAGCAAGGTTCGCAAGCGTTTGCAAACCGTTTCACACTATTGGTGCACTATCAGTTTAAACCGTTTAGTGCAGTTTAGTTTGAGGCATCTGGCAAACCGTGCAGTTCGGTTTAGGAGGTCTACACCACGGTTTGCACCGATAGTTTATAGATATCTTGGTGTTTAGGTTAGCTCTAGGTGCAACCCTGAAATAAATTTCAATACTTCGCCGAAGTGCTTGTTTTTTTTCTAGCGTCGCCTGGAGAAAGATTTTTGGTGATGAGTTGAGGTAAAATACGTATAAAAACCTTATTGACGGGTAAAAATTACTATTTACTTTACCATCACTAGATCGACCGGCGAGCGGCCCGACGGTCCAGCAGGTCCGATGACCGACTCAGGGTCCATTGGGCGGCGAAATTCTAAATCTCGAAATCCTTCTCCCACTTTGCATCTTACAGTCTCATCTAAGATGTCTGATTCAGAGCTTTCCACCGCCCTCCCCATCTCAATTGCACCACTAAAGGCCTAAACTAGCGTACACTATCAGTTTAAACCGTGCAGTTTGGTTTAAGGCCTAAAACGCACGGTTTAAGGCGACGGCAGGCAGTTCAGTTTGGTTTAAGGCCTAAAACGCACGGTTTGCACGGTTGCGACCCTTGTGACAGAGTCACCAGACCAGGCGTCCGGGGCTCGTTAATCTCAGATTAACCTGGGACATCACCGAGGCAGTGAGTCAGCCTAGCCCACGTTGCCACCACGCTTGTATGCTTCACTCATGGGGCATGACCGTGCCTCGAGGGAATGGAAGGGGCTTATCCTGTCCAATCATCACGGAGTATGAGGGAGTTTCATAGATTCCGGGCCACTCCACTGTACCTTCACCAGACTGCCACTGTGCATATGGACGTTCCCGTCTTAGCGTCCAGCCTTCTATTCGAATAGAAGGCTGTGGCAAGCCCTATGCTGTCATCGGCTGAACTGTTCGGGACTGGGATTTCTGATTCCCCTACATTCATAACGGGAATGGTATGCTGAAGATCTAAGCCGCACTATCTTGCATGATACAAGGGACAAGTTCACTCAAATGGACGAAAGGACGACCGGACATTAGCTTGACAAGCTATTAATGGAAGGTTCTCCCGGAACTCTGCGTTAAGGTTCTAGCTTTATTCTATGTCACGGAGAGACATGAATGTACAGGATATAACTTGCCTGTTCGTGTCAGCAGATGAAGTTTTATCATACCACAGATTATACCCATAGAGAGTTGGATTATAATTCTAGGCCTGGAGTCTAAGATATGCATGGTTCCTATAGCTGAGTCTTTATTGGTGCATGCATGATGCTGAAAGACAGAGCAGGCTTTTTATAGACGTCAACGCCATCGAGCAAGCTACTATTACACAATTCGACAAGGAATAACAAATACACATCCGGACAAGTCTCAATTTAACATCGATGTATACAGGATCAAGGAAAATTCTCTAAGCTGGCTTTATCTTCGGTAGATGAAATGACATATATTGGACTATACGTCTCGCCAAGTCACGTCTCGCCAAGTCACGCAGCAGCAGCAGCTATCTTATCGGAAGATGCAACAGTCCGTCTTGGTCATCGATCGAAACTTTACCCTATCTGATGCTATCTAGAGCTTTTATAACTACTTTGTGGTAACAACAGACGCAATCGTTATCTCAAGGAATGCAGGGCCGTATATGTTACAGACTGGTAAGACGAAGGAGACCAGGACATATATTGCAGCTGAAGGAAGAGTATTATGAAGCTTATCGACTTGCTCTAAGCACTAGCTTTTTCTAGAGGCATGTTTCCTTGCAGATTATGGATACATACCTTCATGAGCTACAAACTTTCAAAGCCACTGTTGTTATGAGATACAAATTTTTTCCGACATTATTTTTGGCCTAAAAAAGTAAAGGCCGGGAATATATACAAAGGTTCTGCAATGTATGCATACCTAGCCACATAATATCCATTGCCAGACTCCCACCAAGCCGTAATTGTTATGGCTGACTTGCATTATCATATCCAGCAATCTCTAAACTGTTTGTACATACATCTGTTTCAGTACGGATGGCTTGTTGTCAAAATAAACTTTTGCGATTCACTCTTGCGGAGAACAGCTGGCAGCCGTTGACTGTATCGTTCGAGACTTGGCATGCCCTAACACATCAAATGTCTGTGAAGACTTATGCAGAACACGCAATGGCGGAATGGCAACGGCATGTGTGCCCAGTGAAAAGCTACCGTGAAAGAGGCAATCCGTTGAAGTAAAATATTATTTGGCGGATACACTCTGATTGGCCAGCAAAAACGTATGATAGGAGAAAAGTCGGATAGAATTGCATTCTGGAGGTACTTACGACCTACACTTAAAATTTCCGGATATAGTGAGGAATACTATGACTGACCTACCTCTCAGCATATTCCATTCATGAGATCATGACATATATTATGTGCCATTCGTCTCTCAATCCTGTTAATATTTGATCTCTATACCCCTTGTCCAAGATACCCACTACTTCCACAGCCAGAACCAATACTGGAGGATTGCCCGAGTATTGGACTCTTAGTTGATACCAGTATGCTTCTTTACGACATCGATGACCTCGCCGAGCTTACTCACGATCACCGTTGGCTTTCCGACATCGCCTTGAACCAACTGATCTGTCCATCCAATTCCACCTCGATCAACCCAGCAGGCCTGCATACCTACCGCTCGAGCTCCTACAATGTCAAATGGATTCCCACTCACCAACCACATGTCCCCCATGGAATCTTTACTCTTGCCGACTGTCTGGGCAAGATGATAATAGCCATCTGGATGCGGCTTGAAGCGTTTGACCTCCTCGACCGTTACGATATGCTTGAAAACTGAAGCATGGGGACCTAAATCTGGTGATGACTTGATGGAGTTGCCAACCATGCTATCCGTGCCGTTGGAGCTTCAGGGTTCAATCGAAGATCAGCACTGCTCGCGTAAATTGGAGTGTAGAATACTCCCACTCCTTCTGAGAGATTTCGAAGGAAGATTACAAGGAATAATGTGAACAAAGTTGGATCAAGGGGAAGGACCGAGAAAACCTACTAGACTACAGCTGTGATGGAATCTATCTTGGCGATAGACTCCAAGGCTGATGACACATCGGGAAATGTCGACAAGGAATCGTAAGCTTTCATGAGATTCTCAATGGCCAAGTCATCCAAGGACAGTCCCGTTTCCTTGAGCGCGTGATGGAGGGCATTTCGTGTAATTGAAGAGAATGGTTGATACTGCTCTACGTCGGATCAGGACCGTGATAATAATTGCAACGGGGAAAAAAGAACCTACGCATGCTGTTCAGTCGCCACGTATACTCAAGCTGGATGCGCCTCCATAACGCAGCGAGGTTCTCGCCTTTCTCCTGGCCGAAGTGGGTGGCTAGCTCCTTAGCGATAGATTCAGTAGATAGCAGGGTGCCATAGACATCGAACGCAATAACAATATTATTGGCCATTATAGAATACTAATTTGAAAGGTATATACAGTGATTGGAGAAAGAGATTGAAAAGCAGGGAACAAGTCGTGGGGACTGCCCTTTTGTCCAGCAGTTGCTTTAAACTTTCTCCAGATGACGCTGTGCACGTGACTTGTCCGCAACCTCCGGACGCGATAAGCTTCGAAGGCTCTGCGGATGCTCGGAATTCAAACTACAGTTATCTCGCAATTCCCTGCATGGCTGACAATGAGGGCAGCGGCAACTTCGACACTTTCCGAGAATGCCTTTCAGGACCACTCATTGAGAAGTCAGCTATCACACCAACCCGGCCAAAGAAGCGACGGATTGCGCAGGCCCACCGCAACGCCTCCAAGGTCGTGAAGGGACATGTTGGTCATGGAGAGGAGGGGCATAATGCTGCCGAAGACTTGGCCGAATTTATAGATGTTAATTCCACTTTCATTGATGGAATTGTAGGCTGCTGACTAGCCCGCAGTACATAGCTACCGAGATATACAATTCTTTCCCACCAGAGCTTCAAACCCTATCCTTTTCTGCCATCCAAAACAGCCAGCAACTAGCCAGTGCATACGATGATCCGCTACCGGCGACAACAGCCGAAGCTTTACTCGGTTCAGTACCTCCCTCCGTCATTGATTCGTCAGAAGCATACTCCTTTCTACCCTCTACAACCGACCTGCTCCATCTCCTCCTACCAGTCATACAAGACTACATATCCGCTATCACCGCCCCTCCTCCCATTTGGTCACAGACACGAAAATCGGCGTGCGAGATCTGCGAGCGCAGCTGGATACCTTTGAGCTACCATCATCTTATACCCAAGCAGATGCACGCTAAAGCGGTCAAGAGGGGCTGGCACGAAGAATGGATGCTGAACAGCGTGGCATGGCTATGCCGGGCTTGCCATGGCCTTGTACACAGGATTGCCAGTAATGAGGAGCTTGCCAAAAATTGGTACTCTGTAGATCGTCTAATGGACAGAGAAGATGTGCAGACTTGGGCTAGATGGGTAGGCAGGGTCAGGTGGAAGGCTAGATGAAGAGCCTGGACGCGAAAGATCGAATCAGAGAGATCGAGGCCTTTGCCTTGCGAAATCGATGCCCGCTTGGCCCAGGATCATTGGAAACGCGGATGGTGATGCGGATCCACCTTGGTTTCCATCGACCTGGCCATGGCGGGTACCAAAAAATGCCTTTCTGGCTGGTGAAGGAGCCCCGCAAAGTGTCCTTTACATCCGACGCAGGATCTGACGTTTGCGTCTGTGGAAAGGCCGCATCTTCAATCCAAGCGTATTGGCGTATTGGCGTATTGGCGCCTGATCACTGGGTGCAAAATTTTATGGACAAAAAATGAATCGATCAAGATTCGTTTGAACCTGTACAAGGTTGCCGCAAGGACTGTGCAATGGTAGATCAACAATACTGAAGACCCAGAGGTGTCTAAACCTCAAGTCGTTGTGGTCACACAGTGCAGGGTCATCAGCAAAGTCAATAACAGATCAAATCGTCAAATTCGATCTTCAAGCCGAGCCACTTCCCAGCATGATCCGGAAAACACATCACGCTCATTTCTGGCCATCAACGATGCGGTTCCCAAGCACTGTTCCTGTCTTGGGACTATCATCTTTTGCTTGGGTCGGCGCAGCCTGCAATGCCGACGATTGCTCAAGACCCCTTCAGGGCAACGCCGCCGCTGCGAGCTCCTACTGTAGTACTTACACAAAGGCAATTGCAACAGCGACTACGGGGTTTCCGTCATACATACCAACCACCTACGGGCCATCTCGTGTCTCCAGTGTATGCACCTGTCTAGCTTCTAGCACTTCAGGTCCCACCACTACGGCTCAACCTGCGTGCTCTACCGGGCAAGTCGTTTTGAAACCGAGCTTCTACGGCCTTCCGCCCTTTATGCAGCTGATATCATCCCTTGGACCATCAATCATAACGGCGGCTCCGCTGGGTGCGTGCTTGATCCATATAGCTATTACGAGGTAGACCATGCTGAGTACTATGGCGATTAGCGCTCTGTGTAAGCCTGTTTTTATTCCTCGTTCCTCAGCTACAAGTATGTCTCTATTCGTCGAAACGTACATCTGAGCTCTAATAGAGGCATCAATGCTTGGTCTGATCTTGGGCCCCCATGTCATCTGGTTTTTAGTGCGATCCAGCTTTCGAAAGTTTCCTACACTACCCCTGAGTCTTTTGGTACCCCACCTTTTTCTGCAGCAAATGCACTTTCCCTCCCACTGGCGGCTCAGATACCATCAGTCAGACCACTACCACCTTACCCCTCGGTGTGCAATATACTCTCACGTAAGTTAATCCGGTCTAATCCGCCCGTACAAAAGCCCTCACTGAATCGTCCTTTCTAGTGCTCATTTAGCCTGCGACCGCTACGAGAACAATTCGACCAACGTCGCCACGGTCTTCAAGGCCTTGTCGGTGGAAACACAATCATCTTCGAGTAGCGCGCTTATAGACCGTGCGATGCAAGCACGCAGACATGCGATTACCCGGTCTATCAAGCGGTCGCAGCCAAAGTTAGAGGGCCCGCGTCTGGTATCGCGACATTGCAATGCGTCGTTGGCCAGGCGCCGATGAATACACCGAGCTTACCGCTGGTGTTGGACTTGGTAGACCTAGTGGGAGAGGGATATACCGGTACATTGTTGAATCCCACTCCTTAGATTATAAGGCGGTGGCGATCTCAAGTCATGCATTCAAGGGTGACTAGTAATAAGAAGAGAATGGGGCCACCTACCGCCAAGGCTTCGTTCCCGCGTCGAGTTGCAGGAATGAGGGAATCTATATCTGCAAGATTAGATAACCGATGGAGATTTGCATTACCCAGTCACCCGCCAAGAGCAGTCCTGCAACATTCTCTGGGGACCGCTTCAAGTGATAGGTCTTGAATGGTGTCATGCTTCAGCCTCGCACTTAGCCACTATGCCGCGCCAACTAATCTATCGCATGCGCTAAAAAGAAGGTCGCTTGATGACCCGTCGATGCACAGGTGGACGGAGTGATGATAGACTGAACAACCACCATAGCGAAAGGGGCAAATCCCCAAAGTACCTGATCCCTTCAGTGGTCACGGCCAACAGATGGATCTCAGAGGACTTGCGAAAGTAGACCCCTAAGGAATAAACCGCACCAGGGCATAGAATAACTCAATTGATGTGTCTACTTTAGTACTGTATAAAAGCAGTGGGAAGCCACTGAGTACCTTACTTTAGTAAAAGGCAATGGGGATTAGCTCGGGATAGATGCATCTCGGCGCTCGGGCCGACCCAACCGGGTCCCAAGGTCTTGGCATGCGTTTTGAACCTCATTAAAAGTAGGAAGTGGATCACGAGAATAGAGTAGCTTCTTCTCCCGCCATAACACGGAATGAGAGGACGCCAGCTAAGGGTAAGGATTGTCCTTCATGTGTGTTTTGGGACCAACATTGGGCTGACGTCGCGCAGCCATCAGCTGTTCAGGATGTATGCATTTTCTGCACCACACGCCTCCAATTCGCCCCAAGCTACAAACCAAACTCCTCTCAACGACTACAGTTTCGGTCCGGGCGTACAACCAAGCAACCGGCACAAGCTGCGGTAGCACATGAAGAAGCTTTCGAGAGCGATGCTACACCCGAAAGTTCTCAAAGTGAGCCAGCCAGACAAAATTCTCCTAGAACATCTTGGGGCAAGTGGCGACCAGCCCCTACAGCTACGAAGGATGAGCAGCGATGGCGGATTGGTGGCGATTTACAAAGAGTATCAGGGCAAAGCTTCTCGGCACGACAGCAGGCGGCGCAGCGTTCGCAGCCTCCGCCGTCACACCTTACATCTACGGCCAGAGAGGATGCATTGAGACAACATGCCGAAGCTGAAAGAAGCAGTCAGGCAAACAATCAATTCTGGCAGTGCGAGTGTGGTCTCCGCAATCTGCGCGCTGAAACGAGATGCATGCGTTGCCAGGCTCCAGTCCCAAGTGCCTCGTCTATTCGGAAAGCCTCTAGCACCGATGATCCAAGTTTCGCGCAAAGCTGGAAACATGTTCGACACGTTGGAGAGGCTCAGTCTAGCAAGCTCGGACAGGCTCTCCGTTTTCAACGATCCAAAGAGCCTGCCACAGATCCAAGCCAAGATCAGGCTAGGTTAAAGCGCTTCGAAGAAAGCAAGGGATCAAGGTTCGTGGGACTCGAAAGCAGGTTCAAGAGACCAAGATTCGGAGAATCTCAAGACGCCAGCAGGGCACCGTCGGAGGCACGACAAGATCCGCGGAGTCCATTACCACAGTATTCTTTCGCATCTAGTATTCGTAGCAGAGAAAGATCTAAGCCGGAAAATTTGGCAGCATCAGCTCCATCGACAGCCCCAGAGCGCCCGCAGCGAGCCGAAAATGGGGCTGGCTGGAGCAGATTCTCACCCCCTGTAGCAGAGTCATTGAATACTCCGCGCGAGCCGCCTCCGCCACGGCCAATGCCAACAGAGGAAAGAACCAAGTCGTGGTCGAAGTGGACAGTACAAGATACCAAAGGGGATCCAGAGATACTCGCCGATTCGCATGAAAAGGCGCGCCCTGAGCGTCCAAACGTTCCAAGTGACAAGGAAACTCCACCATCTAGCTCAGACGGCTGGAGGGCGTGGTCACCAGCGGAATCAGCCACCGCTGACCAGGGTTACGGTCCTCAGCACCGTGATATGTCTGCCAACGAGAGACGCGCACAGAATCGGATGGCTAGAAGATTACAGGAGATCGAGGAGGAACAGGAAAGAAAGGCTACCAGGTCTAAGCCAGCGGAACCTCGTTTCGATACCAACCGCGAATCCAGAAAGTCTATGATGAAGACTCGCAGGTACATCGAAGAGCGAGGCAAAGTTGATGAGTACGATGACTTGGATGAAGACATCATTCAGAAGCGGCAGGAACGCAAGAAGCAGAAGAAAAAGCAGCAGGCTGCACAAAAATTGCAAGGCCCACCTACTCCGATATACTTGCCAGAGTTCATCAGCGTTGCAAATCTTGCAGGTGTTTTGCGCGTCAAGACCGAGGACTTTACTCGCAAGATGACAGAGCTTGGCTTCGAAGAAACTAACAACGACCACATTCTTGATGCCGAGACCGCTGGCCTCATAGCATCTGAATTCAATTTCGAGCCCATCGTTGACGAACCCGAACTACAAGATCTCGTCGCCCAGCCCCCAGCAGACGACAAGTCTCTACTTCCACAGCGACCGCCGGTCGTCACTATCATGGGTCACGTCGATCATGGCAAAACCACACTATTGGATTGGCTCCGCAAGTCTTCCGTCGCCGCTACCGAACACGGTGGCATCACGCAGCACATCGGCGCCTTTTCTGTACCCATGCCCTCTGGCCGCATCATCACCTTCCTTGACACCCCCGGCCACGCCGCCTTCCTTGATATGCGCCAACGGGGCGCTAATGTCACTGATATCGTCATACTTGTAGTAGCGGCAGATGACAGTGTCAAGCCCCAAACTATCGAAGCGATCAAACATGCTCAAGCAGCTAAAGTCCCAATGATCGTCGCAGTAAACAAGATCGACAAAGAAGATGCCAACGTTGATAAGGTAAAGCAAGACCTCGCGCGCTACGGAGTCGAAATCGAAGATTACGGTGGAGACACCCAAGTCGTTTGCGTAAGCGGCAAAACGGGTCAGGGCATGGACACACTTGAGGAGTCCGCCGTAGCCCTCGCCGATATCCTTGACATCCGCGCACCAGCCGACGGAGCAGCCGAGGGCTGGGTGCTCGAAGCTACTACTAAGAAAGCAGGTCGCGTAGCAACAATTCTCGTCCGACGCGGTACCCTTCATCCAAGCGATATTATCGTCGCCGGCGCGACCTGGGCCCGTGTCCGCACGCTGCATAACGAAGCCGGCATCTCAATCACTTCCGCCGGACCAGGCACCCCTGTCGAAATCGACGGCTGGAAAGACCAACCCGCCGCTGGAGATGAAGTCCTCCAAGCCAGCAGCGAACAACACGCCCGCTCCGTTATCGACATCCGGCTGGAAGCCGCCGAACGAGTACAACTAGCCAGCGACACGACCGCCGTCAATGAATCCCGCCGCGTAGAACAAGAACGACGCGAAGCTGCCGAAGCCGCTGCCGCTGCTGTCGAAGCGGGCGAGGAGCCTCCTACCACTCCTTTGGAACCCAAAGAAGCAAAGGATACTTTCAAAGAGGTTCCCCTCCTAGTCAAAGCCGACGTCTCCGGCTCCGTCGAAGCCGTCCTGACCTCGATCCTCTCCCTCGGCAACTCCAGTGTTCGCCCTACGATCCTTCGTTCCGGGGTCGGCCCCGTCGGCGAGTTCGATATCTCGCACGCCGCGTCTGCCAAAGCGCACATCGTCTGCTTCAACCTCGCCATGGAGCAGCACATTCGGCGCATGGCGGAGAGCCAGGGCGTCCAGATCGTGGAGCAGAACATCATCTATCGGCTTGTGGACGCGGTCAAAGGGGTTTTGGAGGAGTACCTTGAGCCAATACGCACGAAGCGGGTATTGGGCGAGGCGGAGGTGGCTCAGGTCTTTGACATCAACATTAAGGCAAGGATTACGGTGCCTATTGCTGGCTGTCGGGTGAGGAATGGGCTTGTTGCCAAGAATGCAAGAGTCATGGTGAGGCGAGGGGGAGAGGTCGTGTTCGATGGTATGTTGACACTAGAAGCCCTAAACTCGCGGCACTGACGTGAGAATAGGCTCGCTTTCCTCGCTTAAGAACCGCAAGCAAGACGCCATCGAGATGCGGAAAGGTACAGATTGCGGCATGGGCTTTGACGGGTGGAAGGATTTCCAGGTGGGCGATTTGGTGCAGAGCTATGAAGAAAAGGTCGAGAGGAGGACGCTTTGAGCACATCTTACAATTAGATGATGGCATTTGCCGGCGCCATACGCATTTCCGAGGCGTTGCATGGTTAGGAAAGGACAGCATATATAGATTCGACTCCGCTATAACATCCTTCCACCTTATACAATTTCCTCCCTTATATCACGACAGCCCACTAGAACACATGCCCGCCACTATCCCACAAGACCAAGCACCACCTCGAGCATCGCCATCCGCGTCAACCCTTCTCACGGCTTCCGTCCTACCAAACAACAACCAAACTAACTCTTCCGAAGGTGTAGCAACCAAGAACGATGTCACCCGCTGGAGCATAGAATACATAGAGCGAGGCATCAAGATACTCCCCCATGACAGCCAACGCCGAGACCAGAACGAACGCCACGAAAAGAATCACGACAAACCCTAAACAGGCGTCCAATAACGAGATTGGGCAGCGAATGAAAGGCCCGATACTATGACATCAACAGCGCAAGAACCATCACAGCAAAAACAACTCGAGTTCACTCTATGTAAAATCTCCAGCTGAGAAGAGATTTTCCATATCAATGACCTACGCCCTTCAGACATCCCACCATCCCCACCAACGCCTCCCCCCTCCCCTCCCCCTCTCCCGAAACCTTACCGTTACATCCCTCCTCGCGCAGCCACTCCCTCTCACCAGCGAAGGCAAGGTATCACTAACAATCCGTGCACTCCACCACGCCCATCTCCGGGAGCAGCCAAAGGCACGACTCCATCGCGTCAACAGAGCAAGAACAAGCACAGGAAAAGTAATTCGGTGTTTATCACAGGGAAGTTGTGCCAAGTGAGCGAGAAATTATTGAATTTGGACGAGTAGAGTACCGCCCTCTAGGCATCCCAGAACCCCATTAACGCCGCAGCCCTCCACTCTCACTCACAGTGGTTTCGCCGTTATATCCCTCCCCTCGTAGCCAATTTCCCTTTTTCAGCGTAGGCAAAGAGAACCCCTGCACCTCCCTAGCATCACGTATGCTCGCACATCTCCGGCAGCAACCACCCACATAAATGCTTCATTACCCAACAAGGGCCCACAAACATCACGGGCAGACCGATTATCATGCTAGCGAAGAGTCCGATGATATGACGCTCTGACCATATCGCGGCGGCTGCGTAGCGCCATACTTGCTTAAAGGCGTATTGTATTTGCTTTGTGATGGATGTGGAGGTAATGGTTGTTGGCACAGACAGCGGTGGGGGTGGGGTTTGGCCAGCGGGGATGTGGGAGAGGGTTAGAGGCGGTGAGGTGGGCGTGAGGGCGTTGTGGCAGGCGAGGTGGTAGTGGATGGAGTGGTAGTGGTAGAGGGCGAGACCGAGGTTACCGGACATGGTGGATGGGTTGGGGGAGGTGAGTTGGGGGAGGTGGTCGATTTGGGGCGTTGTGGGTGGGAGGAGGTGTGGAGGGCGGATGTTGGGGCTGAGGAGATTGTGGGATGGGTATATTGCAAGAAGATATTGCGAGATGGGATGTTGCGATTCAAGATATTGTGGCTTGAAGAAGAGGCAAGGTGAAGGAGTAGTGAGCAGGAGTTGACGAAGATGAGATGTTGAGGCAAGCGCGCGACTAAAAGTACAAGAACGCCTTCGTGGACAGCTATCCATGGATTGAACTCTTGGCTGAAGCTTACATGGACTTCAGATGCCCAATAAACAGACTCGCAGCACCAGTACTGTTGACTATCCCCCTATTTTTCAGATAGAGCCCTCAGGCCAGTGAATGTGAAAGGGTATGGAATATCACAGACTACAGACACCCCGTACATCGCCCGCAGCATCCAGCCCATCCTTCTCAGCATCTTGTCCATCTTGATCCGTTACTACGGGCGTGCTTACTGGCCCAGCTTGTTGCGTTACTGCGGGCGTGCTCATCTGCCCATCTTGATCCGTTAATGCCGGCGTGCTCATCCGTGATTTCTTTGACGCAGTCCTAGTCTTCTTCTTTCCCTTTGTTTTGATTTCGCAGTCATTTCCACCCATCGCCATTGCCTTCGCCGTCTTCTTGCGCTTGCGCGATCCCGCGACCTCGGTAGGGCCCAGATCCATATTGATCAGCTCAGTAAAGCTGTCTCTGGCGTCTGCTTTGTCGTATGGATCGTACGATGAGCTGCGTCGGCGATCGACCGGTGGATCCTTGAAGGAGACTGACTTGGGCGGTGAGGAAGCAGACTGCTTCGAGGTGGAGACGGGTGGCGCCTTCGAGGAAGGGACGGGTGGCGGGATGTAGCTGCAGAGGGTCTGATCGGTTTGGTAGCGCTGGATTTGAGGGTCTGAAAGAGCGTGGCTGTATTTCTGGGAGAGCCAGAAAGATTCGAACATGTCCCCATTCAAAATCTATACGGTGACGCGGTCACTATTGAGCTCTAGGTAGGCAAAAACAGGGGCAGCGCTTACAGCACTCATCCAAGCAAGCTTGTATTCTGTATCCAAGGCGCTGAAATCAAGCTGCGTCAGGACCCGGAGCTCGAATTCGGCGCGTGAGATTAGTGGTGTCTTGGATGGTGTCGAGCGATTTTGGATATAAGTTGCCGCATTTTCGATATAAAGATGCATAATGCCCTGAAAGGACCGATCAGCGACAGTGAGTGGTGCGATTTTCCATCCCATCCTAATATACCTGCATTTTGAATAAGAATGCTTGTGTCAAACGAACTCGGAGGCCAGACGGTCAACGTGGTGAGAGTCTGATACTGCTGATACTCTTCAGATCGGAAGGCGCGACACAGTCTCTGGCAACTTCCACTTTGCGTTCGGTCGTAGTGCTCAGGTAGTTAAGACCTTGTCTTCAAGCTATTCTTATCGAGCGCACTTAGGTGCAGCTTGAGTAATTGGGATTTCTTATGGTTGAAGTGGCTCCGAAGAGAGTAAGTGTTGGGTGGTAGGTGGAGTGTTGTTGTCATTGTTGTGAGATAAATAATAGTACGGCTCACGATCTTTACTTTTGGCGCGTGATCGGACCACAGAAGCCCTAGCTTGTCCATAACACGTATCACCAACGCGGGAACGCAATCGATGATTCGCAGATAGTGTGGGAATTGTTTGTGAAAATCACAGGCTGTAATTTCCAATAGTCTCCGAACAAGGAACACCCGAAAACATGCTGGCTGTTTATGAGTTCCAGATCCATTGACGATTCCAACACGCATCCTAGCACTCAATTAGATTATCAACAACTTGCGGAGAAGAAACCAACAATTTGCTTTTCTGCACCCTCCATGACCAGCTTCCTATATTGATAAGTTCAGGTTTGTACTTTGGATATGTCATAGGCTGTCCAAGGCATTTCGGAACGGCTTTCTGGTTCGAGCACTTACAACGCGGGGCTCTGCATTGCCTATGGAGATAGCAAAATGCTTGTTCCTTGTGCTGGAGTGTACAAACTGTAATGTCACATCTTGATAGCTCTTTCAGCAACAAAGAAACCGGCTTGTGTGTTGGCGACATTTTTCAACCTTTTCCCAGACCAAGTGAAGCAAAGTACAGACGTCGCAACAATCAACAGTGAAGGCTGATCCGAATAATCTAAAGCCAGTGATGTAAACAACTTCCAGGTGAGTGGTACTGATGCCATAGTTAATTTGAAAGCTGTGGAGAGATAATTCTACCCTGTCTGAGTAGTACGTATCCTAAAATTTGCGTTTCAAGATCAAACCCTGCTTGTCAAATGGGTCCTGCTCAAAGTTGAAAGATTCAGGTAAGTAGGGGAAAGGTTTCTTATATTCGGAAGAATGATAGCGGCTGGAGACCGCATGATGGTCAGCTTGCTAGTAAGTTCCCACAAGTGTGCTGGCGACTCGCGGATAGGCACATGGTCGCAAGGGCTTACACTATACATTACTGTTTCTTGTGGAACACATCTGTAAAGACTTTGGGTTTGAGATCAGGAGAAGTGTATGCGAGAAATCAAGGACTCGGGCTTCGGGCACCACAATCCACCACCCTATAAGCAAGACATCTCTTGAGCAAACGCTACGACCCACTGAATGAATTTTAGGAGCCACTATGGGAGCTGACTTATTGCATTCTTTTTAAATTCTTTTAATTCTTGCACGGAACGTACAGTCGAGATTTTGCCAATAGACCAAGCAGTTGATAATAGCGTTAGAGCGGGTTAAGAGCCGTCGATAACATTTCGAATTTTAACTATGGGAAATCGTGGCATACACCTCTTGGCCGCAGGGCTCACCTTTAGTGGTCCATTCCTTTTGCAGATCGAATTTTCGATATGGGCCAGCATACTCATGGTCGTATTCTTTTGAAATCGATTGCTGAACGTATCTAAGGGGCATTTACCCTTCGCAGCAAGCAAGACGACGCCAAGTTCAATAGCCACTGGTTCTACAAATGTGAGGCCACTAGCCGCTCATGAACTATTTGACCGATTGCATTCCCGAACAGGTAGAAGATTTGCCCTCGGCTATGTCCAGGCATGACCATAGTCCTTACGAATGTCTGTGCTGGCGCAGACCTGAAGTACTTCCCATGACAGGGACTTCCATGGCGAGTTTGGCGATCTATTTGTTCAGCCTGTAAGACTTGATGCGGATCACGATTGGTCACAAAGGCCTCGATCTTATGTGGGCTGGAAAGCCATACCAGCCTGACCGCGGTAAACGTCCCAGCCTGTCTGCAGGATATGTCTTTCGAACTTCTGGGTCTGACAGTACTTGGAATGTGCTTACACGTGAGAGATATATTGATCAACCAGTCTCACTGTAGACTTTGAAACTCTAGGTCTCTATGGACGCACACGCAAGATACTTTATGCAGTCGTCTATCAAGTAGCCGACGGAACCGCCAGCCTTGGCAGATTACTAAGAGGCCTTGACCAATAGAAAGAATGAGTATGACCCGCCAAGATCGTGACCCTTGTCCATTAAGAGTGGATCCCCAGCCTCGGGCCGACAAGACTAGGGATGCTCATCGGTCCGAGGTGGGGGATCTAGTTCTACACTAAAGTACACAGTAGAGCTCTCGGCCCGCGGCCCCCTTCATTTGTTCCTGAGGGTTGTCGACCTAAAATGACTCTCAGAATAGTAGCGATGCTGATGATTGGGAGAGCGGACAACGTACCACCGAACGCTCACCCGCTCCCGAACCTCTACGATTGGACTCGGCCACCGTATGATTGCAAGGAACCATGAGACAAGTGTACAATCAACGGATAATCTGGCCGACTTCGCTTGATAGTACCGCGGGGGAAGAAATTTAGGTCTAATGACTGAGGCACGCAAGGGTCTCTGAGTGAGATGCAAGGGTTACAACGGCGGATATAAATTCCTACCCATAGGTCTGATTTATCTCGGACCTGTTTGACAATGGAAAACTCTGTCATAGATCAGGTCAAGGTCCGGTTGCCGTACGAGCTACGTCTCCTCATATATTCCTATACGTTCTTCGTCAATTTCGAACCCTTTGAACGATTAGGACGGTGGAGAGATTGCGCAAGAAAACATACCATCCCACCTCGAGCTGCGTTTCTGCGAAACGAGGCCTATATCAGATCCAGGCAACGCGCTCAGTTGAGGAAGGGTCTTACAGATTGGCCAGAAGGAAATGAGGAAGCCTTGTTCAAAGCGATCGACTGGACCCACCCCAACGCGCGTGTACATTTCACGCGTACGGAGGACATGTTGATCAGTGGCTCGGAAGCTGTGAATCTGCTGCAGACTGGTGATATGTCTCTAAGACGTCCGTGGGTTCGGAATGAAGTCATATCGGACATCATACTCGCACTCACCGGACGGCGTGTAACGCGGGCCCAGGTGGCAGCCCGTATTAGCATACTACAAGATGTCTCTCGACGCTTCCTTCAGGTACCGTACAGCAGGTCCTGTGACATTGTCTACGCTATTGCGGCCTTCGGCAGAGTCAAGCCTATGCTCGTCCATGATGCTCTCTACTACCTTTTACACGATCACATTTTGATCATAGGGGATGACATCCAAGGCCTGGAGCTATGTATGAAGACCATTTCTCCTGGGTTTCGATCCTCTATGAAGCGTACGATGCTCTTCTACGACCCAGTTATTCTGGCACGGGCACTCGACTTTCTCCAAAGCTGAGGAAGCCCCCCCGCTCTTGAGACTGTGTACATCCGTCTTCACAACGGAAGCAGTCTGTTTTTCTCCAGGGTGCCTCCTCCCGACTATGGCAACATCTTTCAGGCTATCGAAAAGATCCTGGAATTCAAACTGTCCGTCCAATCAATCAATGACGGAATTAGTGTGGTCTTACTTGAGCTACCTACTCCTAGGAGAGCGACAGCATACTGCAAACACACGAAAGTCATCACTATCAATGCCAAAGAATACCTATTGACAGACACATCGGCGATAGACACATCGGTGATAGATAAATCGGCGCTCGACTTACAGAGCGACGACGCTCAATATCTGGATGGCCTTTGCTTGAAGCTGCTGAAGTCGTGAACCCTGATATCTGAGGGGACCATAACGCTTCTAGCCAAAGCAATGAGAGACGCTACCACTTCTTGGAGCTGAGACTCTTCGTTGTCATGACTGGTATGCCCAGTGGACACTTGTCGGGCTTAGACAGAATAACCAAACCTCTTGCAAAACTGCAAAAACCACCTACTCCCTTATTCTGCAGTCAGCATAGCAGGCAGCACAGTTGAAAAGGTCCTCAGCGTTTGCAATGAAATGAGTGAGCCTGCAGCTTGCTATATCACCGATCAGAATAGCTGATCTTGTTTCACAGGGTACGGGGTTTGGCATTGAGAATTTTTCGGATCAATGCAAAGGGACCGCACTCAGGGTCGCCCCAAGGTCGATTGCTGTAAGTCTTGGGCCGAAGCGATTGTTGAAGGAGGCAAAACTCTTGTTCCCTTGCACCCTTTCCACCAATAGTGGGGATAGATGACTGGAGATGGAGAAGCTGCTGTGAGCATACATGCAATTCCAAGCTTCAGCACGAAGCTCGAGGCAGTCAGGTCATTACAAGAAATATCGGCAACACCACATTTATCGCGGTCATAACGCTTGCGAATCCCTGGCCTTATTTTTAGATCACACACCCTATGGTCGCAATGTTCAACTTCTGCATTGCGCTCTATAAACTTGTTTAAATTATCAAGCTCTATAATAGACACTTTGCGTATTTAAGACTCGCTTTGAGAGTAGATTTTAATCAAGTTTTGACCAAGTTATATAGATTGAAAGTTTTGATTGCGTTTGAAGTGTTCAACTGTAAGGCTATGTACGAACGTATGACAAGACGTCGCTACATCGGCGTACTAAAGGCGGAACTACGTGTTACGCTAGTACTTTCGTAAAAAGTATTAGAGAAAGTTATGCTATTGAAGAGATTTGTAGACGTCTTTAGGCAATGCAAGCAATTACTTGATAACAAGAATTGCAACTATAAACAATCTTATATTTAATAAATCTTTACAAATAATTCAATAAATCAAAGTAACAATAAGTAAAGACTTAAGATAAGTTGAACTCGATTTATACAAAAGTCGCATTCGAAAACTATATATCTTTTTATTATTTAAGAGTTTAAGATGTTCAAAATGTTTAAGATCTTAATTATCTTAATTATCTTAACTTGAATTCAAGATGTTCAAGAATTAAGTCTTCTTAATTATCTTAATTTTATCGACAAATCTTTTCTTTTTAATTATTTTATAAAGAGCAATGCGCGACGAATAATACTTATTAACACGCGACTCGTAATACTATTTTCTCTTTTCAAGAATTTTCGTTTCGAAATTATTTATTCTTTTTTATTATATTAATTAAGCTAATTATTGAACAACGTCGCAATTTCGTTGCTAATTGTTGCTATAAATACATTCTTTTTATAATGCGTTCTTGTTAAGTTTACGTCTTATTTGACATATCTTGTCGAATAAATAAAGAATATCTTAAGTGTAAAAAATGTTATCGAAAAAATCGAAAATGTAATTTGACTTCTAATTATTAAAGAATAAATAAAGCTATTTAGAAAATTGAAAAGCTAAATAATAAAATAACAAAATTGCGTTTAAGAATTGCGCAAAAGACGAAACAAAAAAAACACTAATTTTGTTGTTTAAAAAATATAAATAATGCAAAGTCGAAAAATATCTTAAAAATCAAGAAGAACAAGAAAGAAATCAAATATATTAAAGAGATGTTCGAAATTCTATTTAATACTATTGTTAATTCTTTATTGTTTGTTTTCTTATTTTTTAATGTTTTGTTAACTTTTATAAGTAATTTTGTCGCTAACAAAATTGTCGCAATTTGTCAAAGCATTTCTTTAAATTTTTGAGTAACTCTTATATAGTTTCGAAAATAAAATATTTTTTTTACTTAATAAAATATTTTTAATCTTTTTATTGTAGAATTTTCTCAATGTTATATTGTTTTTCTTTTTGTAAATAAAAATAAAATATATTTTGTAAAAACGTAATTGAATTTGCTAATCTTAATAATAAGATATAAAATACTAAAAATACTTTAATATTCTTGAATAAGTCGAGTTTATAAATGATTAATCTTTTTGTTTTCTTAACAAGAAACGATTCAACTTTAATATAATTTAATTTCTTGCTTAATTTTCTTATCTTAAGATTTTTTGTAAAAAGATATATTTTATTTCTTTTTTTTAGTTAAAATATTGTTTTTCGTTTCTTATTCTAATACTTAATCGACTTTTTTTGTATCTTTAAGATGTTATTGTGTATCTTTTTTAATATTGCTATTTTTTCGATAACTAATTAAGTTAACAAATTCTTTCGCTCTTTCTTAAAGAAATTAAATTCTCTATTATAGTTAACAAAAAATAAAGTTATTTTAGTAATATTCGAAATCTTTGCATTTAATGCTAATTAAATTATAAATAAAAGTAATATTCAATTACTATAAGTATTATTGACGTAATGTCTTAAATATTGCTTTAGACTTTAATTTGTTTACTTTATTTAATTATTTGTAATCGAATAATAAATAATAAACATTCTAAGTTTTGTTCTTAATATTAATAAAAGTATCTTTTAATAATTAGACATAAAGAGCTTGTCTCTATTATTAATTAATTCTTTAAATATATTATAATATTGTATAAATTAATTTAATACAATGTATCTTAATTGTTCTATTATAAACTTCTCTTTGCATGCAATAATATATAAATATTTGATAAACTTGTCAATTATTATTAATATCGAATTATATTTATTTTTAGTTGCTAAATTTGTTAATTTGAACAACTTAATAATAAAGTTTATCATAACTTTATCTTATAACAATTTAAATAATTTCTAATATTAAATTTTGTTATAGCTCGCATATATATTATGTTTGTTTTACTAAAAATTAAGATATCGCTTAATATATGTCTTAACTACTTATTTTATCTAAAGAAACTAACAATGCTAACGTAAAAGTCGAAGAATTTTAGTTACTTTCAAGTATTTTTGCAATAATTTATTATAATATTTCTTTATATATTTGTCGATTTTGTCGATAGATATCTAAAGTTTTTCTTTTTATATTAAAAATTTTTTGTCATTGTCTTTAAGTGTTTGTAAAATAACATTTAGCTTATACTTATTTATTAATAATAATTTGTTTTTGTTAATCTTAAATATATTGTAATTAAACAATTTCTTTGTTTTTATATAATTATTTCTTTTGTTAAATGCGTTTGCTTTATTGTTATCTTTGTCTAATATATATTATATTTTAAACTTGTATTATTTAAGTTGCTTCGATTATTATACTTGTTTTTTGTTAACTTATTTAATAATAATAAAGTATAAAAAATTCTTGTAATCTATAAGAATTGTAAGTTTTAATAATTTTTCAATATATACTCTTTATAATTTTAAAAAGATTACAATAGCAAGTAATTTCTTATTATAAATGTTATAATTTTGTTTAATTATCAAGAATTTTCTCAAAAGATATATTATTAAGTATTATATATTTTTATGCTCTTAATTAAAGTATGCATCGATAATTATATCTAATGCGTTAATTTTAATTTTGCTTAACAATTGTAAATTGTATATCTTTAATATTGATTTCTTTAAATATTTTAGCTTAAGATTTTAAAATAATTTCTTTTTTATTAATTTTTATCTTTATAACGTCTTCTTCTTTGTAAGATTTGTCAATAATATTGCGTTAATTAAGTAATTTTTAATTTCTTGTTATAATTTATAAAATTTAAAAAGAATTAAACTTTCTTAACGTTAATAAATAGTTTTTATTCTTTAATTACTTGTAGTTTTTCGAAATTTATGTATACTTTATGTTGCATAACAATAAATTTAAGAAAGTTAATTTCTTTTTAATAAAACTTGCATTTTTCTAATTTAAAATATAGATTTTTTTTATTTAAATATTTAAATATTTCAATATTTTAAAAATATAATTTATATGTTCTTTCAAAATATTTAAATAAATTATAATATTGTTTAAATATATTATAACAAATCGATTCAAATATTGTCGTAATATATTATTCATTATTTTCTAATATATTGTTAAGACGTTTGTAAATTCGAACAATATTATTGTGTATTTATATAATTTATATTGTGTGCGAAAAGTTGTTTTTTACTTTTTCTCTATTTTTATTCTAATTTAATTGTACGTTTCTTATAAGTTTAATTTAATAAAGTATTTTGCTTCGAATAATCAATTTTAAAGCTCGCTAATATTAAATAGTAAATATTAAATTTTTATCGTAATATTGTTTAGCTTTTAATAATCAATATATAGATAAAGAGTTTTGTTCTTTTTAAATACAAATAGAATTAAGTATTTTATCTATAATTAAATTTTTTTTATAAATTCTTTTTTTTTATTTTTTGTCAAATATTCGCAAAGTGTTTTTAGCTTTTTTTCGAATAAAGCATATATAAATTTAAACGTAAATTGCTTATTTAATTTAAATTTAATCTTATAATTTTATAATTAATATTTAGATAAAATTTTAATTGTTTTCTTTTTCTAAAATAGATGCTCTTAATTGTTGTATATTTGTAATATGTACTTTAGCAATTTTCTTGCTATATTAAATAGTTCAAAATTCTTAAAAGATTTGTAATTTTCTTTACTTATTTTAACTTTGTAATTTGATTAACTTTTGTCAATATTTGTCGAGTTAAACTTTATTGAATTACTTAGATTCGCGCGATGTGATCACGCAATTCGTATCTAATTTACGCATTAATAGCGTTTAATAATAAATAAAAAATTGAGTTAAAATTTGATCGCAAGTAGCGAGCTTACATTCTTGCAAAAAAACGATTTAATAAAGTTCGATTCGACAAACATTAATAAAGATTAATTAAATTATAAAGTTAAAGTAAGTGAAAAAAATTGCGAATTTTCTAAGAATTTTAAACTATCTAATACAACGAAAGAATTGCTAAATCACATATTACGAATATACAACAATTGAAAGCATTTATTTTAGAAAAAGAAAACGATTAAGATTTTATCTAAACATTAATTGTAAAATTACGAAATTAAACTTGAACTAAGCAAGCAATTTACGTTTAAATTTATATATACTTTATTCAAAAAAAAGCTAGAAACACTTCGCGAATATCTAGCAAAAAACGAAAAAAAAAAAATTTATTAAAAAATCTTAATTATAGATAGAATACTTAATTCTTTTTGTATTTAAAAAGAACAAAATTCTTCGTTTATGTGTTAATTATTAAAAGCTAAACAATATTACGATAAAAAATCAATATTTATTATTTAACATTAGCGAACTTTAAAATTGATTGTTCGAAGCAAAGTATTTTATTAAACTAGATTTACAAAAAGCGTACAACTAAATTAAAATAAAAACAAAAAAAAAGTAAAAAACAACTTTTCGCATACGATATAAACTATACGAATACATAATAATGTCGTTCGAGTTTACGAACGCTTCGACAACGTGTCAAGAAATAATTAATGATATACTACGACAATATTTGAATCAATTTGTCATAGCATACTTGAACGACATCATAATTTACTCAAATACTTTAAAAAAATATATAAATTATATTTTTAAAGTATTAAAATATTTAAATAAAAGAAATCTACATTTTAAATTAAAGAAATGCGAGTTTCATTAAAAAAAAATTAATTTTCTTAAATTTGTCGTTAAACAACATGAAGTACGCATAAATTTCAAAAAGCTACGAGTAATTAAAAAATAAAAATCATCTATTAATGTTAAAGAAGTTCAATTCTTTCTAAGTTTCATAAACTATAACAAAAAATTCATCAAAAACTACTTCGTTATTGCAATATTATTGACGAATCTTACGAAAAAAAAACGCCATAAACATAAAAATTAACGAAAGAAAAATCATTTTAGAATCTTAAGCTAAAATGCTTAAAAAAACTAATATTAAAAATGTACAACTTACAATTGTTAAGCAAAATTGAAATTAACACATTAAATTTAGTTATCGATGCATGCTTTAATCAAAAGTATAAAGACATATAACACTTAATAACATATCTTTCGAAAAAACTTTTATTAATTGAATAGAATTACGATATTTACGATAAGAAATTACTCGCTATTGTAGCTTTTCTAAAATTATAAAAAGTATACATCGAAGAATTATTAAAACTTACGATTCTTACAAATCACAAAAATCTTTTACACTTTACTACTATTAAATAACTTAATAGAAGACAAATGCAATAATTAGAGCGACTTGAACAATACAAGTTCAAGATACAATATATATTAAGTAAAGATAACGACAAAGTAAACGCACTTAACAAAAGAAATAATTATATAAAAACAAAGAAATCATTTAATTATAATATACTTAAAATTAACAAAAACGAATCATTATTAATAAACAAATACGAGCTAAATGCTACTTTACGAATATTTAGAGACAACAAAGAAGAGTTTTTAATAAAGAAAAAAAACTTCAAATATTTACTAACAAAATCGACAAATATATAAGAGAACATTATGATAAATCACTACAAAAGCATTTGAGAATAACTAAAATTCTTTAACTTTTACGCTAGCATTATTAGTTTTTTTAGATAAGACAAGTTGTTAAGATATACATTAAACAATATCTTAATTATTAGCAAAACAAATATGATACATATGCGAACTATAACAAGATTTAATATTAAAAATTATTTAAATCGTTATAAGACGAAATTACGATAAACTTTATTATTAAGTTGCTTAAGTTGACGAACTTAATAATTAAAAACAAATATAACTTGATACTAATAATGATTAACAAACTTATCAAGTATTTATATATTATCGCATGCAAAGAGAAGTTTGTAGTAGAATAATTAAGATACATTGTATTAAATCAACTTATATAATATTATAATATACTTAAAGAATTAATAAGTAACAAAGACAAGCTCTTTATGTTTAATTATTAAAAGAAGTTTCTATTAATGTTAGAAACGAGACTTAGAATGTTTATTATCTATTATTCAATTACAAATAATTAAATAGAGCGAACAAACTAGAGTTTAAAGCAATATTTGAGACATTATATCAACAATACTTACAACAATTAAGTATTACTTTTATTTATAACTTAATTAGCACTAAATGCAAAGATTTCAAATATCATTAAAATAACTTTATTCTTCGTTAATTATAACAAAGAATTTAATCTTTTCAAGAAACAACAAAAGCATCTATTAGCTTAATTAGTTATCGAAAGAGTAACGACACTAAAAAAGATACACAACAATATCTTAAAAATGCAAAAAAAATCAATTAAATATTAAAACAAGAAACGAAAAACGACATCTTAGTTAAAGAAGAAAAATAAAATATATTTTTTTACAAAAAATCTAAAGATAAGAAAGTTAAGCAAGAAATTAAATTATGTTAAAGTTAAATCGTTTCTCGTTAAGAAAACAAAGAGACTAATTAATTACGAACTTGATTTATTTAAAAACGTTAAAGTATTTTTAGTATTTTATATTTTATTGTTGAAATTAACGAATTTAATTACGTCTTTATAGAACACATTTTATTTCTATTTACAAAAAGAAAAACAATATAAAATTGAAAAAATTTTACAACAAAAAGATTAAAAATATCTTATTAAATGAAAAAAATATTTTATTTTCAAGAACACATAGAAGTTGCTCAAAAATCTAAAGAAGTGCTTTAACAAACTACAACAATTTCGTTAACGACAAAATCACTTATAAAAGTCGACAAAGCATTAGAAGACAAGAGAGCGAACAACGAAAAATCAATAATAGTGTTAAACAAGACTTTAGACGTCTCTTTAATACACTTGATTTCTTTCTTATTCTTTTTAATTTTTAAAATATTTCTTGACTTTGTATCACTTATATCTTTTAGACAACAAAATTAATATTTTTTTTATTTCGTTTTTCGCGCAATTCTTAGACACAACTTTGTTATTTTATTATTTAGCTTTTTAATTTTCTAAATAGTTTTATTTATTTTTTAATAATTAGAAGTCAAATCACATTTTTGATTCTTTTAATAACATTTTTTACACTTACGATATTTTTTATTTATTTGATAAAATACGTTAAATGAGACACAAGCTCGACAAGAACGCATTAAGAAAAAGACGTATTTATAGCGACAATTAGCAACGAAATTGCGACGTTGTTCAATAATTAACTTGATTAACATAATAAAAAAGAATAAATAATTTCGAAACAAAAATTCTTGAAGAAAGAAAATAGTGTTACGAGTCGCGTGTTAATAAATATTATTTGTCGCACATTGTTCTTCACAAAGGTAATCAAAAAGAAAAGATCTATTAACAAGATTAAAATAATTAAGATGACTTGACCCTTAAACATCTTAAATTCGAGTTAAGATAATTAAGATAATTAAGATTTTAAACATCTTAAATATCTTAAATTTTAAATAATAAAAAGATATATAGCTTTCGAACGCGACTTTTTTATGAATCGTGTTTTATTTATTTTAAGTCTAGACTTACTATTACGACTACTAAGCTACAAACTCTTGTTATCAAGTGATTGTCTACATTGTCTAAAGACGCCTACAAATCTCTTCAATAGCATAACTTTCTCTAATATCTCTTACGAAAGTACTAGCGTAACATAAAACAATATTATAAATAATTATTTTTACTATATTAAAAATTAGTTTCTTGTAATGTTGCTAAATAGTTATCGATAATAATTTTGTTTCTTTGTTTACTCTTTTATTTTTTGCGAATAATAAGTTTTTATTTACAATTATTAGATTGTAAGCGTTAGACTTTTTTTGAAAAAATATTCTTCTCTTTTTATAAGAGCTTTAATTATAAAATTATTTATTGTATTAAAATTAATTATTGCTATAAGTTAATAATTGTTAATTTTAATTAATGTAATAAAATATTGTGTATACGTTGTTAAGTTTAGTTATTGCTATTAAACTAACATATTGCATTTCTCTAATATACTCTTTACTAAGAAATTTGAACTTTTTTTTGCTTTTATGCTATAACTTTTACTTTAAACGTCTATTTGCGCTAAGTTTTTTTTATTGCTAAATTGTTAACTTCGAATTTTTCGAAAATTAATTAATTTTTTGCTTGTCTTTCAAATAAGTTTAACATGTGTTATTATAATATATAGTTTAATTAAAATCTATATATATTGTAAGATTCAATTGTTTTATAATAATGTTAAATATGTTCTTTTTTATAATATTATTGCTTTTTAGCTTCTTCTTGCATTTGTTTACAATTTTCGATAAGTTAACTAAAGTCTTGAGATAATTTGTAATATCTTCTATATATTTGTAAAAGTTCTTTCAATTATACTTTTTGTCTAAGTCGATAACTAAGCTATAAGATTTAATAGTCTTTTGAAATACTTAATTGACTTTCTACGTAAATGCGAGTGTCTTATTTAATAATATTTTATTTAGAACTTTTTATAATTAATTTAAGTTCTTTATTAAATAATAATTGTTGTTTAATTTAATTTCGAAAATGTTTGTCTCTATGTCGATTTGCTTTTTAATATTATTCTAATTATTAAATATTTCTCTTAACATAATATTGATTTATCGACGATTTATTAAGTTTTGTAATCGATAATTTCTTGCAAAGTAATTCGATTTATTATATAAATAGTACGTTTTCTAAAATTTGTTATTTTGCTTTTTTCTAAAATTCTTCTCTTTGCGTTGCTAAATAAAATTTAATTTTATAAATACAAACTTACAATAGTTTAAATTACTATACTTTTAATTAGAACAAAATTCTTTTTACTAATATTTAATTATTAATTTAAAGAAGATTCTCGTTCTTTTATAAAATTGATTGTGTTTTTTTTTTATAGCTTTCTTATATAGTTTGTTGTCGAAATCGATAACTACTTCGATAAAATGAAATATATTGCTAATAAATTTATTATTGCGCATAATTTTATTTTTGAGATTATTCTTAAAATCTTGTCGAAATATTATTATAAATACAATATTGTTTTACTTGATAAAATTATTATATTTTTAAAATCTTGTTGCGTAATTTATTGCAAAGATTTGTTAAATTAAGTGCTAAATTACTCTTTTTGCAATTTGTTTTTTGTTAAATGTTTCGAAGATTCTTCGAAGCTCTTTCTTAAAATTGTTGAAGTTCGTAAACATCGCACGAGAATTTTTACTATAATTTTTCAAATATTTGCGTAAATTAAATTTGAGTTAATGCTAAATTCTTTCTTTAAAAAATGTTAATACAAAAATTGTCTTCTAATTCGCTAAAACAAAATAGAAGATAAAATAAATATTTATTTGCATAAGTTAATTCTTCAAATCGATACAATCTTTATAATAGACGTTAGACTTGTTAATTTTTATCTTGTTGTCTTTATTAAACGTTAATTGACGCAATATTGTTAAGTTAATATTCGAAATAGAGGCGCGTTAATCTAATATAAACATTCTTAAAGTATTTAAAGTATTACGCTAATACTTTTGTAAAAAGTATTAAAGAAAATTATATTATTAAAGAGATTTGTAAACGTCTTTAAACAATATAAGCAATTACTTAATAACAAGAGTTGCAACTATAAACAATCTTATATTTAATAAATTTTTACAAATAATTTAATAAATTAAAGTAACAATAAATAAAGACTTAAGATAAATTGAACACAATTTATAAGAAAGTTGCGTTCGAAAACTATATATCTTTTTATTATTTAAGAGTTTAAGATATTTAAGATATTTAAGATATTTAAGATCTTAATTATCTTAATTATCTTAACTTAAATTCAAGATATTTAAGAATCAAGTCTTCTTAATTATCTTAATTCTATCAATAGATTTTTTCTTTCTAATTATCTTGTAAAGAGCAATGCGCAACAAATAATACTTATTAGCATACAACTTGTAACACTACGTAATATATAGAATTGCAATTTAAAGAAACATTAATTTGTAAGAATTTTAGAAGAGAATTCTTAAGAAGAAAACTTTGCACAATGTTAAGTTGTTACTACGATAACTTAATATTAATAACGTGTTTGTTAATTATTAAGAACTAGCATTACAATTGTCTCTCTCTTTTAAATCTTAATTTTTAGAATTAATGTGTTATAATAACGCTTTGCTTGCGCAATTTCGTCAATCTCTTATTAGATTCTCTTCAAAACTTTTTTCTAATTTATATATCTTCTTATCAAGATTGCGAGACGTTTATAAAAGAAATTTTTTAATTCTTTCTTTTATCTTTCTTAGATATTCGAGAGAAAGTTAAGAAGCGACAATAACTCTTCTTGTGTATTATTGCGAGACGTTATGCTATTTGTTACAAACGTTTTATTGTGTGTTAACTTTAAATTAACAAATAAAGAGATTTTTTGTTTTTTTATTTTAAAGCGCAAATACGTTTTTAAATGCTATATTGTTGCGTTGTTGTTGTAACAAATACTTAACAATAATATATTACAATTTATTTAAATCTTATAAACTCTAAGTTTAGCTTAACTTATTATTTGAATAAATTATCTCGATTTTCTTTGTTCAATTTAATCGAGTCAACGCAATTAACTCGCAAGTAATATTTATTAATAATATTATTATAATTTTTCTCTTCTTATATTACTTTTCGATTTATAATTAATAGATAAATATAACGATATTTAAATTTTTCTAATGCTAACAACAATGTTGCGCACAAATTTCGCATTTGATATAAGTTTTTCTAATTATTTTAACGTGTTGCAATCTTTTTTCGATAAAAATAATTGTAAGTTTTTATTAATTTTTTGTTATTGTAGTAGCAAATCAACTACGTAAGCACTACTTTATCAAGATTTTGCTATAAGTAAAATTAATAAAAATAACAATATTAATCGAAATAATTCTTTTTGCTTTTTTTGTTCACGCGCAAGCGCAACGTTTTTTTCTCTTTTATCTCTACTACTTGCGATATCTTGTTCGCATTAACAAAAATGTTAATTATCAAATACATTTTTAACTTTTGTTTGCTTTGCGATTTAATAACATGCAATATACTAAACGAAAGAATATTTGCTATAAATATTGCGCTTTAAAGCGCAAAATTGTAAGTTATCTATATACTTTTATATTTAATTTGACTTCTTAATATGTTCTTATTGTTATTCGATATATTAAGCGAGTTAATATTTTGCTAGAGTTTAGTATATGTGTCTTCGATAAAAACAATATTAAAGTTGATTAAGTCGCGTTTGCTTCGCAAGTGCGACGTTGTCTTACTATTATATATATATAATAACAAAAAAACAAATCGATTTCGCGTTCGATTTACGAGAATCTTCTAGTTAATATTAATGTTAAGCTAGATTATTTATGCGATATTTAATAAAAACTGTTCGACGTAATATATTATAGAGCAAATCTTAATACTTTTTCTTTGAAGAAATTAAACAAGAACAATAAGTTTATATTTAACGATATTATTGCAAACAACAAATCTAAGAATTTCTAAATTTTACGTAATTTAATAATTTTGCTAAGAACAATATTATTTGTCTTGTTTTTGTTAGTTAAGTTTTTCTAAAAAAGAGCGACGTAAATATCTAAACAAAACTTCTTTTATATATTATAATTGTTTCGACAATTTATATGTTTAATTCAATTATATCGAATTGCTTGTTATTAAACAAAAGCATTCAAAATAAGTAACTTTCTTGTTCGATAACATAAAAGTTAACAATTAGAAAATTAAATTTTATTTATATTTTCTTGCGAATATTATATCTTTGCAATTTTTGCGTAGAATTTATACTTAAAAGATTATTGTTTAAAATATACTTTTATTATGCTTAAAACAATAAAACTAATTGCGTTTTAAGAGATTGCGTTTTTTATTCTTGTTATTAACAATTTATCTTTGTAACGTTCGTACATTATCGAAGACAATTAAGCAACAACAATTGAAAAACTAATTAAGAAAGATACGCATAATTAATTATAAATAAAATGTTAAATCTTATATTAATTGCACGCATGCGAGAGCTTTTTATTAATAAAAATAAAGTAACGAAAGCAATTAAATTTGAGTGCATTTTATGTTGCATTTTTATAGCTCTTAATATTTAATTAATTTATTAAGAGAATTATAATATTATTTACACGCATTATTTGTGTTATTGTTGTGTTTTAAGTATATATAATTGTATCAAATTTTACTTTTTATTATTAAAATTCTTCTTGCAAATATAAAGTTTTTATTTTTTTATTTTCGCAATTAATCTTTCGAAAGATTTACGCATATTGTATTTCTTAAGTTTTTGTCTTATATTCGCAAGATAATTTCTTAATATTTAACTATTTTTATATAATAAAAATTCTTTTTATTAAACAAAATATTACGATTTGTTATATCTTGATTTATAATTAAAAATATCTTTTACTTTTTACTTCTTATTCTTGTCAATTAATATTATATTTTTTGAAATAACAATATTTAAGTTACGATAATATAATTTCAATAATAAAATATAAAAGATAAAATAAATATATTATTTAATAAGAAGACGCAAACGATATATTTGCGAATTAATAATATTTTTAATCTTGAACAATCTTATAAACTTGTAAGATAACTTTTTTTTCGAACAAACGTCTAAAAGATTTTTGATAAAAAGTAGAATTTTGTTATTAACTTAATATCTTTTTGAAGTAATCTTTTTATTGTAATCTTAAATTTGCGTTTGTTACGCAATTTATAAACGACTTATTAATTGATTGCGTTTGTTTTACAAAGATTAAATATATTCTTAAACAACAAGAACGTCTAAACAATTCTTGTCGTTTTAATTAAATAAAAAATTTGCAACAAATTTAAATATTAACTCGAAAAATAATATCTTAATTAACGTATATAATGTGCTATTGTAAGTATACTAGATTAAAGCTAGCAACAAATCTTAATTGTTTTGTTTATAATTGCAATAACAACGCAAATAGTATTTTAATATCTAATTTTATCTTTCGATTTATTTATTAATTTAAGAGTAAAAAGCGATACTTAACTTTTGTTTAATGCGTATACGATAATATATTACAAATTAATAATTACTAGTAAAGATCAAATTACAATCGAAAACAATTTTACGAATTTCAAAGTAAATAAGCAATATCTTCTCGAATAAAATATTAATTAGATCTTTCGTCAATTATATAGATTTAACAAGAATGTATAGAGATATTTTAAAGTATTAATCAATTACAATTAGAATTGCGTTAAAAATATTATTTTTGCAACAATTAGCAAGCAACTTCGTTATAAAGTTTATCGAAATCTTGATTTATAATCGAACAAGAATAAAAAACAACGTTAATTTTTTTGTAAAAGCAATAATGTGAAGTTTTATTTCGCTAACAAACGTTATAATCTTTAATATATATATTAATATTTGTAATTATCTTTAATTAATAGAACTTTTTGCTTATAAGAGTGCGTATCTTTTTAATTTTAAAGTGTTTTATTAGAGCGTTATTATAATGCAAACGTAGTAACTCGCTCTTTAGTAATATCTTGTCAAAAATCAAGATAATATAAAAGAAAAATACTACTTTTTTGTAGATTAATTAATCTTTCTTTGCGCAAGTTTAACTCAAGATTTGCGATATTAATTGCTTTTTAATTTTGAGCGCTATAAAGTTCTTTTTTTGTAACTTTTCTATTTTAAACAACAACAAAAATAAGAAAGCTTTTAAATTGTTTTTTTGTTATATGCGACGCGAACGTTATTTCAACGCAATTGTTAAGTTATTGCGCTTTAAATTGTGTCTACAACTTCTTTTTCTTTAAATTTATTAATTAGATTTTTTTTATTTAAAGCAATTTTATTAAGAAGTTCTCTTTCGATCTTCGATACTTAAGTCTCGAATTCGTTCTTATTGCGTAATATTAGCGTCTAACAAATATCTCTCGTAAGTATTAATGTTATTTTAATAGCAACAATAGTAATATTCTTTAGCTTATTCTAAAGCGTAAATAGATAACTTTTATTATTTAATTTGCTCTTGTAATTAAGAAGATAAAAGAAATTGTTAACTAAATTTGTTTTCTCTATGCGATATTTAATCTCGAAGTTGTATTTTGTCAACAAAAGTATTTATTAAAATTAACGACAATTTAGCGTTGTTATCTTTATAAAATAATTAAGTAATAATTATTCTTTAAATAGTGTTAATATTGCTTAAAGTTAATAACAATAATAAGCAACTTTTAATTGTAAATCTTGTATTAAGTCTTCGCGAAAATTATCTTTTTTAAATAAAATATTATCGAATATTATATTGTTTAATTAACTTTTCTTATAAGATAAATTAATTGCGACAAAATTGTTGCAATTGCGAATTTCGAAGCATTTATTTTAATGCGAATATAATTTTTTAAATTACAATAAATTAATATAAACGTTTGCGTAAAGATCGTAATAAGTTTTCGAAAAATTAAAATAATATTCTTGTTAAATACAAAAGAATTATTTTGTTTGTCTTATTTATTTATTTTTCAAAAACTTTGTTAAAGTTCAAGTAATCTTTGCATAATATTTTATAAATTGTTAATAAAAGTTTGCGAAACTTAAGAATACTTAAAGCTTACATAAAGTAATAAGCTAAAATTATATTTTAATAAAATCGATTTTTTATAAATTTATTAATATGTTATAATTGCTTATAATGTATTCTAGAAATTTAATCAAGATTGTTATAAAAAAGTATTTAAATAACTTTGCGTAAAACTTGTAAAAGCGTAGTTTATCAAATATCTAATATATATAATCTTAATATTTCTTTTGTGTCTTAAAGTAAATTAAAATGTTATTAAAATAAATTACACAAAAATAATTTATTAAATCTCTTAAGACTTTGTTAATTAAAATCTAAAAGATAGTCGATATATTTGTTAGCTTAAATAACATTATTACGTATTCGAAGTATTTATATTATGTTTAAAAGATCGTCTTTTACTTATCGTTTTAACGAATTCGAATTTAATAATAAGCGTTTTTCAAATTTAGTTTTGTAAAGTACGCGACGCTTATTAGACAATCTAGCGTCTTCTTTATAAAAGAAAGAAAAGATCAATTCTTAATTGTAATTGCATTAAAATCGCAATAATTAACATATAATCTTAGACTTTTATTGCTCTTTAACATAAACAATATTAATATCTTAATTTAATTAATCGATTTGCAAATTCAATCTAAAATTAAGTTCTTTAAAAAATAATTACGTAAAACAATTAACTTTTGTCCGAACAAAATATATAACAAATTATAAGACAAGTTCTTTTTAAAAAGCAAATAGATCTTATAATTTTTCTCTTTGCGTTTAAAAAGAGTAAAATACATTTTTTAAATTAAAAACATTATTATAATTCTAAATATTTTTAAATATAATGCGCATTATTAACGTTTTGTTAATATTAAAATCGCAACAAATTAAAATAAATATCGAAATTTATTTCTTAAGTTTCAAAAAATTCTTCGAGAACTTAACAATAATAATATTTTTCGTAACTTAATAACGTTAAATTAGCGTATATTTAATTAACGTAAAAATTAGCTTTTAGTATTTAAGAAAAATTAACAATAATATTGTATACAATTTTATCAAATATATAGAAAGCTTGTTTCGATATATATTCTTGTCTTTTATTATTGCGAATCTTGATTTTTGCGACGTAAAATTTTACAAATCGAGTTTTCTAAATTGTAAAAACTTTCGCTTTAATTGCAAATCGCTTAATTTTCTTTAAGTATTATATCTTTATTAGATGTTTGTTAATACAATTAATATAAGCATTTTTATTAAAAAAATCTCTTTATTTGTGTTACTTTTTGTCGACAAATATTAATAACTTTGCAAAAAGAATTTTTGTTTTGTATTTTTAATTTGCAATTGCGATTACAATTCTTGCAAACTTATTTAATTTTTTAAATTATTAAAAATCTCTTTGATAAAAAAACGTAACAACGACAATTTTAAAACGTTTGTCTTGAAACTTTTTTAAAAGCTATTATTTGTATTAATTTGCGAGTTGTCTTTAACAAATTTAGAATATTTTCTTTAGATATATTCTTTTTTATTACAATTGTAATAAGTACGCTTCTTTTACGTATTTAAACTAACATTATTAGAGTTACGTAAAAAAAGCTTTGCTATACTTTTTTGACAATTTTTTGTTATTAAGACGTCGCAAATCTTAGTTGTCAATATAGTTTTTTTTAATTTACAATTATACAAATTTTCTCTAAAGTTATTGCGTAATCTCGAAAATAATTCTTGATTTAAAATTTTGTTCTCGATATTAAATCGAAAAAATAAAACGTTTTTTATGCGCTATATTAACGCAATAAAAGCGCTTCTTGTCTCGAGAATTTAAGTTACGTTGTTAATTTTTTTACAAAGATTTCTTTTTAAACAATGTAAAAAATAATTATATTATTAACGTTTAATATATTTGTTAAGATTTGTTTTTAATATCTTAATATAAATTACGAAGTTGTTGACGCTTTAAAATTAATTTTGCTTAATTTTCTTATACTTGCGAGAGAAAACAAAACAACGATTTTTCAAGTTCTTAATAAGATTAATTAAATATTGTGCGAATTATTTCTAATTTTATTTCTTTATCTTCTTTGTTCGCTTATTTTTATAATTTTTTTATTGCGTTGTTAATGTATCGCAAAAATATTACTAGATCTAACAAATCTTTAAATTCTTTGTCAAAAATTAATCTTTATTGATCTCGAAGAAGTTTCTTGTATTTCGAATTTAATTTTTTTATTCTTTAAAGTTCTTTTTGTAATAGAGATTTAACTAAGTCGATTTTATAAAACGAACGAAGCGCTATCTCTTTAATATTAATTTGTTAATTTTGTTATCGAAGTAATCTTTACGTAAACGACGCGAATTTGTTGCTTTAATTTTGAATTTATAAAGCAACTTTAAAAGAAGTTTGTTTCTTGCTTAAACAATGCGAAATTCTCGCTTTATTTAGAATTTACGTCTCTTTACTTTTTCTTTAATTAGAAGCTTTTTATAATTAATGTCTTTGTTGAATTGCAACAACTATGCAACGTCGTTACTCTACAAGACTTTTTCTTATAATATAATATAAATTTTCGTAATATTGTTGAAGACAAGTTGATTATTCGCATTTTCGTTGCTTTAAGAGCGCTAAGACGTCGTTCATTTTTTGTTCGTTTTCAAATTTCGTCTTGTATTGCGTACTAAGTTGATTAATTTGTCGAACAATTGCTTATAAAGATTGAGACAAATTAATATTATAAAATTGTGTACAAACGTGTAACAAGACGTTGTTATATCGACATATTAAAGATAAAACTATATAATATGTAGAATTGCAATTTAGAGAGACATTAATTTGTAAGAATTCTAGAAGAAAATTCTTAAAGAGAAAACTTTGCACGATGTTAAGTCGCCACTACGATAACTTAACACTAATAACGTATTCGTTAATTATTGGGAACTAGCATTACATCAACTCACAAAATGCGACTCGAAACATAAATATCTTTATAGTACAATAATTTGTTCAAATCTACTTCAAATTCTACAAAAATTACATTAAATAAGAGCTCATAGTTAATTCTATAACTTTGAAAACTTCTATACTAAATTATAAAGAGTTGCGAAAGTTGAACATTGCGATTCCAAGATATGTAATATAAGAATAAGATTAAGAATTTGCAATTAGCGCTTTTACAACGATTGTCGCCCCTTGATCTTATTTTTAGATTCTTGATCTCAACTTCTAGCAAGATAATTTTGGTCAACTTTCGCATCTCGCTACTAAATATATAAAATTAATCAATTATTACTCTAGACACTATGCGCTTTCTAAAATTGCTTTGCTTATAAGTTTTGATTAAGAATTGCTAAAGCTATAGAAATTGCAAAGTTCGTTAACATGCAAGAAGTTTAAATCGATCTTTGTTTTTAAGATATGCTTTAGAACATAAAAACTTTGCAATTAGATAACTTTCTTAATTTTGTTATGTTAACTTAAACTTTATCAAAGTCGTGCTGTTAAAAACGCAAAGTTTACTCCATCAAACGTAAGATTTTGATAGTGATAAATCAAGAAATGCGAAAGTTGATCAAAATTATCTTGCCAGAAGTTGGGGTCGGGCATCTAAAAATAAGGCCAAGGGGCGACAACCGTTGTGAAAGCGCTAAAAGCGTTATGACCGCGATAAATCCCAGCCCTGACTTAACCCTACACCATCTCCATCCAGCAAAACCCCAATCCCACATCCAATCCACTCCCTACCTCCCCACACCCACAATGTCCACCTCCTCACCCACCTCCTCCCCCCTCCAAACCCTCTCCACAACCTACCAAACCCTCCAAACCTCCCTCCAACCCCTCATCGCCGCCCGCCAAAAACTCGAAAGCCAGCAGCAGGAGAACCAAAGCGTTCAGAAAGTCCGTTTCCACTCCCCGTTTCCCCTCTCCCCTCTCCCCTCTCTGCCTTCGCCTTCCCCTTCCTTTCCCAATCCCACTCCCCATTGTCCCAGCGTCTGCTTCAAGAGCGCGCCCCAACTGACATATCATTGATTTGGGTAGGAATTCTCCTCCCTGCCCCCCACCTCCCAGATCTACAAGCTCGTCGGGCCCGTTCTCCTGGCGCAGGAGCGGAGCGAAGCCGTCATGGCGGTGGAGGGAAGGTTGGAGTTTATTGAGAAGGAAATGTACCGTCCCCCGCCTTCCCTCCGTCCTTCACTCCCTCCCTCACTCCCGAACCCTATCCCCCCACACCGCCCTTCCCCCCCCAGCTCTCGTTCCCCCAGCCCAACCACCCCACCCCACCACTCCATCCCCACCGCATGACTAACCTCCGTCCCCCTCCAAAAAGAAAGCGAATCGAGGCCCAGATTCAAGACATCCAAACCAAGAGCGAGGGCGTGAAGATGGAGGTTCGTTCCTCCCCCACCTCTTCCGCCTTCCCACTTCCTAGTACTGTTCTAGACCGGTTGCTGATCGTGTGGGTGGGGTGGGCGAACAGGTGTATCGGATGCAGTCGCAGATGCAGGAGGGTTAGTGTGTAGAAGTGGATTGGACTAAGGATGGGTTGGGGATATACGTTGATGTTGGAGACGCTGTCGATAGGCGGTCTATGCGGACTTGTGGCTTGGGGGCGGGGGTGGGGGGAGAGGACGAATGGGGATTGAGCAGCGAGCGGACGCGCTGGTTATGCGAGATCGCTACGCAGCTGTTTTCAGCCATGATTTCCCTGTTGCGGCAAGAAGAGCAGCTAAGGAACATTGACTGCAGAGCGTCACATTGGAAGATTGAGAGTAGGCCTTACTGGTTTGCAAGTCAGCATCATCAGGCTCAGGACTAGCAAATGGGAAGAGGATGAGATGAAGAGCGCAATTTAGGCGAGGGAGGTCTTGAAGACATCGTCAATTAGGTGGTCTATATTATGCGTGGAAGAGCTATATGGCTAAAGCAGGTTGACTTTTAGTACATCGCTCAGAAGGCAAAGCAAAAATCAAATGAAAGGCAAATCGAGCAAAGACCCATCTACCTCCCAACATACGTATGCTCGTATCTCTTTCATCACAACCCACAACCGATGACAACACAATCTCACAGAAGGAAAAGGAAAGCGACAAGACCAGTGAGACCAGCAATGGCACCGGTGGCGAGTTTGACAGCGTAACCCTCGAATCGCTGCACAGCGGTTGGCCTGAACAGCATAGTAACGTTGCCGCTACCGCTGTTGCCTTCCACCGAGCCGAAACCGGACGGTAACGCTGCTATGCCAGCAGAGGGCTTTAGTAAGGGGTTGACGGGGTTCTCAGTAGGAATGTCAAGCAGTGTCGTTGGAACGCCCATGTCGCCAGCTGAGGTAGAATTTGAGGTTGCCGGGCTAAGTATTCCACCAATGGTTGCGGTATTTGATGCAGGGGTTGAAGTGCCGCTATTCGATCCAGCCATAGATGCAGAAGAAAGAACGTCGCTAACAGAAGAGTCGCTGGTCATTGCCGTGACCACGGTCCCAACAGTAGTTGGTAGACCTCCACCAACAAGGCTTGAGGCTGGACTAATCGATGCGGTCGTAACGCTGGTGAGACTCGATTCGGTTGATTCGAGGTTTGAAGACTGGCTAGGAGTGCCTGGAACTGCACCTGTCATCGGAACCGATGTGCTGGCTGATGATGAGAGGCTATCGAGTGTTGGCAATGACGCCGTGATGGACGCAGCATTGTAAGAACTCAACATTCCCGCCGAGGTCTGCGATGGGGCTAAGCCTGAAGATTCTGCACTCAAAAGCGATGCTCCTGGAAACGGAATGGAAATACCACTGAACCCGGGGGGTTGATATACAGAAGTACTGAAAGACCCACTTGACGATTGTGCAGCAGCCGAGACTGAGAGAGTGCCACTTGTTATGGAGTCGCTTGTCGATAAGCCAGCTGGAAGTGTGATGATAGTTACGCCTCCGTTGGGCAAGGTGAGAGCGGTGATGGCTTGGCTTGTCTGAGATGCGCTTGCAGGGAGAGTGTAGACGATAACTTGGCCGTTACCCAGAGCGACAGAGCTGACCGCTTGACTCGTACTAGAGTCGGAAGCAGTGAATGTTGATGTGACCACACTCCCGTTGGGTAAAGTTACGCAGCTGGTCACTCTGCTCGCTGCAAAGGTAGTTGTGGGAACAGTAACGACCACGACGCCTCCATTGGGCAGGATAGCAGAGCTAAGAACAGGACTGGCTCCCGGCAGGCTGCCCGAGGCTGTCGAGACGAAGACACTTCCATTGGGCAAGGTAACGGAGCTGGTAGCTTCGCTCGCCGGAGCGGTAGCTGCAGGAATCGTGACAACGAGTACGGCTCCGTTAGGTAAGGTAGCGGAGCTCAAAGAAGGGCTGTTCGCGGGCAAGCTGCCTGACGCTGTCGACACGATCACGCTCCCATTAGGCAGTGTAGTAGTACTGGTGAATGGGCTTGATTCGACCGGACTGCTGGCTGGCAGTGTTGTAGTGATCACACTGCCGTTGGGAAGGGTTATTTCGCTTGCAACGGCACTTGGCCCAGGCGTCTTATCACGGTAGCCGGATGTAACAATAGCATTTCCATTGGGCATCATAGTGGTGCCGCTGAGCTGGCTTGACTCGATCTTGCTACCGCCTGGGAGCCCTGCAACCGACATGCTACCATTTGGAAGGGTAGTGGTACTGACAGACTGGCTTGTTTGGATGGTGTCACCGCTTTGCGATATCGTTGTGACGATGATACTCCCATTGGGCAACGTATTCGTGCTGCCAGACTCGCTGGATTTGTCTTTTCCACCGCTACTTGAGACAGTAGAGACCACAATGTTTCCGTTGGACAGCGTGGAAGTGCTAAAGGTTGGGGTCGAGTGGATGTTGCCCAAGGATGGCGAGAACGTTAGAACGACAATGCTACCGTTAGGCAATGTAGAGGTCTTGATTAATGGAGTTGGAGTGACGGCACTGACGCCGGACGACGTGGGGACCACAACAACAACGACACCGCCGTTGGGAAGAGTAGTGGTAGTGCTCATCTCCGACTTGGAGCCACTTGCGGACTGCATGGGGACCACTAGACTTCCGTTCGGCAATGTGACAGTGTTGCTAATTTGGCCTGTTTTCGTCGCACTTGGTACCGTAATAGTCATTGTGCCGCCACTGGGTAAGGTAGCAGGGCTAGCGATCTGGCTTTGCTCCGCTTTGCTGCCACTTGAGGTCTGCGGGGAGATGACACCACTGCCACTCGAGGAAGTAGCTACAGCGACACTTCCATTTGGTAGGCTAGTGCTGCTGACGGGCATGGTGTCCCCCGTCTGACTGCCACTTGCGGTCAGCGTGTACATGCTTACAGTTCCATTCGAACTGATAGTCGAGATCACTGGCCCACCGAACATAGAGCTGGAGCTGGTGGCTGAGCTGACCAGTCCTGTCATCGTGGCAGCATTTCCTGGAAAGGTGGACATGTGTTCGAAGTTAGAGGATCCAACACTGGTATCTTTAAATGGGATGATGCTTGACATAATGGATACAGGAACCACCATAATTGACGTGCTAGAAGATGTGACGATGGACCCCGCGGAATTTGTTGTAGTGAAAGGAACAGTGGTGGTAGATTCGGAACATGGGCAGGATATGACCACGGTCATTGTCATGGTAGTACTTGAGCCTTGAGCGTTCGTTGTGGTCAGAACGCTGACGACCGTCGAAGGTGATGGAGGCAAGGAGGTTGAGCCACTTGAAGGTCCTGTGACAACAGTCAAGGTGGAGCAGGGTACAGTCTCAATTGTCGTGGCGATAAAGGTGGAGCCCTGTGCGTTTGTTGTGGTGTACAGACTGGTCGTCGTGGTGTAGGATGTCGAAAGACTTGGGGATATCTTATCTGTCGTAACGGTTGCCGTGTGATCCTGGGTCAACCTAGTGGAAGGGCCGTACCCGGGAGGGACTTCTTCGATGCCCGTTATAGTAACATAGATTGACGGGGTGGTAATGTAGCCGCCACCGTAGGCACTACCCAGCATTGCAGGCGTCCATAGCGGTACTACAGTTGTAGTTTGATTGGCCGACGGTGGCTGGTTACTGGAAATATCCTTCTTGCTGGGAATCGGGGTCGAGGCAGTGATAGCTGTCATGGGTATCGACTCGATGCTGTAGATATCCGTGTACGTGAGTGGCACTTCCGCAAATGATGATGATGAAGCCGCTGAGCCCGTAATCGTTTCTGAGGACGAAGCTTCAACAAGATATGAGGGGGCGGCCGACGGATGGCTCGACGCAACACTGGTACCCGGAGGAGCTACGCAATGCGTGCAAATAGTCGAGGTGTAGGCGCTTGTAAGCGTCGAGACCGTCGTGGTGGTATGGAAGCTAGTGCTGCCGGAAGAAGTGATGGTGCTCGTTACAGGGCAAGTCGTTACGTAGGTCGTCTCAACTTCAGTGGTCACTACAGCTTGCGTAATGCCTTGACTCGGTGCAGTAGCCGTCAAGTTCACGGTAAGGGTCTGAACAATCGAAGTGGTGACGTCCTTTGCCGGTGTGAAGGCCATGGTTTGGTCCTTATATGAGGATGTGGAAGCCGAGGACAGATCTTTGTCGGATATTGACGGCGTGGAGGTACTGGTGGAAGTGCTACTGCTCTGATCCTTAGCTGGCAGCATAGAGGTAGAGGCATGAGAGGAGGTTGCGGTGCTGGAGCCATCCTTGCCAAAAGTCTTATCCTTGTCTGGGAAGTAAAGGACACTACTAGATGATGTTGGCTGGTCCTTCCCAGGAGTGGTGCTGGCGCTGGGAGACGTAGAGGCAGATGGGGTCGATACTAGGCTAATGTCCTTGTTGTTTTCACCTGTAAGAATACACTGTCAGCGATTCCCGAGCACAGAAGTGGAGAAGTTTGGGTCGTCTCTGTGCGTGTTGGCTGCTTGGACTAATAGCAACTACGATGCCTGGAATGACCACCAAAAGCCAGCAATTTGAAATTGTAAAGGGAAAAGTTGAAGGAGGCGTGTCAACAAAACAACAGTGGAAGAGTAGAAAGGAGGATAAGAAGAGTGCTTACCATCGCCGGTTCTCCGCCACAGGAAATCATCTAGTGGCTCGTTAACAACGCTGGGAGAAGCCTGCTAGGCTGTACAGATCCCTGCTACGTACTTCTTGGTCCTGCTACTACCAGGGAGACTGGAGCAGTCAAAGCTGCAACGAGCAAGACCTTGGCGGGATGCATCTTGGACGCAAGAATGCAAGTGACAGAACGCCAGCTACCTCAGCAACGAACGGAGTACAGTAGTGTGTAGGGTATGTATTACGATTACGATGCAAGAAGCCTCGACAAACGAGTGACTATGGAGTGGGATGGGTCGAGGAGCAGAGGGAGAGAAGATGGAGGAGAGAAGGAGATGTTGGACAACAGGAAAGGAAAGACTAGAGTACTGATGCTGACGGCATCGTGGTTGCCCTTAATGGCTTGGCAGGCGCACATGGCAGGCTTCCCAATTCGGCAGTATCGACTTAGTACCAGTGCAGCTAATGAGACGGAGCAAGCGAACAAGCTTCAAAGTCTACTTTATGATGTTTGCCTTTATTGAAGGAAGGAGGTCATCAAATGAATCTACAATTTAGGAAACAATGGTTCCACACTACCTCCCTACTTTACCTATGCACGTGAACACGCAGTATGGAGGGAAGGGGTCGATGCAATAGGATACCAGATACAGACCATCTTGGTCTAAGAAATCAGGAGACGCATATACCTACCTACTGTGCTTCACAACCTTCCTCTAAAGCGATGACTAGGCCATCAACGTAAATTCTTCCTGCCACATCTCACCGGCAGAGCGGCTGTTAGCGTCTTCCGGCGCGTGTGGGTGCAGTTCGGGTAGTGACACTCGACTAGCGCGAAATGGTGAACATATTTACTCACATCACCTCCCACTCCCACTTCTTCCTCTTCAACCACCCACAGTATTTTACTCGAACAGCATCTTAGACCAACGTCTGCCTTCTCAACTCTGACCAGACATTGATCCTCTTGCTACCGCTATTAGCACTATCGAGTATCTTTCCCATACTATTCCAAACATCAACATCCGACACCGTCAAGATGCGTGGCTTCACCCTTACCGTTCTGGCTGTGGTGACCTCCGCTGGTCTTTCGACCGCGTCTCTAGCTGGTAGGTCACTTCTCCACGTATTGCATGCTGGCGACCCAGAATCATGTCTCACATGGCTGGGGATGTTGTTGTTGGTCACGCAGCTTTGGTGCACTGTGCCACCCACTTGTTGATCGTGCGACCAACCTCGGCCTACTGCTGTGTCGAGCTGAGCCTGGTACCTGAGTTAACAGCTTCGCAACAGGCATTCATGATGTCGCTCGTCGCTTCAATGGTATTGTGGCACGTAGCGACGTGGGTAGCCAGGGTAAACACACATCTCCCCATGCTTCATTGTCAACAGATCACTGAAATTGCTCCCAGGAAAAGACACAATGACTGTCACCGTCACGTCCTACCCCACAACCTGCTCTGCCACCACCGTCCAGCCGGCTACCTCTCCTGAAACTTCCGAGTCCGGCAGCACTCCCGTCGTCATCGTTCCTGGCACTCAGTCCATGACTGCAACCTACAATGTGCCAGTCGGCGGAGGTCAGCATGGTACAACCTCACAATTGCAGATCGCTTACTAACTACTTGACCAGCTACAATTACCCCAGGTGCATCGGTTTTGAGGTGAGTTATATTCTTCAGTCATCGCCCCGTATGAGCGTAGCACAAGCTCCGATAACCCATTGACTCCAAAACGCATTGCTGACTCCCCCAATAGCTCCATGCAGCCCACTGCGCAAGCTTCTTCCGGTGCTGCTGTTCCAATTCCAGCCTCCGCAAACGCCACCTCTGGAGCCCAAGCCCCCGGACCGATGGCCTCTTACAGCATTCTTCCACTCACACCCATCGTCACTCCCACCACTGCCGCCGCCCAGTCGTCGACAATGACCGAGACCAAGTCCGCATCCACCACCGAGACGACTACTAGCGAGACCTCCACGACATCGCCAAACTCTTCCAGCACCAATGCTCCAATGAGCAGCAATGACGCCACCAAGAGCTTCAACGGTATGACGATTGTGATGATGGGTGCTCTCGCTGGTGGTGTGGCTCTCCTGCTCTAGATCTCTGGACCGTGGGCCACAATATTGTGAACGGGTATGCTAGGCTGCATCTGTGGTTTGTCATGCAAGACACTAATAGAGTGATCTGGTCTTGCATGATTCAACGAGTATGTGGTTTCCATGTATCAGCGAGCAAGCGAGCGGTCTATGTTCCCTTTCGACTCTGAGTTTCGGATGGTAGCCCTCATATGTTCTCATGTGATGGGTCGTCTGTCTGTAGCGTCTCTTAGCCAATAGTCGACTGGAATCAAGACCACTTTCACAATAACCAGTTTTGCATTGTCGTGGCGATGTTGTGCCCCTAGTAAGATGTTCAAGTGATTGAGATGCTATCCCACCCAGTAACAATGACAGCTGTGTCATTCCTCTTGGCACGCCTTGAAAAACGTATTTACGGCTTGGCGATGGGCTTAATGACCAATAAGAACCCCTAGCAGAAATGGCAAACCGTCAAAGCATTGGCCTCGCTTGATAAAAACGAATGACTGGACAGCCAGAGACGATATTGTTTCAGTATGCATTGAAGACTCGATGAGAAATGCCCCCACCGGATGGCATACTTACTTCATCACTTGCCCTTTACTTATAGATAGCCCTCCATGCGCCCATACCCATGCTTATGCTCATGCCTATGCCTATGTTTATGCCGCTAAACCCAGCCCAGTCCCCACAGATTTACAACATGTACCTTACTTCTTCACCAGTAAACACTCACCTCCACCTCCTCCTTCCCTCCCCCTCCCTCCCCTCCCCTCCTAAACATCATATATACAACCCCCCCCCTTTACGCACACCTCACGTATCATCAGCATGCACAGCAACCGGACATCCCTCCCCCACGACCGTCTGCGCATTGAGGAGAGCTGCGCGGTCGATCTTTGGGGCGGTGCTGCGCTCGGTGGAGGAGGAGGAGGGGTAAGAGGGGAGGGTTGGGGATGAAGGTGGGAAGGGGTGGTTGTAGGAGAGGAGGCAGGGGAGGTGGAAGGTGTGGGTGCAGGAGAAGGAGAGGAGGGGGTTGGGTTCTGTGGGGAGGGGGGCGTTAGCTTGGGGGCTTGGGGCGGGGAGAATGGGGAGAGGAAGGAGTGGCGTCTGGTGAGGTGCAATAAAGAAGGGGAAGGACGTACCGTCTTGATGAAAAGCCTTTCCGCACCCGGCGCAGTGCCCGGGTTTTATCTTCGTGGGGTGATGCTGTGCTTCTTTCTTGTGCTGCTCACCAGCTCCCACTGTGTCGCCGTTGACGTGCTCCGCGCCTCGACTCTTCGGCTGGGCATGGCCAGCGGTGACGTCGAATCGTATGCCTCTTCGCGTTCCCCTCCCTCGCTCTGCCATGGCGGCAGCTACCTCACCACGGAGAACCCTGGCTACGCCTTCACTGATCGAGTACTGGATCTCATACCCCCTCATCATCTTCTGCAACCCCTGTCTCAGGCCCTTGATCTCCAGTCCTTCTGGTATCCGTCGAACAAGCTTTATTGGATCGATCGCTGTGCCCACTTCCTCCAGTAGGCCGCGGATAAAGGAGGGTTTGTTCATACTGTAGTCGAGCAGATCGTCCCAGAGACTGGCATCGTTTTGTTCCTTGGCGAAGGCGATGGCTTGGGAGACGTCGCCCAGTTGATCGATGATCAGGCGGAGTGCTTGCGTGATGCGTCCTTCTTTGGAGACGAGGTACACGAGTTCGGGGATGTAGTTCCGCTGCTCGCAGATCTGAGATGCCACACCGAGGTTGTACGTTTGGGAGGTGCGGAGGAAGGTCATCAGTAGTGGGCGGTCGTATTCAGCGAATAAGGAGACAGCGAGATCGGCGTGGTCGGAGACTAGCGCTTTGCCTTCTGCGGCAGCAAGGCGCTCGGAGGAGGGTGCGGTGCTGGGGGAGAGGGTAGTGGCACCATTCCAGAGAGCGCGGAAGTAGAAGAAAAGGTAAGGGAGCATGCCGGGCTTGTGCTCGAGCTGGGTGATAACGGCGTCGGGGGGCACAATGCCGTGGTGGGCTTCCTCGATAAGGAGATGGATGGGTTCGAGGGTCGCGGCTTCGAGTTCCGATAAGGGGGCGGATTTTTGCTGGGCTTTGGTGACACGCAGCAGGATGAAGCCTGGGATATCGTCGCTGATGGCATCGACGAGGTGGTGCGTGCTAATCAGGGACATTGCAGCGTCGGCGTCTTGGAGCCGGATGTAGCAGCCTAGCGCGTGTCTGGGCCGGCCATCGGCGAGGTAGAGCTTCGCAAGGCTCTGCATTAGGACGCGCCAGTCGCGACCAGGTTGGCCGCCTTCGGTGGTATCTTCCCGGATATCGCCGGATTTGAGGCGGGCTTGAATGGCGGAGATGATGCTGCTAGGATCGAAGAGTTCTGGGGGGAAGCGGTCAAGAAGGTCTTGCAGGCGAGGGATGTCGTGGGAGATGTAGTGGCCGAGTATCATTTCGTAGACGAGGGAGGGTAAGGGAGGTCGGATTTGGGTGGAGGGCACGTAGTCGGTGATTTCGTCGTATTTGTTGGCTTGGGCAAAGACCCATACCCAGTGCTCCCAGCTAGCAGAGGTGCCCAGGACTTGGCCGCAGACTTGGCCTGCTTTGCTCCAGTCTTCGGCGGCTACGAGCTGTTGCACCCATCGTTCGCCGATTCTGCGTTTCTCTTTCTGGGCGTGGGAGTTGAAATTGTGCGGACCAGAGGCGGTCGTGTCTGACCCATCGTCTGCGAAGAAATCTTGGAGGCTTGTTTGAGCTCTGATCAAATCTTGATTAGTGCCTCGGCCTTTCGTGGGCGTGCTTGGAGCGCTGCTGAGTGAGCTCTCGGATAGTGTTCCCACGGCTTCGGGATGACGGTCAAGGAGAGTCCATGCTTCCTCATACTTGGCATGATTGTCTAACCAGGTCAGGTGGTCGGCTATGGTAGCTTTTGTTGCGAGTACACAGTCGTAGGGGCTTTGGATAAAGATCTTCATGCCATGCGTTAAGGTGGCAGGATTTGGCAAGTGCTCCTTGTTAATTGCAGATACATCTGTGCCGCTGTCAACCTCACTGGCTGTTCTGCTATCTGGACCCCTCGGGCTGTGATTGCCGGTGCTTTGTACACTGGCGCCCGGGCTGAAGAGCCTTGTTGTCTGCACCGTGGCATCCCAGATGCCTCCCCCTATCGCTCTGGCAGGGTACATGGTCGCATCCCAGGTATACACGCTGGCGTCCCAAATGCCGCCGCCAATAGCTTCCAGTGTACCTCGGGTAGTGCCCGGTTTGTTGGCCACGCGGATGGCTGGAAGTACACCCAGATGGTAATCTGTAGCAGAAAGACTCTCGTATCGACTGACATTTAGCGTGTCAGCACCGCAAACTTCTTCCTTCGTTGTGATGTCAATGATCCTCATTTCAGGCTGCAAACCGTGCCGCCGCCGGTGAACGCCGCGCTTAGGTGTCGTTTCTGGTGAAGGAGACTCTTCCTCCGAAGTGACGTATGCAAGTACAAGAAGCAAATTTGGGGTATATAGCGAAACTCCAGATATGATACAATCAGTGCGTAAACTGGATAGATGTTAGTGTTCGGACAGGAATCACAAGGCTACACGCACATCGTAATCACTTCGACTCGTCCGATCTTCCGTTCCCCAACTTCTTTTCCAACACCCGAACCGCCTGGATGAACGTCGATAATCCATATCGTTCCACCCCATCCAACAACCATCTTCTCAACGCGATTTTTTTGACCTTGTAAATTGGGAAGCCGCCGTGCAGAAGTCACGCCTGAAGCAGCTTTGTCCGTTCTGCCATTGGAACTCTCGTCATAGTCATTTTCCGACTCCAAGCCGGCTTCATCTATCCACTCTATGTGAGGCTTCCATACGGCCGCCATTTGCTCCCACCCCGGACGATGTGGAGCGTCGACATGGCTCATGCGCTTCCATGCAAAGTCGGACTCGGCAGATTCGAGATGAAGGTTTGACCGCATAATTTTGATGCCCTTCTCATTGACCCATACAACGTACTTTCCGGACAACGACCAGTTGATGGTGCTGATGGTCCCTTCGCCAAAGTGTAGTACGGTATCTTTCCCGGTGTTCGACCCCAAGCCTATCGACCCCAGCCAACCGGAAGCTTGGGCAGCAGCGCTACCAGTCGTGTTGGACGTTGAACTTGTCCCTGCTCTTCCTCCCGCTGTTAAGATGAGGCTCCCCGCCAAACCACCAGACAAATAGGACCGGTCGTTCTTATAATCTGGAGACAATGCCACGGCCTGCACAGGTCGACCGAAATCCCGCAGCAGTACATCTCGAGACTCAGTCAAGGATTGTACACATACATGCCCATCTATGGACGATGTAGCGATGTGGATGGCGTTAGATGGAGTTTGCGCGACGGGTGCTTGTTTGGGAGTCCTCGGGGAGCCATGCTGCGGAGGTTTCACACCTGTTGAGGAGCTCGCAGGGGAGCGTGGATGCTCAGAAGCGATCCTACTGACAGCATCGACTTTGGAAGCGGGTAGAGGAGGGGGAAAAGGAGAGATGGAGATCGACGATGTAGAGGCGGAGTGAGCGTGATAGAACTTCAAGGACTGCATTGAGGGTAATGATAGAACGTGCTGTTTAACATGAGTATCTAGTCCAGCTACTAGTACCGAGCGAAGAGGTACTGACAACGTTTCCATTATGGGTTCCAACGATCTGTAGTACTCTCAGCTTGTTTGTTTGGTGCAACGGTCGAACCTTCAATTCGGCCAATGAAGCTTACCATCTTGTCGCCTGCGACCACAAAAGTACTTGTAGCATCGCCATTGCGGTATATAGCAGTCAGCTTCTTCGTTATAGACGTGTATTCCAGTCGTGGTTCTTCCTCCTCCTCCTCGTCATCCTCCTCTTCTTCCGGCTTTTGCGCCGGAGCGCCATTGACGTCGAGTTCGCTGGCTTCGCGGTTCCCATCGTCTTCATTGCCGTTCTCTTCAACCGGCGGCGCCATTCGAACAGCGCGTTAGGGCCAGGCTCCGATGTAGATGCAGGGCGTTGTGGTGGAGAAGCGATCTGCAATGCCGGGTTCAGCCGAGGTCTTTGCAGCGCTCGCCCAAAAACTTCGTCCATTTTCTATCTCGCCTTCGTTCTCGCACGCCTCGATCAGCCCACTCAAAGCCATATTCTGGGAAGCCAGGCATCGGAGCATGCTTCTTACCGGCAATAGGATCTCGGCATCTACGGGAAGGCAATTGGCAACGAATTTCTCACGACCATACGGCTGCCAAGCCTGCAACAGGATAGTAACATCAGATTTGGTGCTTAGGCATCGCTCACTGAGTAGGAGCAACAATTCCTTTGGCAAACGCCGGCGCGAATTCTTTTCGTCAAATTCAGCTCTCCGTCAACCGCAGATTGGGGCTAAAGATGGCGAGCAACAGCAGGCAGAGGTGCAGGAGCAGAAGCGCAAGGCCAAACGAAGTCCTCATGGGAAAAACTCGCTCCGAAGCGTAGCGGTTGAAGCACAGAGGTCCAAAGCTGGTAATGAGTTGAAGAAGTCGGCCACTGCAGGCCTGGAGTCTGAGACGCAGGTGAGCACATTTATATTGGTACGCGGACAGCGCTGATTCATCCTGCGAGTGTAGACAATTACAGCGATATGCGCCGCAGAACAGTACGACATAGCACAGGTATCCCACATAATGCAAACCCGAGGCTACCAACTAGATCCTTACGGCACAGGCTTGTACCCTCAGGTTGTGCACGTTGAAGTCCCCGTCGAGACTTCACCAAGCCCAAATGCTACTCCAGCCTCTGCCACCGGCGATGTATTTGTATTTCCCTCGGGAACTGTCGTCGCGTGGGCGGTACCTGAAGCGATATTGTCCAGCCTTGTTTCTGGGGTTCTGTTACCCGCAGCCCAGAATCCCCATCCGAAAGACATAGAGGAGGAGGATCTCGAATATCTGATTGATCCATATAGGGAATCTAGTACCATAAGAGGCGATACGATCGTGCTGGGCACCAAGCCAAAATCGCAAACACTGGATGGCGGCTTACCAGCTTCCCAATCTACAGTCGACCAAGACCGGGGTCGCACAGTCGACACTGTACTTGCAAAGATTGCCTTCTCGTCCGGATTGGCTCGCTCGACAAAGCTTGCAGTGTTGGAGAGTCTCTTGAATAATTACTTCCAGTCCACCAAATCAATCCCACAAAGACTATCCCTCGGCGGCCGCCTACCATTCAGTCGCTCGTTCATGTCTAAAAAGACAGGACAGCTCTTGAGTATCCGTGCACAGCTGAATCTGTATTCTGAACTTACCGATTCCCTACCGGACCTGTTCTGGGACAGTCGTCACGAACTTGGGCTGGAGGGGTATTACGATCAAGTCGGTCGAGCACTTGATACCAACATACGCATCAAAACCCTGAACGACAAAATGGACTACGCGCAGGAAATAGCAAGCATTCTGCGACAGCAACTTAGCGAACAGCATGGTATTCGTCTGGAGTGGATCATTATACTACTCATCACAGTCGAGGTGGGCTTCAATGTCTGGGAGGAGTACAAAGACTATCAGAAGAATCATTATCGAATTGATACATAAGTAATGGTAAGGTTAGGAGTTTTAAGGGCCTCCAGTGCTGGAAGACCAGCGATTCAGTGCTCCACTCCATGTGATACCCCATTTACTCTATTTCGATTATACTACATCCAGGTAATTTTTACCATTCCTCTCTCAAGACATCTTCATACAAAGGTGATTTGATTTGGGACCTTCAGCAGAATAGCCGTATCGTTAAAGTAAAGATAAGCGAAGCCGAGAGAGCCGAATGGAGTTTTACTCGGGCCCCATTGAATACCCATGGAGCAGTCTGAAGCACCTATCCGATCTTCAACCGTAGATCGCAAAACCCAGAAGCTTTGCTTTGTGGCTCTTACGCGGGAACCGGTAGAGCCTTGTTTTGAAGATTTGTCTTCTTTCTCGAGGTCGTTACCTTTCTGTGTCGATCTTTGGCTAATTGAATAGCTTTAGACTCGATTACACATAGCTATAGAAGAGTCCTTCAGTGTCACGATGTACACCAGCGTTATGTACAACGTCTCGGAATTTTCTTGGTCATTCATCGTTCTCGCGCTTCTTACAACGTTTCTCTTCTACACGCTGTACGATTACCTCCGTCTCCGTCATATACCAGGGTCATTCTTCGCATCCGTCTCAAACATTCAGCGTCTCTGTTGGGTGTTAAGCGGACGTGCTCACGATCACCACATCGCGCTACACAAAAAGTATGGTCCACTGGTGCGGATGGGTCCGAACATGGTGTCTGTTGGCGACCCAAGCGAGACAGGAAAGATATACGGTATCACAGGAAAGTACAAGAAAGTAGGCAAGAGATTCCATTGCGGCCTCATAGTCTGTTTTTGACCGATGGTAGTCAGAGTTTTACCCCGTGATCAGGCAACTGGCTCGAGGAAAAGCCATGCCCGGACTGTTTAACGTGCTAGACGAGGACCTCCATCGTATTCTCAAAAAGCCAATTGCAAGTATCTACTCCATGAGTAATCTGGTGTCATTCGAACCGTATGTCGACTCAACAATGCGTGTTTTCTTCGAGGAGCTGGATCGCCGGTTCGTGCAGACGGGGAAAGTCTGCGAATTCGATGCCTGGCTGCAGATGTTTGCCTTTGATGTCATGGGCGAGATCACGTTCTCTAAGCGGTTGGGGTTTTTGGAGAGATGGGAGGATGTGGATGGCATTATGGCGAGTATATGGGAGCATTTTCTGTATACCGCTCCAGTGGGTAGCCGCGGTCCTCGGAAAACCAGATTGCATAGCTCACATGGCGATCAGGTGGGACAAATGCCCTGGCTTGATATTCTGCTAAAGAAGAACCCAATCTGGTCACGGCTACAGCCTGCTCGGACGAATCCGATGGTAGCATTTGCGCGACAAAGAATGAGCGAGCGAAAAGATGCGGCCGAAGAGGCGAAGCTACCTTTGAACAATCGAGACTTCCTGTCCAGGTTCATTGAAGCAGCGGCTAAGGAGGAGCATGTTCCTGAATGGTAAGGCGCCGCCCGACCATATCACCAACAATCCAGCATCTGAATTGTTGGGCGCTATCTACAATGTTGGTTGTGACGCTTTAGATCGATGATAACTGTTGTTGCAGGGCCCTCATGTCATGGACTACGTCGAACATCACCGCCGGCAGTGACACCACCGCAATAATGCTTCGGACAATTTTCTATAATCTCTTGAAACATCCCCACGACATGCAGCGGCTTCAGGACGAATTACAATCTGCAAAGGACCAAAGTCACCTTTCGCATCCAGTTACGTGGAAAGAGAGCAGAGATCTCCCCTTTCTTGACGCTTGCGTCAAAGAAGCCGGTCGGCTGCACCCTCCGTTCGGATTGCAATACGAGCGTATAGTACCCGACGGAGGCGCCGAGATCTGTGGTCAGTATCTGAAAGGCTTAACTATTGTAGGCATCAATCCTTGGGTGTCTCATCGCGATCGGGCAACATTCGGTGAGGACGCAGAAGCTTGGAGACCAGATCGATGGCTATGCGACGAGGCAACGCGGAGAAGAATGGAGCACGGTCTGCTGACGGTAGGTTGCTGGAGCGCTATGTCTTCCTGGTAACTCCAACTTTCTGACGTGGGATAGTTCGGCGCTGGTCATCGATCATGCATTGGGAAGAACATCTCGTATCTGGAAGTATACAAGCTGGTGCCTACAATGCTGCAGCTATACGATGTAAGTTTGCCAGCCGGAATGCGTCCTAGATGGAGTATAACGAGGCATAGCTTGAGTTTGCCGATCCGAACGCCGAGTGGGAGGTTCAGAACTCCTGGTTTGTGGTGCAGAAAGGCTTCAACGTCCGGTTTCGCCGTAAGGTAGGATCGGCCAAAGCTTAATAGGGTAGGCATGCCGATTGGGTACAACAAGAACGGTGACCACGTCAGAACGCCTTCTGGAGGTAAAGCGTAAGTATTGTTAAAAAGCATTGAACGTCCTTTGGCTAATGTACCAAGTTCATCATTGGGCTGCATGCTACGTGAAATACGGAACTATCCCAGTCAATCTTCACAATGAGAACGTGAATCCTAGACCGCTCCTTCGCTCCTGAGACGGTGGTAGTCAGCCGCACGATCGGCGTACAGCACCAATTCCTCGCGGATCAGAAAGCATTCGCAGCCAACGGCATTTCAGCTGTCATCGGTACTTTCCGAGGGAAGATATCAGGACGAGATCCTGTGGGAACCGGTAAGATCATAGGATGGTCTGATGTTGGTGCCAAGCTTCCGCTTACTCGGGTCTTTTACTCAGGTCCCTGTACCTGCATGAGAACAGGGATGATGAGCTGCCTTGCCGGGGCTACGGCTAAAGCTCGCATCGGCCCGAGTGCTATCACCGAGCTCTTATCGCCGCTCATCCTCCCGACGATCCTTTGCTTTTGATGCTCAGCTCGCCATCTCCCCTCATGTTGTTCATCCTTCTCACCTTCGGACCGTCTGTCCTGAACATTTCATTGCCCATAAAAAGACCTCCATCCTTCGCACTCTGAGACTCTGGTATCTCCATGTACAGTCCCTCCCCATCAGTCTATCAGCTTTATTGATGTGTAATCCTTTGGCAGCATTCCAACGCTCTAAACCCGTCGATTCCAGTCGACCACAAGAGAAACCAGTCAAAGTGGCCTCCCCACCTAGCGAATCGCTTCGGACCATGTCTCTCGGTGCACTCGCCGGCAAGGTAGCCCTGATTACTGGTGCCTCCAAAGGTACATCTGTCTGCTACCAGTAGCTGATGCCAGATCTTGACTAACGGCATTGCAGGTATTGGTAAAGCCACTGCCCTCCGCCTAGCCCAAGATGGAGCTTCAGTCGTCATCAACTACGCTTCCGACTCCGCCTCGGCCAACGAGCTCGTCAAGCAGATCGGCAGCAACCGTGCCCTGGCCGTCCAGGCAGATGCAGGCAGCGTCGGCGGTATCGAGACCATGGTCAATGCCACCGTCAAGCACTTTGGCAAGATCGACATCCTGATCCCCAACGCCGGCATCCTGCCCATGAAAGATCTCCAGCACACCTCCGAGGACGACTTCGACCAGATCATGAAGCTCAATGTCAAAGGTCCTTATTTCCTGGTCCAGGTGCGCTCGGACCCTTTTCCTCGACATATCATAAATGAAAGCTTCGATACTGATCCCTGCCACAGAAAGCCCTCCCCCATCTCTCCCCCGGCTCCCGCGTGATCCTGATCTCCACCTCCCTCACCCAAGCCTCCACCGTCATGCCGGGCTACCTGCTGTACAACACCACCAAAGGCGCCATCGAGCAGATGGTGCGCGTCATGTCCAAAGACCTGATGCGCCAGAACATCTGCGTCAACGCCGTCGCCCCCGGGCCAACGGGCACGGACCTCTTCTTCAAAGGCAAAAACGAGCAGATGCTGAAGATGATTGCGGGGTTTAGCCCGGTGAACCGGATCGGTACTCCGGAGGAGATTGCGGATGTGGTGCATTTCCTGAGCGGGGAGGGGAGTCGGTGGGTGAGTGGGCAGACTCTGAGGGCGAACGGGGGTATGGCCTGAGGGGTTGTGCGTAGACCGCAGCATAAGGATCTCCAATCAAGTTTCCTCGTTCGGTAGCTGGCACCAGCCAGGCTTTTCTGAATTCGATCTTGCGCCAACCTCTCAATCATCCCTCCTTCCACCATCGAATCTAGACTCTGTACGTCCAAATCTCACACCCGTACGACGTCAGCACCACCCCGCCCCCCCCCCCCCCCCCAACCGAGTCGAAGAACTCATCGCCCCCTCGCTCCTCCCAGCCTCCATGTCGTTGATTCCAAACCCCCCACCTCTAACCATCACCCCTCCCAGCCCCTCAACCCAGCCCCTCAACCCATTCTCTCTCTCCCCCATCCTCCCCCACGCCCCTTCTTCCTTCCCCCCCTTCCATCCTCCCCTACGACCCCTCAACCCCTCAATCCATCATCACCTTTCCCCATCCCCCAATCTCTCCCGTCCTTCCCCCTCCCTTCTTCCCCCTCCCCCATTCCCGCCAAAACCCCATCAGCTGCAATATCCTCTACGTTGGGGGTGTATGATCTCGTACACACCGAGGTCCAGCTGAGAAGTATAAGGGCGTGGAGTGGAGTGGAGGGGAGGGGAGGTGTGTGTGGGGGAGTGAGAGGAGGGGAGGGGAGTGGAGGCTAGGAAGGAGGAAAGCGGGGGGTGAGGAAGAGTTATACCGGTGGATAGGTACGTGATGACTGATGGACTTGCTGTCAAAGATTGAGTACAAGAGGGTAACTACACACGAAGCTGGGAAGCATAGTATAGCTAAATGCACTCCAAAACGCCCCAGCGAGGCTAGAAAGATCAGATACACCGAGCCTTGACAAACGAACCGGGCGCCAAGCTACGATGATGGGGGAAGAACTGGGGCCTCGTGAGAGCAAATGTGTCTAGCAAGATGGCCGACACCACAACGCCCACGATGGCATGTACGAGTACAGGAAAAGTAGCTGCAAATCCCGGCAAGTCAAGAACAATAACACAGGGGATGTGGGATCCTGGAAGAGGCCATCCTGACGCCGAGCATCGTAGTAACAGTGTCCCTGGAGATGGTCTGGAGCCTAGGATCCCTGTCTGATCTCATCGGCGATCATCTCGGCCAGCGCGTCTGTGGATGAAGTTAGCAGTGTCTCACTACCGTGCTAGAAATGCGGGACAGCCTTACAAACAGTAGCCATCGGATGGCCCGGCGGCAGCAGAGGGAAAGCCGACGCATCCACCACCCTCAGGTTCTTGACCCCCATGACCCTAGCCTTCGAATCCACCACCGCGTTGGGATCGCTCGTCTGGCCCATTTTACACGTGGCGGCGGCATGGTAGACGGTATTCAAGCTCTGCCGGATCAGGTGCAGGATCTCATCATCCGTGCTGACCTGCGCGCCAGGGAAGTACTCCGGCCCTATCAGGATCGGTGCGAGCGCCTTGGTGGCGAAGAGCTGTCGCACGCGCTTGTAGCCCGCGATGGCGACGGCGACGTCTGCGGGGTCGGTGAGCCAGTTGGGGTTGATGAGCGGGGCGTCGGCCATGTCGGCGGAGAAGATGCTGATGTTGCCGCGGGACAGCGGAGCGACGAGCGCGATGGGGATGGAGCCGTAGTTGTAGCCGTCGTGGGGCCCGCCGGTGACGAAGTTGTTCTGGTAGCCGAAGAAGCCGCCTACATTCAGGTATTCGATCTCTGGCCAGTCCGCGGGGAAGGTAGCGAGGGATCTTTCGGTCTGGTTGGTGAAGGACTTGCGGGCCGAGCGGGGGATTTTCTCCCATGCCAGGAAGTCGCCGCCTGTGTTGGCCAGGATGTCCGTCTGGTCTCGGTTGAAGTCGGCGGCTGTTTGAGCAGCGAACGCAGGGTTGGCAAGGGATGAGCCGGTGATGACGTTAACTCTGTAGGCGGGCCCGAAGAGGATGTGGTCCCACATGTTCTGGCCTACTCCGGGTCGGTCCGCGACGACTGGGATGCTGTACTTGGACAAAGTTGCTTGAGGGCCGACGCCAGACACCATCAGTAGTTGAGGAGATTGGAACGCCCCCGCCGATAGGATCACTTCTTTTCTCGCAGTAAGGGTGTAAACTTTGCCCTCTGTATCGACCTGCACGCCCGTTGCGACTTTATTGAAATCAAATATGATCTTTCTGGATGTAGACGATCAGATTCGGGTTCGCCAGAGCAGGTTGTAAAAAAGCGGTCTCCGAAGATTTACGCGTCTGTAGAGTATGCTCGACGGTGACGAGCACATAAGACGAGTCTATAATTTTGCCGCTGGTAAATTTATTTCGAAATCTGATATCAATCTTCTTGAGTCCATTCTGAATCCAAGAAGAGAACGCTTGAGCGTACTTGATAAATGTGACAGATAGAGAATCGTCTTTATTAAAAGTTGCTGTATTATAGCTTGCGATAGCGTTTGTCGGTCGCTTGCTCAGATTCGGAGATATAAAGTGTTACGGTCTTAGCATGGATTGCTTACTGGGGTGGGATTGCTAGTCCACCTAGATGGAAGGAGCGAATTATCGCCGTGTATTTAGGCAGGATTCCTTCTAGAGAAATCAACCATCTTTTATCCACCCCATCAATTTGGTAGCATCAACCATCTAAGTTGTAGTTAGACTGGCCGCGCTGACCCGGAAATGTCACGTGCAAATGCCAAGACCCGGGTCAAAAAAAATTCGAGGAATCGAATCGCTCAAAGTAGTTTAGTCGATTACTATAAGTAGTTTAGCGCGAAGCGCGCTAAGCGCGCTAAGCTAATTTGAGCGATTCGATTCCAAAAAATCGTCGCGACCCGGTCTTGGCGCCGGGTCGGGCCAGAGGGGTGGTATCATAACCCGGCCCGACGGTCAGTCTAGTTGTAGTACGATATTTTATTGTCTATTTATTTATCACGTATCTTGAGTCCTTCTAGATACACTAGTCAATATCTTTTGACAATTGTTATTAATAGAGTCACGATTTTTTGTGCCAGGTTTGCAATTATCTCTTACCTAAATAATTACTAAACTATTAAGAATCTTGTTTTCCTCATCTTATTACGTAGTTAAGGAATCTCTTATTAAGATAGAAATTTGCATCGCGATTCTTTTATCTTATTGTTAAGAGATTTCTTACTATATTGTAATCTTTATCTCGATTATCTTTCAAAAGTATCGAAATTATCTATCTTATTATTAAGAAATTCCTTACTAGAGCAAGAATTCTTAATTGCTTCTTCTACAAAAGTATCAAAATATTTATCTCGATAATAACAAGATAACTTTCTTAGTAGCATTTTTTTTCTACTTGCTTGTTTATGCTTTTCAAATCTACGACTATCTAGAGATAGCAAATCTTTCTTATTTCTTTAACGAATAGATTAATTGTTGAATCGAATTTCGATTTCAACTTTAGAAATTAACTTGACTTGTCGATTTCAATATTAGGAATTAATTCGAAATTCGATTCGATTTCTATTATTTTAAAATTGATTCAATTCGACTCGACTCGATTTTCGATTTCAATATTAGAAATCGAATCAAATTGTCAAGAAATCGAAAATAATATTATTATATTAAGATTTTCTATTTTTGAATATACGTTATTATAATGTTGAATTTTTCGCTAGAGTATCAAGTAGTATACTTTGATACAAAAGCTACGCTTGCTTGTATTATCTTAAAATAGCTTGCTTAAACTAGTTGTTGCTTGTATTACTCTTTTGCATTATCTTTTTGTATTATTATACTATATTATTAAATTGTAATTAAATAATTTAAGTAAAGTATAAAACTAAGATTTTAAATCTATTAAATATAATTTATATTTATACTAATATCTTGACAATTCGAGTCGATTTTTCGAATAATATATTTGATTTTTTGAGAATTATACTATTGCTTTAGAATTATTAGTTCTTTATATATTTTTAAATAGAATATACTTAAATATTAAAGTCTCGATAGCTCAATAATAGAGTATTTCAACTTTTAATAATAGTAATATAGCATTTATAATAACGCTATTAAGTATTATAAACGAAGCACTATAATGCGGAAAATAAGTTGTAGAAAGCATGCATTTCTTCTATAAAAGATGCTAGACTAAATATAGATATAATCGTTGAGCAATCGTAGTTGTTATTGTCTTCTTTATTGTACTTGTTATTGTTTTCTTTATTGCGATTTATTGCGATAGCAACGCTCTTAATAGCTATCGTAACATCTTTTCGCCCTCAAAGTAAAATTACTATTGATCAATCAAAATAAAATAATAAGAAAAAAGAAATTGTAATATAAGAATTATTAGAAAAGTAACATAATTATAAAGTAACATAATTATAAAGTAATATAAGAAAAGAAATTGTAATATAAGAATTATTAGAGTAAAACAATTGTTTCTTGAAGTCGTAATTGAGAAAATAATAAGAAAACATATTGTGCGAAGAACTTCTTAAGTAAAAGTAGAAAAGAATTGCGATACGTTAAGATAAGAGCATTGTAGAATTGCGAGACTATTGCTTGCTCTTAAAATTGTTGTTGTCGATTACTTGTTGTAATTAGATTGCGTTATCGAATTTGTTAATATTAATATGCGCATTGTAAAGAAGTAAGTTAATTTTTGTAAATTTGTCTTATATTAGTTGCTTAACAAGAGAATTTACAATTTTGTTTTTAATTTTGACGTCGAATAAACAATTAATTTTGTAAACGTTAATAACTTATGTATTTAACTTAAGAAGTCTCTTGTATAGATTTTTGCGATTATCTCAAGTTATCGCGACAATACTTTTTGACAACAATTGTAAGTTTGCGTTGTAAATAAGTCTAAAATATTAAGCGATACTTGCAACTTTAATTAATTAATGCGCTATAATATCTTGTAAACAATTTTTATATTTATAATTTAACTTGATAGAAAAATAACAATCGAAATTCTTTAATTCTTAATTTTGATTTTCGATATTCTTGATTTCTTTCTTTAATATTAGTTAATTAACAAGCTTTAAATTCGCATTATTATATTCTTTATTTTTTTCGATAAACTTTTTGTCAATTATAGTTAATGTTTATTTTTCTTTATTAAACGCTTGCTCTTTCTTATGTATATTGCAATTAAAAGTTAATGTAAAATCTTTTAAGAATATTGAAGAACTTATATTTGTTATTGATATTTGTAACTAATAAATTGTTAAGTAAGAATAGCATTTATTAAGAGTATTAGTATTTATAATAGAGAGCGCTTGTAAGATTGACAAGCTCAATATTTATAATTAATACAAATTAAAAAGACAAAATTTTTCTTTGAATTGCGAGAAGAGTTGTTGCGCAAAAGTTAAGTTATCTTTAATAAAATAAGAATTTGCAAACAAAGAATTGTCGATAAAGAAATCTTTATTAGTATTCTAATTATCGTTCTTGTTAACAATAAATACACAATTATTTGTTAAAAAATCTTGAATTGTCTCGCGATTATATATTTTTGTTTAAAGTATAAAGAGATAGCTAGATTTCGACTTAGTATTATCTTTATTAACAATAATTGTATCAATAATAAAGCGCATATTGTTAATAACAATAATACGTTTGTTCTTGTTCGTAATTATAAAGTGCTAAAACCTAACTAAACTAGTCGCGCTAACTCGGAAATGTCACGTGCAAATGCCAAGACTTGGGTCAAAAAAAATTCGAAGAATCGAATCGCTTAAAGTAGTTTAGTCGATTACTATAAGTAGTTTAGCGCGAAGCGCGCTAAACTACTTTGAGCGATTCGATTTCAAAAAATCGTCGCGACCCAATCTTGGCGCTAGGTCGAGCTAGAGGGATAATATCATAATCTAACTCGACGATCAATCTAAACTTGACAACAATTTGTTCCTTAAAATTTCTAATTGCAATGTCTTTCTTTAATTGTGTCAAAATCTTTGTCTTTTTCTCTTACTTCTCGATTTTCTTATTTATTATTGCTTTGTCTAATAAGTTTATATTGTCTTGTTGTATATATAAGAGATGCTTCTTATTAAAATTAGATTTCTTTATTATGTTCGAAGAGCAATTCTTGTTATTAAGAAGTCAATAATTAATAATCTTGTAATATTTCTACTTTCTCTTAAAAATCTTTTGAAATTTAGTTGTCTTTTCGCGATTCTCGCAAGAGACGCGAATTTTTTAATTGTTCGCGAAATTAACAAATTATTTCTTAGAGTTAACAAGATTAATCTTAAGAATTTTTTGTATATACAAGTCGCTTAATATTATATTAACAAATATATTGTTAATTTTAATCTTTTATTTAATATACAATAATATTTTGTATTTGTAAAAATTCTTCTTAATTAATTTCGCATTAAATTTTATTCAATATAATATAATAATTGTTTGCGCAATTTAAATTAATATAAAGTATTAATATAAAATATTTATAAACTTTACTTTGTTATTGTCAATACTAAGTAAGTTTTAAGACAACAACAATTATTGTTTTTTTAATCGCATTTTATATAAAATTAATCAAGATATTTCGATCTCTTTTAATGCGAACAATTGAATTGCTTTCGAAATTGTTCGCAAATAGACTAATCGCTAGATCAAGAATTAATATCAACTTTTTAACTTAACCTAAATACTTAATATTAACATTATAACTCGACTTAAATACTTGATATCAACATCGTAACTTAATTCGATATCGACTTGATTTCTAACTCGATTTAAGTCATTGATTCAAATCGTTAAGCAATCGAAAATGTCGTCATAATGTCAAGAATTTCTATTTTTAAATTTATTACGTCACGACTTTCGAAAGACTTATGCGTCAAAAACAAAACAATTTTCTTCTTTATTATCTTTTCGTCATTTGCATTACTTAATTGCATTACTATGCAATATTTTAAGAAAAAAATTATAAAATTTAACACACAATTCATGTCTACAAATTCTACTACTAAATCGCTTTATGTCTTGACGAATCAAATCAAAAATTCGAGTCGATACTCGATATTAACATCGTGACTCGACCTAAATACTTGATATTAACATCGTAATTCGAATCGACTTTTCGATATTAAAATCTTAACTCGATCTAGATCTTGACGAGTTAAGAATCTAGTTCGAACTCGATAATTCAACCCGACGCGATCAATCTATTCGCAAGTAAGATTATATTTAAAAGATCTTTAATTATTCGAAAGCAACGCTCTTTAGAGTTGTCGCTTATATTGTTGTAAAGAACATATAAAAATAATAATTAAAGATAGTAAATAAATGCAAAGAAGACAAAGTAAGTAATTGTAAATAAGATAAAATTAAAAGATAAATATATTAAGTAAATACAAGTAAGTCTTAAGTTATTTTATATTCGAAAAAACATATAATATTACGATTAATATGTTGATCTTTGTTAATTGAGACGCGTTATTAAGTTCAATATATTAGTCTCTATAATTTTCGTTAACTCTTAGATAAATTCTTTATAACTCTTTTACTTAACAATATATTTCGATTTATTGTTCTTTATCTTATATCTAACTATTCTCTCGATTATATACAATTTCTTATTCTTGTAATCTATTGAAAACAATTATAAAATGTTATATTGCAAAGTATTGTAATTAATTTGTTCTAAATGCTTTATTAAGACAATATTGTATATCTTTATATGCAATAACAACGCTAGTTTATACGTTAGATCTTTTATCTTGCAAGTAATTTTAAATAGTTCGATTTTCTTAACATTAAGACTAGAGCTTTTTACAAATAAATAATATTCGATTTTCTTAATTTTAATTATTTTAATATAGACGTTGTTGTTAAGATCTAATTCGCGATACTTTGTATTATAGAGAATTGCTATCTTAATTTGCGCAAACTTAATTATGTTATAAATCTTGTTTCGAAACAATTAATAGTTTGCAATAAATTATATCGCAATAATATTATTGCAAAAGAATAATTAAAGAAGAGTTAAAAGTTCTCGCAATATAATATTATATAATAACTTAAAGAACGTTGTTATAATAAATACGTTTTCGACAATATTAAAAGTATACTCGATTTAGAAAAGAATATTTTCTTAACTTTTTTTATATTTTTTGATAAATAAATATTGCAATGCGATCTTTACAATTTAATTTGTTCGTTCGATTTAATTATTTGCAAACAAGTAATATGCAATTATAAAGTTAAGTTTGATTTTGCTCTTCTTAAATAATGTAATTTAAAGTTCGCTTGTAAATTTAAAATTGCAATTCGAGATTATCTTAATTGATAATTCTTAATAACAATAGACGTTGCAATAGTATATCTTGATTTAATTCTTTATTGTTTAGATTTTTTTATTAAAAATTAATCTAATATATTTTGAAAAATAATTGATAACAATAAGCAAAGAGTTGTAATTTTGCGTAATTATTAACAATATTACAACAAAGTTTATTACTAATTGAAAAAAAAAATTGTTGTTGTTTTGACAAAATTAAGTTAATTGTATAGCAATCTTCGCAAAGACTTTAACAATTAATAGATCGAATATTTATTAATATATGCGTAAATTTAACTTCTTATTTTAAAAAAATAGCAAGCAATCTTAAGACAATCTAGAGTTTAATAATAATTATTGTAAGCATAATTATTATAAGCAAATTTAAGTACTTTTTTTTAGTAACTTTAAAATACAAACGCAATCGAAATTAAATTTATTAATTAAGTAAAGCAATTTAAAATTTGCGTTTAATCGATACAATTAATATATAATATTTAAATTCTTAGCGTTTTTCGCAATATCTTTTACTTGCTTCTCTATCTTCTTATAAATCTTTTAAAAATAAGAATTAATTTTAAGAGTATTGCAAAGACTATAAAGAAATTCTTTATTAATAGCAATAGTAATTATAGAATAGCAATTAACATTTACGTAATTGATCGATAGTCTTAAAAGATTGTTTGCGTTGTTATAATTTTTTTTAAAACAATAAATTATAGTTATTTATAATAAGTACGTAAATAAATATATAGCTTACTTATTAAGTCTTGCGAAACGCTACCTTGTAAACTTATTTTATAGTATTGCTCTTAGAACAATATAATTTGTAATTATAATAAAAGCTCTATTGTCGAAATATTAAGATAGCTTAATTAAGATTTAGACAAACGCGTTAGTCTTAAGCTTTGTAATTTAATATTTTGTTTCAATATTAACAAGATTTCTAAAGAGAAACAAGACAAATCTTTTAGTTTCTTCTTTATTCAATTAATAAATTGCGATTTTAAATTCTTTTTTCTTATTATTGTCGACATAAAGAATGAAAGACGTACTAAAATTAAAATAGACTAAAACTAATATCTAATATAAGATAGACTTAAGTATCTTTTATATTTGTCGATATTTTTTATTTGCGTCGAAAATAGTATTAGTCGATTTATTATTGCAATTGTTCTTGTATTGCTATCGAAGATATAATCGTGTTGCATGCTTGCGTTGTAAGTATTCTTTTATTAAGTTATTAATAAAATTCTTGATTTTCAATTTTACGAGAAGTCGAGCTATAGCAACGTAGTAATCGACAAATTAACAATAGTAGTCAAAAAATCTTAATTTTATCTTAAGATCTCTAAGATTAGGTAAAAACTTTATAACTTTCATTGCATTTATCTTTTTCTTAATAATACTTAAATCTAATCGAAATATATAATAATTTAGCGTCTTAATACTAGAATAGACAAAGTAATAATTTAATAAAACTAAAGTAATATTGCTATTTTTTAGCAAAGTTAGAACTTAATCGAGATAATAAACGTATTGCTCTAGAGTTTGCAAATAGATTATAATATTATTGATATAAATTAAACGAATTGCTATAGATATAATTTTAATAATTGCTTTATGCGATACTAAAAGAAGATTAAGATATTTGCAGATTTTATTGTAAATATTGTAAGTTATTCTTAATCTTGATAAGACGTTATTAGAATAGTTTTTTATTAATTACTTAATTTAATATCTTATTAAAAGAAGCTTTTAATAAGATTAACAAAGTTAAAAATTTTAACTTCTTTTAAAATGTTAAGTATAATATTTTGACGCAATAAAGAGTACGCGTCTAGATATAATTAAGTATTAATCTTGCGAAAATTAATTATTACTTGTAATTTGTTGTTTTTTTAGATTACAAACGTCGATAACGCAATCGATAAAATAGTTTCCAAAGAAATCTTCTATAATTGATCTTAACGCATAAGTAAATTTAATATGTTATTAATTGTCTTGCAATCTTGTGCAATAAGAAAGTATAATGTTTGCTTAAAACTAGTAACGTTATTTTTGTTTACAAATAATATTAATATCTTGATATTATTATTAAACTTATTTAGTTTTGTACGAAAGAGATTTTGATAATAGTTAATAATTGTTTGTACTCTAGCTCTATATTTCTCTTCTTAATAATCTAATATATCTATTTTATTATTCTCTTTTTTCGATAGTTGCACAAGATAAGACATATTTGATTTTGTATAAATCTTGTTAATAAATATATTTGCGAAATTTACTTTAATTACTAACGTAGATTGCGCAATCTTAACAAGATTGTTAATTTAACTTAGAGTCTATTCTTTACAAATCTTTAAAAAAATTAATTTAAAGTTATTTATAAGAATAATACATTAATTTGATTTAATTATTGCGCTAATTGCAATAATTAATTCTTTTGTAATAAAATATATATAAAAAAAGACTAAAAAAAGATAAGAAGTCTCGACAAGCAAAAATTTATAACGCATAAAAATATCCTTTTTTTTACCAAAATTTAATATTGTAATTTCTAAGATATAAACAATAATATTATATATATAAGAATAATATTGTTTAGCAAATCTTATTACGTTTATCTTTATTGTAAGAATTGAGATTAAAGTTGCTTTCTCAACTATTAATAGAGCAACTATAGAAGTTGCTTGTATAGAAAAACGTCAATTGCAAAAGAATATGTAATTTTAATTTTTTTATTCTTATTTTATTCGATTATTATTCGATTAAATTTTAAGAGCTTTATTTTAACAATTACATCGCATAGTAAATTAGACACAATATAAACTTCTTCAATAATAATCTTTATTCGATTCTTGTTATTCTTAAAACGCAAGAGTATTTTAACACAAAGTATAGATATAATAGTTTTGTCTATTTTCTTATATCTTAGTTGTTTGTTCTTAATTATAAAATAATATAAAATATAAAGTAAAATACTTAATATATTTGTTTGCTAATAAGAATAAATTTAAAGTCGATATTAAGACATAAAATATATAATTTGTTAATACTAGAATAGTATATAATAAATATATTCGAATATACTTAAAAAGTTAAATTAGACTTCGATTCTTGTTTAGTAGATTTCGAGATCGTAAATATTTTAATAATAATAATAGATATAAAGATTTTTGCATTCTTTATAACAATATCTAGAGATAGCTCTTGCTTAAAGATACTTTCAAAAGAGCGTTGCAATAGAGCATAAAAGAATATTAAGTAAAATTGAAAAGTATTTTTTCGAAATAACAAGCAATTATAAATGCAATTAAAATAATATTGTTTCTTGATATCGATAAAAATCTTAATAAAATCAAGATTATTAATTAACAACTTTAATCTTTTCTCTTCTTCGCGATATACAAAGCGAGAAGAATTTTTATATTCTTATTATTTAATTGTATAGTCTCGAAACGCGTATTATTCTTAGCAATTATATTTGCTAGCATAATCTTTGTAACAAAGATATATAAGTTGTCTTAATAATTGTCTTCGCAATAACAACAAAATTGCTTTATCTCTCGAGACATCTTATTATTATCTATAGAAGTAAGAATTTTCTTCTTAATTAATATAACAACTACAACAAAAACAACTAACTTATTAATAACTCGCTAATAATTGTTTATTAATTGCTCGATTCAAGCAATTGTTAATATAATCGCAATATTAATACGCGTATTTAATTAATTTTGAGACTAAGTCTAAAAGCAATTTGTTAACTTCTTGTTCAAATCTTAAATTTTACGTGTTGCTTGTTTGTTATTTTTTACGCGTTAATTAAAAGTCTTAATAATATTGTTGTTTTCTCTTAACAACGTTGTTAAAGTTAATTGTGCTTTTAAGTTATTTTAAAAATAACAAACAATAATATTCTTATTTTGCATCTTAATATTGTAAAAAAGATTAATTTTTTTAATAAAATATTAACTAAGTATTTGTTTCTTGTTTTCGAAATAAAAAGTTTTTTTTTTGTTTTTCTTAAGAATTTAAATTTGTTTGAACAATATTCTTAAAACAACTTATTCTTCTAGATTGTTAAACTCTTGTTTATTTTACTACAAATTACATAAGAAAGATCGATATATTATTTTAATATAATCTCTTTTAGACACATAAAAAGTACTCGAAGAACTAATTGCTCTTCTTCGAACTTCGCTATTTAAAAAAAACAACAAATAAAGAAATTAATACTTTGTTTTTTAAATTTTATATTATAATATTATATAAGCAAAGCAATTGTTCTCGAGCTAGATATTTATCGCAATCTTACTTATTGTTATACTAATATTTATTTTGTTAATACTTTAATTTGCATAAAGAGCGTATCTTATCGCAATTATAGTTGCGATTATAGTCTTATTAATAATTTCTATTTTGTCGATATTTCGACTCTTGATTTTTACAATTATTAAACGCTTCTTAATATTTTATTGCGTTTGCTTGTAATCTATTAAAAATAGATTTCAATCTTCGATTAATTCTAGATATAAAGTTAAGACAATTATTGCATAAAAAAGAGCAATAACTCGAAATATTATTAATTGTTAACAAACTTGCAATAGCAATAATTTATAATCTTCTTTGTAATAATAATTTGCTTTAACAAGTAAATTGTATTGAAAGTCAACAACAAGTAAGTCTCGATAATAATTTGCTTTAGCAAGTAAATTGCCATAATAATTAATAACAAGTTAAAAACAAAACTAAAATACTTTTTTACAATATTGCAATACTTTTTTACAATATTGCAATACTTAAGAAATGTTATATATTGTTTAATATAATTGTAAAGATTAACTTGATTATTTTTGTTTTTTAATATAATTGTATTAAGTTATAGTCTTAATTAATTTATCTCAAGTATTTTTGAAATTACTACGAACACATTTAATAAAATCTCGAAATCTTGTCTTATTAAAAAAGAAATCAAGAGTATTTTTTGTCTCTTTTTTAAATTAACTTTTTTTAGTAATAAAGAGCATCTTATAGATCTTAATTGCAATATTAATATTTTATTTTGTAATAACTTGTTAAAAGTTTGACGTTTTAAGTTTTTGCTCTCGAGTCTATATTATATAAAGTAAGACAACGCAATTTTTAATATATTGCGTCTTGTTGTAATTTGAAGAAGAATTGCTCGAAAAAAAGAATTTAATTATAATATTAATTTCTTTGTTTTAACAAGTCTTTTTAGTAAAAGATATTTTAATAGCGAGATCTTTTTTAGAACGCTTGTTAACAGTCTTACTTAAAGAATGATTAATAGTAATTGTTAATTTATAATATCAAGGATTACTTGTTATAATCGCAATCGATTTGATAAATTGTATAGAAGTCGCAATACAATTTTCTATTTTAAACTCTTTTAAATAGACGCTCTTTTGTAACTTTGTTATAACTTGCTTCGCTAGAGATTTTGAGAGAGTAATTCTAGTAAAGTATATAGAGAAGTTGAAAGAAATTGTAGACTTTCGCGATAGATAACTTTAATACTAAATATTAGAGCGATATTTAATTGTTAATTTAAGAAATTGTTAAGTAATTGCTTTGAAGTTATCGAGATCGATTGCTTAATTGTTTAAAAAAAAATAAAGATTTTGCGAACAAGTTTTTCGTTCTTTTTCTTAAGAAACAACTATAAGAGAATCTTAATTAAGAACGAGAAATAATAATAGTCCAAATTGTAAAAAAGAGCTCGTTAATATTTTCTTTAGCAAATCGATAATTGAAGTAAAGAAAAGTTAAGAGAGCAAAAACAATATTAATAATCTTTTAATTAAGTTTCGAGAATAGTAATAAGCTTGTTAAAATTAACTTAACGTTTCAAAAGAGTTCGAATAGATTGTTCTTAACTAAAGCGAGATTGTAATAAATTGTCTATAATAATTATTGCAATAATAAGTATTGTTCTTATTTTCAAAAATAGTAGAAGAACAATACAAGTTACTTATAACTTGTGTAAATTGTTGTTAAAGCTACTAGATTGTTATAAACGAAGCACTATAATACAAAAAATAAGTTGTAGAAAGCATGCATTTCTTCTATAAAAGATGCTAGACTAAATATAGATATAATTGTCGAACAATCGTAATTGTTATTGTCTTCTCTATTGTACTTGTTATTGTCTTCTTTATCGCAATCTATTGCGATAATAACACTCTTAATAGCTATCGTAACATTAAGAGTATTACTATGCTCTTATTAATTTTATTGTAGATATTGTGCTATTGTTATTGCGAGTTAAAAGATCGAGAATTTAAATTCTTCTTAAGATATAATTATTATTATTTTTTTACAATCTTTGACAAGACTATGTAGAACAAAATTGTCGAACTCTTTAACTAGAAAAGTTAAATCAACAATTTAACTTTAACTATCTAGATAGTTCGAATACATTATTATAATGCATTACTAGATAATCTTATATCGAAAGATTATAATCTAGAATATAATTTTCTACTATTTATTTTAGAATTTCTTTATACTAATACTAAGTCTTAACAATTCGAGTTAATTTTTTAAGTCGATTTTCGATTTTAAGTTTACAATTCGATTCGAATTGTCGATTTTAAATTTAGAAATCGAATTGTCAAGACTTTCGAGTTAAATTGATACAAATTATTAAGATTCGAGTTGGAGTGTTAAATACTAGATTTGAACTAATCCAATTCGATAAAATTAGTTTAGTTTATTTAATTTTTATTGAAGTGTTTGTGTTCGGAAAACTGTTCGACAACTACAATTTATACTAACTTCTAACTAGCAAGACGTTCTTTTACGTGTTTGAACTTATAATAGTCTCGATATTGTCTAAATATTATCAATTTCTACTCTCTTAAGATTTTTGTAGCTCTTTAGAAGTTGGCGCAATTTTCTACGCGATTAACAACTTGGGAAGTATATAGTTTTTGCGACGAAGAGCATTCGCACTTGAGATAATGTTGTTGGAATTATCTCTAGATAGAATTATCTTTTCGTAAGTCTAAACACTATTGCTTTAGAAAACTTCGAACTAAGTTTAACAAATATTATAGCATATTATCTCTTTCCGAAGATTAAATATAGATAGACTATAAGAATTGTCGTCTTTACAATTTTCGCACTTTTGATTGTTGCAAATCTTACGATCAAATCGAAAATCAAATTTAATTCGAGTCTCTTTAGATTGTTGAACTTTGTTTAGTTATTGCTCGAGCTTCCCTTCTATTTTACTATAGCAATCAACTACTTCTTTTTTTCTAGAATATTTCTATCGCAAAACTTTTTGATTGTCGAGGTTAAAAACTATGAAATGTTGTTTAGACTAAGCGAGTATTTGATATCGATCTTGAATTTTGCAAGATAAGAAACAATATTACGAAAGTCTTCTTCAATAACTATTGAGCTAACGTACGCGAAGCATATTTGGTTGTATCTTGCTGGGCTATCTTGGAGATAGACTTGGTCGATTCAACATTATAATTATAACAATCTTCTTCTCGATTATTGTTGTTCTAACTCTCTAGATCTCTGCACAAAGCAATGTGTCAATTATTGTTTTTGCGATCGTTTTCGGGTTCTCGTCCGGAATCTTCGTTTCAATAGTATTGTTATTGATAGTTCAAATCTCCGACATTCGTCAGATTGGGGTAAGGAACGGCACAAATTTCTTTATTGTTGTCTTCGCTGCTCTGTGTGGAAATCCGATCGGCGACGCACTGATTTCGCGAGATTATGGCGAGTACTTCTATCTCCAATTGTTTAGTGGTCTCACAATAGCTATCGGTGGCACGATTTATGTGGCGTCGAGACATGTGCAGGTTCGGAGCTGGCGATAGGAAAAGCTGTGATTCGATGCGATCTTTTGACGAATGGAGTGTATGATTTCTTGTTTATAGTCGCGTAATGTACACTAGATCTAGTAGCCTCGGGCAATACTTATGGTGTTGAATGTCTTTTTCGGAGACTGAAAATTACTGTTCGCGTCCAGAGCATGGTTCACGCAGGCCGCTACTCCTTGAGCATGAAGTGGGAATATGAAGAATCCGTCGACTCTGCGCTTGGTAGATCCGGGCTACCTTTCAGAGGGTGTCGCAATATCAGCCGCGGCTTCATTCGCCTGCATCACTCTTTCACCACTGCTTCAATTGCGAACGTGTCCATCAGATAGTCATTGCCGTATAATGACGTTGTATTGTAGGATTCCCTTATGCTCCTGGCGTAGACCCAGTGCTCAATCTGCTCGGTAACTTTGGCGCACCTCCCATTGTCATCAGACTCCGAGCCGTGGATCGAACGAGACAGTCTCAAGAAATCATGGATATTCAAGGTCAGAGCCAACTAACGATGCTGCATGGGGCTTTCGCGTACTTTACTCGGTCTTCACCCCACGGAAACGACCGTTTAGTCGTGAAAATACCAGACGATTGAGTTATGACCATACAACGCCGCAAACGTTCTAGCCAATACAGAACCAAGGCCAAGACCCTCTGCTCATGTTTATAGAAAAACTTGACAATTGCAACGGTCTCAGTTCGGTCAAATGCAAAAATCGTTCGCAAGGGACTATGCGTGGAACGAAAGATGGGGACCTGGCACTCATCGACGTCCCACCCAAGCTCTCGGACCCGAGTATACGCAGTGACCATGATCCAACGACATCCTCCGCTCTCCGGCCTTCTATCTTCAAGCATTGAACATAAGGGTGTCGAAGACGTCTACGCACCCATCACACAGTAATTAAACATCTACACAACCCCAGTGGCAATTCGGTCGATCACAATGTCGTCAGCTAGAAAGCTATTCCATCCGGCCAATATCAGTTTGCACGTCGAGGACCCTGATGAGCGGGAGATTAAGACTATTCCACAACTCATCGAGTTCAATGCCCGGCACAACCCTGACCATATATTCTGCATACAGGCGAGAAATCAGCAGGACAGGATTCCTGTCTCCCATCTTCAGCTGAAGCAGGCTATTCTTAATGCTCTGGCTGGCTTATTGCGAACGTCGAGAAGCTTACTTTACCGTATGCAGATACGGACGGTAATATCTGTAGAGGCCCGCCTGTAGCGCTCGCGATGAACAGCGACATAGGACTCTTGGTGCATCTGCTATCCCTTCTCAGCTTAGGCGTTCCAGTCTTGCTGCTATCTGCACGCCTCAATTCCAGTGCAATGAAACACTTGGTTCTGGAGACATCGGCTGAAGCTATAATTGGCGCGCCAAATCGTAGGACGGCCATGCAAGAGGCACGTATCTCTCTGGAGCTTCAACTCCGTGTGGTACCTTTGAAGATCGTCAAGATGGCTGTTCTGACCCCAAAGCCTACTAGACGTTATCTATGCTATCTGCCGAAAACCTCGAAACCGCCTTCTATGTGCAAGAACCCTTCGAAAAATTCCTCGGCACTGAAGAGAGCGACTCGGACATAGGAATATGTCAGCCGCACCATTACATCGAGGACACCGATCGCAATGTTCTCATACTCCATTCGTCCGGGACGACTGGTATGCCCAAGCCTATATATTCATCTCATAGATAATTGCTCGGATTCACGGCCTGTCACAGCTTCGCAGATCCGGCGCATGCACAAGGAGTAAACGTATCTACGCTCCCTCTTTACCATGTATGTATTTCTACTCCCTCAATCATGGCACTCGACGATATACTGAAGCTTGTAGGGTTACGGGCTGGTGGCTCCGTGCCTCTCCCTTGGAGTTGGCATGTCCCTAGTTCTCCCACCTCCTTCCCCTATCCCAACAGGAAGTTCTGTTGTCGATCTCCTACAGCGAGTCAACGGGAAGTCTTTGATGACCGTTCCGTCGATCTTGGAGGATATTGCAAATACGGAAGGAACAAAGGACGTTGTTCCTTTGGTGGATCTTAACTTCCTGGCGTTCGGCGGCGGCCTCTTGAAAAAGTCTGTCGGGGACAAGTTATTGGCATCCGGGGTGAAGCTACTCAATCATTACGGCGCGACCGAGATAGGTCCAATAGCGCCCATCTTTACACCGCCCAACGACTACGATTACCATTATTTCAGGATAAGGAAGGACATGGACCTTGAGATAAGCGAACTGCCTGCATCAAGCGATGGACGTCCTCGATATAGGCTGACTGCCCTACCTTTCGGCTGGACTACAAAGATGGTAGTGCAGGATGAGTTGATAAGCAATCCGTTGCATCCGCACTCGGACTTCAGCGCAATTGGAAGAAACGATGACATGATTGTTTTGGCGACGGGGCAAAAGGTCATTCCCCACGTTCTCGAATCGAGTCTTTCGGAGTCCAACGACATCAAAGCCGCGGCTGCTTTTGGGGATGGTCAATTTGAACTAGGCGTCATTGTGGAGCCTCAAGACCCTGTCGTCGCCGACGATCGTCAAAGATTTGTGTCCTCGATTTGGTCGCTGATCATCGACACAAATACGCGGACGGATGGAGATGCACAGATATCGGCCCCAGCTGCTGTGGTCATCGTTGCGCCGGAAAAACCATTACCGAGATCAGACAAGGGGTCAATCATGCGTAAAGAGGTGTATAAAATATATGAAGAAGAGATCTCACAAGTGTATCGGGATCTGGAAGATTCGGCGATGGATCAATCCGTCATCAGTCTCAACATAGATAACCTCGAGCAGGAGCTCAAAGACCTTGTCCAGAATGGACTGAGTTGGAAGGTCGAGCCAGGCAGTTGGGGATGCCATGACGATTTCTTCGAGCTAGGGATGGACTCTCTTCAAGCTGTAAAGCTTCGTCGGCTCTTGTTGTCTTCAACGGCTATCACACCTGCTAACCACCTCTGTCGAGAACGTGATTTTGTCTATAGACATCCTACCGTCTCTCAGCTTGCGAGCGCTTTGCGAGGTACAACCACAGATACCCCAGGAAGTCAAATCGCGTCCTTCGTTGCCCAATACTCTCTTGTGCCTCAACTGGAGAAGCCAAATGTGATTTTGCTCACCGGCAGTACTGGAGGCTTAGGTGCCAACGTACTTATGCATATCGCCAGCTCTCCGGAGATCTCCAAGATCGTGTGTATACTAAGACCACGCAGCGGACTAAATCCATCAGATAGACAGATTCATGCTCTGCGAGCCCAGGGCATCAATGTTGATGCCTCCTTGCTGGGCAAGCTCGAGATTATCCAAACAAACACGACGATGCCATGTCTCGGACTAGATGATGCGGACTATCAACGGGTTGAGAAGCAAGTCACTCACATCCTTCACGCAGCTTGGCCCACGGACTTCAAGATGATGTTGCCATCTTTCAAGGGCCAATTCGAGACAATACGGAATCTTCTCGGCCTTGCATTAGATGCCAGCAGGTTTGCAGTTTCGCGACCTCGGTTGCTATTCGTATCTTCAGTTGCTAGTGTGGGTCAATACAAATCCGTCTATGGCCGAAGCAGAATCCCAGAAGCCCCAATAGCCGATGATAGGTGCACTAATACATTTGGTTACGGCGAAGCGAAACTCGTTTGCGAACACATCATCGAGAATGCGCGATCGACTCATGGCTCCATAATTGATGTTTTCCTGGTTCGTGTTGGCCAAATTACAGGTTCCACAATTACGAGCCATTGGAACCCGGCTGAACATATTCCGGCGATGCTAAAATCCTCTCAGTACATTGGAGCACTGCCGGATATCAATGGGGTGAGCCAGATAAAGCTCCATTTGGCCGCACCTTCACTGACTAAGTTGTAGACTCTGTCCTGGCTTCCGGTTGATTGTGCTGCAGAAGCCTTATGTGATTTCTTGATCCGCAACCCGTCTATGGAATTGGTGTACCACCTAGAGAATCCTGCCCGACAACCGTGGCACCAAGTACTTGCAAGTTTGGCGTCCTTGTTGGGTATCGGCATCGGCGACACCCTGCCCTTTAGAGAATGGATCTCGCGGATTGAGTCATATAGCATGACGAAGAAGAGCGACGCTGCGAATCCGGCATACAGTCTACTGGACTTCTTCAAAGCGGATTTTGAACGTATGGCTAGCGGAGATGTCAATCTAGATATGACGAATAGCCTGGCGGCTTCTCCAAGTCTACGAAGCGCCAAGGCCATTTCTGAACAATTACTCGTTGCTTACGTCGACCACTGGCAAAAACATGGTTTTCTCAAGATGTGAAAGCTAGAATGAGCCAACGGTAGTTCTTAGAATTTAATATGACTGCCTGAACGCCCATGATTCCTTGTCAATTTTTCTTCTCGCCGTACTTGATTTCGAAATTAGGCCCGCTAATCATATAAATGATGTTACAGAAGTGACCAAGAACGACCTACAGAATCTCTGCTGTAAGCTCCGACTCTTACAATCGAGCGGTGAGCAGGATTCTCGTTTTCATACATCTCTGACAAGGTTACATTGATTGGGCACGTCAGTTCTGATTAGGGGGACCCGAGTAAGTTACTGCCTGATCGGAGGCCCGATGGTGCCAAAATTGTCAATATTGGCTGCCGTCCTGTACCTTATTAGTACTTACAGGACTCACGCTCGATGGTTTCTTAGTGTCCCTAGCTCAAGATTCAACCAGCTTGTAATATTCAACAATTGCACAACCTACAAAGACTACGAGACAACATGTTAGCGCCCTCACTTGTTGTATGTGGTGCTCAAACCGGCTGGCCCACTCGTCAAGAGCTTCTCAACTTGAAGGCATTCCTTCTTAGCGAACCTCGGCTTCGACGGTTCCTCACTGCGATACGAGAGCTTCCAAAAATATGGCCTACGTTGACAGAGGCTGTGCCAGAACTCAGGAGCACACCAGGATTCGACCTACTCGGCAAAATACCTCAGTGGATAAACGATGAAGACTCTTTCGAGAGAGATTCTACCCCCGCCAATATCCAATCAACGCCATTGACAGTAATTATCCAGGTTGTGCAGTATTTCCAATACCTTAGATGTCTTGGATCCACGCATACAGACGTGCTTGCTGGCCTCAAGGATGGGGGTATCCAAGGTTTCTGTACTGGGTTCCTAGCTGCCACGGCCCTTGCCTGCTCCAAGGACGAAGAGGAGATCAACGTTCTAGGAGCTGTCGCTCTGCGGTTAGCTGTATACATTGGTGCTTGTGTGGACGTCGATAGCAGGTTTGCTAAGCCTTCCAAAACGAGAGGTTGTGTAGCGACCCGGTGGAAGACCGAGCTGGGTAGGAATGATGTCGACCAAGTTCTGCGGAGTTATCCTGATGTCAGTGCCATTGTGTCAAGTTCCAGAACACCATACTGACTGTCATGCAGGCATACGTATCAGTCATCAGCGACCAGAACAATGTCTCAATCGTTGCCGATGCATCCACCATACCCTCATTGAGCCGTGATCTCTCTTCCCGCGGTATGGCCTTAGTATCGGTCAAGATCGAGGGACGATTCCATTCAAGAGCGCTTGATGACGCCCTCGGTATAATTAACGGGCTTTGCGCTAAGGATCGAGACCTTCAACTTCCTCCCGCTGAAGTACGTTGGTGCCTGTCAGGTCAAATGTGGATGGCCAAGTCGTCTCCCAGGGCTCGTTACATGGCCTTGCTCTTAGGTCGATCCTAACAGAGGTGGCAAATTGGCATGCAACTATCACGGCCGCAATTCAGCCCCTCGCTAATGCCTCGGTTGCCGTCCTCGGCATGACTGATGCTATCCCCCATGCTATTGTTCGCTCCTCAGGATGCTCAGTCACGAAAGTATCCAGCATACCGTCGACTCCCTTTGCGCCATCTCCTATGTCGGTGACCCCACAGATTACAGATCCTTTGAATGAAAGATTTGCAGTCAGGTCGATTCAAAAGTATTCTGATAACGCTGTCGCTATTGTCGGTATGGCTTGTAAATTTCCTGGCGCCGACTCGGTCAATGAGTATTGGGACAACATACGTTCTGGGACTTCTCTGGCCGAGGAGGTACCTGCCAGTCGTTTTACCATTCATGGCCATCGCAGGACCATGGACGCAAAAGCCAGATTTTGGGGGAATTTTGTTCGAGACCCTGATGATTTTGATCATCGCTTCTTCAAGAAGTCGTCTCGTGAAGCTGCACAGACAGACCCACAGCAAAGACTCTTGTTACAGTGCGCCTATCAGGCTATTGAGTCTTCAGGATACTTTAGCGAAAACGAAGCATTGCGGCCTACGGACATAGGTTGTTATGTGGGAGCCTGCGCAAACGACTACAACGATAATATTGCATCGCATCCGCCGACGGCATTCTCTTCTTTGGGAACATTGAGGGCATTCCTGAGTGGCAAGATCAGTCATTACTTTGGCTGGACGGGCCCGTCTGTCACTTACGACACAGCTTGCTCGTCATCCTTAGTCGCAATTCATCAGGCTTGTAAAGCGATCGAACTCGGCGAGTGCTCGAGAGCGGTTGCTGGTGGTGTTAATGTTCTGACAAACCCCTATTTTTACCAGAACCTAAAAGCAGGTGGATTTCTGAGCCCCACGGGGCCGACTAAAGCCTTCGACGCTAAGGCGGATGGATATTGCCGAGGCGAAGGTGTCGGTACGTAACTTCCTGAGCATTTGCTGCCCGGAACATCCCTAGCAGCATCCGCTACAAAGCCATGCCTCTAGCTCAATTCATTGACGTAGAAGGGAAATGCTGACTCCAAGGTTACTCAGGCTTGGTGGTCTTGAAAAACCTTTCTGCCGCAATTACTGACCAGGATCACATTCTCGGCGTTATTGCTGGGTCTGCTGTCAACCAAAACAGCAATGCAAGTGCGATTACAGTTCCCTCATCAAAGTCTCAAGTCGAGCTGTACGAAAGAGTAGCTGCGATGTCAGGTATCGAACCGAGGGATGTATCTTTCGTTGAGGCTCATGTAAGCTTGTTGAATCAGCAATTGACAAGCATCTGCTGATAGCGTATACGTAAAGGGCACCGGCACCCCTGTTGGTGACCCGTTAGAGGCAGCAAGCCTGCGACAAGTCTTCGGCAGCACCGAAAGAGCCACTACTCTCTATCTTGGCTCCGTGAAAGGCAACATTGGCCATACTGAGGCAGCGTCCGGAGTCGCTGCTCTGATTAAGATAATTCTCATGATGCAGTACAGGGAGATTCCCCGGCAGGCAAATTTCACGTCCCTGAATCCCAAGATTGACGCGTTCACGGAAAGCCGCATGGCAATTCCAACCATCACCAGGCACTGGGATTCAGACTTCTACGCAGCCTGTGTCAATAATTACGGGGCTGCAGGAAGTAATGCTGCCGCCTTGGTATGTGAACCGCCAACAGTACTGCCTCAAAAGTGCAAGGCAATGAGTAGATATCCTTTAATCATCGCGGCTCACTCAAGGGAGAGCCTTGAAGCTTACCGCAGCGAAATATTGGAAAAGTGTCCTTCGGTACCCCTGAATGACCTGGCATACAACCTTGCTGTCAAACAGAACCGCTCGTTCCCGAACCTTTTAGCTACGTCGGTTTCAAATGGCACCGATTGGCGGCAACAGCTTGCAGCCTGCGAAACAATCGAAGTCCCAAAATCAACGAAACCACTCGTTCTTGTATTTGGAGGTCAAGAGTCTACGACGGTCAATTTATCGAATGATCTTTACTCTGCCTCGGCCTTGTTCCGCTCTCACCTAGACCATTGCGATCGAATACTCCGCTCTAGTGGTTTCGCAGGACTCTTTCCAAAGATATTCGATGCAGAGCCTGAGCAAGATGTTGTGAAACTCCATAGCATGCTCTTCTCCTTGCAATACTCCATCGCAAAGTCCTGGCTGGACTCTGGTGCTCGTGTTGATGCGATCGTCGGTCATAGCTTCGGGCAGCTCACCGCTTGGTGTGTTGCTGGCTGCCTGACTCCCGAGGAGGGTATGAAGCTGGTCGTCGGGAGAGCTATGCTTATGCAGAAGCATTGGGGCTCAGAACCTGGCAGCATGATTGCTCTGGAAGTCGAGCCCGAAGTTGCAAAGCAGATTGCAGCAGACTGTGGTGCGGAAGTTGCTTGTTACAACGGCCCTACCAGTCATGTCCTTGTCGGCTCGAAAGTCTCCGTCGAGAAGATTAACGCGGTCGCAGTAGCAGGCTCAATGAAATACAAATGCTTGAACGTTACCAATGGCTTTCACTCCAGATTCACTGAGCCGCTCTTACCTGGTCTGCGGCATCTTGCTGAACAACTGCATTTTCAAGAGCCACAAATCGCTCTGGAGACCTGCTCGCAGAAGGAAAGTTGTGGGAAACCAGATCCATTTCAAGTCGCGGAACACACCAGGATGCCGGTATACTTCCATGATGCTATCCAGAGGATCTCCGAGCATCTCGGGCCCTGTACTTGGCTTGAAGCAAGCTCAGCGACCTCAGCCATTCCTATGGTCCGTCGGGCGCTTGGTCCAGCTTCGAGTCGCGATCACGATTTCTTGCCCTTACAGCTCAACGCTCCAGACACTGTAGGCTTGCTGGCCGATGCTACAACAAATCTTTGGAGGATTGGACATAAAGTTCAGTTTTGGCCGTTCCATCGATCTCAGAAGGATGCATACTCCTACATCAACCTACCTCCGTATCAATTTGAGAAGACAAGGCATTGGCTAGATGATGTTGACCATGTCTCCAAGACTTCGTCTCAAGAAGCCATCAAGCTAGAACCAGAGGGGCCACTGCTTTCACTGATTTCGCAAAATGGCCGCGAAGGCAGGTTTTCCGTCAATCCGAAAAGCAATCAATACAAGTTGTTTGTACAAGGACACGCTGTGCTTGGCGCTCCGCTGTGCCCAGCGCCTCTTTACGTTGAGCTTGTCGCCCAAGCAGCGATCAAGCTTCGTAAGGCTCCCGATACGGTTCCTTGCGTCGCGAACATGGACATTCAAGCCCCACTCGGTTTCGATATTGAGAGGACCATAATTCTCCGGCTAGCTAGAGTCAGTAGTGACCTATCTACGAATTCATTTGTTGTTGAGAGCCGGAGCCCCGGGGACAAGGCGGACAATTTTGTAGTGCATGCTACGGGGAGAGTCATGCTTCGAGAACCACTCGATCCGGAGACACTCAGTCAATTCTCCCGTTTTCAACGACTGACTGGTCATACCAAATATGACGGAATCTCTCTGGATCCGGAAGCAGAGCAACTCAGGGGCTCAATGGTATACAAAGTCTTCTCCAAGGTTGTGCAGTATGGTGGTCATTACAAAGGCGTCAGAAGTATCACAGCTAAAGAGCACGAAGTCACTGCACAGATCAAGATGCCGAGCCTGGAGGCCAGTTCGGACAAGACCGTTTGCCACCCGACGACCATTGACAATGCAATCCAAGTTGCGGGCTTGCATGTAAATTGCTTCAACCTCTGTCTCGATAATGAGATTTATGTCTCGACGAAAGTCGACCTTGTGCAGCCAAGTCAGGAATTTCTCAAAACGAACCACGATAATCGGGAGTATAGCGTCATCTCTAGCTTCTCCAGAACGAGCGATAGAGAAGTCGTCAACGACATTTTTGTCTTCGACGGCGTTACGAAAGACCTGGTCTTGATGGTGCTGGGCGCTCGCTTCAACAAGGTGCTCATCACATCGTTGAAAAAGGTCCTCAATCGAGCAAATCGTTCTCACGAATCCTCAGTCGCTCCTACAAGTAGATTACCAATTTCACAAAAGCCCAACAGCCCAGACGCACCGCTCGAAGAAGCGCAAAAGAAGTCGAGTCAAGCACGTGATTTATACCCAATGGTCCAAGATCTCCTTAGCAAGGCCGCCGACATACCAAGAGCGACAGTCAAACGCGATTCTACGCCTGACGAATTGGGTATCGACTCGTTGATGGTGACTGAAGTACTGAGCGACATACAGCAAGCTTTTGACATCGACATACCTTCCGAAGACTTCATGACCTTGTCTGACGTCCAAGCTCTCTGCGACTACCTGAGCAGCAGGGATAGTGGCTTAGGCGTAGAGAGCACAGAGCCAAGGTCCGACTCAAGTGGCAGTCCAACACGAAGCGGTGCAGACACTCCGGCAACGAATCTCAGCGAAGAAGATCTGCCGGACGATGGTCTTGTCTCGCAACTAGCGAAAATCGTTGCAGAACATCTGGAGACCACCACAGTCATGGCTCATGATACCCCCCTGGCTGATCAAGGCATGGACTCCCTGATTGGGGTTGAGTTACTCAATGATATCGAGAAGATCTTCGGCGCACGAGTTCAGATGGATCAAATGACTATGGAGTCTACTTTCGGCGATCTTTGCGATCTGGCACTACCGAAGAGATCCACATCGAATACTCCTCCACTGCCGAAGGCTCCAGAGAAGCCTCAGAAGACCGTTTCCCATAAGCTGGACCTCGTCGAAATTAGGTCACCAACTGCCAAGCTGACAAACACGCAAAACGCGTTTGAGGCCATTCGATACGACTATGAAGACTATGCCACCGAGACACGCTTCTCAACCTTCTGGTCGCAGTGTTATCCAGCCCAGGCGAAGCTCGTCTTAGCCTACGTTGTTGAAGCTTTCACAACCTTGGGCTGCTCTCTTGCGGCTTTAGGCCCAGAGGAGACGCTTCCTACCTTCCAGTACCAAGACAAACACAAACTTCTTGCCGCTCAATTGCACGATATCCTGGTGGACGCCTCCCTGGTGGCGCTATCAGACGGCGTCTTCGTTCGAACGACTGAATTGATCGACGAGACACCGTCTGGCGAGCTCCTTCAGCATATCCTGAAGAAATTTCCACAGCATGCTTCGGAGCACAAGCTTCTACACATCACTGGAAGTCGGCTAGCTGACTGTCTAACGGGTAAAGCTGACCCCCTACAGCTATTATTCCGCAGCAAGGAAAACAGAGAGCTCCTGGAAGATGTCTATACCAATGGTCCAATGTACGCCGCGATCACAAAACTTCTAAGAAACTTTTTCGAAAAGGCTTTTGCTAACGTCGATGGCAAAGTCAACATCTTAGAGCTGGGAGGAGGCACAGGCGGCACAACGAAGTATATCTCGAACCATCTCACTCGTCTTAACCTAGATTTCACGTACACATTCACAGATCTGTCCGGCTCCCTTGTTGCAGCAGCGAAGAAAAAGTTCGCGAGGAATCAGAATGTAGAGTACAAGGTCATTGACATGGAGAAATCACCTGCTAAAGACTTAGTCGGCAAATATCATACGATCCTCTCCACTAACTGCATTCACGCAACCTCGGATCTCGAGAAATCGTCGACCAATATTCTTACTATGCTCCGACCAGATGGTTTTCTCTCCTTAGTCGAGTTCACCAGAAACATGTACTGGTTTGACCTCGTCTTTGGCCTCCTGGACGGTTGGTGGTTCTTCACCGATGGCCGCAAACACGTGCTTACGGACGAAGCCTTCTGGGAAAGCAGCATGAAACGGGCTGGCTTCAAGCATGTTACTTGGACCTGTGGTGACATCCCCGAAGCCAACACCCTTCGCATCATCACCGGGTTCCCGGAGGCCAACAAACTCGAAGCCCAGAAATCGAAGATCGACATCGAGACTGTCACATACAAGCAGATCAACGGGATCTCTCTGGATGCGGATATCTATTATCCACCCGTCGCTGAGGTACCAAAGCGAAAGTCATGGCCAGTCGGTAGGAGATTCACTGTCCATGCTCTCATAAAGTACTGACCTGCCCCCCAGCTCTCATGATCCACGGCGGCGGCCACATTATGCTCTCCCGCAAAGATATTCGAGCCAAGCAAACCCAGCTCCTCCTGGAAAACGGCCTTTTACCCGTCAGCATCGACTACAGGCTCCGCCCAGAAGTCGACATCATCAACGGCCCAATGACGGACGTCCGCTCGGCGCTAGACTGGGCCCGCAGCACCTTACCAACGCTAGATCTCAAGTACCCCGGGCTGGCCATCAACGGGGAGAAAGTCATCGTGGTTGGGTGGTCCACTGGGGGCACACTGGCAATGTCATTGGCGTGGACTTCCATACAAAGAGGCATCAAGCCGCCAGACGCCATCCTAGCATTCTACTGCCCAACGGACTATCACGCAGATTGTACCGTACCCCCTCGCCACCCGCTACCTCAGCAAGATTGACTAACGACTCCATCCTTAGGCTGGAAAGAACCTAATTTCCCCGAAGGCTCCGCCGCAGCCGCAAACACCCCCTACGACCTGCTAGAAGGCGTGCAAGAGAAAGCAGTCCGTACCCATCTATCCTCCCTCCCGCGCGCGCCCCTTCCCGTATCCCCTCAAGATTGGTACTAACTTCCCACCCTCCAGCTCACAAGCTACAACGTCCCTCCCACCCACCTCGCCCGCGGCGGCTGGATGTCCCCCTCCGACCCCCGCTCCCGCATCCTCCTCCACATGAACTGGCGCGCCCAAGCGCTACCCATCCTCCTCAACGGCCTCCCCTCCATCCCCACCGCCACCGACACCACCGACTACACCTCCCTCCCGCTCCCCAGCGCGGCGCAGATCTCGAGCATCTCCCCCCTGGCGCACGTGGAAGACGGCAGCTACCGCACGCCTACGTACCTAGTGCATGGCACGAAGGATGATTTGATCCCGTGGCAGCAGAGTCAAGGCTTTGTGCAGGCGTTGCAGGGGAATGGCGTGAGGGCGGGGTTTGGGAAGGGGGAGGGGAAAGTGCATTTGTTTGATTTGTATCGGGATCGGGATGGGAGTGGGTGGGAGAGTGTGCGGAGGGGGTTTGAGTGGGTTTCTGGGGGGGTTGGGTAGGTTGGTTTTGGGTTGGGTAGGATGGCCTGGGTTGGATAGGATGGGTCTTTCATCTGACGATGCTGATGGTTCTGTTTTAGTGGTGCTGGGGTGGGGCCGTGAATCTAGATCTCGAAATAGAGCCATAGAAGTTCTGCAACGGCCTCGTAGAACGATATTTAGAGATTTCCAATTTGAGATATCCGTATGTGCCGAGTCGTATCCTTTGCGACCCATCATCCAGAGTATTGAGATTTGCAAGTACGAAATCGGAACAACCCCATCAGTACTGCCATCTTAGCAAAAGCTCCTTCTGACTGTCTTCACATTTGCCTCCCTTCCTAGAAAGTACAAGCACACGCGCATAAAGAGAGCCTACGCCGAGCATATCAATGCCAACGATATCTTGTATCATCTTCTTCTTCTCCACTCGGAGCACAGCTCTTCAAACTCAGCCTCAGCTCTTTGACAGGCATTTAACAGTAGGGATATTCCATACTGAGGCTATACCCTTTTCGCTAGAACTGTGCTCAGGACACATTCGGGGAATTCGTTGGAGTTGCAAGAGTGCTCGATTGCTGTGATGATTTTATGGAGATACTTATGGTGTATGAAGCGGTCATCGACGGTCGGATACTCGGATACGATTCAAATAGCAAACACAAATCCAGAAAGTCGGAGGATTTCTCGTATTGAGGTGAATGTATGTTAAGAAAGATGGAACGGCTGGTACACACCACCACGTATGATTTACCGGGGATGCATGTCTTGCTCCGAGCGTGTATTGTTGGACACGGAGTCAAGGCCTTGAATGGTACACACAGCGAATATCTTCTGGTTACTCAATCGCAGACTGATAGTATTTGTGCATCCCGCCATGCTCGCGATCCCTGATGACTGACCTCACAGGACTTGCCGTCCGCCAATCCGTCCATGAAGAAAGCCACAAGCCTTCAAAATATAAAGCTATCGTTTACCCATCATACAATGCATCCGGGTATTTATCACGCACCTTCACTGCCAAACTCCGCCGTCCATTCCGCACTTCGTTTGATATCCTCCTGACTCACCGTTGGCCGCGCTCCTTTGACGGCCTTCACAAAGTCTTTTAGGACTAGTGGTGGCTCGAGAAGCTTCTCTGAATCAACTTCCGTCCAGGACATTTCGATTGCACCCTTATCGCCAGGTGAACATGGCGTTAGCTTTTCTACGCCGTCTACTATGACCTGGAGATGATGTCAGCAGAAGCCCATATAAGTAAAGAAGGCGGACGATGCTTGCATTTTTGTAATGAGTAGCTGTTTGGATCTTCCTTACAGGCTGCATCAATGCGTCTTGGACCGCGATAGCGATATCGCTCCCCGAGTAGCCTTCGCTCATCTGTCCCAGGGTCTTGAAATCCGCGGGCTTGAGGTCGCAAGGCGTTGAGCCAACGGACATCTCGAACATTCGCATCCTGCCAGGTAGGTCGGGTAGACTGATGTGGACCCTTCGTTGAAATCGTCTGCGGATCGCCGCGTCTAGTTGCCAGGGGATGTTGGTCGCTCCTAATATCAGAACGCCCTTTGAGTCTCGGCCCACACCGTCCATTTGGACTAACAGTTCTGTCTTTATTCGCCGCGACGCTTCTGATTCGCCTTCGCCTCTCGGGCCACAGAGCGCATCGACTTCGTCGATAAATATGATTGATGGTTTGTTTTCTCGAGCCATATTGAAGAGTTGTTTGACCAACCTGCGGGCTTCGTCAGCGGTCGTTACAGATTGTCTCACAGAGACGCTGACCTCTCGCTCTCGCCCATCCATTTTGACACCAGGTCACTACTGCTCACGCTGAAGAAGGTGCTGTTGGCCTCGGTAGCTACGGCCTTCGCTAAATACGACTTCCCTGTCCCGGGCGGACCGTAGAGCAGGATTCCCTTCCACGGCTGCCTCTTGCCTACAAACAGATGAGGGAATTTGATCGGTAATATGACCGCCTCCTTCAGTGCTTCTTTTGCGGCCTCTAGACCCGCCACATCCTCCCATTTGACATTTGGTTTATCCGTCAATATTGCCCCTTGTAGCGCCCCCCTCAACTTCTTCGCCTCGGGGTCTTGGCCGTCCTCATCCTCGTCGTTCCCTTTGCCGGAACCTCCGCTGACCTTCCCATTACTTCCTACCGCTGCCGGCCTCTTTTTGCTGCCTGTGTCGCCCTCGGCCAGATGCGTTTTCAGCTTCTCCGCTCTGTTCATGTACTCTGCCACCTTTTCCCGGATCATGTCCTTGCTCTTCGCGTTCTTTTCCCATTTCAGCGCCAGCATGAAGAGTTCGAGAGATTGGTAATACAGCTGGTATGCCTTCTCGTAGTCGCCCGCTGTGTCGTTGTCGATAGCCTTCTTCACGACATCTATCGCCCGACCGAGGAAGTCGGTGTTGGACATCTTATATGTGCGCAAATGCAGGTGGAGAGGGTGAAGAGGAGCAAGCGCGTGCTTCCAGTGAATCTTAGATTCTCCCGAGATCTAGGCAAAAATCCAGAATCTAGTTCATATGACAATAGGCTGTGGAGGTGTGGAGGCTTCGGAGGTGCTGAGTAAAGACGTTATGCTCCGATCTGGACCTAAATGCTCGAATTGGCGCTTCTATCTGGAATCAAAGGTACAGGTGTATAGGGTGAGTGGTCAGTCTTGGGGTATGTTTTTTCTCGTGCTCCTGAGACAGTTGCCAGATTGGAAAATGTCTAAGAAGCAGCTGTCTAAGATTTGGCTAGTATCAGATGCCATGTGACGTTTGGAAACAACTCCAGCGCTGAACCGCCAAGCCGACAAGGCCGAGGTTCTACCGGAGACAAGACTTGAGTACAAGTACAATTACCCATATCCAACATTTCGCCGTCCCACCAAGGGAGGCTGATCCCTAACCGCTCCTCGAACTCAACATCTTGCGTCCTTCTTCTCATCCTCTCATACGGAGTCTAGGCCGCGTCCCGCCCACCCAATCACCATAATAGGTCGGCCTAAATCGCACAGCCCTTCAATGGTTAAAGAAAAGACGCGCGAGGACCGTCAACGAGTGGGCAAGGCTTGTCAGAGATGCAGGCTCGTGTAGTGTTATATCGCAAGGCCACGTTGGTCATCGGGGATAATATATCCATGGAAAATGTATATCTGACGCACCGGCTGTCGGCATAACGACTCCCCGTGCAAGAACTAGGATTATTCAGCTTTGATTACTCTTCTCATTTTCAACACAACCATAGAAAAGGAGATGTTTTTCTCGTTCCTCTTGCAGTATTATCGCCTTTGTGTCTTCTCCTACTTTGTCTATTTGCGTCAGCACACAATCCAATCAAAGACGTTTCAGACGCCCATAAACGCTGTCATCGTTTACAACGATGAAATCTGCCCTGATCACCGGATGCAGCAAAGGAGGAATCGGCGATGCACTTGCCCAGGAGTTTCACAAAAATGGTGTTCGCGTTTTTGCAACTGCCAGGAACATGGTAAAAGTTGAACATCTCAAGGTTTTCGGCATTGAGGTATTGCAACTCGATGTGCTGTCTCCAGAATCGATACAAATGGCCGCAGCCGAAGTCCTAAAAGCTACAGGGGGAGAGTTGGACTTTTTGGTCAACAATGCAGGAGGGGGTGAGCCTTGTCTATATTATTGCCACTCGGGTAGAGCTTGCTGGATCGATACTAACTGATGTTTAGGACATACGATTCCACTCCTCGATACTGATTCGAAGACTGCACGAGAAGTCTATGATTTGAACGTCTTCTCTGTCCTGGCAATCACCCAGGCTTTCGCTCCCAGTCTGATCGCTGCCAAGGGCAAGGTGATCAATGTTGGATCGATTGTCGGTAGAATGGCTCAAGCATACACTGGTTTGTCTTGCTTGATCTGTTCCACAGGATTTATTTTGACGAGGTTTGTAGGTATCTACAACACAAGCAAGGCTGCACTGAACTTGCTGAGCGAAACACTCCGACTTGAACTAGCTCCCTTCGATGTTCAGGTCATTACTGTGTGTCATGTGTGAATGAATATATTGGAGAATAACAAATTGACTTTCCTCGTTCAGGTCGTCACCGGCGTGGTCAAAACTCATTTCTTTGCATCACAAGGATTGATTGAGCTCCCAAAAGGTTACCCATCGAACACATTTATTCAACGACCAATGTTATTGGACTGATATCCCAGCTAGATTCACTATATCTTCCTGTCCAGGAGGACATCAATAAAGCAGCGATTGGGGAAGAAGTGGCTAAAAAGTCTATGGAACTCTCGGTCTTCGCTGCCGGGGTTGTGTCGAACGTCATGAAAACCAAGTCCGAGCCTTGGTATTGGCGCGGAGGCAATGCACGCCTTGTCTGGTTTGTGACGACCTTTTTCGGACATACCTTCCCCTGTATGTACTCTCCGCTATACTGGTGTTTTCGTTGAGTTCGATGTACTGACAGCATCCCAAGACTCTCTCTTCTACAAGTCCAGTGGGCTGAACAGATTAGAAAGACACGGTAGTTCCAAGGCCTAACCGGTCTTTATGGTTTTCCTCACATGGTATAAGGTGTGGAAAGAATTTGATAGCAGCGGTGAATCTCGAATTAAGGGTTTCTTCTGTTTCATATTTCGCAGCGCTTCTCAACCGACTCCTAGCTAGATTTGGTAAGAGTGGAACGGAAGAAACAACAAAATGTACCCTGATCTAGCTCGTGGCACAAACTTCAGTGGGCACAATTTCTGCTGTCTATGCTTCTTGTCATTCAGAGTGAGATCAATCGACGTACTTACTACCATCCCTTCAGGAAGCCCAAGCTCTTTCCCTTTGATGGTCAACCCATAACACAATAATCACGCTATAGATTGTACTGGACTTGTTAAACTGCGAGATCTAACGCACTCGTCAAATTTTGCATCGCGCCATGAATGAGGATATTTGTCGAGCAGCGTTTGCGCATTGCCTTCATTCTCAGAGTGTGTCGCTGCTTGTCAGCCGCCAACCCGAAGGGGCTTTTAGCGCTTTCACAACGGTTGTCGCCCCTTGACCTTATTTTTAGATTCCCGACCTCAACTTCTAGCAAGATAATTTTGGTCAACTTTCGCATTTCGCTATTAAAATATATAAAATTAACTAAATATTACTCTAGATACTATGCGCTTTTTAAAAGTGCTTTGCTCATAAGTTTTGATTACAAATTGCTAAAGCTATGTTACGCTGCTATCTGGCGGTCCAGGATATCAGAGAGGGTTGTGCTTTGGAGAGATCTGTAGGCGTCTTCAGGCAATGCAAGCAATCACTTGGTAACAAGGAGTTGCAGCTTTAGTAGTCGTAACAATAAGTCAAGACTTAAGATGAGTTGAACACGATTCATAAGGGAGTCGTGTTTAGGAGATCTATATACTAAAGGAGATCCTCCTTTGCTCGTCCTGCTCGTTCGTCGAGCAGAGCGAGCATACCTTGCTCGTCTTGCTCGCTCGTCGAGCAGAGCGAGCATACCTTGCTCGTCTTGCTCGCTCGTCGAGCAGAGCGAGCATGCAGACAATCGTATCTCGTACTACGCCTGAGCGCATTTCTTATATCGATACGTTTCTGCTAGGCTCGTAACACTATTTTCCCTTCCTCAAGCTTTCGTCCCGGAAGCATTCGTCCCGATGCCTCCGCGCAAAACCAACGATCGTAATTTCTCCAAACGCAAGAAAGATTTACTTAATTTCGTTGATCTTCTTTCACTTGCGATGCGTTCCTGTAAACGCTGTTCTTCGCTAAGAAAGACTTGTACCCTTGATGAGACGTCGAAGAAGTGTATCTGTTGTGTGAAGGCGAGCAAGTCCTGTGACCTGGCGATTTCGTTAGCTAAATTTCGTCAAATTCATAAGAAGCGACTCCGCGTACGCGATGCGATTCGTGAGGTGGAGACTAAGCTCTATCGATTAAAACATCAATTGCGCCAACTGAAGAATAAGAAGAAAGAGATGGTGCTCTCGAAATGAAGTGTCATCAACACGTTGAAGAACAAGAAGAAGATCTCACTGCCTAAAACTTCTGAGCTTTTTTTCGATGTTTTCTTCGAGCAGTTTCAATTTTCGGATTCTCTGAACTGATCGCCCTTGATCGCTAATTCGTTCGATCTTGATGAAACTTCTGAATGAGATCGTCGCAGTCGTCGAGATTCCTCTTAGGTTCTCACGTGTTCTTCGTCGTAGAGTATTCTTTTCACTTGACAAGATACTGTTGACCTTTCTTTTTCAAAATCTCTTTCACTTCGAATCGATTTTTCTCTTGTGATTTATAGTGAAATGTTTTCTGTATAGGCGTACTGAAGTCGACTGATTCCAACAATGATATATGAAATACTAGAAACACTCTGGCGTTCTTGGGTAGATCAAGTTCGTAATTGATCGATTCTCTGATTGCTTTAATAAAAAATGATTCGATCTTAACGTGATCGAGCTTCTTGCTTTTCTTTCTGATTTTCAGGTTTTTCGTTAGAAGATACATCTTATCTCTCTTCTTCAACTGAGGTGCTATTTTTCGTTTCTTGTTCTAGTATCTGATCGATCGTGTTTGCATCAATGAGATGTTATCGTGTATCTTTTTTAGTGTCGCTATCCTTTCGATGGCTGACTGAGCTGCCAGGTGCTTTTTTTCTTGATCAAAGAGATTTGGTTTCTTTTCAAAGTTGGCGAAGAAAGACGTCATCTTTGTGATATCTGAAATCTTCGCGTTCAGGATCAGCTGTGTCATAAATAAAAGTGATACTCAGTTGTTCTAAATATTGTTGACATAGTGCCTCAGATACTGCTTCAGACTCTGATTTGTTCGCTCTGTCTAATCATTCGTGATCGGGTGATAGGCAGTGAACATTCTGAGTCTCGTTTCTAACATTGATATCAATGTCTTTCAATAGTTAGACGTGAAGAGCTTGTCTCTGTCACTGATTAGTTCTTTGAGTATATCGTGGTATCATATCAATCGATTCAGTACAATGTATCTTAGTTGTTCTGTTGTGAACTTCTCTTTGCATGCGATGATATGTGAGTACTTGATAAGTTTGTCAATCATTATTAGTATCGAATCATATTTATCTCCAGTTGCTGAGTTCGTCGACTTAGACAACTTGATAATAAAGTTTATCGTGACTTTATCTCATGACGATTTAGATGATTTCTAATATTGAATTTCGTCATAGCTCGCATGTGTATCATGTTTGTTCTGCTAACAACTAAGACATCGTTTAACATATGTCTCGACAGCTTGCCTCATGTTAAGAAACTAATAATGCTGGCGCAAAAGCTAAAGTGTTTTGATCACCTCTGAATGTTCCTGCAGTGATTCGTCATGATGCTCTTTTATACATTCGTCGATTTTGTTAATTAATATTTGAAGCTTTTCTTTCTTGATGAGGAACTCTTCTGACTCGTCTCTTAGAATTCGTAAGATTGCGTTTAACTCATGCTTATTGATCAATAGTGATTCGTCGTTGTTGACCTTAAGTATACTGTGGTTGAACGATTTCTTCGTTTTCATATGATTACTTCGCCTGCTGAGTGCGTCTGCTTTACCATTTTCTTTTTTTAAGATATACAGTATCTTGAACTTGTATTGTTCTAGTTTCTCGAATCATCGCACTTGTCTTCTGTTGAGTTCTTTGATCGTGATGAAGTGTAACAAGTTCTTATGATCTGTTAGAATCGTGAGCTCTGATGCTCTCTCTGTATATATTTTTCATGCTTCAAGGACTGCTACTATTGCAAGTAATTTCTTGTCATGAATGTCGTAGTTCTGTTTCGCTAACGAGAGTTTCCTGAAGTAGTATGTCACTAAGTGTCACATGTTTTCATATAACTGACTAAAGCATGCACCAATAACTAGATCTGATGCGTCTATTTTCATTCGTTCTAATTTCTTGAAATCGAACATCTTGAGTACTGATTTCTTCAAGCACTCTTCTTTCAACTTCTAAAATGCTGTTTCTTCGTTTGATTCCCATTTTTAAGGTATGTCTTTTCTTGTTAGGTTTGTTAGTGGTATCGATCTTCTTAAGAAGTTCTTGATGAACTTTCTATTGTACTGAACAAATCCTATGAAGGCCTAAATGTTCTTGACATCGATTGGTGTTGACCATTCTTTGACTGCCTTGATTTTTTTTGGGTTCATTCGAATTTCATGTCGTTCTACAACGAATTCTAGGAAGTCAACTTCCTCTCGATGAAATTCACATTTCTTTGATTTAAGACGTAGGTTTCTTTCGTTCAAACATTTCAATATCTGGGAAACATGCTGCACATGTTTCTTCAACGTGATTAAGTATATCATGATGTCGTTCAGGTATGCTATGACAAATATATCCAAATATTGTCGTAGCGCATCATTGATCATTTTTTGACATGTTGTCGGGGCGTTGATGAGTCCAAACGACATTACCATGTATTCGTAAAGTTCATACCGTGTACGAAAAGCTATTTTTTACTCTTCTCTCGCCTTCATCTTAATCTGATTATACGCTTCTCGTAAGTCCAGTTTGATGAAGTACTTGACTTCGAATAATTGGTCCTGAAGCTCGCTGATATTTGATAATGAATATCGATTTTTGATCGTTATGTCGTTTAGCTTTTGATAATCGACACATAAGCGAAGTTCTTCGTTCTTCTTGAATGTAAAGAGGATCGAGTATCTTGCTCGTGATTAAGATTTTTTAATAAATTTTTTCTTTTCGTTTTCTTTCAGGTATTTGCGAAGTATTGACAATTTTTTCTTCGATAGAGCGTAAATAGGTTCAAACGTGAGTTTCTTGCCTGATTCAAGTTTGATCTCGTGATTTCACGATTGATGTTTAGATAGAGCTTTTGCCGTTTTCTCTTCCTGAAACAGGTGCTCCCATCTGTTATATATTCGTGATATGTGTTTTAGCGATTCTCTCGCTTTACTAGATATTTCAAGATTCTCAAAAGGTTCGCAGATTCTTTCACGTACTCTGACGTTTTGACCCAGCTGATCTTTGCTAATGCCTGTCGAGTCGAACTCGATATGCTGATCGTTTTTTTTCAAGAATGCAAGTTCGCATCTTGCGATCAAGTTTCGACTCTATCTCTCATCTATCATCGAACGCTGTCGATGCGTAGGCTGAATATGAATTGCGTGATCACATCGCTCAAATCTAAGTACTCGTGTATTTTAGTCGACTTCTGGATTGTGCTGCTTCAATCAAGACATTTCTAAAACGATATCGTGAGTGATTATTTCCACTATATCAAAGATTAGTTCCTCATGATGTTGCTAAATAGCTATCGATAGTGACTTTGTCTCTTTATTCACTCTTTCATTCTCGTCGAGTAATGGGTTTCTATCTACAATTATTAGATTATAAGCGTCAGGCTTCTTTTGAGTAGAATAACTTTCCTTCTTAACAAAAGCTCTGATCATAAAATTACCTGTCGCACCAGAATCGATCATTGCGATGAATCGACGACCATTGATCTTAACTGATGTGGTAAAACATCGTGCGTGTGCTGTTAAGTTTAGTTGCTGCTGTTGAGCTAACATATTGCACTCCCCTAATATGCTCTTTATTAAGAGGTTTTGACTTTTCTCTGTTTCGATGCTGCGACTTCTGCTTTAAGCTCTCTTCTTCGCTAAGCTTTCTTCTGTTGCTGAATTGCTAACTTTGGCTTTCTAGAGAATCAATTGGCTTCTTCTTTTTCTTCTAGGTGAGTTCAGCATGAGTTGTCGTAGCAAGTTGTTCAACTAAGTGTCTCGTGTTTCTTTGTTTTCTCTATCTGTTGTCTAGATAGACTAACACTGTTCAGTTGTTGTTCGATTTCGTCGAGAATATCTCTTTTTATAGTGGCGTCGCTTTCTAGCGCTTTCTCGCATTTGTTCACGGTTTGACTGATCTGCCTTTTCTTCGATGAACTAGCTAAAGTCTCGAGGTGGTTCGTGATGTCTTCTATGCATTCGTGAAAGTTCTTTCAGTCATACTCTTTGTCTAAGTCGGTGACTAAACTGTAAGATTTAATAGTCTTCTTAAGTGCTTGATTAACTTCCTGCGTAGATGCGAGTGTCGTGCCTGATGATGTTTCATCTAGAACTTTCTGTAACTGATCTGGGTCTTCTATCAGATAGTAGTCGTCGTTCGATCCAGTCTTGAGGGTGTTCGCCTCTGTGTCGATTTGCTTTCTAATGTCGTTCTAGCTATCGGGTATCTCTCTTAACATAGCATTGATTTGTCGTGAAATCATCAAGTTCTTTGAACGACAATCTCTTGCGAAGTGGCTCGGTTTGCCACATGAATAGCACGTTTTTGACTTGTTATCTTGCTTTCCCCTAGGGTTCTTTTCTTTACAATATTGGGTCGAATTCAGTTTTATTGATGCAGACTCACAGTAGTCTGAGTTACTGTATTTCTGATTAGAACGAGATTCTCTCGAGTGATATTCGATCGTTGATTCGAAGAAGGTTCTCGCCCTTTCTTGAGATTAATCGTATCTTTTTTTCATAGCTTTTTCATACAGCTTGTCGTCGAGATCGATGACTACTTCGATGAGGTCGAACATATCGCTGATGCTTCTGTCATCGCGCATAATTTCGTCCTTAAGATTGTTCTTGAGATCTCGTCGAAACATTGTCATAAGTGCGGCATCGTTCTACTTGATAAGATTGGCATACTTTTGAAATCTTGCTGCGTACTCTGTTGCAGAGATTCGTTGAGTTAGATGCTAAATTACTCTTTTCGCGATTTGTTCCTCGTTGAATATTTCAAAGATTCTTCGAAGCTTTCTCTTGAAGTTATCGAAGTTCGTGAACATCGCACGGGAATTTTCGTCATAATTCTTCAGGTACTTGCGTAAGTTTGGCTTGAGTCAGTGCTAAACTCTTCTCCTGAGAAATGTGAATGCGAAAATCGTTTTCTTGTCTGCTAAAACAAAATAAAAGGTGAAGTAGATATTCACTTGCATAAGTCAGTCTTTCAGGCCGATTCGATCTTCATGGTAGACGTCGAGTTTGTTGATTCTTATCTTGTCGTCTTTACCAACAGAGAATCGGCGTGATGCTGATGAGCTAGTGCTTGGGGTAGGGACGCGTTGATCTGATACAGACATTCTTTTGAATGTTCAAAGTGTTACGCTGCTATCTGGCGGTTCAGGATATTAGAGAGGGTTGTGCTTTGAAGAGATTTGTAGACGTCTTTAGGCAATGCAAGCAATCACTTGGTAACAAGAGGTTGCAGCTTTAGTAGTCGTAACAATAAGTCAAGACTTAAGATGAGTTGAACACGATTCATAAGAAAGTCGTGTTTAGGAGATCTATATACTAAAGGAGATTCTTCTTTGCTCGTCCTGCTCGTTCGTCGAGCAGAGCGAGCATACCTTGCTCGTCTTGCTCGCTCGTCGAGCAGAGCGAGCATGCAGGCAACCGTATCTCGTACTACGCCTGAGCGCATTCCTTATATCGGTACGTTCCTGCTAGGCTCGTAACAAGCTATAGAAATTGCAAAGTTTGTTAACATGTAAGAAGTTCAAGTCGATCTTTGTTTTTGAGACACGCTTCGAAACACAAAAACTTTGCAATCAAATAACTTTCTTAATGTTGACTTAAACTCTATCAAAGATATGCTGTTAAAAGCGCAAAGTCTACTCTATCAAACATAAGATTTTGATAGTGATAAATCAAGAAATGCGAAAGTTGATCAAAAGCATCTTGCCAGAAGTTGGGTCGAGGATCTAAAAATATCGTGCGGAGCAGATTTCTGTGCCGCAGCCGAGAAAGTGAAAAACGATTTGGCCTGCGAAACACATCTAAAATTTTACTTTACAGGTCTATTATCAACGCAATTGATGGTATCACGATGTCAGAATTCTACTGCTAATACAACTAGACTGACCGCCGGGCCAGGAATCGGTACCAACTTTCTGACCCGGCCCGAATACTCGGTACCAACATCGTGACCCGGCTCGAATACTCGATACCAACATCGTGACCCAACTCGATATCGACTCGATTCCTAACTCGATTCGAGTCATCGACTCGAATCGCCAAGCAATCGAAAATGTCGTCATAATGCCAAGAATTTCTATTTTTGAATCTATCACGTCACGACTTTCGGGAGACCTATGCGCCAAGAACGAAACAATTTTCTTCTTTATCATCTTCTCGTCATTTGCATTACCTAATTGCATTACTATGCAACATTTTAAGGAAAGAATCATAAGATTCAACACACAATTCATGTCTACAAATTCTACTACTAAATCGCTTTATGTCTTGGCGAGCCAGGTCGGGAATCCGGGTCGATACTTGGTACCAACATCGTGACTTGGCCCAAATACTCGGTACCAACATCGTGACCCGAATCGACTTTTCGGTATCAAAATCCTGACCCGACCCGGGTCTTGGCGGGCCAGGAACCCGGCTCGAACTCGATGACCCGGCCCGACGCGGTCAGTCTAAATACAACTTGATATGCTCTACAACCTTTGCATAATTTTGAGACATAAACTTCAAGCATGCGTTGTAGAATCGAGAGTCTAAAAATTCTTAAAATCTCGCTCAAACTATCTTGCGACATAGAAACCTGCTTGATACGATAACAACTCTAAAATTCGAAAAAGTCTCGAACGAAACAAAAGCATTTTTACAAATTGCGTCAACACACATCTACATATCTCAAAATTATGCACAAGTTGTAGAGCATATCAAGTTGTATTAGCAGTAGAATTTTGACATCGTGATATCATCAATTGCGTTGGTGATAGATCTGCAAAGTAAAAATTTAGATGTGTTTCGCAGGCCAAATCGTTTTTCACTTTCCCGGCTGCGGCACAGAAACCTGCTCCGCACGATAAGGCCAAGGGGCGACAACCGTTGTGAAAGCGCTAATTGGCGCGAACACATCTGAGAACTGAGGCAATATGCGCATCAGGGAAGTGAAATGATTACTCATATCCACAATCACCAACCGCGGCACAAAGACAACTTCAATTTATCCGGCGCATAGATTTAAGGCCGTACGCTCTAATCTTGTCTCTGTTCTTTCGCTATTCTTTCTTTGAGGGGCGTGTACTTCTCATCTCCTGTCAGGGTGGCCTATGAAAATTATGTCTCTTCCGTTACGCTTCGCCCTAGACTTTTATCTTTTCTGTAACAATCTAGTCACGTGTTCCAGCCCCAATGTGCAGTCCCACGGGTCAAAGAACAAGCTGCACTTCCACGTCCAACAATCAGATAATACTGATTACAATCAAATGAAGATACGCTGTAGGTATTTCATCAGTTGCCATGATTAGTATTTGCTTGCATCCCTTGATAATCACGACGGTTAGTAATCTTTTATTTTCAGCACTGCCGTACTTCGTATCTACGGGGCTATATGTTAGCGTGACAGGGTTTATTTGGGTGAGAGCTGGGCAAAATGAACCCTGTCACGCTTACACATAACCCGTGGATACAAAGTAATCACTCCAGCTGTTAGCGGCTTGTTAATCAAATGTGTTCCGGCCGAATAATTTGCTTTGATATCAAAGACGAAATATGATATCCTCGAACATCCTCGAGCCTCAGTCTTCTATATGAAACAGATGCTCTGCCTGCAACAATCTTATAACACATTGATTTCTCAAAGGCAATACACCGTTAAACGCACAGATTCCGACACAGACACCTTCTGATCCAATCCAATGGGCCGACTTCTTTCCCCAATTCACTCCAACCTGGCATAACGCAACCTACTCTGCCCTCTCAGCTAGCAACCCTTCTGTTTCCGCGACCAATAAGACAGTCCTCATCACGGGTGGGGGCCGAGGCATTGGTAGCGAAATCGCCTCCTCCTTCGCTACAGCTGGAGCCGCGAACATTATCCTCCTCCGCCGCAGCAAACCACATCTTCTTTCCGTCAAACAGAAACTCGAATCCGCTTCCTCGAAAAGTACCACCCATATCTTCACTGCCGACATCACCGACGCCGAAGCCATCGATGCAACATTTGCTACCGTCCGAGACACCATCGGGCCAATCGACATCCTTGTCAACAATGCTGCTTATCTCTTTGACGTCGTACCCACTGTCTCCGCCTCCGTCCAAGAGTGGTGGCGAGGCTTCGAGGTCAATGTTTTGGGGACGTTCTTAGTGACTCGCGCGTTCCTCAAATCTGCAGCCGCCCGTTCCGTGCTCGTCAACGTCTCAACAGCTATCTCCCACATCCCTGCCATCCCTGGAGGAAGCGCCTACGGCGCTTCCAAAGCCGCGGGTGTGCGGTTCATGGAATTTGTTGCTGCCGAAAATCCCACCGTCAGGGTGGTGAACCTGCATCCCGGCTCTGTGGAGACCGACATGAACAACAAGGCGGGCATTAAGTTGCCGATGGACGATGGTAAGCTTTTGCCCCTTGCCCCCCAGGTATCCGTTGTTATTCGACGTACATCTTCTAATCATGACTCTCTTGCGCCTTGTAGTTAAGTTGCCAGCCGACTTTGTTGTGTGGGTGACCAGCCCCGAGGCGGAGTTCTTGAAGGACAGGTATGTATGGGTAAACTGGGATGTTGAGGAGCTGAAGGGGATGAAAGAAGAAATTTTGAAGGGGGATCTACTGAAGATGACACTGAAGGGGTGGCCAGCTACTTGATCGTGTGCCTGGCGACTTACTTATTGAAGGTTATATGCTTTATATTAGCCATATTAATAGTGTTTGGACAGTCGTCTTGTTCACAGCGCCTATAAAGAATGCCCAATCCCACGTGAGTCTCCGCAGATCGTTTCAGCCATCTTTTAGATCTCTCTTGTCGCGGCCGCCTTGGTATAGTCTTCACATGCTGTACATGAGAGTGAGGTCAAGAATGGCGTCCTAGGATCCTCGCTGATTATTGAAAACTGCTCGGTTGGGACTCTGTTTTAATGAAGGGTCAACTATTTGCATATTGGCCAACGGTGAAACAAAATCCTGGAAGGTCCTTTCCAGAGCTGCTGGAGGCTGGTGAGGAGGTTGGTGAGGAGGCTAGTGAGGAGGAGGAGGAGGAGGAGGAGGAGGAGGAGGAGGAGGAGGAGGAGGAGGAGGAGGAGGAGGAGGAGGTGGAGGAGGTGGAGGATGAGGAGGAGGAGGAGGTGCTGAGAGGACGATGAAACTAAACTCGAACCATTCGACATTGGACAGATTTTGGAGAGGATTCAGGATCTCGCTGTCCAGGAAGGTATCCGCCGCTCGCTCGTTGGCTGCTCCCATCATCTTTAAATCCCTCTCCTCGTCCGACTCGTTCGAGTCATCAAAATGACAATCATAGTTCGCCAACACCTCTACGTTCAGGCCGATCGAAAGACGACGCAGGGATGGAGACTTAGACAAAAGTCGGACGAGGAGCTTGAATATGCCCGGCCGGCGCAAAAAAGCGATGAATCTGGCTCTGTTCATCCCCTAGAGCCTTAACATCGCCTTTCGAGACTACGGTCTGTCCGCCACTGAGCGGCTGCCTTGATTCTCGTACCGTTCAACTGTTTGCCAGCTGCCGTGTAAGGAAAGCAAGCCAGCAGACATTGAGCTGCTTCCAAAGCTCGAGCCGTTCTTCATATACACTTGTATTGTCCTTCGTAAGCCCCAGCTGGACAGTGTAAGCTATGAGCGAAAAAACAATGTTCCGCCTTCGACATACCCCGGCTCTCAGCGTTACCAAGCAACGATCTAGACTTTTACATCAGCGATTCTGCAACCTCGACAGATTTGCCCCAACGTGGTGAATTCATTTCTCGCAGAATTTTGTGGTATTCACAAGAGACGAATCACTCCGGTTCTCGCCGTTCATCGCCGGGAGGTGCAACTTCGGTACCTTGAGGGACTATTGACTGCTCCACAGCCTACGGAGAAGCCGCCGTCTGAGGTCCGACATCTGTTCCGAAATGTTATACTACATAAGCTTGATATGGTGCGTTTAATTACTGTTGCGGCATCGCGGTAGGTCTTGGCACTCTTGTACACCTCGAACACGATTAGTACTCCGTAACGGGCCAGCTTCAATATGCTGTACAACAAGACATCACACCTCCTCAGCCTATCTTATTAGCGATTTCACGTCTATTCGAAATTCTTGGCGCTCAAAAATCGACTTTCCTCCCCCCCATTATATATATATCATCAACGAAAACGAAGTTCAACCTTAGAAAATTGATTTGTATATACTATAGATAATAATCTATCTAGTATCTAAGTTTAAGACGTTCTCAAAGAATATTGAAGTCTCTATACTATGTTTAAGTAATTGGCTATGCTTGGCGAAATCTTGGCAATTTTCGAACCTTTTTTATACTAGCTCTAGCATAGACAATTCTTGTTTAAACTTGCTCAAATTTGAGAACTAAGTAGCTTGTTATATAGATGTTCTTTGAGTCTTTTGTTATTATGTAATTTCTCAATTGATAAAGGTGTATATGTGGTAGGGGGGGGGGAAAGTCGATTTTTGAGCGCCAAGGATTTCGGGATAGACATGAAACCGCTAATATCCCCTGCAAGATCACGAGCGGCAGAAAAGACACGCTCGATACTCTCCCGGGGTGGAAGTATCTTGCCCATGGAATCTTAGGGCGGTCTTGCCCATTACCGCCAATCCTCCGATATCGGCGCGGTGGCGACACACATACCTGGGAATCCCTTAGGCACGATTTCCTTCAAAGCATCCCCCGCATTCTCCAGACGCATTACGTAATAAATCATGTCACCGTTCACTGTAGATTCCTCTGTACGACCATGGAGTATGCTCTTGTATAATTGATTGGCATTCTATATCTTCAGCCCCTCGGCAGACTTCCCATAGCATATTGTTGCTTGTGTTGATTTCATACTACTCTAGCGATGCGAGAGCCAACTACTATGCTAGAATTGCCAGCCGATAATCATTTACCAGATCTTTTGCGATTACAAGGCCTAGAGCTGACACACGATGGCCACATTCGCTGGATCAAGGGTTCTTCTATGCATCCCCGGAATTGGCGAGCCGGGAGGAAGATCTATAACGCTGCTTTAGTAATGTTTCTAGATTTCTTCATGTACGCAATCCCAGTCCATCAATTCCTGTCGACGGCTTCTGCATGAGAAAGCTGACTTGTTTTCTCGTGGTACTAAGAAGTGCAATCGGGTCTGTGGGAGCGTCAGCTGCTGAAGCGTCTTACGATGAATTTGGAACCTCAAAAAGTGTACTTTTGGTTGGCTTTGTATCCATGTTCTTCTTAGGTCAGGCACTCGGCGGCATCATATTCCCTCCTTATTCAGAATGCTTTGGCCGCAAGAGACTCTACATTTTGGCCATCAGCGGCTTTGCGGCTTTCAGTATCATCATCCCCACTATCCACTCATTAGCGGCAGTCTATGTTGGAAGATTCATGACCGGCTTCTTCTCCGCCATTCCTTCGATAGTCGCGGCGGGAAGTATTGAAGACATATTCAACAAAAGGACCCGTATGTGGCTTGTCTCAGTCTGGCTTATTGTGGCCAACCTTTCACTTACCGTCGGTCCTATCTTTGCAGCTTACGTATCGTCGTCAATTGGATGGTAAGTCCTTTTCACCCCAACACATGCCTCAGATCTAAGTCACGTGTCATAGGCGTTGGATCTTCTATATCTCAACAATCATTGGAGTAATCTCAGCGGTACTGTTGCTGATGACTAGAGAGAGTCGAGCGACTCACCTTCTGGAACAGCGGGTACAGGTAATCCGGAAAACCATGGGCGACGTCTCACTACGGACCCAGAACCCAGATCGTGTCCCAGACTTACATACATATATCACAGTCGTCTTGTTGCGACCGCTACGCCTGCTTCTGACAGAACCCATTGTGGCTATGGTATCAGCCATCAGTGGGATTGCTTTTGCACTGATATACCTCTTCACTGAAGTTTTGCCCATTGTATACGGCTCCTACGGCTTCCGCAGTGAACAGACATCTCTGGCGTTCATCGCTATGGCCATTGGGTTTCTATGCTCGATATTCACTCGAATCCTCGATCATAGACTGGCAGTAAGGCGAGACCACAATCTCTCGCCGGAGGAGAAGCTGACAGGTTTTGCAATCGCGGCTCCTGCTTTCGCCATTGGCCTCTGGTGGTTTGCTTGGACCGTGCCTCCAGCAGTCCATGCGCCCTGGATTATCTCTATGCTGGCACTAATTCCAATCGGCTTTGCTATCAATGAATTCGACTGCGTTCTGGTCGGCTACTTGACAGATGCATATACAACATTTGCGTCCTCCGCTTTCGCCTCACTCTCGTTACTTCGTTCCATTCTGTCTGGAGTCTTTCCGCTCTTTGCCCGCCAAATGTACACCAATGTCGGAGCAAATTACGCAACGACCATCCTAGCGGGCGTCGCAACGGTAGCCTGCGTGAGCCCGCTTATTTTGATTCGATATGGAGCCCGCATTCGACGCGCTAGCAAATTTGCGAGCTACAGCCTGGCTCTTGAAAATGAAGGAGCTTCCAGCCACATGGCTGAAGGTGATGTGGTTCTTCAAGTCACAACGTCGAAGACTGCTTAAGCGCTGTACTGCGATATCCGGAAGAGATTTTCCTACAGCTGCAGAACACGAGAGAGCATTCCCAGATCGCCAGCAAAGAGGCAACAGTGAAATGGAGATACACCCTTCTTTTGCAAGAAAATGTTCTAAATTGCTAGCCTTCTTGGTTGGTGGGTAGACTGTTGTCAGGTTGACGCATTCGGAATGATCTTACAGTCAACTATGAATACTCAATGTAGAGCCCGCGAATCAGACTAGCTACGGCGCTACTCGTGCTAGGGGAAACTTGACTTGAGCTTGAAAAAGACATTGCTATTACTTCATGTTAAGCCCGCAAAAGCGTATGACCTGAATGGTCTGAAGTACCGGTTACGGTCGAAGCGCTCTGAAAGAGAACTGATATATCAGCGTGTGTTTACCGTGCTAAAGGAAACCAGGGACTCGAATCAACGACAAATTCAAACGTGACATATCGAACCTTTTTTCGGGTCATTCAAAGCAACAAAGAGCCTGGGTCCAAGATTTTGCTTCTCGGCTTTGTTACCTATGATGTCGTGTCAGATCGTCCTCATCTTCTTTTGGAAGGCGTCTGGTAGCAGATCTACAGGTCTCACAGATAAATTTCATTGGCAATCTCTCCTCAGTCTCTGCCACGGATCAGGAAAGCCGAACGACCCTCGATATGTAATCAATCACGATATATGCGATGGGCATCAACTCCAGAGCAACGTTGAATGTAGGAGGGGTAAGCTGAGGGCTACCGCTTACAGAAGAAAGCCTCCCAGCAATATCGACACACCAATTACCGTTCATCAGGTATATTACAGGACTTGAAATAAAGTCGTGAAATTATTCTGCGCATTTGAGGAATGAATCCCCGTCTGAGCGAGATTGTGGAACATAGCGTGTGAGTTGGAGTGCCGACACCAGTAGAACCAGGGTGATGCCCCATGAAGATCACGCGCCATATGTTCAGTGTGGCACGCTGTGTAGGGTAACTGCGAAGCGAAGTCAGTGCTGTTAGGTGCGTACGCACGGAGAATCATGCAAGATCGGCTATAGTTCTCCAGGGCTACTTAGAGATTTCACATGGTAGCTGTATATATAAACTAAGAAGGATAGCCACACTCGAGACGACCTGCGTGTCACGCAAAAGCAGGACGGCCCGTCGAACGCTCGATTCCACCGTTCAGAAACCTCTCTTGTCTGAGGATTCATGATCTTAGGCACAACAGGAGCAAGAAACGCCCGATCAACCGGGTCTCGTTGTTGATGGCGATTAATCAGAAAGTGTACAGTAACAACAGCCAAAATGAAATAGGCAGATAGGATGAAACCAATGGTCATCGGCTCGATGTCAGTTGATCTTCACCCTCGGACCTGATATAAGGACTGGATCGACTCGGAAGGCAATGCGTTATGAAAGCTTTGAGTCTCTCGAGAGAGCACTTACACCATTGCCGGCAATGTTAGAGTTAGGTTGGAGTGAGATCAGAACGTGCAATCTGCGTGAGTGCAAATCATATCTGCTTCCGTGATTGTTAGAAGTGCCAAACATCTAGACCTACGTGGGGTTGAGTTGACCTCTCTCCCCATCGCTGAAAGCTGATTGAGAGGTTCGACAGATCCTTCATTGTACTCTGCTGTCTATCTTATCCGTTGTGGAGCTATAATGTCAATAATTATCATATTGGTAAGGCTTTCAAGCCTCGCTGTATCGGTGTAGGTTCGAAGCACGTCGATGGCGAAGCAAGGTCTCGAATCATGCATATTCCCACCTTATGAAACAATAGGAAACAACAAACTGAAGATCTTGGGGTCTTTGGCCGGAGTTGGTGTCTAGTAAGAGGTTTCTACACTGTCTTCTGTAAAACTTCAGCTTTCTGGCTAGACAAGCTCGTGTACGACTTGGATCCGGAACGTGCAAACAATAGAGGAAATTTCTTACGGCACTCATCTTCTGAGCTTGCGGCGTATCTGAACTAGTAAAATATACCAAGGTCGCTTCTATTGAACAGCCACGAACGACGCAGCTACTGAAAAGAAAATCTTCCCCCGTATCTAGCAATGAGATCTCAATCACGCCAAAGGCATCCGGAACAGCATGGTGTCTAGGCGGCTCAAAGACAAATGTATGAAGGCTCCGTAAACATAAAGCAAAATCCGGGATTGGTCATACTTCAACGATATTTTGTCCTGTGTTCACTGTCAGAGATGGGCATGCAATATGTGGTGTACGGACACGGAGAACGTGAATGAGTCTGAACGGCTTCTCTTGCTGGTTGCCTCGTCTACCTTGACGTCGTGTCACCCCGTTATTCACCAAATGTGTGCGCTTTCGATTGGGATGCATCGTGCCCAGTCATGATTGTCGCAGGTGAGACGTGAATGAAATCAGACAATAACTCGGAGTCGCGCAGACCGTCATCTCAAAAACCTACTATTGTGCCACCACATAGTATCAACGGGCGTTTACGCTACGAGATAGATACAGTATCTAGTAATACAGGGACAGGGCGGTGGAGGAGTCAGACCAGGACTGCTGATATGGTACAGTTTCGTGACAAGGCTGTAGACTTCGATGCAGGATAGCATCAATTCAACAAAGTACGAAAAGTACTCACTCATGGATGCATCTATCATTCAATCCTTGATGCCTAGAGCGCCAAGACCATATCAAACAATTCCTCAACTTTCCTCGTTGAGGGCTGGATTAGGGTATAAGGATCATTCAGTCCCCTTGATGAACCACGGCCACCAGTCTGATTGTTCACACGTCTCAGGCTTCATCCAAAGAGTATCTTCTTTCCCTCTTCCCTCTAGCTTCCTTTAGATTGTCACCGAGGTAGGTTTCGAAGCCAAGAGCATGGAATGACAGTCCTCCGTCCAGACACACTGCCGCGCAATGACGCCTAATTCTATGCTGAGGAGTCCATATACTCGTTACGCGCTTGGGATTTTGGGATCTGTCCTGAGTTTCTTCACTATAACATGGCTTGTCTATGGTTTACCTACTCTACCAACCCCACAAAAGCCGCTGGTCACAACTAAGCCCCTTCAACATCAGCAAAACTGTCCCAGTGAGGCCAAACGAGTAGCGGTTATCGGTAAGGAACGGTCACAAGGACTTTATTCCAGCGTGAGCTGACAAAGCTGTTGCAGGTGCTGGGTCAGGAGGGGCTTCTGCTGCCTTTTACCTTCATCTCGCCGCGCACCCGTGCACGGTCAACGTCACTGTCTATGAAAGAGCAGGCTATGTCGGAGGACGGTCTACGACAGTCGGCGTGTACGGAGATCCCCTCGAGCCGGTCGAGCTTGGGGCCAGCATCTTTGTCAAGGTCAACAGGAATCTTGTCTCGGCCGTCGAACGATTCAACCTTTCAACCGTTGAGTATACGGGAGAAGATCTCGGCGGGATAATGAAAGCATTGGGCATCTGGAATGGAGAAGAGTTTGTGTTTAAACAGAGTGATGCAAGCTACAATTGGTGGAATAACGTCAAGTTGCTGTGGAAATACGGCATGAGTCCTATAAGAACGCAACGTCTGATGAAGGATACCGTGAACCGATTTCTCGCCATGTACGAATCGCCAAATTTCCCTTTCCGATCGATATCCGAGACAGCGTTCAATCTTGGATTGATGGCCCCTTCGATGCCGTCGGAAACGCTGTTGGCGGAGAACAACATCTATGCTCCCTTCTCTACGGACATTATCCAGGCAGCCACACGTGTCAATTACGCTCAAAATCTAGCTCAAATCCATGGCCTGGAGGCCATGGTCTGTATGGCCGCCAATGGTGCAATGTCAGTTCAAGGAGGAAACTGGCTGATATTCGATCATATGCTGAGGCACGACAAGAACACTGTTCTGCTCAACACCAGCGTGACCAGTATCTCCTTGAAACAGGATAGCCAAGGGTATAGCATCAAATCGTCATCTGCCCCAAGTCACGGCGTGGAAGTCGGCTTGCATAGTTCTGTCGAGGACTTCGATACCGTCATTATTGCTGCTCCTTTGCAGTACTCCAATATCTCGATCGACCCAGTTCCCACGTATACCCCGTCTCCGATACCCTATGTAACCCTTTACGTTACTCTATTCACATCGCCATATGGGCTCAATCCCTTCTACTTTGGCCTTCGTGATCCCTCCGAAGTCCCCACTACCATTCTGACTACTCTACCGCCAAACGGCCAAGATCCTCCGCCTTTTTTCAGTCTCAGCACCCTTCGCACCGTTTTCAATCTCAAGCTTCAACCTCCTCGAAAGGAGTACGTCTACAAGCTCTTCTCTCCCGATCCACCACGTTTCAGTCATCTCGCTAAGATGCTCGACGTCCCCCCTGGAATCCATTCCTGGTCTTCAATCTATGAAGATCCGAATATTATCACGTGGCAATATAACAAAACCTGGCACTCCTATCCGTACCTGCCTCCGCGCGTCACGTTTGACGATCCTCAGCTTGATGCACAGGGTTCATTGTGGTATACAAGTGGTATAGAGTCGTTCATCTCGACAATGGAGACGAGCTCGCTCATGGGCAAGAACGTTGCGCAGCTCATCGCTGATGGCTGGAGACGTGATCAAACATCGGAGCAATCAAAGGATGGAGAGACCGAAGGCCTTGTGATGCAAGAAGACGAACGCTGGAGGCGAGGGTTGGAAACATGAATCTTGCGCAAGCTAAGGCCTATTAATGGCACAATACACTCCATCTGATCATCTCTCAAGCCAGTCGTAAAGAGAAGAGAGAATGCAGGGGAGCCAGCAAGGGCTGGTGCAGATGTGATCTATGTACTGTATGGCGCAGACGTTAAAACAAGCATTCGGGTCTTGATTCTTGGCCGACTCCCAAAATCTGTCCTGTGGACCGCCTCCATACCGGCCGAACAACACGGTTATTGAATCAGAACGAGCTTGGATAGCAAACGCTAAGCATAGTGGCACGCAGTGCACACTTCGAAACGCCTGCAGCCTTATAAATCACACGGCATCAACCCTTGGCCCGCCACAACCAAACCCTCCTCACGATCTGGATCGAGCAAGTATGCCACTCTGCTTAGGCTGCTCTTCTGCTGTCCCTCGAATATCGCCCACGAACCTCAACCCGCAAGCTACTGGCTTCCCAAACCCTACGAACCAAACAATGATCGACATGGTAGATCACTGGCTATACTCCTGGTCCCGACATCGTAGTCTCCAATGGACCGCCCGATCCAAGAATAACCGACGAAATTCCCCTCTCACTGTTATTAGTAAGAGCGTTCTGAACTTTAATGGAACGTTTTTGCCGACTACTCTACTCTATCACAGAAACACATGTGCGACGGCAGGAAGGATTGAAATCGGGGCGAGGCTTTGGGATCAATCACCATTGCCCATACTGCTTTAACCACCACTGAAGCGTTCAAAAATCCGGACATCCTCTACGCATCTCCCCTCGGCGTCAACACTGTCATAACCTCCAAGTACTGCGAGCACAAACCTTGCTGCTTCAATAGTAAACCTATCGAAGCCAAAGTTCATTCCAAGCCCCTTCGCATGAACGTTCTCTCGTTCTGCATCAATACCGATTCAAATTGCCTCTTCTTCTTCTTCTTGGTTTACATATTTCATAGGCTATCAGGAACATCTTGGTCACTGCCATACGCTCATGCAGCTTCTATCTCCCACGGCTGATGTATGGTTCACAGAGGCCGTACGAACGTTTCAAGACATTGCCAAGAGGTGATCACCGCGTCATTGGCCCGTGGGTGCATGAGAAGATCCCAATTCTCATTAGTTGAGTGTTGATCTAGTAGTAGCCCATGCCAATCACTGGATTTACCGCGGGTTGAAGCATAGTGCTGAATTCGATGCCCAGCAAGTTCGCAAGAATGAAATTGTAAAAATTAGAGGAAAATTCGTTCCCGGATGTCAGAGGAGATGAAACAGAGGTCGATGACGAGAGCCATCGAACCATGGCCCGAGTGGTCTCGTCTACAGCAAGTGGGAGCTCAAATAGATGAGTATCACGTGTGAGGCAGGAGGCTAATGGACTGTTTGAAAAACGTATTGAAGGGAGACTCACTGAAGCCTTCGATAATAGGCATATGTCCTTGAGTCAGGGAAGCATCCTGTGGCTGTTCTCAGAGCGTGAACGCACTTCGTGAATTCGCAAATGTCGTTGAAGCTCAGCGACTCCGCACTAATCTCGTCTGAACCCAACAATAGTGATACAAAGTCGACCTTTTCAGAGTATTGTACCTATACCCTACATTCATACATGAGACAAGTTCAATGTCAGATATACCGTACCGTCAACGATATTTCTGCGGTAGCTTCGTCCCTCTCTTAGACGAGTCAACAACCTATCAAGACGCAGACTAAAGGAGACAGCCATTACCAATGCGATACTATTTGTATACCATACTTGTTTACCCGGTTTACCCTAGATATCTGTCATTCTTAATTGCCACTTAATTTCAACCTATTCATATTCACTTCCTCTCCACAGCTGCATCCAGCTCAATCCCAGATGTGTGCCCCAGCTGAACTCCAGATATGTCTCCCAGTTCGGATATCGGTAGGCCTTAGCTCCAGGCGTCATCCGCAAAGTTCATGGGAAGACCACGCGCCTGATCTATATTCGGCGCTTCTACGGCCTCCGTGCATTCCGAAGCAGCATTACGATGGTTGTCTCGTCTCATGATCCAGTGATGAAGTCCAGCTAAGGAGAGTAAAGCAATAGCCGCACCTCCTACAACCCGAGCAATCGCACCTACCTTGTCTTGATGCGTACTGTGAATTTTCCGCGAGGAGGCTCTTGCAGAGACCAAGGAGGTTACGGAAGCCAGTAGAAGTGTTCGTCATACCGTTGGCGACAGGAATTAGCAGAACGGCTCGCTCCAGCTGATAGTGTCAGATTGGGCTTGATCCTCGTGTCTTTCCTATTTACAATCCACATCCTTTCTCCCTGACCGCAGTAGGTGGAGCAGTTACTCTTTCCGCAGCAGAAAGCTACCATCATCGCATTGTGTCACGTGCACTCCAGAGCCAGTCCAACCCTGTTCAAACCTGTGGCCCAGAGAAGCATCAGTCTAGATTCGATCGCAGACCTAGTGGATGGTTCAGCTCCTCCATAATCGAGGCGCAATTGCTGACGGTGCGGACTTTCCCAAGCTCTCCTTTAAGATGCATGCGTGATTGGTACTATTGCACGAGCCATCTCCTCGACATATGTTTGTTCAATACTCGTCGGGTGGGAGGTTGATTCGGCAGCAGATAGATCCATGCAGGGGCACTTGGGTTGCACAGTTGATGGTAGTTGTATCTCATATGCCGAGTACTGATGTCCGTACCATTCTGTAAGTGGCCAGGTCGCAGCGGCCCTCAAAATTCAGTATAAGAGCGGACCGATGAGAGTCGGGAGTGCAGTGACCGAAGAGAGAGCATGAAATGGGTCATGATGACTCGACAGCACAGAAGTGATCGACATCGTCCCTGAAGAGCGTTCTGGCTTGTTGGCTGCGAAGACCCGCCAGATATCGGTCTGTCGACATGAGATGCACCACGCAGAGACGCTTATTATCTCTCGTTCGTTATTGACTGTGCAAGATTCGCCGTCTCAAGGATGAGGCGATCAGGGCGAATATATGGCTATGCACCGTCTTCGGATACTCCTTGTTGTTCACGCCCAGCCTTGACTCCAAATTAGACTTATCATGCGACCCATACTTGTTAATTGACATGCTATCGTCGAGCATAACATGAGTAGAGGGAGATGCAGCTTGCGCCGCTTGACAGAGATACGGAGAATGGGCTTATGGAGGGCCTGCGAGTTGTGCAGCACGTACAAATTGAACGATTGCATCGAACATTCTCCTACCACAGACGGAGACATGTCAATTCACAAATCGCCCAAACCAATTCTTGACATAATTTGACGTCGAATAAAGGATTCAAGACCGCAATCACGTCTGTGAGTTGATGAGATAGGAAAGAAGATCTGAAATCGAGGTTCTCAGGCATGAAAGATGGAACTCAGACTGCTCCGGGTTCTATCATGTCCATGATCCGGCTTCACCGCTTCTTTTCCTATCCGATTGCAGTCTACAGATCTTGGAGAGAACCTTGAAGGCTCGAACAGTACTAAAGCCCGTTGTCGACAAGTGGATCTACCAGCTGAGCATCAGCTGCATTGAGCCTAGAGATTTGCCCGTCATGAACCCTCGATGATGTTAATTTACGGGGCGAAGTGGCAGCGGAGTGGCTGCTCTGGTGTGGGGTGGGGATGAATGCTTTCCTTCGGGGTTGACGGGGAACGAGCTGGCTTGGGGTGAAGGTGAGTAGGGGGATAAGGTTGGAATAGCAAGGGACGGCGTACTGTGGATCGCTGCCAAGGTGGAGATGTCCGGATGTGGTGGGTATGAATGGGATGGAGTATATAAGTCGAGGGATAAGTCGGTGAGAGAGCATTGGAGTGCTTGGAGGGAGGTTTTGGAGTCGGGGTAAGATGGGTTTCTCTGTAGGCTTACCACAGGTAACTGCAATGTTGGCTAAGAAAGATGTGGCTCTCAGAATAGAGTCTTTGCGATATGAACCTAAGCTGTAAGACCGACTATGAAGCTTCGCTGTTAGCCTAGCTGGTTAGTTACCTGACTTTAACCACTGTTAATGAGTTTAGAGCTTTCTACAGAGGGGCTTAGATGGCTTGACGAAGAGAGTCGATAGCTATAAACCGGTCGTTGCATCGTCAGACCATTATTCCATTTCAACGATTGTCGGAGAGGGAACGTGACATTTTTTGCTAGTGCTCACAATACAGTAGTTCAAGTGCAAGAAATTGCATGTATTGGAAAAGAGGGAGATAACCTAGCTACGTCTGAGATGAGAAGGACCTCTGAGCTTTTTGCTTAAGGTGTAGAGTTGAGGCTGTGAAGCTCCCTTGCTGGGGCATACCGTATGCTGAGGACAGATGCGGTCACTTGGCCCAGCAAGCTATACACAACAATTATCGCAGCTAGATTCCCCAAATATGATGGTGTCAGTCACTTATCTCAGCCAGTAAGGCTCGAATACCTCCAGATTATCGGAAAGATGTCCGATGTCGTTGCAAGCGCCTATCGCCACTCTAGTCAGGACGGGCGTAGGACGCGATCCTGCCCGAACGTGATATTCAATGTGATACACCCTCAGTCGAAGGGCATCCGCAAGATCTAGCTTCGTGTGATCCTCCTGAGTCTGACACGTGCTGCCATTCCAGACATCGCCGTATGTAAGTGCTCCCAGTGCAAACATGGTCAGTGGCGCTGCTGTCGATTTGCGGCTTTGAGCGATCCTTTCCACCATTCCGGAGCTAAGCGCAGAGTAAACGGTATCCGGCGACATCCATGCATCGATGCTACGACCCCCATTGATCTCCGGCATGTTTCGGATATTGATCGTTGTCAGATTCTTGAGCTGTGCGAGACAGTTAACGATCTAGAGTGATGTCAGTAATTATGTGGTACAGACGGCTTGTCGGCCACTTTACCACTTTTTGATGGGTTTTCATCATTGCGGGTCGAGTAGACCAGTCGACCGTTACACCGAGCTCTACCAAATGCGGACACAGCCTACAGATATCTTGGAGCTGCGTCGTGCCGTCCGGACTAATGACTCTGCTCTTCGCGAGAGAAACTCGTTGCCCTTCCCTCTCATCCCAAACCAGGCAACGCAAATTCGCTCCATGTATTGCCAGTATGGAGCGCAGACTTCGCGGAGTTGCTTCGCCCTCGAGCATGATGCAGAGTTTCGTCAGTGGATCTAGTTGGGAGAGAAATGTTTCCAAATGGGTTCGAAAGTCAGTCGAAGAGTTCTCTTGTCGAATAGTCAAAGCGCGGAGCTTCATTACATCGCTTGGACACTGAGTGGTTGCCGCCTTCACTAGCACAGGGAAAAGCGCAAGTAGATCGCTGCAAGACTCTAGAACCAAGTTTGTGAGGCTCGTGAAGCTGGTCAAGCAGACTTTGGAGTCGTTCAATAGTGCGTTCGGATCTGCGCCGATGACTCTGAGGGTACTCAAGGCCAGAATTGGGCTTTTGGAGGCGCTTGCGTCCCCGAGCCGGTTCTTCAATGACTTTAAGAATCCTTTTTCACCGCTAGGGACACCTACATAGGGGTAAGTACCAGCCAGTTTTCTCTCATTGCCAACAGTAAGATAGGACACGGTTTGCCGGTTGCTAGCCAGTAAAGCAGTTGTCAACTTGCTCTCTTTGGATAAACCTGCATTCTGGGCAACGAGTTTTTCGAGACAGCCTGAGACAACTGTAGGTGGCTCTGATGCCATGACATCGGCAATGTTGAGTTCCACAAGGCTTGAACCGTGCGTTTGAAGAAGGAGTGTAATTGTGCCGTGATCCAGACCATAATTGACACTCCAGCTGCGGTACCAAGGTTAGTAATCTTTATAAAACGAGAAGAACTTTCCTTTGTGCATACATAAAGCGTTTAAGGCGGCCCTTAGGGATTCGTCTGAGGAATAGCCGTAGTAGGGTATTGAACGTCTCGGAGGGCTGCTCGCTGACCGCATGACTATCCGATAATCTATCATAAGAGCTGTAGAAGTGCTTCGACACAGTGACAAGACCATGCGGCGGAACAATATGTATGCCAGATATCAAGCTGAGACTTCCTCCAGCCGAACATAAAAGGTTCTCCAGATACGTTAGATTGAGCTTCGCTTTTGAGACGGTGATGTAGAAATCCGTATAAAGCTTTAGATTGACAGTCTCATTCCAGCTCTTGCAAGTGAGAGCAAGGCTGCACAAGTCGCGCAGGCGTAGTATCTAGATACGAGATTGTCAGCGATTTCCAGAGCTATGGCACAGTGAGGGCAAAGTCCTAGGAATGAAGCACCAACAGGTGGGCAACGATTAAATTTACCTTTGCTACTATAATGCCTCTGACCTCAACAGGTACACCCAAAATATGTGACTGCGCAGAAACCTGTGCCATGATATTGTCTTCGCCCTGTTGGAGCAGTGGCGGCATTGCGATCTTGATCAGAGACACAGCGATGAGACAAATGATCGTTCGATCGAGCGTGAAGACTGAAGTGAAAACATTGAGATGTAGTACTGAGTAGTAGGAGTTGGTCGTGCTAAGGTGGCGCGTGATCGTGGTCGATGTTTGAGAAGGCCTTGAGCTTCTCAGATTCACATGTTGATACCTACATTCACTCCATCTCGACAACACGGCCGCCACACCGGACTCAAGATTTCCTACGCTAACTCTCATGCGCTCTCCAGGGCTCGAACAGAGAAGCAAGGTCATCTCTTTCTAGATTATTTATCCATGCTTCTTTCGAAAAATCCTGGGTGGTCTTATCGTGCAAAAAATTCTCATTTCTTGACGATTCGCGTTGTCATCTGAGGTACCCCCATGGCCCAACAGTCCATCTTAATTGCGACTACACGTTCCTTAATAGATATCAAGGGAAAATTGTGTGTTTCACGGCACTCCACACCGTTGCCTGGGACCGTTGAATCTGCATCTGCAGCCTAGACTTGAGGATTAAGGAACCTTGAGACACCACCCAAGAACACTGGGAGGTCCTATTTTTGTTGTATTAAGGACTCATTAGTCATTGAGGTTGCGGATGTGGGGTAACAACAATAACAACAGCCATGATGATAAGAAGTTCAGCCTTCGAGCAGTGAATAAGCTACACAAAGGCGCTCACCATCATTGAGCTGTTACATTGACGATCTGGAAAGTCGTTCTGCAAATATTCCCCTCTGTGACCGGTGATTGCTAAGGGGCTCACTGACAGGAAAAGAAGTACTGAACAGAGCATCGAGATCGATAGCTTTAAGTAGCTATTTCACTCAGTTCCCATTGTTGACTGGCTGCTGAAGGGACTATCAAAACCCTTAGATCTGCGCAGCATTCCCAGGATCAGCTATTCCTATCGTCAATGCGGGCGACTTAGCAAGGATCTAACGTGGTGTTGGCCGGGTCCTCATTCTAGGCACCTCGGTATCCTGTACATCATTGCAGCGTTTGGTCGTCTTAATCGATGATGGTCTGGGTTCCTAACCAATAGGGCCGTAGGACTCCATCATCCTTTATGGCATACTCTGTGCATATACAACCTTTGGCAATGAGGGTCAGTAAAGGTACTGTATCGTTTCGGAAGTTCTTGCGGTAGTCGACATGGTAGGTTCTTCGTTGAAGAGCAGCATTGTCCAGGGCAGACGTCGTTACACTACCAAGATAATAATCTTGGTGAGTCAGAGCTCCGAGAGCGACAATCCGTAACAGTGACAGGCTCGTCAAGTCTGCAGGCCCCTCGCTAAATAATTGCTCTACCAATGCTGTTGCCAGGCCTTTGAAAGTAGGTTCAGTGGCTGGCCACCAGACTGGCTTCTCTGCTTGCGGCATATTGCGAATGTTTAGAACCTCCAATTTACTTCCTGGACGTATTGCATTTGTGAGCTACTTCAAGATTAGCCCTCATGCGGTAGGACTTCTCGGCCATTGAGCATGCAGGCTCCAGATCACATACCCTATGGCGCGGGGACGAATATTTCTGGATTGTATACCAATTGAGTGCCAGTCCCAATTCACGTAGATCCAGGTAGCTCTCCAGAACGAACTCGAAACTAGAGCTGTAGAGATTATAGTCCCGAAGCTTTGCACGTGTCGATGGATCTGAGTCTTTTCGCAAATCCCATATCAAATATCGCAGAGTCCGTCATGAGCATTTATTATGTTTGAGAGCGATAGCGTATAGTCATCGTCGCCTTCTAGGAGTATATAAGACTTCGTGAGACCTCTAAGAGAGCATATGAATAGCTCCAACTGCGACTGCAACCCAGTCCCGGGCGTTTCACTTCGCACAGTCAATGAACGAAGATTTGGTGCAATACAAGCTTGCGGGAAACTGTGAGTGGCTCCCAACCACGTGGTGAGCGTCTCTTCCAATCCAGCACACGATTCCAAGGACAGAGTTGCCAGGGATGCGAAATCAACAAAAGACCGATTTTGATGTTCTGCTATTGCAGAAATATCGAAGCCACACAGACGAAGGCTTTCAAGATGCACTGTGACATCTTTGTCATCTGAGGGCTCCTTAAGACGCAACATCATGTACTCGACGAAATCCTTTGATCGTTCTGCTTGTCGGCCGTCCTGCGCTGTATAGTCCCACATGCTGCCATCGCTATTCGCAACCGATGCGGACCGCTCGAAACCAAGTGTCAACTCTTTTAATGATTTTCGGGATTTTGCTAGTACGTCATACGCCCAAAATTCTGTGTCTCTAATGTCCGATAAAATAAGTGAGCTACAATGGAAGCTACTGATGGCACATGGAAGAAGACCCTGTAAGGCCCCGAAGAATTATGCTCATATATCTCAAGCTTCTTGAGACTTCTCCAATGAAGGTTGGTCAATATGTCAAGCGTTGCAAAATCCAGCGTCCGCTCATGTCTCCAGCTATAGGTTGAGTCAGTATATGATAGAGGCGTCGAAAAGGATTTACACTTATTATGAAGCAACTCGTCATAACATGTCAGATAAGGCTTACAGGAAACTGTCCAGAGCATTCGGAGGTATATTCCTGACAAGGATCTGGAGGAGGGTTTTGAAGATGCCCAAAATTACGGGCTGCTGCCGAATCATCGCTTCGCCTACTTCTCCTGGCTCTTCCAAGGGTTCGCGATCGTGGCGATTGAGGCACTATACGCAAGCCCTTAATGTATTCGACGCCTTCACACGTTGAAGTCACCAGGTACTCCGTGACCGCCAGCTGATGTTGGAATTTGCAACGTAACGCATTCGTATAGGCGAAGAAGTACACTGTCATACCATGCTTTGCAAGTTCGGCTCAAATTGGAAAGGTCCGTCGTATCGTGGATCTGGCACAATTTGCGACAGTGAGCATTTTACACCGTCAGAAAGACACCCCGTGAAAATGCTGCATACTCACTGTAGCCGCAATCAAAGTTCGAATCTCGGGTGGAAGAGACATTATGAGTGATGAGCTGCCTCGCACGTCACTCGGGTTTACAACAAGCATCACGATTGTAAATCCTGCAGCAATTGGAGCAAACTACCAATGTAGAAAGATGAAAACGCGGATTCGCGATTTCTCTGCCTGGCAACAGCAGGCTCGTGATTCGGCCCGGCGGACGATCATCCCCGGGCCGTCCCCGCCACGCACTTTTCAACCAACCTCACCACAAACAAATGACAACAATCGCAGTCCCGCAGCCATTGACGCTCTCTTCCACTTCCTACACAGTCGCTCGCTCCTTTCGTGTACCACCTCGCATCTCCCCTTCTGCACTTATCAATTTCTGTACGACTTTCGAGCCCTCATCATCCACCTCGGCGAGACTCGGCTGATCTCTCGAATCGCGCTTGTCCACTTCACCATACATCGGCTCGAGCCGGCTGCATTGATACCTGTCGGCGCGGCAATTGGGCCTCGAGCCACGAACCACGAAAGAGTAGACCGGGCTAAGTGGACAGCATAGCAAAATCCTGGGTACATTTGCAGCGCAAAGTTGGGCAACGTCGAAGACAGGAGCGCCCCTCTACAAGAAGCAAAGAGCGCCCAGCGCATCACCAAAGCTCGCTCCAACACCCAACTCCCCTGACTCCGACAGAGCGCCGTCCCCCTGAGAGACATATAAGAACGTCCGATCCTCGAGGCACGCCCGCCTCCCTCTCCCTCCTCTCCCTACCGTCTCGACCACCCTCCACATGACCACCGAAATCGTCCGCGTCACCGAACGGCGGCGCAAATACCACTGGCCCGAAGCCCAGCTCAACTTCTGGCTCATCGTCATGATCGCCGGCGCCGCCACCGAGCTCGGCATCTTCGCCTACTTCATGCAAGTGCAGCAAACCACCCGGCAAGGCATACCATGGTAAGCCAGCAGTCTCCTCACCCTTCGTGCACAATGGACAGCCCATTGTATCGCCACGTTTCTACTTCACGCAACTCGATTAGCGGACCTCGCTAACCCCCCTCCCCAGGATCTTCCCCTACATGATCGCCATCAGCTCCCTCACACTCCTCTTCCTCTTCGGCCTCCTCGGGCTCATCAACCAGCGGCAGCTCCTCCCCGGCATCGTCGTCCTCGGCACCTTCATCCTCTTCGTGCTGTGGCTGACCGGCCTGATCGAAACCTCCATCCAACTCTACGGCCCCAAAGGATCCGTCAACAGCTACTGCAGTGCCTACAAGCCATCCTCGGGGCCGAGCCAGGCGACGCTGGCGTGGCTGGAGACGAATGGGCTGTGCATGGATTGGAAGGCTGCGTTTTCGTTCTTGATCGTGGGGACGATATTTTTGCTGTGGATGATGGTGATGGCTTGGCAGGTTAATAGAGATGATTTTGAGTGAGGAGCGGCATACATATACATGGGTTCATTGGGGCGGCGTTTTGAGGGATGTGCATATCTGATGATGGGGAATGCTTGGGGATGATGGATTATGGATGCATATATACCTCTTCTCGTGTGCTTTTATCTCGAAGCTAGCATTATATATCGACAGGGGCTACAGCTCGTGATCTTATGCAGATACTGTCATCATCGGATGATAAGACGTTTAGATTTCTATGTCATTCCATCATCCATTGCTTTCCTGGCTACTCAGCTGTTACACACCACCTAGCAAGCCTAGAAAACCTCCTCTCCATTCGCACCCATAACTCTACCACCGCCAAGCTGTATCTCCCCAAGCCACTGACCTAGTTCGAAAACTTACCCGGGACCTGCTTCCTAACCACCAAAACCAATCAGCCTGATGCATTCCTACCAACCCTGCCAAGGCCCATCGAGGAGTCGGCATGAAAGCCACGGGAAGGAAGCAGGAACGAGACTTGATAGGAGGGAAGACAGATTGGGTCCATCATGACCTACCCGGTCGCTTTCTCGAACATGCCGCGAGCCTTGTCGGTGATCTTCTCGTTGGTGCCGCGTTGCTTGGCCGGGTCGACCTTGCCTTGGCCGAACTTCTTCTCTGCGAAGTCGAGGCCTGTGGTGAAGGTGATGTTAGCCAGAAGTGCGCTACTGCTGTTTGCCAGGTTTCGGGAAGGGGAGATGGTGAGGAGGGGATGTGGTGATGCCGTGATGGGGCCGAGTAGAGTGGACGAATGGAATGGTGAAGGGAGGGCGTATAATTGTGCGTGGGCTTCTGTTGTTGACGGACAAGCCAGCGTTGCAAAGCATGCAATTTTCGCATTGTAGACGTTGATGGCAAAGGGATAAGGGAGATGCAGGTAATGCTAGAGCAGAAAGAGGTCACGGAACCCTTGTCAAGGTAGTCCTCCTGTCCTCCCTGCGCCGGGTTGCCTTGCTGGTTCATGGTAGATGTTCGTGAATAGGGTGTTCGTGTATTTGGGGTGGGTCTGGAGGTTCTGCTGTTATGCTTGATCAAAGTAGATTGGGATGTTGATGGTGGAAGATTGCAGGGGGGGAAGCTGGGAAACTGGGATCGAGGGGCACTCGATCACCCCCACTAATGCGCGTCATCGGTCATGTGACGGAATCTGGGCGATCAGGGTCCGGGTCAGTCTTCGATCGTGCGCATGTGAACGTGTGGACGAAAGAAGTCGGGTTGAAGAGAGCAATCGAAGCCCTTGTATGTCCCTTTGTACTTTATCCTTTGCAACATTCATGCAGCTGAAGCTGTTCTTATGGCTCTCGGGGTAGAGACGCCTATTGCCAACCTCCGTTACGCTGCTCTCAAATACTATCAGCCACTGTTCCCCGACGTACTGGCGTCAGGCTCGGATGATACTCCAGCTGTGGGCCGCCTTTCGGGATTGTGTATGTATGTATTTGAGTGGAGAAGTACATCGGGCTCGGTGGAACAGATCGAGTCCCCAGGGAAATTTGTCATTGAGATGAAACGGTGGGTTTGGCTGTGGGGGGAGCCTATGACTTCGTCCTGTCGTTGTCGTATGCTCGTGTCTCGACAGATCTTGAAAGGGTTTCAAAAGCGTGTGATATCCCGTCCAAAAGCCCAATTGAGGAACCTGCCTGCCCATCAGTGCCTTTTACTTCAACAGAATCCCTGCGGATCTACGACATACCAATAGGTAGGGATTAGGATCTTATTCCTCCAGCTCACGCTCATCGTCAAGTATGCTCCCCTCCAAACCAGCCATGCCAGGTAGCCTTCCAACCCCCTGCCAGATCCTGTCTGCACCAGTCCCTTCCAGTTCCCCAGGTAAGTCATGACGCCCAGGTTCTTGAAAGCAAACTTTTGCGTCGCCACCGTCTCATTGTTCAGATGTTTGCCGAGCCACAATGCTTGCTGGGAGGCTACCTGCGCAGTAGCTGGCATGATCAAATCGCGGACGTTGGCGTTGTCACCCAGCGCGAATACATCCTGCATATATGCCCGAGAAGTGGGTCGAGCGGGCTGTTTACCTTCTTCGGGCTCTGGAGATTTGGTCTGCAGCTGTACACGCATATGATCATCGACCACGATGGCGCCCGTCTTAGAGTTTTTCTCTATCATCCATGCCTGGTCCTTGCCAGTTGGATCGTCAATCCCCTTTTCGAGGATTGTGGCGGAAGACGAAGGGAAAGGGCGAATCTTTTCTAGGAGGCGTTGCACAAATGGATTCATCATGTTCCCGGTGCTCCACACACATATGCCGATGCCAATGTCACCATCCTCCTCGGTGGTCAGCGTGTAGCAGCCGTGGGTGTCAACTATCTCGCCGAGATGTTCTTCTCCAGTCCTCCTTGGTAGGCCTGGGCGTAATTCTTGGACGTGGTGAGATGTACGGATACGGACGCCTTGCCTCTTGAAAATTTGCATAGCATACTTACCCAGGTTTTCGTCGAACATACTCAATACCCTCGGCATGACATCGTATACTGTAATTTGGACCTTGTGCGCCAGATTTGGGTACAGTTTCGTCATGTCTTCGCGGACCAGGTCGCTCAACTCAGCGCCAAATTCCATCCCGGTAGGGCCGCCGCCAACGATCGCGAAATTTAGCAGCTGTTTTCTCAGCGCCTCGCTAGCCGTTGGCAACGAAGCAAGCTCGAAGCACTCTAAGATACGCTTTCGTATCCTTCGAGCGTCATCAATATCCTTCTGGAAAAAGGCATTTTCCTTTACCCCTTTGGTACCGAATGTTTGCGAGTAGCAACCAACGCTTACGACTAATTTGTCGAAGCTGACCTCCCATTTCTTGCCCTCTGTACGTCTTCCTTGCCTCTCCGGATTTGCAACCCTAGCCGTATCACTGTGGTAGAGGCCTTCGGTCATTGCGTGGCCGTGTCTTTGATTAACCACGCTTTCCTCGACGGTCAGCATTTTGCGATTCAAATCGACGTCGTCCGCCCTTCCATGCATAAACTCGACGTTCGGTTTGTAGCGTGATCGGACGGGCTCTAATGCGGTGCGAAACTCGAGTGTGCCGACGGCGGTGGAATTGAGAAGCGGTGTGAAGACGAAGTAGGAGCGGGGGGAGACCACAACTGTTTGGAACTTCTTGGGCGACAGTTTCCTTGAGAGAACGAAGCCTGAAGAGGAGCCATTAGTGCCTAATAAAAAGAATATTGGAGGTATGCCATCAACCAGCCCAGCCAGAACCAAGAATTACCACTCGCTCACGGTCACCTTTGCTAGCATTGAGGGTACTAAGATCAGCCGTTACAAAAGTCCGCACGACAGTTCCAATTGGCCTTTTCAATGGCCTGGTGCTTGGCGGGTGGTGCATGACTGTGTGAAGCAGTGGCTGAGGAAGACTTCGGAGTTGTAGCCAGGACGCCATGCTTGGTTGTTTGAAGCTCAAGGACAAGGAAAACGTATGCCGACACCCTTAGAATGGATGCACTATAAGGACGGAAGACGAAGCATTTGAGCGGACTGTGTTGATATTAAAGACGCGGTCAGCGAGCGCGGTCAGCGAGGGATATGACGCAAAAAGTGTATTGGATCGTCGATAAGAATATCTTTATCTCCGGCAGGGCTTGGCAGAGACTCATAATAATCAAGTAAGTACGTACCTACTAGGGTACCTGAGCAAAAAGTGTCCCATACGCTGGGAGAGTGCTACTTAAGTTCGAGGATGACTGAACCAAGAATTGAGTCCTTTTCATCCTTGATCAATAGCCTGTTGAGGAAACGGCGACGGACTGAACGACCAGTGATAGTCCATCGCCAACACGGCAAGACGTTCAAGAGTCTCAGAACAGATATCAATGAAATAGTCGAAGGACCTAAGGAAATAAAAAAAGTTCTTGTGACCTACTCCGTGACGGTTGCTCAGCAAATGGCACCTACTAGTGCCAACGGGTGGAATAGGAGAAAAGCACGATCACGCGGGTACTACCGGAAAGCGAATTCTCGAGGCGACTTTGGGTATCGCAACCACGTGGTTTTTCATAATAGCGTGTCACCCAATGCGCACCGCACCAGGGAACAGCCTGCCCGTATCGTCTCCGAGGCTCCCATTGTCTCCAATGATGGGTTGACCTCGACCTACAATCTCTCGTTAGCCGCGACGTTGCGGAGCAGAACCACAGCCTCACCAGATCCATCGCCACCAGGCTTCCAGTCTCGTGCACGCACTCCGCAATGTAGTCACCCTCTCGTAGAGTCAAACCGCCTCTTACCGGCGTCCCCGTGGAGGGCGCCCATTGCGGGTCAAGCGCATCAACATCGAAAGACAAGTGTATAGGGGTATCGGATCCAACATGCCCCAACGCCATTTCCATGACCCGACCGATTCCATACCTATAAATATTTAACCTGGGGCAGGCATTTGGGAAGGCGGTGCACCTACTTATCAATATCGTGCATACTAAACGCCCTGATGCCGTGCTCCCTCAAAATCTTCTTTTCCCCTTTATCCACGTCCCTCAACCCAATATAGACCAACTTCTTGGTGCTAATCTTCTGATCATCTTCCAACCATCCAAAAATATCATGCCTCTTCTCCTCGGCAAGCCCTGTCAAAAAGGCAACCGGCATGCCATGAATGTTTCCACTATCGCTCGTCTCGGGCGTGTTGATATCAGCATGCGCATCCACCCACATGACCGCCATTTCTCTCCCAAGTCGTTCGCGAATCGCTTTCGCAGTACCAGATATTGTACCTATAGCGATGGAGTGATCCCCACCCAAGGTAAGCACGTAGCGACCGTGCTTCGCATGCTCGTAGACTTGTTCGCTCAATTGCTGCGTGACGGCGCTGACAGCGAGCGGATTTTTCATGCCCCTGTAGTCTGGATCTGACGCTGCCATGCGGTCTTCGTATGAATGAACCTTGTCGTCATGAAGGATGTTGTAGCCGATGTCCTCGCGCAACTGGGTAAGGAGGCCGGATGCGATGAGGGCAGAAGGGGCTGCGTCGACGCCAGGTTTGCACTGCACAGTTGTGTATGAGCCACATTAATTTCGAATCGCAGAGGCTCCTCGACGTACTTGGCCCCCAGAGAAGCCAACGGCTACCACACCGATTTCACCAGCACGGGACAAGAACTTTGACGGTATGGCTGATGGAGAAGTCATATTGGGGCGATCAAGGTACGAAACAGCTGTTCGACTTATTGACGAAACTTGAGGACTGATGATGCGCGATGGGCGTGCAATTGCCAGGATCAAGAGGAAAGTCCGTGCACCTTCTTGAAAGATATAGAAAGTCAAGATCCGAGACGGTAAGGACAGTGGTCTTATAGAAGCTAAGAAGCCGAATCAGAGCTTTTCAAGTCTGTAAGGAATGTAAGAAGAGTCTATAATGTAAAAGCGGACGACTGTCATTCATTGGCACGGGGTTCGCGTAAAGCTGCGCTTAGGGTTGCAGGACTGCATATGTGCATCAAGGCTATTCCCCTAAGTTCAGGTCCAACAGACGCTGATCCCTACAGGTGATTGCAAGAGAAATGTTACTACGACGTGGCATTGCAGTTTTGAAATCTACGTGGTGCATTGATCGGACGTCCCGTATATGGAAACTAATCTGGAACCTGGTTATGTATTATCAAAGTGGGTAGGTCCGTCTACTACTATTTCTAATACCTTTGGCGTCATAACATGAGTCCTTCCCTCACAGTGTTCACAATGCCGGCTCAAAGTGTGGTCCAGAGCTCGTTTTATTTTCAAATGGTGGAGTAATACTACAAAGCCCTCCACCCACTCAAGATTGTTCGGTATCGTGCTTCAAAGACTCTTCGAGGACCGACTTAGCTTTCTCCGCCTCTATGCTGCCTATTCCTTGCCTCATCATCTGACCAACAAACCACATGAGCTTTCCTGACTGCCCTTGCTGAGCCTTCTGGGCCAAATCTGGATGGGCGTCAATCAAAGCCTTGGCCATGGTCATGTATTCTTCGTGCGAGACCGTTCGTAATTTCAAATTGTCGTCTCCAATAATCTGCCTGACGTCGCGTTTGTCGCCTGTGAATTTCATGGCCAAGAGCTTCTTGGCTGTCTGACCTGTAATCTGTTTGGCGAGTAGGTTCTCCAGGACCCGGGCCACGACCGCTGCCGGCAGCAGCTCGTCCATAGTATCCCAGTCACAATATTCGTCTTTGACTGCGATAAGGCCTGGAAGCTCATGCACGATCCTGTAAATATGCGAGGTTAGTACATGATAACATGTGGGTACCACGAGTGCTGGTGGAAGCATACCAGTTAGCCACGACTTTGGCATGCTTTGCTTTCAAGCCTCTAGACTTACTCGAGGCCTTACTTGGCGTAGGAAAATTGGGTTGCAGCATCTTGACCAAAGACCACAGTGTCTTGTCGAAGTAGAGCAACTGCCTCTGGCTTTCGGATGCCACAAGTATTTTGGCATCCTTGAGCGTTAGATTGAGCTCATTCACTAAGCTGCGGATTGCGTCGTCAGGAAGTTCAGGTAGAGTGTTCGAGATGTGCCCAATGAGGTCCTGAAGGGTGATTAGCGGTGGCTAAAGTCATGCAATAGAAGGACGGACTTGACCAATGATAACAGGGGCTAAATCAGGATCAGGCATGTACCGATAGTCTACCTCTCCCTCTTTCCCACGCAGCCTTGTAGTTTCAGTACTTCCGAGCGCCCAGCCCCGTGTCTCACCGTCGATAATACCACCAGACTCTAGAATGTCAATCTGGCGGTCACGCTCAGCGACAATAGCATCCTCGATAGCCTTGAAGCTACTAAGATTCTTGATCTCCGTTCGCTGACCTAGCCCGGATACGCCGTGGTAGGAATGCGTCTCCAGAGGAGCCACTCCCTGCTTGTTTTGTCGCACAGACACGTTTACATCAGCCCGTAAGCCTCCCATCTCCATTCCCGTAAAGACCGCGTTGACTGCTTCCAACAGAGCTTGCACTTTCTTTACGCATGCCGCTGCAGTCTGAGGATGATGGATATGTGGAAGAGTGATGATCTCAATCAAAGGATGGGAAACCCGATTGAAGTCCAATAATGTGGTGGAAGGAGGCTGCTGAATAGTCTTCGCAGTGTCTTGCTCCATTTGCATCTGCTTGATTCCAATCGTAACCGTTTCACCGTCTTCCGGCGCAATGCCATCGTGGTCGTATAGGGTGATGAGTCCATCCTTTGCGAACGGTTCTACCTGGATACTCAGCTTACACTTCGCAAAAACCAATCACACTCGTACCGTAGTATTGCGTGATTTGATACCCGGCCGGCTGATCAGGGTAAAAGTAGTGTTTCCGATCGAATCTGCTCCTCCGTTGAATACTGCATTTCAATGCAATTGCAGCCCGCAGTGCCGGTATTAGGGTCGCTCTCTGAAATTCCTACAGTGGTTTGAGTAGCTATCCTGCAACAAGATTCGGTTACTTTTTACCGGCTGTGTTCCAGGATAGGCAAGGTCGAACAAGGCAACACGCGAGTTGGGCTCGGCGTCGATGGAAGTTCTCGCTCCTTGATCCGTGATCAGCATGTGCTCCTGAAAGTAATCCAACGGCCAGGACATACTTGAGAAGAGCTTGCGTTCGGTGTTGAGCTGAGCATGAACCTCAATACCCACCGTCAATTCCCAATGCTTTGCTTTCTCTTCCTTCGTTTTCTTCAACGCTCCGTGCTCCGCGTCTCCGGAGAGGCGCCTTTGTCTTGCCTCATCCTTCAATAGTTTGCGATAGGGGACAGTCTCTGGCGAAGCCGCTGTCGCGAGAGCTCGCTGATCGAGTGCGCGCCATGATAGTAGTTTCTGGATAGTCGGAACACGGACATACTGTGCGCATCGTGGTCCCAGGCTCTTTCGTAGGCTCGTAAACGGAAGTGCAATGGACATGGAAGTGTCATGCTCGGCTTGAAAGAAGCTCGAGTTGGTACAGGATTAAAGTAATCCTGGGGAGCATGAACATCAATTCGGGCCAATCAAATCGCACTACTTCCCGCCTCCTTTCTTGACAAAGCAGTCCCATACTCCAGGTCGATCTCTATCAAGCTCCCAGAAGTTCTTGTACATGCGTACTTTACTTTATCTATTCCTATTCTGGCCGTCTATACCATGTGCATGCTGCTTGTCTAACGAGAAGTCCACGACGAACTGCACAACCCATTCTGGAGTACTCTACCCTTTCACCAAGAGACTTGTACCGCCCATCTCCTCGGGCTGCTTCAATCCCATAACCTGCAGTAACGTCGGCGCAACATCACCCAGCACGCCATCTTGTTTCTGCAGACTCCATCCCTTGGGAGCATTGGCCATGATGAAGGGTACTTTGTTGGTTGTGTGCGATGTCTTGGGCTTTCCTTGCTCATTCAACATCTCCTCGGCGTTCCTGGCTTGCTATCAAAAAGCTTCCTAGTACATGGATATTGATCATGCTTACCCATGATCCGACGTAACGAAGAGCACAAACCCTTCCTTCTTACACGTCTCATACACTTTCCCAATAGCTTTGTCGGTTGCAGCCACACCTTCGATAGCAGCTTCGTACACGCCCGTGTGGCCAACCATATCTGGGGGCGCAAAGTTGTTCATTAGGAACTCATGCTTGCCCTCGCTGATTCTCGTGCAAAGCTTATCTGCGACGCCAGCAGCGCTCATCTTTGGATCCAGGTCGTATGTCGCCACCCTTGGCGAAGGGATCATATCTCTATCCTCTGCCTCGAATTGCTTTTCGACTCCGCCATTGAAGAAGAATGTTACGTGTGCATACTTCTCTGTTTCAGCAATGTGACATTGCTTAACGCCTTGTTTACCGAGCCATTCCGCGAGGACGTTACCCATGCGTTGAGGTAAGAAGGCGACGGGGAACGGGTAGTCGGTTTTGTACTGGGTCATTGTTGTGATAGAATTGTTCTTTGGGTACGGGAAGTCAGGTTTGGGGTTGCGATCAATATCACCGAGCAGCTGTGTGACTTCGCGAACTCGGTCGGATCGGTAATTGAAGAAGAAGAGCGTGTCGTTGTCTGGTAACAGAGTCAGTAATGTCTCCCTCCATGTGAAGATCCACAATTACTAACCCTGAACGCGAGCTTCTTTGCCGCCGACTATGATGGGCTTGAGGAACTCGTCGTTCTCTCCTTTCGAGTATCTCTCCTTGATAGTGGCCACGGGGTTGGTACTCTCTTCTCCTTCACCGAGCACGACGCCCTTCATGCCTTCTTCAACCCTGTCCCATCTTTTGTCGCGGTCCATGATGTAGTAGCGACCGACTACCGTTGCGATCTCGCCTGTGCCTACTTCCTTTGTTTTCGCCAGCAGATCCTCCATGTACCCGACAGCGGATTTGGGATCCGTGTCGCGACCGTCTCCGAAGAAGTGGATGAACACCTTCGGGACGTTCATCTCTTTGGCAACCTTCAACAGACCAACAAGATGATTGATATGCGAGTGCACCCCTCCGTCAGACACCAGCCCCAGGAGATGAAGTCTACCGTTTCCATTGACGGCCCGCTTGAAGCAATCTGTAAGCGTCTTGACCTTGTTGAACTCTCCTTTCTTCAGCGTTTGATCTATCCGCACTACATCCTGCCATACGACTCTGCCCGCGCCAATGTTCAGATGTCCGACTTCGCTATTGCCCATCAGGCCTTCGGGCAGGCCTACAGCTAATGACGAGGCTTCCAGCTCGGTGTAGCCTTGGGCAGTCTTGGAGTTGGGTGCGGCGAAGGAATCCATGATGGGGGTCTTGGCGGCAGCAATTGCGTCTCCATCTTTGGGCGACGTTTCACTGGGGATGCCCCATCCGTCAATGACAACTATGGGAGAGCTTAGACATGCTTGAGACTCTTCTCAACTGATAGATAAATACTTAAGACGGCTTTCTGGTCTACCTTGACCATGATGACGGTCAATTGATCGAGCGGACGTGAGACTTATGTCAGACAGTAGATGCACATGTGCACTGATTGCCTCAATCAACAATTGAGTTGTCAGGGAATCGTATAATGAGACGGTGGTGCAGCTCGTGGGTTTCCCAAAAGACATGTTGATCATTTGGTGGGGTGTTGCATGATGGGCGTTACACCTTCCTAACGAGATCCCTTCAAATAATCTCTTCAACCCCCATGGCGCTCAATGCTAGTACATAGTCGCTACTACCACAAACGCTCCACATCTCAAGCTCTCAACCCAACGAACATGCCTTCAGCCACTCTCCCGCCATCCCCGACAAACCCCCCCACCACCGCCGCTCTCCCACCCTCCACCTTCGACATCATCCCTCCTTTCCACACCCTACTGACCCGCCTCCTCCTTCCAACCCCCACCAACGCCTCACAAACCACCCAACCTCAATCTGGAATCACTCCCGCTGCCCTCTCCCCCGCTCCCGACAACTCCCCCTCTGTGCAAAGTCAGATTACCTCCACATCCTACCTCTCCCCAAAGGACCTCAGCATTGCGGCATCAGCCGTCAAAATCAAGATCCAGAAGGCAAGGGTCGCGGTGGCGGGGTTGCCGGATGTGGAGAGGACGATTGAGGAGCAGGAGAGTGAGATTAGAGAGTTGGATGGGGAAGTGGAAAGGTTGAGGGGGGTGTTGAAAGAGTTGGGAGAGAGTGGTCGGAGGGCTGCGGAGAGCTTGGCTGGAAATGGATAAGGTGGTGGGCGATTAAGAGGTCCAATTCTGACGATACGTCTTTAACTCGATGGTGATCGGATCCTGTGTAAACCGAGGAAACACTTCTACTACTGAGAGAATCCGGGGGCACTATTACTTCGGTGGAGACTGCAAGTGGCTTGCCTCATCCCGGATGGAGAGTTAGATCGGGTAGGAAGGAAGTAGGAAGGAGGAAGCAGGATGGGAATATAGACGCCCTCTCGAGGCGCGTTCGAGTCTGGTGTTTCACGATGGGTCCTGAAGTTCGATAGCGATGGCATATCGTGGGGACAATCTATAGTTCTTCTGCGATATTGGCCTAGAGAGTGATAGATTGATCAGGCTGCCTGGTTGATCAGGCACCTTATCCTACCGACTCGTTGATGAGCCGAGAAGCGTTAGCATACATGTGCTCTCTCTACCATTCCCTGATTTTGAATCGACCGGAACACCACGCTTTGCGTTGAAGCAGTCAAAACCGTCAATGAAATACCCACTCTTCCTCCCCGCTTTTAAAATCATGTCCTTCGTGGTCTATGTGTGGAACATATCCATATCGTCCCTATCGCAGCAAATCAAACCGTACTCCGACAGCTCATACGGGCAATGGAAAGCTTGACGCCCAGGCCGCTATCTCCTTCTTCAACTCGTTGATCTCATCGACCTTACCGCTTGCTACCTTAGCTTTGAAGTTTTTTAGCTTGTTATCTGGCTTCGGCAAGCTGGCTTGGATTTCCTTGCAAAGCTCAATGCAGGTATCGATATACCCAGCTATCCTCTCAAAGTCTTTCTCGCCCATACTTCGTGTCGACATGGCGGGGGCGCCGATCCGGATGCCGCACGGTGTCAAGGCAGATTTGTCGCCTGGAATAGAGTTCTTGTTGCACGCGATGTTAACTTGCTCCAACACGGCTTCTACCCTGGCACCGTCTAAGGAGTGTGGTCGCAGATCAAGGAGGACCATGTGTGAATCGGTGCCGTCGGAAACGAGCTTGTAACCCAGATCCTTGAATTTATGTTCAAGCGCTTTGGCGTTCTTGATGACCTGTTCTTGGTACTGTCTGAACTCGGGGGTCTTTGCTTGCTTCAAGGCGACGGCTAGGGCGGTAATAGTATGGTTGTGAGGCCCACCTTGGTGACCAGGGAAAACGGAGAAGTTGATGGGACCTTCGAGATCATACAACACCTCCTTTCCACTCTTCGCATCACTCCTCCTCACACCCTTCCTGTAGAAGATCATTGCGCCCCTAGGCCCTCTCAAGCTCTTGTGTGTGGTCGTGGTAACGATATCAGCGTGCTCGAAAGGCGATGGGATAACACCAGCAGAGACGAGACCAGAGATGTGCGCCATGTCGACAACAAGGTATGCGCCGCATAGATCAGCAATTTCGCGCATACGTGCATAGTCAATCAGACGGCAGTAGGCGGAGGTACCAGCAACAAGAACTTTGGGTCTATACATGAGCGCATTATGCTCGAGCGCTTCGTAGTCGATCAGACCGGTTTCAAGATTGACGCGGTAAGGGAAAGTCTCGAAGTAGGTGGACACGGCTGAGATCCTATACAATGTCAATGGAATATGTGCAGAGGGTAGGAGAAAGCGGTAGCGGACTTCTTCTGAGGTGTTTGGTAGCCATGGCTCAAATGCCCTCCGTGCGGCAAATCCAAACCCATAAGCCGATCGTGCGGTCTCATGATCGCTTGATACACTTGAAGGTTTGCTGGACTACCACTCAGTGTCTGCACGTTCACGCCCCATTTCTGAGCGTCCAAGCCAAATGCTTCCAGAGCCCTGGCCTGGCAGGTCAATTCGATCTGGTCAATGAACTCGTTACCACCGTAGTAGCGTGCACCAGGGTAACCTTCGGAATATTTGTTTGACATAGGAGATCCTAGAGCGTCGAAGACAGCGCGGGAGGTAAAGTTTTCGGAGGCGATCAGAACAATAGATTCTCGTTGTCGCTGAATCTCTTGTTTCTGGTAGAAGGGTGGTCAGCTTTGTAGGAAAAAGGATGGGCCAGGAAACGAACCATGATCGAGGCTATCTCGGGATCCGTCTCCACAAGGGATTTCTGTAGCATCTAATACATGATTAGCTGACCAAATCCAACATTCTGAAGTGTCTTGTGCAAATCTTACGTCTTCATGCGATTGAGGCAAGGCGTACGAAGGGGCGTATGAACCCATGGTGGATGTAGCAGAGCGCCTCGATGTTACTTTGGTCGGAAGTTTTATAGCGTCTATAAGGATGGAAAAGGTCTATGCAATGGATGTTGGGTTTGGGACCATTATCAATTGAGGTGAGTAATCAGTGACTGGATTCGTACTCGCCAGAAAGGCGGGAATCTGATTGCACGTGACAGCATCACATTATCGATACGGGTACCGCAAAGACTCAACCTACGGTACTCCACTTCACACTGAGGTGTAAAAGTGTAAACAAACACATTCACATGATGGTAGAAGGATCAACAAAGTCTTACGGGGAAGGTCTTGTCAAGTTTGCAAACTCTACAACCTTGGTGGTCACTGTTGAACCACCAAAAGCGCGTCTCCTGGCCAAGCGCAGATCTGTGTTCTTCCACAAGAAAATGCTTGCGCAAGACATGCGACTGGGCCAGCTCCTGTAGAAACGCAAAACGATCATAGCTATAGCTATCTTGATAGCTTCCTCTGGTACCGCCATGGAAACACCATCCCGGCCGCAGGTCGCCCGCCAGCAGTCCCGGGTCCCTGGAGGCTTTGATACCGACGACGAATTCTCACCCATCAAGTCTAATTTCAGCCTCGAGGAACTCGGCGAGAGCTTGCCAAAGCAGGTGAACCTGGCAACAGCCAGCAATGCTGCGGCAGTGGAGGACAACAGCATGCTCACAGCTTCAAGTGAGGCTGGGGGAATTCCCATACATGAAGAAGCAAGCACGTTGGAGGAGAGAGAAGTACGAAAGGGACTCATGGAAGAGGACTCAACCTTTCTGCCACCACTCTCACCTTTTGCCGGTTCCGGGCGATATGACACCTTGACATCCGGCGCTTCCATAGACAGTTTTGATGGTACGAACAAGCTAGAAACTGACAACGAAATCTCTCAGCAATCGCCTGAAAGCTCCTCCGGAATCTATCAAACCCCAGCGCCTGGGCGGGAGCCTTCGCCCCAGAAACAAGCATCTGCTGGGAGTGAAGAGTTTGAGCATGCCACTTCTTCACCGGATACTATGTCTTCTTCACCTACGGCCAAGGCAGCCGCTAGAAAACCGTCTCGAACGCTTTCGGTTGCATCGACAGAAGGTTATAAAACCGCTGACGACGACGGCCAATCTTCGAAAGCCAGCGAGAAAGCGACGCTGGAGGAGGATCTAACACCGCGTAGGAATCAATCTCGTCGCTCATCGACTTTACATCGGATGGATTCACCAACACCGAAAAGTCAAGCAGTATCTCAGAATACAAATGGAAGCTTTGCCGAAGACGCATCGGACGCCCATACGAGCCCACTGCCTTCCCGCAAGCGGCCGGCATTTCTTACTACTCGAATGTCGACACAGAAATCATCATTCTCTACGTACACGACTGTTTCTACGGAAGGTGGCAGCGATGCGACATTAGGAGCAGACTATGCGCTGCAAACAGGTGGTGCTGCCCCTTTCGGGAGCTCGATCAGTAGCAGGCCACGCATGGGATATTCTAGAACCACAAGCCTGGGTAGTATGGCATCGGGAATCTCAGGGCTCAGCGATGAGGATCGAATGAGGTCACGGGCCGCAACATTGGAGGAAATGCAAACCTTGAGTGAAGAGGATCCTTCGACGGTCAAGCATGATGATTCTGAAGCCCCCGAGACTCCTCGAGTGGCAAGTTTTTCGACCGATACACCGACGGACACGGTACTCACAAGACGGGTCAATGAAGTTGAGGTACCCGCATCAGCAGCTCGTGAATACCGCAACCGGCACAGATCTCCGTCTCCTGATAAAAGATCAGGCGCCCCAACCCCAGCAATCAATCGCAATGGGCGCAATCTGACGCTCAAAGAGCAAAGTGGGACTATTGATCGATTAACGAAGGAAAATTTTGATCTGAAAATGAAGATTACATTTTTGAATGATTCGCTAAACAAGCGTTCGCCTGAGGGCGTTGCAGGTCTTGTTAACGAGAACGCAGACCTCAAGGCCAGTAAGGTTACTTCTGCAAAGGAGATCAGAGATCTGAAACGCTCTATCAGAGATCTCGAGCGAACCCTAAGAGGGAAAGAGGAAGAGCTGGCGGAGGTGCTCCGCAGAGCTAAGGACGACGACGAAAGAGCTGCGTCTGGCAGCGAGCTCAACAAGGAAATGGAAGAAGAGGTTGTCTTCTTGCGGGATCGAATAGTCACTTATGATGTTGAAATAGAAAAGTTGCGGCATGAGAGCTTCAGACGAGAAGGCGAGAAAAAGAGAATGGCGGAGATTCTTCAAAGCAGGAGGACCGCTGCAAGCGATGCTGGAGCTCGTGAGGAGATTGTAACACTACCATGACCTAATTTATGAAGGCAGCAGCTGACAATAAATCTAGGACATGTGGAAAGACCAGCTGGAAGCAGAAACAGCCCGTCGTGAGCAGGCTGACGAGGACAATAGAAGATTACGTGAGGAAATCTGGAGGCTTGAGAACGAGGGGTCATCAACGAGAAGCCCGCTTGCCAGTGGGCATCATCATCTAGACGAAGCCGACCGCAACTCTGGAGATGTAGTTGCCTCAAGTGCCTCAAGCAAGACCATTGTCGAAGTAGTCGAACAACTGAGACATGACAATGCTTCCCTACGCCGAGAGGTAGCTGCTCAGATGTCTATGCTTACCTCCCGGAACCGGGAAAAGCAGAATCTTGACCAAGAAATCGAAGAGCTCAAGCTCGCTTCTCGCCGAGAAGGGACAAGATCCATCGCAGGAGACAGCATTCTAGAGAGATCCGTCTCTCGTGCCCATGGGCGTCCCATTTCCCGTGCAAGTCATGCGACACGAATGACCATATCAAGCGATGCGGAACGAGAAGTTTACGAAAACAAGATCGCAAATCTACGTGATAGGAACAGCGATCTGAAGCTGGAGCTTCAGACTGTGACACAAAGTTTCGAGGATTGCATGGACCAGCTCGATCAATTTGAAGCATTTAGAGTCGATCATCATAATCTGCAGCAAATATATGAAAGAGACCTTGAGCAAGCAATGCAAGATCTGCAGACAATGCAGAGTGATCGTGACGAGACTTTGAGAATGCACGAAGAGTTAGAGGCCGACTTCCAGAATCTCAGAAGCGATGCTGAGGAGCGAATTGGATCTCTGGAAGACGAGCTGGGTAGGAAAGAGCAAGAACTTAACGTGAGGGAAGAGGACCTCGAGGCTTTACGAGGCGAGTTCCGACGCACGAGCGAAAGTGTAATCCGTTTGGAGGATGACATGAATATCAAGGCCAGCAGAATTGCAGAATTAGAGCATGAAATTGAAAGCATGAATGACGAAATGGACAACGCCCGGGACGAATACAACCAACTCCAAAGCAAGAATGATCGCTTCACCGTTCAGCATGAGTCCCTGCAAAAGGAAATTTCCTTCCTTCGCGAGGAGCAAGACAGCGACAAGATCCGCATTGGCGACTTACAGGCTGAGCTTACCAGCGAAAAGGATCGAGCAAAGGGACTCGATAGTAGACTTGCGCAAGAAAAGCACCAACGGGAAGTCATCGATAGCAAAGAAAAGAAGGAGCTGCAACGGATCATGGACGAGCTAAATCAGGAATCCTCAGAAACCAAGACCGAATCTCGCGATCTGAAGCAAACCTTGCAATCGCGCGAAGTCGAAGTCACCACCTTCAAAGAGCGCCTTAGCGAATGGGAAAGCAACCTCCGAGAACTCCTCAGCGAGCCGAACGGCACCCGCTCGAGCCTCCTCGCCTCCATCACTCGTCTTCAGAAAGAATTGAATAGCAATGCCTCGGAACTTGACTCAGTCAGAGACACCCTCTCCCAAAAGGAGCAACTTCTCCGCTCTCGCGACTCCCTCCTCGAATCTCATGGCCTTGAATCAAAGAAGCTCTCCGACCTTCTCGAGCGCGAGCGTCAATCCCGTCGCACCGACAAGGCCCAGCACGAGCAGTGGCAGAAGACCCATCAACATACGTCTCGCACCGTCACCCAAAAGGATCAACGCATCACCGAGCTCGAACACAACCGCCAAGGCGACCGCAAGCGAATCACCACCCTTGAAGCGTCCTTCAAGGACAAAATGGAGGAGCGTAACCAGCTGCTCCTCACCCTTTGGAACAAGCTCGCTCCCATGTGCGGCTCCGACTGGCAGCACCACAACGCCCTGATCAACAACCACGTTCCCACCCTCGAAGTCGTCTCCTCGCAGCTGCCTGCCTTTTCCAAGAACCTGCTCTCAGCCATCACCACCGTCGAAGGCTTGCTCCTCGGTTTCTCAGGCAAGATCAAAACCATCGAACGTGATCTCTGGAAAGAATATCAATCCCTTGAAACGTCCCTCGACACCAAGACCCGCAAACTCGACAAACTCGAAGCGACCGTGCACGCCAACCGCGTCAGCGGGACATTCTCTGCCGCCCCCGAGATCGCAAAGCTGAGGGGCGAAAACCGCTTGCTGAAGAGCGAAATTGCGAGCCTACAGAAACAAGAACAGCACGCACGGAATTCACGCGCACTGTCCTCCTCCAAATCCACCATCGGCAGTAACAACAACAACAATAATACCAACGCCAACCTCTCCGCCCCCGCCCCAACCCTAGCACGGCACTACTCCTCCTCCGCCGTCGAACACATCACGCAACCTCACTTCGGCCGCAGCGCTTCCTCCTCTACGACCGCCACGCTAGGCACCATCCCACAGAGCAGAGAAGTGCAGCAGAGTCCGCTGCCGAGCCAGCCGATTGAGCCGAGTCAGCAGCGATGGATTCATCGGCTGAGAGAGCTGGAGAGGAGATTGAAGGCAGAGAGGGAGGCGCGGTTATTGGACCGCACGGCGGCGAGAAAGAGGTTGGAGGAGGGGATGAATGTTAATGAGCAGTTGAGGGGAGAGCTGGAGAGGGAGAGGGGGAGGAAAGGACGATGAATGCGTTGGTCACTGGGCGGATCACATCTCGGGATTCATGAAAGTATGCCTCGTTTGTCACCGGGGATGGAAAGGACAGGCAAGGGAAATGTGATAATACTGTAATAAGGTCAAGAAAAGCGTCAGAGGGTTCTTGACGGGATCTGGGCGAACGGCGCACATGCTTGGAGACGGGACTGGGAACACGTGTACGATGGGAACTCAACGGCCGATAGTTCTGGTGCAGAATGGTCGCGAATGCCCCAGGCTGGGCTTCGTGAGAGTTGTCATAGATCGATGAACAAATTCAGGCTGTATTCGAAGCTCAAGTGACCCTTCGTCGATGCTAAGTGCGTGGCGATCATAGCCATTCCGATGGACCCTTTGGACAATATCGTTTAGTGGCCAGTAGTTAGTCTCAATGCATCAACCTGGCCGTTCTTGTTCAATGGACAGGACAGTTACAGTATGTGACCGAGCTAGCGTGGCGACGTTAGGGATGCATACGAATCTCTTTCCTTTCAACCCCGCCCAGACCCCCAACTCCCCTAGCCATGCATGATGCAGTTACCTTATACCGCCGTCTCAGCGGGCTCGCCAGCCCCAACAACCGGCACATTCAACCCTCGATCCGGAGACTGCAGCACCAACTGCTCATGCCTCCTCGCCTTGAAGAAATCACTGACCGCTCGAATCAATATGAACCAGCCAACAATCATCAATATATACGCAAACCAGTCGCTGCTCGCTATGCTCGATATCGTACTCGTACTCCCCTGAGCGGCTGCGACAGCAGCCGCGGTAGCCGCTTCATTCGACACAGCGTTCGGGTCGAAATCATGGCTGTTGGGGTCTGGAGGCTGGCCGAAATGCGGTTCCCCGCCAGGAGAAGAGGGATCAGGAGGGGTAGCGCCGCTGGAGCCGCGCATGTAGAAGCCGTACTGCACGAGGGTGATGCCGAGACCGGCGCGCGAGCCGTTCTTGGCGGCGTGAGTGGTGTGCAGGAGGTAGGTGAGGAGGAAGCCAACGAGTTGGAAGGACATGCTGATCATACCGTTCCAGACGAAGGAAAAGAGGGAGCCAACGGGCAGGCCTTCGTAGTAGACTTCGTCAGTGGACATGCCGGGGGCGAGGATGGTGGTCTCCCAGTAGGGAGGGGTTGCGTCGGCGGCGGCTTGTTCGTAGGTCTAGTTTTATTGTCAGCAAGGAGGGTATACGGGGAAGACGAGCTAGAATGGGCTCACAGGTGGTTGTTCTTCTGTCTTCTCGCCATGTTCTGGCTTCGCGCTTAGGTTTGCAAAGACACCATCGTTAGAGGACGGTCGAGCTCCCCCTCCGTACACCCTTATCGGAGCCAGCGTTGAAGCAGGAGCTGGTAGCTCTGTTGTTGCTCTCTGCCGAGCAGGTGTGTTTCCGATAGCCAGAGTAGTTTCTCCGCTGCCTGGTTGAGGAGCGTTGGTACGCATAAGCCGCTGGCGATCGTCTCCGTTGTCGCTTTCATCGTCGGAGCCTGTGCCATCGTCGAAAGTGTCTGCCAGCGTCCTGTCTGCATCGGAGCGTATAGGATCTTGTAAGGAGAGAAGATGCTGTGATGTTGGTGAAGATGCGCGTGATCGGAAAGAAGGAGGTGGGGAGCTTGGTATGGTATTCTGGTCGTGGACCTCTTGCGGGTTGGATATGTCCTCGTCTTGATCGTTTTCTGAGACCTGTTACCAGTCCTTGTTAGCTCTTGCGAAAGATCTAGCAGAATTGCTATGCGCTGATGCATTGACAACGGATTTGGAGACTTACACGCTCGTAGCGTTGTGGGCTCATGACGAGACCCACGGAATGGCTCTATGAAGAAAGCGAATCAGTGACGATTGACAGTGAAATGTCCTGTTCACGACGTAGGAATGAGAGTGGAGTAATGAGAGTGATGGAAGCCTTTGGGAAGAGAGTGCCATCCTCCCATCGGGCTGATTCTAGGCAAGTCCCACGCCACTGAGATGGGTCTTGGCATTCTACCTAACCGCATTCGCTTTACATGATGCACCGCAATGGAAACTTCATCAGCTCATTATTACTCCAAGGTACTTTCTATATCTTCATGGTCTTTCCATGATGGCGAAGTCGGTAGGTAGCATTGACTTGTCCATACGATGGTTGCCTAACGGGTGCTGACTGCCATCTTAGGTCGTGTCGAAGCACTATCAAAGAGTCTTGACCCAATGGCCTGTCGATGCTCTCCGTCCAGATGTTTCTTTTCAGAAAGCGATGCGCATGCGCATTGATCGGAGACTCGAGACCGCAAACACGAAATCCGAGAACCACGTGGTTGCGAACGGCGCCCAAGCGACAATACCTATGACCCCAAGATTCGACGAGCAGGCAGAGCTTGCGCAAGTCAATGTTTTATATTCGTTTCTCGAGAACAGATACTCCCAGAAGGTATGCGTCGCAGTGTGATCTTGCATCATGACGCTTTGGCTGATACATCCATAGTATCCTTTATCAGAACGCATCCTCAAGCCCGCTTCAAGCCCTACTTACTACGATGATCTATTGAAGGAGCTTCGAGAAGCACCCACCCGGTCTTGGTTTGGAAGGGTGATCAAGAGATGGAAAGGCTTCATACGATTCTCCTGATCGTACAACGCGTTTGTGGACAAGCTATGTAGAAATATTCGGTCAAAATTCACCTTGGTGGGCGTTTGTATCCGGGTCTTGCATGTTGTTGCTCGCCGGGAGGGTATCATCTCTAGCACACCAACCTCAAGGCACTATCATCGCCTTGGAGAATCATCGCCTTGATGTCTTGTTGCGATGAAAGACATGAAGAGTTCACTTGCTTTCAGGGCTTTCTTAGGCATATCTTGTTAAGTTCCAAGAAGAGTCGCGACGGTTTGTGCTTCTATGTTGTTTTGGCTTCGTGTTCTTCCTCCCTCAAGCAAGATTCTAATTTCACAGACTACGTTATTGGGGAGAGAATCAGGGCAATAGTAGCGCGAAACTGAGTACAGGATAGGTCACGTAGGACTAACACTAGGGACATTGTCTGCTTCGCGCTCGAAATCGAGCGCCAGCTTCTGTTATCGCTCGACGGGGTGTCGAATCGGCGATTTACAAAGCCGTGACAAGTACTTACCACACAAGACGTAGCGGAACCTGAGCCACACCTTCAGTCGGAGTCTCATCGGCGATGGTGGAATTGCAGGAAGGTCGGAGCTTCGGAGGGCCAAGATCGAATTGGAATAGTGCGAGTTGGTGCTCCAAAGATCAATCTCGATGGTAACGACGAGTTCTCTCGAAGCGACATTCCGTGCCATGCGACAGCGTAACCGACTCCCTCCAGTCCCTGTAGTGCAGGCTGAGCATCGGCACGAGGCGGCTGCAGCCAATGACGGAAGATGATGTCGGACACAGGAAGCTGTTCTGAGATGTACGAGGGTGTCGACCGTTTGCAGTACGGTCCATGCAAGCGAACATCGATCGCCGGGGTCTCCCAGCTGAAGTCCTCAGCGTGCGAGTCTCAGATCTGCGGCCCAAAATCTGGATATTGCTGTTATCGTCACGATCGCGAGGGCATCCTTTCTGTTGACACTACCCAAAACACCTCAGGAGCTCAGGTCATCATGGCTACCCTCGATACACTTATAACAGTCTCCCGAAGCTCGCCTCCTCCACACGTTCCTGTTTCTGAACGTCGAGGTATAACCCGATCGAGTCTCTCTATCACAATCCTTATTAGAAGATTTGGTAGGCAGAACACGATACTCTCTACAGTCGTATCTCCGTCGCGAGTGAATGCTCTTCACCGTGCTTGCGCTCTTCTTGACGCAGGTTAAGATGGCCATGTACCGCTGACGCACGAAGACCTCCCACAGCCCAGCTGCACCGCTCATCTACAGCTTCTGCCTCCGGGATCCAATGAGCGCACATCCGGTCGTCTCCTCTGGGTCTGTTTCGTTACGCTTTGAGCGCTCGAAACGAGCACTTTCACCCAACGCGCTCGCTTCCCCTCCGTCGCCTTCGAAGCGTTCGAGACTGGAGTCAGAACACGATTACGGACTCGTGTCCAGCCCCGCAAGAGACCCGGATCCGAGGATTCATCGGCTTTTGCCAACGAGGGTCGATGCCCCTGGGAAGCCGCAGCAGAGCTTTGTAGGGTTTGCTGCCCGTAGATGGTTCGAGGAATCCAACAACGACGTATTTACTCACGCCAAGCTTGACACTTTGTCCAGTAAGAAGCATCTTACGCCAGCTACTGTGTTGCCAATACTGAGGTCTCGTACAGATGCTGCGCCACTCTATCTCAAAGACAGTCCATTCGGACTAAATAGTGCCTATGCCCTCCCAAGTCAGCCTGGTAGCGATGGATTTCAGGCTGAACAGCCACAGTCGTACCCCATACTAGGCCGAGATATTGCAAGTGGAAGCATTGACGACGACTATCGCAGTGTTATCGACGACTTGACTGTTGAGAATAAGAAGCTTAAGAAAATGCTCCGGAAATATGAAAAGCTGCATTGCTCACATCTGCAGCAAGAGAAGCTGTTCGAAGTTCGAGCACCTGGACTACCTGAGTGCGAGAAGCAGGAGCTAGAAACGGTACTCCGCAGGTTCGCAGCCAGTCTTGATGATCCGAGGGCAAAAGGAGCGGTCAACGCTGGAAGTCTGCGAACGCAGAGGCATCGTGTTAGTACAGCCAAACCACTGAAATCTCGTCGAGCGCCCGCCGACTCCACTTACGCGTCCAATTCTGCCTCAGATATGATCATACCGCCCACTCGCCTTCCAGATCGCACCCATCAAGAGAAGCCTCTACCGTCTACTGACGCCAAACACAAGAATGTCGAATCACACATGGAGCATATGCCACAAGCCTTTGTTCCATGGCTCTCGGACGAGGCGAAAATGAAAATAATCGTCGGAAGGCTTGAGCAAGTCTTCACTGGGAAATCCGCCACTTGGAGGGGCCCTCGGTCGTCGCAGCAACAGCATGAGATATCCACATCAGCTGCCATGCTGGAAAATAGCGCAGGACAATTACAAAATGATAGAGGGATGCCAGAAGGTTTTCGAGAGGCTCGGATACTGCCCGCAGATTACGAGAACCATGATAGCATCAGTGGGGCTCAGTCGTGGAATGATTGTTACAATGACCCATTGTCTGACAGTGCCAAGTCAAGCGATGAAGGGCCGCCAGGTCAACGGCCCACGAGACCGATGGACCTCGACCTCAATCGTCCGCAAGTCGGTGCGGACAACATGGAATACATCCGCCACCTTGGACTTGCATCTCCAGTAAGACACTTCAACGTTCCGGACAATGGAGAAGGTTGGGTATATCTCAATCTCTTGTCTAACATGGCGCAACTCCACACCTTCAACGTAACGTCCGAATTCGTTCGAAAGGCTATCGCAAAGTCCAGCTCCGGATTCGACTTGTCTCCAGATGGCCAGCAAGTGAGATGGCGCGATACTGTAGGGATGGCTTCCGGCAAGTCAGACAGCAGCGACGGCAGCAGAAATCGTGCTCCTCAGGATCCGGCAAGCGACGATAAGATTCGCAACCTTCGAGCTGCTGTTCAAATGTCCAATACAGACTCAAGAGTTACGCTCAAGCAAAGAACTACCGACCCTAGCAATTTTGAGAATGCACGTACTCATGATTACGAGCCATTATTCATCTATGGTACTTTGTTAGCAGACAGCTACTCCTCCAACGATAGTGAGCCATCCGACTTTGATGATTCTGGCCAGTCCAACGGTTTTGAGGCTCTTCAACCGTCGAACAAGGAAGAAGTCTCATCCCGCCGCAAGAGTGGCAATGGACCGATAACATTCTACAGGCAGGCGACGTTTTGTACCGATCTAAGTGGCCATGTCCAGACTTCCCTGACTAGGCATACCAGATACGCTCGATTCTCCGCGCAGCCGCTTGGCCAACGTTCGATTCCTGCGGATTATGGCATCTGCAGTAGCGAGCGGCCAGAGAAAGCCGTACGCGTGCTTTCTACTGCCCCGCCACTCATGGCTGTTACCGACAGTAGAGCTACATCGGAGACCGGATTCGACTTCCCTGACATTGAGTCGTTGTCATCGCACCCCGGTAGCGACGGTATGGAGCCGTTATCCTTTGAAGCGTCTGGGCTTGCCGGAATAAAACCTGAAGACAATTTCCTGGTCGACGTCGCAATAGAGCATACTAAACCCAAGAGAGCTACAACCCGATCATCACCTTTCTCAATTCTTGGAAGACAGGTGCACCGAGGTCACGCACACCATAGTATAGCTGCTAAGATAGTCTACACATTGACAGGACCGGGAACAACTTTTTCCTTGACCGATCATCTGGAGATGCAGAATAGCGTGCTCTCTACGAAGACTACTAATTTACCACCTTCGTCACTCCCCCAGCCATCCTACATCTACCTGCCGTTTTCGTCATCCGACAGCGACGATGGTGAAGCAGATGAAAGCGAGAGTGTCTCAGACGACTCCCGAGATCCCAGCAACAGTGCGATGAGCGAATGCCGATGCAGCGTCGACGACGATGATGAACTTTTACCCACCGGACATCTGCCCGTTCCACTATCTCCAGCGGGGGAACTCAACCGCCAGTCGAATACCGAAGACGAACATGATAGCGATGAATCCATCGACTTGCTTGCTTACGCTCGCAGCCGGGATCGATGGGCTGTCGCCGCTTGGGAGATGGACTACGATGCCGATGGCACAAAAAGTGTGTCTGATGTGCCGGCCAATGGATCTGCTTTCGAAGGAGCCAGCTGAGATGCTGACGTGTCTTGGGCCAAGAATTGTAGCATTGCTGAAACAGTAGCAATGGAGGAAAGGATGTTAAGGAACCAGGATAGCTTCGCATTGGGCGGTCTTTTCGTTCACATAGATAGAGATAACCATATAAACGTGTAGACCAATACTGCATCTACTCAGGTCCTGCATAGAAGCGACCCAGGGAAGTGTGGTCCATGAAACCGGGATGATGCTGCGAAGCGACGGTTTCTCGTTGCCTTTGCGATATAACGGCAGCCATAGGGTACGGAGAAACCTTGAACTAAGTAGGCCCATGCTTAGTCATGGCCTACTGCCGTTTTGAAGCTTCATGCATGGAGACCGACAACTCCCTTTGCCCCGTAGACTGCCCACTGGATGGACAAAGATATTTCTTATCTCGTAGTATCGTTCTTCTGTATATATAACAGCTTATCCCACTCTCAATGCGCCATGTCTCGAAAAGCGACTATGCAAGCTGCACTTCGACTGACAAAGACGCTTTAGCAGCATCATCACTCTCCACCATCTCACTAGAATTCAAGCATGGCAGCCGCCCCTACATTCGGCTTGCGAGTCGCCTTTCGTTCGCGAAACGTACATCATGCGCAACAACATGTCTACAACAGCTCCATACATTCTGTGGGCTCCCGCTTCTTCAGCACCACCCTCCCCCGTTTTGAGATCAACAAAGTCGTTTCCTCGCCCTCCGCCGCCATTGCCGATATGGCTCCTTCTTCCACCCTTCTAGCCGGCGGTTTTGGTCTCTGTGGTGTCCCCGACACCCTCATCAACACCGTCCAGTCCACGCCTCACGTCACGGATCTTACGGTTGTTTCAAATAACGCCGGCATCCCAGGCTCAGGTCTCGGCCTGCTCCTCGACTCTGGACAAATCAGTAAAATGATCGCCAGCTATGTTGGAGAAAATAAAGTCTTCGAACGCATGTATCTGAGTGGAGAGATCGAGTTAGAGTTGACGCCGCAAGGAACTCTAGCTGAGCGGTGTCGTGCTGGTGGAGCTGGCATACCGGCGTTTTATACGCCTGCTGCGGTCGGCACAGTGGTGCAAACGGGCGAGTTGCCGCTCCGGCATAATACTGATGGCACTGTAAAGCAGTACAGTAAGCCGCGCGACGTGCGCGTCTTCAACGGCAAGCCGTACGTCCTGGAAGAAGCTATCCGTGGCGACTGGGCTTTTGTCAAAGCCTGGAAAGCTGACAAGTTGGGCAACTGCCAATTTCGATACGCGGCCGCGAACTTCAACGGGCCCATGGGCCGAAATGCAAAGATGACTATCGTAGAAGCGGAGGAGATTGTAGAAGTTGGAGCGATCGAGCCGGCGGCGGTGCATTTGCCTGGAATATACGTGAAGCGCGTGGTCAAGAGTGGGGCGAAGAAGGGCATTGAGAAATTGACGTTGAGAAAAGAGGGACAGAGTATGGGTGCACTAGGCCAAGGAGAGACTGCTAGCAAGCGTGAACGCATTGTAAGAAGAGCAGCGAAGGAGTTCAAGAATGGCATGTATGCAAATCTAGGCATCGGGATGCCAATGTTGGCGCCAACTTTCGTTGATCCGAGCGTGGAGGTTCAGTTGCAGTCGGAGAATGGGATTCTGGGTTTAGGACCGTATCCGAGGCAAGGGGAAGAGGATCCGGATCTGATCAATGCGGGCAAAGAGACGGTGACCTTGTTATCTGGCGCGGCTTGTTTTGGCAGTGACGAGAGTTTTGGCATGATAAGAGCAGGCAGGATCGATTTGACAATATTGGGTGCCATGCAAGTTAGTGGCAAAGGGGATTTGGCAAACTGTGAGTTGGCGTGCCGCCAAATGTGATGTGCCTACTGATAGCGCTTTCGAAGGGATGTTGCCAGGCAAAATCAAGGGCTTTGGCGGCGCCATGGATCTAGTCTCCAACCCCGCGGCTACAAGAGTTGTCATCACCATGGAGCACACGGACAAGAAAGGACGACCGAAAATACTGAAGCAGTGCGAGTTCCCGTTGACGGGGAAAGCGTGCGTCAGCAGGATAATCACAGACTTGGTACGACCCTTCACATTCTGACGGTGCCGCTGTCCTCTACTCATCGTGTCCTTCTGTATCGCATATGTCTCCTCCAACGCCGTTCGCCTCCCCGATCCCTTCACTGACGCATCTATTACTATCTAGTGTGTCTTCGACATCGACTTCGCCACCGGTCTTACACTTGTCGAATTAGCGGATGGAGTCACTATCGACGAAGTCCGCAGTAAGACGGAAGCCGAGTTCCGTGTCGCGGACGACGTGAAGCCAATGCTGTAGGCTATCATCTCATATTTGGTACGCACCGGGACCGTGGGACTGGATCGGCAGAGGGAAACATGGCAATTGGTTCGTATGTTAAAATTTGGGTGCGATTCCTCGTTTCCTAAATTCTCTTCAATCCCAGGAGGAGCACAGACTCCCAAGCTCCCCATTTTCGACCGATTCCTTTCCGGGTCAGGAAAAGCTAGCGATTGACCTGATAAGAAGATCAGATCAAGGTAGCGCGGAGCGTGTGATTAGTCCTCCGGCGCTCTCGGTTTCGGCAGTGCAACCTCTTTTCTACGAAGAGATAATGGCTGCTCGAAATATGAATACGACCGCTGAGTTGTCGACATCTCAGGAACGAATAGTGAGCCGCACGATCACGAATCCAAAGTATACTATAACGGAACCTGCGGATCAGCCAGCACATTTCTTGGAAAACAGGCAGTGCTTGCACAGAGGAAAGCAGTCACTCTAGCGACCACACCACAGTCAAGATAGAAAGGCTTTGAGGGTGTGCGGTCTTACGAACAGTCTCATGCACCAGAAACGGTTTTGCCGCTTGTGTGTCTGCGCTTAATTGCCCGGATACCAAAATTATCGATACCATCTGCACTTCGCCACAAACGGGACGGCACGCCTGCGAGTGTGACATGTGCAGTCTTGGGTTATCGATAGAAGTCTGCGGCTCGGATGCATCTGCAGGTGCCAGTGGCACTCAAGATGGTGGTCTAAAATTGGGTGATAACGCCTCAGCTAAACCGGCATGGACGACCATCGAGAGGAACGCTGTAGCGATCCTCATTGCGCGGTCTTTCAACGTCTGGCAGGCAAGGATTGCTGCCGCCTCTCTTCGTGTTTGATTGGAGGTAGAAGATAAAATGTGCATAAGTTCAGTAGCAATACCTGGTACTTCACCGAAGGTAGGCTTCCCATAATTATATCATCCGTCTCTATATTATTCTTCGTCAGGCGCTCTTGGCTGAAATTGGCTCTTGCCTTGTTAGCTGTACAACCGCATTCCCATCTCTGCCCTTTCACGTGACCATAGTTCCTCCATTTGTTAGTTTGACTCTCAATGCTACAATCTATGCGTCTAGGTTCTCCTTTTCTGGGATCTATTGCCACAACGCCTCGTACATCAAGTCTGCTATTACATTTCCCAGCTAGCAAGCCCGGCTCGGTCCCAGAATCCTATTTCTACGATCAGATCAGCGCGATCTAAACGCAGCCTTGAGCGCACGACCTGCCCATCATCACCTCACACCCTTCGATACATATCCCTACATCAGATTAACCCAGACTCCAGCGGCTATGGCTCACAACCTATACACATCCGCACCATTCTCGACTGGTCATTGGTCAACCCTTTCACGACCTGACTCCATCCAGCAGCACTCATCCCTAGTCCTCGCTTCCCATCATCTCCCAGCCACTTGCCCACCTATACAAGCTTAGTATTCCTACACCAAAACGAGCACCGTGGCTAAGCAATGTCTTACCATCCTCCCCAACCCGCTGTCTCTTTGAACCAACCCCCCAAACGTTCCCCTCATAGCCCGTGAACTACACTATTAGCCATCGCATTCCAGGGCCTTTTCCTGGGTAATTTTTTGTCCCGCAAGACTATCTCTTTTTCCGACTATCAATTGAGCAGTGGTTCTCCGTGAGTCTGGTGGATATCAAGTGTGAATGGGTGCTTGACTGAAGATGTTCAATAGATCGTTCTATGATAATATGGCCTATGAACATGGTATGGCCGTACCGGAAAAGCCTCTCTCTAAACCAATCCCCAACCTGCTAGAAATCGTGAATCAGCCGGCTGTGAGATCAGCGCTGGCTTTTGGTATCATTGTCGCGTCAGACCTTCAAACCTCGCCCCCATCCCAAGCACTTCGCTCAATCGGCCCGTGGCGAAGAGAAAAACATCCTCACAATCCATCTCCTTCCTGCGCCCTCCGATCCTCATCCCAAATGTACAAATATCGTTCGTCACCAAACATCCACTTACTTCCCGAACACAAGATCCCAGCAATTACCTCCACTCATTCAGCTCCCAGGCTTCCACGGCGGCCTGTTTTGCGTCCCCAACGGAATGTTATTGACCGCCCCGATCTGCGACGGCCACGTCATACTATTCCCTGTCCTGCCGATCTGATTCAACCGGCTGTATCCTCCCTCGCCCTGGCTTCCATTCATGCCGACGAGGGCATCCGCCCAGAATACGAACATCTGCGTAGGTAAGCCCGTGACATTTGTCTTTGCGGAGGCGAGCGGTTGATAAACGGCTTTTCCAGAATTGACTAACGAAGCGGGCTGCACGACAAGTGAAGAGGAGAGGTTGTAGGTTTCTTGGTTGTCTATGGCAGAAGGGATGCCAGTGATGAGGGCCTCGTGGATGGAATTGTTGCTACTCGGTAGAGCGCGGTAGAGGTACGTTGTGCCATTGAAAGAGGTAGCGGCGATATCGGCGTTGTTGTGGGGAAGGAAGTTAGGAATCGAAAGACCTGGAGGTAAGGGGTTACTCGTAAAGATCAGGGAATTTGAAATATGTATGGAAGAGCGACCGGGCGTACCTTTGGCATATATTGCATTGGGTGTTGAGATGTCGATCCAATACTCTTGCAACGTCTTGTTGCCGGTCGAAAAGAGCAGACGCAGAATGTTCGTACTCTCATCAATGGTGGCTGCCATGTGCGAGTTCGGCCACGAATCGGTGAAGTTGTGACCCTCGGACCAATGATCGCCATTCAGATTCCATATCAGTTCCTGTATGACACTTGATTCATCCAAGGATTGCTGCCGATAGAATAGGCGAGCTTGGGGTCCATCGTGGAAGATCGGAGAGTAGACAGCTGCCATTCGATAACCGTCCCAGTCATTCACGGGGTCCCGATCGTCGTTGTTAGCAATTGTCACATTGCCCCTGGCAGAAAGACGGAGTTGGGTGCCCAGAGAAAATTGCTCCCAGTCCAACGTATCGGAGAACATCTTACGCTTCTCTTGTAGATTGAACTTCTCATCGATATAAAAGATCGTTGCCTGTAAACTGATCAGCAAATCCGACCGCAGACAAACGACAGATTATACTACCTGCTGCTCTGTACCGTTCAAGTACGTTATCGTCGCTAAGCCAGTGTTGTTCACTGCATCAGTGAGGAGTGGACTGCTCTAGTATTAAGAACATTCACTTGATTCGGCGCGACGACTTACGATGCCTCTTGCCAAGGGCCAAGTTGATCGGAGATTGTCTCCTTAACATTGCCAATGACTGACTGAAAATACATTCTGAAAGTTTGCTTGCTCAAGAGATCGCCGTGGCCGGGGTTAACATATGATATCACGTTCATAGGCGACCCTGCGATCACATCTTCGGAACTGCGCAGTAACGTGCTTTAGCATCTCAACCACCCAACTCTGCTTGCGTGAAACCTACCGGAAAAGACCATCAACTGCAGGAGCCAGAGAGGCTGTGGGTGCTGCTGAAGCCGGAGTTGATGACGCAGACGTATCTGACGATGAATGCTTCATGCCTCCAACAACGCCGCCTACAATCGCCGCCGCGATGATGACGGCCAGAAGAGCCATAAAGAGTATCCAAAAGGTCCGTCTCCGCAAACCGCAAATCTTACGAGGCGTCGGTTCTGGAGGTAGAGGAATCTCGTCATCCATCATCTTCGACTTTGCAGGCGTCATTGGGGTTTCTGGCACTATGGTTGTCCCAGCCATAGCCGAAGTCATTGTCCCCGTCATTGTCCCCGTCATTGTTGAGTCCATGGCCGAGTCCATAGATGTCGGCGATTCACTGCCATTGTCATCAACCCTTATCTCTTTTTCAGTCAGGTATATCTCGTTGCTTTCTCGAGGGCGCTTCAGCTGATGACTATGGAGGGGATCTAGGTGTTTCTCGATGTTGTCCATGGCTCTGGTGTCGACTTGAAGTCCCTCGTAGTTCCGTCGATCATCCCGATACTACATCATATGTCAGCGAACCGAAGTTTCTTCGACGGTCCCCTAAGGATCTTACAGAATCGGAGGAGTCATGTTTTGACATGATGCCGGCTCACGTCGTACTATTGTATTATTGGTGTAACCGACGCAGATGGATGGGTATGCAGAGGCAGCTATACACATTCTTTGTCCGCGTGGAGATTAAGGAAAGGGAAAATCTCCGAGAGGGTTATAATCCCTCAGGACGCACGTGCGGCGATCTGAGTGGCTTGGATGGATTGTACGCTAGAAAAATACGATGCGCGCAAGAGATGTTATTCTCTTTGCGCAAGAGAGCCGCGACGCCTACCCTTTTGTGTTTTGGCGGTGCTTCAGAGGCCTCTTTGTCGCAGGCCGAAGCCTTAGCCTCTCATATCGGTCTCCAGCTGCAGGGTTCATTGCGTGGGTGGTCAGAGCCAGCCACATTGCGCTCCTGCCGATGGCACGTTTCATACGCTCCGCCTAAAGCATTAGACTTGGAATCAATGAAAAGGGGCCAATGAGCAGGACGGAACATAGGACAGTTGAGGACCAGGAAAAGCCACAGTCAAGCGAATCAAGGCACCAGCTCACATATCAACTGACGATGACCGCATAATTTTCGCAAGGCGGTCAAAACTCCCAATTATGAAGCATCCGACCGGGCCAACATGCCCTGGCCAGACGTCGAAAGTGGCAGTTGGGGCACAGGGGATTGGGGGCTAAGAACACTGAGGATCGACTGCGCGGGAGGATATCCGGCTGCAGTCTCCTGCAGGTTCCTTAGAATTCATGGTCGGTGGTCAGACATATTTCTCCGACAACGATAACAATGCATATTGGCTGGAGCAAAGTAAGAAAGTCAGAGTGGGAGACTGGGGACCGGAGAATATGGGGTCGATCATTGCTGCGGGTGCAGAAACGATTGTGAGGATGGCAGTAGTGACGGAGATGCCTGCAGATGCGTCCAAATGCCTGGATACTGTGACAGGATGAGGCTAGCGTGGGAGCCCTCGTATCTGGATTGGCCGAATAGCGAGGCAGCGCTTATATCGTCGCTTAACAGGATCCGCCATCCGCCCGAAGCCTGCAAGTTCGTGCAGAGGCAACTAAAGTACGGAGTAACAGCAGCTCAGACTTTCCACGCGTTCACTAACGCCGCATCGGTATCGATAACCTGTTTCTTTGCATATCATGAGACGCTCTATCCATTGGCTAAAGGTTGGCCAGGCTTGATTCTGCATTTAGTAGCATATGCTGCAGCAACTCATCTTTGAAGACCTTTACTCCTTCACTCTATAGCTCGACAATGATGGGCACGTCAGCGTCTTGGCGTGTCCGTTGCTGGCAAACCAGCGTGCATTCATGCCCAGTACCCAGTGTGATGATGTGATTCGCGGTCTGGATAAGCCAAACCTTGGTCTCCCATCGAATCGTTGAATGCAATCGTGCGCTTGTTGCAAGGAACACTTGAGCATTTGAGGTCAGACAATCTGTCTAGCCAAGCAAGCAAACCAAAGAAATCAACCGGACTGTACACTACCGGCAAAGGAAGCGAAGATACGAGGCCATCGACTCACCAAGGCGTAGTCATGCCGTAGTCCTGCAGTCTAGACTTGCTAGATGCACTTGTGACGATACGTAAGAAAACGTGGTCTAGATTCGGTACTCCCGGAATCCTGCAGCCACCTTCTGCCGCGGGAAATTTCGAGTCCAATGCGTGATACCCCACTCGATCTCGATCTTCGGTCAGCCACGCCGAAAATTGTACTGATTTTGGAACGCCCTCCGAGTGCCCTATAAACGATTGTCTTGATTGATGCGGGGCAAGGAGGTGTGATGGAAGAATCCAGCGTCCTATCTTCACATGACGCTAACTCTTTTTAGTACGCCCATTGCATGATCTAGAATATGTGTTTCAGATGCGTTACGCTTGGCTTGATTCCTCATCATCGTCACGAGGCATCTGCACACCCATCAAGCCCATCATGTTCGAACCAGGACCAGCCATACCGCCCTGGCTTTTGAAGCTTGCAAGCAGGTTCCTGGCGACATTTAGGTCAATGTCCACTTCTTCGCTAGATTCATCAGCAGGTGTAGACAGTAAAGGTCGGCCTTCGTGATCGTTCGTTTTAGTGCGACACATTTCAAGCTGCGACGTGGACTTCGTCGAAGCCAGGTCAGGGTCCAAGCGCAAAGCGCCTGCATCGCGAAGCTCGTGTTCCATGGCACGCATAGTGTTGCGTATCTTTACTTCTTCACTGTGAATGTCAACAGAGGCGTCGGCATTGAGGTTGTGCGGTTGGATCATAGCGTTCGATGGCTGTTGTGATCCAGTCATCGATAAGCCCATCATCTCCTTCATTATGAATGTGAAGCCTTCTTCGTCAAAACAAATATCTGGGTCGTCAGACCCAAGCGTGCTCTGCTGGCTAGATGTGTCGTCCCCAATTTCGTCGTCATCACCATCCACGTTCTCTTGCTCCTCTGCACCCTCAAGGCCAGCTTTGTCGTCTTCAAGAAAATTTTCAAATTTGGCAACCATCCTGCGCAGGTTATCTTGCGCAGCTTTGTCGCCGAAGCAGCTACTGCCATCCCACTTAATATCTGCCTTGTTGCCGGCAAGTTCTCGTTCAAAATCCTCGAAGTTAATGTTAAGCCATCGCTCGTCGTCTTGGGTTTGCCTCCATCGTGCAATCTCGCCAATTGCCGGCAAGTTATCTTCTCCCGTGTTGACGTCTTCGAGCAAAAGCGTTATTTCCCGTACTTGCCTCTTGTCTTTGTTCTGGGGATCCGACATCAGCATCTCAAACCCGCAGGCAAGCTTCATACCAGTCTCGGCTTTCGTATAACTATTGTAATCGTCTTTGTCTGTTAAAGCCTGATTCCAAATCATGGGCGCTGTAAATTGCTGGCTTTTGATTTGTGCGTACCCAATCTTCGTAAATTTCACGGATACAGTGACAAGATCTCGGGGTGGAAATACTAGACTGGCACTATCAGTAGTCCTGAGTGGTCGTAAAGCGATGGGATCTCGGAGATAGAATGCTTCAACTGCTGAGCTAATATATGTTTCATCCTCATGCAGGATATACGCCAGCTTCCTAGGTATCGTGATTAGAGCGTGATGAAGGTTATCTTTGACCTTCTCGGGATACTTCTCGAATCGATGGAACGCTTCTTTCTGCACCGAAGGCAGGTGTAATAACTTGGAGCGATCATGTTCTAGGAAGGTTAGGGCTTCCTGAAGGGTTATAGCTGTGGCCGATGGCCGCTTCTTTGTACGTCCCTCTGTCGACTGGTCGGGGGGGATGATGCGAAGCTCGCCTCTGTGGATCCATACCTGGAATAAGTGTAAGTGACCAGTAATGACGCTGACTATTCAACGTACCCTGAACTTGGCGACTTCAGGGTTGAGCCACGTGGGGAGTTGATTTGCAGCCTCGATCAATAGAAACTGCCCGTCTCTATCTACCGCCCTGATCCAGACATCTGGATGTTCTCTACTTAATTGGTGCAGAATATACACAATCAACCATTCGTCTTCAATGGAATCGCCATAGTTCGTACGACCTCGAAGAAATTGTAGCCCTGGAGTAACGGCGTTAATCCGAGCACGTGACCGCCGTGAGTATCCCAATGACATACCCTTTTCTTGCGCAAAGTTTAGCTTGAAGTTGTCTCGCTGCCATATGTAGCCTTCCAACAGCTTCTTGGTCAGTACATTGGCTGACTTTTGCACTTCTCGAAGCTTATGCCGGATATCAATCTGCTGAAGCTTGGTGTCGATGATATACAGAGCATAATCAACGCAGTCGTCGGGCAGACCTCTGGGAAAACCATCAAAGCCTTCCCCAAACCATTTGAAATCTTCTGTCGAACCGTTCATCTCTGATATCCGCAGGTCAAACATATAACACTATTGTTGAAGCGTACTGATCTGTGACTTCGAGATTGCCGCCACAAGGCTGAAAATAAGCTCCCCGCGGCGGCTGCGCTAATCAAGAGGAGTAAGTTAGCCGATTGTTTATGGGTAAACAATAACGCTGGTCTAAATCTTTCGAACGTGATGAAAGCATGCATTAGACTGCATCACCTCTCTATTTCTTTCACGGTCGGGAGTGGACGCCGAGTTTTCGGTACCCAGACCAAGAATGGCTTACCTTGAGACGCCTCGTACGGACGCTGGGAACGCGACATTCATGACTAACGGCCGCAAATTGGAGGACTTTTCAGTCGAGAACTCATTCGTTGCCCCATCGAAGAATGATGACCTTCTGTCACATATGCGCAACGGCCGTCGCCTTGACCTAGGGACACCACGAACACGTAACCCTCTCACCGATAGGCGCAATCTGCCCGATGTCCCCAAGCCTGGCGAGTTCACTCCTCTACTGAAAAGTGTGACTAAGAAGAACTTCAATCGCAGCAACACCATTCGAGGCGTGCCGCAGACGCCTGCTTTCTTGAAGGATGGGGAGACGCCTGCGTTGCCGGGCACCAATTCATCAAGGATCTATGGAGAAGAGACTGGGAGCCTGGCAGGAGCTGACGAAAATGGTACACCGGTACCGCATGTCGCCACCAGCAGCGCTCAATCAACTCCGCTGGCCTTGCCTCAACGGGATGCTGGGGGGATTTTGACTGCCGAAGGCAATGCATTGACGCTGCGGGAGCAGGAAAATGTAGGCTCACCACGCTACCTGAGCGTATAGAGGCTAATTGCGCCTGCAGATCATCAACAAGATCGAGAAAGAGAACTTTGGACTGAAACTGAAAATCCATTTCCTCGATGAGACCCTGAAGAAAGCAGGTCCAGGCTACAATGCGGCGGCCCTGAAGGAGAACACCGACTTAAAGGTAGACAAGATCACCATGCAGAAGGAACTTGCGCACGCCAGGAAAACCCTTGTGAAGACCGAGCGCGAATTAGAGCAGTACAGATTGCATCTGCAGGAAGTCCAACGCAACATCCAGCGCAGGCACTTGGATGAGAATCTGCAGCGGGAACTGGAGTCTCTGAGAGATAGCGTTGCGGCCAAGGACCACGAGCTAGCGCAGCTTCGTCAACAAGTTTCTCTGGCTGATGCTCAGAAAGATGAGGCCGAGAAGCTGCGGGGCGACTTGGAGGATTTAGAAGCTGATCTGCGAGAGAAGGATCGCTTGGTTGAAGATCGAGAAGATGTGATAGATCGCCTCAAGGACCAAGCCCAGAAGTACTCTAACGAGTTAGCTCACACGCAGGATCAGGTCGAGGTCGAGAAACGGCGCACACAGGATATTCAAGAAGATCAAGAAGACCATGCCAGAATGTCCGAAGAATTGACAGAGACGCGAAAGGATCTCAAAGAAGCTCTAGCAGCGAAGGAGAAAGCAGAGGAGGATCTTGAAGAGGTCAGTACACCCTCAATTATGGTGTGCTGCAGGTACATGACTTACGTTGTGTAGCTGCAAGACGAAATGGCGAATAAGTCAGTGCACACGAAAGGTCTAAGCCGACAGCTCGAAGACAAGGCCCACAAATTGCACAGTGATTTAGCTGAGCTTCGCACCAAGCATGCTGATCTGCAAAACCGTTTTGACGATCAGTCTAGAGAGTTGAAGCGAAGTCAGGAGGGTAGTCAAAGTGCCAAGCAAGATGCGGAAGATCGCGAGGAGCGGCTACAAGATCAACATGAGCTACTTCGCCACGACCATGAAACTGCCGCTCGAAAATGTGAGGCTCTGACCAAGGAGATTCAGAAGCTGTGTAAAGACCTGCAAGCCAAATCCGAAGACAAGGATCTATTGCACTCGCGCCATGATGCTCTCACAGTTGAGTCACACACCTTACAGAAGGATCTCTCCAAGGCCCGGTCGAAAATTGAAGAGCTGGAAGAGAGCCTCGACGAGGAGAGACAGCATGCGCTCGATAACGACCATCAGCTACGGAGCGAAGCCAAGGATGAGATCGACCGCCTTTCCGATAGAGTCAATAGCCTACGTCGCGAACTTGACGACAAGACAAACGAAAACAATATGGATCGAGAACGCTGGGGGAGTCAACAGAGAGATCTTCAAAGCCAAAGAGAAAGATCTGACGAGCGAGCTGCTGGGCTTCAGCGGACTGTCAACAAGCTGCAGGAGACCGAAGGCACCTTGACAGATCGAGAGAGCAACCTTCAGCAAGCACTCGAAAGCGAGAAGCAACGCCATCGAAGCGAGGCAGCCGTGCTCGAACGCCAAATTCAAGAGCTGAATTTCGATGCCGACGAGAAGCGTCAGGCCATTGAAAACGTTCAGTCTGAACTTTCACAAACTAAGGAGGAGCTCCGAATTAGTGTTCGAAACCAGTCGACATACGAGGACAGGATTCAAGCTTTGGAAGACGAGGTTGAAGTCCTGCAGACTAGCCTGGACGAGGAGACGGAACAAGCCAGACTCGAAATAGAGGCAGCTCGGCAGGAGGCGGAGTCATTAAGAAGTCAGCTACACGCCTTGAAACAACAATTCGAGCACGTGGAGCAGGCTCAAGGCTCCTCTGAGGGAGTGCATTCTCGACTGCGAGATCTGAATGCCCAGCTCGAAACCATTAGGAGCGACAAGCAATCTCTTCAAGACCGACTTGCCACGATCAACGTGGAGGTTCAGTCCTTGCGAACGACGTCCGCGCAGACTAAGGCAGAGCGAGACGAGATGAAGGGCCAGCTCCAGCAAATGCAGAACCAGGCTGACGAAACGTTCAGGCTCGATCAAGAGAGGGTCGAGCTGCGAACATCGAAGCTGAAGTTTGAGAATGACGTTCACCGCCTGCGTGAGGAGCGGAAGGGCCTCATCGAGAAGAATCAATCTGTCGAGCGAGAGCTAGAAGCGGAGATCGAGCGAGCTAACTCGGATGAAGCGCGCTTGAACGACAATGTCACAGACCTGCAACGGAAGCTCACTTCATCTTCGGAGGGCCGTGACAGGGAGCTCCAGTCCGCCAAACAGAAAGTGCAGCGACTCGAGCAACAGGTGGAAGATCACGAGACTCGATCGGGCCATGGTGATCAGGGTGCGGGATTTCCCATCGAATTGTCAATGCTGCAAAAAGATCTGGGCACCGCCCGCCACAAGGAGACAAACTATCTTCACAGAGAAGCCACCTATAAGGACACTATTCGCGAACTCAAGCAACACGTCGCTCATCTCGAACGACAAGTCCATGAAATCGAGATCTCCCACCTAGCAGTCGACACCCCCAAATCCTCCAACAACGGCTCAGCACGTAAGACTGAGCTCCTCGAACTTCGCCGCCAACTCTTCGACGCCCAGCACCAGCTTAAAGACCTCCGAACCAGATCCAAAGAATCCGAACGCTCTCTTCAACGCCGCCTCCTCGACTCCGAGCGTCAAGCACATGCTGAATCCGAAGCCTTCGACCAGCAGCGCGACCAGCTGGAAGCCTCTCTTTCCAACTGTCGTGTCGAGATCGAGTCTCACATCTCCAAGAACTCTATCGCCGATAAAACCATCTCACGTTTACGCACACGCATCCAGAACCTCGAGAATTCCCTACAAGTCGCCCGTGTATCGACAGCTGCCGACCTAACCATGGCCGAAGAGCGTAAGGACCTGCACGAGATGCTCAAAGACGCCAAACTGTCTGCCGAAGATTTGCGGCTGCAGATCGTCACACGGCAATCCCTGCTCGACGCTGCCACCTCCCGCGAAAAGGACCTTCGCGCCCAGCTGCAACGTGTTCGCGAGGAACGCACCCTCCAAAGTCAGAAATCCTCTGCGCTGGCTTCGGAGCTCGATAGCTTGCAAGCAACTTACGAAGCTACTCTCGACAAGTTCACAAGGAAACAACAGCAATGGGAAGCGGAACGCAAGCGCGTGCGATTTCCTAATGTGAGCGTCAGTGAGGGCAATAGCCAGTTGGAGGCCGTGGTGAAGGAGAACGAGAAGCGACATGCAGCGGAGCTGAAGGGCTTAGCGAAGCAGATTCAGTGGTTGCGGGCAAAGCTGGGAAGGGAAGAGGGGTTCAGGCTGAGTTTGGCGTGGGAAAAGAGGTGGTTGACGATGCGATGCGAGATGTTTGAGGCTTGGTATGAGTTTCCAATTCTTGCCGTGGCTTCGGCTGCGATATGTAGACGCAACGTGCTGACGTTCAACCCAGTAATGCAATTGACCTCGACCTCCTCCGCGACATGGGTTTGGCACCAGCGAAGAGGCCTAAGTCACGGAAACCGCCTACGCTCCGGGTGGTGGCGACCATGGTGCTGGCGAGCTGTAGGATGAAAAAGTGGGCGCATGAATGGTCGCAGCAGAAGAAGCTCAAAGCGAGCTTGGTAAGGGGTTTGGAGACCATGAAGGCCAAGGGAGCGCAGCAAAGGAAGAGTAGCATGAGGTGATCGATGGTGACCGGACGTTGGCTTCAGTACAGGATGACTGCATTGTTGAGAGCGTAATTGGCGTTGGGTACACGATTTGGAGCAGTGAATGAGCAGGCATGGCAGAGAGTAAATGACTGTCTTCATCCAAGCATTAATCTCCCACCAGAGGGTGTCAAGAGTCTCGTTGGAAGGCACTAGGTGGCTGCGCTGCCGCGCTCACTCAATGACCCGGGCAAATGATGAGCGCCCTGCTTGTCGAGGGAAGGCGACAATCACTGTGTGATCCGCAATTGGTGAGTCGTGGATACCTGGTATTCAGGTGGTTATGGTGTCAGAGCTTAGTGATGCTGGATACGCTCTTCGTTGACACGGTAGTCGCCATAATCGTAATCCCATGTATTAATTTCATTGGGAGAAGTGGGTGATAATCGTTTGCGGCGTTTGTTGAGTCCACTCACTCTCTTGTTGCTCTCTCTCTACGTCCTCTGCATCAATCCGTACCATTTGACGTTTGCCTCTATAGCAATGGGCGGTCACAGGCCGATCGTTATGTGGTCGTTCTGTCATTCGTCGACGGTGCAAAGCAATCGCTCCTGTTCCGCCAGCCTCTGGAATCAGCAGCCAGCCAGCGCATGGGATAAGTGTAGATGTGATACAACGCCCAATCCACTTTTAGCCATGGCGGGCTCTTTGCCGAGGAGTCTTTTGATATAAAGCTAGCTCTCATCAGGAGCGGCCCTGCGAATGCTCGTGCAACACAGTCATGCTTCGCAGGTAGACCAGATAATCTATGTTTTCACATTCGCAGATCGTATCCTGACAATCACAGGCATGCCTTGGCGGGTGCGCAACCAGCGACAAGCCCGTGCTCTTATCCTTCCGTTCGCGCGGATCGTCCTCGGGCTCATAATCCGCTACGAAGACCTTGCAGCCAAACCCGGCTTGATAGTGGATTGACTCATCAACGTCCAGCCTCATTACGCCAGCAAGTTCTCTCGCGTTTTGAGGAAGGAAGTATCGGAACTCTGTCAGACATGGGCGGATAAGCTCTGCGATGTCACGGTCAAAAGGCTGGGTGATTCGGCTCGAGAATTCATCGGGCTTCACAGATCTGGATCTGCCTAAATATCTGGCTAGGAAGCGATCCGTGGCTCGCATTCGGCTGTTGAAGCCGGTCATGGATATGATGCGTAGAATTGTCTGTTTGCCTATGATGTCAGCTTGTCCAACGTTTGGCGGGAGTGTTAGGATTTGAGATCTGCTCATCCTGTGTTGTGTGACAGTGCAACATAAATAGCGAGTGCGTACCTGGAGGCCTCCGAAAATTGCGATATCCCTGCAGTCCTCGGGCTTTGCAGGATCATGCGTCCAGCCTCTCAAGGTTCTCTCCGCTCTGTTAGCATACGACGGAGGACGTAATTTACGTCCTAGGCTTCTCATCAGGTCACGATAGATCAGCGTCAGTCGTTGAGCGGCATGGGGACTGTAGTGGCGCAGTATCCAAGATTGCAGAAATCGGATATCGTCGTAGGAGCGAACGTCGCCTTTCTCACGCAGCAGACAAGCAAAGTACGCTTTGAACGCTTCGAAGAAGTGACCAAGGAGCAAAAGGTAGGGCCTGATGTCGTTGATAATATCGTGGAAACAGGCCCGTTTGGTGGGATCTTTGTACCATTCAGATGCGTCGGCTCGAAAACTCTCATTGAGTATCTCAGTGATCAGAAAGCGTAGTAAGCGGTCTACGACGTCCACACGAGATTGCAGGTCGACAAGGCCGTCGAGCGTCGGAAGAGTTCCGGGCAGAATTGTAGACCGGTATACATCAAAAGCTCCGGGCAAACGGTCGGTCCTCTTGAGGAAGAAGAAAAAAAGAGTCTCTTCCTCCGAAGAGACAACATAGCCTAGTCTTCGGCACGAGTGCTTGATCGAGATCAGATCGCGAGGTCTCAACAGCAAAAATATATCGAGGTATAGCTCGAAGGGAAGAGATAGTAGGGGCGACCGCAAGGAACTATGCTCAGTCAAAATTGTTGCCCAAGAATAGGAGATACTAAGATACAATCATACTTAGGTGCGATCTTTTCTTTAGTCCCCTCTTCTGGTTCCAGTGTCGAGGAACTGCTTTCCACCTTGCTGATTAGCACTTGGGAGGATTGCTCTTGATCTGCAAGTCTGGCCGTCTTCTTCGTCCGCAATGGTATGGCAAATGCCTTCGCAAAATATTCCCGTTTGCCTCCCATGATGGTATAGGATTAATGAAAGTAGAGTGTGAGCTAGCGATATGGATACTTATGCTTCCATACAAGACGGATTCTATTCGACTTCAGAGTGATCTCACAGCCTCACAAGTATTATTTGGGACCGTACTGAACCGTCGGTCGTTCGAGAAGACCCTTGTGAGAAGATACATTGCTTGAGTTATATTCTGCATGCGACCTGTCCCTAGAATACGATGCTAATTGACAGAGAGGCGCTATTGAGTAGTAAGAGTAATGTTATAGATTCTCAACGTGTGCTCGGCACTTATAACTGATTGGGCTTACTCGTTAGAACTGGGAAGTGCACCAGGCTTGAAACTAGTATTAAGCGAGGCTTGCCAGGGTCTAGTGTCAATCGTATCGAGTTTAGCGTACACCTAATATGGCTAGCGTACAGTAGCCAGCATCGCGCTAACTACTAGTCGCAAGCATGGTGCAATTCCCAGGGTGGTGCACTTCCCAGTCCTAAAAGTGGATACCCCACCTACTGTCGGCCTGCGCCACTAGGTGGGCCTCACCTCAATTACTAGATTATCTCAATTATCAAAAAAGCGACAATATCCTAATATCTAGTATAACTTTATTGCACTACATCCAAATTATACAAACAACGCGTTAAATTAAAGCGCAGATAAAACTCTATAGATTATCTATTGCGAGTTAATTAATTGAAGAAGATATAGTGGATTTTTGAGTAACAAGAGAGACAATTCTAAGAGATCAAAAAATATCTCTTTAGAAAAGAAATTATTACTACAAATTAGTAAAATAGACAATTGCACAATTAAACAATTAATTCTAAGTATTAATAAGATTCTTTACATATCTGCAAATTACTTTAGAAATACGTTCGCGAAATAGATATAGAAAGCATGTATTTGTAGAGTTTTTCTAATTCTTTATTTTGTCTATCTAGTTTTAATTATCTAGATTATTCAAAAAGATTAAAGAATTTACATTCGCGTTTCGGGAGACAGATTGAGCTAATAGGAATCAAGATATTTACAAGATTTTGTAGATCTTACAAATCTATCTATTTTACGTACTCAAGTTAGTATTGTCGAAGCAAAATCTACTTAAAGAGCTTGTTTTATTTTCTTTATATTCGACAAAGTTGCGAAATCTTAATCGAGTTAAAGTATGTTTTGGCGCGTAAAATTTTGATGTTCGCGATGCGCATAGACGTTTGTAGTTGCTCGCTAGTTGCATAGTTAATTCAAATTATTATGTTTTTCGATTTAAATATCAAATTCTATTAATTCGAACAAAGTTTACTTTGAGAACAAATCTAATAAATTAAGAGAACAAATGCGCATCTCACGCAGGAAGATTATTAATTATTATACTAGACGAATGCATTTACGAGCGCAATAGAGAGATTGCGCAATCTTAAATTAAATCAATGATACAATTGGTTTTGCGAGAGCTAGTAAAATCTAGAATCGCTAGCCCAATGACGCTATATTCGATTAGGTAATATTCTTCGCAATCTAATGATTATCGCATTTGATCAATTTTCTTCTCTCTTATTATAATATTAATTACATTCATCTTATTATGTCTTAATTGACTTAATTGATCGACAACAATTAAGACATATCTACGACTATCGCTTTTATCGTTGTTATTGTTATTATTTTGAGTCAACATCTTGTTAACGATTCTCGACATTTATACATTAAAGCAATAAAGTATAGAGCGTTCGAATTCGATTTAAATTAGATTTTTCTAAATAACTTCGTCGTATAATGCGATTTATTAAAAAGAAAATTCGATTGTTTGTTAACTATTTCGCAATCGATATTATTGAATAAAGTAATCGTGCGAAATCGTTTTTCGAACTCGCTCTTTGTCTTTTTCTATACAAATTATTTTATTTTTGTTAATTTGCTAGACAAAGAATAGTAGCTAGGCAAGCAAAGCAACTAGGCAAGACAACTAAGCAAGGTGAAAAGGCACGCAAGTGAACAAGGCAAACATCTATAATAGTTGTAAAGATAATTCTCTAAGAACTAAGTTAACAATTAAGTTATACTTGATTGTTTAAGAGCAAGCGCTATCAATAGGCGCCAAACGCCCTCTTGTCATTTAGCAATAGCATTAGACACAAATCTCGTAACACATGCTCTTCTTAAAAGGAAAAACATTGACGTTCTTGTCATGTTGCAAATTTAAACGTACTCAATTATTATTTTGTCTAGGTCCCAATAACCTAATCAATCGTGATGAATTCGTCGTTCTTGTTCACTTGCGCGTCATGTTGTCGAATGACCTCAACTTAATTCTTCTTGATGCTCAATTCGTCGTAGAACTTCTCGTCGCGCTAGCGATAAATGCTTTTTCTCGCGTTTAAGTATGTCTTGTTTAGCTTAATTTTTGCAAAGTTGTTCTAGAAACCATTTTCGAACAATTTGATAATCTTGACGATTTAAACTAACTTGCTAGCGAATTTGACAATGTTCTTAAGAAGAGCATAGACATCGATCACAACAATGAAATCAATATTAAAAATAGCGTTGCAACTATCTTATATAGCTTAAAAGCGCGTCGTTGTCTCGTTCAAGTTATTCGTTATCTTGTTTAGCATTTGTCTAGCAACTATTGCAAATTAAATTGCTTAATAACTAATAACTAAGATATTTATAAATTTAGAAATTATTTTTTTGCGAATCGATTCATTTTCTAAAAACGATGTTCAACGCACAATTGAGTTCGTCTTGATTGCCTTGAGCTTCTTCGCATAACGTTTTAGCAACTTTGAATCTCGCAAAGCGAAAAATAAAGCAAGATCAAAGAAAACATCTTCGTCGATTAAGATTTTTAAAGTCGATTTGCTTGTTTTTATCGTCGAAGCTAGACGTTCGCGAGACGACGTCATTGCCTCAAATAAGACTTGATCAACGTTTGTCTTTCGCGCCTTTCGCGCTTCAATTAGAGTTGCGCCTTAACGTTTAATTGTTTGACGAACTTTAATTAACATAATCTTTTTATTAATGCTAATCGTCTTAAGATCTTTATTGTAGTATAAATTTAAAAATTAATCATTAAACATAACAAGATTTAAAACAAACTTGCAAGTCTTGTAGTTTGCAAAGATCTAATCTTTCTTTAGAGACAACAACTTGTTAAAATGTATTAATGTGTCGTAAAACATAATGCTATATATAAGATCGCTCTTCTTAGTCGTTTTGTATTTCTTTTGTGAATTAATAATTTAAGTAAATTAAACGTCGATATTATTTTGCAAGATGTATTTCTTTTTAAAAATATCAACGATGCTTATAGACACAAAGATAGACTTTAGAAACGTACGTAACATGTAAATATCGTCGTTTTTGTTAAAAGTTGCGAGTCACAAAACGAAGCGATTTTGTGTTGTAATGTTGACGCAAATGACACAATTCACATTGTAATTAATAAGATATGTGTAATTTATTAAGTAAATAAAATGATCGTCGATCTTTATCTTTTCTTTAGACTAGAATAGAGCGACATCGTTCTTAATTATCTTCGCGTTTAAAATCTCGAAGTCAAAAACTAAATAAACGAGAAATACGTCATTGTCTTTGCGAAGCATAAATATAATAAAATAGCTATTAAGCATAAATATCTCGCGAATAAGTTGTTCGACGTTTGTCATAATGTGCTTTCAAAGAAAATTGCTCTTAAGTTTGACATTTATTTGATTAAGTTCGTCGTCGTCTAATGTAGTCTAGTTATTATTATCTTGCTAACTTAGCGTTTTAGCGAGATTATTTTTGATTATCTAGTTTGCAACTTTGCGTTCGCGAGCTTTTGCGACATTTTAACTAAGATAAGAGTTTTTATTTTTTTTGTTAAAAGTTATGTTAATTGCTTGCTAAACAACGATAATAGATAGATAATTTTGCAATGCGATAGCAATAATGAAGATGTTATTGTCAATAATATAAAGATAATAGCTAACAATAGTGAGCAAGAATACGTGTTAACAAGATCAAAGATAATAAGCTTTAGTAATGTTGTTAATATTAATGTTAATTGTATTAATGTTTTAATAAATCGCGTTTCGTAATTAAAACTTGTAAAGCGTCTACTATAAGTAAACAATAAATTATAATTGTTTAACGCTACGTCTAGACAAGTAGTTTATCGTTATTAATTCTTAAACGTTAACAATTATAACATCAAGATAATGTTTTAACGTCGTTGTCTTTCTTGCTATTTGTAATAGTTTTAATCTTAGACAATCTATCTTTTTTCTTAGGCATGAGCGCGTTTTTTGTTGTCTTAAATAATTGATTGCGCTTCTTTAATAATAATACGAGAACAATGATGTCTACTAAAGACTTCGAGACAATTACTTTAAATACTATGATAGTTGTTTTAAAGCGTCTTATAATAAAGAAAATAAACATTTCGTACTTTGTCTTGTAATCGTTAACAAAATTCGCAAAATCGTTTAGCAAATTCTTGTTATATTATTGATTTTACTTAGCATCGTAGCTCTTTTATCGAACAAAATACTTCGAAATAAAACGATTTCGCTTATATTAACGAATGCGATGCTTAATAAAAACTTCAATTTTGTAGAAATGTTATTCGACATTTAACTTAATAACAATCTTCGAATAATTTAACTTTAAACGATTGTATAAGTCTTTATTGTCTAGCGTTAACTTAAAATAAACAATTAACAACTTAAACGATTTAACGAACGACAAAAAATAATTTTTGTAAAGACGAAAATACATTATGTTGCCTATTAAAAACTTGATAGATTTATAATGTCTATCATATATTGTTTTAACTATTATGTTAATTCATGCAATTGTTGCTTTTGTTTCGAAAACATTAATGATTTTCTTTTGCAATTAATTTGTTTAAACATCGTTAAATCTAAGAAGAAACAAGAAATTACGCGTCTTAAAACTTATAATTATTTTATTTGATAATAATTTAATAGATGCACTAAGCAAATTATTAAGACGAACGCGAAGTGCGAGCAAGAAGAACATCTATTCTAGATTAGAATTGCTAATCGCGACATATCGCAAAACTATTTTAACTATCTAATTTGTTCGTTCATTTTGTTCGTCTATTTGTGAATAGTATATTGTTAAGACTAGAAACTAAACTTCTAGCTTCTAAAATATAATTATTTAGAATTTAGATATAAACTTGCAATTTCTATTGTATACGAACGCCCTTAAGACTTTTTAGTTAACAAAATCGTTAAAAAGAATACTTGTTTACTTCGTTGCAATATAAATCGTCTTGTTAATTAAAATTATTGTTTTTTTAAAAAATTTATACGTCGTCGTTAAAACAACATCGAAACTCTAGCATAATAACAATCTTAAAACGAAATCGATGCACATTGTATAAAAAGACACGAAAGAATTTAAAATTAAGTTAAAACTTTTATACGATTAATGTCGCTTAATTTAACAAAGATTGCATTTTTAACAATGAGCAATGTATTAATGCAATCGAGAGACAAGCTTGCGAAAATAAAAATTAACAATTATTGTCTCGTAAGTGCGAGTAAAGCTAGCATAACTATTTATGTTGTACGTCTAGTAAAAGATTTTGGCCTTAAATTTCTTGAACAAGCATAGTTTCTTGCGATTTGCATAGTTTATAAAGTAAAATAAGTCGTTTTCTTTAAAAAATTAAATGTTAAAAGACATAAATAACTTTCGAATCGTCGTTAGAATTTCTGTTTACTTAATAAATTTAACGTATGTCTTAAGAAGTCTTTTCTTAAAGATTTCACTTATTTAGATAAGACTTAAGTGAAATAAGATCGTCTTATTGATCGTATTTTGATCAACTAGATTTGACTTTTTTTTGAAAATTTGTCGCATTAACTTAGTTACAATCTCTACGTTCGTTGCAAAGTTATTTATTTCGTTTAAAATTAATAATTTGTTCTTGTTATATTTATCTTTAAGTGCAAGAAGTTTAAACAATGCATTTAAAATTATATGTAATTTTTCTACACAATAACGTACGTTTAGCGAAAACTATGAAAGATATTGCGAGATACGCACGAGACAAAGATTAAGCTTGTTAATTAATAAGAAAAATAGCGTCGTTTGTTTAACAATGCTTGTTATGATCAAATAATCAATATAAATTATAATAAATCTTTTGATTGCTTTTATTAAATGTTTAGTCTTTCGTATTGTTTATACGAGACAAGTTACTTTTATTTTAATTAATCAATAATTTATTTTAACGAAGCTTAGAGTCTTGAACAAAAACAAGATATGCTAAATATTGTCTCGTATAAAGTTGTCGCTAATTAAATTGCCTTTAACATAATATATCTTAACATTAAATTTGCGTTTTTTAAAGACGTTTAAATCTATATATAATTGACGATTATTGTCGAAATAAATTAAGAAGTTCGAAGCTATTAAGAATCGCTATAGCTAATAGAAGAATTAAAGAAAAGTAGACAAGTATTTAATATACGTGTTTTTTAAATACGTCTTTCGCTTTTGCTCGTTAACAATAGAGAAGCTCTTAAGAAAACAATTTTTTTTTTGTTGTAAGACGTTAACTCGTTAAGCGTATTAAACGATTTTGTCTCTTTAATAATTGACGAGATCAAGATAAATCTTAAGCGCCTTTAAATTTTTAGAAAATCTAATTGTCTTAATGGCAATAATACGCTTTTCAATGATAAACAAGTCAAAGACGTTCACTTTTTGTTTTAGCAAAATAATGCTAAAATAGTTAAGATAGATTTTTTTAAAATTAAGCGTAACGTTTAGCAAGACTAATTTGTTAAACAACTAAATAAGATAAGCTAAATGTGTGTCGAACGATTGCGAGAAAACGACAATATTATTAATATAAACACGATAAAAGTTTCTAAATTAACGAAGTTCTTTGTTCATTATTCGTTAAACGTAGACGAACGATTTTTTGAATTTTATAATAGCGAAATTAAGTTGTTTCTTGTCTTAATAAATAATGAAGAAAAACTTATGTTTGTCTTTAAACGAAACTAAGAATTGCAAAAAGAAAGTTAACTCGTTCATTAAATTTATGTGCTCACGTCTACGAATTTAAGCTATAATGTTCGTTTAAATAAATATTGAATGCTTATTCGTAGTAACTAGTTTATTTAGTTTGCGAATATTAGTTACTACTTAATGCTTTCGAGTTTCATTTAACAAAATTCGTTAAATTATGAAGACAAGAAATTCGAACGACGAAAACTTAATTAATTATATTATTTTGTCTTAAATATACAATTTGTCGAATTCTTTATTAATTATCTTGCGATCGCATTCTCTTAAAAGATAAATCTTGTATTTTGTTTTCGACGCTAATGTAGAATTTTAGTCGCTATTTAATAAGATTAACATCTAGTTTTTCTTGACAAAATTAATAGTTTTGCTAGTATTCTTTCATAAGACATGCAATCGTTTGACGAGACGTTAAAGCGCAATGATTTCGTCTAAACTATTGTAAACATAAACGTCATTAATTAGATTCGTCTAATAGCTATTATTAGACATGTTAATCTTGATATCTTCTTTAATTGTTTAGCTCTTTTCGTTAAAGTTAACTTGATAACAATTTTGCTTCTTAAACTTTAGTAGACGTTCTAACGTCGCATGTTGCGAAATGCGAAAAGATACAAAACGATCGTTACAAACGTATACGAAAGGCATTTCTCTATTTGCGACATAGAAGTAAGCGTTGAGTAAAATTAATTTAAAGAGATAGTTCTTGTTGAACAAGATCTTGCCTCGTACTATTATTAAAACTTCAAAAATAAAATGAGCGACAATTATAAAACTTCTTTTAATCTTGACGACTCGTTTCATTCGAATATCGTTTTTTGACTTTATCTCTAGCTTTGTCTTCAAACTTCGACAACTCTTAATAATTAGTTTTCGTTTATTTGCGTCAACGATTATACGTTTGAGATCAATAATATTTATTTCAAGTAGTAGCTTTGCTTTTAGATTTTTTACGACGTAAACTTTTTAACAAAAGTGAGCGACAACTATTTTGTCGTCTATTTTGTTTTGAAGATACATTAAAAGTTAAAGATAGTCGTTAATTAAATGTTTGTCGTTCTTAATGTCGCATACGAATATGGCGACGCTAGATTATCTCGTAAGATGCTTTAGTTTCAAGTTACTAAAAAAGTTATTGTTAATTAATAACATAATGCATTCGTTATTGACGCAAATAATATACAAGATGTCTTCTTATAAGAATGTCATTTAATATGTCGCATAATATTAACGTCCAAAAGTTAATTTATTTTGACGCAATAATAAAGCATCTAACTTGATCAATTCTAAGCTCGTAAAACTTGTCTTAATAGAAACAAAATTAACATAAAATATCTTAATGAATTTTTGACAATACGTTTTGTTGTGTTTATTTTCAATGTGCTAAAAAAGCTTGTTTCTTGATAAAAAGATCAAGACACAACTTTTGCACTTAAAGAATTAAGAAAAAGACATTAACGTTAACTTAATATGTATTGCATTCGTCTAGTAAGTCGCTTTCTATAACAAGTTAATTATATAAATAGTTACTAATGTTTTCTTCTTAACATAGTATATCTCTTTCAATTAGCTATTAGCGACATAATATGTTGTCGTATTCGCACGAGAGTCGTTGTAGTAATTTATGAAATCTTCGAAGAGCATAAAGTAATAAACGAATTCTATATATTTCGTAGAATTTGCGTAGTATGTCGCTACGACAAAGACTTAATAAATTGTTATTTGTTCGTAGTTGTTCTAGTAGTTATCGCGATAATCTTCGCGATATCTATCTTAATAGTTGTTTCGATTTCGCTATGCGTTGTTCTATTTATCTCTTGTTTTTTAATCTTAATAGTAAAAGTTTTTGCTTTAACTATTTGTGAAAGAATTTATTGTTGCTATAATTGCGAGCCTTAAAAAAGACTTTAATGTCTAAAACTATGTCGACGTCTATTGCATTAATTGGCGAAAATGCTCGTTAAAATCTTGCAAGTTTTGCATAAATTATTTGAAATATTTATAATTTACGAATTGCTATTAAAAGAAATACGCGTAGTCGAACTACTTATAGAAGGACATGCGAGAAAAATAGATTAAGCGAGACACATATAATGCAAGTTAACGAATAGTTCGTTCTTTTAATCGTCTATTTGATCGATTTGAATTCTACTAGCTAGAGCGATAAGTAAACATTGTCTTTTATATCTTGCGCTTAACGTCAAGTTTCTTAATAAAATTCTAAGATAATGTGTAAACAATAGATATGCTAACAATAGAACGCAATTTTATCTTGAGCTAATTTTATGTTTAAATTAATTGTCTTTAAATTTCTTCGATGCTTATTAATTGCGCATAAAGAATAATGTTTTATAGATATTTTATAGTTTCTCGTTCGTCTTTAGCATCTTTGACGATGAAGATCTTTAACGTTAACTTATTAAACGTCTTGCTAATTCTTATCTTAAAGCGATTCTACAATTTATCGATAAAGTTCAAAAAAAATAGATTTCGAAATGTTTGACGTTTAAAGTTGTTTATCTTTTTAAAATATTACATCATAACAAAGTTATAAAGACAAAAAGAAAAATTGTCTTAAACGACAATTTTGTTAACAACGTGTGCGTAATCATTTACACGTTTAACAAAGATAAAAACTTCTTTATATATCGTTTCCTTATAAGCGAAAATAATATTGTTTAACTCATAACTATTTGAAGCGTCTAGATAAAAGAAATCTAGATTAGACGTCTTAAATTAATTAGAAAACACATCTATATCTTTTTGTGAAAACTTATTAAAATGCCTAGAAGCGCGACGAAAATTAGTCAATTCATTTTAAGACAAATGTCATGTCTACTCTACGAGAGAGCGTTAATCTTTTTTACGCAACATAGCTCGCAATTAATTTAGATCAAAGATTGCAAAAAATAAAGTTTGCTCAAAAGTTGCGAAGTTAAGTTGCGAGATCGAAGTTTGCTTAAAGATCGCTAAATTAATTTAAGCGTTAAAAGATTGTTAAACAAGTTCTTGCTATTGTTGCGAGTCTATATTATTAAACGTAGTTGTGTTCGACTAAATTAGCGAAAAGTAAATAAATTAGACATTTGATTGCGATGCATTAGATTTGACATCTTGTTGTTAATTGTACTAAGTATGTTGTTTAACGTCAAATAAGTTGAAAGATTATAAATTGTACGATTGTGCAACAAAGCTAAATTGATCAAATTGTTGTTAATTACTCTACAAAGAATTGTTAAAACGTAAGTTTATTATTTTAGATTTATTGTTTATTTCAAAACTCGTTCGATCAATTCTAGATTAACGACGACGATTTATGCTATTTTTCTTAAGAGAGAAAGCTCGCTCTCAATAATGTAGATTGTTAACGTTCGTTAATGTGTTCTTGCGCAATTTATTGTCGTTTAATTCGTCAATCTTGTCGTTTCTTTATTTGTCAAAAGAGTTAATTATTAATTGTTTAATTAAGAACGCAAGTAACGTAGAAGATGCGAATAAAAAGACAAGACTTAAGATGTTTAAGAACGCAAATCTATTTCGTTGAGCAACAAAAACTTCGTCAAGATGCTTTAAAACAACGATCGAATTAAAAGATTCTAAATTTAGAATGTTATTAAAATAGACGTTTAGATTCTTTTACTTAAATTGCTTGTTTTAATGTTTAAATAGTTATCTTGCTAACAACTCTAATAATGTCTTTAAGATAATATCGTTTAATGTAGAAGACAATGATGTCTTTAAAGTGACGACGTCAATTGTAACAAATTGTGATGTTTTCGAAATCTAATAATTAAGAACGATAGACGATAATGTTTCTATTAAAGACTAATTGTGAGCTATAATAAGTAATGATTTCTTCGTCGAAACTTCGTTATTAATCGTGTCAAGTAAAGTTGCCTATTGCGTTCTTTCGAACTTATTAACTACTTGTTTGAGTAAAGTCTTGTTAATTGCTTATTTAACTAGTTAAATTCGTTTGTCTTCATTAGATTGAACAAACTAAATAGAACGACGAGTTCTATTTGTTGATTTAAGTAAAGACGAACGAGACAAAAGTTTAAAGAGCTTCTCGACTCTTAATCTAGTTAACTCATTAATGCAAGAGATATATTGATGTCTAGTAGTGCAAAATTGCAAGATTTGATAAGTGAGAGCGAAAAGAACGAGATCAACTAGTTTGACTAAGAAAGACATCTCAATACAATTAGGCAAACACTTGCGAAAGACAAATTTGTTAACTTTAATGCAATGATCTAGTGTCTAATTATTATAGAAGATAGACGAATGCTAGCTCTAGTGCAATAATTTAATGTTTATTGATTGCTAAAGACAAGCGAATGCTAGCTCTAATGCAATGATCTAGTGTTTAATAATTGCTAAAGGCAAGCGAATGCTAGCTCTAATGCAATGATCTAGTGTTTAATAATTGCGAAACGCAAACGAATGTTAACTCTAATATAATGACTCAATGTCTAGTGATGAATGCGAGGCTAGATGAGAGAACTAACAATCAATGTTGTTCGTCTAAATTAGATGAGCGATTAATTCGAATTGTACGTTGAAGCTATTATTTGCTAGGCAAAGAATAATAGTTAGGCAAACAAAGCAACTAGATAAGGCAACTAAACAAGGTGAAAAGACACGCAAGTGAACAAGACAAACATCTATAATAATTGTAAAGATAATTCTCTAAGAACTAAGTTAACAATCAAGTTATACTTGATTGTTTAAGAGCAAGCGTTATCGACAAACGCCAAATGCTCTCTTGTTATTTAACAAGAGCATTAGACACAAATCTCGTAACATAATTGTTTAAATTAACAAAACGATTTAATCGTTTTCTCTTTTATTTTTTTCGCATTCTTAACGATTTTCTTAAACATTTAAAAATTCGTTACGATAACATTCTACAATAGTATTTAACGCTTATTTACATATGTCTCAAAAGATACGTTAAAGCAATAAAAAGAGTAGAAAAGATTAAAGACAAAAGCACTATATAAAAGTTTATTAATAAATTTTTTTAAAGATTTTGCAAACTAGATGTGAGACAAAAATTCTATTAGTTTAACTATAAAAAAGCATACGAAATAATATGATTAATTATTATTTGTTTAAACGATTTAATAGAATTGATTTACGATTTTTGCGAAAACAAAATAAACGATGTTACGATGTTACAAAAGTTAAGATTGCAAAATTAATTAAAGAATTTACTTAAAAATCGAAGAAAGCTTCAATTGTACAATAATAACATCTATATTTATTAGTCGTATATTATATCTTTTTATTTAAATTATACAAACAAAAGATAGATTTTTTTCAATAAACAAATGTTAGAAGTTCGCATTATTGTCAAAAATTTCTTTAATTTAATTTAGAATTTGTAAATATTTAATACTTTTAAGACATAAATAAAAATAAGTTTACAATCTATTGAATATCTCTATTTAGCGACAGTTTTTTTAACTAATTGCTATATATGTTTATAAAACAATTAAATAAAATTTTGCTTTGCAATGCGATTTTTTAGTTTTTCGAAATATTTACAAGTTAATAAGATTTTCAACAATTTCGAAAGCTCTACATTATAAGAATACTAGATTTTTCTCTTTATGTTTATATATATATTTAGCTTCGATTAAGTTTTTTAGTGCTAATTTTTATTGCTTGTTGCTTTAAATCTCGTTGTCATTATTTAAATGTTAAAATAAAAAAAAGAATTTTTAACTAAACTCTTAAAGACGATTTTCGTTCTTTCTTTTCTCTTTCGTTATTTTTTATTATTATCGCATTAAATCTTCGCGATTGTATGTTTATATATGTATTTTTAACAACTAAAAAGCTTTTGTTAGTTTAACAAAGCATTGTAATTATAAATAATATTGTCGATGTAAACATTTTTCGATCTAAATTTTATATATTTGTTTTGAATTTTTTTTAGAGACATTATTAACGCAAATACGATTAAACGTTAATTTATTGTTTTATTTATTTAAAAAACAAATTTTAAGACTTCGATAAAATAGATGCAATTTATATTCGTTTATATTGCAACTTACGCATTACATTTCTTTATTAAATATTTAGAACTTTCGAAAGAGATAATATTGTATACCAAAGTCTAATAATTAAACGTCTTATCGTCGCTTTTTTTTTAAATAAGATTTATCAAAATTTAAAAAAGAAATTTCGATAATAGTGTTTTTTTCTTAAATATTTAGATATTTTTCGCAAAAATGTCTTTTTTTCGCATTTAATGCGTCTTCGCATTACTTGTTATCGTTTCCTCTTTACTATTTTTATCTTTTTTTTTATTACTTTTATTTGTCTTTTTTTATTGTGTATAATATTCGCATTCGTCGATTAAAAGATAATTAATTATTGTTCGTTACATTTAGTAATTTAACTTGTCGTCTTAATTTGTTAAATAATTTATATTTTTCGCGTAGTAATGTAGATTTTTAAAGACGTATTTAAAGTAAGAGCGCATTTTGTTTTCGTAATACTTTTGAAAAAAATCTAGAAATAAATCTTTAGTTTTAGCTTTTTTGTCTAATATAATTTTTTTATTTCGACTAGATTTTTTTGAAGCATATCGTTTATTTTTTTTAGTAAAGATTGTTGTCTTAATATGTTTTTCGTCGATTGCGTTTATTCTTTAAAGTACTTGCTTAATATTTGTTGTAAAATGTTTAAATCAAAGTTGTTTATTACGTTTACGCTTGTTTGTTTAAATCTTTTCGAGATCTTTTTATTTTTTGCGAATTTTGTAAAAGAAATAGACTTTTAAGATTGTTTTGTGATTTTGTTTCTTTCGAATTTAATAGATTCTAACGATATAGATTTGTTTAAAAACGATCTAAAAAATAAAATAAACGAAAAATCGTTGTCGTCTTTTGAAGCAAAGATTCTTATCGCATAATATTGATTGTTATTATTTAAATCTTCTATTATTATTGTATTGTTATTAGAAAAAGAGCTTGCTTTTGTTATAAGATTTGCAATAGTTTTTGATTTCTTTGCATTCTTCTTTATATTGAAGAATATACTATTCAAGTTACTATCTTTAGAATTGCTTTGATTTTCGAAGTTATCATTGTTACTAGTAGAGAAGACGACGAAAAAGAAGAAGAAAAAGAGTTCGCAATTCAATTTATTTTTTAATCGTTAACTAAGACGATTTCTTCTCTTTTCGTGCTTTGCATTTGTCTCTAGCTTCTTCTTTCATAAAGAACTCTTTTTATTTTTGCTTTTTTAATATGTTTAAACAATTAATATTTATTTATTAATAGTTTAAGTATAATTGTTGTCTCGAATCGCATGTTCTAATTTATGTAAAGCTTTAATGTTAACTTTTCTTTTAATTATTAAGTTATTTATGTGTCGATTAATCTTGACGTATTTGCGATTTATTATTGTCTCGAATTTGTTTCTAATTTTGCTTTAAAATTGTCGTATAAACTTGATGTTATACTTCGAAAATTTAGTTATGCAAACATTAACTAATATAATGTCTTTTTTCTTCGTTAATTGTTTATTATAGATTATCTATTAATTTAATTAACGATTTTTCGTTCGATTAATCTTTTAAGAAGCAAAGATTGTTGTCGAAGAATCTTTTTCAAAAGTTACAAAAATAGTTGAGACAAAAACAAACATTTGTCGTTTATTAATTAATAATATATTAAAATCGAAATCGATATTGCTTTTTGCATTTGTCTCTCTCTTTTTCAAATTATGTGTATTATTAATTTGTCGCACATTATCGCTTCGTCTTTTTTTTTCGTAGACAATCGCTAAAAAAAATTGCGAATTAAACATCAAAATCTTCTTTCGTTTACGAGATAATCGTCGTATATTCTTTGATTGTTGCGAGAATTGTAAAGATAAATATAATTGTTACAATGTTTGTCGTTGCGAACGAGTTCAAAAGTTTAAATCAAAAATGTGCAATTAACTACTAAGCACATCGCGAGACATTAGAAGAACGACAACGAGAAAATGCAATTAAGCTATAAAATTTACGTTTAAACGAACAATTGATGCAATTAAATCAAGAGACGATGCAATTGTATTATCGTTACAAAAATTAAATTAGTAATTCAATTGCATTGTTAAGTTGCCAAATTTGCTTATCTCTTTAGAACAACGTTAATTCAATCGAACAATGTTCAATTAAATTAACTAATTTAATTGAGATTGCGCAATCTTTCTAATGTTAGAAGATGTCAAGATTGTCTCTCGCAAAGACTTGACTTAAATCTCTAGATTCTTGCAAAGTAATGCAAGATTTATTAGATCTAATCTTGATCTCGCGAAAAGTCTAGATATTAGTAACACAAAACTACGACTTTTGTTATAGCAAATCTAGATATATCTAGAACTAAAGTTAGGGTTTATCAAATACAAATATACGCAAAAGCGAATATAGCAATATCTTTAAAGTCTATAGCAAAAATAAAGTTGTTCGAATTGTTTAAATAATAGAGATTAATATATTTATTAATATTATTTTAGAGAGATTATATTATATCTCGATCGATATAGATTCTATAGATTCTATTCTTCTTTTTTACAAGTCTTTAATTCTTATATACTAAAGTATTGATTTGTTTTTCTAATTTTATATATTTGACAATCTTCTAATTAGTTTTTTGTATTACTATTTTTGCAAAATAATCTTTTTTTCGATTGCTTATATATTTTTGTTAATAGTTTGTCTTTAATAATATATAACTAGCACTTTAAATACTACTTTTGCAACTTAACAAAGCTTATCAATTCTATTAATAGTCTTCTATTTAACAAGTTTAAGACGTTCGATTTTTTTTTTTTTTTATATATTACTTTATTTAACAAAGTTGTTGTTTGCAAAAATATCTTTTATTGAATTTTTGCAACAAAAACTTTTGAAACACTATTAGATTAATTGCGTCAAGTTAAGTATTCGATTCGAATCTTGACAATTTGTATTATCTCGACTCGAAAGTCTTAATAATTTAATTTCTAAAATTAAAATTGACAATTCGAGTCGATTTCTATACTTAAAATCGAAATTCGATTTAAGATATTAATTCAAATTGTCAAGACTTAATATTAGTATAAAGAAATTCTAAAATAAATAGTAGAAAACTATGTTCTATTTTATAATCTTTCGATATAAGATTATTTAATAATATATTATAATAATATATTCGAGCTATCTAGATAGCTAGAATTAAATTATTGACTTAACTTTTTTTGTCAAAGAATTCGACAATCTTGTTTTGTATAATTTTTAGCGTAATTGTCGAGTCGAGTTTCAACTCGATCGAATTAACTCGCCCAACCCTAACCCTAGAATTAGGCAAATTTTCTAGCTTAACAAAGTGAGACGAACGAAGAATGCGCGTCGAGTGTTTAACTCGACTTATTCGATCACGTGACGTCACGTGACGCGCTAGTTATATGTGATTAGCGTAAACTCTACGCTAGTCGTATGTGATTAGCGTGAATTCTGCGCTAGCTTAATCGAGTTAGCGCATAAATAAGATAAGATAAGATAAGATAAGCGAATGATAACGCGACGAAGTTAGCTTGAGTTCTTGGCATTAACTCGACAAAACTCAACCCTAGAGTCGAATTCACACCTTAACCTTGGCCCAACCCTACGAGGCCCAAAAGAGTGGGTCGAGTTGAGAAAAAAGTGTCCAATTCAACTTAAAGATCACACTAATAATATTGTTCAAATTACTCTTGTTTTTTTTATTCTTCTTATTGTTGCTTTTATCGATATCTCTATTATTGTTCTTCTTATTACTATTTTTTAATTAAAAAAAGAAAAAAGTTATTATATTTTAAGAAGAATTTAAATTTTTGATTTTTCTATTCTTAATAACAATAATATAATATCTACAATAAGATTAACAAAAGTACAATAATACTCTTAAAGACTTTATTATAAATATTGTGTTATTATTATTAAAGTACAATTATTCTATTACTAAGCTATTAAGACTTTAATATTTAAGTATACTCTATTTAAAAATATATAAAAAACTAATAACTCTAAAACAATAATATAATTCTTAAAAAGTTAAATATATTACTCGAAAAATCGACTCGAATTGTCAAGATATTAGTATAAATATAAGTTATATTTAATAGATTTAAAATCTTAGTTTTATACTTTACTTAAATTGTTTAATTACAACTTGATAATACAATATGATAATACAAAAAGATAATATATTATAATAGTAATATATAATAGCAAACTCTCTAAGCTATATATAAACTTATTAGTTCGAAATCTTAATAATCTTGTTTGCTTTACTATTATTTTGAAGAGTCTAATTCGAGTTATTTTTTATTTTGTTATTATTCTTATTATTTTTATTTTTATCAATTTTATTGTTATTGTCTTTATCTTTCTTGCTCTTATTATTTTTTTTGTTATTATTATTATTATTTGTTGCTTTATAGTAGTTATAACTTAACTCTTTCGCATTATCTTAAATCTTATATCGAGTCTCTTGCTTATTATTATTCTTGTTAACAGTATTATTAAAATTCTTTATTTTAACAATAATAAGTAGAATTTAAAATCTCTCTCTTTTTTGCATTGTTCAAGAATGCAAATTCTCTAACAAAGATATCAAACAATTCTATAGAATTGTTGTTATTAGTTCTTCTTAAGTTATTTAAATTATTATAATAAATAACTTGTTATTAAATAATTTCTACAATTAATTTTATATAAATCGAAAAGCTTTTATTAATATTAAGCTTGTTGTCGACGCTTAATTGTAATATTAATTAGCTTAGATATAAAATATAGATAATGTATTCAAATAATATATATCTTCTTAGAAGAGAATTCTATTATTATATTTGTATTTTTATATAGTATTTGTGCTTTTTTAATAATCTTAAGTCGATTTACTTTCTTAATTGCAAATTTCTTCTTTGCTTTTTGTCTTAACTTGTTTTCGAAATATTTTGCTATTAAGTTGTTAGCATTGTATACTTAATTGTATTATTCAAATATATTATTATAAATTTCTTTGTTAATTTGATGCTTCTTAATTTTCTTTCTAATATTGTTTTTTATAATTTTACAATTCGACTTTGCAACTTTCTTTTATATAAATATTTTACAAAATTTCTTAATTTGTATTAAAATAGCTTTTCGATTATTACTTTGTTTTTTGTACATTTTTTGCAATTGTTTTTTGTACATTTTTTTGCAATTGTTATTTTAGTCTTTTGTGCAATTTCGACTTGCAATAATTTTCAAGTTTGTTAATAGCACTTTTATTATTTGTGCGTATACTTAGTTTATTTTACAAGTAATATATAGAAGTAATATAATTATATAGTAACTTAAAGATTTCTTATAATATCTAGTACAATGCGACAAAATTTAAAGAATAAAAGATTCGAAAAGATTAATAGAATTGTAAATAATATATTAATAAGTAGTTTTACTAAAACAAAGTAAGAAATATATATATTAAAATTAGAGTTAATATTTATTTACTAATACTTACTTTAAACTTTTGTCAATTTAAGATTATTAATTCTTTATATTAATATATACTTGATTTTGTTAATATATTATATGCGTTTATATTTGTTAACTTTCTTATTATCAATTTTACTTACTTTTATTATTAATTATCAATTAAAGTCTTTCTTATTACGCAATTTTTAACGCGTTTGCACTAGTAATTGTTATTAAAATTATTGCTTATTTTATTACAACTTCTTTGCAATTGCTTTTAAATCTTCTATCTTTTAGTTACGTTACGTAAACTTCTTTTAATTAATATTGTTAAAATTATCAACTTTATTAATAATTTGTATAAAGTAGACAAATAATATATATAGATAATGCGAAACATCTTGCTTAGAACTAATATATTCGATTTACTAAATTGTCGAGATATTACTAAGTTTTCTTACGATAAACTAATCTTTCGATCTAATTGTAATAAAATAAGTACAAACAAAGAAAAGTCTCGAGAAGAAAAGAGTGCTAAAAAAAGAATATTAGAAATACTAATATAGTTAAAATAATATAAACAAATAATATATTTTCGACTAATATATTAATGTTTTGCGTAGACTAATTGTTGAATTAGATTTCGATTTCAAAAGTTAAAATCAAAATTCGACTCGAACTTTTAGCGTGAAACTGAATTGCCAAGATTGATAAATCAAGCTACTTGATTAACTTGCTTAGAACAAATTCTTTCGCTTAATTGTCAAGAACTCGAATCTAACGTTATAGAATCGAGTTACGTAATAAATTTGAGTTTTCGAGATTAGTCTAGTTTTGCGATAGCAAGAACAAAAGTAAAAACTCGATACTATTGCTTTTTATAAAATTAGAAAATATTAGAAGTCGATTAACTTTTTTATTTCTCGACTTTTATTTTAGTATCTAATTTGCGAAACTCTATATAATAAGATTAACAATTTTAATTGTAAAAAGAACAACTATTGTATTTAGAGCTTAGCTTTAGCAACACTTCAAAAAGTAACTAAGATATTTATATATATTCTTCTTTTTAGTAAGTGCATTATCTTTTTGCATTATTAATATAATAATAGAATTGTAATTAATATTTTACGTATTATAGATTCGAATCTTGCGACAATTTATGCTAAATATATAATAATTTAGTTAAAGAATTTGAATTTTATTACATATTTAATGAAGCAATTCGATTTTTCTAGCTAGAAATTTTACAACAATATTATATTCTTCTTTTTAAGCAATTATAATATTTTTTTCTTTTCGAGCAGTTATTATGTTCTTTGCACTAGCTAAGAATCGAATCTTCGAAATTTTATTATTAATAAAATTCTTTTAGCAATTTAAGTTATTAAATGCATTATTTCTTTGTATTATTACTAATAGTATCTAATTATTTTTGTAATTATTAAAGATATCTTTTCTTCGAAAATTAACTTATTTATTAATAAATCTAATTTAAAACAATCTTAAAATTTAATATAAAAAAATCTTCTTCTTTATTTATTGCTCAATTGTTATTTTTTTCTCTAGAATATATATTTTACAATTTAAGAACAATCTTTTTTGTATTTAAATTTATAGTACAATTGAAGTGATTAATTATTAGAATTTGCTTAATTGTTTGCAAACTTATTTAAGATTAATTTTATTAATATATTCTTCGAACAAAACTAAAAGTTTGTTTAATACTTATTAATAATATTAAATATAAAAGTATATTTGAAATTATTTGCGTTAACTTTGAAAAGTTCAATACATTATCTCTTTAATATTCTTAAATCGCATATTTATTTTTTACAATATTAATATAAAAATATCGATTGTTTTTATCTTAAATTAAACAAGATTGTTAAAATTATCGAAATAAAAATCTCGTAACAATTATAGTAAATTATATTAATGTTAGTGAAAGATTATATGTATTACTATATTGTATTATCTCTTTAGCAATATTTGCTCTTTGCGTTTCTATTCTTAAATTAGCAATTAAATTGTAATAATATCGAAAATAATTTTTAAATTATATCTTGTATTTGATTTTGTAATAAATAATATTGTTGTTTTTTCTCTTATTTTACAACTTATAAAGACTAACTTTTTGTATAAAATCTAAAATATTAACAAAATTTTATAATATATTGTTTAATTCTTTTGTTCTCGAATAGTATTTTGTAAACTTTGTCGAAACTTTATTGCAAATCTTAATTACAATATTTGTTAAAAAATAAATATTAACTCTTATTATTTTCTTTAGATATTTAAGATAATTAAATATTATATTGAATATTCGAAATTCTAAATAAATATTTATATTAATTGTTTGCAAAACTATAAGAATATATTTGTAAAAAGAATTTAATATATTATTAATAAGCAAAACTAAGTTTTAATTGCTTTTGTTTAATTTGATTTGTTAAATCTTTAAATTTTAAGAATATTTCTTTACTTAAAAATTAATATTGTTGCGTAATTAATGTGCTCGACAAGGTATAGAATAAATAGAATTTTAACAAATACAAATATTCTATACTAGTTTTTGTAACTTTTTATCGATTTTCTCTTAAAAAACTCTAAATCGAAGCAAATATTAAACTAAGTTATTAATAACAACCATAAAAGCGCAAATTGAATAAAATTAATATATATATTATCTTTTTGCATTATTATAAATTTAAATATCTTTTTAATTATACTAGACAAGTCTATGCTTTTTGCAATATCTTAAAATTGTTTACTATTCTTTAATTGTACAACAATATTGTTATTTGTTGTTTTCGATTCTATAATTGAAATAAAAATTTTAAGTTACAAGATTAATAATATAAGTTAAGCAAGATATAGAATTCTACTATTTATTTTATTAAAACTCTTGTTAATTTAAAATCTTTTCGAGTTTGCTCTTAAATATATTGTTATTACTTGCGTTATTAATAACAATTCTAAGAAGTTTGTTTTTAATCTCGAAAGACTTCAAAATCTTTATAAGCTTTAATATTAATTAACAATCTATATACTTAATATTAAGAGAAATAAATTTAATAAGATATTTGCGAAATTAAAATGCAATATTTACTCAATATATTAATACTCTTAAATAGATAACTCTTTAAGAACTAAATTACATATTTAAAGCAATAGAGACACATTAAGTATTCTTAAGATTTATCTTAATTTTCTTACAAATTTAATTGTATTTTAAGAGAATTATCTTAAATAGTTTCATGCAATTTAAAAGCATCAAATCTAAATAAAGTATTTCTAATAACTTTCGAAAGTTAAGATTGTCAATAGTTCGAAAAAACAAATTCAAATTTATAAAAGTCTTGCATAGTTAATCTTTTTAATTATCTTAAATAAAGAATAACAACAAATTAATATAACTCTTTTTCTAAAGAATTGTTAGTTTTTTATTATCTATATATATTATTAATTATAACTTACGCAATTAAAGACTAGATCGATCGCGATTTGCAATCGAGATTGTTTTTGATTTATCGACAATTTGGAGAAGCAATTCCTGTGACACAATGGCTTTACTGAGTCGACATCGACCCGAGAGAGTCTCGTAACACCTCGCGCTAGACTATTGAAATAATTGAAATTTTTTTTTATAATTTTTTTTTTCGTTTTCAAATATTAATTCTATACGTAATACTAACCCGATTAGGCTAAAAATTTCAAGTAAATTACAAAACAATCTGAATATTAAAGAACAGTTTCAATTACTTTAATAGTCTAGCGCGAGGTGTTACGAGACTCTCTCGGGTCGATGTCGACTCAGTAGAGTTATTGTGTCATAGAGGTCGCTTTCTCGAATTGTCGATATTAATTCTTAATTCTTTGTTTATAAGTAGTTTTAATCAATTAACTTCTAATATTTATAAGTAGTGTTAATTAATAATAGATTTAATAAAATTAGTTCGAAATCTACTTGATGTATTCTAGAGTTTACAATATAGTCTCTCTTTGTTTTGCTTTATAGTTTGTCTTGTATTTAGAATATTCTTCTAGCTAGTTAATATTATTATCAATTATTCTTTATATCTAGTTTCTAATAATATTAATCTAGATTGTATCTTAATTACTGTACTGCCAACTTACATAGTTATTTACCCGGAATTTACTCGGAATTTATCCGGAATTTCCCGGCAATTTCCCGGTTGACTAACTTCTAGTCAACTGGTAGAAATCTGCTTTCTAACTAGCAGAAACTTGTTAAAATTCGGACAAATTTCGAGTTTGCTTTAAATGAATCACACGCGAGTTGATAACTAAAATAGCAAGGTTCTAGATGTATTTCGGGTAAATTCCGGATAGAAATATTACTAGTAATAATTTTTTTTAAATCTTTTAATTAAGTAGATTAACTAATATTAACTATATAAGTAATGTAATACGTACGCGCTAGTAGAGGAAATCTAGCGCGCGTATATAAATTACATGAAATACGTAACATTGTAACTAGAAGTTTGGTAACGTCAATAATCGCGAAGCTAGACGCTTTCCGAGTTTCTTGAAACTCTATATTTAAAATTAAAACTTTAATTTAAAAATAGAATAATGCTTCAACGACTTCACGTATTAACGAGTTAACGATATACATACTTTACTATTCAATATGTTCAAAGTCGAAATCCCGATCGGGCTAGCGTCGGAACTGAAGCCAAATTTTTCAAAATTACAAAATTTTAGATTTAAGAAATTAAGAAAATCGTATCTATAAGATCTATAACCGGTAGATAACCGCTATATATCGGTTGACTGCCGGTTAGTTAATCATTAGATAAACGAAATAGATTTATAACTAGTAAATAACCAATATATACTAGTTGACAACCGGTTGACTAAGTAATATCTAGCAGAAATTTATCCAAAACAAACATTCTCCCGGCATATTCCCGGCACATTCCCGGAACCTAATCTTATAGACGGACTTGTAAGTATTACTATATCTTATATTCTATATTTCTAGAATATTTATATATAAATTATTACTATTATATTAAAGTAATCTCGATTTTAGATTCTAAAACAACAAATATAAGTTATTATTACAATTCTTATATAGATTCTAGCTAAGTTCCAAATGTACTACTATTTAATTCGACTCTTAACTCTTTGTATTTACAAGTAATATTAATTAATAATAGACTATTCGAATAGATTTAAAATCTATTTAATATATTCTAGAAATTATAAAAATGTTTCTCTTCTTTTTGTTTTATAGTTTATTTTATATCTAGAATATATTTCTAGTTAGTTATCATAATTACTAGGTATCTTCTACGTCTAGTTTCCAATATTACAAATTAATACTTAACTATCTTTTTTTTATTAAGTATATGCAGTCTTAGACTATAACACTATGTAGTCTATATATATCGGGCTAGTAAATTACGTAACTCTATCTATCTCTCTACTGTTATTATATATAGTATGTTAATCGATTCCGATGCTCGCTAGTATATAATTAAAAGTCTTTAAGAAGCTTCCCAATTCTCTTGTCTCTTCTTAAGCTCTTCTGCCGTTTCTAAAATCTATTTTCTTGTTGCTACGTCTAGAGCTTCCTACTAATAAAAACAACAGTTATACACTAGTTGTACACTAGTTGAACAATAGAAATCTAGATATTTTATAGTTGTTTAACGATTGTTTAACGGTTTAAAGTTAGAGATTTAGATTTTCTATAGTTGAACAACGGTTGAACAATTATTGTTTGACCTATAGATGCTTATAGATGCTAATTTTGATATAGAAAAAAGTTTATGTTTGAAAAATTATCTAAGTCCGAAAGCTAGCCCAATTGGGGTTTCAACTACTAGAGTGTCGAGTAGTAATGTATGTAAATCGTTGATTCGTCAATACGTGAAGTCGTTAAGACCGGTTTCTATTAACTCTATTAATAATTTAGAGTTTAAATTTAAATTTAAAGCTTTAATTTATTTCGGGAAATCTCTATTTCGATCACTATCAACGCTATCAAGTTATAAATAGAAAAATTATGTAGTTTACAGAAAATGTATACGTGTAAGTAATCTCCTCTATCTATATTCTTCTTATATATCTCTCTACTAGTCTAGTACTTAGAGAGTCTAATTAATTAATTTTTTTTTCGATTCCTTAATTTTTTTATCAATTGTTGCACAATTATAGTTTAACCTATCTATTGTTTAACTGCAATTAATAGTTTTTGAGACATCCAACAGTTAAACAACCGAAATTTAGAATTTTTCTAGTTGTTAATCGGCTAGAAAACAGTTTTTTAACAGCTTTTCAACAGTTTTGGGTCGGTTTTTCGACAGTTGTACAACGGTTATACAGCGGTTAAATGTTCTTTACTAGTCTAGCTATGCTATATTCTAGTCTTCTTTGATATTTCAAAGCATAAGCTATGCTTTTCTGAGTCGAAAATAGAATTTTTATAGTTAAAACTTTGATTTTTAGCGTTCTTTTTATTAGACTTCGCTTGTTACAATAGTGTTTGCAGTTCAATATTACGTATTCTAATATTTGCGCTTCTTTATACGTGTCTATATATCTAGAGCTATCTACTTTCTCTTGTTTGATCAAACATTGGCGAAAATATTTGTGTTCTAGCTTTATTTGTACAAAAGTCGCAAATATAAGTCTATCAATACTTCTTAGAGACTCTTTCTTTGCTTTCTTAATGCTTGATAATTTTAGATAATATTTAATATAATATTTAATTTCATTAACTTTTCGCTATTTTATTAGTTAATATTCTTTTATTTTCTTGTCGACTTGTTTTCTAAGATACGAAATCGTAATTATAGAGTCTATAGCTGCTAGTTTCTTTGCTTTCTTGTTTTCAATAACATTCATTTTGACTAAAATCTATTCGTCGATTTCTTATCAGAAAAATGGCAGGCGCTTTTAGATAGATTATATCTTACTTGTCTTTACTTCTTATTCGCCTAAATTAGGACGTTTTCCTAATATCTAGTATAACTTAATCGTCACAGCTTCAAATTATAAACAAAGCGTTAAATAAAAGCTCTAAGAGTGTCCTATAAATTACTTATAGTAGATTAATCAATTAAAGGAAAAATAGTGGATTTTTGAATAGCAAGAGAGACAATTCTCCAAGATTAAAAAGCACCTCTTCGAGAAAATAATTACTACGAATTTGTAAAATAAGCAAACGCGTATTTAGACAATTGATTCTAAGTATGTATAAGAGTAATTGAATATATGCAAAAGATTCTAGAGAACAATCTGTCAAAATATTAGATAGTAGAACGCTTAGCTACTATGTAGGAGCTGAGGACCTTGCCCAACTATATATGTTGATCGATGCTACTCGACCCAATTACGTGATGTTGAACCAAGTAGTATTGGGCTAAATAGTACTTAACACTAGATCAAATCAAATACAATATTTCGACACTTCTATTTGATCTAAGTTCAAAAATTAGCTCTTATATAAACTATATTTTATATTTTATTAAGTTCGAAATTTATCTTAAAACTTTCAAGTCTCAAGCATCTTTCTAACAAAAGTAAAAAAAGTGTATAAAAGTTTCTTGTTAGCAATTTATATATAGATGTACGTATGTTTACAACTTTAAAATTTAATAGAATTCGAACAATATATAGAAGACAAGATTTATATTTAGAGTTATATAGACGTTGTCAATAATATTCAATAACTATATTAATAAAACAAGAGAATAATAAGTGCAAATTTAAATAAATAATGCAAAAATTAATAAGAATAAATATAGCAACTATCTAATTGCGAGTTGTTCAAATAACTAAGTTTAACATTTATGTTCGAAATTACAAATATTTAAGTTATTAAGTTAATTTAAGAATTTGTCAAAACGTTTCAAATGCGTTACAAGAAAAAACTTTGATTAGCTTGTCAACTATCTACTTCTTAATAAAAATACATTTTAGCTTAGTTTAATTATTTGCGATCTTTTCGCGAACAAACTAAGTTTAAATGCTTATATATTTTGTTCAAATATATTACACGAGATTTTTAGTAAACGCTATTGTTTTCTAATTGTCGCAATATATAACAATAACAATTAGACATAATATAAAAGTTGTCGAAGAGAAAGTTTTCTAGAAATATCGAGACAATTACTTCAAATATGATAATAATTGTTTTAGAATATCTTATAATAGAAAAAATAAATATTTTGTACTTTATTCTATAATTGTTAACAAGATTTGCAGAATTATCTAATAGATTCTTGTTATATTATTAATTTTACTTAGTATTGTAATTCTTCTATTAAACAAGATACTTCGAAATAGAACAATTTTATCTATATTAACAAATATAATACTCGATAAGAAATTTAATTTAATAATAATCTTCGAATAATTTGACTTTAAACAATTGTATAAATTTTCATTATTTGACGTTAACTCAAAATAAGCAATAAATATAATTAAATAAATCTTTTAGTCTGTCAAGAAATTTAATTTGTATATTAGATTGTTTTTTTGCTCGAGAATCTTAAGAGATTCGATATATTAAATTAACAACTTAAACAATTTAATAAACAACAAGAAGTAATTCTTGTAAAAACAAAAATACATTATGTTACTTATCGAAAGCTCGAAAAATAGGAAAAATATTTTATATATTAACTTAATTGCTATATTAGTCTATATAGTTGTTGTTTCTATCTCGAAAATATTAATAATATTTTTCTACAATTAATTTGTCTAAATATTATTAGATTTAAAAAGAAATAAAAGATTATGTATCTTAAAGCTTATAATTATCTTATTTAATAATAGTTTAATAGACGCACTAAGCAAATTATTAAGATAAGCGCAAAGTGCAAGCAAGAAGAATATTTAGTTTAGATTAGAATTGCTAATTGCAATATATTGCAAAACTATCTTAACTATCTAATTTATCCATTTACTTTGTTTATCTGTTTAGAAATAATATACTATAAAAATTAGAAACTAACTTTTTAGCTTCTAAAATATAACTATATAGAATTTAAATATAAATTTGCAATTTCTGTTATATACAAGCGCTCTTAAGACTTCTCAGTTAACAAGATTGTTAAAAAGAATACTTGTTTATTTTATTGCAATATAAATTGTCTTGTCTATTCGCGTTTAATTTTATAAGATTCTAGTTGCTTAAATATATAGATTTAACATAACAAAAGTTGCAGTTTTATATTACTCGAATTTTAGAACTAAGTAGAATTAAGATTTGAGTACTTTGTTTATAATATTGCAAATTCTGCAGATTTTACAGAATCGAGTAATATTTAATCTTTTAGTACAGTTATTACGCAAGACAATTAGTATTATTTTTCTATTAATCGAGAATACAGCAATTATTGTATTAATTAGTATTTTATAGATACTAATAATCGATTAAACTTAAATAATTTTAATACTTCAATTGTTTAAAAAGTTACTATTAATTGTACAACTATAGAACTTGTTAATTTTATAAACATACAAATTAGTCTAACAATCTTTATATTAGTTTAACAATTAAATATTAGATTAAGTTCGATTAATCTATATTATACGAGTTTTTATTTTAGTTATTATAGTTATATTGCATCAGATTAACATAACAATATAGATAAAAATTGTGCAATTTATAAAACAAACAATACTACTATATTGTACTGTTAATATATATATTATATTTTTGCAATCTAAAGTATAGAGCGCTACAACTAGATATTTAGTATAATATTAATAATTCTCGAAAAATTATATTAACTCTTCTGATTAAATATTGTTTATCTATATATTAGTTTTTTAATTCGAATTATAATTCTTAATTATTGCTATATATCTCTTGTATTTTTTTAAATAATTAATCGATTTAGTATTCTCGAATTTGTTAATTGTATAGTATAGATAATTCTTTTTTTTGCAAACAATATATAAGATACAAATGTATTTGCTGCTTGTCGACGCACTAAGATATAAAAGATATAAGATATAATAGACTTTTATTACTATGTCTCAACTATATAAGATAGATAGTAGTAAAACTAATTGTTAAAGAATAACAAGAGACAAACTTTCTTTCTATCTAATACTCGCTATAACGTGCGAGTCTGCTTCTTGCTTTCTAATTAGAAAGAAAAGTTATATTACTCGAAACTTCTATAGATAGTCGAAATTACGTGTTTTGCTATATTTTGGAACCCTAGCGCGTCGAAGACGCTATAATCTCTTCTCTTTTAGAGTATTAATTTTTAGTAATAAAAGAAGCTATATCAATCTTATATAAGACGAAGATGTCTATTAAGCGTTAATATTACAAGAGCTTGTTAAAAATCTTCTTAAATCTCTTTAAGAATTAAAAGAAAAAGAGTTTTCTATTAAATAGAAATTAATTTATATTTTAATTTAATACAATCTATAAAATAACGTAATAGCAACAATAATAATTTATAGTAAGCTATTACTTTGCTATTATTGTTGCTAGAACTCTAAATAGAATTTAAAGTAGAGTTAGTATTGCGTAGATATTAAATAGATTATAAATACAAGTATTGTTATTTCTCTTTTCTCTTTTTTTCTCTTTTTTATATTTTTTTAAATTGTAATTGCTTTTTTGTTGTAAATAAATTGTTGCAAAAACAATCATATATAAAACTTATATTATTATAATATTTCCTTATAATAGTTCTAGTTCGGAAGAGATTCTCGACATTCTTGTCTAGGAAAAGTCTTTCGCAGACGTTTCTTCCTTACGCGTTATAGCGCTAGTAATGCATATAGTTATTGTACATAGTCTTCTTAGAAATTACCTTTTTGTTATCTTATAATTATTACATTTTGATAGCTTCAACAACATTAAACTAGATACTATAACATTATATCTTGCTTTAACTAGTTATCAAAAAGTCTTTTCGCTTTTATTAGAAAATCTTGATTAGTTCTCTTTGTACAAGTATTCTCGCTTTTTGTCGATTGATAATTTTATCGATTTATTTCGACTCGCGAAAGACTTTCGCCTTCTATTAATTTTGCTCTTATAGTAAAATTTTGCTCTTATAGCGAAATTTTGCTCTTATAGCGAAATTTTGTCTCGATAGCAGAATTCTTTGACGAGCTTTCACATATCTCATTATCTAATAAAGTGTTTCGCAAATAATCTTCTTACTTAAAAAATCTTATTTGATAAAGTCTTTCGTAGCATTTTGCTTCGTCAAGAAATCTACTATCGAAAGTCTTTTTTAAGCTAACTTTAAACAATTTTAGCATCGTCGATTGTTATACGATAATTCTAGTCTATCAAATTATCAAATTTCTCAATATTGATTATCAATACAAAAACATCGTTCTTAATCAAGTCAAATTTCGTGCTACTAGCATTGCTAGAACAACATTTCGTTCTTTATTCGCGAAATTCTCTTTTAGATAGCGAGTTCGCAATCAATTTATTAATTCTCGCTCTTAGTTCATCGAGTAAGCAATTGATCGTACAGCATTTCGCGAAGTAATACGTCAATTTAAGCGTGCAATTAAGCTTTTCGTAAACAATTCTTTTACGAACGACAATTCTTCGATAGACGTCAACTTCTTCGCAAACGATATTACGAAAAGATTTACATTGACATTGTTAAATAAGTTTATTTTCTCAAACATCTTTGCAACAATCAAGAAGATATCAAAAACTAGCATAACTTTCGATTTATTACTCTAGAACATAAATTCGATAGTTTGAAATTAGATTTTTTAGATTATACAAGCAAGCGTTAAAGTTATGTTAGCAATCTTCGATTTGTTAAGATCTTTAAATTCTTCTAATTTAACTAAATCGAATAACATAAACGAGACAAAAGAAACGAGAGAAAATTTAGTTATTAAGTTCGCAAAAGACATCAAGTACTTTGATTTTATCTACGAGAATTTCGACAATTTCTCGATCGTTAATGTAGAACGTCACGTCTTCTATTGTGATTTATATATATTCGTCGATTGTCTAAAGAATTTGACAAGAGAATTTGTTAAAAAACAACGAATTCGAGAATTTGTTTCTAGTTGTTTGCGCGAAAAAAGTCTAATATAATACTTAATCAAACTTATTAATATTAAGAAGAATCTTTATAGAGATATTATTCTCAATATTTGATATCGTACATTGATACAACGTTTTAAGAAACGCAATCTTATTGTTTTGCAAGCAATGTAAGTAAAATAATACACTATGTTGAACGTTAAAATTAATAGAACGTCGCGCGCTTACGTACAAGATATTATTTGTTATGCAAAAATCGCGAAATTCTCGTTTGTTTACAATTAACTTACTATGACATAAAACAATCTTAAGCTAAAATTTTGTACTTATATTCTTAAACTTAAACTCAATATTACTCTTTCGATGTTTTTAAAATCTCTAGACGAGAAAGTCAATATCTAACAACAAATAATTGCTAAACGTATTAATTTCAACGATATAAACTCTAACAATAATCGAAATAATCGTCAAATTAACAAGCAAAATTCTTGACAAAAACAATAGAACAAATTTTCGCTTAATAATTGCTACGTCGCTTTCTTTTCGCATTAAACTTTTTATTAATTTTAGAACTCTTAGTATTAAAACATTGTTTATCTCTATTAAAATTGTTAGTCTCGCTAGTTTACAAAAGACTTTGATCAACAATAGCAACTTGTTCAAGCTACTTTGTTAAAAATAAAATAGTTACTACTATTAAAACTCGCAAACGCGTCAAATTTAAAGAATTAACAATGTTCGCGATCTTAGCAAAACGTTGTCGAACAAAATTTTGATAAAATTAGAATATACGTTGCGAAAGAAGACGAGAAGAATAGCTAAACTAAGAAAGTCTTTTACGATAAAAAAAACAATAATAACTACTATGTTTTCGAAGATTTATATTGAAAATTGTACAACAATTTGTAGCAAAACGACGACATCGCAATTTACTTGATTGTTTTAGAAATTTTATTTAGCTTTTTTTGTCGTCTTTGTAGTAATACATTCTTGTCAAACAATAAGATGCATCTATACGTTCGAAAATCTTACTCTCGTAAATCTAAGAAAGTCTCTATTGAAACAAACTTTCTTCTTGTTAAGACAACTCGTTCGGGAAAGATTTTTATTATCGAAATAGTTTCTTTTCTTATCGAAACAACTTGTTCGCAAAAGACTTCTATTAAAGAAATATTCGCAAAAAGAAAGTTTTTCGTAAACGTTTTTGTTATCTTAACTATTATAATTACTAAGATCGCGTCGAAGATTTTTGTTACCTATAGTCGCATTATTTAGTCTTTTGTCAACTCTTAAAATAATATCGACATAGATTATAACTTTCGCGATTAAGAGTACGTACGTGTTAAGATCTTACTATTTCTTGAAAGTAAAGTAGAGTTCGTTTGTCTTAACATCAACTCTAAAATTATATTTATAAATCGGAAATTCTTCAAGACTTAGACGTTTAATATCGATATTCTTATTTGCACAATAACTTTTTCTATTTCGATGCGAGATTTTAACACGATTAAATATGCGTCAAACAAATATGTTATTTTGTCATTGTACTTCTCTAACAAAGATAGAAAGAAAAATCTTATTATAGCAAAGATTATTTGTAAAGTTTATTTAATAAATAATCTTAAGACTAATATATTAATTAAGAACAATCTAATTGATTCGAAAGAAATTATTATTGACATAAATAATAAATTAGTCTTTATTAATAATTGCGACGTTATTGTTCTTGTAAAAGTTAAAACTTCTCGCGTTGTAATTTATACGTTAGTATATATTAAAAAGACAATTACTATATCTTCTTAATTTAAGATAATTGTTTCGATTTATTATAGCTCTTTATTAGATAATCGAGATTTTCTTTTCGAGTTAAACGAACTTAATCTTTTGTTGTACGCTTATTTTATTAACGTCGAATCTCGTACTATATTAATACACAATAACTTAGACAAGACAATGCAACTTTCTAGAAATTATTGCGTCAAACATATTACTAAGCTTGATTTTTCGAACGTCTTTTAGATCTTTGTAGAAAAAGATATTCATATTTTTGATTTCGTTTTGCGAAAGACTTTCGCAAATTAGAAAATAAAATAATTTAAAAAAATTATTGCTATTGCTTTTGTTGCAACAATCGTACTTAAGACATTATTGCAAACAAATAGTAATATTGACATTGCTTGCGTTGCTCTTATAGTAAACTCTTTTGTTCTTGTATTCTTTTTCGCATTTGTTAAGATAATTTTAAAAAACAATATTATAATTTACAATTTAGACAACGAAATTGTAAAAGTCTTTCGTTGTCTAATATTAAAATACTTAAGTCTTTAAATTGACATCGAATTTGTTAAACTTTCTAAGCAAAACTAAATGCAAATATCGCTTAAAACAAATTAAAAAATTAGAATTCTTAAGAAGACAAGAATTTACTCTCTTAATAACAAGAATCGTATCTTGATTAATAAAATCTTCGATAAATTACACAAGAACAATAAACTTAATTAAACGAAAGATTTAACTCTCTTTAATTATCTTATCTTTTGCGTTTGAAAAAATATTAACAAAGAACGCAAAAAACGCGTAATCGTTAATATACAAAAACTAAATATTATTACGCAATTCGATATATATTTTGTCTCAAGACAAGTAAAGATTATTTTTGTTGTACTTAAATACTTGTACATTATTGTCTTAAATTGTGCGACATTCTTTTATTAATAACGCATACATTCTAAGAATTGTTACAAACTTACAATAATAAGTTATTGTAAACAAGAATTCTTTAACGTCGCTATAATAGAATACAAGAATTTATCGACCTATATTTAGCGTTAAATCGACAAATTTCTAAAAATTTATCGCAAATTTTCTCGAGCTTACATTAATAATATTGTTGTGTATTTCAAAACTCTTAAGAAATATCTCGCTTATCTTTAACAAATATTTAGTATACTAAAAACAAATAATATCTTTATCAAATCGCAAAAGACTTTTATAAGATATTCGATTATGCAATTACTAAATTAAAAGATTGATTCTTTTGATTTTGCGATATCGAAGAAAAAGCTTAAAGCAATTTTTAAATTGCGATATTTAAAGAATTTGCAAACGTTAAAGACGTATCTAAGATTAATCGAATATATGCGAGAATATATTTCTTTTTATATTGAGATAGCGAAGTCTCTTTAGAAGCTTAAAATAAAGTTGCTTCGACACAATTTTATTGTTAAAAATACTCGAAAGTCTTATTCGAAACGTACTAAAATAAAAAACTTTATCGATTGCGAAAGACTTTTCTTCAATACTTTTTAAGAACTTTTGACAAAATCTTTTTATCTAATTTATTTAAATCTCTTTCGTCGTCTCTTTGTCAATTTGAATGCTAGTAAGAAATTCGATTTCGAGATAATAATTTATCACGTAAAGTCTTTCGTAGTCTAAAATAAGAACAACTATTTATCGAGAAAAGCTATCGAATCTATTTTATTCTTGAGTTGCTTACTTAAGAATGTTAAAATACAATATTAATTTATTGAACTCGAGATTGTAAACATCGTGTAAATGCTTCGCAAAATTTAACATTTATTGAACTCGTTAAAAGTATATTTTAGCATTGTCTTTACTAATTATAAAGCAACACTCAATATAGTTAAACAAATCAATATAACTATTGTCTCTACTAATAAACTAAATTTTCGTCTCGTAAGAACGTCGAATTACATTTAACGCTTTAACTTGAAATTGCGTTACAAGTTCGAAAAACAACACGTTATTTTAAACGTCTTGTCTAGACTCGCAAGTACGAATAATATCGTCAAAAAATTAATTAACAAAAACTAGCTTAACATTCTATTTACTATTGCTTTTGTCGAAATAAACAAAGTCTTTCGCAATCGATTTTTTAACAACTATAAAATTGATTTAAATTGAAGAAAGATATTAGACATTCTTAACACTAGCATTGAAAATAGCGCTCAACTTTCTTTTTATTAAGAAAATAATCTTATTTTTTGTTCGAATAATTATATTACTAAAAGTTATGTCTACGAATTGCGTTATTTTTGCATATTCTAGTTTGTTATCAAGATTATTCTTGACACAATATATAACAATATTTATTCGAAATTTGCGCGCTATTACAAGAAAGTTTTTGCGTTATATTATATTCGCAAACTTATTCGATATCTTCGCGACTATTTAAAGCATTGCTCGCAATATCAAATATATTAAATGCGTTAACACAAGTTGTACAACTTATTACAATCTATTTTTACTTTGTTAATATTCTTTTATACAATTATTATTGACTTTGTGTTAGCTCTTTTGCGATCGAAAAAGAACTATAATTGTTTGATGTTAATTACGTATAAGTTCTTCAAGCAAATTCTATTAATTCTTGAAAGAATTACGCTATTCGCATTAGAATAAAGACATGTCTTGTTAAATCGACTTAATCTTGTCAATTAAAGTTTGTCAAAAATTATTATATCGAATAGAGATTGCAAATTTCTCTTCGACATATAAATTGTTATGTTTTAGCGTTTAAGCGTCAAACTTTTGTACTTAATCGTTTATTATTCTTAAACAAACAATCAAAGTAAACAAACTAATTAATTTGTTAAGATTGTTTTACAATTTCTTATTAGTACTTTGCAGCAATCTTAATTATAATTAGAAATCTTGTTTTCTCTTTAACGTAATTTTAACAATTTATTTAACTTAAATTCTATTTCGAACAAGATTGCATATAACTTTACACTTGTTTAAACTCTCGATTTGACACATCTTTTTGTAGACAAAAATTCTTTCGCAAATAGGAATTCTTTCGTAGCATCTATTGAAGCATCGGATTTTTCTATAGAAATACTTAATTTTATTATCGAAGCAAGAAAGTCTTTATTAGAATAGACTCTTATTCTAAAATAGCGTCGTCTAATTGTTAGAACTAAAGTCTTCGACGCTATTGTCTTTGCTCAAATAAACGTTAAGTACTATTACGACGACAAATATCAATTATTGATTATAAAGATTGACGATTGGATCTTAATTCGATTACATCAAGAATATAATATTTCTTCTATTAACATTCTCGAAAAGAAATTAGATTAACAATACGTTGAATCTTTCAAAATTTTAAAGAAAGTAAATTGTCTTGCTTATTGTTTAAATCTTCTTAGTTATTAATGCATATATTTAGTATTATTTATAATGCAATTAAAATCAACGCTTATAAAAAATAACTTTTTCGATCGCTTTCGTTCTATACTTCTTGTCTCGATTTTCGTTCGCAAAGATACTAACAAGATCAAGTTATACAAGCTTAATTGTATTATCGACAAACGCTCTATTGTATATCGCGACATAACATATCTCGTTCGATAAAAAGAATACAATTCGAAGTAAAATAAATAAAAAAATATTTTCGAAATAAAGAATGTTATAAATTTGATTTACGATTACGAACAAGTTGTACAAAATTCTATTTTACTATCGAAACGAATTTTTATGTCACGATAGACGTCTATCTTTACGAGCAAGAAATTCGTCGTCGTTATTTCTTCGCTAACAAAAGACTCTCTATTTAGACAAGTAATTTTGCGAAAGTCTTTCGCAATCTCTTAATTATTGCGAATTTCTATATCGCGAGAGACTCTTGTCTTTACAATCTTATTCTTCGTTATATCTATTAATAAGAAATTCGTTGTTGTCGTTTCTTTGTTAAAGATAATCTTGCAAAAGTTTTTCACAACGCGATCAAAAGCGCTTCTTTCGCTCTTTTCGAACATTTGCTTGTTTCGATTTGAAAAGACTTTGTCGCAATAAATAAAACATAATAAGTTATTAAAACAATAAGTTAGCGTCTTTTCTTTTCTATATCGACAAAATGTTATAATATTTCCTTATAATAATTCTAATCCAAAAGAGATTTTTGACATTTTTGTCTAAAGAAAGTCTTTCGTAGGCGTCTCTTTCTTACGCGTTATAGCGCTAGTGATGCATATAGTTATCGTACATAGTCTTCTTAGAAATTGTCTTTCTATTATTCTATAACCATTACATATATATATAGTACAAATATTAAATTAATATATTTTTATCTTTATTTTTTAAGAGATTAAGAGATTAAGAGAGTAAATAATTTCGATATTTTATTGTTTACAAAAACTAATATATTACAATTTATAGTAATCTTTTATATATAATTTGTATAAACAAACGTATATATATTTACAAGAAAAAAAAATTTGTATTTATTGGAATTTTTTTTATTGTAGATTAAATTGTTGTATTACAATATATTTTGTTTGTATCTATAGTATAATAGCTGCTAATATTTATTAGTTTATTAAATATTTTTAAAATTAAATAAAAGTTTTTGTTGACAAATATTGTAAGATATTCGAAGTCGAAAATACAATTTCTAGATCGATAAAATATTTGCGAAAAAATATTATTTTCAATATAAAAAGCTAATAATGTAATAAAAAATTTACTCTATTAATAACAAATTAAGTGCAATTTTATATTTGTTAATTCGAACGCAATTTAATTTGCGCTTTAGAGTATTAAATTAAGCTCGAGCAGAAACTTAAGAAAATAAAGAAAAATTAAAATAATATTTTTATTAAGATAAAGCAATTGATCGATCTTTTTTTAAAGCGTATATTAATTGTAAGTATTTTTGTCTATTTCTCGATATATTTTTTTTATATTTTTTCTTGTTTATTTTAATATATTGTGCAATATACTAATATATATTTAGAATTCGAAGAAAAATAAAAACAAGAACAAGAACAAGTTATTAGTAAAGACAAAAAAACAAAATTAAGACAAATTGGTTTTGAGTTTGTTATTGATCTAAATTAAACAAACTTAAGAGATTCTTTTGTAGAATTTTATAATTCTATAACTAAGTCTCTTCGCAACTCTAAGTTGTTAGCAAAATTGTTAGATAATAATATAATAAGCTTTTCTTCTATTTTTGTTCGCATTTTACTTACTTATATATTTATAAAAAATAGAGAGCGCAAAGATGTATATAAGTAGCAAGATTAAGTTTGCAATAAAGATAATAAAGATCGAGCAAAGCAAATTTCTTATAATTTAATTTTCTTAAAAGAATACAAGTACTTTAAGCAATTTTAAAAACTTGTTTACAAATAACTTTACAAAGTCTAATAACTTGTTTTCGAATAAGTTTAATAACTTTCTATAATTGTTTAAAACAAGTTTAACAAATTGTTAAGAACTTATTAAGTTGCTATAATATATTATTAACTAAAAAAACAAAGCAAATGCGTTGTACTTTCGCGTATAGATTTTTTTTGTTTAACATTAGTAAAATACAATATATAAAGTTTAGAACTATATTTTGAATATCTATATTAAAAGAAGCAATTCTATTATTTCTAATATCTTGTATAGCAAAATAAAGAAATCTTTGACTATAAATCTAATTAAATACAACAACAATACAATAACAATTGCACAATATTCTATTAAACAAATTATTATTAATATAGTTGCTATAATAAGCGTTGATAAAATTAAAAATATATTTGCTTATTATTGAGACAACAAAAGCGATATCTAATCGAGTGTCTAGTATTGCGTATATAAGAAAATCAACAATCGATTAAAAAATATAATAACAATTCGAATCGATAATATAGTTCGAATTGATAATATATACTTTAAATATATCTATAAGAATAACAACTAATTTATACTTTTATATTTCGTAATTTTTTAGTATTTTTTTCAAACATGTTTTTTAACTTAAATAAAGAGTTTAAGTTGCAAATTTGCGCTCAATTTCGATTTCTAGATATTATTGAACAAGATTTAAGTTAATTATTTTAAATTAATTGACAAGAACTTTCTTAGTAACGTTAATGAATTTTTTGTTAACATTAACAATTAAGAGATTGTCTATATAGATAACAATAATAGTAAAGCTATTAGTAAAAATGCTTAAATCGAAATTTAATAGACAAAAGTAATACTTCTTTAGAAATGCTACAAGAGTATTATACTATATTCGAGACAATTGCTTTAATCTATAGAGAGCTTTTCTAAATTAACAAATTTTTTTGTTTTGCTCAAAATTGTAAAACAGTTCGATATAGATTTCTTTGTTAATATTTTTGTAAAGAAAAACAATAACAAGGTTTATTTGCTTTAAATTTTAATTATTAACAACAACAAAAATAAAAATAATCTTATAACTTATAAACTTAATTACAACAACAAAAATTTCGATATAATATAAATTTTTGCGTTGTTTAAAGTCTTTAACAATTTAGCAAACTTTATAGCAAAGAATTTTGCTATTAATTTTATGCTTAATTTTGTAGCTTTATCTATTACAAAGTATATAATGTTCGCTAGATACTAAGCAAACAATATAGATATTGTTCTTCTTTAAAAATTTAATTTTGTTTTGTTTAGCTAGCTATTAATTTATCTTGTAATAAATATTTGTTATAGCTTTAATATAGATCTTGAGCTTATATAGCTTTAATAATATAATTTTAAATAATAAACTAAAAGAGTTTACAAATTTATTTCGATACAATCGAAACTTCGAATATCTTTGCAACGTCAAATTTAGATTTTGAAATAATATTAAATTTTGAAGCGTATCTAAAAATTCGATAACTTTAAAAAACTCATTGAAATTAATAGAGTTAGAAAGAATATTATTTTCGAAGTTAAAGACAAAAAAGAATTTAGAAAAGATAGTGTTTTCAAAGTTTAAAAAAAATAGAGTTGTAAATAAGATAGATAAATTTTCTAGCTTATTATTAGAGTTCTTGATTTTATTTAAGAGCAAAATAACTTTTTGTTGCTCTTGTAATATTATTGCGAGATTCAAATTAGCTCTTACAAAGTTTAGAAATTTGTTAATAACATCAACAATATTCGACTATCTAAGAGAAAATAAAGATCGACAAGTATTATTGTTCTAAAACTAATTTGATTGTAATTAATATTTAAGCAAAGCAATGCTTGCTTGTTATTTAATTAATAAATTTTCAATACGCGTTAAACCTTGTCTTTATTATTTATTATACAATAGATTTGCTTTCTTTTATAGTCTATTAATATTAAAAATCTAATGCGATTCTAGAACTTTTGTTAATTAATATTTAGTTAAGTTTTTAGTAATTTTTTTTGCTAATTTATGCGTCAAATATATCTATAATTATAGAGATGTTCGATGCTTGTTTCGAAAAAAATAATAAGATATTTAACAACAAGAGCCATATTGCAATACAAATTAACTATTTAAATTATCTTTAATTAAAAATTAATAATTAAGTTAGCATCTTTTATTATAGTGCTAATTTTTTGCATTAGAATTTAATTAAGACGTTTAACGCAACTATTTATTTCGAAGAAGACAACAACAATGAACTCTATCTATATTTCGCGCTTCTTGCGTTAGACTTTAAAATTTTTATTTATATTTATATTTTTATTTTTAACGCGAATACGAGTGCATTTGCTATCTCTATACTTAAATTTGTTAATATAGCGTTTAAAGAAAACTAAAAGACTAACTTTATTCTTAGTTTTAAGATATTTTATTTGTAAGTGCTTAATTTTATTATTTAGTTAAATGCAAATATAACAAGTGTTATCGAATTTGTCTAAAAATATAAATCTTATAATATTAATATAAACAAAATTGTTTTTTTAACAATTAAATCTAATGGAGACTTAATAAGATGTTACTTTAATTTCTACGCAAACGCAAAAAACGCAAGCACTATTTGTCGAAAACTTTGTAAAATTAAAGATATTTCTTCGAGCAAATTAATAAATATTTTGTTTATTTAAATAATTAAGACGTTTGTGTTATATAATTATTGCATTTTTATTAATTGCTAATAGAGCAATAGTAAAAGCAAAAAGTGCAATAGATATTTTTAAATTTAGAAAGTAAAAATTAAAGACTTAAATTGCTCGAACTTGCTAAACGTTGATAGAAAATTTGTAATCGATAATTTTTCAAATAATATTAGCGTCTTTGATTTAATTATAGAAGATTAAATTGTACTAAGAGTTCAATATATATCAAATATTGTAAATAGTAATATGTCGAGCTTTGTTATTTTTGCAACAAACAAAGAGACAAATAGTTTCGATATCTATAACAATTAAAGTGCTTTCTATACTCTCTATTAATCGATAAAATATTGCTAAATAGAACACAAAGATGTTAAAATTCTCTATTATATATTAATTGTATTCAATATTAAAGACTTACTTGCATAAAAGATAATTAATAACAAGAGCTAATGCAATGTTTGCAAATAAAGACAATTTAAGAATTGCAAACAAGATTGCTACAACAACAAAAACAAAGTAACAATTATAAGTTATTGCTTTAATAAATTTTTATTCTTTGTTGTCGCTATTTTTGTTCTTGTTCTTGTTAAACTTAAACTTGTCTTTATTTTTTTTAAATTTAAATTTCTTTGGATTTTCTTTTTAATTATTGTAATTTTAACAACGTTTGTTTTTGTTATTGTTTTGATTGTTATTAAAGCTATTGCTTTTTAAGATAAGACGCAATTCTAAATATAAATCTTAATGATTTAATTCTTAATAGTTTATTTTGTCGTAATTTGTGCATTTCTTTTGTTTAATATATACGAAACTAAGATTTTTAATAATAAGAAAAGTGTTCTTTGTAATAGCAATCAACTTAATAATTGTTGTTAAGATCAAGATACTATTAATAGCTAAAATATTTATTGAATTAACATATTGAACTTTGTAATTATAAATAATGACAAACAACTTTTGCTTTTAAATTCTATCTTTATTAAAGAACTTATATTCAAATATTTATTAATTAATAAAGAGACGAGCAATGTTATTAAGATCGACTAAGTATTTAAAGATAAATTAATTCTTATTTATAGCTAAATTATTTAAATAGATAGATAGTTTATTAATAATATCGCGAAATTTAGTCTCGTACTTGTTAATGTTCTAACAATTAATAATTTTAAAAATTTCGAATTTAACAAAGATTCTTATTAATGTATTTAACTTTTTAGATTTACATATTTTAACAATCTTTTAATAAGTCTCTTTGATTAGATCGATTTTCTTTATGTTGTAATACAAATTTTTATTAACAATGTTTCGAAACGTATTTATGCACTTTTTGTTATCAATATCTTATTTAACTTGTTCTTCGATAAACATATTAAACAAATTAACAGATTTAACGTCTAAATTAATATACTTTTAAAGCTTAATTTATTTAAAAACTTTAAACAAATCTTGTTCTTAGATAAGAAAGCTTACGCTATTGCTAATTTTAGCAATTTGTTTAAGAATTGCAAGAGATAACGCGAAGATGCTAGTAATTATAACAATATCGACGTAATTTGCTATCTTAGAGTTTTATCGATAGCTTGTAAGCAATAGATAATGTTACTAATAAATATAATAAAAATGCGCGATTGCGCAATAAAGATTTCGATAAAAATATTTTAACTATCAAATTATAAAGATTAAGCAAGTTAACAAATTTCAAATTAAATATTTAATTCGATAGATACTCTTCAAAGAGTTCAAATGAAAAAGATAATTAAATATACTTTTTTTTGTTAAAAACATTAAGTTAATCAATTTTGTCAGTTTGAGCAAAGTTTTAATAAATAAACAATCAATAAATTCTTAAGTAAGTCTTGTAATTTTGTCGTTCTATCTTAAGATTATAACAAATATAGATAAGAGTAAAATCGATAAACTTGATTTGTTTAATAGATAGAGACATATTAATAACGAATAATTTTTAATTAAATTGTTGTTTTTGCTTAATTGTAAATAAAGTTCTTTAATTATCTAGAATTTAATCGAGTTATTTAATCTCTTTATTTTTTTTAATCTTAACAATTATAAAGATAGTAACACTCTTTTGCATCTTTGCGATTATTAAATCGATCTTCTTAGCTCTCTTATTTTGACAAGACTAAGAATTAATCTTTTTGATCTAAATCTTTTGCGTTGCTTTTAAAATAATTAATAAAATTATTTCGATCTTCGAAGTATGTTCGCGATTTAATTTACTAATTTGTTTGGTATATTGTAGTAAGAGAAGTTAACTAGCATTCATTTCAATTATCGAACTAGCAAGTTGATTTATTTAATTGTTAATAAGAATTTTTTTGCAATAGACAAAAGAACAAAAATTGAGAAAACTAAGTAACTTAACTCTTTTATTAATATATTAAAGCAAAATCTTGTCTCGCTTTAATAACGCGTCTTTAACTAATTATTAACTATTTAATTATTGATTCGTAGTTGTATAATTGTTATATAACTAATTCTTCGATCTTTTTAAAACTTATTATTGATAAATATCTATTAAAAATAATTAATGTTCTTTAACAAAAACAACAAGTTGCAAATAAGATAAACTTAGTTGTTTTACAACTTATATTAGTTCTTTTTAGTAAAACGTTTGTAATTAGAATATTTAACTAGATATTAATTATTTAGTCGTTAATAATTAAAGATTTTAACTATTCGAATAATTAAGTAATCGATTGTTCGACAAGTTTCGACAATTTTTCAATTATTGTTTCGACAAGGTTAGACATAGTATTTATTATTTAATTCTTAAAGACTAATTTAGATATCAAGACAATTTAATTGTCAATTTTTGTATATTAGAAATTAACGAGAACTTAGCTAATAGTAGTAATTGTAAATTTATTGTTAATTTAATTTATTAACTATGCTTCAAGCATTCTAATTAATAAATAAGTAAGTTTCTCGCTCTATTTCGAGCTTATAATTTGTCAAAATAATAGATAGTAGAACGCTTAGTTACTATATAGGAGTTGAGGACCTTGTTCGACTATATATATTGATCGACGCTACTCAACTCGATTACGTAATGTCGAGTTAAATAGTGTTGAACCAAGTAGTACTTAATACTAGGTTAGATCGAGTACAATATTTCGATACAATCTATATATTAGATCTAAAAACAAGATATTTGTAGAATCTTTTTTTAAACGTATTTAATTGTTTGTCTTCTTCTTTAGATTAATCGCGTCAAATTGAGTTATCGAGTTCGAGTCGAATACTTGACTCGAATCTTGATAATTTGTATTAATTCGACTCGAAAGTCTTGACAATTCGATTCCTAAAATTAAAATCGATAATTCAAGTTAATTTCTATACTTAAAATCGAAATTCGATTCGAAAAATTAATTCGAATTGTCAAGACTACTATTTTTAGTAAATTTTATTATTTTTAGTAACAATTAATTGATAATTTAATAGAAATAGTTAATCTATTTAAATTAATTAATAAATATATTAGATTGTTTTTGTATTGTATATTGTATTCGTATTTGATAAATCCTAACTTTAGTTCTAGATATATTTAAATCTATTATAACAAAAGTCGCAATTTTGTGTTACTTATATTTGAGCTTCTCGCGAGATCAAGATTAGATCTAATAAATCTTGCATTACTTGTAAGAATCTAGGAATTTAAGTCAAGCTTTGCAAGAGACAATCTTGATATTTCTTAATATTGCGTTCGTAGATGCGTTCGTCTTGTATAATAATTATAATTAATTTGCGTAAAATGCGCATACGTTCTCTTGATTTATTAAATTTGTCTCAAAAGCAAAAATTGCTTAAATCGACGAAATCTAATATTTAAATCGAAAAACGTAATAATTTAATGCAACTATGCAACTAGCAAGCAATTGCAAACATCTATGCGCATTGCGAATATTAAAACTTAACGCGTTAAAATGTAGTTTAAGTTAATAGAGATTTTGCAACTTTGTCAAATATTAAGAAAACAAAACAAGCTTTTCGAGCAAATTTTGTCTCGACAATACTAATTTGAGTACGTAGAATAGATAGATTTGTAAAATCTGCAAAATCTTGTAAATATCTTAATTTCTATTAGCTCGATTTGTCTTTCAAAACGCGAATGTTACTATTGTGCATTATCTAGAAAACAATTAAAAAAATCTAAATTTAAACTAAATTTAAACTATTTTTGGTATTCTTAGCATTCTTGACAATTCGATTCGATTCCAATATTGAAATCGAAAATCGAGTCGAGTTAAGTCGAATTGATTTCAAAATAATAGAAATCGAATTGAATTTCGAGTCGCTTTCTAATATTAAAATCGACGAATCAAATCAATTTCTAAAGTTGAAATCAAGATTTAACTTAACAATCAATCTATTCTTTCTTTTCTTCTTACTATTAATATCGAATAACGATTGTTTTGAAGTATTGCGCTATTTTGTATAGCAATATTTTTAAAGTCTATACGTAGAGACAAAGTTGTACTTGTTTGAAAAATAATATAGATTAATATAGTAGTTGTTGTGTTTTTCTATAAAGAGATTTTGATTCTATATAGTATTTAAAGTTTTGTTTATCTCTTATAAAATCTTTTTATTAATATTATTTGCAACAATAATGTTGTTTGTATTTGCAATTTCTTAATTAATTTCTATTTGTATTACAACGTTTTAAACTAGTTAACGTAGATAAATAGTCTTTGTGTTTGCAAACAATGTAGTACTTTGTACTTCTATAAACTTTTTTAACTCTATAAGTTGTCTAGCTTGCGCATTAAAAGCAATCTCTTTAATAATTTTATTAGTTTTATGTTTGGCTTTGCAATCGATCTTTGCAAACTTCTTATTAAATTTTTGTAAATATAAAATACGTAAATCTTTTACAATTATTATTTCGCTTGTAATATTAACAATTTAAAAATATCTTTTACAATTTTTTAATTTTGCAAAAATCTTAATATATCGATCGAACTTCTTAATGTAAATAAATAGAGTATAGATTTATTTATCGACAATTGTAAGAAATTTAAGCAATTATCAATATTTGTAGTTAACTCTACAATATTTATTAATACAAAAATTATTACAAAAGATCTAGATATTTTTGTAGATTAATTGCAAAATCTTGCAATATATATAATAAACAATTATTTGTCTTTATTAAAGACAAAGTAGTAAATTGATTTGCTATTTCTATTGTATAAGTCTTGTTCTTAATAGTTTTTCGCTTCTTTATTGAATCTAGAATTATATTAAATACGTATAATACTTTTTTACACTTTCTTTAAGCGTATTTAATAATTGCTTGTTTAAATATTTTGTTTCGAAGATTTTAAATAATATCTAGAAAGTTAAGCTTGTCAAATTTGATGTTGTTAATATAAATAATTTATTAAACAATGTTTGCATAATATTGTTTGTAGATTAAAAGATTTCTATATCTAACTATTAAAGCAAATAAGTAAAATAAGATAGAAGCTTAAACAATATAAATTTATGTTTGTTTGCAAGACTCTAGAATCGAAAGATTCGATATAATTTGTAACTATTTAACAACAATAGTATCTTCTCTTCTACGCGCTTTTTAACAATATTTGTAATATAATATTGTATCTAATTTTGGAATTTATTATTGTTAATATAGACAAAGTTGTTGAAGTCTAGTATTATATAAAAATATATATTATTAACAACAAAATATTTATGCAAAAGAGAGCTTCTTTTAAAGATTTTTTAGAATACAATTGTTTTGTTGTTAGCACTTATAATCTTTATCGACGTAATATATTTACAATTGTTTGAATTTGCTATTGTAGACAACAACTTTGTAGATAAAATTGTCTCTATTATAATAATTATGCGTATTTTTTTTGCAATCGATGCAAAATCTTGTCTTATTTATATTCTATATGTTTGTTGTTATAATGTCAAATTTCTCGCAAATATGCTTCAATTGCTTGAAATAGATTTTTAACTCTTTAATATAAAAGACATTTTTGCGTATTACAAATATAGAACGTTGTTGTTGCTTTTTAAGCTTTGAATATTGCTTCAAAAAGCAAATAGCTTAGTTTTTGCTTGTTGACAACTCTTTTAGATTAAGCACGAAATTTGTAGCAACAATAATAAACTTCGAGATTAAGTAAAGTTTTCTTTTGTTGTTCTGTTTAATATAAATAACAATTGCTTGTTTTTATATCTTTGTAAGTTATTTATTAGATGCAAAACAAGTAGATTTCGAAAATTGTCTCTTCTATTGATCGATGAAAGTTCTTTGTTTGACGTTGTGTTTTCTCGCGCATTTTGCGATATTAATATATTCTCTTTTGTTTAAAATATTGATAGCTTGTTTGATACGTTCTTCGCGTACTAGATAGGCAACGACAAACATAATTGATAATCTACTAAAATAGTTAGATAGATAATAATATTTGAAAATTTAGACAAATAAGAGATAAAGACAAGTAAGGTTTAATCTATCTAAAAGCGCCTGCCAGTTTTTGGTAAAGAATTAACAATTATACAATATCTATTTTGTATTTTGTATTGTCTAATTTAATTTCGAATTTCTGCAAAATCTTGATTTTTTATATTTTGCAATTCTTAAATATTAATTACCTATTGATAAAAATCTAGATATTAATATTTAATCTCTCTAATTGCCGATAGATTAAAGTTGTTTATGCAATTGCTATATACTTTGTATTCGATATAGTTACGTTCTTCTCTAGATTCTAACTATAGTTGTTTGTCGTATCTAGTTTTTGTAGAAAACAAGTTTCTACTTTAACGCGCTTTAATAACTAAAAGTCTTTTTTCGAAGTTCTAGTTTGTAATCTAGATCTATCGATATATATTATAATATTTGTTTTATTTTGAACTAGCTTAATCTTCAAAATAAAATAATTCTTGTTTGTTAATTTTAATTTTTCGAAATTTTGTTAAACTTCGACCAAATCTTTGATTCTTGTAATTTAGAAAGAATTTTAATACAACAAGTCGATTGTATTTATTTAATCTACTAAATTTTTACTCTATTTAGCACTCTATACATTTGTATAGAATATTTTCGACTTTTTTGCACGATTTTTTAATTTTAATTGATAAATTTGCATCTATAGACTCTATAGACTTATTTTTGTTTCAACGCAAATATGTTTCTTTGTTAGCCTTTGTTTCTATATTATATTGTAGTATAAAAGAGAGAGATACGCATTCTTGTCAAATAATTCTTTATTAATGTTGCTAGTTTAATTGTATATTACTTGCAATTTTGTTGCAAGCGCAAATCTACTAAAAATAGTTTTGCTTCTATTTCTATAGTAGCAATTAGTAATGTTTTAAATGCTTCTAGAATCTTTCTTCAAGCTATAGATTGCAATTGTAAAAATGTGTAAATATAATTTGCTTGTTTGTTCTATTATGTTTCTGCTCTATAGTTGCTTATTAAAGAAAAATATATTATATAAAGTTGTTTATTAACGTTTGCAATTGATTTTTATTTAGAGTTTAATAGTTTTAGTAGAGAGCGTAATACTCTCTTTGGTGCGTTAATTTTTTTAGTAATATATTTCATTAAATTAAGTTTTCTATTTAGCTAAATATTTAATTACTTTATGCAATCTTTCGATTTAATAATTATTCTATTTAATAGCAAAATAGACTCTATAGAGTTTTTTCTATTTTTTAAGAAACAAATAAGCTTTGTTTTGATATTATCGAATTTGATTGCATTGTTAGTTGCTTATAAAAAAGCTATGTAGATTGCATATTAAAGAATTGTATTATTTTTAACAATATTACGTTCTTCGATATAGATTGTTATATTATTAATATAGCTAGAGATATATACATTGTATTTTGCTCTAATTTGTAGAAATAGAAAGAGTATATAGATTAGAAACAATGTTAACAATATTAGAGATTCTTAAAATATTTTTATAGCAATTTGTTTTTATTTTTGTTTGTTTTGTTAAATGCTAGACTAATTACTTGTTTTTGCAAAAAATTAGTAATTTAACTAATAACATTGCGTAGTATATTAAGTCTCTTAAGTGTATTAATCAATTTTATAAGAGATATGTAATCAAAAGTGCGTTGTATACTAGATTTAGCACAATATCTATAATTAATTTCTATTTTTTGTCTTTTGATTGTTTGTAATTTAAAATTTCTAGATTATATAATAAATTCCTTGTCAAGTATGCAATTTTTCTAGCAATTATTTTTTCTAACAAGAAAATTAAGAAGCGTAATAATTCTATACTCTTTAAATATTATTCTATTTTTGCTAGATTTATGCAAAACAATGTTAATATTTTTGCCAACATTTGGAATAATATTTAGCATCTATAATTGTTACAAATACTATATCAAATAGCTCTAAAACTGTTTTGTAGACTTTCTGCAATATTAAGAATGTTATACAATCTAATTCAAATAGTTTTTCAAAAAATAGTATAAAAATAGTTTTTTCTACCTCTTTCGCTTTAGTATTTGACTATTTCTAAGATTTGTAGTTTTTTGCAATATTTGTATCTATAGAAGTTATAGATAGTTTTGGATATATAACTTGCAAGAAAGTTTTGCATTTAACTTTAGATTCTATTGCTTAGTTTTTGTTAATACTCTTGATTAATAGTAGTATCTCGATATTATATTGTTTTGTATATTTATATACTTAAAATATATATTTGTTAGTTGTCTTGCTTAAAAAATTTGTTCAAGTAATAGTTTAAAAATATTTGTTTTTAATATTTGTAACTACTTTTGGACTTAATTGATTCGAAACTTTGTTTACTAATAATATATTGTAAAGGTTTCCTTATATAATATTTCTAGCTTCTCAATTTATTAAAAATTTGATTTAAAGTTTAATTTTCGCTTTAATATAAATTTGTTTATATACTCTTTAAGTTTTAGAGTCAATATTTAAGCTTTGCGATTTAAATCTTACTTATCTTAAATTTTCGTTAATTATCTAGTCTTATTTGCACTCAAATATATACTAAATTCTTTCTAGTCTACTTTAACAATATTATATAATATAGTAATCGAATTTTCAATTGTTTGTTGTTTATTTATAATTATTTTATCTCTAATAATCCTGAAATTTAATTTGATGTTTGCTTTTTTGTTAATATATTAATTTGTAATTTTGTTAGTCAAATTTGTTAATGCAAAAACTAAATCTATAATAGAATCTCTAGTAGTATTTGTATTATATTGTGTAAAAATATCTAAAATATTTACTACTTAATTCTTTTTTGTTTTCTCTTAATTAGATTGTTAATATAGAAAAACATAATAGATTAACAACTTGATTGTTCTATTAAGAATAATATATATTTAGATCTTTTATCAAAATTAACTTTTTTGTATTTTTCGATTAAAATTTTGTTAAAATTTGATCTATAGTATAGTTATTGAACTTAGAGTTTGCACTTTTATTATTATAAATATATAGTAGTGCAATACTGTTATTTAAGATCTTGTTGTCGATAACAGTTAATTGTGCGTTAGAATTTGCTATTATATTTAGTCTTTAAATATAATTAATATTACCTGTTTTAGATACAAATATTGTTACTCTAGATCTATAGTCTTTATATATTGATCGAATCCTCGAGAAGTTTAAATAATTTAGTTCTGTATTGTGTTTCTTATTGTATATTTAGAATTCTTGAATTTATCGAAATATTATAACTGATCTAATCTAGTGCTAGATAGTATCGCTATCTAGCTCGACGCTATTCAACTTACTTATAGAATTGGGTTAGATAGCATTAACTATATATATAGTTGAGCAAGTCTTCCAACTCTTCTATAGTAACTAAGTATTCTACTATCTATTATTTTGACAAATCATAAGCTCGAAACAAAGCAAGTAAATTGTCTACTTATTAATTAGAAAGTCTAAAACATAGCTAATAGATTGAACTAACAATAGATTTAAAGTTATTACTATTAGCTAAGTTTCTATTAATTTCTAATATATAGAAGCTAACAATCAATTGTTTTAATATTTAGATTAGTCTTCAATATTCAAAATATTAATACAATGTCGAATATTGTTAGAACAGCAACTAAGAGACCATCAAAACTTATCGAATAGTCGATTGTTTAACTATTCGAACAACTAAAATCTTCAACTATTAACAATTAAATAGCTAATATCTAGTTAGAGATTCTAGACATAAATATTCTACTAAGGAGAGCTAATATTGTTGTCGAAACAACTAAGTTTATTTTATTTGCAATTTGTTGTTTTTATCGAAAAACGCTAACTATTTTTATTAGATTTCTATTAATAATAAGTTTTTGAAAATCGAAGAAATAGTTAAGTAGCAATTGTACGACTAAATATCAATAGTCAAATAGCTAATAATTAGTCGAAAACATATTATTAAAGCAAAACAAGGAAGATTGCGCAATCTCAATTGAATTAGTTGATTCAATTAAATATTGCTTGATTGAATTAGCGTCGTTCTAAAGAAGTAAGCAAATCTAACAACTTAACAATGCAATTAAATTTTCTTCAATTTTTGTAACAATAATATAATTGCATCGTCTCTTGATTCAATTGCATCAATTGTTCGTTTAAACGTAAATCTTATAGCTTAATTGCATTTTCTCGTCGTCGTTCTTCTAATGTCTCGCGATATACTTAGCAATTAATTGCACATTTTCGATTTAAACTTTCGAACTCGTTCGTAGCGACAAATATTGTAACAATTACATTTATCTCTATAGTTCTCGCAACAATTAAAGAATATATAACAATTATTTCGTAAACGAAAGAAAATCTTGATGTTTAATTTGCAATCTTTTTAGCGATCGTTTGCGAAAAGAAAAAGACGAAGCGATAATGTGCGACAAATTAATAATACATATGATTTGAAAAAGAAAAAAACAAATGCAAAGAACAACATTAATTTCGATTTTAATATATTATTAATTAGTAGATAACAAGTGTCTATTTTTGTCTTAACTATTTTTGCAACTTTTAAAGAAGATTCTTCGATAACACTCTTTGCTTCTTAGAAGATTAATCGAACGAAAAACTGTCAATTAGATTAAAAAATAACTTATAATAGATAATTGACAAAGAAAAAAGACATTATACTAATTAATGTTTGCATAGCTAGATTCTCGAAATACGACATTAAGTTTATGCGATAATTTTGAAGCAAAATTAAAGACAAATTCGAGGCGATAATAGATTGCAAATACGTTAAAATTAATCGACATATAGATAACTTAATAATTAAGAGAAAAGTTAACATTAAAGTTTTACATAAATTAGAATATGCAACTCGAAACAACAATTATACTTAGACTATTAATAGATAAATATTAATTATTTAAGCATATTAGAAAAACTAAAATAAGAAGAGCTTTTTACGAAAAAAGAAATTAGAGACAAATGCAAAGCACAAAAAAAGAAAAAATTGTCTTAGTTAACAATTAAAGAATAAATTGAATTATAAACTCTTTTTTATTTTTTTCTCTATCGTTTTCTCTATTAGTAATTATAATAGCTTCAAGAATTAAAGCAATTCTAAAAATAATAGCTTAAATAATATATTCTCTAATATAGAGAAGAATGCAAATAATAATATAAAAAAATCGAAAACTATTGTAAATCTTGTAATAGAAGCAAGTTCTTCTTCTAATAACAATACCATAATAACAAAAGATTTAAATAATAATAATCAATATTACGCGATAAGAATCTTTGCTTCAAAAGACAACAGCAATTTTTTATCTATTTTATTTTCTAGATTGTCTTTAAATAAATTTACATTATTAAAGTTTATTAAATTCGAAAAAAACTAGATCGCAAAGTAGTTTTAAAAGTCTATTGCTTTTACAAAGTTCGCAAAGAATAAATTTTTTTTAAAAAGATTTAAACAAATACGCGTAAGCGTAATAAACAATTTTGATTTAAACATTTTACAACAAATATTAAGCAAGTACTTTAAAGAGCAAACGCAATTAACAAGAAACATATTAAGACAACAATCTTTGCTAAAAAAGATAAACAATATGCTTTAAAAAAATCTTGTCAAAATAAAAAAATTATATTAGATAAAAAAATCAAAATTAAAGACTTATTTTTAAATTTTTTTTCAAAAGTATTACGAAAACAAAATGCGCTTTTACTTTAAATACGTCTTTAAAGATCTACATTATTACGCGAAAAATATAAATTATTTAATAAATTAAGACAATATGTTGAATTACTAGATGCAACGAACAATAATTAATTATTTTTCGATCGACGAACGCAAGTATTATGTACGATCAAAGAAGACAAATAAAAGTAGTAAAGAGAAAACAAATAAAAGTAGTAAAGAGAAAAGAATAACAAGTAATGCGAAGACGCATTAAATGCGAAAAGAAAACGTTTTTGCGAAAAATATTTAAATATTTGAAGAAAAAGCATTATTATCGATTTTTTTTTTTGAATTTTGATAAATCTTATTTGAGAAAAAAAGCGACGACAAGATATTTAATTACTAGATTTTCGTATACAATATTGTCTTTTTCAAGAATTTTAAATATTTAATTCAAAAATGTAATGCGTAAGTTGCAATATAAACAAATGTAAATTGTATCTATTTTATCGACGTCTTGAAATTTGTTTTCTAGATAAACAAAATAATAAATTAACGTTTAATCGTATTTGCGTTAATAATGTCTTTGAAAAATTCTTAAGACAAATATATAAAATTTAGATCAAATGATGTTTACATTAACGATATTATTTACAATTATAATGTTTTGTTAAACTAACAAGAACTTTTTAATTGTTAAAGATACATATATAAATATACAATCGCAAAAATTTAATGCGATAATAATAAAAAATAACGAAAGAGAAAAGAGAGAACAAAAATTGTCTTTGAAAATCTAATTAAAAATTCTTTTTTTTGTTTTAACATTTAAATAATGATAACAAGATTTAGAGCAATAAGCAATAAAGATTAGCATCAAAAAACTTAATCGAAGCTAAATATATATATAAATATAAGAAAAAAATTTAGTATTCTTATAATGTAGAGCTTTTAAAATCGATACAAATCTTATTGACTTACAAATATTTCGAAAGACTAAAAGATTGCATCGCAAAACGAAATTTTATTTAATTATTTCGTAAACATATGTAACAATTAATTAAAAGAATTGTTGCTAAATAGAGATTTTTGATAGATTGTAAATTTATTTTTATTTACGTCTTAAAAGCATTAAATATTTACAAATTCTAAATTAAATTAAAGAAGTTTTCGACGACAATGCAAGCTCTTGACATTCGTTTATTAAAAAAGATTTATCTTTTGTTTTTATAATTTAAATAGAAAGATATAATGTACAACTAATAAATATAGGTTTTGTCGTTATACAATTGAAGCTTTCTTCAATCTTTAAGTAGATTCTTTAATCGATTTTGCAATCTTGACTTTTGCAATATTGTAACGTCGTTTATTTTGTTTTTGCAAAAGTTGTAGATTAATTTTATTAAATTGTTCGAACAAGTAATAACTAGTTATATTATTTGTTTGCTTTTTTATAGCTAAAGTAATAGAATTTTTGTCTTACATCTAGTTTGCAAAAATTTTGAAAATTTTTATCGATAAACTTTTATATAATGTTTTTGTCTTTAATCTTTTTTAGTCTTTTTATTGCTTTAACGTATCTTTTAAGGCATTTATAAATAAACGTTGAATGTTATTGTAAAATATTATCGTAAAGAATTTTTAAATGTTTAAGAAAATCGTTAAGAACGCGAGAGAAATAAAAGAGAAAACGCTTAAATCGTTTTGTCAATTTAAATAATTGACGAAAATAGAATAATTTGTATAGAAGAAAACAAAGGACGATTGCGAAATAATTAACAAACAATGGAATTTTCTTTTTAATAAATTGCATTATACAACGAAGTTGTTTAGAGAAAATTTGATTTAAATCGAATTCGAACGCTCTATACTTTATTGCTTTAATGTATAGATGTTAAGAATCGTTAACAAGATGTTAACTTAAAATAATAACAATAACAACGACAAAGACGATAGTCGTAGATATATCTTAATTGTTGTTGATCAATTGGGTCAATTAAGACATAATAAGATGAATATAATTAACATTATAATGAGAGAGAAGAAAAATCGATTAAATGCGATAATTATTAGATTGCGAAAAATATTATTTAATCGAATATAGCGTTATCGAACTAGCGATTCTTGGTCTTACTAGCTCTCGCAAAATCAATGTATTATTAATTCAATTAAGGTTGCGCAATCTTTCTAATACGCAATTCAAATATAGATTTAATATTGCTATAGTATATATTAAGACTATATAAGATTTAAACGCAAATTGCGCGTTAAGTTTCTAGCGTATTTTACAAAATTAAAATACAATTGTTGCATCTTTTATTTTTATCTTTTCTAAGTATTTGCAATAGTCTAGTATATACTTCTAATTCTATTCACAAATATATAGTATAAATCTAACACATTTTTTGATTTTATTGCTTCTAGTATCTTAGTATATATTTAGTATAAGTATTGTTGCAATTTAGTTTGCTAATCTTAAAATATATTACAACAATTCTAATATAATAGACGCAAAGAATTTGTCTTTTTTAAAATATTATTACAATAAATATAGTACATACAATATTTGTGTCTAGTATATATTAATTATATACTTAAGAGTTTTACTCTAATTCGAATTCTAATTTTGTAACTAAATATAAGCGTTTAATTATAGCACAATTTTACGCTAAATATGTATTAAGTTTACATTTAGCGCAAATTTAGATATATTTAAGAAGATAACAAATCTAATAAAGAGAAATTTCTTATTGTTACTTAGCTTATATTAAATATTAGCAATATCTATTATTAAAGTCGAAAAAAACAATAGATAATCTACAATTAAATCTAATCTAAGTTTATTATATATTAAGTATTATTAGTTGCGTCAAATTCTAAGACTCGAATTTTCTTGTTTAATTTTATTGTATAAGTTATATAAACTTAATTGCAACTCTATATATATTAAGTATTAATAAATGCAATTGTACAATAATATTAACTAATTAAATATATAGAATAACTTTTATTGTTATTAATTACTAGCTATTTATATATATAGTTAAAACTTTATTTATGCCTAGTTTATACTAAGTTAAGATTAAAATCAAGTTACGTTATTATATAAGAATATATTATACTAAAGCAAGTAAACAAATATCTTAGCTATTAATATATATTATATAAGTTAAGCATATATAGTTGCAAATTTAAATACAAAAAATATTTCTACAAATATATACTATTTAACAAAGAAATATATATCTCTTTTATACTAGTTTAATACTTTAAAGTTTTAAAATAAATTTAAAAATAGCAAAATACAAATTATTTCACAAAGTTAAAGTATAATTTTAATAAATATTGCTTAAGTTAAATTTATATCTTGTATAAATATTAAAATTTTATTAATATATTTATCTATTAATATACAAAGAATATAAAGTATATTGCGTAAATTAAACTAAAATTAAGTATATACTAAGCTTATATAAGACAATTGTTATAATCAAAAATTTACAACTCTTTTCGATATATATTTCTATTGCAAGATAAGTGTATTTTATGCTTGTTATATACTTAATTTATCTCTTAACTTCTTTGTTCTTAATACTATATATATAAATATTTATTTTGTCTTTTAAGACTTTAATAATGCATTAACTACGTATAGACTTAATTTATATTAGACTTGTACTAATACAATTGTTAGCGTTATTAATTAACTATTGTTTATTATTTTTCTCTAAGTATTTGTCTCTCGATCTAAAGAGTATTTGCAAGAAATATATTTTTAATTTATTTTTAAACTATGTTAAGCTTACATTAATTTATTCTTAGCATTAAATTAGTTCTTCGATTAAAAAGCTTGCTCTTATATATTCTATTATATTAATTTATACTTAATATATATTTAGATTATACGTAAATTATTTTAATTATATTTTAAGTTAAGTCTATACTAAGTATATGCTAGCGTTAAAGAAGCGTAAAGAAGAGAAGAAATTTTGTAAAAATAGTGCGTTCAAGATTTCGAAGATTTTCAAAGATTTATATTTTATTTGTATTTAATATATATATAGCTAACAAAAAAAAAGTTAAATATAATAATAAAAAGTTAAATACAATAATTAAATCTAATAAAAGAGCTTAAGAGTTGTATATATTATACTTATATTTATTATATACTTAGAAGAAAATTATAATACTTTTCTTAATTCAAAGAAGAGCAAGTCTTGCATAATGATTAACTATATTAAGATTATACTAATTCTATACTTAATAAATGCTAATATCTTAATTAATATTTTAATAATAAAGAAGAATAAAGTTGTTGTTTACAAGTCTATATTTTGTTTATATTAATTTATATACAACTAGTTCTTTTTCGAATAGATTTGATTCTATTAGCAAAGAAAATAAATATAATTGTTTCTTTATTTATGCTAAATTTATATTAAGCTTATGTTTAGCTAATACAATTGCTATAAAAACTATTGTTATATATACAACTAAAAAAGTTAAAAGTTAAATTGTTTTCTATTGCTTATATTAAATACATATTAAACAAAAACTAGAGTATATTAATACAAAGAAGCTTTCTAAATTAATTTATTAAGTCTTAAGCTTAATATATATTGTATTTAATAATAGAACTTGTTTCGACTAATCTTGTATTCTCTATTGTATCTAGTATATACAATATAGACAACTAGATACTTCTCTTTTTGACTTCGATTTAATAAAGTAAATTAATACTTATTATATGCTTTGCTTTTATATAATTGTTGCAATAATTATAATTTAATAGAAAAATTTCTTTTGCAAATTAATTTGCATTAAAGTTTAATCTATATTTAATATAAAATTTCTATATATTTTATCTAATTTTAATAAAGACTTTACTTTTAACTATATTTAAGTATATATTTAGTCTATATCTTGTCTACGTGCTAGGCAAAGAATAATAGCTAGATAGGCAAAGCAACTAGGCAAAGAAACTAGACAAGATGAAAAGACACGTAATTAAACAAGGCAAACATCTATAATAGTTGTAAAGATAATTCTCTAAGAACTAAGTTAACAATCAAGTTATACTTGATTGTTTAAGAGCAAACGTTATCAACAAACGTCAAACGCCCTTTTGTTATTTAACAAGAGCATCAAATACAAATCTCGTAACACATGTTCTTCTTAAAAGAAAAAATATTAACGTTCTTGTTATGTTACAAATTCAAACGTTATTTAACTTCTAGACTCGATTATTATTTTGTTTAGATTCTAATAGTCTAATCAATTGTAATAAATTCGTCGTTCTTGTTTGTCTACGCGTTATGTTGCTAAATAACCTTAAATTAATTCTTTTTAATGCTCAATTCGTCGTAAAACTTCTCGTCGCGTTAACAATAAACGCTCTTTTTCGCATTTAAGTACGTCTTGTTTAGCCTAATTTTTACAAAGTTGTTTTAAAAATTATCTTTAAACAATTTGACAATTTTAACGATCTAAGTTGACTTGTTAGCGAATTCGACAATGTTTTTAAAAAGAGCATAGATATTGATCACAACAATAAAATCGATATTAAAGATAACGTTGCAACTATCTTGTATAACTTGAAAGCGCATTGTTGTTTCGTTCAAGTTATTTGTTATTTTGTTTAACATTTGTTTAACAATTGTCGCAAATCAAATTGTTTAACGATTAGTAACTAAGACATTTGTAAGTTTAAAAATTGTTCTTTTGCAAATCGATTTATCTTTCGAAAACGATGTTTAACGCACAATTAAGTTCGTCTTGATTGTTTCGAACTTCTTCGCGTAACGTTTTAACAACTTTGAATTTTGCGAAACAAAGAATAAAGTAAAGTCAAAGAAGACATCTTTGTCGATTAAGATTTTTAAGATCGATTTGTTTATTTTTATCGTTGAAGCTAGACGTTCGCAAGACGACGTTATTGTCTTAAATAAAATTTAATTAACGTTTGTCTTTCGCATTTTTCACGCTTTAATTAAAGTTACGTCTTGACGCTTAATTGCTTAATAAACTTCAATTAACATAGTCTTTTTATTAATGTTAATTGTCTTAAAATCTTTCTTATAGTATAAATTCGAAAATTGATCGTCAAATATAACGAGATTTAAGATAGACTTGCAAGTCTTGTAATTTGCAAAAATTTAATCTTTTTTTAAAGATAACAACTTATTGAGACGTATTAATGTGTCGTAAAACATAATACTATACATAAGATTGTTTATTTTAATTGTTTTATACTTCTTTTGTAAATCGATAATTTAAATAAATTAAACGTCGACATTATCTTGCAAAATGTATTTTTTTTAAAAACATCAATAGTGTTTATAAACACAAAGATAAATTCTAGAAATTCGCGTAATATGCGAATATTGTTGTTTTTGTTAAAAGTTGCGAATTATAAAGCGAAGCGATCTTGTATTGTAATGTTGACGCGAACGATACAATGCACATTGTAATTAATAAAACATATATAACTTATTAGATAAATAAGATAATTGTCGATTTTTATCTTTTCTTTAAATTAGAATAAAGCGATTTTGTTTTCAACTATTTTCGCGTTTGAAATTTCGAAATCAAAATTTAAATAAACAAGAAAAACGTTATTGCTCTTGCGAAGCATAAATATAATAAAATAGCTATTAAGCATAAATATCTCGCAAATAAGTTGCTTAACGTCTATTATAATGTGCTTTCAAAGAAAATTGTTCTTAAACTTAACATTTATTTGACTTAATTTGTCGTCGTTTAATGCAATCTAATTATTATTATCTTGCTAATTTAACGTCTTTGCAAGATTGTTTTTAATTATTTAATTTGCGACTTTGCGTTCGCGAGCTTTTGCGATATTTTAACTAAGATAAAAGTTCTTGTTTTTTTTGTTAAAAGTTATATTAATTGCTTGTTAAACGACGACAATAGATAAACGATCTTGCAATATAATAGCAATAATATAGATATTATTGTCAATAATATAAAGATAATAGCTAACGATAATAAGCAAGAATACGTATTGACAAAATTAAAGATAACAAGCTTTAGTAATGTTGTTAACATTAATATTAATTGTGCTAATGTCTTAATAAATCGCATTTCGTAATTAAAACTTGTAAAGCGTCTACTATAAGTAAACAATAAATTATAATTATTTAATGTTATATTTAGACAAGTAGTTTATCGTTATCAATTCTTGAACGTCGACAACAATAACATTAAGATAATATTTTGTTGTCGTTATCTTTCTTGCTATTTGTAGCAATCTTAATTTTAGACGATTTATCTCTTTTTTTAAATATAAACGCGATTTTTGTTGTCTCAGACAATCGATTGCGCTTCTTTAACGATAATATAAAGACAATAATGTTTACTAGAGATTTCGAGACAATTACTTTAGATACTATAATAATTGTTTTAAAACGTCTTATAATAGAGAAAATAAATATTTCGTACTTTGTTTTGTAGTTGTTGACAAAATTCGCAAATTTGTTTAGCAAATTCTTGTTATGTTATTAATTTTACTTAGTATTGTAACTCTTTTATCGAACAAAATATTTTAAAATAAGATAATTTTACTTATATTGACGAATGCGATATTTGATAAAAACTTTAATTTTATAAAAATGTTATTCAACATATAATTTGATAACAATCTTCGAATAATTTGACTTTAAACAATTGTATAAATCTTTATTGTCTAGCGTTAACTCAAAATAAGCAATAAATATAATTAGATAAATTTTTTAGTTTGTTAGAAGATTCAATTTGTATATTAGATTATTTTTTTGTTCGAAAATCTTAAAAAACTTAATACGTTAAATTAACAACTTAAACGATTTAACAAACGACAAAAAGTAATTTTTATAAAGACGAAAATATATTATGTTACTTATTAAAAACTTGATAAATTCGTAATATTTATTGTATATTGTTTTAATTGTTATGTTAATTTATGCAATTGTCGCTTTTGTCTCGAAGACATTAACGATTTTCTTCGACAATTAATTTGTCTAAAAATTGTTAAATCTAAGAAGAAATAAGAGATTATGTATTTTAAATCTTAGAATTATTTTATTTAATAATATTTTAATAAACGCACTAAATAAGTTATTAAGACAAACGCGAAATGCGAGTAAAAAGAACACTTAATTTAAATTAAAATTATTAATTGCTACATATTGCAAAACCATTTTAACTATCTAGTTTATTTGTTTACTTTGTTCGTCTATTTGTGAATAATATATTGCTAAGACAAGAAATTAAACTTTTAGTTTTAATTGTTTAGAATTTAAACATAAACTTGCAATCTCTATTGTGCACAAACGTTTTCAAAACTCTTTAATTAACAAGATCGTTAAAAAGAATATTTGTTTACTTCGTTACAATATAAGTCGTCTTGTTACTTAAAACAATTATTTTTTTGAAAAATTACAAATTGTTGTTAGAGTAACATTGAAGCTCTAACATAACGACAATTTTAAAACGAAATCGATGCACACAATATAAAAAGACACGAGAGAATTTAAAATTAAATTAAGATTTTTATACAATTGATGTCGCTTAATTTGACAAAAATTATATTTTTAACAATAAGCAATGTATCGATGCAATCGAGAGACAAGCTTGCAAAGATAAAAGTTAACAATTATTGTCTCGTAAATGCAAGTAAAGTTAGCATAACTATTTATGTTGTACGTCTAATAAAAGATTTTTGTCTTAAATTTCTTAAGCAAGCATAGTTTTTTTCGATTTGCATAGTTTATAAAGTAAAGTAAGTTATCTTTTTCAAAAAATTAAATGTTAAAAAACATAAATAACTTTCGAATTGTCGTTAGATTTTCTATTTACTTAATAAATTTAACGTATGTTTTAAGAAATCTTTTCTTAAAAATTTTACTTATTTGAACAAGACATAAGTAAAATAAGATTGTTTCGTTAATTGTATTTTGATCGATTAGATTTAACTTTTTTTTAAAAGTTTGTCGCATTAACTTAATTACAATTTTTACATTCGTTACAAAGTTATTTATTTTATTTAAGATTAATAACTTGTTCTTGTTATGTTTATTTTCAAATGCGAGAAGTCTAAACAATGCATTCGAAATTATATATAATCTTTCTATATAATAACGTACGTTCAATAAAAATTATAAAAAATATTGCGAAACACGTACGAAACAAAGATTAAACTTATTAATTAATAAAAAGAACAACGTAATTTGTTTAACAATGTTTGTTATAATTAAATAATTAATATAAACTATAATAAATCTTTTAATCGCTTTTACTAAATGTTTAATCTTTCGTATTATTTATACAAGACAAGTTACTTTTATTTTAATTAATCAATAATTTATTTTAACAAAGTTAAGAATCTTAAACAAAAATAAAATATGTTAAATATCGCTCTATCTAAAGTTGTCGCTAATTAAATTATCTTTAACATAATATATTTCGATATTAAATTCGCGTTTCTTGAAGACGTCTAAGTCTATATACAATTGACAATTGTTATCGAAATAAATTAAGAAATTCGAAGTTATTAAGAATCGCTATAATTAATAGAAGAATTAAAGAAAAACAAACGAATATTTAATACATGTATTTTTTAAATACGTCTTTCGCTTTTGCTTGTTAACAATCAAGAATCTTTTTAAAAAACGAGTTTTTTCTTGTTGTAAAACGTTAGCTCGCTAAACGTATTAAACAGTTTTGTCTCTCTAATAATTGACGAGATCAAGATAGATTTTAAGCGTCTTTAAATTCTTAAAAAATTTGATTGTCTTAATAACGACGATACGCTTCTTAATAATAAATAAATTAAAGACATTTACTTTTTGTTTTAGCAAAATAATGTTAAAATAATTAAGATAAATTTTTTTAAAATTAAGCGTAATGTTTAGCAAAACTAATTTGTCGAACAATTAAATAAAATAAATTAAATGTATGTTAAACAATTAAGAGAAGACGACAATATAATCAATGTAAATACGACAAAAGTTTCTAAATTAACGAAGCTCTCTATTTATTATTCGTTAAACGTGAACAAACGAATTTTTGAATTTTATAATAACAACATTAAGTTGTTTCTTGTCTTAATAAATAATAAAGAAAAATTTATGTTTATCTTTAAACGCAATCAAGAATTACAAGAAAAAAATTAATTCATTTATTAAACTTATATGCTTACGATTACGAATTTGAGCTATGATATTTGTTTAAATAAATATCGAATGCTTATTCGTAATAGCTAGCTTATTTAATTCGCAAATATTAGTTATTACTTGATGCTTTCGAATTTTGTTTAACAAAATTCGTCAAATTACAAAGACAAGAAATTCGAACGACAAAGACTTAATTAATTACATTATCTTGTCTTAAACATGCAATTTGTCAAATTCTTTATCGACTATCTTGCGATCACATTCTTTTAAGAAATTAATTTTGTATTTTATCTTTAACGCTAATGTAAAATTTTAGTCGCTATTTAATAAGATTAATATTTAATTTTTCTTAACAAAATTAATTGTTTTGTCAATATTCTTTTATAAGATATGTAATCGTTTAACAAGACGCTAAAGCGCAATAATTTCGTTTAGATTGTCGTAAATATAAAAGTTATTAATTAAATTAATCTAACAACTATTATTAAACATGTTAATCTTAATATTTTTTTAGCTATTTAACTCTCTTTATCAAAGTTAATTTAATAATAATTTTGTTTCTTAAACTTTAGTAGACGTCTTGACATCGCATATTGCGAGATGCGAAAAAATACAAAACAATCGTTACAAATGTATACGAAAGACATTTTTTTATTTGCGACATAAAAGTAAACGTCGAGCAAAATTAATTCAAAGAGATAGTTTTTATTAAGTAAAATCTTGTCTCGTATTACTATTAAAATTTCGAAAATAAAATAAATAATAATTACAAGACTTCTTTCGATCTTAACGACTTGTTTTATTTAAATGTTGTTCTTTGATTTTATCTTTAATTTCGTCTTCAAACTTTAGCAACTCTTAATAATAAGTTTTCGTTTATTTGTGTCAACAATTATACGTTTAAGATCAATAATATTTATCTTAAGCAATAACTTTGTTTTTAGATTTTTTACAATATAAACTTTTTGACAAAAATAAGCGACAACTATCTTGTCGTCTATTTTGTCTTAAAGATATATTAAGAGTTAAAGATAATTATTAATTAAATGTTTGTTGTTCTTAATGTCGCGCACAAATACAACGACGTTAGACTATCTCGTAAAATGCTTCAATTTCAAGTTATTAAAAAAATTATTATTAATTAATAATATAGTGCATTCGTTATCGACGCAAACAATATACAAGATGTCTTTTTATAAAAATGTTATTTAATATGTCGCATAATATTAACGTCTAAAAGTTAATTTATCTTGACGAAGTAATAGAGCGTCTAACTTAATTAACTCTAAGTTCGTAAAATTTGTCTTAATAAAAATAGAGTTAACATAAAATATCTTAGTAAATTTTTGACAACATATTTTGTTATGTTTGTTTTCAATATATTAAAAAAGCTTATTTTTTAATAAAAAGATCAAAACACAACTTTTGTACTTAAAGAATTAAAAAAAAACATTAACGTCAACTTAATATGCATTGCATTTGTCTAATAAGTTGCTTTCTATAACGAATCAATTATATAAATAACTAATAATGCTTTCTTTTCGACATAATATGTTTTTTTCGATTGATCGTTAACAATATAATATATTGTTATATTTGTACAAAAATCGTTGTAATAATTTGTAAGATCTTCGAAGAGCATAAAGTAATAAACGAACTCTATATATTTTACAAAATTTGCGTAGTATATTGTCACAACAAAAACTTAATAAATTGTTATTTGTTCGTAATTATTTTAATAATTGTCTTAATAATTGTCTTAATCTTGTTGTGCGTTGTTTTATTTATCTTTCGTTTTCTAATTTTAATAATAAGAATTTTTGCTTTAATTATTTGCGAAAGAATTTGTTATCATTATAATTGCGAGCTTTGCGAGAGATTTTGATGTCTAAAACTATGTCAACGTCTATTGTATTAATTGACGAAATTGCTCGTTAAAATCTTGCAAATTTTGCATAGATTATCTAAGATATTTGTAATTTGCAAATTGTTATCAAGAAAAATACGTATAATCGAATTGCTTGTAAAAGAGCATGCGAAAAAAATAAATTAAATAAGACATATATAATGCAAGTTAACAAATAGTTTGTTCTTCTAATCGTTTATCTAATTAATTCGAATTTTGCTAATTAGAGCGATAGACAAACATTGTCTTTTATATCTCGCACTTAACATCAAATTTCTTAATAAAGTTTTAAAATAATATGTAAACGATAAACATACTAACAATAGAACGCAATTTTATCTCGAACTAATTCTATGTTTAGATTAATTGTCTTTATATTTCTTCAATATTTGTTAATTGCGCATAGAGAATAATGTTTTGCAAATATTTTGTAATCTCTCGTTTATTTTTAACATCTTTAACGATAAAGATCTTTGACATTAACTTGATAAACGTCTTGTTAATCTTTATCTTAAATTAATTTTGTAATTTATTAATAAAGTTTAAAAAAAATAAACTTCGAAATGTTTAACATTTAAAGTTGTTTATCTTTTTAAAATATTACATTATAATAGAGTTACAAAGACAAAAAGAAAGATTATCTTAAACGACGACTTCGTTAACAACGTGTACGTAATTATTTATACGTTCAACAAAGATAAAAACTTCTCTATATATTGTTTTCTTATAAGCGAAAATAATATTATATAGTTTATAGTTGTCTAAAACGTCTAAATAAAAGAAGTCTAAATTAGACGTCTTAAATTAATTAAAAAACACATTTGTGTCTTTTTGTTATAATTTATTAACATGTCTAAAAATACGACAAAAATTAATCAATTTATTTCGAGACAAATATTATGTTTGTTTTACAAGAAAATATTAATCTTTTTTACGCAACATAGTTCGCAACTAATTTAGATCGAAGATTGTAAAAAATAAAGTTTGTTTAAAAGTCGCGAAATTAAATTGCGAAATCGAAATTTGCTTAAAGATCGCAAAGTTAAGTTGCGAAAACAAAATTTATTTTCAAAGATATTAAATTAATTTAAGTATTAAGAAATTGTTAAACGAGTTCTTGTTATTGTTGCGAGTCTATATTATTAAACGTAACTATGTTTGACTAAATTAACGAAAAATAAATAAATTAAGCATTTGATTGTAAGACATTGAGTTCGACATCTTGTTATTAATTGTATTAAGCATATTGCTTAGCGTTAAATAAGTTGAAGAACTATAAATTGTACGATTGCGTAATAAAGTTAAATAAATTAAATTGTTATCAATTACTTTGCAAAGAATTATTAAAGCGTAAATCTATTATTTTAAATCTATTGCTTATTTCAAAACTTGTTCGATCAATTTTAGATCAATAACGACAATTTATGTTATCTTTTTTAAAAGAGAAAGCTCGCTTTCGACGATGTAAATTGTTAATGTTCGCTAATATGTTCTTGTGCGATTTATTATCGTCTAATTTGTCAATTTTGTCGTTTCTTAATTTGTCGAAAGAATTAATTATTGACTATTTAGTTAAGAACGAAAGTAAAATAGAAAATGCGAATAAAAAGACGAAGCTTAAAATACTTAAAGACGCAAGTCTATTTCGTTAAATGACGAAAACTTCGTCGAAATATTTTAAGAAAATAATCAAATTAAAAGATTTTAAATTTAGAATATTATCAAAATAGACGTTTAAATTCTTTTGCTCAAGTTGTTCGTTTTAATGTTTAAATAATTGTTTTGCTAACAACTCTAATAATGTCTTCGAAATAATGTTGTTTAATATAAAAGACAATAATGTCTTTAAAGTAATGACGTCAATTGTAGCAAATTGCGATGTCTTCGAAATCTAATAATTAAAAACAAAAAATAATAATGTTTCTATTAAAGACTAATTGTAAACTATAATAAATAATAATTTCTTCGTCGAAACTTCGTTGTTAATCGTGTTAAATAAAATTATCTATTGCGTTTTTTGAATTTGTTGATTGCTCGTTTAAGTAAAGTCTTGTTAATTATTTATTCGTTTAATTAAATTCGCTTGTCTTTACTAGATTAAGCAAATTAAGTAAAACGACGAATTTTATCTATTGATTCGAATAAAGACGAGCGAGATAAAAGTTTAAAGAGCTTTTTAATTCTTAGTCTAATTAACTTACTAATGCAAGAGATATACTAATGTTCAATAATGCAAAACTACAAGATTTGATAAGTAAAAGCGAAAAGAGCAAGATTAATTAATTTAACTAAGAAAGACATCTTAACACGATTAGACAAACACTTGCGAAAGATAGATTTGTTAACTCTAATGCAATAATCTAGTGTCTAGTAACTACTAAAGACAAACGAATGCTAACTCTAATGTAATAATTTAGTGTCTAATAACTACGAAACGCAAACGAATATCGACTCTAGTATAATAACTTAATGTCTAGTAATAAATGCGAGGCTAGATAAGAGAATTAACGATCAATGTCGTTCGTCTAAATTAGATGAACGATTGACTTGAATCGTACGTTGAAGCTATTATTTGCTAGATAAAGAATGATAACTAGGCAAGCAAAGCAACTAGACAAAGAAACTAGGCAAGATAAAAAGACACGTAAGTGAACAAGACAAACATCTATAATAGTTGTAAAGATAATTCTCTAAGAACTAAGTTAACAATCAAGTTATACTTGATTGTTTAAAAGCAGACGTTATCGATAGACGCCAAACGCTCTTTTGTTATTTGACAAGAGTAGTAGACACAAATCTCGTAACATTACGCTTGCTATATATTTATTCTATTTATTATTTTAACTTTGTACTTACTTCTTTTATTCTTAATACTATTGTTTATAAGATAGAGCTAAATAAGCAATTATAATAGTTTCTTGCGCTATTGTACTTGTTAGTTTTACAAGTAATATAAATATCTTATATATAATCTTGTCTTCAATTGTTTTTTTCTAATTTCGAATTTTAATTAATTTATAAAGATTTTAATCTAAGTATAAATACAATATATAATAATATATTGTTGAAAATTTCTATTAAAATAAATAACATTTTTAATTTATTATTTTTTCAAAGAACGCAATTAATTAAGAGCAAATTCTTGTTTAATTTTTATAGATTATAAGCTAAATTTATACAAAGTTTAAACTAAATATAAATAAATCTTTTAAGATTGTTTTAACAAAAAACTTTTTAAATTTTTGCTTGCAAATTAATATTACTATACAATCTTTTATATTAAGATTATTGTATATATAACGTAGAATAGTCTTGCTATATTTAACGCGTAAATTAAATATAATAGAAGAGATAACAAAGCATTCTACAAAAAATTTAGCGCAAATATAATATATATTAAATATAAGCTTAGTTTACGCATTGTTAAAGATAATAAATCTTGTTGTTTAATTGTTGCAATTATATTGTTAACAATTTCTCGAAATATTTTGATAAAATATAATAGATAATAAATATAATCTTTGCGTACAATTAATATAAAGAATAGAAATTATTTTTAATTAATAGAAATATATAGATTAGCGAGAGCACTATCTATACGTGATGCTAGCTACGAATCTATTAATATTGCGATATTTAACAAAGTCAAATGTTTTTAGCATTGATAAGCAAGATGTTCGCAAACGTTCGATGCAATCGTTACGACAAATTGATCGATTAAATCGCGAAGACAACAACAACATCAATTATTACTATTACTATTATTTCGAATCTCTTACGTATAATAAGATACGAATGATCGAAAGCACGCAAGATTATTTATAATTATTATTATTTATTTCTTGTACGCGTCGATTGTCGTTACGATAATTGTTATATCGCGATTACGAAAAACGTGTTTTAAAATATCGCAAGAAAGTTTCGAAACATTGTGCGTATAAATTTAGAAAAGCTAGAAAAAAATTATATACGCGTACATTACATAGACAAAAGATCGAAAATTTCTATTGCACATAAATTGATTGCGTTGAAATTACGTGTTTTAGTTAATCACAATCGTTTTTTATCTTAATTATGTATATATGCTCAATTGCGCATTCGAAGTTAAACGATAAGAAATTTTGTTTATTTTAATAGACGATAGCAAAAATATTTAATTTTATCGAAAGCAACGTCTTCGCTACGTTTCAAATTGAAAGCGCTACGTATATAAATGTACAAAAAAGAGTTAACATTAAGTTTAAGTATTAAAACTATATAAACATAGATACAAGTATTACGCATCAAGAAACAATCTTTATATAATCGCAATTTACAAAGAGAACTTATACGTAAATTCTTAAAGCTCTCGTTCTTGATATGTACGAGCTTTGTAAGTTTAAGATTGTCGAACAATATATAAGATTTTCTTTTTGTAAATAATAAATCAATACAATCTTCACATTTTAATAAAGAATTTCTTTGTATATAAATATCACAATATAGATGAAAGAAGCGCAATTGCGCAGAAAACGACAAGATTATTAAATTGATTAATCACGATTTGAAAGATAGACATCAAGTTGTTCGTCAAATTGTAATTGATTAGAATTTGATTAAAACATATAGTCTCGCATAGGTTTCTAAAGATGTTAAATCAAGTATTAAAAAAAATAGAAATAGAAATATAGATGTTTAATTGCGTATTGCATATATTAATCTTAATTTTGTTGTTTTTCTAAGAATAATTATATTTTATATATATTTAATATATATTAAACTTGTATTAAAATAAAACTAATTGTAAATAAAACTTCTAGAAATTAAATATTTAATAAAGATATAATTTTATATATACAATGAACCTTTTTTATAAGTAGTCGAGTTATAGATAGTATCGTATTATAAATAGTTAATCTAATCGAAATTATTGATTTTGATAATAATTATCGCAGTTTTAGTCTATAAGAAGAGGCGATAAATTTCTCGCTTATTTTGATGAAACTACTTATAGAGAAAATGAAGAAAAATTTAATTTCTTCTTATCGATTAAACTTTGATCAAATTTTTCACATTTTCTACATTCGTATTTTGTATAGTTTTAATATATCTTCTTCTACTACTTTATTGCGTACATTTATCTTAATTAAGCATGAAATAAACTCTTCGCGATTGCTTTTAACTATAATAACGTTGTCGTTAAAACGACAACGAATTGCTTATTTTCTATATCAAAAAAAATAATTACGAGAGCTCTACTTTTCGCAAGCTTTTCGCGAAACTAAATTGTCGTCTTACAAAGAGCTTGTCGTCGTCTTTAAGACTTAATTCGACAAAGATAATCTAATTGATAACGTCTATATACGTCGATAAATTAACAAGAAAAATGTTTATTTAAACGATTAAATTTAAGCTATTTACACTCGTTATCGTCTTAACAAGTGAATTGAAATAAAAAACGTACTATTTAAATAACAAATACAAAAGAAAAATCAACGAATATTTATTATCGAAGCTATTATAAAGGAAATGACGATGCTCTTTTATTAAAAATTTTGTTTAATTTTTTCTTTCTATGTGCAAAATTTATTTAAGACGTCGACGAGATAACTTGATAACTATAAAGCTTGTTATTATATACGAAAGCGTTATTGATATAATAAATTTAATTATGTTGATTGCGAACAATTTGCAAACGATTTGAAGAACATACGAAACGACATTAAGAATTAACTAGATTTTGACTTCTTCTCTTATAATTGCTACAATATGAACGAAACAAGTTTATTTTAAATAACGATGTCGAAGACAACATTATTTAGCAAGTCTACTAATGACGTTAAAACGAACAAGAGAAAAATTATTGTTGTCTTATGTTGCAATGCTACTAGATTACACAAGCTTAAATCGTAAATAATAGACAATGCTAGTAATTTTTGTGTCTTTGATACGAGAGACATTAATGCGAAAAATTTACAAATGATGTGACGATCTAATTGCAAAGCCTAAATAATTACAAAGATATTTAAAAAGTATCTAAATTAATTTCGACAAAAAGTAGAAAATCGAAAGTGTGTGCTTTTGATAGACGACTTTGTAGCTTACGAAGTTAACATTAATATGCGTCGAAAGAAAGAAAATAAATTTATGTAGAACGTCAAAATTATCTTTTCATCAATTAATACTACGAGCGTGTGTCAATTACTTGATTAAGACATTATTGTTGCTTAAAAGCTTTAATATAGAAAGCGATAATTTTAATATTACGTCGACAAGTATAATGCAAAGCCTATTGAGTGCGATTTACACAAGACAATAAATATTTTTAAGACAATAAGATAAGCAATAGAAATATAAAAGTTTGACGTTATTGTTAATACTATTGCTAATTGTTGACTTAAATCTACAATATTGACGATGAACTACGTCGTGTTTATTGAAAGACAATAAAATAAAACTTATAAAAGACAAATAATTGCAATATCTAAGATAAAGCAAGCACTACAAGACGTTCGTATGTAGATAATCAAAAATATTATTGTCCTCAAACGCAATTAACGTGTATTAAATTTCTTCTTCTTCAATTTGACTTATTACAAAAGACTCGTTGTCGAGATAATAATGAACGACGATATAAATATTGTGACAAACGTCTTAATGCAATATTAGTTTATCGAAACATCGACGAAGAAGACGAAGACAAAGACGAAGAAAAAGGCGAACATATCAAGAATTGACGTCAATTAGGCTCTAGAGGCTTTGAATATATTTCAATTATACGAGAAGCAATAGAAGAACAACGAGGTGAAAATAATTAAACAATTAGATCTATATAGAAGGACAATAGAACGCAAAAAGGCGTTTGACAATAGTCAAGCAACTCTCGATCGATAAATGCACTAAACGATTAATTAGACAATCGATTCTAAGTATTTAAAAGATATGTTTCAAATTTTAAATACGTTCGAGAGATTTATAAGACGATACATTAGATTTTGCGATAAATAGATAATGATTTAATGTATTCTCTTCTTCTTATTTTATTGCATTTCGCAAATACGTAATCTCGTCTAATCAAGAAGTAGACGCTAGTCGAATTGAGCTTAGCGTTATAAGTGTCAAGATTCTCGATATAAGCAATATCGCGTTACAAGTAGTTAATTGTTCGTAAATACTAATTGCTTATAGAAAAGATTTATTATATTGTTATAACTTGTAATCTATTAAGATACAAAAATAGTTAATATTAATACGTACTAAGTTTGCATTAATTGTTCGATTTGTATGTTATAATTTTGTATTAAAAAGTAGAGAGTATTTAATTTAATAAATCTATAAAATTAGCTTACAAATAGCATAGATTAAATAAGAGTTTATTTTATAAATCTCTTATATAGTAGACTCCTAATTCTTGTATATGCGAGTTATAAATTCGAAATACACACAACATATGCGTTAATTCTGTTATTTTTTAAGAAATTTATAATATTAGATTTTTGTGCAACGCTTTAATTGCGTATTAATATTTATTATATATATCAATTAAGTAAAGTATTGTCGAAGATTGTTAATATTCTTAAGCTTAACTCTATTATACGCTAAATATATATATAGTATATTCGAATGCGTATATTTACAATATTTGATTTCGAAATATTTAAAACTTTAATATTAGATCTTACTTGCTTTGTCTTTTTTCTTAATTTTTAGAAAAAAAAAATAACTTAAATAATCTTAAAATTAGTTATAACAATAAAGAATTAAATTTAGTCTTAATATAAGTTAAAATTATATTATACTTAAATTAAATATACGCTAAATATATATATATTAATTAATGCTCTAATAAATATATTAATTAAAATCTTGACTAATATTGTGCTTTTTTGTATATAAAATAAAGAATCTTCTTTAAATACGTATATAAATATACTAGAATATTGTAATAATTTTGTATTTTTAATACAATTACTTAATTGCGTTTTTCGAAGATAATTGCAATTCTATTAATGTTAATAAAGCTTTGCATATAATAAACATTAGTTTAGCATACAATAAATATAAAGCGTAAAAAAGAATTTATCTTCTTGAATCTTATAAACAATAATTTGTCAAAACTATTAAGATCTTAATTGTTCAATATATTTTGATTTTCTTAATTATTTATAAAAGCATTATTGTTAATATGTTAATTACTTAATATTGTATTCGACTTAAAAGTATTAATATTATTAAGATTTAAAATCTACTTAAATAATTAGCAAATATCTAGTATATAATAAGTATAGAGTAAATCTTAATTCTATTTATTTATTGCAAAATTGCTTGTTAATCTTAATTTGCAAAATTCTTAAATATAGAAGAATCTTTCTTGCTAAAAAATATATAGACGTCGAAGACAAAGAACTTGCTAATACTATTAAAAGATATATTGCTATTAAGATTTAAATTAAATATAAACTAAACTTAAATATAATATATATATAAAATAAATAGTTAAATTGCGCAAATAAAAAACTATATCGAGCTTATATTACGTCTAAGAGCAATTTATGCTATAATAGAATTTAGATTTTGTAGTGCGAAAATCTTGTTTTTAAACTTTGCGCGTTATAGACTTTACACAATTCTAAGAATGCAATAGATATAGAAAATTAAGTTTATATCTAGTATATATTAAGAAGAAGCAAAATTCTAAGTATTAATTTTTATTTAATATTGAATAAAGAAGTTTATACTCTATATAAGCTATATATATATTGAGCATACATCTCGATTGCGAGCGAAAATCGCTATAAATTTCTTTGATTCGAAAGATCTATACTAAACATAGACTTAGCATAGACAAAGTTCCCCTCGAATAAGAATTTCTACTCGAGAGAAGCTCGTCTCGGGTAAGAAATTTGCATTCGAAATAAGCTATATACTTATTTAGAATAAGATTTAGAAAAAATAGCAATTAAAATAATTAGAAACTAGAGCAACGCAAAACATTGTAAGCTTGTACTCAAAATTATATATTAATATATACAATTGTATTTCAATTATCTTAAATTATATAGTATAATATTAGTATAATTAAGAATAGATAAATTCGACTTTAATTAATTTTTGTAGAAAAACAATATATGTTCGAAATTATAGTAGAAATCTACAATTACAATTAGAAATATATAACAATTAAGTATAAATTTCTAATCTACTTTAAATAGCAATAGAACAAAATACAAATATAGTAGAAAATTAATATTACAAATTTAGAACAACTATTAGATAAAGTAAATTCGTTGTTGCAACAATGTATATAATTTTGTTTATTAAACTATTAAGTTAATTTCAAACAATAACATTACTTTAAAAAGCGCAAGTTTTTTTAAATTTATAGAGATTTTATTTAAATAATTTTTTTGTACTATAGATATTATAGTAGAGATAAAAAGACAAATTGCTATTTTAGAATAGATAAATAATACTAGTATCTCTTTGTTTATTCTAATTAATTAAACTTAAATTTGCGAAAATATATAGATCTTATATAGACTCTTAGAGATATTAAATCGAGTATAAATTAAAAAAAATTAAAATTAAAAAAATATAACTGTCTTTTGTAACTAGAATAGAGTCTTTAGTATATTTTGAAACAAGTATAGAAAATAGTAAAATTGCGTTTTTCTTTTACAATTCAATAGTTAGAGATGCATTTTCTATTTGTCGAGATTAATAATAACAACAAACAATTGTATTCTTGCAATTACAACATTCTTAAATATATACGCAAACTTCTTTGAATTATCTAATTGTGTTCTTTAACTTATAGACTTGAGAATTTATTATTCTTCCTAGAACGAAAAAGTCCTATATAGAAGATTTTTAATATTAATATAATAGAGAAAAACTCAAAGCTTGTATCTATATTAATTTTTATATTTATATATATTTATATATATATATCTATTAGCAAGAAAATATTTTTAAGTCTTAAATTTAGTCTTAATTCCAATTCGAATTCGAATTTTAATTTATCTATCTTTATTTACTTAAATCAATTTTTGAGTTATTTATTAAAAAGATAAAATATATACTTTATAAACTTTTATATCGATATTGCTACTTTATATCTTATGTAAATCTATTTATAGCTATTTTTACGTAGATAATTATTACAAACAAATCTTCTATACTATATTATCTTCTTCTAAAAGAATATCTCTTATTTTTGCTTACTTCGCGAAATATTCTGGATTCGATTTAGGTTTTGAATTAATAAATTGGATTTAACTCGAACTAAGTCCAAAATATCCAATTCGAACTAGGATTATTTCGATAGAATACGCAAGCTAGCGTACTAAAACTTGATACTATAATACACTAGTCTATTCAAAGTAATAATATTTGGAAATTAGACGAAATTCTGTAAAATTCGATTTTTAAGATCAATAACAAAAAAGTTAAACCTAGAAAACTATTAGATTGATCGTCGATTCGATATTTGATTCCAACTTTGAAATCGAATCGAATTGTCAAGAAATCGAATGAAACCAAATCGCTTAAAGAAGCTAGCTTATTACTATAATAAGTTTAGCTTAATCGAAAAGTTACTATTTTAAGCAATTCGATTTCCAAAAAAAATCGAGGAACCAAATCTTGGCGCTCTCACGTGATATTTTCGGTTTCTCGCGATTAGTCTAAAAACTATAACAAGAGATAGAACAAGTCGTGCACTATTCAATATATTTTGCGAAGTATTTTTGCTTAACAATGCAAGTACTTCCAATATACTCTAGTTGGTTGGAAATTGACGAATATAATATTTGTATTAATTGAAGAAATCTTACTCAATTAGAAAGTCTTGATAAGCTAGTAAGTTCTATAGAAATTTAACATATTGAAAGAATTATAACTTGCAGTTGTATCTATCTATACACTTATAATTTTAATATACTATAATCTATCTTGTTTGTAGAATTTGCTTTGCGCATTCTATAAAGTTTGCAATTACTTAATTTAATAGAATATTTCAAAAGTTATACTAGATTAAAGATATTAATTCTCTAGATATCTATTAAAGTGTCGCAAATAATCTCTAAAAGTAGAAGAATATTAACTTTGTAATTTAAACAACGTATGCATCTATATATATATTATACTACTAAGTAATCTTGTTTAGGAGTTTAATTAAAAGAATACTAAGATTATTTCGATTGCTCTATTTTATATAGTATTGTTAAAGTTGTTACAAATTAAATATTTGCTTTCTATATTGCGTTCGACAATTGTACTATTTGTAGAAAGCGCTATTTATAGAAATATTTGTTTTAGTTCTTACTTGTCTTAGTGTTGCTTTTTATATTTGCTTTAATATTTAGGTAAACAATTATTGTCTATATATTGTAGTATTAATCAAGTAAGCAATTATTGTCTATCTATTGCATTTTTTAACAAAAATATAGATATAAAATATATATTTAAACGATTTCTCTACAAATAGAAAACTAGTTGTTCTCTCTTCTCTCTTTGTCTATCTATTGTAGCATTAATTAGATAAGCAATTACTACTTGTCTATTGCATCTACTAACAAAGATATAGACAAAGAATATATGTTTGAACAATTCTTTATAGACAAAAAACTAGCTCTTCTCTTCTCTCTATTGTTTATCGTCTACAAGATCTTCTAAATTAGATAGATAACTATTGTCTATCTATTGCATCTACTAACAAGAATAAAGAGAAGAATATATATCTAAATAATACTTCTATAGACAAAAAATTAGTTATTTTTTTCTCTCTTTTTGTCTATTGTTTATTGTCTACAAGATCTCTTAAATTAAATATATATTTATTGTCTATCTACTATATCTATTGCTAAGAATATAGATAAAAAATACGTATCTAAGTAATATCTTTTCTTTATTCTTTTTATTTGTTAATTCAAACTCTCTTTGTTACTATAGTCTGTAGATTTGTAATTCTAGATAAACACTAGACTTTCTCTCGATAGATTTTTTTTGAAAAAAATAATTAGGCCTTCTCTATATTATAATAATAAAATATTATAATATTGTATATTGGCAATTTCGGGAGAAACACTTTATATAAGAGAATTCTACTAAGTGTTCTCTACTAAGACAATATTGGCTAGATTGTCTCTAGTCTACTTGCGCTAATATATTTACGAAATATATAAATTTAAATTATTTTATTACTAGTATAAAAAATTTAGCTTAATCAAACTAGTACTAAGTATATAATAAATTATTCTAATTTAGAATATTTGATTTTATAAATAGATTCGCGTCTATAAGCGTTAATCTATTAATAATATCGAGAAATTACATTTTCGATAATTTATTACGTAATTAGTACTAGCTCGATTGGGCTAAAATTTTCAAACTAGCGTTAAAATAATATAAATTTATATAAATATTAGAGATTTCCTGAATAAGTTAGCTCGAGCAGACTAGGGTCAATCTAGTCGATGTTGTCTTAGTAGAGAACGCTTAGCAGAAATTGCTTATATAAAGCGTCTCTCCCAGAATTGCCAATATATTATTATAAAAATAAGATATATTTTTGTTTATTTATAGTCTATTTATAGTTCGTTTAATTATATATCAATATTTCGGATAACTAATCTTTATATTTTTATTTATTAAGATAGCTCGAATAGTTTAAGACTAGTTTCGAGAGTATTTAAAGAGCAATTCGAAGCTTGCATTCAAGAAGTTAAAAAAGACTCAATAAAAAGTTATTTTTGATGTTCGAGATATATACAAACTCTCGCAATACTTCGATTAAATCTCTACTTGTTACTTGCTTACACTATAGTAATTTGTATAGCAAAATCGAACAATTTATAAGATTTTTATGTAAAGATAATACATAGATAGATATATCTTCTATATATACGTATTTAATTGTATATAGTTAATTGCATCCTTAAAGTGCGCTTGCAAATTTTAGTAACAAATAAGTAATCTATCTCTTAATCTATCTCTTAAATTTTAGCTTCTTTAACTCGAGATTAATTAAATTTTCTAATAGAATATTAGAACTAAGATATCGATATAACAATCTCGAAAGTCTCGAATTGCTCTTAGAATAGACTAATTGCGTCGATTCAATTAATCGAATCGAATCGCTAAGATTCGATTCTTAAGATTAGAACCGACAATTCGATTCGATTCCAAACTTGGAATCGAAAATCGAATCGAAAAACGGATTCGAATTGCCAAGACATTAGTTCTATTATAGATTATAATTAATCTGTTTGAAATCTTAGTTTTATATTTTAGATTTGATAATGCAATTTTATAATGCGTTACTACTTAAAAAGATAAAAATATTAAATAGCATCTATAGGATCTATAGAGTCTATAGAGTGCAAATTATACATTTTATAGACTATAATTAATTTGTTTGACATTTTAGTTTTAGATTTTAGATTTGATAATGCAATTTGATAATATGTTACTACTTAAAAAGAGAAAAACATTAAATAGCATCTATAGAGTCTATAGAGTGCAAGTTATACATTATAGTAATAACTAGCATCTATAGAGTCTATAGAGTGCAAATAATATATTATCGTAATAAATAGTATCTATAGAGTCTATAGAGTGCAAAATCAACAATAAATTAATAGAAAATTAATAAGAAAATCTATAATAATTTTGGTAATTTGGTTCTAAAAATAGTAATTCTTGACATAATAATATAATGTTCGATTTCTTAGCAATTCGATTCGATTTCAACTTTTGAAACCGAAAATTATCTTGATTTAATTCGATTCGATTCCAAAATATATAGATCGAATTGGTTTACTAACAATCAATCTATAATAGAATTGCTAGAGAATTATCTCAAATTATTAATATATAGTTTGATAATTATATTAGTAGAACAATTGTTTGTTAATTTGTTGCTAGATTTAATATAAAAACGTTGCAATATATAGTTTTAATGCTAGGCAAAGAATAGCAGTTAGGCAGGCAAAGCAACTAGGCAAGACAACTAGACAAGATAAAAAGGCACGCAAGTAAATAAGACAAACATCTATAATAATTGTAAAGATAATTCTCTAAGAACTAAGTTAGCAATCAAGTTATACTTAATAGTTCAAGAGCAAGCGCTATCGACAAGCGTTAAACGCTCTCTTGTTATTTGACAAGAGCATTAGACACAAATCTTGTAATATATATTCTTCTTAAAAGAAAAGATACTAATGCTTTTGTTATATTGCAAACTCAAACGTTGTTTAATCTCTAAACTTAACTATTATTCTATTTAAATCTTAATAGTCTAATCAATTGTAATCAGTTTGTTGTCTTTGTTTGTCTATATATTATATTGCTAAATAATCTTAATTAAATTCTTTTTAATATTTAGTTTGTTGTAAAACTTCTTGTTGCGCTAATAATAAATGTTCTTTTTTGCGTTTAAGTACGTCTTGTTTATCTCAATTTTTGCAAAATTGTTCTAAAAACTATTTTTAAGCAATTTAATAATCTTAACAATCTAAGCTAACTTGTTAGCAAATTTGACAATATTTTTGAGAAGAGCATAGATATTAATTACAACAATAAAATTAATATTAAAAATAGTATTGCAACTATCTTGTATAACTTAAAAGCATATTGTTGTCTTGTTTAAGCTATTTGTTACTTTATTCAATATTTGTTTAGCAATTGTCGCAAATTAAGATATTTAACAATTAGTAACTTAACTAATATATCTATAAGTTTACAAATTATTCTTTTGCAAATTAAAATATTTTTCGAAATTAATATCTAATACACAGTTAAGTTTATCTTAATTGTCTCGAGTTTCTTTGCGTAATACTTTAGCAACTTTAAATTTTACAAGACAAAAAATAAAATAGAATTAGAGAAAATATTTTTATTAACTAAAGATTTTAAAATCGATTTGTTTGCTTTTATTGTTAAAGTTAGATATTTGCAAAACAATATTATTGTCTCGAATAAAACTTAATTGACGCTTGTTTTTTGCGTCTTTTGTGCTTTAATCGAAGTTGCGTTTTCGCGTTTAATTGCTTAACAAACTTCGATTAATACAATCTTTTTATTAATATTAATTGTCTTAAGATCTTTGTTATAATATAAATTCGAAAATTGATTATTAAATATAATAAGATTTAAGACAAGTTTGCAAGTCTTGTAGTTTGCAAAGACTTAATCTTTTTTTAAAGATAACAATTTGTTATAATATAAGATATAATATAAGATATAATATTATATACAAGATTGTTTATCTTAGTTGTTTTGTATTTCTTTTGCAAGTTAATAATTTAAGTAAATTAAATATCAATAGCATTTTGCAAAATATATTTTTTTAAAAAATATTAATAGTATCCATAAATACAAAGATAGACTTTAGAGATTTGCGTAATATGCAAATATTATTATTTTTGTTAAAAGTTGCAAGTTATAGAACAGAGCAATTTTATATTATAATATTAACATAAATAATACAATTTATATTGTAATTAATAAGACATATATAATTTGTTAAATAAATAAGATAATTGTCGATCTTTGTTTCTTCTTTTTTTTTTTTTTTTTTTTTTATATTCGATTTAACATTCCTAAGAATCTATGCGAGAACTATATACTTTTACGATTTTTGAATTTAATCAATTACGAATAGACGAATAACATTAGCGTTTACTTATCTAATTATAATTGACTAGAATTTGCGATTGTTATTATGTTTGTAGCGAATCGCTATAACAACGTTGCGTCTTCGTCTTCTATATCGTAATATTTGTAATACAAGAAAATTCTTTAAACAAAAACTCTATAGATTTAAGAGAAACTCGAACATTGTTAACAATATTATTATCTAAAATTGACACAACAACTTGATAATTAAAATTATGCGCATTGTCGCGACGACAAATCTAATCTTGTCTAGTAGTTGTCGTAGATTTATAATATTAATTTCTTGTTGCATTTGCTTTATGCTCTAGAATTTAATAGACTTTCAATATAGCGTTGCGACGTCGCATTGTATTATATACTTTCTACATTTTTTTAAAATATATTTAATTTAATATTAATTTTATCTTTTTTATAATCTTTAATAAAATCTAATTGTCGAAATATATTTTGTAAATTTGTTCTTGTAAGTTAGTAAATATCTCGCAATACTTTGTTAATTTTTCGATTGCTCTTATAAGTCTTTCGAATTTGTTATAATACGTAAGCGTTATTTCGATGCTCTTTAGTTGCTTCTTAATTCTTTAGTTTGTTTTTATTAAAATAACAATAACGTTTTTATTGCAATTGTTTTTGTCAAAGTACGTTCTTCAATATTAATTGAACTTGTTTGCGTCTCATTTTTTCTTAATTATTTTCTTATTATACGCAATAATTATTTTAAAGAGTTTTATTTATAAAGCAATTATATAGAATTGTTGTCACAATATTATTGTTAATTGAAGTTTTATTCGCATTTTTTTTTAAATTGTAAAAATATTATTTTAAGTTTTAATTTTTGTTCTTTTTTTGACATTAAGTTGTTGCGTATGCGCAATATTGTTACATTTATTCTTTTGTTTAACTCTTATATATTTATAATAGCTATCGATCTTTGTATTAGTTTTTCGAAATACATATTAATAAAAAAAATATTAATTTTGATTTGTAAGACTTTTGTAGATATTATCTTGTAAATATTTGTAATACGTTAAAATGCGCAATTCTATATTAATTGCAATTTTGAAATAATTTTTTTTCTTAAATTTATAATATTTTTAGACGTATACTATGCGACGATATTGTAAGTTATTATCGACTTTTTAACAATAATATACTTGCGCTTATTTATCTTTAACAAAGTGTTAAATATTGAACTTTCTATTATTGATGCGTTCTTATATTTAATTATTAGTTTAATTTTTATCTAACGCAAATAAGTTCTTTATCTTAGCTTTAAATTTAATTGAATCTTCAATATTCTAATATTTGATTTAATAATTATTTTATACTTTGTTAGCGTTATATTAACGTTTATATCGAATCTCTTTAAAGTTCGCAAAAAATAAATTAGTTTGTGTTTCTTTTTCGCGAATTTAAATTCGTAACTTCGTGTTTATTGCTCGCATCTATTATATATTTAATTTAGTATTTTGCAATTATGTTTGATCGATTTTTTATACATTAATATGTTAACGTTGTTTACGAAATTTGTAGCGTTAATTTGCAATTTAATGTTATTGCATATCTTTAATAGATTTACATTATAAAACAAATATAAAATTAACAAAAGAAAAGAATTTTGCATATATTTATATTCGTATTGCGCTTCTTTATTATGTAATTATTTATAATTAAAATAATACAACGTTTCTTGAATTTTTTTTTATCTATTTAAGCAAACAAGTAGAAATTTGTCTCTTCTTTATATTGTAAAGCAATTAAATATGCAATACATTGTCGAATGCATTTAATATATCGAAATTAAGTAAAAATGCTACTCTCTTCTTTTAATTGCTTTATATTGTGTAAATCTTTTTCGTAATTAATTGCAATGTTGTATCAATTAAATGTTATTTTTTAATTTTTATTTGTATATTTGATAAAGTAGTATGCGTTTTTACGATATAATAAAGACGTTTCGATATTATTAACTTTAATATCTTATTTAATATATTTAATAATACAATAAATCTAAAGAATAACAATTTAAAATGTTTTTTTTTCTTGATTTGCGCAATATTATTGTAATTGTCTTTTTAAAATAAGATAATTGCATCTCTTTTTTAATATATTTATTAAATAGAAATCTTATTTAAGATAAAACAATGCAAATTAATTGTCGCAACGCACAATTAATTATATTGTTAATTTTTAATATCTTGTTAGAAGTTATCTTGTGCATTGCTTTTATTACTTTGCGTTTCGACATTATTTTATTATCTTTTATAAAAATCGAATAAGAGAATTTATTCAAGTTGTTTATTAAAATTGTAAACAAAAAAGAAAAATAAAATCAAAATATTGTTTCGATTTTGTTCTTTGTTGTTGTCGTAATATCTATATCAATTTGTAATAATAATATAGTAAACTTAATTAATATTTTTGTTATTACGTTTTTAATATACTTTATTACCTTAAAGAGACTCTTAATAATATTTTTCGAAGTTTTTATTTGTTTGCGAAACTTGTTTCGTTTATATTTTTTTAAAATCTTGTTTTTTTTGTTGCATGTTCGAACGTTTATTATTTATTTATTAGAGATACAATATTGTCGACGTAATCTTTTAATTTCTTTAATTATTTTCGTGCATTTTGTTATTTATTTAAGTTTAATTCTTTTGTATAATTTTGTTTATAAAATAAAGTCTTTAATATTTTTTTTAAAGTATTGAGCAACTTTGTTGTGTACTTATTAATGTCGTTTTTTTTAATAAATTGTTTAATATTAATTCGAGTAATAAATTTTTTAATATATTGTTAAATTTTTTTAAATTTATAGTTTTATAGTTTTTTAAAACAATGTTAAAACTTCTTTTGCATTCAAAAATTCAATTTTGTTTTTATTAGAAAATATTCGAATAAGTTTTTTATTTTTTTGTTTATATTGTAGTATATTAATTGATTTGTTATCTTCTTTATAATAAACAATAAATTGATTATAACTTAAGCGTTTTAATAATTTCTCATTATAATTCTTCGAAAAAGAGTTAGTATTGCGTCGATTGCGCATATTATATTTAACAAATTCTTCGAAAGCAAATGTTGTTTAAAATAGAAAAAATTCGCTTAAAAAAATAATGCAAATTAAAATTTCTTATAATAATATTTTTGTTTTGCATACGCAAAATTAACTTTATTGCTAAAAGATTGCTTTTATCAATTATTTTATTATAATTATTCGAAAATAAATTGTAAATATTATAAATGTTAATAAGATTATATTTTGTATTATTATTGTTAAAACATAGTTGTAATATTATTGTTTCTATATTTTTAAAATATTATATATTATGTTAATTATTGCTATTAATGCGTTTGTTAATGTAAAAACATATTTTTTGTTATTATTTACAAACGTAAAGTTTATGCGCTTCGAGTTATATATCTTTGTCTTAATGTAATATTGTTACAACTTTTGTATTGTTAATATATTATAATTTTGTATTTTATCTTTCTAAAGTAATGCAATTATTATTTTATTTCTTAATTTATAAATATTACATTGTAATATTTTAAGTTTGTTTTGTATCTTTATTAAAGTTGCTTTATGTAATTCTTAGTATTAATATTTATTAAATTTTGTATCTCTTGCGTAAAAGATATGTTCTATAACAATATTATTGCTATTTTGATATTCGACTTATAAATTATGTTAAATTAAATTAACTTATTTATTGTCTTTGCGCAATTTACTTATATTACATTAAAGACGTATTTTTTTGTTCTTTCTTGTAAATTAAGTTATTTTATTAATTTTTAATTCTTAATATATAATTTTGCATAATTTTTTTATTGTTTTTGCTTTCTTTTTCTTTATGTTTTTAAACATACTTTTTATTTTAATGTTATATATTATTATTTTTGCGCATTTACGACGCAAAATTGTCGCAATAAATATATTCTTAATTCAAAAATTACTTAATTTTAAAATTTTGTTGTTGCATTCGTTATTAACTTTAAAAACTATTATTTTTTTAAAACGTCTTATTCTTTATATATCTTTTTGCGTACTTAATGTGTTAATAATATTTAAGTTGCGCGTTAATAAAATTATTTTTATTGCGTTTATCTTGTATATTTTTTTCGTCTCTTTTTTTCTCTTAATTTACGTTATCAATTTTATCTCTCTAATTAATCGTTGCTTCAAAAATACTTATTTAACGTTTATTTTAATTGTTGTTTGTGCAATTAATAACGAGCTCTATATTATGTTCGCTTAGATGTTTGCGTTTTGTATATTTTTCTTAACTTTTTTAACTTTTTTTAGTTGATTTGTTGTTTTTTTCAATTTCTTTAACACGAAAATTATGTCAATTTATTTATTTTTCGCGAAGAGTTTATTAAATTTGCGCGTAAACTTCTTGACAAAAGTATACTATTTAATTAACGTTATTATTAAAACTATTTTAAACGTGTTTTTTTTTAAATTTATAGAGCTTCTTGATCTTTATTATTTTCGCGATAATTTTTGTCGCAATTTGTAATAGATCGTATTAAGACACATTAAATGCGTTTTAATTACTTGTTAATGTCGCGTCAATTACGTCTATTTGATTTTGACAATCGAGATAAATCGTAAGCGTTATTGTTAATAAAATCTTCTCTCTTGTCTTTTCTTGTATAATGAGATAGTATAATATCGATTTTCGCAAATTAATTTAAAAAAATTTCTTTATTTCTTCTTTAAATTAGAATAAAGCAATATTATTTTTAATTGCTTTTGCGCTTAGAATCTCGAGATTAAAAACTAGATAAGCAAGAGATATATTATTGTCTTTACAAAGTATAAATATAATAAAATAGCTATTAAGCATAAATATCTTGCAAATAAGTTGTCTAATATTTGTTATAATATATTTTCAAAGAAAATTGCGCTTAAACTTAATATTTATTCAACTTAGTTTGTTGTTATCTAATACAATTTAATTATTATTATTTTGCTAATTTAGTATTTTTGCAAAACTATCTTTAATTGTCTAATTTGCAACTTTGTATTTGCAAGCTTTTATAATATTTTAATTAAGATAAGAGTTTTTATTCTTTTTATCGAAAATTATATTAATTACTTGTTAGATAATAATAATAGATAGATAATCTTGCAATGCAATAACAATAATAAAGATATTACTATTAATAATATAAAAATAATAGCTAACAATAGTAAACAAGAATATATATTAATAGAATTAAAGATAATAAACTTTAGTAATATTATATTCTTAGTATTAATTGTGCTAGTATTCTAATAAATTGCGTTTTATAATTAAAACTTATAAAGTATTTGCTATAAATAAATAATAGATTATAATTGTTTAATATTATATTTAAATAAATAGTTTATTGTTATTAATTCTTAAACGTCGATAATAATAACATTAAGATAATATTTTAATGTTGTTATCTTTCTTGTTGTTTATAATATAGACTTATTGCGTTTAGTCGAATTATCGAGTTTAAGTCAAGTATTTAATTCGAATCTTAACAATTTGTATTAACTTGATTCGAAAATCTTAACAATTTAATTTCTAAAATTAAAATTAATAATTCGAGTCGATTTCTAAAGTTAAAATCGAAATTCAACTTAACAATTAGTCTATTGTAGTAGTTTTAATCTTAGACAATCTATCTTTTTTCTTAGATATAGACGCATTTTCTGTTATCTTAGATAATTAATTATACTTTTTTGCCAATAATATAAAAACAATAATATTTACTAGAGAAGTTAAGATAGTTACTTTAAATACTATAATAATTGTTTTAGAACATTTTATAATAAAAAAAATAGTTATTTTGTATTTTTTCTTGTAGTTGTTAACAAGATTCGCAAAATTATTTAATAAATTTTTGTTATATTATTAATCTTACTTAGTATTGTAGCTTTTCTATCGAACAAAATATTTCGAAATAGAACAACTTTGTTTATATTGACAAATACAATATTTAATAAAAATTTTAATCTTGTAAAAATGCTATTTAATATTTAATTTAATAACAATTTTCGAATAATTTTGCTTTAAACAATTGTATAAATCTTTATTATCTAATACTAACTTAAAATAGAAAATAAATATAATTAAGTAAATCTTTTAATTTGTCGAGAGATTTAATTTGTATATTAGATTGTTTTTTTACTCAAAAATCTTAAAAAGTTTAATGCGTTAAATTAACAACTTAAATAATTTAACAAATAACAAAAAGTAATTTTTTATAAAAACAAAAATATATTATATTGCTTATTAGAAGCTCGATAGATCTATAATATGTATTATATATTATTTTAACTATTATATTAGTCTATGCAATTATAGTTTTTGTCTTAAAGATATTAACAATTTTCTTTTGCAATTAATTTGTCTAAAAATTGTTAGATTTAAGAAAAGACAAAAGATTACATATCTTAAAATTTATAATTATTTTATTTAATAATATTTTAGTAAACGCACTAAGCAAATAATTAAAATAAACGCAAAGTATAAGCAAAAAGAATATTTAATTTAGTTTAAAATTACTAATTGCTATATATTGCAAAACTATTTTAACTATTTAATTTATTTGTTTACTTTATTTGTTTGTTTGTAAATAATATATTATTAAAATTAGAAACTAAACTCTTAGTTTCTAAAATATAATTGTTTAGAATTTAGATATAAACTTGCAAATTTTTGTTGTATATAAACGCTTTTAAGACTTCTTAATTAACAAGATTATTAAAAAGAATATTTGTTTATTTTGTTACAATATGAATTATTTTATTGTTTAAAATAATTACTTTTTTCAAAAATTTGCAAGTTGTTATTAAGATAATATTGAAGTTCTAATATAATAGCAATTCTAAAACAAAATTGATATATATAGTATATAAAGATATAAAAGAACTTAGAATTAAGTTAAAACTCTTACACAATTAATATTGCTTAATTTAATAAAAATTGTATTCTTAACAATAAACAATATATCGATATAATTAAGAGACAAGCTTGCAAAGATAAAAGTTAATAATTATTATTTTATAAGTACAAGTAAAATTAGTATAACTTTTTATATTGTGCATCTAATAAAAGATTTTTGTCTTAAATTTTTCAAATAAATATAGTTTTTTGCAATTTGTATAGTTTGTAAAATAAAATAAGTTATCTTTTTCAAAAAACTAAATACTAGAAGATATAAATAACTTTCAAATTATTGTTAAAATTTCTATTTATTTAATAAATTTAATATATATCTCGAGAAGTCTTTTCTTAAAGATTTTATTTATTTAAACAAAATATAAGTAAAATAAGATTATTCTATTAATTGTATTTTAATTAATTAGAATTAACTTCTTTTTAAAAGTTTGTTGTATTAATTTAGTTATAGTCTCTACGTTTGTTGCAAAGTTGTCTATCTTATTTAAGATTAATAACTTGTTCTTGTTATATTTATCTTTAAGTATAAAAAGTTTAAACAATATATTCGAAATCATATATAATCTTTTTGCATAATAACGTACTTTTAGTAAAAACTATAAAAGATAATGCGAGATATATATAAAACAAAAATTAAGTTTGTCAATTAATAAAAAGAACAATATAGTTTGTTTAATAATATTTGTTATAGTCGAGTAATTAGTATAAATTATAATAGATCTTTTAATTGCTTCTACTAGATATCTAATCTTTTATATTGTTTATACAAGACAAGTTATTTTTATTTTAATTAATTAATAATTTATCTCGACAAAGCTTAGAATCTTAAATAGAAACAAAATATATTAAATATTGCCTTGTTTAGAATTGTTGCTAATTAAATTGTTTTTAATATAATATATCTCGATATCAAATTTATGCTTTTTAAAGACATTTAAGTCTATATATAATTAACAATTGTTATCAAAATAAATTAAGAAGTTCGAAGCTATCAAGAATTGCTATAGTTAATAAAAGAATTAAAAAAAAGTAGACAAATATTTAATATACGTATTTCTTAAATATATCTTTTGCTTTTATTTGTTAACAATAGAGAAGATTTTTAGAAAACAAGTTTTTTTTTGCTATACAACGTTAGCTTGCTAATTATAGTAGACAGTTTTATCTTTTTAATAATTAACAAAATTAAGATAGATCTTCAACGTCTTTAAATTTTTAAAAAATCCGATTTTCTTAATAACAATAATACGCTCTTTAGTAATAAATAAGTTAAAGACGTTTACTTTTTGTTTTAGCAAAACAATGCTAAAATAGTTAAGATAGATTTTTTTAAGACTAAGTATAATATTTAGCAAGACTAATTTATCGAATAGCTAAGTAAATAAAATTAAATATATATCGAATAATTCAGAGAAGACAACAATATTATTAATAGAAATATAATAGAAATTTCTAAATTGACAAAGTTCTCTATTTATTATTTATTAAATATAGGCGAACAAATTTTTGAATTTTATAATAGCAATATTAAGTTGTTTCTTATCTTAATAGATAATAAAGAAGAACTTATATTTGTCTTTAAATATAATTAAGAATTGCAAAAAGAAAATTTATTTATTTATTAAACTTATATATTTACAATTACAAATTTAGACTATAATATTTGTCTAAATAGATATTAAATATTTATTTATAATAATTAGTCTATTTAGTTTGCAAATATTAGTTATTACTTAATACTTTCGAGCTTTGTCTAACAAGATTTATCAAATTACAAAGATAAAAAATTTGAATAACAAAAATTTAATTGATTATATTATTATATCTTAAGTATGTAGTTTGTCGAATTCTTTATTAACTATTTTTCGATTGCATTCTTTAAAAAATAAATCTTGTATTTTATTTTCGATATTAATATAGAATTTTAGTTGCTATTTAATTTTATTTATATTTAATCTTTTTTAACAAGATTAATAGTTTTGTTAGTGTTTTTTTACAAGATATATAATTGTTTAACAAACTACTAAAGCGTAGTAGTTTTGTCTAAACTATTATAAATATAAATGTCATTAATTAGATTTGTCTAATAGCTATTATAAAACATATTAATTCTAATATTTTCTTTAGCTATTTAGCTCTCTTTGTTAGAGCTAATTTAATAACAATCTTGTTTTTTAAACTTTAGCAAATATTTTAATATTATATATTGCAAGATGTAAAGAGATACAAGATAATTGTTACAAATATATACAAGAGATATTTTTTTATTTGCAACATAAAAGTAAACATTAAGTAAAATTAATTTAAAAAAATAATATTTATTAAACAAGATCTTGTCTTGTACTATTATTAAAATTTTAAGAATAAAATAAATAATAATTACAAAACTTCTTTCGATTTTAATAACTTGTTTTACTTGAATCTTATTTTTTAACTTTATTTTTAACTTTATTTTTAAATTTTAACAATTCTTAATAATTAGTTTTTGTCTATTTATATTAACAATTATATATTTAAAATCGATAATATTTATTTTAAGCAATAGTTTTATTTTTAGATTTTTTATAATATAGACTTCTTAATAGAAGTAAGCAACAATTATCTTATTGTCTATTCTATCTTAAAGATATATTAAGAGTCGAAGATAATTATTAATTAAATGCTTGTTATTCTTAATATTGCGTACAAATATAGTAGTACTAAATTGTCTTATAAGAAATTATAATCTTAAGTTACTAAAAAAGTTATTGTTGATTAATAATACAATATATTTGCTATTAATATAAATAGTATACAAGATATCTTTTTATAAGAATACTATTTAATATATTGTATAATATTAATATTTAAAAGTTAGTTTATTCTAAGACAATAATAGAGCGTCTAACTTAATTAACTTTAAGTTTGTAAAATCTATTTTAATAAAAATAGAATTAACATAAAATATTTTAATAAATTTTCGATAATATATTTTGTTGTATTTGTTTTCAATATACTAAATAAATTTATTTTTTAATAGAAAAATTAAAATATAACTTTTGCACTTAAAGAATTAATAAAAAAATATTAATATTAATTTAATATATATTGCATCTATTTAATAAATTATTTTTTATAATAAGTTAATTATATAAATAATTATTAATATTTTTTTCTTAATACAACATACTTCTTTCGACTAATTATTCGCAATATAATACATTGTTATATTTGTACAAGAGTTATTGTAATAATTTGTAAAATCTTCGAAGAATATAAAATAATAAATAAATTCTATATATTTTGTAGAATTTGCGTAATATATTGTTATAATAAAAACTTAATAAATTTTTATTTGTTTGTAATTATTTTAATAATTATTACAATAATTTTTGCAATATTTATTTTAATAGCTATTTTAATTTTGCTATATATTATTTTGTTTATTTTCTATTTTTTAATTCTAATAGTAAGAATTTTTGCTTTAACTATTTATAAAAGAATTTATTATTGTTGTAATTGCAAGTCTTGCAAAAAACTTTAATATTTAAAATTGTATTAATATCTATTGTATTAATTAACAAAATTGCTTGTTAAAATTTTGCAAGTTCTATATAAAGTATTTAAGATATTTTTAATTTAAAATTGTTGTTAAAAAAATATATATAATCGAATTGCTTGTAGAAGAATATACAAGAGAAATAAATTAAGCAAAATATATATAATATAGATTAACAAATAGTTTGTTCTTCTAATTGTTTATCTAATTAATTCGAATTTTGCTAATTAAAATAATAAACAAGTATTATCTTTTATATCTTGCGCTTTATATTAAGTTTTTTAATAAAGATTTAAAATAATATATAAGCAATAAATATATTAACAATAGAACGCAATTTTATTTTAAATTAATTCTATATTTAAATTAATTGTTTTTAGATTTCTTTAATATTTGTTAATTATATATAAAGAATAATATTTTGCAAATATCTTGTAATTTCTTATTTGTCTTTAGCATCTTTAACAATAAAAATCTTTAATATTAATTTATTAAATATCTTGCTAATTTTTATCTTAAAGCAATTCTATAATTTATTAATAAAGTTTAAAAAAGACAAACTTCAAAATATTTAATATTTAAAGTTGTTTATCTTTTTAAGATATTATATTATAGTAGAGTTACAAAAATAAAAAGAGAGATTATTTTAAATAACAACTTTGTTAATAATATATATATAATTGTTTATACGTTCGACAAAGATAAAAACTTCTCTATATATTGTTTTTTTATAAGCAAAAAATAATATTGTTTAATTTATAACTATTTAAAGTATTTAAATTAAAAAAGTCTAGATTAGATATCTTAAATTAAGTAGAAAATATATTTATATTTTCTTGTAAAAATTATTAAAGTATCTAGAAACACAATAGAAATTAGTCGATTTATTTCGAGACAAATATTATATTTATTTTACAAGAAAGTATTAAATTTCTTTATGCAATATAGTTTGCAACTAATTTAGATCAAAGATTGCAAAAAGTAAAGTTTATTTAAAAGTTATAAAGTTAAGTTGCAAAATCGAAATTTACTTAAAGATTGTAAAATTAAGTTGCAAAGATAAAGTCTAGTTAAAAACTACTAAATTAACTTAAGTATTAAGAGATTATCGAACAAGTTCTTGCTACTATTGCGAGTCTATATTATTAAGCGTAATTGTATTTAACTAAATTAGCAAAGAACAAGTAAACTAAATATTTAATTATAAGATATTAGATTTAATATCTTGTTGTTAATTGTATTAAGCATATTGCTTAGTATGAAATAAGTTAAATAATTATAAATTTTACAATTGCGCAACAAGATTAGATTAATCAAACTATTGTTAATTACTTTGTAGAGAATTGTTAGAGCATAAATTTATTATTTTGAATTTATTGTTTATTTCGAAACTTGTCTAAATAATTTTAGATTAACAACAACAATTTATGTTATTTTTCTTAAGAGAGAAAGCTCGCTCTTAATAATATAGATTGTTAATATTTGCTAATATATTTTTGCGCGATTTATTGTTGTCTAATTTGTTATCTTTGTTGTTTCTTAATTTGTCAAAAGAGTTAATTATTAATTATTTAATTAAGAACGCAAATAAAATAGAAGATACAAGTAAAAAAACAAGACTTAAGATACTTAAAGACGCAAATATATTTCGTTAAATAACAAGAACTTTGTTAAGATACTCTAAGACAACAATTGAACTAAAAGATTCTAGATCTAGAATATTATTAAAATAGATACTTAAATTCTTTTGCTTAGATTGCTTGTTTTAATATTTAAATAACTGTTTTGCTAACAACTCTAATAATGTCTTCGAAATAATATTATCTAATAAAGAAGATAGTAATATCTTTAAAGTAACAACGTTAATTGTAGTAGACTATAATATTTTCGAAATTTAATAGTTAAAAACAATAAACAATAATATTTCTATTAAAGACTTGTTGTAAACTATAATAGATAGTAGTTTCTTTATTGAAACTTTGTTGTTAATTGTGTTAAATAAAGTTATCTATTGCGTTCTTTCGAACTTATTAATTGCCTATTTAAGTAAAGTCTTGTTAATTGTTTATTCAACTAATTAAATTTGCTTGTCTTTATTAGATTAAGCAAAATAAGTAAAACGACAAGTTTTGTTTATTAATTCAAGTAAAGACAAACAAAATAGAAGTTTGAAGAGCTTCTTAATTCTTAGTTTAGTTAACTTACTAATATAAAAGATATATTAATATTTAGTAATATAGAATTGCAGAATTTGATAAGTAAGAGCAAAAAGAGCAAGATTAATTAGTTTAACTAAGAAAGATATCTTGATACAATTAGATAAATATTTGCAAAAGATAAACTTGTTAACTTTAATACAATAACTTAATACTTAATAATTACAAAAGATAGATAAATACTAGCTCTAATATAATAACTTAGTATCTAATAATTGCTAAAGACAAACAAATATTAACTCTAATACAATAATTTAATATCTAATAATTGCAAAATATAGACAAATATTAACTTTAATATAATAATTTACTATCTAGTAATAAATATAAAACTAAGTAAGAGAATTAACAATTAACTTAAATTGATTTTTTTTAATACTTGATTCAACATTCCTAAGAATCTATGCGAGAATTGTATACTTTTACGATTTTTAAATCTAATTAATTACAAATAGACGAACAACATTAACGTCTATTTGTCTAATTATAATTAATTAGAATTCGCAATTGTTATTTCGTTCGTAACGAATTATTATAATGACGTTGCGTCTTCGTCTTCTATATCGTGATATTTGTAATATAAAAAAATTCTTCAAACGAAAACTCTTTAAGTCTAAGAGAGATTTGAACATCGTTAACGATGTCGTTATCTAAAATTGACGCAACAACTTAATAATTAAAATTATGCGCATTATCGCAATAATAAGTCTAATCTTGTTTAGCAATTGTCGTAAATTCGTGATATTAATTTCTTATTATATTTGTGTTCTTTTTTGTCGTTATCTAAAACAAATTAACAAAATATACTTGATTATTATACATTTCTAATCGCAATCGCAAGTTTTTATCGTAATTTCAAGTATTTATTGTTTGCACAAAAGTTAATTAAAGTCGATTTTGTCTATTCTTAATTGTATTAAAAGTGCATTATGTAATTTAAAATAATTAATGTGTAATTGCATGTATTTATGCGTGATTTTAAATACGAACTTGCGATTCTTTGCGTCGTTCTTGTCTCTTAATTATCTTAATCGTTACTTTTTTCGAATTTTGTTCTAAATAAGCGTCTTTTTAATAACAAGTTCGTTTAGCATTTGATTTGCGAGAGATAAACGTTATTTGTACGTCTTGTTAGCAACTTTGTTTGCAATCTTGTTGTCTTTCATGTCTTTATGCTCTAAAATTTAATAAAGTTTTAATATAACATTGCGACGTCGCATTGCATCATATGTTTTTTACATTTTTTTAAAACGTATTTAATTTAACGTCGATTTTATCTCTTTTATAATCTTTAATAAAGTTTAATTGTTAAAATATATCTTATAAATTTATTCTTGTAAATTAATAAATGTCTCGCAATGTTTTATTAATTTTTCGATTGTTCTTGTAAGTTTCTTGAGTTCGTCGTAATGCGTAAGCGTTACTTCAACGTCTCTTAATCGTTTTTAAATTTTTAAATTTGCTTCTATTAAGACAATAATAACGTTTTTATTGCGATTGTTTTTGTCAAAGTACGTTCTTCAATATTGATTAAACTTGTTTGCGTTGTATTTTTTCTTAATTATTTTCTTGCTATACGCAATAATTATTTTAGAAAATTTTATTTATAAAATAGTTGTGTAGAATTGCTATCGCGATGTCGTTATTAATTCGAATTCTATTCGCATTTATTTTTTCTTAAGTTGCAAAAATATTATTTTAAGTTTTAAGTTTTGTTCTTTTTTTAACATTAAGTCGTTACGTATGCGTAATATTATTACGTTTATTATTTTGTTTAATTTTTATATATTTATAATAGTTATTAATTTTTATATTAGTTTTTCAAAATGCACATTAATAAAAGATACATTAGTTTTGACTTATAAGACTTTTGTAAACGTCGTCTTGTAAATATCTATAATGCGTCGAAACGCGCAATTTTATATTAATCGCAACTTTAAAATAATCTCTTTTCTTAAATTTTTAATATTTTTAGACGTATATTATGCGATAACATTGTAAATTATTATCGACTTCTTAATAATAATGTATTTGCGTTTATTTATCTTTAACGAAATGTTAAATATTAAACTTTCTATTATTGACGCATTTTTGTGTTTAATTATTAGTTTAATCTCTACTTAATGCAAATAAGTTCTTTATCTTAACTTTAAATTTAATCGAATTCTTAATATTTTAATATTTGATTTAACAATTATCTTGTATTCTATTAGCATTATATTGACGCTTATATCGAATCTCTTTAAAGTTTGCGAAAAATAAATTAGCTCGTATTTCTTTTTCGTGAACTTAAATTTATAACTTCGTATTTATTACTTGCATTTGTTATACATTTAACTTAGCATTTTGCAATTACGTTTAATTAATTTTTTATATATTAATATGTTAACATTGTTTACGAAACTTATAGCGCTAATTCGCAATTTAATGTTATTGCACATCTTTAATAGATTCGCATTATAAAATAAATATAAAACTAAAAAGAGAGAAAAATTTTGCGATATATTTACGTTCGCATTGCGTTTCTTTATTATATAGTTGTTTATAATTAAAATAATACGACGTTTCTTTAGAAAATCTTTTATTTATTTGAGCAAACAAATAGAAATCTATCTCTTCTTTATATTGTAAAGCAATCGAATGTGCGATACATTATCGAATGCGTTTAATATATCGAAATTAAGTAAAAATGTTATTTTTTTCTTTTGATCGCTATATATTGTGTAAATCTTTTTCGTAATTAATTGCAACGTCGTGTTAATTAAACGTTGTTTTCTAATTTTTATTTGCGTTCTTAATAGAGTATTGTATGTCTTTATGACGTAACGAAGACGTTTTAATATTATTAACTTTAGTATCTTATTTAATATATTTAATAATGCGATAAGTTTAAAGAATAACGATTTAAAGTAATTTTTTTTTCTCGATTTACGTAGCATTATTGTGATTGTCTTTTTAAAATAAAACGATTGCATCTCTTTCTTAATATATTTATTAAATAGAAATTTTACTTAAGATAAGACGATGCAAATTAATTATCGCAACGTACAATTAATTATATTGTTAATTTCTAATGTTTTGTTAGAAATTGTCTTATGCATTGCTCTTATTACTTTGCGCTTCGATATTGTTTCGTCGTTTTCTATAAAGATTAAATAAAAGAATTTGTTTAAATCGTTTATTAAAATTGTAAACGAAAAAGAAAAATAAAATCGAAATATTGTTTCGATTTTGTTTTTCGTTGTTGTCGCGATGTTCGTATTAATTCGTAATAATAATATAATAAACTTAATTAACGTTTTTGTCGTTACATTTCTAATTTACTTTATTATCTTAAAAAGATTCTTAATAATGTTTTTCGAAATTTTTATTTGTTTGCGAAATTCGTCTCGTTTGTGTCTCTTTAAAATCTTGTTCTTCTTGTCGCATGTTCGAACGTACGTCGTTTATTTATTAAAGATGCGATATTGTTAACGTAATCTTCTAGTTTCTTTGATTATTTTCGTGCACTTCGTTATTTACTTAAGTTTAACTCTTTTGTATAATTTTGTTTACAAAATAAAGTCTTTAATAGTTTTTTTTAAAGTATTAAGTAACTTTGTTGTATACTTATTAATATTATCTTTTTTTATTAAATTGTTCAATATTAATTCAAATAATAAATCTCTTAATATGTCGTTAAACTTTTTTAAATTTATAGTTTTTCAATTTCGTTTAAAGCAACGTTAAAACTTCTTTTGCATTTAAAGATTTAACATCGTTCTTATCGAAAAATAATCGAATAAATTTTTTATTTTCTCGTTTATATTGTAATATATTAATCGATTTGTTATCTTTCTTATAACAAACGATAAATCGATCGTAATTTAAATGTCTTAATAATTTTTTATTATAATTTTTTAAAAGAGAGTTAACATTGCGTCGATTACGTACATTATATTTAACAATTTTTTCAAAAACAAATGTTGTCTAAAATAAAAATAAAAATGCAAACTAAATTTTTTTACAATAATACTTTTGTTTTGTATGCGCAATATTAACTTTATTGCTAAAAAATTGCTCTTATTAATATTTTTATTATAATTATTTGAAATTAAGTTGTAAACGTTATAAGTTTTAACAAAATTATGTTTTGTATTATTATTATCAAGACATAGTTGTAACGTTATTGTTTTTACATTCTCAAAATATTATGTGTTGTATTAATTATTGCTATTAATGCGTTTATTAATGTAAAAGTATGTTTTTTCGCTATTATTTACAAACGTAAAGTTTGCATATCTTAAATTATATATCTTTGCTTCAACATAATATTGTTACAATTCTTATATTATTAATATATTGTAATTTTGTAATTTATTCTTTTAAAGCAATGTAGTTATTATTTTATTTCTTAATTTATAAACGTTATATTGTAATATTTTAAACTTGTTTTGTATCTTTATTAAAGTTGCTTTATATAATTCTTAATATTAATATTTATTAAGTTTTGCATCTTTTGCGTAAAAAATATATTCTATAATAATGTTATAATTATCTCGTTATTATCTTGTTTTACTAGAATAAACTAACTATTTAACAATTTATCAAAGTGTTTTTTCTTAATTAATTGTTAAATTACGTTTTTTTTTATTAATATAAAAGTGTTTTGCATGCGACTTGTTTACGTCGAATAATCAATTGTTATTATCTTACGTTTTGTTTTCTTTTTGACGTTTAATTAAATGTTGTTGCGCTTTTAAGAATTACTAAAGTAATTATTATTTTGTTTGTTCTTATTATTTTAATAACGTAATACAATAACTTTGTCTTTGTTATCTTTTTTATTCTTAGCTTTTCGTTTTATCTTTTAAAACACTTGAAATCGAATGCTTTGTAAGCATTTTTACAAACGTCGCATTTTTATTTTAATAAATTTAATTAATGCGAGCATTAATTAAAGCGATAATCTTATACATAATAAATGCATCGTTGCTCGTTCTTGCATTTGTATATTAAGTAATTATATTTTTAACACTTTATGCATTGCTTTATTTTGTAACTTATATTATAATATTTTGTTATCTTAATATTCGACTTATAAATTACGTTAAGTTAAATCAATTTATTCGTTATTTTTGCGCAATTTACTTATATTACATTAAAGACGTATTTTTTTTGTTCTTTCTTGTAAATTAAGTTATTTTATTAATTTTTAATTCTTAATATATAATTTTGCATAATTTTTTTATTGTTTTTGCTTTCTTTTTCTTTATGTTTTTAAACATACTTTTTATTTTAATGTTATATATTATTATTTTTGCGCATTTACGACGCAAAATTGTCGCGATAAATACGTTCTTAACTTAAAAATTACTTGATTTTAAAGTTTTTTTGTTACATTCGTTATTAACTTTAAAGAATATTATCTTCTTAAAACGTTTTATTCTTTATATGTCTTTTTGCGCATTTAGTGTGTTAATAATGTTTAAATTGCACGTTAATGCAATTATTTTTATTGCGCTTATCTTGTGTACTTTTTTCGTCTTTTTCTCTTTTTTAATTTATGTCATTAATTTTATCTCTTTAATTGATCGTCGTTTTAAGAATATTTGTTCGACGTTTATTTTAATTATTGTTTGTACAACTAATAACAAGCTTTGTATTATGTTCGCTTATATGCTTGCATCTTATGTGTTTTTTTTTAATTAATTTGTCGTTTTTTTCAATTTTTTCAATATAAAAATTATGTCGATTTGTTTATTCTTCGCGAAGAATTCGTTAAATTTGCGCGTAAATTTCTTGATAAAAATGCATTACTTAATTAACGTCGTTATTAAAATTATTTTAGTCGCGTTTTTTTTTTTAGATTTATAAAGCTTCTTGATTTTTATTATTTTTGCAATAATCTTTGTCGCGATTTGTAATAAGTCGCATTAAGACGCATTAAATGCGTCTTAATTACTTGTTAACGTCGCGTCGATTACGTTTATTTAACTTTAATAATCGAAATAAATCGTGAGCGTTATTGTTAATAAAATCTTCTCTCTTCTCTCTTCTCGTATAATAGAATAGTATAATATCGATTTTCGCAAATTCTTAATCAAAACTTTATCTATTTACTCTAAATTGTATATTAAAGCTATTATTTATTAGATAAAGAATAGTAGTTAGATAGACAAAGCAACTAAACAAGACAACTAGATAAGATAAAAATATATACAAGTAAACAAAGCAAATATCTATAATAATTGTAAAGATAATTCTCTAAGAATTAAGTTCACAATTAAGTTATACTTAATTGTTTAAGAGTAAATATTATCAATAAATATTAAACGTTCTCTTACTATTTAACAAGAGCATTAGATACAAATCTTGTAATATTTAATCTCTACTTTATAATTAGGATAATAGATTATTAATTTGTTAATATATAATATAAAGAAATATCTATATAGTAAGTATTTAATTTAAGTAAAAATTTAGTTATAGAATTAATAGTTGCTTGTTTAATAATTTAATATCTAAAGATATGTTTTTATCTATTAATTTTGTTAATAATAATAAACAAATATATTTTTGCAACTATAATATCTTTAAATATATTTTTAAACTTGTAGATTTTAAGACTTTGCTATTTTTTCTAAAATAAAAAAGTCTTCTTATTTATAGATTTTTAAGATAGAAAGTTATAGATTCGAATCTTGTTATTTTTGCAACAAATTATATATTTTAAAATATCTAAATTAGTTAAGATACTTGATATAAATATATAAGTAGCGTAATCGATAGATTGAGTTTCAATTTAAACAAGTTAACTTATTCAATTTTAATTCTAGAATCGAGCAAAAGTTCCAGTTTAATCGAATAAATCGAACGCATAAAACGCGTCGAACGTTCAATTTAGTTCGTCCAATTATATAACGTTACGTAACGCGCTAATTATATGCGATTAGCGTAAATTCTGCGCTAGTTCAATCGAGTTAGCACATAGATAAGATAAGATAAAATAAGCGAATACTAACGCGACGAAGTTAGCTTAAATTCTTGATATTGACTCGACAAATTTTAATTCTAAGATTGGATTCGCATCTTGATCTTGACTTAATTCTATAAGATTTAAGAGAATAAGTCGAATTAAGAAAAAAGTGTTCGATTCGATTCAACAATTACACTATATATAAGAAGAAAAGATAGAAAATAGTTAATTTATATTGCGTTTAATAATATTAATAAAATAGAAACTAAAATTTAAGTACTTAGAGCTAGTCTAGACTCTAGAGACTAGCAATCTAGAAAACTAGCTCTAGAATTATTAAAATTAAATAATACAAAATCAAGATCTATCAATCTTAGAAACTAGATAACTAGAAATATCTCTTAGCTACTATATTCTACTAATTGAAATAATATAAGTTAAAGAATTTCTTTAACTCTCTATTGTACAATTATAATTGTTCTACTTATTGTTAAGACTTATAAGTGTAATCTATAAGTACAAGTTACAAGCGTTTTATCTATATAATATATATATTGTACAATATTAACTTACAAAGAGATATTTCTATCTATATATAACTCTTGTATAGAAATTTTACAAATTATTCGACTCTATTACTTAAATTACTATAATATAGACAAATAATAAGTAAAGATATAATCGAAATGCTACAAGAGTTTATATATATCTCGAATATTAAAAACTTAAATTCTATTAAACTTTAACTTGTCTTAATATTAAGCGCAATTATATATTAAGTTTGCAAGCGCTTAAAATTAAATATAATATATTTCGAGCTAACTTAAAGCGCATTTCAGTTAATTTTGAATAGATTCTATAGAGTTGCTAGACTTAAAATAGACTTAAAACTTCTATAATTCTAGATAACTAACTAGATTAATTGCGTTAAGTCGAGTTATTAAGTGTAATGTCAATCCTTAATAATTAACGAACACGTTACTAGTGTCAAGTTATCGTAGTGACGACTTAACATCGTACAAAGTTTTTTTTTAAGAATTCTCTTCTAGAATTCTCACAAATTAATGTCTTTATAAATTGCAATTCTACATATTACGTAATCTCGTCTTTAATACGTCGATATAACAACGTCTTGTTATACGTTCGTGCACAATCTTATAATATTAATTCGTCTTAATCTTTATAAGCGATCGTTCGACAAAATAATTAATTCGATACGCAATACAAAACGAAAAATAAAAACAAACGAAAAATAAACAACATTTTAGCGCTCTTAAAGCGACGAAAGTGCAAATAATTAACTTGTTTTCAACAATATTACGAAAATTTACATCACATTACAAGAAGAAGTCTTGCAAAATAATAACGCTACACAATTATCGCAATTCGACGAAAACATCAATTATAAAAAGCTTCTAATTAAAAAGAAAGCAAAAAGACGTAAACTTTAAACGAAATAAGAGCTTCGCATTGCTCAAACAAAAAACAAACTTCTCTTAAAGTTGCTTTGTAAAAACAAGATTAAAACAACAAGTTTGCGTCGTTTACGCGAAGATCACTTCGATAACAAAATTAACGAATTAGTATTAAAAAAATAATGCTTCGTTTCTTTTATAAGGTTAACTTAATTAAATCTTTATTACAAAAAAAACTTTAAAGAATAAAAAAAATCAAACTTAAAATGCAAGAAACTTCTTCGAAATTAATAAAGATTAATTCTTAACAAAGAATTTAAAGATTCGTTAAACTTAATAATTAGCGTGATCGTTAGATCGAGTTTCAACTCGATCGGGTTAGCTCGCCCAATCCTAACCCTAGGGTCAGGCAAATTTCCTAGCTCAATAGGGTGGGGCGAGCGAAGAATGCGCGTCGAGTGTCTAATTCGACTTATTCAATCACGTGACGTCACGTGACGCGCTAACTTAATTGGGCTAGCGCAGGGTCTACGCTAATCGCATGTGATTAGCGTAGACCTTGCACTAGCTCAATCGAGTTAACGTGTAGATAAGATAAGATAAGATAAGCGAATGCTAACGCGACGAAGTTAGCTTGGATTCTTGGCATTAATTCGACGAAACTCGACCCTAGGGTCGAGTTCGCGCCTTAACCCTGGTCCAACCCTACGAGGCCCAAGAGGGTGGGTTGAATTAAGAAAAAAGTGTTCGACTTGATTCAACGATTACACTAATTTTTGTCAAGAAATTTATGCGCAAATTTAACAAACTCTTCGCGAAAAATAGACGAATTGACATAATTTTTATGTTAAAAAATTAAAAAAAATAACAAATCAACTAGAAAAAGTAAAAAAAGTTAAGAAAAACACACAAAATACAAACACATAGACGAGCATAATATAGAGCTCGTTATTAGTTGCACAAACAACAATTAAGATAATCGTTAAACAAGCATTCTTAAAATAACAATTAATTAAAGAGATAAAGTTAATAACATAAATTAAAAAAGAATAAAAGACGAAAAAAGTACACAAGATAAATGTAATAAAAATAATTGCATTAACGCGCAATTTAAACATTATTAATACACTAAATGCGCAAAAAAATATACAAAAAATAAGACATTTTAAGAAGATAATAGTCTTTAAAGTTAATAATAAGTGCAACAAAAAAATTCTAAAATCAAGTAATTTCTAGATTAAAAATATATTTATTGCGACAATTTTGCATCGTAAATATGCAAAGATAATAATATATAACATTAAAATAAAGAATATGCTCAAAAATATAAAGAAAAAGAAAGCAAAAACAATAAAAAAAATATGCAAAATTATATATTAAGAATTAAAAATTAATAAGATAACTTAACTTATAAGAGAAAGCAACAAAAAGAAATATATTTTTATTATAATATAAGTAGATTGTGCAAAGATAACAAATAAGTTAATTTAACTTAACATAATTTATAAGTCGAATATTAAAATAGCGAAATATTATAATATAAATTGCAAAATAAAGCAATGCATAAAGTGTTAAAAATATAATTACTTAATATACAAATGCAAGAATAAACAATAATGTGCTTATTATATGCGAGATTATCGCTTTGATTAATATTTATATTAATTAAATTTATTAAAATAAAAGTGCGACGTAAGTATTCAATTTTGAATGCTTTAAAAGATAGAATAAAAAACTAAGAATAAAAGAGATAATAAAAACAAAGTTATTGTATTACGTTATTAAAATAATAAGAGCAAATAAAATAACAATTATTTTAGTAATTCTTAAAAGTGCAACGATATTTAATTAGATATCGAAGAAAAAAACAAAACACAAAAAAACAATAATAGATTACTTAACGCAAACAAGTCGCATGTAAAACATTCTTATAATAACAAAAAAGAGCGTAATTTAACAATTAATTAAGAAAAGACGCTTTGATAAATTATTAAGTAATTAGTTTATCTTAATAGAACAAAATAATAACAAGATAATAATAACATTGTTTAAAAATATATTTTTTATATAAGAAATACAAAACTTAATAGATATTAATATTAAGAATTACACAAAGTAACTTTAATAAAGATACAAAACAAACTTAAAATATTATAGTATAACATTTACAAATCAAGAAATAAAATAATAATTACATTATTTCAAAAAAATAAGATACAAAATTACAATATATTAATAATATAAAAGTTGTAACAATATTATGTTAAAACAATATTATGTTAAAACAAAGATATACAATTTAAAATGCGCAAACTTTACGTTTGTAAATCATAATAAAAAAACATACTTTTATGTTAACAAACGCATTAATAATAATAACTAATATAGTATATAATATTTTAAAGATATAAAAACAATAACGCTACAATTATGTTTTAACAATAACGATATAAAATATAATTTTGTTAATGTTTATAATATTTACAACTTGTTCTTAAATAATTATAACAAGATAATTGATAAAAGCAATCTTTTAGCAATAAAGTTAACTTTGCGCATACAAGAAAAAAATATTATTGTAAAAAAATTCAATTTATATTATTTTTTTAAGCGAAATTTTATCTATTTTAGATAACATTTGTTTTTGAAGAATTTGTTAAATATAATGCGTGCGATCGACGCAATGTTAACTCTCTTTTAAGAAATTATAATAAAAAATTATTAAGACGCTTAAATTACGATCAATTTATTGTTTATTATAGAAAGAATAGCAAATTAATTAATATACTACGATATAAACAAGAAGATAAAAAAATCATTTAATTATTTTTTAATAAAAACAATGTTAAATCTTCGAACGCAAAAGAAGTCTTAATATTGTCTTAAACAAAATTAAAAAGCTATAAACTTAAAAAAGTTCAACAATATATTAAAAGATTTATTACTCGAATTAATATTAAATAACTTAATAAAAAGAAACAACATTAATAAGTATACAACAAAGTTACTTAATGCTTTAAAAAAACTATTAAAGACTTTATTTTATAAACAAGATTATATAAAAAAATTAAACTTAAATAAATAACAAAGTACACAAAGATAATTAAAGAAATTAGAAAACTATATTAATTGTTGCACTTCTAGCAAATAAGTAACGTACATTCGAATATATAATAAAAAGAGCATAATTTTCAAGAAATATAAACGAGAAAAGTTTCGCAAATAAATAAATGTTTCGAAAAATATTATTAAGAATCTCTTTAAAATAACAAAGTAAACTAGAAATGTAACAACAAAAATATTAATTAAATTTATTATATTATTATTACAAATTAAGACAAGCATCGCAACAACAATAAAAAACAAAATTAAAATAATATTTTATTTTTGTTTATTTTCTTTGTTTACAATTTTAGTAAATAACTTGAACAAATTCTTTTATTTAATTTTTATAAAAAATAATAAAATAATATTGAAGCGCAAAGTAATAAAAGCAATGCACAAGACAACTTTTAACAAAACATTAAAAATTAACAATATAATTAATTATGCGTTGCAACAATTAATTCGCGTCGTCTTATTTTAAGTAAAATCTTTATTTAATAAATATATTAAGAAAAAGATATAATTGTCTTATTTTAAAAAGATAATTACAATAATGTTACGTAATTCGAAAAAAGAAACTTTAAATTGTTATTCTTTAAACTTATCGTATTATTAAATACATTAAATAAGATATTAAAATTAATAATATTAAAACGTCTTCGTTATATTATAAAGACGCATAATATTTTATTAAATATATAAATAAAAGTTAAAAGACAACATTTAATTGACATAATATTGTAATTAATTGCAAAAAAAAATTACACAATATAAAGTAATTAAAAGAAGAAAGTAATATTTTTACTTAATTGTAATATATTAGATGCATTCGATAATATATTGTATATTTAATTACTTTATAATATAAAAAAGAGATAGATTTCTACTTGTTTACTTAAATAAATAAAGAATTTTCTAAAGAAACGTTGTATTATTTTAATTATAAATAATTATAAATAAAGAAACGCAATGCAAACGTAAATATATCGCAAAATTCTTTTCTTTTTTAAATTTAATATTCGTTTTATAATGCGAATCTATTAAAGATATGCAATAATATTAAATTACAAATTAGCGTTACAAATTTCGTAAACAACATTAATATATTAATGTATAAGAAATTAATTAAACATAATTATAGAATATTAAGTTAAATATATAATAAATGCGAGCAATAAATACGAAGTTACGAATTTAAGTTCGCAAAAAGAAGCATAAATTAATTTATTTTTTGCGAACTTTAAAGAGATTTAATATAAACGTTAATATAACGCTAATAAGATACAAAATAATTGTTAAATTAAATATTAAAGTATTAAGAATTCAACTAAACTTAAAGCTAAGATAAAGAGTTTATTTGCGTTAAATAAAAATTAAGCTAATAATTAGACACAAAAACGTATTAATAATAGAAAATTCAATATTTAACACTTTGTTAAAGACAAATAAACGCAAGTATATTGCTATTAAGAAGTCGATAATAACTTACAATATTGTCGCATAATATACGTCTAAAAATATTAAAAATTTAAAAAAAAAATTATTTTAAAGTTGCAATTAATACAAAATCGCACGTTTTAATATATTACAAGTATTTACAAAATAACATTTATAGAAGTTTTATAAGTTAAGATTAACATACTTCTTATTAATATATATCTCGAAAAACTAGTACAAAGATTAATAGTTATTATAAATGTATAAAAGTTAAACAAAATAATAAACGCAATAATATTGCGCATACGCAACGACTTAATATTAAAAAAAGAACAAAAATTAAAACTTAGAATAATATTTTTGTAACTTAAGAAAAAATAAATATAAATAAAATTCGAATTAATAATAATATTGCGATAACAATTCTATATAATTGTCTTATAAATAAAACTCTCTAAAATAATTGTTGCGTATAACAAGAAAATAATTAAGAAAAAGCACAATGCAAACAAGTTTAATTAATATTAAAGAATGTACTTCGACAAAAGTAATCGCAATAAAGACGTTATTATTATTTTAATAAAAGCAAATTAAAGAATTAAGAAACAATTAGAAAGCATTAAGATAACGCTTACGCATTACAATAAACTTAAGAAATTTATAAGAGTAACGAAAAATTAATAAAGTATTGCGAGACGTTTACTAACTTATAAGAACAAGTTTATAAAATATATTTTAACAATTAAACTTTACTAAAAATTATAAAAAAGATAAAATTAACATTAAATTAAATATATTTTAAAAGAATGTAGAAAATATGTAATGCGATGCGACGTCGCAACGTTATATTAAAACTTTGTTAAATTTTAAATTTTAAAATATAAAGATATAAAAGATAACGAGATTGCAAACGAAATTGTTAACAAAATGCACAAATAGCGTTTATTTTTCGCAAATTAAATGTTAAACAAATTTGTTATTAAAAAGACGTTTATTTAGAATAAAACTTAAAAGAAGTAATAATTAAAATAATTAAAAGACAAAAACGACGTAAAGTATCGCAAGCTTATACTTAAAATTACGCATAAATATATGCAATTATATATTAATTATTTCAAATTATATAATATACTTTTAATATAACTAAAAATAGATATAATTAACTTTAATTAATTTTTGTGCAAATAATAAATGCTTAAGATTACAATAAGAACTTACAATTGCAATTAAGAACGCATAATTATTAAGTATATTTTGTTAATTTATTCTAGATAACAACAAGAAAAAACACAAATATAATAAAAGATTAATATTACAAATTTACAACAATTATTAAGCAAAATTAAATTTGTCGTTGCGACAATATAAATAGTTTTAGCTATTAAGTTGTTGCGTCAATTTTAGACAATAATATTGTTAACAATGTTTAAGTTTCTCTTAGATTTATAGAGTTTTTGTTTAAAGAATTTTCTTATATTATAAATATTACGATATAGAAGACGAAGACGTAGCGTTGTTATAATAACTCGTTACGAACAAAATAACGATCGCGAATTTTAATTAATTATAATTAAATAAGTAGACGCTAGTGTTGTTCGTCTATTCGTAATTAATTAAATTTAAAAATCGTGAAAGTATATAATTCTCGCATAGATTCTTAGGAATGTTGAATCGAATATAAATAGAACAAAATAATATATATATATATATATATAAAACTTAACTTTTATATATTTACTCTATTGTTTCTAATCATTCGAAGAAACTTAATCTCTTTAATTGCATTATCTAATATATCTAATGTAGATATAGCTTCTATTTTGATATTGAGAGCAAGATAGATTCTTAGCGTTCTAGATTTTGTTTTAGTTAGGACTTTGGCTATAGAGTTTCTTACATCTTCTCGAACAATCAAACAGTGCAAGATCTCGATTGTCTTAGTATTATGTTGTCGGGTCCCCTCTCGGGCGCGCAGAGGCAGCTCTCCTAGTACATAGATGTAATAGGAGGTATCGCGTTTGTAAGATCGCGATTACTGTGATCTGTTGGCCCGATGGGCCTGAGCACCTATTATTTCAGGGGCGTTACACTTGTGCTCTTATCAATCCAAATCGTCTCTCGCCGCAGCCCAGAGAACAACGGAGTCATATATCAGATGCACGAGCTCTGACAATCCCACTTCCTGAGTGGACATGCTGGCTCAGGCGGAGTGCAAGATCGTTGTGGTCGCTACTTTGCTGTAGGATTCAACGTGCCGATGTTCGACTTGTCCGGGAAGATCTCCAAAGGGGAATTCCCAAAGGGTGGTTTTTATGTGGCGGGATGCCTGGAACCTACCGAGCGAGTGGTGCTCTGCCAGGTTTCCTGGTAGACTGGGCTACCAGTATTCATCACACAACCAAACCGACAACAACAACAGAGGAAGCCAAACATTGTCGACATACCCGAAGTCGCTTCCGACGTGAGTATCTTGCTTTTCAACTTTCTGTCAAGATTCCGGGAACTTCTGATCCACGGCTTTCGCTTCCGATATCATGGCTGCGATCACGGGCTCGAAAGTAGCTCCGCTTCCCACATTCCCTTCCGCACACCACGTATTGTCGCCGATGAAACGCCATTTTGGCATCGTCTGCCAAGTATTGGTCCCCTCGATCCAGTGCGAGAAATTCGCAAATTCCCGACTTTCCTTGTTCGATTTGTTCTTGCGCAGACTGCCATTGAACCAGAATGGAGTACGATGCTGATTAACATGAAGAATCTGGACACTGCAAATAGTTCGATTCCAGGGAGCTGTTGCGGCTGAAGCGTCAACGCTCCCCAAGACGCCGGCGTAGGAGGACGATATGTAACTGTAGGGGAAGGAGGCTAACTCGTGTGCAAGCCAGTAGGTCTCTTTATCTCCTGCGCAGGCACAATTTCAGTATCTCAGTAGCAGCAGAAGGCAGTAGAAGAAGTCCTGACAGGCAGTAGGACGACCTACCCAAAACAGCTTTGTAGACGATTTCTTCTCTTATTTCCTTCGAGTTCATCCAGGTCGCAAAAACAAGGCCCATGAAGGCTGTAGATTTAGTTTTGTCGATACATACCACACCCGAGTCCATCTCCTGCCATAGGTCTTCCTGCCAGAAGATGCTCTGGTTGAGAAGGGCACTTGGTTGTCTCCCGTCCAGTAATCCCTTGACCCAGTCACGTCGGCTAAAGTCACCTGGATCGGTATAAGCTCTATCATGCCAGAAGAGGGTCCCTGTGTCCTTTAAAGCAGGATGCTCCTCGAAAATACCGTCAGGCCGTTGGAGGAAGATGACGTCGGCATCTACGAGTATTACCTTTTCAAAGCGACTAGTAAGTGCGGCGAAGGGTTTCATTGCGTAGCCACCAGTCTGTAGCCCTGCGCCAGAATCGTCAAAATATTCGAGCAGATCAACCGTTTCAAGATTGGCATCAAGGGCCTTCAGATCAGATTGGCGTGGACCAGAAAGGTCATTCTCACCAGCGTAGAAAATTTCGATAGGTAGTGTCGAGTTTAGGACATTGCGTAGTATTCGCACTAAATGGGCAGCAACAAGGAAGTTGTTGGACCCGACGCACGCTACGAGGCCTGTTTGGGCAATTGCCGGAGGCGACCACGGAGCATAGCGAGCTTTGTCGACTTTCCACCAGGGGAACTGATGGCTCAGCGCGGAAGCTAAAGTGGTTCGATCGAGCGAACGGTCCTGTACCAAAGCTTCGTTGAGCTCTGCGAAGGCAGCCATGCGATCACCCATGGCAGTGAAGTTGGAGATCGAGATGGGAGACTGCAGCGAAGCATTCAATCGTACCTCGGCATCGTGTGCCATATGCTCGGGGCGGTTGCCCAAGCCCCAAAAGCCATGCACAATTAAGTGTCTGCCGAAGGAACGAGTATAAATGCCATAGGCGAGGAGAATGGATATGAAAGCAGCGAAAGCGAAAGCCGGTCGCCATAGTCGGTGACGCATTGTACGATTGGAGTGGTCGCTCGTTTCGTCTGCCATCAGTGTATATTCATTGTTTTCTCACAGTAAGAAATATAAATCAATCTAAGGAAGAGCTTTTGGATGCGACTATACTTGAATGGACTTGAAAATGCAAAGGGTCGAGATGTCGCAGGCCATAAACGATGTGGAGAGAGAAAATGACGTGGCACATTGTTGTAAAAATGTGCAAGAAGCTGATGGACGAGGTGGCTCAGATAGTGCTACAGAAAGAAGAGGATCGTGGCGCTTTATTTGCCGCGCGGTGAAACAATTGCGGCCAGCCGATCGGCTGTGCTCGCCCTTGCTTGTATGAGTACGAGTATAGCGCATCTAATGGATCATTGTAGTGCAAACAAGTCATCAAGATGCAACAGCAACGACCATGCTCTCCGAATGTCACTTATCATAATTCCATTCATGGACTAATGGTAATAACATGTCTTCTGACATCGAAACGCGCAAAGTACACCTGCGACAAAAGGCCAAGCGCCGCCGCATAGCCAACAAAAGTGTGGCCGATCAATCACTTTCAATATGCAACCGCCTGAATTCTGTCCAGAGCATTAGTTGCATCGATCTTGTCCAATGCGGGCTTCTGGTTGTTCCTTTACTTTCCTTGCTGCATGCCCTATCTCGGTCTTGCATCCATGCGGCACCTTCAACCACAAACCAAAAGCCATATAGTGTAGGCCGAAGGATCGGATGAGGGACCGCTAGTCAATAGAGGCGTGGCATGAAACAGGTCTTATGTAACAGCTGACGCCCACTTCGTTGCTTGTAAATCTGCGGTCCATTTAGGGCAAGAGGCTCCTTCTACAATACTTACGTTCATCCTGAGAATCAAGCCTCTCTTAGCTCGCCGTCATCCGTTCATCGTCTCACATCATTATCTCCTACGCATGAAAATGTTTTTCCTGACTCCTCTTGGCCTTTCATTAATTCTATCCTGCATCCCGATCTCTCTCTGTACGTCGCAGTGCTATCATCCAGATGGATCTATCGCCTTCACCGACGTTCCCTATAGCAACTACTCAAGATCTATTGCATGTTACTCTTCGCAAGCATACTGTCTTACCAATAACCTCTGCTGGACTGACGTGACTCTCAGCCGAGGCTCCTGCACTGATCAGACATGGAAGGCAAGCGTCTGCCCAAGTGCTGGTCGAAATGGTAGGTCACAGGACGTTCGCCTCGGGATAACCACGTTACAAGAAAGCTAGTCTTGCTCACTCCTGATTTCTACAAATAATGTCGGTGGAGGAAAAGGCATCGGTCCATGCGGCTCTTCACTTTGGTCCTGTGAATACAACGGATGCCTTCAGGGTAACTTCTCGCTCTCTCAAGGTGATATATTTCTTCGGCCGAACCAGGAGCTGCTCGGAGCCTTAGCGAGCGTGCCCAGTTCTTCTTCTTCGGCTACAGCGAATACTGTAGCTCAAGTGCCAACAGCAACGGTATGCCCGGCCTGTTCGACGAAAACCTCAACGGCCACAGTCTTAGGACCAACGAAAGCAGCAGCAAAGACTGGCAAGATGGCAGCGGTTGGTACGGGTGTAGGAGTGCGCTTGGCCATAGCACTCTTAGCTGTCGCGATCCTGCTTTCACGAGGAAAACGTAATACTCAAGCCTTGACCGAAGAAAAGGGCTGGTTAGCAGCAGCAGCCGATCAGCACAAGAGGAAAGTTGAACAGCAAAGGCTATGGATTGCAAAGCACAGCCCGAAAGTGCACAAGGTTTCCGGCATACAGGAGGTCTCCGCAATATCATAGCCTGCAGAGCTATCCTCGGGAAGCATGAGATATGCTGAGTAAAGACGTCAGTGTATCTTTGATGTGATCCGGCGCTATCACGAACGAGGCGGTGGATCTGTAGTGCGATATGCCATTTGATGTCAACGACGACGTAGGAAACACTGGATTCATGTCTCAGAATATCGCTCGATTCACTTGGTAATCGTGCAGCATTCCTCAATAGGAGTAGGAAGATGTAGGGCAGTCATGAGTGCATTGTGATTAGTCTTTCACATATACATTAATGTAAATAGATACACATCAAAAGTTTAAAGATGATACAGGAGTCCCTTCTCAAATAAACAAGCGTGGGATGAAGACCAAGAAATGTTCTCTACGCCTCGGCAAGCTTCGTGCCTCTGTATTCCCATATATAAGGATACCGAACCTCCAGACAACGCCATGGACCATGCCTATTTCGAGGATTCTGAAGTCGAGTCGACCCTCGTACAGATGTACTGTGCTCGACTGCAACATTGCCTCCCGTTGCGTGTCCGGAGCATTGGGCGATGCTCGACACGGTAGACCAAGCTTCCCACCTTCTAAGGAGAACCATCAAAAAAGGACCCTGCAACAAGTTGTGGAACAGAAGGTTTTCAGAGGAATGGAGCGTTGAACAAAAATTCTATAGTACGCTTAAGGTAGAAAGTATCCAGGGGAAGCCAAGGCTCACCGAGCGCAGCCGACCAATTTTTCGTGGCAAACACCACATTTCCCTGTGCACGACACCCATACATTCAACAGTGGCACAATGACCAATACAAACCCATCAGGCACATCAGACATGCCGTTACCCCAGGTGCCCGCAGTCATCTCCCAGGCAAGAGAAGAACCACGTAGCGTTGAAAAATTATGATCGACATTTGCCTCAGTGTTCCATGCGCTGCTCTCTGAATGGACACGAACCCATTCGATGGTACTCCTCGCCAGGACAGCTAACATTGCTTACCATTCAAAGGGCAATCGCTACTTCTTCAGGCGGAACCTGCTCAACCTGCATCTCGAAAAGCTTGCCGTCCTCTCTGGCCATCTTGAGTAACTCGATTTGATCTTGATCTGGTTGTACCTCTGCAACGGGCTCCTTGGCTTGGTTCGGGAGGGAGGGTGTAGGTACTGCTGTGGGTTGACCAGAGTGAGGCATGGGATGGTGGTCTGCCAGAGCTTTCGTAATCCCCGGTTGCTGCGATGGGCTTGTGGTCGACGTGTTTGTGACCGCTTGGTCTGTAGGCTTCAATTGTACACCTTGCGGGTCTTCGACCGGCGGGTTCTCTGCTGAAGGCTTGTTACCCTTCTCGTGATCAGCCGAACCAACAGACGGCATGTTGCCATTGGTTTGCTTCGCAGCATCGGCGGTCTTTGCTGTAGGTTTTGTGGTCGTCTTCGGTTCGTCTGGCACTGTAGCGGTGGAGCTTTCCAGGTTCGTTTTCGCGTTGGCCTCTCCAACATCTGCGGAAACCCCTGCCGCAACAGCAACCTGCTCTTTGGCCTTCTCCTTATCACCAAAAGTCTCTCGCCCGCTTGCAAACACACTGTCGAAGTCAAACTCTCCCCAACGGATAATGGGCGCTAGACCTGCAAATTTCCATACGCCTTCAATTTTCTTGTACCAGTGCTGATTTGACCCGTGTGCATGTCCCTTGACAGCTACTTCCTTCCTCGACTCGTCGGTATAGCGCTGATGTGGAACGCGTAGCTGGTGCCATCCAATAGCCTCGGTCTCGGAGATATATTCCCACTTCGACGAACCGATGAAATGCTGCGTTTTCAAGAGAGGGTTTCCGAGCACATGGGGGTCTGACGCCATGGCCACGTATTCGGCTGCGGGTAGAGCCTCCCAGATCTTGTCTAAGAACGAGCGATAATCGACTCGCATGGTCGGAGCAATGCATGCAGCGAGGCGATTCCAGTCCTGAGACTCATTGGTCAAAGCTCAGTAAGTTGCAATGAAAGCATACCTTGGAGTCGTAGCTCTCAGCCCACTCGTAGAGCGCCGCATTGAGTCCAAGATAATCTGAATCTCATGTTACTTAAGGTTCAGGACAATGATGCGGTAAGCCGGAGCATACCGGAGAAGGAGATCTCTTTCGCCATGGCCTCAGATGTACAGAACGCCGACCGTTGGGTGATAGGTATATTTGGGTTCAGATTATTGACTCGAGAGGTGGTCAAGTCGAATGATAGAGAGCTTTACCATGCTCCATCTTTGTAGTGAAGCCACACTCCCAACAGGCTCGGCCGGTCACCGAGCGATGCAGGCGCGTTCGCGGAAGGAGTTGCATAGTGTGCTCAAGTTGCCGCCGCAGCAACTACAGCAACGAACCATGGGTCACGATGTGTAGATATTCAGTCGTGCCTTGTTGCGGCGGCCCCTCGAGTGCGCCTGATGTGTGGTCCATGTGGTCAAGCAACCCTTTTTCGGAGAATTGAAATGTGCGTCTCCACTCTCCATACAGTGGCACGCTAATGCAGTCTAGGTAAGTGATGCCGAACTTCCGGCTGACTTAAGGGTATAATTGTGTGCTGCGGTTCGTAAGACTCCTCCGCAGGTCTGATACCAACGAGTCTACGAGCTGACCCCACCCCACAAGATTCTTACATAGCCACCTCTGTGACTGTCCAGCCCCGCGCAGCGAGCTGTTGCCTGCTTGTCTTTTTTAATTCTCTATCAGTATTAACACGAAGTCGATCTGCGTGACTGACTCAATATTCACACGTTTCTTCAATCTCCTTTGCGCCGTTTATATCCGGGAAAGATGGTTCATGGAAGGACCTTGCAATTCCACAATTTCTCATGGAGAGGCGATCCTCGATGGGCTGGAGCATCTCCCATCACACTCTATGGCCCTGCCGTCGTTGTCGTCATCCTTTTCTTGAGTATAATCCAGATAGCTCTCGGCGCCACCTGGTAAGTAAATTCCGGAGCATCTATTAGCCCTTTCTGAGGATTTCCAGAAATTGGAAACATATCTCAGCAATATCCGCTCCCAATGCATGCCTCTTTGATTCTTGCGTAGACTGAAAGAAGAAACACTGACTCCGAAAAGGCTAGTACAACTGGGCGCAAACATGACAGTGTTCGTCTATCTTCCAAGAGCAAGCAGCATCGGTGCTGGAACTGCTAATGTGTCTCGACAGCCCTAGAATCATCCAAACCCTCCTTATCCCAGGTTGTTCCTTCTTCAACGCCATACCTTCCCTACACCTCCACCTTCTCCTGCGTTCCAACCCACCCAGACTGGCCCTCTGGTTCTCGTCCATCTTCGCTGTCGTATACTTTGTCAGCGCGCTCCTCATTCTCGCATCCTGTACTGATACGGCGCCACTCAACCTTCGGAACGCCGAGTGTCCTGCTGGCACCGCCGGCGTCGACTCAGGAGTGAGCAGAGGAATCTGGGCTGGGTTGGGAGTGACATGCTTGCTCTCCGCGATCGCGTACGGGACCCACGCGTCCATGGCGTACTACGTTAAGAGGGTCCTGGATCAGAGGAAGCGGGACGGTCTAGTACCAGCAGAAGATCCCGAGGCGATCGAAGCACGGAATGCGAAGGCGAGGGAATTATGGGTTAAGATGACGAATCATGATATCCTGTGAGGAAGTTTCTGTAGCTACAACAATCTAAGCAATGACGTTACGAGTTTGGAGGACTTGCAATACGTGAGATTATTCGTAAGCTGTAATCGGTGGCAACACGTGAGTCATGAAACGCATCCCACGCCTCATTTGGAGGATACAGCCTAAGTCGACAACATCCTCGTTTATGAAAACTGTGCGAGGACCACCCATACTTCTGACAGCCATGGCAGCTCTGTTCGTGACGCTGGCCGTAACGAAGTAGTCATCGCATTTTTATTCGCTTCGGTCAGCGCCACGGTTGAGTACCGATTCCTTCCTTCCCATCACCTCTCCACTTCTGTCTTCTCTTGCGTCTCAGTACCGGATCGCTTAAGATACGGCTTACGGTCAACGGGCAGTGGTTGAGAATTCTGACATACATATTTTGCGAGCAAGTCGGTGAAGTATTGCGCAAAACAAGCTCCAGCTCGTTCGATCAAGGGTCTATTTGCTACAACCATCCTATTGTTCTGCTGTTATCGGACCACAATACCTCTTTATCCTCGTGGCGGCACTTTGCTCCAAGCATTATCATACCTTTTGTTGGCGTATTTTTCACTTTTGCACCAGAATCCTGATAAGTGCTGGGCAACTGGAGGTCGTTGGGGATATGGACAAGGTACTGCAAGTCTAAGGCACCGTGCACCGAATCAATGCTTGAAGTTTACAAAGTCGACGTATTCCGAAGAACAAATTTTTTCTAATCAATCTCATATGGCCCTTGGCCATACAGAAACCAATCTTCGACCCCAAGTCTTCAGGACTCGGCGGACCAGTGCTCATTATCTGGCATGAGACTTATCTTTCTGCACCGGTTTTGAGAGAGACACGCCTTGATTATCTAGGGTTGGAGTTGCGATGCTTACTTAGGGTAATTCACGATCTCATTGGATAAGGTACACCCCCGGAATTCCCACAACTAGGACGAATTCTTGAATTCAAGATAATTTGAGACGTCGCATTGATACGTACGTAGATGTTTGAAGTACCAGTAATATCGACGGCGGTCCTAGAATTCTTGAACATGACACAGGGGCAAGGAGAGTATGCTGACTTTTAGTTGTTGAAGTGTAAGGTACCTTAAATCACTCAAAAAACATCACGTCTTGTTCACCCCTATCAATTGATACGCATACCAAAACCCTTGAAGCATTATTCATAACCGTTCATTAAGACTATCATTATGTGCGTTCAACTGACCTACTTTTCATTCTACCCTACAGAAGACGCTAGTCAACCTAGCAAACAGTAATGTACAATCCAATTGGCGGCTCGTTGCTGTTTTGGAAGTATTCGAGATCCAAGGTCCCAATCGTACTGACATCATACCCAACTCTCTGCCCCGCAAAGCAAGCACCAGAGGCCACCACATAGCTTCTGCCCGCCTGTAGGTCCGCCAGCGTCCCGACATCCTTGGCGGTTGCCGGGACAGTATTGTAGGTAGTCTGCTCACTGACGGGGCTCTGGAGTCGGGCGACATGGATGCCACCATTGCCAGAAAATGTGTAATTAGACGTCATGAGCTGGGCTCTCTCTGGGAAGAAGAAGACGAGCGAGCATGTCTTTCCTTCGTAAGAGGGCGGGATGTCGAAGTTGAAGAGCGAGGAGAGGGTGGATGTGACGTGGACATTGTAGCTGTTACCCAAGGCTACAGTCGGCTGGTTCTTATCGACCTGGACCATCAGGTGAGGGAACTGGTAAGATCCAGACAGGTTGGTAGGGCAGCTACCAGCAGGCTGGCTCTGCGCTGGTGATGATCCCTGCTGCGTCGTGGAAAGGACCTTCGTGGTTTTCGACAAGGTGCTAGCCACTGTGGACGTCAGGACGACTTTGGCCGTAGTCATGGTCGTCTTAACATCAGACCCAGATGTGACAGTCACAGGGCAGGTGGTCATGGTTGTGTAGGTGACCACTGTCTTCACCGTTGGCGCCGGGTTAGTAGCGATTACTGACGTCGAAGCCTCAACCGAGGTCTGGCCTTTGGTAGCGCTCTGTGGCTTTTCAATCGTTGAGGCTGTCGCAGGATTTGAAGGAGACTCGGACTTTGCTGATGTCGAGGCTGTCGAAGCTGTCGAGGCTGTCGAGGCCACCTTGGCGCTGGATGACGTTGCACTCTGCGAAGTTACCAAGCTCGATAAAGACGAAAAGCTAGAACAAGAGAGGTCGTACATTGGAGAGGTATTCAGAGTTGTGCCTACGACTCCGAAACTTGGGCTTGGCGTCGTGGGATAGGCGTCTTGCAGAGTATACCACCAGGTGTTAGTTTTACCGAACAACGAGCATCCAACTTGATCCCAATAAGTCTTCGCATTCGCGGTACTAGCGACAGCTAGGTTCTCTGTAGGACCGGACACCGGCCAGCCAGTCTCAGTGACCCAGACAGGCTTACCACCGGCGGCTCCAACTGTAGCCTGGTAGGCATCAAAGAACAATGTGTTACCACTTTCAATTGCATTGCTCATCGTATTCTGGAAGTAGGGGTAAGCGTCCATGCCGAGAAAATCCACCCCGTTGATGACCGCATTGTTAGATCCATTGACCCAAGCAGTCCATGTGTCGACATGGCCCACGGGCTTGCCATTCGCCGCGGTGCCAGCGATGAGATTGCGAACTTGCGAGATGTAATTGGTGATTTGTGCGGGCCCGAGGCCGGGGTTCGAGTGGTTCTCGATACCAATAGGGGAGATGCGGTATAAATCCTCGCTGCCCACGGAGATGCCAGCAATCAAATCCACGAAAGGCTGCCCGTAAGTGGTCAGTGCAGATCGTAGAGCGGCCAGCTCGTTGTTGAAGGCTGACTGATCTGCTGTCAAGAATAAACCGAGAAGCAGCGAGGTCTTGGTAGCGATGGCAGCCGGAATGGCTTCGGAGGGAGCGTTGGTTGTCCCAGCCTGGATCATGGTGTAGATGCGCGCGCTGGTAAATCCGGAGGTGCCCACGAGCTGCTTGGCTGTATAGAACTCATTCTCATAATCGGTCTGAGTAATGGGCGAGTTGTCGGTAAAGACGGAGCCATAATTAAAGCCTTGATAAACCTGAGCAGACGCCGACACCACCGAAGCAGCGAGGCCAAGAAGCTTTGAAGCAAGCATAAGGAATGCAGGAACGACAGTGAATACTGATGTCTTAGGTACAGGAAGAATGTGTCCGAGGTAGCTTAGGAGTGTACCTAATGATACTGGAGAAGGAAGAAGTAGAAGATTGTTAAGAGGCGGGTAGCGACTGCCTTCTTCTATATGGCCAAGAAAGAGGCGAACACGGATGGGGATTGACACATCCTCGGCGCGAGGGAAGGAAGAGCGTTCATTGCTAATCCGGCACGGGTGAAGCTAAGTAGTTCCCTTTGACAATCTACTTCGTACATGCAAGTACAAGTACAGGTATGACGCAAACTTCGTACTGATTAATGTGGGGTACCTTCTTATGGGGTAAAGCTTGTTCAGTTTTCCGTGGCCATATTTAGAAAGACTCCAACGCGTTGCCGCTAATGCATGCACAGATCCAGGCCGGCTCCACCCGATTTGTGGGATGTGAGACTAAGTAACTTGTGCTCGGGAATACGGAGTACAAGGAGATCTCACATGCATCCTTGCGCAAGTTCCCTTGGGAGGCCATCGACCACACCAAGTCGCGTCCGAGGTCCCGTCGTTCCGTCTCTGAAGCCGTGCGTATCGAAATCCACTGATCATGCTGGGCGGGACATGAGATATGTACAACACTGCTGAATATTTTGACGTATCTGGAGTTATACAAGGCCACATTTTGTACAGCTTGGGGAATCCTAACGTCCACTCAACCCAAGAGCATCTTGCGAGGATCTTCGATGTACTCCTTGACCTGGTTGTCATGTCAGCACTTGTTCTGCTCTTTGGAACCGCGACGCTCACTTTGACCAGGAAGACGACTGCTTCTCTTCCATCCAGCAGTCGATGGTCGTATGTAAGCGCCAGGTACATCATCTGGTAAGAATCAGTCAATCGCACTCGAAAAGTTCGGATTGGGTAGACACTTGCCGGTCGGATCTCCACCTTGCCGTTGATTGCTACCGGTTTCTCTTTGATCGCATGTAGACCGAGGACGGCTTTCGTCTTTGTTAGCAGCAGCATCTCAGGAAAGAAGATTGGTACTTGCCAGTCTGAGGCAAATTGATGATCGGTGTGCCCATGAGTGAGCCAAAAACACCGCCCTGCGACCAGTTATCCACAATCCCGCCAAAAGTGTTTTGACTACGTACGTTGCTGATTGTGAATGTTCCTCCCGCCATGTCCTCGATCGTCAATTTGCTGTCACGAGCCTAGCGACATCAGCGCATTTCGCTAGGATGGGGAGTCAACGTAATCTACCTTCTTCCCGAGATCTGCGATGGCCTTTTCAATGCCCACCAGATCCATCGCTTCCGTGTTTCGTACCACTGGCGTTACGAGGCCTTTCTCCGTAGCTACGGCTACACTGATGTCCACGTAGTCACGGTAGACGATTGTGTCGCCTCCGCCAGGGCCTTCGATTGATCCGTTGACAGCAGGTACATCCCTCATTGCCAACACGCAAGCGCGGGCGAAAGCGCTCATGAAGCCAAGCTTGACACCGGTCTTCTTGAGGGTCTCATCCTTGTAAAGCTTGCGGAATTCCATCAATGAGGACATGTCCACCTCATTGAACGTCGTTAATGATGCTGCAGTATTTTGGGATTGCTTGAGGCGCTCGGCGATACGTAATCGCATGCGATTCATTTTCACCTTCCGAACGTAAGTCAATGTACTTCAACGAGATACTATGGAAGTCATACTCGTCGTTCTTCCCGACTGCCGTAGGCAGTCTCTCCACCCGTAGCCTTAGGCTCGGGCTTCTTTAACTCCTGAGATTTGCTTTGCTTTTCCTGCGGAAGTGGTTCTTTCTTTGGCTGTGGACTTGCCTTGCTTTCCTCTTTCTTTGTCTCGGGTTCCTTCTTTGGTTCGGGCCCCTTTGGTGAAGGTGCTGGAGGCGATGAGGAGTCTTTATCGGGCTTGGTTTCGTCCTGCTTCGGCTCTGGATGGGACGAGGTGGACTGTTCATCTGAAGCTGGTGCTTTAGGCTCTGAGCCTCCACCTTCTTTCTCACCACCTTGAGGAGGTCCGCCGAGTTCCAGCTTTAGAAGGTCTTGTCCCACTGTGACAGTGTCTTCCTCGTTGACAAGGTACTCTTTAACAGTCCCGGGCTCAGGCGCGTTCACCGAAACGTCGATCTATGGGAATGTTCGGTTAGTGGAAATGTTATCGCGACCTAGAAAAGAAGCGTACCTTGTCTGTCTCAATGGTCGCTATCTCTTCATCCTGTTCAACGTAGTCTCCAATCTCTGCATACCCTGTTCAGCAATGGTGCCCTTGTGAAGTTTTGTATGCCAGCCGCTGGGCCGCTTACGTTTCGACCATTGCTTCAATGTGCCCTCCGTAATTGACTCCGCCATTTCGGGTACCTGAACGATTTTGTCTGCTGAGAAAGCTGTTAGCCTGTAGCGACGATTGCCTTTGTATGTGGCGTACCATAGTAGCGTCGCTGAGAGAGCAATATGCTTCGCCGTCGCGGTATGGGGGTAAGATTTCTATCCGCGTGAGTATCGCTATCAGGCTGGAGGTAAATGACAAACGTTGAATGCGTTTGCAGCAAACGCAAAGCCCCCAATTGAAGGGTGCTAGAAATCTTCCGTGCCCCTAAAGGTGCAGTCCGTCTTGACAGCGGTATGATCGATCGGCTTCGGAGTAAGACCTGCCCTGACGAGCTCGTTTGACCGTATACTCCTGTTCCTCTCCAGCACTGTCGGCTAGCCATGCCGGGCGAAAGCTAGGTTTGGAGCCAGCACTGGAAGCAATTGCACTCCAGGAAACCAGGACGAATAAGAAAATGAAAGAAGGACAGTGGGTTGCGCTGACTTAATCATTCATCGCCGTAGAATAAAGCTGCGCTTTGGGCGTAATGTTGTTGCAGAAGCTGCAGTTCTCCAGCCAAGCTCCACGTCACGTGCCGCTTCATGAGGGACTTGGCTGCATTGGGCAATTTCCATCAGTAGAGAGCTGCCATCAGAATTCTGGTGCAGGTTTTACTCTCGTACGGACTTCAGGTACGGCTTGTACTTTCCAGCGGATCAGCTTCTACAGTTCCATGGAAGTTGACCCTTAGTGAATGCCTCTGCCGTGACGATCTCAGCAAAGTACAAGACCACCAGGTTCACAATGGCGACCCGGCAAACGGTTCTGTAAGTCTCATTGCCAGTCATGTTGCGATTACACATACTGACAGTCTAAGGTCACTTTACCGACGGTCGCTCAAGCTATCTCTCGACTGGTGTGTCCATCGGTACATCTGGCGCGGTCAAGCACTCTACATCCGATCCCTTTTCGAAGCCAACAGGAACGTGCGCGAACCCAGGCAACAGCGAGTGGGTGGAACCCCGTTGTGCGTTTGATAACTCACCTAGCTAAAAGACTTTAAGGAACTTGTCTCAGAAACTGAAGCACTGCTGGAGAAATGGAAACACCCTGACCCCTACAAGCCACCTACGGCTCCTGGAGGTGCGGCCGAACGCCCATATTGCACTGAGATCGCGATAGGCTGACAGAGTTTCTAGGCTCCAAGTACGAGAGGAACATCCCACCGCCCATATTGGACCGTAAGTATCCTTATTCGTGGCTTTCAAAGGTTCCCCTATTTACGTTCTCCAGCTCCGCCGCACTTCACGCTTTGAGTCTTGGAATTAGCAGGATATTTCGAATTTGCATGTACAAAGCAAAGGGCCTTGGATTCGTGTAGAGGTCTCTGGCCAACGAGTTCAATGCTTATCTGACTGTTACTTGTACGACGCGCATGTGTGATCTTCGTGCCTAGCCTGATAGTCTCCCTCGAGCCTCCCCGTGAATTCCGAAGAATTGAAGGAGGTCCTCAATGCTCCGTGTCGCAATGGAGCGTTTTAGTAGTTTGTGAGCTGGAAAGAAAACTATCACAACGGATTCAGTATTGCACGGAGTTTGAAGTTGCATACGGAAACGCGAAAACACACTGGGAATGATTGAGTGCTCGAATATCATTTGATTCTCACGATGTCTAGAATCATGTCGTCACTGTGGACATAATGTACATGCCTAGACCAGCAAAACCATACCCCGATGGTTGCCGAACCCCATTATCGCATGAGAAAACCAAGCAACCGTGAACCCCACATCAAAAGTAAGAGAAGCCTACAGCTCTTGGCTAGCTTTGCCGCCCTTTGTCGTCTTCTTGGGTAGGAGGTCTGGAGACAGGTTTAGCAGATGCTGGGAACAAGTCGGTACCGGAAGACAGCTTACTCTGGTGGATATTGGGCAGTACACCACCCTGGGCGATTGTGACGTGGCCCAGGAGCTTGTTCAGTTCCTCATCATTGCGAATAGCGAGTTGGAGGTGGCGAGGGATGATTCGCGTCTTCTTGTTGTCACGAGCGGCATTACCGGCCAATTCGAGAATCTCAGCAGCAAGGTACTCGAGAACGGCGGCAAGGTAAACGGGAGCACCTGGTGGACCAGTCAGATCGTAAAACGCATCAAAAAGGATCTTTATCACTCACCAGCACCAACACGCTGAGCGTAGTTGCCTTTCCTCAACAGACGGTGAACACGGCCTACGGGGAATGCGAGACCGGCTTTGGAAGAACGGCTAAGACAACGTTGTCAGCTATGGAAGCTCCATAAAGTGGTTGTTGGGTGCACAAGAAAGCCTGGACCTTAAATGTGATAAACAAATAAGAGGTCGCGAAGATTAGGCAAGTGATGGTAGAGGTGAGAACTCACGATTGCGAGTTCTTGCTGCCGCTGGCCTTGCCTCCAGATTTACCTCCAGTCATTTTGATGGATTTGGATGAATTTGAGGATCGGTTGAGAGTGTCTGGTGGATTGAATTTGGATATGAGTTGCTAGTTGATGCGAATGCGTAGATATGGGTGTGGATGCTGGCGACGTTGGGGGAAGAAAGTTGGGAAGGGAAGGGACAGAGGGGAGTTAAGTAGTGGCAGCAATAGCGTGGTGATTTGGGCGCGCTCGTTGTCTCGCTTAGCCATGAATTAGTGGATTTGGGCGGGAAAGAAAAAGGAAAATTATTTCAAATGGTTGTTGTTGCTCGCTTAATTCGCAGACGCGCCAGTGATCACGGCCAGTGCGGGACAAGTATAACTACCCTCGCCGCCCACGCACCTTCTCCTTCCTCCACTTCTCTCTTTCCATCATCCACGAAAGCTATCCGTCATAGTCGCATCAATCATCCATATCACTCACAATACCCATCCTCACCACTTCTCAATCAAATCCGTCCAAATCCATCAAAATGCCTCCCAAAGCTGCTGAGAAGAAACCCACCACTGGCGGTAAGGCTCCCGCAGGCAAAGCTCCCGCCGAAAAGAAGGAAGCAGGCAAGAAGACCGCCGCCCCCGCTGGTGAGAAGAAGAAGCGCAACAAGACGCGAAAGGAGACCTACTCCTCATACATCTACAAAGGTATGTTTCAGTTCGATGTGGGTCCCAAGTCGCGTCGTTTCTGGGTGGTCCGGCCAAGTCCTGTATCTCACCCATACTTTCCGCCTAATTCAGGTGCTGGGACCTTGCTGACGCGTCCCATCCAGTTTTGAAGCAAGTTCACCCCGATACCGGTATCTCCAACCGTGCGATGTCGATCCTGAACTCCTTCGTCAATGGTACGTCGACATCTGACTGTTTGCTGCTTGGCCTCCCTAACCCGATTGGCAGATATCTTCGAGCGCGTCGCGACTGAGGCATCTAAGTTGGCCGCATACAACAAGAAATCCACCATCTCGTCCCGCGAGATTCAGACCTCGTAAGTCGTGCTGCATCATCCTTCCATGCTGTCTACATTCTAACCAGTTCTAGTGTCCGATTGATCCTGCCTGGTGAACTTGCCAAGCATGCGGTATCGGAAGGTACAAAGGCAGTCACGAAATACTCTTCGTCAACCAAATAGGCACGTCATCCGCTTCAGCCTGTGGATTCGCCTCGCTCCTAGCAGCATGACATCTAGGGTGATTGGTGGAAACAAGGCATCTGGTCTTTCTCTGGTGTTCAGGACGGTTTCTAATGTGTCACGGGATGGCTTGCTTCGTGGCCAAGGGTAGCATCAGGGGTTGAACTTGGCTTGTACCATAAAGATATCCAAGCAGGCATGAAGATTATGAAAGTCTTCCTGAAACTCATGTTTTACAATCTCCGGTCTTGACCTCTACGGTTTGTTTTGGATTAGACTTTACCGATCTTTCAGCTCCATCTCACACTTAGACAAAAGTAGCGGGTATATAATTTACCATTCTCGCTAACTTTCACAAGTCACACAACCTCGACAACAGAGACTTCTGACAGAAGCCACTCGGTGACAAAGGCGTTCTTCACAGCCTACTAAACAACATGACACCCAGGCATCTTTGTACTAGCTCTGACGGTCGAAGAGTTGTGTAAAGATATGATGCTTGGGAGGTTACAGTTGTGGGGTCCACACGGAAGGGGCGAAAGGTACTCTGAAGCCAACGATGCTTTAACAATTGAATGTCGCAGACCATAGACCTAGATAGTACATGAATCCAGATTGACCCTCGCTCCAGTAATGATGCTACAAATCGCAGACCGTTCAGGAATACACATCTGGAGGCCGATCTACGATCTCCCCATCCCCTTCGTCATCGTCATCAAGGATTTCCACATCATCAACAGCACTTGCTCGTTCAGTACCCTGGCCATGCAATGGCGGCTGCACGTCTGCCACATGAACAACAGGCTTCCCATCAACGTTGCTCATAGAGTCTCGCCACTCCTTCCAATCGGCCTCATCGCGGATCAAGAACGCTATCAACATGCTGGGATCCATGTCTTTGATCGACAGCCTTCGCAACCTTCGCGTGTGACAGGAATCTATTTCCTCCTTTGCGTAATCGCCAACGTTTTCATAAAGAGGTAGAGCTGGCCGCGTCTGGTGAGGGTCCATGTAGAAGAAGCTGTCTCCTTGAACCCCTATGAAGTAATGCGAAGAAGACGGCCGGCCTCTGCATCATCAATCAGTGCCGACGTTCCGCGTATGATCAATCGTCTCTGACTTACCCAGCTATACCAATAGACTGGGGAAGCCTCAAAGCTGCCTTTAAGGCTTCCCAGTACACAGGAGTGACCCTGTCGATCCCTAGTCTGATACCAAGAAGAATTAGTGTGGGCGTAAAGGTTCTGTCTTGCACCTTGGCAAGCTTCATGAATGCATCCTCATATACGTCTGCACCGTCTCCATTCACGTATACCTCGAGGCCACTTTCTTGATATTGATCTGAGAGCGCTCTATATGCTGTCAGCGCTATATTCAAGTAGTGTGAATAGCGAATCCCTACTGAATGCACCTGGCGGTTGCAGAGGGTCCAAACCACTCGCCTGGATGTTTGCCGCAAGCTAGAGCGCCGTGTCCCACAAATCGCTGTATTGAGAACGGCGCTTTTGGGTCGTCGGCGAATAAAGACAACACCTTCCGTTCCTCGTCTGCGCGAGAACCTCGCCGCCAATCTACGTCCTCGTCAGTGCCATGCTTTCAGGTGTCAATGTTGAGCCGTGACCTCTCCCTAATCGTAGCATCACCAGCGCATTCGCAAGCACACTTTGCCCAGACCTGATCATACACCCCCAGCCTGTGTCTGATGTGAACCCCCCTTGATCCAGCTGACTCCGTAATCGTACGGAAAAGGATATTGACGCTGAGGCTTTCGGGTCGGTTGATTTCTTGATGGCTGAAAAATTGGAGCGGTATGTCATCCACGGCCTTGATTCGAAATCGTCGAGAAACTCCTTCGGCCACCCTCCCTCTGCTTCCTCCTCCCTTGTTCTCGAAGGAGCAGTTTCTCGGCCTCCATTCACGGAGACATTAAGCGTCCTCTCGGGAGCAATGTAGGAGCCTTCCTCCTTGACGGGAGCCTCGCTTTCCTCTTTCTGCTGGACTGATGCTGCTCCTCTATCGCGTGATGCGGGCCTGGCGCTGTATTCTCTACCCAATAACCAGATGGAGGACTGCGAGGGTTCATCGTTCTGGGGCTCTGGGTCCCAAAAGAGCTTAACTATCTTCTTGTACCGGCCGAAGTCCACATTCGACATCATCGGCTGCTGGAATGGGTACGGCGTTCATAGGATAAGATAGACTCGAAGGATCCGCCCAAATCGAATAAGGTAGTGCTCGCCAGGGTTTCGATACATGCAGCTAGGGGTGCTGGGGAGCGTGTGAATGGGGGGCGATGTTTAAGCTGGAAGTATCGCAGCAGGGGCAAAGTTCTGTCAGTGTTGTTCATCAATAGATCGTGTGAGATGTCGTTGCAGCGATCCGAACATCATAGTCCTGTGTTCGGGAGCGTGACTACCATTCTCAGCTGCCCTTCGGCCTCGATCTCCCCAAGCTCTAGGGCGTTGCAGCCTATCGGTCCCCTGTCTGCCGATAAGATCCCGCCCGCAGTCCTACGGCGCGTCGGAAAACCGTCATCGACTCATAGCACGATTCTTTGACGATGCACCCTCGCGCCTTCACTTGTTGTTCCAACGTTGCGAAAGACCACCGCCTTTTTATTCGTCATGTACTAGTAGAGTTCTAATATTCATCCTAAGGTAGATGGAGGACAAGTGTGGAGGGGGTGGTGGTCCAGGCGCCACCCCGTACAAAGTTTCCGTCGATCGTGATGGTCTTGCTACTTCATTTGTTTCTCCAAGTAATGACTTCCTGGCCAAGTGGAAGAAGAGTATACCTTAAGATCCCTCCGATCCTTTGATCACGCTGTTGCTGACATGCAACAAGAGCCTCCCTCAGTACCGTTCTCCCTCAATGATGAGGCGAGGCGCACCCAAGGCCGGCATACCTCGCAAATCGATCACAAACTACGGTTCAATCAGATAGCATTCATCAGCGCTGGTAACGCAAGTGGGGACGATCTGAAGGATTCCAAAGACGTCGAGAAACCCACGGCCGCTGAAGTCAGCGATCAAAAATTCATTGCATCTGCGACGGCCCCGGAAGGCGGGATGGCGAATCTGTCCCTGGGCGAAACATTAAATGTACCGTCAAAGAGTAGGAAGTTGCAGGCTGTTGGAATGCATAACAAATCTCCTACCACCGCACCTACAGACGAGCCGCTTTCCATGAATGGCAACCGGTTTTTCTACGGTGATCTTCACGGGTCTCAAGCTCAGACCCAAACTCAAACTACGACCTCCAAGGATAACCGTCGTTCTGATGATTTGTTTTTCGTTGATCTCCACGGGTCAAAAGACCTGGCTCATACCACTCTTCCAGACCCTACCATAGGACGCTCACCGTCACCTACGGGCTCAAGCTCAAGTGAAGAATTAATCCTATATGCCGGAAGGGACAGTCTCAGAGGCAAGAAGAGAAGCCCAAGTCATCTTAGTACTTCGTTCGGAAGCAAAGCCAAACCGAGAATCGTCAATGATCCTATTACATCCTCTTGCGACAGAAGACCGGCCGCCAACCATGATTTGGAGCCCAAGCATTCAGCGAGCATGCTCGACACCAGCAAAGCGACGAGTTCCCAGCTGATAGGTCAACCCAGTCCCTCTCCAGTCGAACCAAAGTCCACCGCTGCCAGACATTCACGGAAAACAAAACAGTCTCGCATTAACAGAAAGTATCATATGGATGCTGCTTTAGCCGATTACATTGACAACATGGATTATGAGGCCATCGATGATGTGGCTGGGGAGGCAAAGCTCACAGCTCGTCAGCTAGATACCATGGACACGTCCGGCTGGGAGGACGAGCCCGATGAATCCGATGAGAGACTCCCAGTTGACAGCATTACCTCCTTCAGTGAGACTTGGGATACAGCGGATCTGCAGGATTTTGACGGCCTTAGTACCTCTGATGAAGTTAACGCAGCGGTTAAACAAATATTTGCGAAGCGTCAGCGACCCTCTGGGATTCAGTATCTCATCATTTATGAAGGGTATAGCGTTGATGATGCAAGATGGATTCATATCGACTCTCTCGACAGCGCCGGAGCACAAAAGAAAATCAATGTATTTGAGACAGAGCAGGCGGAGTTGGCGCGAGACTATGCTGATAGTGCCTCTTCCATGGACTCTGACGAAGAGACACAGATAGTTAAGGACGTCCAGAAGGACATGGACGACATTCTGGACGAACAGGATCTTCTTGATCGCAAAATAGAACGAATGACGGATGAACAGATTGCGAGACTCCTATCAAAGCAGGAGCAATTAGGCATAGGTTCTGATAAGCTTCTTATCTTCGATGCAGTTTCAGCGCCATCAGAAGCTCGAGGCCGGAAGATGTCAAAAAAGCGCTCAGCCAGCCTACCTGCCGACGTCCTTGATCAAGATCCCTACGATGGGTTTGACGTCCTGGACATGGACCGCCCTAGCCTGAAGAAGAAGGCCAAAGGTCGGCGTGGAACGATACCAGTAGAGGCCTCGGACAGCGAGTTGGAGCAGTCCCTACAAGCAGCGTGGGTGAATGATCGTACAAAGAAGAAGAAACGCAAAGAAGAGCGCGAGGAATTTCGTGCCCAAGGATTGTTGGGCAAGAAAGGCAAAGTAGACATGAAGGTCAAATATTCTCAGGGCATGGGAATGACTCAAGTTCTGGAGGAGGTCAAGGGCTTCCTTGCCTCCACAAACGAAAAGTAAGTCTTCCCACACACCGAAGGCTCTACTTTGACTAAGTCCCGCAGTCTGTCGTTGTCACCCATGGGCCAAAGAGAGCGCAAGCTCGTCCATGAATTAGCTAATGTGTTTGGGCTGAAATCCAAGTCGATTGGGGATGGCGCCAGTCGATTCCCTACTCTGATTCGTACAAGGCGGACAATTGCATACGATGAGACACTCCTCCCTAAGCGCATAACCCGTGGCTTCGGCATTTTCCTGCCACGCATGGACAAGGCTGCTAAGAGAAAGGGAGCTGCGACCAGAGTGGCCCGCGGCGGAGGCTTCTCCAAAGCAGCCGTGTCCTATAGAGACGGCGACGTGGTCGGCGCATCTGCGCCTGAACTGGGACAGGAGAACAAGGGGCGGAACATGTTGGAGAAGATGGGCTGGAGTACAGGAACCGCACTTGGTCCCCTTAATAACAAGGGTATCATGCACCCTGTCACCCATGTGGTCAAGAATTCCAAGGCTGGCCTGGGTTGATTTGGCTTGAAATCGCTTGTCTGTCTAGCATTTTCGGGAGAGCCACCTTTGAGCATGGCGGGTAGCGTGAAATTACATGGGCAGGCGCGCTGCTGGTGCCCCATTCTGGCTTTGCCAGCAGCACTTGACACCAGCTCTTTGTATTCCTGCTCGATGGTTTTGTACTGGGGCCAATCGACGTCGGTCTTCGAGCAATGCAAGGTAGTAGAGAGGATCAGAGGTTTGGCAGCAAATGCCACATCAGAGTATGAACCCGAGTTCTCGATTTGTTCATCAAAGTAGTAAGGAGGAACTTGTGATTTTTCTTATTACTGGAACCTTTTGCTTCCCGAACTGTAAGAAGGATGGTGTCAAGATGCAGGCCGCGAGTGATCTTAAAGCAGTCATGCGAATTGCTAGATTCTTGTATCTTTCTAGTTCTCCTCGGATCTGTCTGGAATGTTTGGATACTTTGTGACCAAGAACCAGACGGATGGCAAACCTTCAACAACAAGTGCACTGGTACAACAAATTACGGACATCATCGAACATACTGGAAGTGAATTCCACTTCGCTTCATAGATCAAAGCATAGACTATGAGACGAATGTGCAATATAGTGGCCCATACCGTAGTAAAGAGTTCATACTAGGGCTGTCGTAGGGCTTCCTGCCCTCTCTCACAAAGCAATTGCTACTTGCGGCACGGTACATGTACTCGTTACTCATCGAGAGGCTGTCATACATTTGCAAGCCCCTACAACAATGTATTGACGGGCTATTGATGAATTGGTTAGCCTGTAGGAGCCCACAGCTAAAGAGATGAGCCATGAAGGATGTCAGTCACAATCGTAACGGGAGACCCAGTCACGGAGTCTATGAAGGGAAGAGGGAAAGGATTATTTGTGGGCTATTAGAAGTATGAGGTGGTTAGCACCAACCGATGCCAGCTCTATGCAACTCCATCGCTATGCTACAAGAATTCTAGAATAAGACTGTGGACTCATGTCCAAGCGTGCCGACACACCTATCGTTTCTTTCCCTTCCCACCTTTCGCTGCCTTAGGCACCGGCTGAGCGTGCCCGAAGTCTTTGATATGATTAAAGAGCCTTGATTTCGAAGGAAAGCCCGCATTGCAAGCAGCGCACTTGTACTCTGCGGTGCTGGGAGACGCGTCTGGCTGCGCGGCCTTCTTAGTTCTCTTTGCCTTCGCCTTTCCTACTCTAGGCTGTAAGGCTGATACTGTCTCATCATCGTTCAAGGAGCCAGTAGCAAGCTTTTCTGCGATATCGTCAGCCCCAGACTGTGGTGTGCTCAGTTTTGTGTGAGCCTCGATTGCATCTCCAAGGATCCGTTTCTCGACTGCGTCTCGAGAGACATAGTCGTCATCCGTGGATGATGCTGAAGTGACTTGGCTAGATGGCGCAGAAAGTTTCTCCTCTGCTGGACTTGCTTCAGCATGCACTTTCCAAATAGCCTCTGGATCACTTGGTGCGGTATCTGCACCGTCTGAATGATCCAACATGTTTCGCTCATGTTGCCTGTCGTTCTCTCCATTGCCGAATTCTCTAGTATCTTCCGGATCCGTACCAACAACCGAGTCAGTAGCTCCAGGAGATTTATCATTACTTCGACTTTCAATACTGAACGCTTGATCGTCGTTCCTCATCTCCCTCTGCAGCTGCTGGGTAGCCTTGAGATGTTTCTTACTCCTCTCGTGCGCGCCGAACTGATTCTCACTCTTGAAAGTCTTTCGACAGACCACACATTCAAGTTCTTCTTCAGGCTTCTCTTCCTCCTCCTCTTCCTCCTCCTCCACCTCTACTTCAACAAGATCATTGTTGCGCGTCCATGCCGGTATGGCGTCCTGCTGAGCAGCTTTGGCTCGGTTGGCTGCTCTTGACCGGGCGGCCTGCGCAGTAGCAGCATCTCGAATAATCTTCTGTCGCTCTGCTTCGGTTTGCGTGTTTGGTATGTAGCGAGGATCACGCTTGCGTACGAATTGGACAAGTGACCTGACAGTCTCATTGAACTCACGAATGCCATCTTCCCTGAATCGCCTGTTCTCCTTCTCCATCAAACGTCGAACCCGTCGGTCAGGCGCATCAGATAACCTAAATACGTCCTTCCACGAAAATGTCTTCTTAGTTGCGAAGCCATTCCACATCGCATAGAACGGTCTAGCCACTTCTTCGTATTTATCTGTGGCGTGACCGAAAGACGGGTAGTCGACTGGCTCGAAGCCCTCCCAGTCGCAGGCAAGCTCTTCCTCCTTTGCCAAAGTATCAAAAGTGCCCCGTAGCACGGTGAAGAAGCCACAACTGGAGTCGCTGAAGTCCACTCGCCCATTGATTTTCGTGAACATTTTCATAATATCCTCCGACGTTGTGATCCGTACATTGTGTTCGTAATGCTCCTTGGAGTCTTCGCTTTGTCCTCGCAGAATAGCGCTTCGATGCGAATCATACCATGCACGTTCTTGTGGATCGGACAACACTTGGTATGCCGACTGCACTTCGGCAAAGAGCTTTGTCGTCTCCTCAACGTTGCCATAGTTGCGATCGGGGTGGAGCTCTAGAGCTTTGCTGCGGTAGGCTTTCTTGATGCTTGGATGTATAGCTCAGTCACCCATCTTGGTCTGGCGCTATCAAGCGATTTGCTTACTCTTCGTCCGTTGCTTGTCGGTCAACACCTAAAAGCTCGTAATAACATGTCTCCACCTCTCCGTTGTTCGTCTGCGCCCCGCCATGCGACCCTCCATTACTGGACTGATTTGCTCCCATATTCCATCCAGGTTTATTTCGAAAGGTGGGCGTTTCTTCATATTCGTTCACGAAAAAATAACGGATACATGCAGATAAGGTAACGAAGTAAGGTACTCGTCAGTAAATTAACACAATGCTAGGAAGTATTGCATAGCCGCGCGTGTAAAAATTTCGGGCCGTTCCCCGAGAGCTCCGAACATGACATCATCGTAGATGGCGGTGGACTCTCAGATTTGAGGCTCACTTGTGTTTCTGTGGACCACGTCAAATATTCTAAGCAGTTTGCGTCGTGTTCTCTAATCAATACTCTTTCGATATGGAGCCGAAAGTTCTCACAGATGTCCCCAATGAGGTCATCCATCAGATCCTCCAATGTCTGTCTCCAAGTGATGTGCCTTCCCTGGAGCTAGTCTCCAAAGGCTTTCGCACTCTCGCGCGCCAGCCCGTACTGTGGCAGCATTTTTGTCGAAGCAGCTTTAGATACTGGGACCAAAGATGGGATATCGATTCGAGATTCAAAGCCAATGCGGCGAATGTTGAAGACTGGAAAGGGATCTATTCGGAACGCCACGTGATTGACCGTTCCACGACCCACCAAATCGATAGCATACTCTCGAGTCAGGTCGGGCGGATCGGGAAGTCTGCAAAAATAATTGGTCTCGGCTATGATGCAAAAGACACATTGATTCGCCACCTGGGAGTTGGCGATGACGCCGAGGATGTGCTCGCGCGTCGGTATTAGATTTCACACTCTAGCGCAAGTCAGGTGCTGACCACGAGCGAAGATTCCACAGTAAGGCTGTTCTGAGTCACATGCACCATGCAGCAGCAGTACGAGAATGGGCGAAAGTGAGGGATGGGCAGGATGTGTCTTTAGAGAGAGCACTGGCGGCATTTGACCTGTTCGTTCTCCAGGACGAGAAGGAAGACATTGACGGAGTAAGTCCGCGTTTGATCAGCATGACTATGGCGTATCCTGATCATGACAGATCTCACTTCGTCTTGATTCAATCGCAAAGCAGCTTCGTGCAGGAGAAGCCGACTTAGATGGAATGAATCCCCGCCGGCGTGCGCTTGCAATCGCGAGCTTCCTAAGGCAAAACAAGTTCACGGGTGTCAAGGAACAGGCTCAGTACCACGCTCTTCCTCACAACTTTCTGGGCATCGCACTTCAAGACGAGGAACATCAGTGCTTGCCTCTAATCAACGTGGTCATCTATTGCTGCGTTGCCCAGCGTCTAGGTCTTGATGCTCAGCCCTGTGGCTTTCCTTTCCATGTGCATGCGATAGTGAAGGCTGCGAAAGGCCAAGATTTGGACGGCAGAGGCTTGATCGAGGAAGCTGAAGCGCAGCCAATGTACTTAGACCCTTGGAATTCGGCCGAGGAGACTCCACAAGGGGAGCTCGTTGCCAGACTGAAAGAAATGAAAATCAATCCGTCCGCCTTCGCAACATTACTGGAGGCGACTTCTATAGCCGATATCGTTCAGCGGACGGCTCGGAATATTCTCAACTCGGTCAAGATACTTACTCACAGCTCAGGTCACCGAGCTTCGATCGACCTTCCCATGGTTCTTTTGGATGGTGCATTCTATGGAGCTATCTGGGCTCTCCTGATGCTGACCGAGCCTAATAGCGGTACAGCAATTTCCCAGCTTGATCGATTTATCTCGCATATAGTGCAGCATCTCGAGCGACAGTTCTATATGGATGTGCCGCTCTTTGATGAGCATATCCTATCTTTAATACAGAATCGCGGACTTCTTAGAGACCCGATCACAGCGGTGCGACTCTTGCTCGAAAATGACAACACGCCCAAGAAGCCCAAACATCGCCCCAGAGAGCATCAAGATTATGTGCAGTACAAAGTGGGCCAAGTGTTCAAGCACAAGCGTTACCACTACCAGGCAATCATTACTGGATGGGATAAAGAATGCGAAGCTGGAGAGCTCTGGATAGCGCAGATGGGCGTCCAAAACCTCCCAAATGGCACACACCAGGCTTTCTACCACGTAATGTACGACACTGAGGCTGCTCGACACTGAAGCCTGCTAATTAAATTTCCAGGGTTGAAGATAAGAGCGCCAGATATGTCGCAGAAGAGAATATCGAGCCCACCACTACCGAGGAGATTAGTTCGACATTGATGGCAATTGCAGGTCAACACTTCAAGCGTTGGGATCAGAGGTCCTACTCCTTTATAAGCAATATTAAGGATGAGTATCCTGAAGATTGATTCTCGATCCCCTAAGCTTTGCTAGGATAGGGTATGAGTAGGTACTGGCAAGAGACCTGAAGTACTGGTATATTGTAATAGTGTGAGACACAGACGCCGAATAATCCAACTCGAAAGCTAGTGATGCACCAGTAACGCTGCGTTGCATTACCTAGACCACTATGCGCGCAACCAATACTGAGAGCGGCTCAGACCTGGGGTATGTCACCAATTTCCAATCACAAATCAAGACCGATCCTATCCTGAAGGTAGCGACTCTCCTCCCGGGAGAGCCCATCGATTCTACCAAGTTCCAACTGTGTGTACAAAGGCTTTGGCTGATCGTCGAGTAAACCCTCGATGAACGACATCAGGCTTTGTTCGAATGCATCGAGCGGTAACTCCTCTCCAAGCAATACCTCGGCATGAACCTCTAATGACGTTCCAGCTGGAGGGATGAGCTATGTACTGGTGAGTATAATGAATCGGACAATCACTTGTATATACGAAACCTACAGCTTGCACGTGTTCATTCCGGATCTTGGTCCAGCCCGCTATCTCCTCATCGTCGTCAAGGAACATTGCGTTGATTTGCCAGTCTTCGCTGCCCTCATCTGCGTTACTCTCGGCATCAAAACCCCAGGAGAAGGCATCCGCCATCGCATTGGGAAGTCGTCGACCATGAACGAGATACTGCTCCAGGGCTGCGTGTGCCATGAAACCTGCGGCAAGCCTCATCCAGACTTCGGTAATGGGTCTATCTTGTGTAGCGCTCTGAGTAGCTGAAAGTGCCATGAACGAAGGAAGTGTATCCAGCAAAGAGATTTTTCCCGTGAAAGGATAAAGGCTGCTTGGGCTGTGATGTTTGTTCGAAGACTTTCCAGATATACGGCCTTCTGGATCCATGACTTTCAGGTCCATGTTTTCCCCCAAATCTAGGTTTTCACCGAACGCTTGTGCTCTTCGTTCATTATCCTTTCGCATTCCACTGAGTCCGATTGATGACGGTTTTGTGGGAGCAAGCGCAAAGCGAGCAGTGAACATTGAGATGAACCTCAGGAGGTGTAGACGAATTTGAATCTCAGCTGTGGCGGGGTGCTCTGGATGCATGGAACGGAACATGAGGAGGAACGCTGGGAATCGTCAATGACATCAACGTGAACCTGACCCAAAGCGACCTACACTCGACCATTTGCAAACACAGCAAGGACTTAGCCTCTTGCTTTACTGAGCCATCATCACCGTGACTCCGTGCAAGCTTGTAGTCGTTCAGCAAGGCTTTGATGGTAGTGTAGAGCAAGTAGTCTAGGATCGCTTGGTCGATATCCAGCTGCGTGGATTTGCTTGCAGACTTTTCCATGCTTGCTGATGCTAAGGACAGGAGAGCGAGGTCAAGCAGATAGAAAAGCAATACTCCAAAATATCCCCATACTGGACCCACAAGCCCTCAGGCTCTTCCTTCACCAAGGTTAACTTCGGGTGGGCGGTAACAGACGAGATTTGTGACGCATCAAGGCACCAAGACCGGGGTAGAAGTTTGGCATATAGTAGGCCTGGTTGTCATGGACATTTGAACGACTAAGGACTGCTGTTGAGAAATAAGGTCCAACACCATAAGCCGAAAGTTCGCGTTTGAGATCGCGTTTGAGATCGCGTTTGAGATCGCGTTTCACTAGCATCTCGCTTACAGATGCCTGTCTTCGGAAAAGGCGATCACGTGCTTTCGTCGTGAATCTGATTAATTTACCTGTCGAAAGCGCCAGTATTCAAGTCCGTGCCGGTTTCGCAAGTGAACAGGTCTAGATACCCGCGAATCAATATCAGGGTGTGAAGGATTGAAATATACATGACACCACGCTAGGCAACTGGACCAATTCAGCGAAGCATCATTCAGCCTTTCCAATCCAGATACAGTAGCGAACACGAATTCAAAACCTGCTTGGATGTGCGATGCAAGAAGCCGGCCGTAGTACCATGTGAAGCTTACTGTTGATGTATATTTAGTTCTGCGAGGGCGCTCAATGGTTGATGCCCACACAAACTATTACGCTGTATGATCCCTGGTCAGGAAAGCCGCGATTCGACCACTGGAGCAAGCGCAAGTGTATTGTTGTCGTTGCGTAGCATTTAAGAGCTGTGACTCAATGCAGTCAATTGATCATTCCCCGAGCTGTGTCTGAAGACGACCTTGCGGAACGACAAAGGACGATACCCAAATCCTAACGCTTCCTTCTGCCTCACCTAGGAATGGATGAGGATTCCTATTTCCTTTGCCTCTTCCTCTGTTTGCGCTTCTTGCCCCAGACCCGCTTGCGCGCTAGAATCCTTGCCATCTTCAAAGCCAAGGGGCCGAAGTCAAACCGGCGCCCATCAGCCTTCTCCTCATCTGCCCGCCTGGAATCAAGCTCCCCTCTGATTGAAGCTCGGATGGCTGTCTGCGTCGCTATTAGCTCAGACTGATGCTCAACGACCTTTTCGCAATCATCGTCATCTAGAATGGTCAAGGTCCGCTCGGGGACGGACGCATGATCAATAGCTGTTTGAGTAAGGTCGTACGCTGGGTCAGGTCCTAGCACCAAGCCTGTCGGACCGCTGTTTGAGCAGTCGCCGTTCGTCATGGACTTTGGCCGCAGAGAATTGCTCCGCTCCGAGCGAGAAGTCGCGGCTAGGTTCGCTCTGACATTCTCGGCTAGGGCTGCAATTAGGCTCATAAGAGGGTCATGTACCAAGCTCATGAGTACAAAGTCCCCAGCACCTTCATCGTAGCTTGCCATACGCGCCTCAATGTCAGGCTTTACTTCGGTGATCCAGTCCATGCCATTAGACTGCCCTAAGAACTGTTACCCATGTTAAACATCATCGTAAGCCTATAGGAGCGCACCTAATTTTTGAGGCTGACGCTCAAGACCATCGAATTTCCATATATTGCCATCGATAGGTACATATGCAATGAAATGGAAGCCGGCCTCAGAGTCGCTGGTGGTAGCTTTGCCGCCTTTTCCCTTCTTACGAGCCTTGGCCGTGTTCTTCATGTGGAGATCACAATTCAACATATCGAGTTTCCTGGGAACAATGTTTAGCAATCGTATTGCTGTTTGTTGATAGACCATTTCAGAAGCTTGGTACTTCAGTAGGGCCTGTTTCACACGTACTGATGCTGGAGGAATTTACATACCGCGCAAAAGAATTGTGGATCTGCTTGACGAACGAGAAATTGCTGATAGCATCGCCACGCAGAGCTGGTGTTAGCCCGGCAGTAAAGCTTCGAAATTGTTGAAGATGTTCTCCAAGCTCAACATTGGGTATATTGTTGACGATGTTCAGTAAAGCGACGCTGGCACAGGCATTGTCGACCGTCTACGTGCCGTCATTAGCTAGGTCTGAAGTTTCTAGGGCTTGAACTGACCTGATTGGCAAACCATACACCATCTGGGCAGCTTTGCTCTTGCTTGTCTGGGTCTTCCTCTCTCCATTTGAAAAGAAACACAAGGCCATATATTGGCCGCCTGTTAGACCTCAGTCTTGCCTAGGAAGCAGATGGAGAAGGCAGGCATTTACGGTAGAAAGGCTAGCAACTCGTCATCAAGAGAGAAGACCTCTTGGACTTTTATGCCTTTCACACCAAATTCTCGTAGCATTACATTGAACAAGGCCTGATAATAGTTAGTCATGCAATGTACATAGATAATCGTCACTTACGGGTTCGGACTCAATCTCACAGAAGCCATGCCAATTTGCTTTGTCCGCATCAGATGCTGGCTGTAAAGCAGTACTTGGGAACAGTTTTGACCTTGGGACATTTGAAGATTGCAAAGAGTGGGTAAGGCGCTTTCTTTTAGGTCGCTCTGTCATCCTGAGCAGGATTTTATGGTGGTGGCTTCAATATCAGCACTGAAGATCGTGCAATATGCAGCAGGAGAGATGAGGTCAGATGCATTATCATGTTTGCATGATATGGTAGGCCGATCTACTATAGTGAAGTGGGACCGTGCACTAAAATGTCAATACACAAAGGGCCGTTCACGCCATAAGTGAAGCTGGAACAACGCCTAGAAACGTTGATTGTGCAATTCAACATTCGCTTCACTTCATGAGTCCCTAGAACATCTGAAACACTTCGAGCTAAGGTACGGTGGACCGTTGACGCCTAAGCGCCAGCCGGCGCCGTGGCGCCTAGAGACAAGAAGAAGCTGTTAAAGATCTTATAAACCATTAAATATTAATCTAGTCTTTTTCCATTGTTTGTTGTATCGCAGGGATTTGATTTGTAGTATCCGTCTCCTTTGAGCATCAATGCACGAATACTACCATCATCTACTTCTCATACGCATAAGGATGCCATGAGCGGCACTCCTCGCCTTCGCTCAGCCTTCCCTTCGACACCACAAAGCCACAAAAAAAATGACGCGCAAAACGCGTCGGCGACGGGTTCTTGGGCAGGTCAGTCGTCGCTGCCTTCGCTGGCGCCATTCAACAGCAACGAAACTACGCCTTTGATACCCTCCGGCGTGCTCGATGCTCCTTCTCAGCGACTCTACATTGCATTCTTCTATCTAGGCCTGACCGTGTGGCGCTTCTACGACTACTTCGGACTCATAGGTGACGAGACTGAATCATTATGGCTTTTCATGAAATGGGTCGCAATCGACAGCGCTGTACTTTACGGACTGCCAGGCTTGAGGATTCCCTGGCTACAATGGTCGTCTTCGACCACGACCCTACTATTCGTTTGTCATGGTATCTGCAATGCCGTTATGATGTTCCGAATACCTGTATACCTCACGCTGATCCCTTTAAACCTGCACTATGTGCTAAAACGAGTAGATACCGTTGCAAGCTGGGCTTGTTGCTTTCACAAGAATCCTTTATGATCGAGAACTCGCCGTTTCGGAGAGGAGTGTCAAACCGGCATCGGTCCTGCACAACGCGTCTTTAATTTTGGGGAAGCAGATAATTCACATCTTGCCCGAAGGGTCAGTTTACCTTACGAGTTCCTGAGCACACGGTTGACAAGATATCTGCAGATCGGCGATGCTCAATCCAGACAAACTCCCGTTCTGCATCGATGAGCACCGAAAGCCCGTTTTCTTGCCCATCCGACTCAACCAGACGAACCCAGTCCTTATCGAATTACTCTACGCACCGTTCGAAGGCCCGGTCAACAAGTCCATTACAATACGTGGAAAAGAGTTGAGCAAGTATAAGAAACAAGCGGACAAAGAGCATGGAAAGCTTGACAATTTGAGCCCGAGGTATCTTAAGATCCCTGTGAAAGACCCTGGCTTATATCGGCTCTCCAAGGTCATGGATGAGTCCCGACTCGAAGTTCAAAGACGCTTGTCGGACACACTAGTCGTTGAATGTCCATCTGCTTCGGTCAAGGCAGTAGCGGCAAATAAATGCACAAACGATTTATCCAATTTTGAGATGGAAGTTCATGGTGTACCTCCTCTGAAAATACAGTATAGCAAAATTGTGAACAGGAAGGACAGTGGCCACACTTCTCTTACAATCAATGCGCCAAATCCTGTAATGCCTCGCCACGGGGAAAACACCTTGGGTGCCTTGGTTACCACTAACCCAGCTTCAAACACAGACTTCCTGTGGGCTCGCCACCAAACCATTCGAATCCCGATCAACGAGTCGCTCTCGGCAAGCGGAGGGTGGCAATATACGATCGACCAAATAGAAGATGCTTGCGGTAACACTGTCAGCTATAGTGGCTTACATGCCGAACATCCACAACCGAGGAAATCTCCGGATGGTAGCCTTCTAGAACACGTCATTACTGTACATGAGCGACCCAGAGCTGAGCTTCATTCATGCGATCCACAGCATGAGATCAAAGCCCAGAAAGGAGAGAAGAGGGAGCTTCCCATCCGGATCACACCCCCGTCTCATGACTCGTTGTATCACCTATCTTACATGTTCACTCACATAGATGAGATGCGACAAAACCAAGAACACGTAGAGAATGCACTTGTTGTGCCCTTCTCCATCAGGAAAACTTCTCCCACCCTCGAGATCGTGGAGCCAGGGCTTTATTCATTGATTTCTATCGAATCGCAGTTCTGCGAAGGCGAAATCAGGGAACCTTCGACCTGCCTGCTGTCTAACCCTCCTGAGCCTGAGATGGCTATCACGCATTCTGTGATCCCAGACAGATGTGATGGAAAGTCAGTCGGACTTAGCGTCGACCTAGAGCTGAGAGGTACACCACCGTTCCGAGTTGGATATAGCATACAGCGCAATGGGGCTAGCGCGACTCGTCACACCGAAGTTTTTGACCGATATCATAGCCAAATCGAAATGAGGCCGCCGGTTGCGGGCCATTATATCTACCGCTTTGATACCATTAGTGACACTGTGTACATGAGGCCACGCAGGGTCGGGCCGGCCGGCATGGTCCTCGAGCAAGATATTATACCACCAGCTTCGGCTTGGTTCATCGACACGGGATCGCTTCGTAAAGTGTGCATTGGTGAACCTATATCAGTCGGAGTGGGGATATCTGGGGAGGGCGGTCCGTTCGTCTTGGAATATGAGCTGCTGCACAACGGACGGCATCGTAAATCAGAGAGAACGAAGGTCGAAGGCATAACCAGCCGAACGTACACGATTCAAACCGAAGACGTCAATGACGGAGGCGAGTATACTTTGGCATTGATCAGCATTGCGGACAACACTGGGTGCAAGACCTCGATTAGTGAAGAAGTCAAACTCAGCGTTGCCCTTCAAAAACCCAAAGCAAGCTTTGGCCACATTGAAGGCAAGCGCACCTTGATGGCCTTGGAAGGTAGAACTGTTGAATTACCTCTCCGTCTCCAAGGAAGCGCCCCTTGGTATGTTCTATACAGCACCAACGGGGATCACGCAAACAAGGATGGAACGATCGTGTATGATTCGAACGACAGATTGACAGTCTCCTTACAGGGGAAATATGAAATACATGCGGTGCGCGACGCTGTCTGCCCTGGCTCTGTGGATACCTCTGCCAATCAATTCGAAGTCCAATGGATTCCAAGACCAGCTATCATCATCCCAGAAAGCCCCACGATCAGCCGAGATTTGGTACAGCCGGAAAGAGAGGAATATGTTAAGAGAGCCGTTTGCGAAGGCGATGAAGATGCCACGGATGTCTCTTTCACCGGCAGACCGCCCTTCTCGCTAACGTACGAGCAGCGTCATACACGGCAACGTGGCTCGCCATCCTCGATATCGAGGTCGATCAATGCCGGTATTCATGCTGCTACTATTCGAATGGAGACATCGAATGCGGGTAGCTACAAATACGAGTTTTCAAAATTAGGAGATTACTCGTACAACCACGATGCTGAGAAGTTCAGACCAATAACCTTAAAGCAAGAAGTATATTCAAGGCCTTCTGCTCGTTTTGCTTCTGCCGGAAAGACATACCGGTATTGCAAAGAAGAGCAGCCTGGTAACGAGTTCGTGCCTATAATCTTGGAGGGTGAACCACCGTTTGATTTGGAGCTCGAGATCAAGCATCATGCACTGAAGAAACCGGAGGTGGTCCCAGTTCGCAACATCGATCGCAGGGACTATATGTTTCAAATTCCGCACATGCACCTCTCTCTTGGTAATCACGCTGTCACAATTCGCAAAGTCACCGACTCGAACGGTTGTCAGCGAACTATGGACTACGACGCTCCTCATGTGCAAGTCAGCGTTGCAGACGTACCGACGATCTCTCCTTTGGAAGCGCAGACAGATTACTGTGTTGGAGACCGCATAGGGTACACCCTTGCGGGCACCCCACCATTCAACGTGTACTACACCTTCCAAGGCCATGATCGTAAGGCTACTGCTCCAACCACGAACTTCAGACGACTAGCAGAGAAGCCCGGCGAATTCACAATCTACGGTCTTAGTGACCAAAGAAGTACGGACGCTTGCAAAGCACAAGTACAGCTTACGAACATCATCCATGAGATGCCCAGCGTACGGGTCAGCAAAGGAAAGATAGCTACGACGGATATACATGAGGGTGGTGAAGCTGAGATACTGTTTGAATTTGGGGGCACACCACCTTTTGAGTTCATGTAAGTCACTATCTACCCGATCCCAGCCCTCCTCACTGAGGATATGGCAGATACACAAGAAGTAGCAATGCCGCGAAAGGAAAGAAATCACAGGTCTTGGAGACTAAGAGTGAGATTTCGAATGAATATGAGATGAGAGTATCAGCTTCTGATGAAGGGGTATATGAAGTGGTGTCAATTAAAGACAGATATTGCTCCTTCTCTACGCAGAAGGTCACTGGGAAATCAGGGGGCCAGAAGATGTTGACTTATCATTGAGGATCGGTTGGGAGCATGTACTCGGTTTTTCAGCATAGCGTGCGCGGAGTTATTGAATACCCTCGATACCAAAGACACCGATTCAATTACGGAACTCATCATTAAATGAACTTTCATCTCTTTGAAACGTGGTGCCAACAGATTGATGTCGCTTTACTACCCCCAACACAGCCTATCTGACCTCTACTTTGAGTATCATGTCCCCACCCAAGCTCGCAATATCATGCAAAGTCGCAGCTTTGTTGATACTTATCTTCTCCTCTCCAGCCTCTACAGCAGGAATAGTCGGGTATGGAATGTTGACTTTCCAAGGCCTCGGCCCAGTATGCGGATTCCACAACCCAGCTATCTCCGAGCCTCCGGTCTCGTGAAAGAAGAGCATACTGCCCCCATACATGCTCCTCAACTCTTCAATATATAGCTGTATCGGATTGTACCCAATGAGGCTTGTGTCTCCACTGTCCTCAAGCTGCAGATTCTTGAAGGCTGTTTTCTTCTTTTCAAACCCTTGCTTACCCTTTGTGAATCTGGCATTGAGACATATAACAAAGTCATACTCAGCCATAGATGGCGTGAACAGGGCTTCCGCTTCAATGTCCAGCTCTTGCTCCTTAGCTAGGTTGCACGCTGCTCTCGCTAGAGCGGTGAAGCGCGCAGCGACCACCTTTGACGGGCTATGCTCCGTCCAAGTGATACCTTCCCGATCTATATCTGAAGCTGCGAACATGGCGATGCGGTTCATAGCCGGATCGATCCTCCTCCAGCCTTCGAACCGTAACATGACAGCGTCTATGTCTTTTGTATTCATTGCGCCGCTGAAATCTACGATGAGAGGATCGACGTGCCAATCCCACTTTGAAATGAAATTCAACGTTCGAAGGAAGGCTGTCATTAGACTTCCAGGAGCCTGATATGGATAGGGAGTTACGAATGTGCGGATGGTCAGGAGCTCGATCAGCTCGTCACTGATGTGGCCGGAGAGGAGATGGCTGTCCCGCCATCTCTTCATCAGACGCATTGAGGGTGAAAGTAGAGGATAGCGGGTGCAAAGAGTACGCACAGCTTGCGTGTGGGCCGGGATCTGAACGAAGGTCCGCTTGTACGCTGAGACTGCGAAAGCGACATCTTCGCGCTTGCCCACTTCTGTGGTCTTATCCTTGAGAGCGCTCTCGAGCATATTTAACTCGCGTTCATGGTGGATCCTTACACGGAACGCCGCTCCGCTGGGGTAGATGATGTCTAGAAAGACGTTGTTGAGTAGCCTATGCTTTTCATTCTCGAGACCTACACTCGCCGCAAGGCCTTCAATATTCGACTCCAGGAGCTCACCCATCTTGAGAAGGAAAGCGATCTTTGTTCGTTGTACGGCTGCCATATCGTTCGGCCACCGTGTGGATCCTTCAAATTGTACACACACGTCCGCTGGTTGCTTACTGTTAAGCCGTTGGGACAGAGGCGTGTTAGGCCCGCAGGCTAAAGACGCATACCGCAATTCAGCGCTCGCAGCGTTTATCTGGCGGATCTGTAGAGGCAACCCCTCTATGCTTCTTATGTCCTTCTCCAAAGTCTCAAAGGCGCTCAGCATCTCCGGAGAGACGTTAGGTGGTCCGGGGTCAGGTATGAAGCCATTGAACACGTTATCAACCACTCTAAGACCCTCAAGAGCCTCAGATCCCACATGGCGTCGGATGACATACCGTATAATCTGCTCTATGATACTTACCTCTGATTCTTGAGCCCAGATAAGCGTCTCTAGTATGCTGCCGTCCTTGAAGCGGCGCAAATCTGCTTTCTCGCCCCAGAATTGGCGAAAAGCTGCAGCTTCTGCCTTACTTTCCGTTGCAGGTCCATGGTCGACGGTCCAAAAGGCTTGATCTGGATTCAATAGCAGTCCTATTGATATGGTAACATGCCTATGCATTTGAGACGCAGGCAAATCCGTTGACCATGTGCTTTGACTGGTGAACAAAGGACAGATCAACTTGATGCGGTCACCGAGACCATTGCTTAACACCTCACAGACGTGTCGGCAAATTGCCTGGGTCCGGTCTGTGGCGTCTTCTGCATTTGAAGGTCTCCATGCGCGAGGTATACATAGCCTGAAGATATTAACTTGCCGATGGTTTATGGGCTGAGATTGACCTTACCTTAGTATGCTGTCGAACCGTTGAGTTACAAAGTCGACTTTGGAAATAAAGAGAGATTCAAATTGGTCGGCAAGGGGTACGCTTAGCATTTTTACCGTCGTGCGAGCTTCATGGCACAGCTAGATAACGTTATTCAAGTTGGAATCTGTTGATGCACTTGTAGTATACCATCTTGTAAGACCAATCGGTCATCTTAAAGAGGAAATTGATGCCTCGTTGGCCGTCGAAAAGGACCGGACCACGATCATCGCCAGCCTCCACTTTGACCGCCCCTATCAAGAGCGGATTCGTGACCAGATCTCTCGCGGCGAGAAATTGAAGCGTGGCCTTAAACATTTGCAAGCAGCTATACCCTTTTGACAGGACAGGCTTCCCATTCACTCCACCCTCATGAAGAAGAAGCGCTAGGAGGAAAGCCCATTCGGATTGACCAAACCCTCCACGCCCAAGATCCGTTCCAAATCCGCGTTGGCGCAGCCACAAGCTGCCCAGTCTGCAAGTGTCTCCGAAAGCTTCTACCCGCGTCGAACTAGCGTGAAGAAGTTTTAGAGAAGCAAAGGTACAGCACTCGGACCTCAAGCTTGCGTTGTAGAACGGAGTAGGTAAATTCTTTGCGTTAGCAGCGGGACCGCCTAGTTTCTGTATACGAACGCAATTCTTGCTCGATTGTATTTTGTCTTTGGGAAACAAGTCCTCACGCGCGGCGAGTATTATCCTGATCCGGAATCCGGGCTCGGCGATGTGATCGTGCCCATCATCTAGCCATGATCAACGAAAGAAATCCGATGCAAGCGACACCACACGACGACTTACTGAAATCGGGATCAATAAGGATTATTGGCTGCAAAGGATTGCAATTTTGATACGCGTAGCTCATAGAGCAGTTATAGTCGTTGGCATTTCGAATGCCAGAAGCCAAGCAGGCTAGATAATACGCCCTCTTATGGAAATATCTATAATTGAGATAGTCCTTCTCCTGAAAAATAGTCTTGATAGTGCGTTAGTGGCAGCGGAATTTCGGAACCAAATCCACGAAACACAAGTGAATGACCACGTACCGATGGCATCGTGACTGCCAAATCGATTTGAATGCCATCACTAGAGCGCATCGTAGTCTTGCGAGCATAGCTGCCCACAATGTTGATATTTTCAGGTTCTGCATATGCGAGGAGATACTTGGCTTCCTTGCCCGGTCTAGGTTCGGGGAAAGGTACACTGGTGCCAGAGACAGTTTGCAGTTTGCGTTCAGCCTCGAAGATCTTCGGCCGTCAAGTTAGAATCTTGCGTATCTTACGAGGCCGACTTAGGCTTACCGGCGTCGCTTCTCTGCTGGGGATGTGCTCAATTACAGTCTTGAGCTTTCGCAGTGCGTTCTCGATGTCGATGGCTCTTCTGTCGCTGTCTTTTCGCAGCTTGGTTAAGAGCTCCTCAACCTGAAGCTTTAAAATGCTGGAGCCGTATTGAGCATGAGCGGATGCGAGTGACGTGCGAGAAGCATGGTTCTTGCCGGTGTTTTCCCCTAGGTCATGGGGTCTTGCTTCTGTATGAAATTTCGTTGCACGCGATCGTCTATGAATCATCTTATTTTCGATGCTTGAATTGTTGGAAGAGCCATTGTCGCCGTTCTCCTCATCATTGGCATTCAATGGGTTGAGGCACCGCTTCTTCGCTGTGTGTGCTGCCATGACCAGGCACCTCAGCCTTCAGGAATCTATTCCTAGAGGACTCAGAGGGTTTTGAAGGGTCTAAACTTAAAGACCCTTTTTCCGGGCCAAAACGTGACTCAAACTCACGTACAATTTTCGAGTACTCGTGCTTCTAGGCGAGTGCGAAGTAGGCACTGAAACTTTTCCCTCTATTAGCGCTTTCATGTGTGTCTGCAAAGCTTGGCATTAGAGAAAGACTTAATCCCCCACCACCAACACATATATATCACAAGTCACCTTCCCAATCATCGCCATTGCATCTATCGATCTAATTAGCAAATTGAAGCTTCTATTTATATAACTTATCGAATTTATACGATTTTTAGATTTGTAATATGTCTTCTCAACGTCGCAATTAAGGTCTCGTCTCTTCTTATTAGTTTACATTGCTTCGTGCCTCTAATAGATAAAGACAATCTATTGCTTGTGTTGTTGTCGTTTCTAAAGACAAAAATCAAGAAGTTGTAGACAACAATTAGACACTTCTTTTTTTTTTTTTTTTTTTTTTTATTATTTATTAAAAGATAATTTTGTTATTGATAACGACGATTGCGATGTTGTTGCAAACATTTCTATCTCTTTATTATCAACTATGTGATTTCGTCGTATAAATTTTACGTCGACAATATTTAAAAAAAAGCAACAAAAGCGTCAAGTAAAGAATTGTATCGTTCGCAAAACGAAGTTTATTATTTATAATTTACGAAGTGTTGTCGTCAAAAAGAGACTTTTTAACGTTGTTGTTCGCGATTTTGTTAATAATGTTGTTCGCAAACGCAAATACAAAATAAACAAAAAAATGTTAAACGTTTGCACACGAATAGAAATGCGACAAAAGAAAAAGCAACGCAAATAAGCGAAAAATGTTAAGAAATACAACGAAGTTAAGACTCTTTATCGTCTTTACGAAAAACGTAAGATTTAAAAAAAGCTAAATTAATTGTCTAATTCTAAATTAAAAAAGTTAAAAATAAAGAAAAAGAAAAACACAATAATTTTAAGATAAAAATAAAGATTAATTTTTGCGTTAGTAAATATTTAAAGTAAGTTCACATTGCAATTATATAAACGATTAGCGAATTTAATATTTGAACTTTCGAACAATTGTTTAACGACGAATTTAATAAATGCGACGCTAGTAAAAACTAAGTCTTGCAAAATATTATAATAATCGTTAGAACGAAGCACACAAAAATCGTGCAAATTTATTAGTCTATTAATAATTTTTTAGTGTCTTAATAAAGTAAAGTTGTTAACATAATTAAAGTTTAAGCAACGAAGTTCTATTTTAATTTAACGATTAGAATTAAGACTATCGTTATTGTTAACAAAAACTTAATTGATTCTTTTGTTTTTATTTTACGAAAGCAATTACGCATTAATTTATTTTTAGATTTTTTAATCAATAATGTTACGTTAAAGACTAAATTTACTAAAATAAATTAATTATTAAAACAAATAAGAAACAAAGTAAACGTTGCAAAGAATATAAACAATATTGATCGTTAACTTATTGTTTATTAGCAATGTTACGAAAAACATTGCATTAATTAGAACGACTATTGTTTCGTTAATTATATTAACAAGCATTATAATATAAAGACTTCGAAACAAACGCAATAATTCGAAGTTATTGTTAATAAAAAAATAAACGTATTTATATTCAAGTTATCGCGAGAATTATATTTATTATAAATAAATTAAAGAAATAAAATAATTTTTACGATTTGTATTTTCAAAGCAAAGCAAATGCGTAATAATAATTGTAAAAAAAAAAGCAACTTTAATAGTAGTTTAAAAATTTACATGCAATTTTAACAATAAATAACGAAAATGCAAATTTAAAAAAGCATCAATAAAAGTATAATAAATTTAATGTCTAAAAAGAATGCTTTAATAATACAATAGCAATCTTTATATTAATCTTAATCGTTAATGTATTATTTGTCTAATTATACGTTTGCATTGTTGAACTTTGCAAATTAAATATAAAATTAATATTAATAATCTTAACAATTATATTAGTCTTCGCAAGTGCAATTTCTATTATAGTAAGCATTATCTATTGCAAACTCTATGCAATTAACAACAATTAAACGAAAGATCAAATCGATTGCTTTTGCTTCTTCTTTTTTTTTCTTTTTCCACAAATTAAGTCTTATTAATGCAAACGTTAACGATAATGTTTTTATCAAGAAGTTCTTTATATAAATTCTTAAGAAAACATCGTCAAATCGTCACGTTAAATTAAGAAGAATATATAGCATTGTCAAAAATTAAAAGTAAACAATAGATAATCTAAAGTTAATGACGAATTTCTTCTCTACGTTGTATTGTATTGTTATCGAAAAAAGTATATCTAATAAAGCGATATGTAAATTCAAGACAAAGTTAGTTTTATTTAATTCTTATTATAGAGTTGCAAAGAGATTGTTAATAATCGTTCAAAACAATAAATTTATCGATAAAAATAACAATAACGCAAGTAATAACGATAAAACAAAAGACAAGAACAAAAAGAACAAAAATAAGAACAAAAATAAGATAATTTAATGCTAGAGAAAATAAATTTATTTTGCATCGAAAACGAAATGTTTCTTATGCATATAATGTTATTTTAAAAGATCTTAATTAAATTAATTTGTAAACTTCGATAATCGTTTAATTTATAAATTTAATTTAATTGTTTTTTTAAACATGCAATTAATGCAAAGATGTGTAAGAATATACATTTATTTAATTCTACATTTGATGCAATTTAATGTAGCTTTCATAAATGTTTTCGACTTATTAGTTGAACTAAAATCGATTTATCTATGTCTTAAATTTAATCTTTTTCGAATTATCTCTTTAAGATATATGCACTTTCATCTTTATATCTAAATTTTTTTCTTTTTCTTCTTAATATTTATTTTGATTTTGTATTTCGCAAGTCTTTTATTTAACTTTCGTATATTTGTTTCGAATATATATTGTTTATTAACGTTATGTTTGAAGTACTTATGCGCAAAACAATTATATCGATTTTTTTTAATTGCGTATCGCAAGTATGTATCAAAGTTGTTAAAAAACGCAAATTAAATAATGTTTTAATGTTGTTTAATTTACGTTTCTAATACATTGAAACTTAATTCGATTAAATTAAAGTTTAACGAGTAAAAAGATAAATATCGAATTTCGCAATTATAAATCTTAATAATCTCTTCAATATGCGAGTTAACGTGCACGTTAATATTGTTTATAACAATAACGCTTTGCGAAACTAAAAAGACGTTGCAATAAAACAATAAATCGTTTAGTATTTATCTTAAAATAATCTTTGCATTAAATTAGTCTTCGCGAATCGTTATATAAGATAAATATTCGTTCACAATATAAATTAGAAGCACGCTTCAATAACGATTTTTAATTGAATTTGCATTATATTTATTGTCTTCGTTAATAAAAGCATATATCGTGTGTCTTTATTTTGTCGTTTCGTTAAACATAGTTTCGTCGATAAAAACGAGTTGCTTCGCAATAATGTAAAGAAAGTTTATTAACTAGATCTTGCGAAACTCTTTATTTTAACAATGTTTAATTTGTTGTGTTTGCTTTTTACTTAATTGCAACTTCTTTACAATTCTACTTATTGTTAACATTAATACGTATATATTTTATTCTTTTTATAAGAATTAAATTATCTTTTTTTGCATTGCTTACGATTGTTTCTCTAGATATGTAATTAATGACTCTTCGATAATGCGATAAACTTTGCGTAAGCTATCTATAACTCTTCTACAAGACTTGAACGTTAATTTATATATAAACAAGTTTTCTTGTATTTTATAGATCGTTCGAACTTCACAATGAATTTTGTCGACGATAAATTGTAATCGTTAATGCAATAGAAGATAGCGAACGATGCGAGATCGTAAGACAAAGAGAAGAACTACGAACATGTCGACGACAATAAGAGAGGAAAGAGAAAGTGCTAATCACTCGAAATGCGATAAACGAGATATATAGAAGCTTCAATTTGCTAATTAGATCGATAGATGCAATGACGATGATTGGGGAGATGACTTGTGATATATATGTGCCAATGGTGGGGAATTAAGTCTTTCCCTAATGCCAAGCTTTGCAAACACACATGAAAGCGCTAATAGCGGCAAGCCACCCCCACAAGAGCCACACACGCGGGTACTAGTAGATCCTTTTGGCTTGAACCGCCGTTCCGGTACCGGCGCAGTTTGGTGCAAGTTTCGTGGTTCGACTTTCGAGTCACGTACTCAGATACTCCCTATGTCATTGGCCTGCTCCATGGTGGAGCTTGAGGAGAAGCACGCAGGAGGTTCTTATTATCCAATTGAACGAAATTGTTAGAAATGGCTACTGCTACCTCTGTGTTGCAAGAGGTTGGCCAGTCACTGCCGCCCGACACTCCACATGTATGTGTCGCAATGGGAACAGAGCCGTCAGCGCTGACATGGCTCAAAGGCCGTCAGTGTGTCTTTGCCCACGTGGAAGTCTTGTGTTGGCTATGAAGAAGGCGAGCAATGGGTATTGAACAAGATGAAGAATGGCTACCCGAGGTCTTGTGCCCGAGGGTCCCGTTGCTACGACGCCTGCTCATACCTTCGCTATAGATTCTTCATCGACCCAGCCATCGCGCGCTTCTCAGACGCAATCCTCAAGAAGTTTGGTTTGCCAAGTCAACGAGCCCTTCTTCTCCCATCTCGCGCCACAGGAGCAAGATGTATCGATTTCTTTCTGCAGCAGGTGCCTTCGCTGAAGGAGGGTCAAGTCCTCAAGGCGGTTGAGCTGCATCCACGTCAGGGATCCTTTGACGAGCATTCAAATCGCATAGGTCAACAGCCGACCCCTATAGTGGTCGCTGTGCTTTTCCCGCGCGACAATTACAAGTTAGCTAAGACATTTTGGCAACATACGGGAGACGGCATCTCGAGCCGCCGTGCAGAAGTCTGCCATAGAGCTCTTGAGAATGGGCAGCTAGTCTCATCGCCATCTCTCCTAGGTGGATTGCCGAATGGCCTATCAGAGATCTCCAAGGGCCCCCAAAGATATAGAAAGCAATCCACAGGCAAGACGAACGGCACAGGACAGCTTAGCGAAGCCCAACATCAGCGGGATTACGTGCAATTTGTCGAAGAGCGCTTTGGTAGGAATCTTGATACAAAGCTTGCTGCGAATGCGAAGCTGGCCATACGCAGGCGAATAGCGGGCGCTTTGACCGCGGACGTTGATCTGAGCGAGGCATTGGAAAGAACAGTAGCGACAGGGCAAGAGAGAGAGGTCCACGGTATGTCGGTAGACGACGTCTATTTGTACCCAAGTGGCATGAGTGCTATTTTCAACAGCCATAGGACAATCATGGAATGCAGAGGCCCGTTGAAAAGTATTTGTTTCGGGTTTGTAGATCATTCTGTCCACAGCTAGAAGGTCAATCCGGCTGATTGCCTCCAGATTTCCTTATATTGATACTCTCAAAATTTTGGAGAAGTGGGGGCCTGGATGTGTATTCTATGGTCATGGAGGCTCTGATGACATCGACGATCTAGAACGGCGCTGCGCGGGCGGAGAAAGATTCCTTGCCCTATTCTGCGAATTTCCCGGCAACCCACTCCTGAAAACCCCCGATATCGGTCGCCTTCGCTCTCTTGCTGATCGCTATGATTTTGCTATTGTGATCGACGAGACTATCGGTAACTTCTTAAATGTGCATGTGCTTCATTACGCGGACGTCATCGTCAGCAGTCTTACAAAGGTCTTTAGTGGAGACAGCAACGTGATGGGTGGCAGGTACCAGGGTTCAATCTGCACATATGGCGGCGCTGACGACTCCACAGTGCTATATTGAACCCAGAACGAAAGTACTATAGCAGGCTAAAACCCATACTGGATGAGGATTATGAAGATAATTACTGGCTCGAAGACGCTATCTTTATGGAAAGGAATAGCCGCGACTTCGTATCAAGAATCCACAGAATTAATAAGAACGCGGAGGCGATTTGCCGGACTCTGAAAGCCTCTCCGATTGGTAAAGGCCTTTTCTGGCAGTACTGGGACTTGCTGATAGTTGCGCAGTCAAAGAAGTATACTATCCGAAGTATAGCTCAACACGTCAATTCTATGATCAGTGCCGCACTCCGAAAGGGGGCTATGGAGGCCTACTTTCGGTTACTTTTCACTCAAGCTTAGATGCTATTACTTTCTATGATGCATTGGAGAGCGCAAAAGGCCCAAGTCTTGGGACCAATTTTACTTTGAGGTAGGATTCACGTGGTGCGCATCCAAGTCATTGTACTGAAATATGCAGCTGCCCCTTCGTTCTGCTCGCTCATTATGGGGAACTTGAGTGGGTAAGTATCTTGCAATATTGTTACCCCGAGCTTAGACTGATTGACAAGGCCGCTCAATTCGGCGCCGAAGCCGATCTCATTAGGACTAGTGTAGGCCTGGAGGATGCTGTGGATTTAAGTGCGAGGTTCCAACGTGCGTTAGATGCAGTGGTTGTGGCAAAGTGTTGAAAAGGTCATGGTAACAGAAGGCCGAAGTACTCACTAAAGATATGGGAGGATAATAGGACGGGGCCGTCGAAAGGGTCCAGAAAGTTCGAAGTGCCGCTCTGCCAATGGTATCCAACGCAGGCGAAGCATCTGATCGACATACAGGTTGCGAGAGCATTCGACAAGAGCAGCCTGAGGATGCAGGTTGCTATATCAGGCGAGGAGCACCAGCAGTAACGATTGCGGGGTGAAGGTCCGTCAATATGTTTTATCCCCTAAGGATATTTTGTCGTGAGACAGTGCGCGCAAAGTACTTGCTCGATTGAAAAGATTTTTCTCTGCCAACACGCGTCGACTTGTGGATGTTATCATGGGAGAAGTAAACTACTCCCGAGGCCCTACCAGGAAGAATGTCTACGTACCGTTTTGACCTGGTCGATCATTTGGTCATTCACACAATCATGCGCCGTCTCCCCAAAATAGCTACTCATTCAGCATGACGATAACTATGATATTTCTCACAGGAGATTGCAATATGATTAGATTTGACTCTACTCAGATGTCGTACCTGTTGTCCTGTGAGTGAGAACCAGTCTTAAACCCCTCATACTCTTATGATCGATTCGCGGCTCGAAGATGCATTAGATTCGCGTCACAGAGTTTGGAAAAGATCGAGTTAGAATCTTCCACGAATTGTTACCTGTAATTGCTGTCAAATTGTACCTTAAGGTATCATGAACAGCCCCAGAGGCACGTGATTTAGCCGACACGCCAAGATTTTCCGGCGCGTCACTTCGACCCTCGTGTCAATGTCAAATTTAAGTAAAGATTCTGCCGCGGAGACTTCCCAAAGACCTCGATCTGACCTTAGCCCCTGGCCATGGCGCCAAAAAAGCGCTCACGACGAACCACAGAAGACGATGATTCTGAGGTGATCGGTGTGGAGAGCGCTCAATCGAGCTTACGACAGGAACCCGTAAGCTCTCAGGCTCAGACAAGCAGACAGTACTGACTAGTTCGTAGAGGAAAAAGCCTCGCCTCTCTTACACTGAGCCTGAGAATGGAGATTCCGACGGTGATGAGGATGATGATGACCATGCTGACGAGGACGGTCCTGAACATGATGAGCAAGCCACGCAGTATGCGACACAGCAGCGGCGGAAACAAACTATGGACAACGTCCCGGCCGACAATGGGATTCTTGAGAGCGTCACATGCACGAATTTCATGTGCCATAGCCATCTGGAAGTCACGTTATGCCCACTCATCAACTTCATCATAGGACACAATGGTAGCGGGAAGAGTGCGGTTCTGACAGCCATCACTATATGTCTTGGCGGCAAAGCTACGGCAACGAACCGTGGGCAAAGCCTGAAAAGCTTTATCAAAGAAGGGGAAGAGTAAGCTGTTGGGCAAAAAGATTTGTCAACATCGCTGACGGCATTAGAATTGCGGTACTGAGCGTTAAGATCAAGAACGCTGGAATGGCTGCATATCAGCAAGAAGTCTACGGGAATTCCATTATTGTGGAACGTCAATTCTCTCGCTCAGGTAGCAGCGGCTTCAAATTAAAAAGCTCCAACGGCAGATTGATATCTATGCGCAAATTCGATCTTGACGAGATATGCGACTACTACGCCCTTCAAATCGATAATCCAATGAACGTCTTGACCCAGGATATGGCACGTCAGTTCCTCAATTCCTCCAATCCAAGCGATAAGTACAAGTTTTTCATGAAAGGCACACAGCTGGAACATCTCGATGCAGACTATCGTCAAATGGAAGAGAGCATCGATCTAATCGATGACCAAATAATGAAGATCGAGAAAGACGTCGAGGTCTATAGGGAAGACGAAAACAAGAAGCGAAAATTACAGGCAATGTCGGAGAGGCAAAACTCGCTCCGCTTCACGATTCGTGATCTGGCACGACAAATGGCCTGGGCCCAGGTCGAGGAGCAAGAGGGACGGTTTACTCGCAGGGAAGAAGAGTTGCGCGAAGCTAAAGACGCGGTTACAGACGCCGAGGTCAAAGAAATTGAGACAACAGAAGCCTACGCTTCATCCGACCAAACGCACGAGCGTGCACGCGCGGCAGTACAAGAGGTAGAGGCGGGCTTAGAGCCCTTGAATGAGGAGAAAAATCAAGCCAAATCCGAGTCTGATAAGATCAAATCTGAAGCATTGGATCTCCAGGCAAGTTGGTCAGCCATATCCACCTTAGTATGCTGATTGGCTATCCAGACCCAGCACCGAGCGATCCGCGCCGAGATGAAATCTGCCGAGCAAACCATTGCGAAGGCCAAGAAGGACATTGAAGAGGAAATTCGGCGGCTCACTGAACTAGATGGTGGCAGTCACGCCCGACGATTAGCGGAAATCGATGAAAGGCAAAGCGATGCTGCTGATGCTAGGACGAGACTACAAGAGCATGATGCTGGTCTTGGCAGACTTTTAGATCAACAACGGCTCGCTGAAGAAGCGACAGAAAAGGCGAAAGCTCCAATCAATGCTAAGAAGGCGGAAATGAGAGAGTGTGAAAGCCATCTTAATGGGCTTATGAAGGATCGCGGGCAGCAACAGACAGCCTATCTTCCCAGCTTGGCACGTCTGTTGACCGCCATCCAGCAAGACCGAGGATTTCGTCAAGCTCCTGTAGGCCCTTTGGGTAAGCACGTACGCCTACTCCAACCGAAATGGTCGAGCATACTTGAGAAATCTTTTGGCGCGATGCTCAACAGCTTTGTGGTGACATGCAAAGAGGATCAGACCAGGCTCGCTGGTCTGATGCGGCAGGTCTCGTGGTAAGATGCAATGATTATGTTCTCCGTCTTTCAACGAGTAATTTCCTGACTCATGATGGAAGCTGATAATCGCAGTGTCTACCCAATCATTATTGGAAACCATGGCCATATAAACATTGCGGACCATGAACCAGATCCAACTTTCGATACGACATTACGAGTTGTAAAGGTATGGATGTGAACGGTGTGTATCACCTGTGTCTGACATGCCCGCAGATTGATAATGACCTTGTGCTGCGACAATTGATCATTACTCAACAAATCGAGCAAACGCTTCTGATCGAGAACCGAGAAAAGGCGGTTGAACTGCTGAATCGTTCCAGGCTGCCTAATGCTAAACAATGCTTCACCGTGAATACTAGAGCCGGGGAAGGATTGAGATTGGCTTACGGCTATAACGGTACCGTAGGATCGAATTATATTCCAGCCTTTAGAGGAACGCCAAGAATGGGTACCGATATTGAATATCAGATCAAGTAGGGTTTGTCTTCACAACTCCAATCTCATATACTGATGCGGCTAGCTTCCAACGGCAGAACCTTGAGAATCTAAAGTCCGAGCTCTACCAGCTTGAAGGTCGCGTGCGAGAGCTTCAGAAAGAGGCACTTGAAGCCTCGCAGGCTGTTAAGATACATGGACGCGAATCCATGAACCTGCGGGTTGCTATGCAGAGAGCTGAAGAGACTGCAGGGAAGCTGCAGGATGCGCTCGAGGAGGATCGCATTGAAGAAGGGCGCTTGGAAGCCTTGAAAGAGCACCTTAAGGAAGCTGAAGAAGAATTGAGAACTCACCAAGGCTCATTCGAGGAGGGGATTCTCTCCAAAGACAAGGTCAACGAGTCCATGAAGCTTGCGAGAGGGCAGAGGGCAGCCATTGATGTCCGCATCGACGAAGCGACAACAAAGTTAAAGAAAGCTGAGGGTAGAGCACTGACGTGCTCGAAGCAGCGACAGCAGGATCTACAGCAGAAGAACGCGGCAATAAATGCAGTTTCGGATGCCAAAGATCGATTCGCTCATGCGGAGAGGAAGCGCGAAAGCCAGCTTAAAGTCGTGAAGGAGCACACCGCAGAAGCCGAGAAGATCTCAGCGAGAGTCCCCGTACCTCCTGGGGAGTCTGCAGACGCGCTGGACAAGAAACTAATTAAGCTCCACAAAGATCTGGAAACAGGTCTTGCCAGGTAGGCCTCTTCTATTCATCACTAGCACCACGTCTAATCAAGCTATAGATTGGGTGCCAGCCCAGAACAAATCTTGCAAGATGTAGCAAAGGCAGTGAAGCTAGTGTACGATGCAGAAGCGCAGGAGAGGGACATGAAGGATCTGGCGCAGGTAAGACGAATCGTTAGATGCAGGACTTCAAATTTGCTAAAGATTCGCTAGAGCTTGAAGATGACTCTGATGAACCGCAAAGATCGATGGAAATTATTCCAGAAAAAGATCACTGCCCGCGCGAGGATTCAGTTCGGCTTCCTGCTGACTGAACGCAACTACCGTGGAAGATTGAAGGCAGATCATCAAGGAAAGACGTTAGATTTAAGCGTGAGACATTCCTCCGGCACTGTTCGTGATTCTCTGGACTAAAGACAGCCTAGGTTGAGCCTGATTCGACGCGGATCAAGAGCGAAGGTCGGAAGACTCTGACCCTCTCCGGAGGCGAAAAGTCCTTCTCCACCACATGCCTGTTGCTATCTCTATGGGATGCAATGGGTGCTCCTGTTCGCTGTTTGGACGAATTGTAAGATATCATATCCCAACAACCGACTCGATCAAGTACTTACAAGCCATAGCGATGTCTTCATGGACAGCGCAAACCGCGAAGTCGCTCTCAACCTTATTGTGAGCTTCCACTACTTCGAAGTGCAGAGATCTGGCTAGACTGACTTCTGTTACAGACCAAAGCGGCAAGAGACTCGATTGGCAAACAATTCATCTTCATTACTCCAGGGGTTATGAGCAGCATTCGCGCGGCTCCAGATGTGAAAGTACATAGGTGAGCAACCAGTCCTTGCCCGGGGTGGAAACATGATCTTAACCGTACTTCGCGCACAGGATGATTGATCCCGAAAGGGGCCAGACGACACTTCGCTTCCCCGACGCGCCCGAGTCTGGCACATAATCTTGCCTCTGGTCGCCGCTGTGCCTGACAGTTTGCTCGCCTCTTGCCGTGGCCTACTTCGAGCTAAGCACAAGCCACTGATTCAAATGTACAAAGCTCTTATTTTTGTAAAGATACTATGCTAGGGGCGAACAATATGCTGCTGCGAGAACCAAAATAGGCGTCGCTTGCGTCATATGGACCTTCCTGCCGCCATTATTTCCTGGTCTTCAATAGTGTTCTCTCGTACAACTCCATATGCAATGCTACCCAAAGACCACCAGCGCCATTGTCTAGGTGATGTAGCCCCTCCAGCTATCTCTTTCCCTGCATGCCACCCGAATCGCCGCTACGTGCAGCACCTCTTGACCTCGACCGTTGACTGAAATCCTCGACCACGCGGCAACCCCGATTCATTCATACACTGCACCCTCATGACCTCTCCTTTTCCACAGCACCAACCTCTTTCACCCTCTCCTTCATGCCCCTCTTGCCCACCGGATCATGCCTCGGGCATTCATAGATGTACTCGCCATCGACGTATTGTGCTTCGCTTGAGAAGGCTTCGGAGCGGTTCTTCCGTCGTGTGTAGCGCTGTTGAAGGCGGTAGAGCTCGATCTCTGAGATATTCTAATCAGTGTCCAAGGATCGATGAGGTAGGAAAAGGCAATTCGGAGTAGGAATGCCAGGCATACTCTGTTGGAGGCGCTCGATGAGATTACGGTCCATTGTTCAGTACGTGTTTTGAGAAGCCGAGATGAAGAATAGTCGCAAAATTGCTTGCTTTTGTGGCGGTAGAAGGTAAGGAGCGCCTTGTGAAGCGACGGGAATCTCGAGAAGGAATTTCGGGGGTCAATTGGGGATTCCTATCTGATCAAAATGAGCGTGTTGGAAGTCTTTGCGTTACTTTACTCGCGATGGTCTGCTCCAAAGTCCAAACAAAGATGAGATGAAGCGATCGGCGGGACGGTACGCTTGAAACCGGCGCCACGCGGCGGAAATAACGCCGAGTGCCTTCGTCCAACCCCTGACGATCACTTATTCCTAGACTGCTCCTAGAACAACCCTATCTCGCCCAAAGCACAAGCAGTTGATCGTGATAACTGCTCTAGGCAGCGAGACCGAACGACTTTATTTCGAAGTACAGAGCTTCAAATTAGAACAAGACGTATAATAGTTGGGTAAGCCAGATCGGTAAGCTTTCTTCTCTCCTTCATCGTCGTCAGATCAAGTTGCATCTATATGGCTTTGACATGTGGTTGCTTCTTGAAATCTTGACATCATGTTCCTCAGGTCATGTCAGTAACCAAATCTAAGTACACGATATCTGCCGTACCACTTAGCGAAGGCATGACAGCTTAGAGTCAAGCTATTGAGAACGAGTCTATGATCATAGTATTCTTGGAACAGGTTGGGCAAGCAATTAATCTCAGTGCTCTTCACTATCTGCTCGTTCAGACCGGCTATATGCTATGGCGCTGCGGGCTAATTCAATACTTTGTACTCCAGATCTCCATCTCGGCATCGTACTTCTGCCGTTCGCTTGGGTCACAAAGAACATTTGCAGCCCATCCCACATTCTTGGAAGCCTCGACTACCTGGACCAGCCTCTCGGAAGAAAGAGCGTCCTTGGTGAATCTATCAGGATGCGTCTTAATACGCTTGCTCCTCGCAGCTCTCAGGATCTCTTCATGTGGGCTTGACGGGTCGATGCCAAGAGTGCGGTAGTGGTTCGGTGGTCCATCGATTACATTGGCCTTCGGCTGCCGTCCAACCTTGGGTTTGGCCTGATGATGATATCCTTCTTTGAGCTTGAGGTGAGCATAGATATGAGGCAAAAGACCCTTTACATCCTCACCGCAGATACTGCAGTACGAATCCCGATGTTGCTCTGTCGTGCGGTAGTGGTGTCGCCGCTCTCTATCGTCCTTGAACCCGGTCTTGCACTTCCGGCAGAAAGAATGAGTATGCGCCATGTGTGCCTCCAAGGCCAAACTGCTGAAAAGTAGCTTATTGCAAAATTTGCAGAACACGTTGGAATGATCGACGGAATAATGCTCGAGGAGACTCCTGTGGGTGAAGAGACTTGCTTGGCAAGCCGAATGAGCGCACAAGTAATGTTCAGGGGCCTCGCGCTGATGAACGCGGCGGGCATTCTGAGACGGAAAGAATAGATCACATTGGGAACACCAGAGGGAGTAATCAGGCATATGACCACCTTGATGGAATTCGCTCGACATGGCTGCGTCGGTCATGTTGGATCTCGTGGCAGAGGCGGTGTTGATCTTTGCAATCTGTCTGAGAAAACCGGTTTCTCTTCGAGTTCTACCTGCGAACTTTGATTGTGGCAATGCGTGCAGTAATAGTTAACGCACCAAACACTGATGCTCTAAAGTCTTATATGGCCTCGCCTTTTCCTCTGTTCGATGAGTGTCAGGGGAATAATGACATTGTTCCGATGTATGTCAGAAAGGCTCGAATCCTTTGTCCTTCTTGGATATCGAGCGAAACAAGCAATGCTTGTCGAGGACTCCCTACCTGACTATTTCTTTGTTGAGGTCCTGGACCGTGGACGGTCTGGACGACGTATGCCTCTGCAGTAGTGTTCTTTCGCTGGCCTGGCGGAGTGCGAGCAATACGATCCGCGTTCATGGGATCCTTGTTGAAGCGCTGTGCAGATCATCAGAAGAGACTGTCTCTCGCCGTGGTCAAGAACTCTTCAGCAGGTAGAAGAGGCTCAGTCGTTCTGTTGTGCCTGATTTAGAAGTTACTGTCCTTTTGGCTCTGAGCCTGGCTCTTCTTTGAGTCGATTCTCATCATGCCCAGCTTCTGGTGAAGCCTCTTGCGCGCTCCACAATTCAGAGTATACGCTTCCCCTATCGAGAAGCTGGCTATGAGTGCCGCTCTCAGCCACACTTCCGTCTTTGAGAACGATGATGATGTCGCTGTCATATATCGTACGTAGTCTGTGTGCGACGAACACACTGGTCCTTGATTTTTCTTTAAGGATGCTGTTTATGTTCTCCAGTAATGTATGCTCTGTATGACTATCCAAGGCCGAAGTTGCCTCGTCGAAGAATAATATTGGTGGATCCTTTAGTAATAATCTTGAAACTGCTAACCGTTGCTTCTCGCCACCAGAGATCATCATGCCTCGCTCTCCAACCTGGGTGTTGTACCCTTCAGGAAGGCTTTGAATGATCTCATGCACTCTGGCACGTTCCGCAGCCTTACGAACTTGCTCGGTCGTTGCCTGAATATTACCATAACGAATGTTATGCTCAATCGTGTTGTTGAAGAGTGGGGTGTCCTGTGGGACCACGCCAATCTCTTCCCGAAGGCTCTTAATGCTGACATCTCGGATGTCCTGATCGTCGATCAAGATGCGACCTTCCTGTACATCATAGAATCTGAATAGCAAACGGAGGATAGTCGACTTGCCACATCCACTTGGTCCAACAATGGCGACTTTTTGTCCTGCTGGAATCGTAAGACTTACATTTCTTAGGATCGGCCTGTCCGGATGGTAGCCAAATGTGACGTTCTCGAATTTGACCTCTCCGCCACGAGTCAGTTGAAGCGGCTTGGCATTAGGTAGCTCCTTGATCGCAACGTTGACTTTCTGGAGGTTGAACAAGGTCTGCATGTCCAACAAAGACTGTCTGAGTTCCCGATAGACTGATCCAAGGAAATTGAGGGGGACTGAGAGTTGGAATACCAACTGGTTAACCATGACTAGATCACCGACGGTTAAGGTTCCATCGACAACCCCGTTTGCTGCTAAATACATCATAGCGCCTAAGGCGCTAGAAAAGATCAGATTCTGGCCGGAATTGAGAAGGGCTAAAGACGTAGTGACTTTGATGGATGCGTCTTCGTAATTCTTCAGAGCGGCGTCGTATCTACCGACCTCATACTTCTCGTTATTGAAGTACTTGACAGCCTCAAAATTAATGAGCGAATCGACGGCTACTGTGGCCCCATCGTTGTCGGCAGCATTGGCAGATTTTCGGAACTTCGTTCGCCACGAGGTGGTAAATATTGTGAATGCCGTATAGGCCACCATCGTGCCTGCGGTGATGAGCGCAAATTTCGGGCCATACTGGTACGTCTACAACAATCAGCAGGCCACCCGCATTAGCGACAAGGTTGAACTCACTAATATACCGCAGACCATCGATATCTCCAACGCAGTGGGGAGGATATGAAAGACCATTGAGGTCAGCAGAAAGCTGATGCCTTTGGTTCCGCGGTCTATAGCACGTGTGAGGCCTCCGGTTTGTCTCGAGAGATGAAAGTTAAGATCAAGTCGCAAAAGGTGTTCGAATACGTTGCAAGCTACCCGGCGGATGGCTTTCTGGGCGACGTTCGCGAAAACGGCGTTTCGTAGTTCTTGAAGAACGGCGGCCCCTATTCTGGTCACCCCGTCTAAACGGTATCAGCTGCTGGGTAGTGGGGGGAATATGCTTCCATACATGCCACGATCATTGACCCAGCGACGGTCCAGGCTGTGCCGCCAAGGGCTGTGAAATCTACGTTCATCGAGTCGACTATACTCTTGAAGTAGAAAGGGACTTGTACGTTGAGTACCTATCATAACATTAGCCTTTCGAGCGTTTTCTGCCGGTGTCCTAGCATTACCTTAGAGCCAACCAGTAGAGCCATAGCAGTACTGACTCTGACTTTGGTGCCTATATCTCCCTGAGTATCTGTCAGGTGTGTCTCTTAGGCTTCGACGTCTTCTCAGCTCTACTTTCGGCCACAGATATTGCACCATCTCTTTCATGATAGCCCAGTCGGCCTTCCTCTGCTCTTTGTTTGACACCGTTTGCTCCGTGAGGAGTCCGTCTGTTTTAGGCGCTCCATCGGACTTCACATCCGGGGGTCTCTGCACGCCTTCCGGTTTGATGTTCTCTGCCGAATCCGCTTTCGACGGTGTCGAGCCTCCGAGCGACTGAGGCGATGCCCTTGCTTTCTGTCTCAGAATCGCGTTGCAGCTTAGTGGCTGATACAACAGCTTTGTCCGAGGTGTTAGGCATCGATGAAGCGAGCCCGACGGTCTCTGGTGGAGCAGATGGACCTTGTGCAACATTCCAGCTCGAAACATGATGCTTGTCTGTCGAATTTTGGAAAGAGGCACCAGAGATGCGAAGTCAACGATGTGTTCTTGAGTGACGTTCCATGGGGTCCATATCGAAAGCACAAAGAGGCATAAGACTTCGCCGCCAGAAGTTTCAAAGCGCGATGGAAAGCTCGTCATGACATGGGTCGAATTGCAGAAATTCTGGAAGCTCGGCGGGCTCGGAAAAAAGAACAAGGTTCGGGCCGATGCAGCAAGGATGAGCTTGGGCATGCTTGGCGAAGAGCCAAAACGAAAACCATGGAGAAATTGATACTTTATGGTGAGGACGAAACAATGCCTCCAACCTCAAAAGCTCCAGCTTTTTGGGGGAGAACATGTCATTCTGGCACTCGCGTCGCCCAGTATCGCGCGATTCTTCAGATACGCAAATTTCAAATAGCTGCATCGCCTTCGGCCAGCGTTGACGTTCCAGCGTCCGAGACTTCTACCTCAAGCGCTGCAACGCTGGGTGAGATTGGGCGAGCTCTACCCAGAAAACAGATACTGATTGTGCCAATCAAGACGCGACCTTCGATATCATCGCGGCTTCAGAGCCCCTCCTCTCGGTGTCACTCTCCCCTTCACAGAACCTCTATACCCGCCGTGGTACCCTTGTGGGTGTAGGAGGAAAGGCGGATAACGTAACCCACCCACATCTCAAAGGCTCTCAAGAAAGTGCTTACGTCATCTAGGCCGTCTCTACACTCTCAATACTTGAACCTTTCCGACGAGCCGCTCTCCGTATCCCCTTCCTCTACCAAAGAATAGCTTCTCCGACGCCCATAACAGCACTGATATCCGCTAAATCCTCGTCGACCTCTTTAGCAGTCGTTCACCTAGATGGCTCGTTGGATTGGATGTTGGCTGGGAAGGCACTCCTTGCATGGACTGGACAAACGCTTTCGGTACGACCTACCGTGAACCGGTCAATGGTATGCTTCCCTCAGTCAACGATTGCATGGTCGACAAGAGAAGCTAAATGGTCAAGAGCCTGGCGCATTGGGGTAACTCGGAAGTCACAGGACGAGGACTGCTTGCGTTGAGTGGTAGAGGCTCGATATGCGAGCTCGTGCTAAAACCTGGGGAGGACTACGTCGCTCACCCAAGGTTCGTCCTTTCTGATATTGTCATCTATTAGGTCTAATAATGTGGTAGTAATGTGGTCGCCTACACTATGAACGCTACTCCACCATCCCCATACCGCTTGAAGTCAACCTCCTTACGCTTTCAAGTGCCTCGGCTTGATGTATCAGGTTGGATACCTGACACCAAGTTCTTCAGAGTGATGCGAGGATCGCCTACATGGCTCAACATCAAGAAGCTACTCTACACTTTACGAGCCTGGTCAAGGAGAACAATATGGGGTGATAGAGTAAGGCAACACCCATCCTCCACTCAAAACATTCCTCTGATATGTCAGCTCTTCCTTCAATTCCATGGACCCACAACGATTTTAGTGCAAACACGTGCTGCTAGGCTCAACGATGTATTTTCGAACCGAGACGTCAATGAGGTGGCAGACGTTGCTCCAGGAACCTCGGTCATGAATTTACTGCCAAAGATAGCTGAGTCAGAGGACCTGCCTAGCGAGAAGACCACGCCACCGTCGAATGTACAGCGCACACGCATGACCACTGCGAGCATGGGGCCAGATGGGAAGGTGAAGTTCGAGAGCGCTAAGGAAACCGAGTCATCAACGAGGTGATCGTGAGGCAGGAAAAAGCGTCTTTATGAATAGGCGAGCTTCATCGTCGCTAGGTGAAATCACTCCGCTGCCGTGTACATACTGTATTCTAGAGCGCCACGATGCACGGTTGCTTTCAAAAAGTAGCAAGAATAACTCCTTTCATCTATAGCTTAATTCAACATATGGATCCTGGTATGCATTGGCTCGATAACTGACTGCATACGACAGTTTCAGGTGCCTTTGGATCAAGGAAAATTATTGCTCAATGCTCCAACTTAGCTGGTTGAATTGCTCGAAATGATTACCAATTTGTTCAATACCCGTCAGGTCGTCAAGTCGCCAAGTCGTCAACCCGTGTAATACTTCGATACGTTGAACGATACTTTCCTGGACTCGATAGAACGTTCATCAGGATGGGTAGAGAAGTAGTCCTCCGGAACATCCCAAGAAGACCATGTGGAATCATATTATAAATTTTGGGATATCTAGCTAGAAGAAAACCGTACGACGAGCATTCCCACCAGAGGACCCTTTACATAATCATACAATGCACGTCAGACAGCCACATCTTGACGCCTAGGAATGCCCACCGAAACGATGCAACAGCCAGCAGAAAATCCTCTTACAATGCGACGCTTTTCCTCAGATTAATCAGACCTTCACCCTAATCTTCCACCCCACCAAACTCGCCCTCGCACCGACATACACAGCTCCACCAGCAAACATCATGACCCCGCCGAAGATCTGCAGATGCGTATACCCGCCCCTTTCCGCCGTGATCAGCGCTCCTCCAATCGGGTTCCCCACCAAGGCCGCCACACTGATGGTCGCGAACATCGTGCCTGTGCGGACACCAATTTTCCTGATGTCTGAAATTTGCGCCACGCATGCCGGGGCGAGACTCACAAAGGCGCCGGAGGAGAAGCCGTAGAAGGCTGCGAAGAGGATGATGGGTACGTTGCCTCGAGAGGGGAGCCAGAGGCCGAGGACGAGGATGCAGGAGAGGAAACACATGACGATCATGGTGTTAAAGCGGCCTACGCGATCCGCGATCCAGCCGGGAAGGGTACGCCCGAAGATGGAGACGGCGTTGAGGACGGCGAGCATGTAGGAGGCGAGGCGCGAGCTCATGCCGTTGGCCTCGGCGTAGAGGATGATGTAGTTGAAGGGGAGGAAGACGCCAAAGAAGAAGAGGAAGGATGCGAGAACGATGAGGAAGAAGGGGAGCTCGCCCAGGGGAGAGATGAACTCGCGGAGGGACCAGGGTGTGGGATTTGGGGGAAGGCGGGAGCGGATGGTGAGGTTGGCGTAAATGAGGAGGCCGAGGATGAGGAAGGCGGCGGCGCGCATGGACCAGCCGAAGGAGGTTTGGGGAACGAGGCGTTGGATCATGATGGGGAAGATGACACCGCCGAGCGAGGAGCCCGAGACCATGATACCGTAGGCAAGGGCCCGGTTCTTCTTGAACCAGGTCCCTACCGCGGACATTGATGGGTAGAAGATCATCGAGGCGCCAATTGGAGAACAAATTCCTGAATAGCTGTTGGCGAGGAATCGATCATGGACAGGGGATGAGGCTTGCCTTGAGCGAGGAGGAGTTGATAGTATTCAGTACTTTGCAGCGGTGAGTACGTGGACCTGTTGCTTCTGGACTGGCAACGGACTTACCTGATAGAGGTCATCATGAGCCCGAAGACGTGCAAGAACGTTCCAGCCAAAAGTAGATATCGAGGTCCATGCGAATCGTAGAGCTTTCCCCAGATTGGGCCCTTTGAGCTTGTTCAGTACGAAACTCTGGACACCACTTCGTCTTGAGGAAGGGTAAGACGTACCCCGACGAACATCATGAAAACCTCCAGAGAGGGTATCCAGGAAACCTCGCTTGAGGAATACCCAGCCAATTGGTGAGTCTCATAGTACGCCTGGAAAACCCCAATAGCTACAGTTCAACCTCATCAGCATCGCGTTTCTACAGCCACATCATCAGCACTCACCATTGATCCATCCGAAGCTGCAAAATAGACAGCAAAACGCCCCGGACACCACCAACCATGCTTGTAGACCACCGTCAGGGAAGTCACCCGGGCCCATTCCTGAATGTTGTTGTTCCTTTGTCTGCGGCTCTCCCTTCTCAATGTCTAGATCTGCGCGCTCTTGCGCCGTATCAGGCATAATATTCGCCTCGGTTTTCGACATCTCGGAATTGGAAGTGGGCCGCGAGGGCGAACGTTGGATGTTTGCAGTGGCTCTCTTCTCAATGCCTGTAGCATCGTCGGAGCTACTTGAGCTGGCCATGATGGTGTGGAAACGGGTTCGATGGTCAGGCTTCACTGCATCAAAAGCGTCGCCCTTTGATCTGATGTACAACAAAGATGCGTTCGCGAATCGCAGCCAACGCAACAGAGTTCTATTTTCTGGTCTTGTCAGCTAGCACTTTAGAAGGAAATTCACACGAGGAGTACAGAATAGAGCGTACAAACTGGCCTGGCCTGGGTGATGATGAGTAGAAAAACATATCGCTACTCGCACGAGGAGATCGGACGAGACTGGTACTCCGAGTAGGAGCACAAAATCCGAGACAAAAACCGAGGCATTGTTTTCTTCAATTCTTGGTAAGCAGCGGATGCGGGAAAAGGGCCGCAAAAGCTTGTTCCAGGCTAAAGCTACCGAGAGTATGGGCCATGCCAGCCACCCGTCTGGGCATATACTTCTGGACTCTAGACTCCAGAGTCTAGGGGGATGAGATTGAGAATGGGCGCCGTAGACTAGTCGAAACGTGCAATAGGCTTGATCAAGGATTGAAAACCGTAAATACTGTTTATGGATTCCAGCTTCACTGATTCTCTTATAGATGCGTTAGGTGGGGATTGGCGGACAGGATTGCCTGCTCCCAACGCTGGAATCCATAGCCTCAAATTATACCGTAGAAGTCCGTGAACCCTCACAAGCTTTACTCTGAGCTAGAGTGTGATACTTTCCAAGCAACACCTCGCTATGCTCGCTGAATCAATCCCACCACCGCATTGAAAGGAGATTTCCCGGATCATGTTGATAGACCTCCAAGTCCCGACCTCATATTCTCCACTGTTTTGGCACCGACCCCTTTGAACCTACTCAGCTCCGCTAGACTATGAACCTTTCGCTCTTGAAGCTCATCCTCATCCTCCTCGCCTGCACATAGCGCCTCAAGGATCGCTTCGGCTTTCTTGGCTCCAACGCCTTTAAGCAGTCGTATTTGTGCGATGTCACGTCTATTGACAATATCCAGTAGCTGCTTCGTCCGAGGGGTCGGAGCCGAGCTGAAGTCGGACGGGTCGTTGAATACACGTAAGGATGTTTTTGTGGGCTGAGCTCTCGGCTTCTTCTTCGCTTTGGAACGATATTTGAAGCTACCAGCCGATTCATGTCCAACATCGCTGACTGGCTCGGGAGGGTCGTGGAATTCGTCATCCTCTGACATGCTTTGGCTGACCTTGTTTATGGTCCGTGAACATGTAGGCAGTTGCAGGGTCTCGCTTTTGGATGGAAGAGGTTTTGCGTTCTGCTGCTGGCTTTTCCTTTCGTCGAGTTTCCTTCTTAGTCGCTGGATCTTCGTATCAAGCTTCGCGTTGTTGGGGAAGTACTCTTTTGCTAGCGTGTACATCCGTAGTGCACTCATGTCCTCACCTCTTACAGCGTGCTGTTTGGCCATGAGCAAGAACGTCAATCCCTGTTCTCTGCCGTCGTCCTTCCCTTCGATCTTTTGTTCGAGTAGTTCAAGCCGTCTCTGCACTTGTTCGCTGATCTCTGGCTGTGGAGCAATGGAAGGCTGGTCTAGCGCCCGCGCAGCTAATATATCAGTGACTTTCTTTTCGATGATCTCATCCAGAGAATCCTTCGAAATAGCATCTTGGGGTTTTGCTATCTGAGCAGGGCGGGCTGGACTTCTTCGTTTCGCTGGACGCAGAGTGCTTGCCGAAAGAGCGTCAGAAGAACGCTTTACCGGTGTTGCGCGCCTTGGAATTTCCGAAGGCCTTGGACGAATCGAAGAGTTGGACAACCGAGCTCGATCAGAGTACACGAAAAAGGCCTTGGGAGGCTTGTCCCCTTGCTTGTCTCCATGCTTCGCGGGATTTCTAGCGTGCACTGTTGCGTTGTGTACCGTACTCGCCAACGGTCTGAGCGGCTGTCGTTGCATCGAAGGTCCGCTGAAAGAAGGCACAGCTCGAGGGCAGCCCTTGAAGACCGGCTCGTTCTCTACCTCCCTTACTTCAATCTTCTTCGTCCGGTTCGCAAAATTTAAGGAGCTGATGGTATCCAGATGAAATGACTTAACCGGCGCCAAATTCAGAATCATAATCGTCATCCCGTTGTTCTGCCCCAGCGAAAGGATCCTTGTCATCTTCGATTCCCGATACGGCGCTCTCTGCTTGTTGCTGATAGCCTCCACGCACTTCGCCAGCACGAACAAACTCTTGTTAATACTCGCCGACTCCACAAGCCTCTCCTTCCCATTCTCCGTCCTCCTGTTATCTTCCGACCCCGCCAGATCGATCGCAGACGCTGTGCTGATCCTCGTCTCATCCCCCATCGTTACCGCAATATTGATCCTCAGAATCGCATGACTTCTCGACGAATGCGCATTCAGCTTTGTTGCGCTGGTCGAACGATTCACATTCGCCTCATCATACAGCTTCTCAAACTCCTTCAGGCTCTCGCACGGCCGTTCCGTGAGCCCCACCACCACCGTCTTACCCCCACTGTCTCTCAACGGAAGCCCCGCACTCGTGCGCTTCTCCGGCGCTTCCAGCAGGTCGAACACCCTGTCGTTGTAGATCTCATAATAACTCAGCGTCAATTCCACTCTTATCTCCCCCTCCGAGTCCTTCTGCATCTTCCGGTTCTTCCTATAAATCCCGCTCAACAGCCTCGGGATCACGCCTCTCTCCGTAAGGGTCTTACCCCCGCGCATCGTATGTGTTTTCCCCGTGCCCGTAACGCCATAGGCAAAGATCGTAACGTCGAACCCGCCAAACAGATGCTTAACTGTAGGTGCGATTTCTGCATCGAAGACTTCCTGCTGCGTCGCTTCCGGGCCGTAGACGCCGCTGAAGGCGAAAGTGAAGTCTTCCGAGGCGTTCTTGGGGTTCGGGATCTTGATCAGAGTGGAGGGTGCGGAGGGAGTGGTACTGGCGGGGGAGACTATGACGTCTTTCGAGAGTTCGTGGGGCTGGGAGGGCCGGATACGGGCGACGACACGAATAGTCATTTTGGGAGCTGAGATTGCTGTCGTTGGTCGATCGAGCGGGCGTAGAGGGCGTTGAAGATGATTTAGAAAGCTTTGGGGTTGCTAGGGGCAACGGGCTTTTCGACCGAGGTAGTGTTGAAAGACTCAATGACGCTTTGCAGAGTTTGTCTGAGTTATTGGAGATATCTGAAATGGTGTCGTGTGATTGTTGACGGGTTTTGCACTTCGTTTTATATTAGCAAGTATCTGGGTTTGTTCAGAGTCGCCTGTTGCGAAGGTGTCTATGGAGACTTCATTCCGTCGAAGCGTAATCCGCTCGAACTGTTGGCCTTGCGCTTCTAACCCCTTTCGAATTTTTTAATGCATATCTACTTATTTGTGCCTTCTTCGGTGTATGTGAAAACCTAGCAGTCATCGAAGAGCGCAAAGAAGACGAATCGATCAACGTTGGGGGATCGATTGAGCAAAGCATCTCTGTCCAGCAATTCGCGATTCACTCCTGCCAGAGTTTGCGCGGGGGCTACGGATGCCATCCTGCGTTTTCATGCATTCTCCAGACTCCATACGCCGCGCTTCCTCTCTGTATGCAATCCACTGTCTTCCCCGACGGGCGCTGGCGGCTTCATTCCCCTTCATGACAGCCCTTCTTCCTACTTCGCAACAGCAGCGCTTAGAACACTGGTCCTAAAGTGCATACCCTTCGTACGCTCAATGACCTGCTGATAGACCGAATTCGCTGGGTGATTCATCAGCACCGTTCCCTCTTGATAATCGAGTTTGCCGTCCATGCGCGTATCTCGGATCAGGTTTACGATCCACTTCTCGCCCTCGTCTTGGTTGAGCCCGAGGCGCGCGGAGAGGTCTCTGTGAAACGATTAACCAATGAATCATTGAAAGGAAATGAGAACCAAGGGGGAAAAGGGCGTACTTGATATCTATCCTCTGATGGATCTTGCAATAGCTCTCACTAATCAAATGCCTCGCCGCCTCCACAAATGCATCGGCGGTAGCTGACAGGAAGAAATCCCCCTTGAGCACCTCCTCCGCCTCGCCGAGTTTCTTCTGCGCTTCCTCAAAGTCGAAGTCAATGAACAATGCTTTGACAAACTCGGTCACTGGATCGTTATACTCGTAGCCTTCTTGCCTGACCACGCGCACAAGGTCCTTGAGCTGTTTCTGGTACTGCCCTGTGTTGCGCGTGCGGCTGCGGTTTGTAATAACTGCGGCGGCGAGGTAGCGTAGTATCCAGGGACAGTCCGTTTGGATGGTGTTGATGAAGGCTGGGGAGAAGAAGAGGTCGCTGAGTAGATCGCGAGCAGTTTCGTAGTTGAAGAAGGGGAAGAGTGACCAATGGATTAGCCATGTGCGGTGCTTGAGCTGCGCGAGTGGGTTGTTGAACAGCTTTGTGTCTATTGATTCCTTGACTTTGTTGACTTCCTCCATCACGACTTCCCAGTTTGTGGTCAGGATGTCTGATGCTAGCTTTCCCCAAGTGGCCGAGGAGGCTTTATCGTTGTCTGTGGAGAGAATGCGGAATTGGTCCAGTAAATGCGCAGCATTTCCATAATCACCGCAGCTGTACTGAAATCGCCCAAAGTCGTAAAGCATATCCACCATCTCGGTCGTGACACCATGCGTCTGTTCCAGAAACTTCAAATTGGCAACTTTATCGCTCCGCAAATTCGACGTGACACTCTCGTCACCGAGCAGCTCATCAATCTTCGTGGTCTCCTCCTGGAACAACGATAATCTCTGCAGGACTTCTTCCCTCTTCCTACGAAAATCCTCAGGCACCTCGTCACCGTCATTCATTTTCTGCCATAACGCCGCGACGTAGTCCGTCATATTGGTCTGTTTGAGGAGCTCATATTTCGCTTTCAAGATCTCTGAATCATCAACTTCCTCTCCAGACACGAATTCGAGCAGGGGAAATATTAGGTGGCGGTCGAGGTGAGGGATCAGCTTAGGGAGGAGATCATGCTCTGCGGCGATTTCGGCGACGGTTTTGGTTGGGGGGTGAGAGAAGGTGCCGTTCGTTATGGTTTCTGCTGATGGGGGCTTGTTGTCTGCCATGATGGCGATTGAAGAAGGAATATATGTCTGGAAGGCTTGGTGAGGCACACCGATGACTTGCACTAAGTCGATTGCCTCCTGCGGTTGTGAAGTATCCTGGGTGCGTGCCGTTTGCTAGCGCGAGCCGAAAGCGCGCTAGTGGACATCACATCGCCAGAGTACTACATACTGTGCATCCAGTCGTCCTGCACAAAAATTTTCCATATACAAGTCTCGGCCCATTATTCTGACAATATTGACATTTTCGGTGAATGTGACCTTTACTAGCAGAGTCGAAAAATTTCCTACTCTACCTACCACAACTTCACACCAGATATTGGCGCTCTTCGATCATGACCAGCAAGTGCCAGCATCCCCCACTTGTATCGTACATGCTGCTTTCAATACCAAGAACCGCCACAACCTTCCCTCGGCCAAGATGTCCAATGAGCTTCCATCAAGTCTCAGACTCCTCCTCCGAGGCTCCAGCTACACAGACGGACTGCTCGTCCCGCGCTTCCTCCCTCATGAGCTTCTTCCGTTTGAGGAATCTGACCACGTCCAGGTGTCCCCACTGCTGTGCACGTTCCAGCGGAGTGAGACCCTTGTCATCAGGAATCTCCCAATCGCCTCCTCCTCTATCCACAATGGCCTCCACGGCACCCAGCCATCCTTGACTTGCCGCATAGTGTATCGCGGCTCGTCCATAGACGTCCTTGGCGTCGGGATCGCACCCGTTTTCTGCGTCGAGCAGTAAGATGGCTGTAGCTTTGCGGTCGGCAGCACTGGGCTCCCACCACCGCCCCGCGAGGAAATAGCGATCCGCTCCGGATGCGAGTCCGAGAAGTGAGGTTTTGTTTTCATGTGATAGCTGATTAGGATCAGCGCCAGCGTTGAGGAGAAGCTTCACCGCTTCGACACGGGCGTTGCCGCTGGCATATAGCAACGCCGAGCAATGCTTGTCGTGGTGATGCACGTCCGCGCCGTGCTGTAGGAGGACTTCCATTGTTGCCGGTGACCCAACTTCTGCTTCCCATGTAAGTGCTGGTTTGTTCCATCGACTGTCTGCCGCGTGGATGTCTGCGCCTTTCTCTATGAGTAGCTTGACGATGCTGGTACCAAGACCCCAGTATGCACATATTACTGTGACTCCTTCTGCAGTGGCGCCTTGCTCCAGCAGGATTTCCACAAGCGGTCCTTGTGCAGCCACGGCTGCGATCTGCAGAGGTGTGAAACCCTTGCTGTTACGGGCATGAACGTCAGCGCCGTGATCAAGGAGCATGCGAACTAGGAACACGCGCCGCTTGGCGACAGTATCCCGCCCAGGCTGAGTAGAAAGGCCGTAGGAAGAGGCTTCATAAAACGCCTCGAAATCGGGTCCTCCTGGGTTCAGAAGGCGGGCCATGAAAGCATGATTTCCACGCATTGTGGCATAATGTAGGGCCTCACTGGCTTGTGGATCGGCACCCTGCTCCAGCAATATCCCAGCCACCACATCATTGCCATGAAATGCTGCAGCGGATAATGAAGTAAGTCCCATCTCATCCGTGGCTCCCAAATCCGCACCCCGTTTTAGAAGAAGCCGGGTTATGATGCCAGTCTTGTCTTTTTCTGCAGCAAGGTGAAGGCAGGTATTTCCGCTCTCGCTAGCTCTGACGTTGACATTAGCATTGTTTTTTAGCAATAAAGTCACAATCTCCTTCTTGTCCGTCCTGACCGCACACATGAGCGGTGTCTCGCCGTCCAGATTTCGGATATCTATATCTATGTCAACGCCATGTCGAAGAACATCTCCGGTCGTGTACTCGTCTAGCATCGCAGCAAGGTGAAGAGCGCTCTGGCCATCGTCGTTCAGGAAGGCGGCGGACTCTTTCGTGAGAATCTCGTGAATCTCCGCTTCGCTATTTTCTCTTGCCGACGCCGGCGGATGTGCGAGGTTTAGGTCGTCTTCGTCCTCTAAATCGTCCTCGTAAGCCGAGATTTGTGCAGCAATTGCCGGTGAAGCCCAAGGAGACTGGACCGGAGAGTCTACAGCGGTGGATGCAGTCTCAAGGAATCTTGTCAACGCAAAGTTGATTTTCTGCATCCGCGGGTCGGAGCGCTGATTGCCGGCCTCATCCACCCCGATGTAATTTTCTGGCTTCTCTTGACCTAGCCTCTGGTCCAATTTGAGTCCGCTCAGATAATCGAGGATCTCGGAGGTGTCGTTCTTGATGTCGGCGGTCTTGATTCTGGTTGGCGTCAGCTCTCACTGTTGACCTGATGCGCATGATTGGGTATGGAGATCAGTCACGGCTCTGCACTCATCACAAATAGTCAATTTGCTGCTTTCGATACTCACGATCGTGGTACTGAATGTCAAAAGCCTAATAGGATTCATTGGGACTGTCGGCGTTGTGAGAATCGCTGAATGCTCAAAGTTTTCGAAATTGTTGAAATTGTTCGACATTGTCCAAATTATTGGCATCAACAGAACCAACGGAACTAACAGAATCCCAATGCCGCGGGTAGGAAGTGAGACTTTCGTGTGCTGTACGACGGCCATGACTTCCCATACCCACTGAAAGAATCATGTTATAGGGGAACAGCAAAGCGAAGCTGAACTTACACACTGACGACTGCTAATGTCATGTTGAGCGTTGACTTGCCATTGCTCAGCTGCTCTCCTAACTGTTTGACGTCTTTCTGATAAAAGGACCATCTTATTGCGCCCAGCTTTGATGTCTTTAATTCTCCTTTGCTTGTCACGAAGGGCTTGAGCTTGACAAGCAGCGCTTCCAGCACGGCTCGCGTATTATCCAAAGGTATGTGCAAGCTTTGTAAAATTTCTGTTGGAAGGTCGCCCTTGGAATCTTCCAGGAAGCGCTTGAGGGTATCTAGGGTATCGCAGATACACTTTGAGTCGGTGGAAACGGTTTGTATCTCACGTGGGGCGTCTCGTATGCCCTCTACCAAATTGTAGACCTTATTAGCAGCGTGCAATGCTATGGCGACAGCACTGAGAGCAGAGATCGGATCTGTCATCTTGGGTCAGCATCGCCGCACGAATTCAGAAGTGCACGCATTCTCAGACACAGCCAGAAGGGCTACTGGGCCGGAGACTCACGTTGGGGAGGGGACTCAATGAGTGCGCCAGGATTTGCAGCTCTAGCTCTTCTGGCTCGGTCTCGGCGCATGGTGATGGGTGGCAGACACCCGATGCAGGACATGATGCAGGGAAGCCCACCACTTGGATAGGCTCAATGCGATAAGGATGATTGTGCGGCGGTTCAAGCACGTTGCGGAAGTAACAATTGATCAGTCCATGTCTTGATATTATCAGGTTGACTTCCGTTCCTGAAGCAAATATTCTGGGTTCAATGCTCTGTAGAAGTGTGAAAACGTTTTACGTTGAAGTGGGTAAGACATGAGACTTCACTTCTTGCTCGCGTAGGACAAAAACACCGGAAGCTGCCCAATAATGACCGCACATGCCGCCCCCCATTACCGGGCGTGTAAAACGAATGGACCAGAAGCACATCAGATAGTGACTGATCTGAATGAATAGCCCGTCCAGAAGATGCGAGATTCATCATGTCATGGAGCGCTACAGAAATGCGCAATGAGCGGACCTGTAGATCACCCACGGATCAAACACGAAGTATGCCTACATGATCATGGATGGAGCCTCCCAGCTTTCGTATGTTTGTAACACCTACCTTATGATTTGCTTGACCGAATGAGGAAAAGGTGGCGTCTTGGCTACGATCCACGTCACTTTGACACTGGTCACAATTAAGCCATATGCTAGCAGCTAAGCAAGTGATCGGAACGGTCACCAGGTACCAACCTTCATTACTGGCGAGCGTCGAGTAAGCTGAGTGGAAATTACAGTTCGATTGAAGTGCCAGAATATCCCTTTGCTAGCGCGAGCCCAAAGTGCGCTAGTGGACATCATATCAAGGTACTATCCCTCAAGAATTTTGAATCTCTTGCACAACGTATGTTGAACCATTACATATCCGGGCACCATGGCATCTGCGCCCCTCCTCCCTTTCCTCCGACCCCTCCCTCTCCCACTCTCATCCTCCCTCCTCCGCCTCCACCGCCAAACTCTCTTCATCGCAGCTTCCCATCCTCCACCCTCCCACACGCAAACTCGCACCGCAGCCAGCGCCTTCGCCAACAAACTCGGCCGCCAAGTCTTCCCCGGCAAGCACACGCCCGCCTCACTCCGGCGCACCAAAGGCCACCCCAACAACCGCCCCAAGCGGCACCCTTCGCCGCCGAAACCCCTCATCACGCCCGCGACCCCCGACCCCGCCGCGATAGTGAGCCTCCCGTACCATATCCACCGCACGCCTTCGCAGCAATTACCAGTCTACAAGCTTGCGAAGAGGGGAGGGAGTCTGAAGCAGACGCGGTTGAGGAAGATTGAAGGGGATGTGAAGGCTTTGAGGGGAGATCTGATGGAGGCGTTGGGGTTGGGGGAGGGGGAGGTCAAGGTGAATCAGTTGACGGGACATGTGCTTGTTAAGGTATGAACATTGATTTCAGATACGAATTATAGGGGAACTGAATTGATTGACTTGGATAGGGTTGGAGGCAGGCGGACGTTTCAAAATTTCTGCTTGATCGGCAATTCTGAATGTATCGTGAGCAATTTTAGTGAGCGTTGAAACCGACTACCTCATCGCAGCATGTGAAGCATGGCACCCTAACAAGGCAGATCGTGGCGGCGGGACGGCGAGATACTGAGGACGGCCATGCGATTCGATGATCCTGAAAGACGTCTTTGGCGAAGCCGATATCGGGGTTAGTTGGCATACATGGAGGAACAAGATTTGCAGCATAACGGGCTTTGAATGTCCAACCGTGTCTTATGTTTGCTATATAGCAGTAAATGTTTGTACAGCGCAAAAGCCAATGCGCTCCCAAGCCGAAGCCGAATCTCGTGGTATCCTACCTCCTATACCAAGACAAAGCTATACATGATGTACGGCTCCGCACTCACGGATGCTTTTTTGCCGGTCCGATATAATACCCTTAATCCGTGGATCAGAACAGCGCCTGTTAAACCCTACTCTATCCAATGTCGCTTCAAAGCTCCATGCCCGCGTAAATGCAAATTTGTCGTAGCAGATTACTTTCCAAGTCGCCATTAGACAGAGCATGCAGTAAGCGGTCATTCTTAGGCAGGACGGAAGAGGGGAGCCATGCAGACGATGCCTCCGGGTCCTTTGCTCGCTCGGCAAGCTTCAATAGCAGTGCAATGCCACGCCGGATAATCATGCCGTAACCTCTAGGATCCAGTTCATTGATCCCTCTAGAGTTCTGTTGAGGCTGCAGGTATACGGAATTCCCATACATGAAGCAAATCTCAACCAGGCTTGATGCAAAACCATCTTTAGAGGCGAGCCAAAACCGAGGCACCTTGTGTTCTGAGATTGGAATCAGGTTACCAATGATCTCGGCAGCCAATAGTCCCATCGCCAACATCGGGACCCTGAATGGCACTAGATTCCTGAACATCGGATTGTCGCGTCGGGGGATCCCGGCTGTTGCAAGACCAAAAGTGCGAGTGAGTATGTCGTACGGTGGTGAGGAGGCGGCATCGGCAAGAAAAACTGATCTGTAAAATGTTCGATTCGGATCGTCTCTGGCTAGGAGTTTCGCTAGGCTTTCAACAGCATACGGGTAATAACGATGGACAAGTGGGTCATAGGAGGGAAAATTCAGATCCGGGCCCTGGACATTGCTTGGTGGCGGCGACGGCGCAAATGATAACAAGAAATGAAGTATGCACAAAGCATCTTCCTTACTTGGAAGATCGATTTCTTGCGACAGATTGCTCAGGAGTATGATAATGTCTGTGCTGAAATCAAGGGTGTTTTGGTTGGATCGTAACAGCATATTGCGAGTTCCAAGGTATCTTATGGCCGTCGTCATGAACCTGACAAGCGACGAATCAGCCAATCCGGGCTCGTTTTGGGGAGAGTCTGAGAAGTTGCGTAGAATTGTCGTGGTACATAACAGCTTGTCCACTGCACGGTCGAGATCGTACTCCAGCGTTCCATACTCGAATACTTCTTGCAATGCTTGAGCCTCGGTTCCGCATCCGCGGACGGTATCATCATAGGAACTTATCAAGATGTCGTCAGAAACTTCGGACGCATTTTCCGCAAGTAAATCAAGCTGCTCCTCCGCACCCTCGACCAACACTTCCAGCAGGTCCTCGCATTTGTGAAGCGGGAGGGGTTCGGAATCTCGCGATATCGTTGCAAAAGTGTCCAGCGCCAAACGTACCTCGGCATGTAGACCTGATCGCAGAGATAATATGAGAGCTCGAATGTCAACTAGTCCAAGCTCTAACATGTTAGGCGCCCGTGGTTTTGCGGCTATGAGTTCGTCGACAAGCTCCTTACCACCCCCACTGGTTTCCCCTCTCCGATCAGCGCCAGATGTCTTAAACCAGTAAGCTTGTAGACCTCCGTGCGTTTCGGCCACTCTATCCTCGGGATGCGGGATGATATTGGGTTCAAAGACCTCCCCTATTTCGTGCTGCCTCGGGGCTTCTTTATCGTTTCTCCTTGGTTCAACAGACCTCTCCTGTGAGGTTGCGGTCTCTTCTTTTATTCTAGGCGCTCCTGATTTTTGAGGTCCTTGCCGTCGCTGGGGCGTAGAATTGGCTTGAGTTTGCAGATTCGATCGTGCTTGAGAGGCCTGTCTACCTTGGTTTACTTGCTGCGGTGTAAGGTAGCCATTGGGCTGGCCTTGGGCGGAGTCTTGAATTTGGCCCGGCATATGCTTGACCGTACTTGAGAACTCGGGTTGGATAGGTGCTTGAGCATGCATTGAGCGCTGCAGTTGCTGATCGGGCGACAATGAGATAGCTTGCTTCATAGGGGACCATGGACCCTGTGCGATAGCAGGGTCACCGTTCTGAGCTGCCATCTTCATCTGCTCATTGACCATACGCTGTCGCTGCTGCTGCATGTAGTAGACTTCGTAGCCAAGAAGGTTGTGCTGCCAATAGCCGTGAAGTTCCTGGGAAGCAAGCATATGCTGTGTTGGAGGGATTTGCAAGTGCTGAGCTACGGTTGGCCATTGCGATTGCATCGTAACTTTCTTCGATCCTCCTAACCTTAGGACGGTAGAAAACAGTTGCAGCAGGCCAATTGGGCGACCTGCTACCGTTGGGTGAGGGTTGAATTGGAGGCCCCGTTGTTGCATGAAGGAGGCAATGGTACGGACCAGCTGGTCAGAACTTCCCCCGGACTTCATCATCATCGCCTGTTGCTGTTGAATTTGTTGAGCTCGGGCTGCCATCTGATGATTCGCCATCTGATTGGGTGCGTTCATTGACGGGTTCAATTGGCTTCCCTGCTGTCTTGCAGCGTTCTGAATCTGGAGCTGGCGCATGAGCTGTTGCTGCCTCATCTCATACATCTGGTGTTGCTGTTGGACACTGGAAGAACCTTGAGGAAATTGTCCTAGTATGGGGGCCGTGTGATTTGCGCCAGTTGGAGGTGTGAAAGGCTGACTATGATTGCCTCCAAACTGCATGCCTTGCATGTAGCTCTGACCTCCATTGTGCGGAGTGTTGTTTCGACTGCCATGCTCGGAGGACACGGGCGAACCTTGCTGCCCGAAGCTTTGCGGAGGTGGCGAGAACAGCGCTGGCGAAACGGTTTGCACACGTTGCGGGCCTTGCTGCTGATTATACATTTGATTCTGCATGATCGGTGACTGACTCGCAGTGCTGCTGGGATTAGGGAATTGCTGGTAGGGCGTAGAGCCCTGGAATTGTTGCACCCCATTGAGAGAGCCCTGGAGACTTGGGTAGCCTCCCTGCTGCGGCGTCTGCGAACGCGTGGTGGGTAGTCCTCCAGGTGCTTGCCGCGGTGATGCCACGACGCTGTCTTCCCGAGGTCGCGATCTTTTCGAAGGTATGAGGGGTTGGGTCTGATATTGAGGGTTATGAAACGCTGGAGAGCCATTGCGTACGTTGCCATTCTGCAAATGCTGAGGCAGGTCCTGCTGCTGTGGCCGGTTATAGTCGAAGGTGGTCGAGCTCTGCATGAAGGACATAGGATCGGCAGATTGATTGTAGGCGCCATTTCCATTGTCGCCGTTTGGGAGTGGATGGGCATCGTTCAGCCAACCGGGCATACTCATATCGATTTGGCTTTGCTGCAACCCATCTGGACGGGGATGTATTCGTTAGCATCTTGTCCCGTACGATCGACACCAAAGAACATGCGCCTTCGAGAATAGAAAGTAATATGTGCCGGGAAGAGTAACGCAGGATGGCTTGACGCGCGGTGCGCGGCAACGGTAAAACGTTCTGGCTAGGACAGAGGTGCAGGGGGCAGCATCCACAAGGCGAAGGGACAATGAAGTCTGAGGCGCATGGATGTATGCTCACCTGAAATCGCAAGGTCCCGGTAGGCCGGAGCGACAATTTGCTCGTGTCAGAGCGTTTGCAGTTTGCGGTAGGATGAATATTCAGCACACGTGCCGATGCACTCACAGCGAGGCCGGCGCCACTGGATAGGAAGCCTGCCATGACAGCACGGTTAGCGGGGCAGAAAGGGATCGCATGCAGCGAGAAGGGCGGAGACAAATGAGGTGAAGCAGAGGGCCCAGCTGGGCAGCAAATGAGAATAATAGTAATCGTGATGTGGTGCTATCAGGCCAGTGAGGGAGGGGGCCGGGCAGGCAGATCCACGGTCGCGACCCAAGGAGACTGCCACAGCGACTAGCCAGCAGCACCACCAGCAGCAGACGCGCGAACCAAACAGGCGATGGGGGAATTCATCAGATACCTTGAGAAGAGTAATCCCGATGCCTGCCACACGCTTCGTTCCCTCCAACAAATTAGACGGGGCGGGGTACTACACGTAACAGCGGTATGGAGCTGAGATGGCTCGGAGGCAAAACTGCTCACTTGGGACCATGACTACTCGCAACGCCTACGCTTGGCCCGATCGGGCTTAACCCTCGGGTCCCCAGCTTCATCAACTCGCAATCTCGACTCCCCGTCAGTCCTTTTTCCAGCACGTCGCAGTGCACGAGCGAGGATGGTCTATGGTATTCTACGGGCAGTAGTACCTGACAATCAAGCTTCCTTAGTGTCCATAGACTTGACGCACATCTTATCGCACGGATCATCCCACCAACGTGGTTCTGGTCAAGCGTGAGTCGACTCTGCGGGTGACCGCCGGAGTGACATCTTCCAATCAAGCTTCTGGGGCCTTGGGATCTGTAGGACAGAGCCAAAGCCAAGCTCATCATAGCCGACTGCATGCTACTCACCTTCTGACTTCCTGTTTCATCGGCGTTCCTGCGCCTCAAGTCTTCTTGCGCGCTTGCAAATCCGGGTGTGCTCCCGGGTCATTGGCGAGTGGACCCTTACTCCCTAGAGGCAGCCCATCGCCTGCTCCTCGAAAGTTGTCACAGGCTAAACAGAGTGGATCGGGCTGCCTCCCATGATTACGCTGGCATCTACCGATCCATCAAGTACGGCAGAAATACCGGTTGAAGTGGAGAAGCCGCCTCTTTATGCATTCGAGGATACGAGGATTGGCTGTTGCCTGTTTTGGTAAGGAGTCCATTGAAAGGGTGAAAGGGAGGCAGCAGAGATTCCAATGTCGTCATGTCCATTGCTGATTTGGCTGTTTGATCCATGGTTTGCACCATTGGTCAAGTCTCAGAGAGAAGAGTGGTCGTCTTATCGTTGGCTCGATGCTGCATAAAGCACCCCAAGGTACCTCATGCTCAATGGAATCACGTGTCGACATTGCTTTGGGCATCAGGGACCGTGCATTACTAGCGAATCCGCCTCCTTGGGGGTATATGATTGCTTACAAAAGCATTGATGCAAGTCGATCTGTAGCTTGTAGCTATCTTAATGCATGAGGTAGACTCGCAGCTTGTATTGTTGCTTGCTTGATAACTGCTTCCTTAAGGCGGTGTCGCACTGGATCACTCTGATAGAGCTTGGATATCCTTACTGCCTTCGTCGCTCCGGTGCGTCCAATCAAACGCTCAAAGCAGATGTCCCTACGCCGTTATGATTAGAAACAACAGTATGTGTAGCCGCTTTCCGGGATGGAGACAGTCCAGCCGCGTGTCTATGGCTCGCATGTTCCATTGGGGTTCTGGGCTTCGCTTTATGGGGTGGAGGTTGACCAGTCGCATGCCTCTCCCTCGCAAGTTCGATCGGTGTCTTTGGCTTCATCTCACGTTTCGCCTTTGCTGCCTCTATCTTATGCCCCTTCTTTGTGCGTATAGTATTCGCAGGCTCCTCTGCTTCCTCGCCGTGGATCCACACGTACCTTCGTCGCTTGTACACGTCCATCTGCCAATTCCTCCAGACTGCCTTGCCGGAAGGGAACTGGCGAAGTAGACTTTCGCCTCTGCTAAGCTCGACGGCGAACTGCTCGCGCGGATACCTCAGATCTTCGGAGGCATCATATATAGCATCGACTACATGCGAGGCTGCAGTATCTAGAGCCAGGTCAATGCCATGGGGTGCGAGGCGCTGGATGATTGTACGTCGAAATCTGGACGTATGATCGTGGTTTGAGCATGTCAACGATAGTTGTAGCACATGCGTTGCTGATCGGTCTTTGGCGAGTCTAACGAGCGTCAATGCATCCATGGCAATGAGACCCTTCAGGATCATCTCACGCATTGGTCCAGGCGTTTCCAACATAGATTGGGCTAGCAATGAGCCATGGACTTTGCTCACGTCTTGATCCTCGAGCTGTTTTCGTCTTTCTTCGGCCATTCCGCTATCGATTGCGACACTCATTCCTAGCATCTTAAGTACAGCATCCGAAGGCTCTTCACCATAGGCCTCTTGTAGAGCTGCCGTGATTGGCTCGGTGTCCACCTCTCTGATCCGGCACCGCTCTATCATAGTCTTGATAACTGATGTCCTCGAGCGCTGTATGAGGGTCGAGATCTTCGGACACAGCTGCTCAATCGCGAGTTCAAGCTTCTCCTTGCTTAGACGTTCCAGGATCTTAATCACGGGAAAGCAAGCAACATCGTTTTTCGCTAAAGTTCCAAGCCGTTCACGGAACAGACTTTTATACAAGGCTTTGAATGTGTGACCGGGAGCGGATTCTATGATAGTCTCCAGTAACCGTGAGCCAACAGGGTCATAAAGCAGGCCATTGATGAAGGCAGTTGAATCACTGCCTTCCTCAGGCGGATTATCTGGTATAAGCTTCCGGAGAAGGGAGCTAGGATCTTTCGCTTGTGTCTTCCCAGTCTGGAAGACGCCGATTTCGAGCAGTAATTGTAAGACGGGGTTTCCAGTAGGATGTGTCGCTAATGCGCGAAGATACGTAGTCTCGAGACCGGCGGTCAGCCCAGTAACAAGATTGCTAAGTGCATCATTGAACGTGCTAGGTACAGTTCTCAGCTCTTGTTTCGCACTATTCGATCCTCGAGTTGCTGTAGTAGTACCTATATCCTCAGACTTCTTGCTCTTTACGAGCGATTTTGTATTGGCATCCGTGATTGATCTCCCGGACAGCACCAGCAATAGTACCCTCAATGTATGGGACGCGAATTGGTCGGTCAAGAGGTAGCCTAAGTTACCTTCGAGCTCGTTCAACGTGTGTAGAAAGTGGTTCTCCATCGATATGTAAGCTTCACCACTGTCACCTTCCTGCTGTGCTTCTAGTGGTGCAACCAGCTCTTCCGTGACCACAGGCGCCGCTTTGGTAAACAGTGTTTCACAACAGTGCGAAGCGAAACGATGCTGGATGAGGTGCAAGAAGCTGAAAACGTCAGTGAACTGGCCCGATCGGAGTAGCAAGCTCACACATACTGTCCGCTGAATCTCTGAAACAGCGCCTTCATTTGCACGGGCTTTGACATGACTATCAGCCGTTCCAGAAGCCTAGAGCATGACTGGCTGTTGGCAATCTTCAATTCCTTCCCATTGGCTTCCTTGTAGACGTTCGCAAGAAAGAGCTCCCTTTCTTCTTGATTGGCGAATTGATTCAATTCGAGCATAGAATCCGCCCGTTTGAAATATTCCTGCTCTTCGTCGTCAAGCATACCATAGAATGGTATTTGCCCAAGTCGGAGATCCGCTGCATTGTCTTCGAAGTGGCCTGGGCCCTCATTGTCGACGATAATCTCGACGTCCTCTTCTGCATCTTGCGATTTGCGGCGTTTGCTTGCTTTCCCGTCAGGCTCGTCCTCGTGCTTCCGTTTCTTCTCTTCCCTCCTCCCGCGCTTCTTGTGTTCTTTTGGCATTGTGATATCGGTGAGGACAACTTTCCAAAGCGATATAAAGTGGTTATGGAAAACGACATTTGATCGACGCTGCACAGCGGCCTCTGATTCGTCGAGAAAAGCTACGGTCACGTGCATGCTTGGGTGATTTCAGCGCACGGCGCCAACTCTACGCCTCTTCGTCTTCAACCAAGTCTGTCGGCCATTGCAGTTGATACTCCGCTGACAAATCCACTCGTCCAACACTGATGACAAAACAGAAGCTCCCTGCCATCTCGAACACCGAATTAGCCTACGCGTACCAGCAATTCACGTACCAAGGGAGTCAAGCGCTGCAATGCGAGAAGTGCTGGCCCGGCTGTGAAAGATGGTGTCAGAAGCATCGCACAATGGCGATCAAGCGAGATAGTATGCAGCCTTGGGAGTGGTATGCAAGAATCTCAATGAAAGCCTTCTATGTACTACTCATACTATTCTTTCCAAGCTCTATAAACGCTTCTCGCCCCCCATGTCTCCCCCCTTTTCAAAGTGCACATATTCCTCCATTCTTGCCTTCCTGCGCAATCCACAAACCGGCTTGGTTCAATTGCAATACCTTTCCTGGCACCCATGGCCAGCTGTTTTGTTTTGTCTGCTTTCTCTAGCTCCTCCACGTCTATACCTTCACCTGTGTAGAACTGGAATGCCGGCTCAGTACTCTCGATCTCCAGATTCAGTCCTGTTTCCGGATGTGAAAGACTACAGAGTTTTCGTAGCGGCAAAGGGCGAGTATCGAGAGGGGTGCTGGAAGCAATCGAACTGTATTCGGAGGGGTCTGTCCGGGAAGGGAGCACAAAACAATCGTCAAACGACGGTGCGGTGGAGGTGAAGGTGAATTCCGTGTCTGAATTAGGAACAGAAGGGTGTGCAATAATCTTTCCCGTGGGTATCTGATCCGCATCGAGCTCTTGATAGTGGTCTGTACCCAACTTGACGCGTGTATTGGCTATATTTGGGGCGTCTGGATTCACAGTGAAGTAACTTTTTCGAAAATAAGCTTAGAAAAGTTGAATGTTTCGAGGCTTGAAGCTTCCGAACTGTTGATCGAAGCTACCTCGCGCCGGGAAACTTTCTGATGCCGTGATTCTTGGGGACAGAAAAGAAATCTTCTTCGGTGGACCCTTACCTGTGATTTGTGACTCCGACAACAGTCTCTTCACACTCATCGCCCACAAATTGTACCTCGTACTCCACCTCCAGCACGGTGTCTTCCCGTCCATGTAACCCATGTTCCATGCCTGCAAAATACCACACCTTGGCTTCCACAGCGCCGGGGTATCCCTCGTCCCCGTCTTTACTCAAGTAGGTGAATTGCAGACCCTCCCTACTTTTCCTATTTACCTTCTTCGGGCCGTCCCAGATCTTCTTGCCCCAACCCTCATTGCCGCCATGCAGACTGTTAGGTCTTGGTCCGTCATTAGTAGCAAGCTGATAAGTCTTGCCGTTCAGGTTGGGGATCTGGCCAGCCCGGATGCGGTTCGTGGTACGCCCGATGGTTTCTCCAAAGTAGGCTTGGTTGTGAGTAGTGTAGTGGCCAGTTGTGGGCAATGACAAGACAAGGTTATGGCCAGCGACGGAGAACTCCTGGATAAGAGCGCCCTGCGGAAGAAAAGTACACGCCGATTCAGGGACGGCTTCATTCATTCTGGGATATTATGTGGGGCGTACAACGAATTAAAGAAAGCGGGGAATTGAAGCTCGAGAGAAATGCCGAAGAGCCTGGAGCGAGGATTATACACGGACATTCAGGGACCGATGACGATGCGCGGAAAGACTTCCGAGAAAAGATTCCAGCCTCACGATGCGGGTCATGTACTCGACGTACTTAATCATCCGAGTGATACATGGAAATGATACAGAAGGAAGGTTTCACATCAAGTTATGAGGATACTTAGACTTCTTGTGGCTTGTCGAAATTTTCAGGGACTTTCCGGCTCGAAGTCACCCTATCTTTTAGCACGGTGAAAGGACAGACGCAGTCTTATCAACGCAAGGAGCCAATTGACTTCGAACCGAAGTCTTCAGTTCATCAGTTGGCTCCCACAGCTAGAGAACTCCTAGCTTTCGGTCAGAGCTCAAGCCTCCTTCTTGAGGATAGTCCAGCAGACAAGAAGATTTCGATTTGAGCTTCGATACATCATTCTTGCCTAGAAACGCCTCTTGAATAGCCGTAGACCGAGAACGTTATGACAGAAGGAGATATCATCGTCCTCAGGCATATACTGCGTGCCCACTAACCCAGTGGCCACACTGGGTCAAGATTTCATCGAAAGAGGGCAAGTACCTGAATGTACTGTCTCTCGTGGAACCTAATTTTCATGATGAGCTGTTCGCCACCAGCAAGGGGTCAATCGATAATACACTTTGCTCGTAGAGCTATTGTGAACCAAAGCGGCGATGGAAAAATAATGGTAGCTGAGTCTATACAAAAAGTTAAGAGTCAGCTAGAATATACGATAGGCAAGAAAGTATCATTGGGTGGATCTTGTGGGGGCTTACAGTTGTCAAGACTTGGAACACTTGGCATTACTGGAGGAAGTAGGCGCAGTATCTACGCCAGTGCAACATAAACTTTCGGACAGACCCAAACACGAGACAGCCTGAGGTTGCAAAATCCGTGATTGTGATGACGAAATCTCGGGACATAGGCTTACCGTTGTAGTAATGAAGATTTTTCCAGCTTTAATTCTTAGCACCTCAGGTGAATCAGCCATACCCAACGCATCTATGCACAGAGATGACGCTCGACTCGGTTGCAATGGACGAAAGCGAGGTGCTCGATTGAGTGATTGAGAAAATCCTAGGTCTCAGCATTGCGCGTCCTTCCCAACGCCTTCAAGCCCGTCAACAACTCGGTATTCCCTATGCAGTGGCAATAATTGGTGCAGACTTTGGGAACACTTACTGACGGCTCTACGATGGGCTGAATGACCAATGGGGATCCATAGCCGAAAAGGCAGATCGTCCAGCATTTGCATTGATCGATCAGAACACCCAACAGGAGGGTCCGAAGAAGGCGTTACAATAATTGTGACTCGACGAAGCCCTAAGAAGTGCACCGAGGCACCGCTTAGGATACATCATACATTATTGTGCCCGCCACCGGTATGGTAGAGTGCTATGCGAAGGTTGGAACCCTTCTGTGCCTGCAAAGGGCATCATCATGAAGGACTAGAGCCTCATAGTAGGATTGCTGGCATCGTTTCGAGATCTAGGTTGTCGTAAATTTCACACAAACCTTTAAGCGGCTTTGGTTGCACAGGTGGCATCTTGCGATACTCTTGGACTGAAGCAAAGACAAAGAGAAATGGCATGCAACATTCTAGCTCTTATTGGGTGCCACAGTCGCCCTTTGTATCGTCGAGGCTCCGAGTGCTTGTATCCTAAATTGCGGTATAACGGTTGGAGATGAGCCGTCGTTGATCGGCACGTCAAAGCTTAGCCTTGGCCAATGAAGTTGTACGGTTACAGTTCTTATGAAGGAAGAAGCAATCGCAGAGGGCTGTAAAGCTAGATTATGCGATATCTGTAATGAGCATGATGGGTTGTCGAATATTAAATAACCGTATTAAGAATCTAGTCCGTCGAGCTGCCTCATGGCTCGAAAGGATACTCTCCATAGCTATACGGGTTTTGAGTCGTTGGAAGATTCATCATGGCAGCCAGTAGCAACTGATCATCACCACCTAGGTGAGAATCTGGATTCGACCACCCGTAGCTTTGACCCTCACTCAGGCCATCCTGGTATACTGCCGAGCCTTCCGTCAGTGGGGTGCTCTCGTACGATGGGAAGCCAGAGGAGGGAGCAGTTGCGCTATAGTGCCAAGTTTGTTGAGGGTCAATGTGCTGATAAGCAAGAGGACCAAGCGAAGAAGCCATTTGAGGAGTTGCTTCAGTATCAGGACTGTGATTCGGAGTAGGAAGAGTAATTTGGGGTGGCATATGACATGGGCGGTTGTCTCCTCCGTGATGTTCGAGCAACGCTGCTATTGGTGGTGGAGCGCGTCTGCGTTGGTGTACCGAGCGCTGTGTGCTCTCTTCCATAGGAGAAGGAGGATATGGGACTTTCTGGAAAATCTCTTGTGGTGTGGGGCCCGGCCTATGGGTGTGCTCTTGGATAGAAGGGTTAATTGATTGCGCCCCCGCGTCATGAGACTCCATCTTTACGTCCGGGTCCCCTTCGTTCTTGACAGACCGCTTACAAGGCTTTGGTAAGCCTTCATCATCCAGCACATCGACGACCTTTTCCTTGACCTCGTCAAAGATGGCGCAACTCAGCGTGCAGGTCCCGAGACTGGCAAGGATTCCGTGTAGCAAAGGCCGATTGTCTCCGGCTAAAGGTACCGGCGGGCCATCCCAAGGACAGCCAGCAAGCGCCCTGTTGTATAGCTGTATGATCGCTTCTTCATAGATGGTCAGCGCCTTCTGTTGGAGTTCCACGGTCCCCTTGGGCCAGACTTTGTCATGGGCTTTGTCACGTTCTCCGAAGAGACAGATCATGTTGTCTTCGCGGCAGCGATTGCAAGGCCAATGGCCGTCGCACTGTAGCACATGTCATTCGAGACGCTCGGGAGATGACCGAGACAGGGTAGGGACAGCGATGAACCGAGACGATTCAACAAGCATAGCTGACCTACCTTGGACTTCTTGTTCCTACATCGATCGCATGCTTTTCCAACCCTCTTCCGCACCGAGCTCTCCTCTAGCGAACTTCCCACAGTCTGCGACATATTCGGCTTCTGAGACTCTATCTCGACTTTAGACAGTTGAAGATTGGGTCTCGTATGCCCAGGTGCAGGATCTTTCACTCTCTGAACGAAATACACAGTACGCAGCGCTTACGATCTTGAAAGGCGAATCAGCTCATAATTGCAGAGATATCAAATGCTAAGTCCTGTGGGTCCTGGGCCTTTGTGGCTTGAAAAAGTATGCCTAAAATGCGCAACGAGACATTGAGAGAATCTGGTGCGAATGAGAGAATTACGGAGCAAGTGCTCGATTATCAATAATCAACAAGCTGTGAGGCTGAGGCAAGTGCGACAGAGGGGGTTCTGGGAGGCCATAATCCCAGCGTGCGTGCAATAGGGCTAAGCACTACAGGTGAGCCATTATTCAGTCATCCACGGCGATTCTGTTGGATCGCAGTACGCAGCGGGCACCGGCTTTGGTTAGGGTGGCCATTGCTGGCGTATCGGAAAGGGTTCAAGCCAGGAACATGGTGTACCGGGGGTAGCATTCAGAAGAGGATGGGGGGATTTTCCAAAGGCGAGAGTCCCATCGGAGTTTGCTGACATTCGAACAAGGTTTGAGGTGTGATCTGGGAGCATGGACTGCTTGAAGGAATGATTACGAGCACGTCGGCCAATCGGGCTTGGTCTCAGCCGAGTGAAGAACCCTTGTTCGATGCATTCTGGTGCACCAAACCTCCACTAATCCTGCTCGATCAGTCTCTACTTTCCACTCTGACATCTGACATTTGCAATACTTTACTAATCCCCACACGACCTTCAGACCGCTCTGACTTTATATTCACATTGCCGTCATCCCCGGTATCAAGTCGATGCAACACTCGAACCACTCTTGTCGCTGACGCCATCGACGCCGAAGACGGAAGAGCTCAACGGTAGAATCAGAGAGACTTTCTCAGCCTGTTCCGCGGTTGAACTCAGCCTCATCTATTGATGATTATGCAACGCGCGTTTACGACGATTCCCAAGGCAAGGCTGCAGGGGACTCGTGAAAAACATACTTCTGATATCGAGGTGTCTGTTATTCTATCCCCTCTTGTAGCCCACCGCTCTCATAAGCTTTCGCCTTAAGGCATTTACGGTTCGGTACGACCGGCCGTGTGCCGATCGTCGGATCTCTTGGTGTAAGTGACTTTGAAGTCTCCTTGGCAGTACTGCTTCTCCGCAATGATGCCCCTCTCCAACGTTTGAGGCTTCTTGGCATGTGGATCATGATGTCTTAGCATCTTGGATACATTTCGATTCTTGGATCGATCTACCTGGTCTACAAATTCGACCGTCATTGAAGGATTGTTGCGGTAGCACGCAACAGAGTGTTACATTGCACCTTACCCTTGACCGATCAATGCAGTATAATGAAGATCGAAAAACTCCAGATTTCGTTGATGGAGTCTGCTATGGCGGTGCAATCATCCTGTGGATCGCGATCTAACGAGGTCATCCTAGAAAAAGCTTCAAACCCTCCACATGCCTTTCTTAGCATCCTAACGTTCTGCAGGTGGCTGTAGCGCGATGCACAGACTATATCAACACTCTATGGTTTGCCATACCTACCGCAACTACGGGTAGGAACCCCTACCAAGTACAACAGATCTTTTGAGCTCGTCCAGAGCCTGTGGGGTACTCGATGCCATCCCGTGCTGAGGTAGACTGCTTAGTTAGGAGCCTCTTAAGAAGTGCATGGCCATGAGATGCACTTCGCTAAGATACATACGGAACCTCCGTTCTTTACGAAAGTTTCTTGGCCATCATATAACTCCGGTTGGATTCGATATGGAATATGCTCTAAAGGCTACGGGCGCTTGATCAAGGATCAAGTTTAGGAAAGGGACTTTCGCAAGGAGACGGACTTTAAATCCCATGCGCTGTTAGGGTGCACTTTCCGGGGCTAGTCGAAACAGTCCACGGTTCACTTCTGCTTCTTCATCTTCGGCGCCGTCTGTTTGAGGGCGCTGGCCGAGTAACGCCTCCCCAGCTCTGCAACTGATCACTGCTGGTCAGTCAGATCCCGGCTATCGCTCCGCATAGAGCGCTTTCCACTACTTCCAGCGAGAATTCCTCGGTATCATCATGGACTCATCCAGTGCAGGCCTATGAGCCAAGGGTCATTCGGCCTTCGAAATTTAGAAAAGTATGAAACTTAGTGTTCGAATTCATTATATTGGGGGTCCACGTACACGCAAAATAAGTGTAAATGCAGTAATGTTACTCGCACTGCACAATAGAGAAGAGCGTTGATGGAAAACCCGCAGATCTGGATAACATCCCGAAGCAGGCTAGGAAGGGCTGCTATGGAGCAAGCTTCCATCAAGTCTGTCTTCATTGGCCTCGTTACGAGGTGCACTCCAGCTTCTATGTTTTGTTTTGGGAATAGATTATTTGACTCGGTGTACTTTACTGTGTCGTAGAGGGCTAAGGATACGGATACGGTCGTTGGCCACTTGGCAACAAGCGGCGCGCTAGCCGATTAGGGTTCTTGACAGGGCCGATCCGAACGTCATCTTTGTTTCCTTCTACTCAACCCTCCGATGGTAATTGTTGAGCGGCGATTCCTATAATCTCAACAAGATTGCTTGGGTCTTTGGGTGGCTGAGAAGGCTTACGCAAAGTACTTTGTCGTCTAACAGTAAAGTTCGTCGAATAACCTGCCGCCGTGGATGATTTACATGACATCCTAATATCGGTTTGTCGCTCTAAGCAACAATGGCCTCCGACTATGGCACAGTCGCTCATCTGCTACCTCACAACTACAAGCGAATGATAACAGACTGGCTGGAAGAGGATTGCCCAAGTTTCGACTATGGAGGCTTCGTGGTTGGTGAGGCTCCAGCAGAGGCAAGACTTCTCGGGAAGAGCACGGTAGGCTGATGTCTCCTTGAGTCTTAGTTGTAAGCCTTGATAGCTTCTGTGGCTTGCGGTAGCTTCTTAATTGTCTTGGCATTATCCTCTTACAAGCTCTTGGCTACTTCCGCCATCAGCGTGCTGTATGACGAGTTGAGTCACTTTCGCTTGATATCAGGTTGCTTAATTCATCATTCCTCTCGGTACACTAGTTGCTTAGACAAGGACGGTATGGACTGATCTGACGGCAAGGGAATAGTAGCAGGGGTTCCCTTCTTCGACGAGGTGTTTCGACAGCTAGATTGCACGTACGTCTATTTCTGCTAAACCCTATCTCGTGTAAGCCCCATGGTTCGGACTGACCCCTTCGTCACAGCGTAGAATGGCACGTCAATGAAGGCTCCCCAATCACACCAATAGCTCACTGTGCCACCGTTCGTGGCCCTGTCCGTAAACTACTACTTGGCGAACGCGTCGCCCTCAACACCATTGCTCGCTGCTCGGGCATTGCCACCAAGTACGTGTTCACCTACCGTTCTCTGGAACATTACCTCTCGTTCCCTTGTCCGATTCCATCTCACGATCCCTCTTGCTTCGCATCCCCTCTCTCCCCAAACCCCCTAGCCCCTTTCTCAGAGCATACCCACTAACCGCCCTCCAGATCCGCCTCCATGCTCTCCCTCCTCCGCACCTCGGGCTACACCGCCACCCTAGCCGGCACGCGCAAAACCACGCCCGGCTTCCGCCTCGTCGAGAAATACGGCATGCTCGTCGGCGGCATCGACCCGCACCGGCACTCGCTCTCCACGATGACCATGCTCAAAGACAACCACATAGTCGCGTGCGGCTCCATACCCTCGGCGATCCGCTCCGCCCGCGCCGCCGGCGGCTTCAGCATCAAGATCGAGGTCGAGTGCCAGGATGAGGGGGAGGCGGATGAGGCGATTGAGGCCGGGGCGGATGTGGTCATGTTGGATAATTTCGATGTCAGGGAGGTGGGGGCCGTGGCGAGGCGGTTGAAGGAGAGGTGGGGTGGGGAGAGAAGGTTCTTGGTGGAGGTCAGTGGAGGGTTGACGGAGGAGGGGCTGAGAGGGGTGGAGAGGGGAGGCTGGGACGGGGTGGACGTGGTGAGTTCGAGTGCGGTGCATCAGGGGGTGGGGCATGTAGATTTTTCGTTAAAGGTTGTGAGGCAGGAGAAGGGAAATGACGGCGTGAAATGAATGCATGTGGATCTGGTGCTTCTGAAGAAAGGAATTGTAGCAACCACATGCTGTTCGCTGTTCTTCGGGCTCCTCCATTGTTCTATTCCATAGCCTGTTCGCTGTTCTTTTGCGCTGCTCTCTTGTTCTACTCCATACCCTGTTCGCTGTTCTTCCCCCCTCTTAACTTACTCCATCTGAAATGCAATCCCTTTCAGAAACCAATCGACACAATCTACAGGAATCACCCAGAAACAAACCAGATACCAAACACACGTACCATTAGCTATCGTCGTGGACGAGGACTGTAACATCGTTGAAACTGCTCCTATCAAAGCTACTCACGAGCAACGACCACGAAAAGAGCAGATTGGGTTCTGCATTCGCCGTTCTCTCAGACGCATCCAAACGGGCTGTGGGACTGGGGAGAAGGCCTGGCTATGCCAGAGCTACCATCGACGACGGCTTGTGCCCGTGAATATGGCCTGTATTCAATGCATGCGCTCTATCATGCTGCTTCTTCAAAAACGGTGTAATTCACAAGCGTGCAGTATACCCTACAAGTCTCCCTTGCAATAGCATAGCATCCACCCCTACCTATCCTGCCATACAGCCATGAAATCTTCGTCGAGTGCCATCGTATTCTCACTCCCTCGTCCCCTAAACCCACCCGATTCCCATACCCAACTAAACGCCCCTTCCCATACCCAACTCCCTCTCGCTTCCCCGTCTCGCAAGCCTTATCAACCCTCCAAAAACCTGACCTTCCGGCCCTCACCCTCACCCACACCCACACCCCCGCCTCCAAACCCAAACCCAACCCCACCTACACCCACACCTTCTGTCCCCGTGCCCCGAGCGTGACCCACATCCCTCACCGCCCTATTTCCGCCACCGTCCTCTCCCTCCCTCCCTCTCCGCCTCTCACTCCTCCTCTGCCTCGCCTCCCTCGCCTCCCTCTCCTTCCAGTCCTTGACCTGCCTCTTCCGCCTCTCTGCACGGGCATGCGCAATCGCAGGGGTCTATACCAAACAAACAGTGGGATATCAGCAAGCCGTCAATCCCACCCCAATACGAAAAGCAACCGCCAAATCCTCGCTTACTGTCCCCGGAAGTCATCCCATGCAACAAGGAAGGATTTCTATAAGAGGACAGAACTCACAGGCAAGAACCCAACCCCATTAATCCCCTCCCCATCATCCGCCGGGTCCTGTGGATCATGCCCCGTGATCTCCGCCTCGCTCCACCAGAGCTTCTCCCCCTCACCCTTGCCCTCCAATCCCCCTCCCTCCATCACCCCCCCCAGCCTCACAGGCTTCAACCTCGGCGTCTCCGGCACCTCCCGCTCTTCCCCCCTCACAAAGTCTACACTTCGGCTGGGCACTATATCACTTGTGAAGTCGGTAAGGTCCTTCAGATCTTTAAGGTCATTGAGGTCCAAATTCTGGAGATGGCCAGCAACAGCGGTGCGCGGACTGCCTTGCTCGGGCGGGGGCGGGGAGAGGGTGGTTCGGAGGCGGGTGGTGGGTGGGGTGGGGGTGTTGGAGCGTTTGCGTTTGGGGGAGATGGGGAGGGGGGATGTTGGTGGTGGGGGGGGGGAGGGGAGGGGCATTTTGTTGCTGGCAGTTTTCTTGGATAGATGGGGTGGGTTTGCTGTGCTGGTGGGTTGGATGGCTGAAGTGCGGGGTGGTGGCAGATTGTGGGGGGGTCTAGGCAGTCATGGCGGTCGAGGATGGAAGGTTTTAGACCGAGGGAGGATGGGTGCGGTGACGGAGGGAGTCATTGTGGAGTGGAAAGGAAGGTGGGAAGATGTAGGCGTGATTCAGGTCGTGGTGTGGTACATGTGGTGCGGGTCAGGCCGCTGCGTGCATGCAGGGTCGTCCGCTTGTGGGGGTCGAATCTCGAGGTGGCTTGGAGACTTAAAATCATACATTATTCTATGGGGAAAATGATTTTCTATAGCAGTCCGTTCTAAGAAGACTTCCAACCTTCCCAACCGCCTTTTCCTTTCCCGAAATCCAATATCAGGCCCTCGCTCACACCCTTCCCGGACTCGACGCTCGTGAATCTTCTCGCCGTCCAGTTCACAAAGGGTCATCTGGACACCATTTGTCCTTCTCTCTATCAAGCAGCTTCACTATCATACGTGACAGACCGTCTTCTTGGAGATCAGCGAATGGACTGAGCGATCTAGACTCACAACTTCAAGATCAACCTTTAAGTATTGATCAGTCATCACAGGCGCTGGTTCATCTCTGCCAAGAACACGAAACGTGGAGGCTTCGACATCGTTATTTCAGGTTATGCCGTTGCTGATAAAAACAGCATTGGAAAAGCATCGAGAGCCTAAGGAGGTGGTGGAGCGAACAGTAAGGAGGAAATAGGGTGGTCCGTAGAGTGACATTGGAGTAGCAGAATAGAGATTGCGATGTTGATCATCAATTTGATGATGGGGCTAAGGAGACTCAGAGAGGGATGGAGACACCAGAAGCGTGGTGATATAGGAGTGATTATAGGAGGAAAAGGAGAGGGAGTGCAGGACCAAATCCCATATCAGCAAATCTACCTCCATTCACAAAATTCCGAGACTCGTAGGATGAGGGCCAATTATGTACGTGCTCTCTCACAAAGGTAAAGATTCAAGCCTGCAGAGGTCCCTCGGTAAAGGTAGAGGTGCAATTATTGACAGGAATTTCGGGCGATCCAGTCCACGGCAGCCAGCGACCACGTGTGTGGACGTGAATCTACCTCGTATGCATTATCAAGCTGGGAATCCATGCCACCTCCTGCCCGTCTCTTACCGGTTTCTCACCAGTGTGTCTGCCATCTAAAGAAATCACACCCCCCACACCTGCCGACCCTGGGACAAATCGAGGCATCTAGTCGTCTTCCTCAGCTGCGGTAGCCTTGGTCGCCAGATGCCAGCGGTTCTTGCCGTGGTCGTCGACTTCGTGCTCGACAGCGAGTTTGCTGAGGTGTCCGATGATGTTCTCCATCTGGGTATCGCTTCGGCTTCGGCTCTTGCGGCCAAGGTTGTCGAGCCATGAAATGCGGTTCATCAAGTAGTACCTTTGATACTTATTAGCATTGAACAATCTTCCGGAACAAATAAGGGCTACTTACACTATGGCGATGACAATCGTGACACCGATGGAATAGATCCAGACGACAACAGCAGTGACAATGCTTGTTCGGCCGTTGGCCATGAGGTTGGCGCGGTCGCGGGGATCAGCAGCGTAACCATTACCGGACAGCCAGCCGAAGACGCAAAAGATAGTGGAGAGGGCGTCGACACCGGCGATAGCCCCAATAAGCTGCCAAGACGGGAAGGTCTGGCCACCACGAGTGACGAAGATCAGCCAGTTCTCAGTAAGCGAGATTTCAAGGAAGAGGATTTCCTGAACGCTGCCGAAGTTCTGAAGGACACCACCGTTGGGTAGGTAAAGCGAGCCACGAATAACCCAGGTACCCAGAGCGAGGAGAACACCAAGAGTAACCGAGATAATCCAGATCTTTGGCAGCTGCCATTCGACGGGACGAGCTTCGAAATGGGCGTTGTCGTAGGCAACGGCAATGGTGGCTAGATCGGCGAAAAGGGCGAGGAAGACGATCAGATCGACCTCGATGGTCTCGTTGATGATGATCATGGACGTAACCAAATAAATTTCCAGGTGGAAACACAAGGCGATACGGTACTGGATGTAGGCCTTCATACGTTGGAAGATCTGGCGTGCAATCTTGATGGCGCTGACAATGGTGCTGAGACCAGGAGCGAGGAAGACGATGTCAGCTGCCGCCTGAGCGGCTTCGGAGGCTCCTTCGACGGCGATACCACAGTCGGATTTCTTGAGAGAAGGGGCATCATTGACACCATCACCCGTCATCGCAGTCAAATGTCCACGCTGTTGAATCATCTCAACGACTTGATACTTGTGCTCGGGAAAGACTTCAGCAAAACCATCGGCGCGTTCCACGAGATCATGTTGAGTCGTTCCGCTGAGACCACCGTGGATGAGACGATCCGAGTTGTACACCTTGGTTCCAAGCGCCAGCATTTTACAGGTTTCCTTTGCAATGGCGATCGCGTCACCGGTCAACATCTTGACCTGTAGACCAAGTGTCTGGGCTTCGGCGATGGTTTGAGCGGTATCTTCACGAGGTGGATCGAACATGGACAACATGCCTAGTACCTGCCAGTCCTCATCGTTCTTCTTGACAGCCACACCGAGGGAACGGAAACCACGTCGGGCGAACTCGGCCGCCTTGCTCTTGAAGAGGTCCGCGACTTCTTTGCTGCAGTTGGAGAGATTCAGGATAGCCTTGGGAGCACCCTTGGCGCAGGTGTAGGTCACACCATCGCAGACACAGACCGCAGTAATACGCTTGGAGACAGGGTCGAAGGGTATATACTTCTCGGTCTTCCAGCCTGCTTCCAACAGTTCACGTGCCTTGGGATACCGCTTGAGGGTAAGGATGGTAACCTTATCGATAGGATCCAGCGACTTGATGTTGTGAGACGACGCCAGAGCAGCGACAGCCATCATCCAATTGACATCGACGCCTTCAGTAACAAATGGCTCACGAATACTTAGTTGATTGGCAGTAAGCGTACCAGTTTTGTCGGAGCACAGAACGTCGACACCCTAGGCGGAATTAGCAGAGGCTCAAAGGAAAACGCACATCGGACTTACAGCGAGCGATTCGATGGCTGTAAGCTTTTGGACGATTGCCTTTTCCTTTGCCAAATATGCAGCTCCGACAGCCAAGGTGGTTGTCGTGACCACTGGTAAACCGACGGGTACACCAACAACCAGGAGGATAAGAACGTAGGTTAGAAGATTGGTGGAGGTTCCCTCCGGAGTTGCAAGTTTGAGATGGTGGTAGAAGCCGCCAATCCAAGCGAGTAAAATCCAGAACACAACGAGCACCAAAAGCGCCGTACCGATGGAGTTCATGATAGCCTTGAAATGGCCTTGGTCCTTGGCACCTTGGACAAGGCTGGCGGTACGACCGACGAAGGAGATCCTCGCGTGGGCGGTGACGACAGCATACGCCTTGCCTCGCTTGCAGCCAGTGGTGTAATAGCAGGTATCACCCATGTATTTGTCGACTGCAAGAGACTCGCCGGTAATGGCCGACTGGTCGGTAGCCACTAGAGCCACGCCGTGATGCCGCTCTTCCTCCTCCTCGTCGTCCTCTTCCTTTTTTTCAGAAGGCTCTTCGCCGGCCTCTTGGCTCATGAGGTTCTTGTACTCTTCAAACGCGTCCGGATTGTCGTAATCGCAGATCAATCGAGCGTCAGCTGGAACCACTTGACCTTCTTCGATGACGCACTGTATATAGTTAGTAAAAGGTGTGGAAACAACCAAGGATGCGAAAAGATTAGAGGGGAGGAGGGGAGAGGGTTTACAATATCACCAGGAACTAGCTCTCGCGCTTTGATCTCCGACTCCTGGCCCTGACGAACAACGGTAGCGCGCATGGCGATGTCACCCTTCAAGCTGGCAACAACATCGGCTGCTTGCTTTTCTTGGTACCAACCGACAGTTGCGTTCAGCAGAAGAATTGCAACGATGACACCAAGATCGATATAATCGCGAAGACCAGCCGCGATAAGCACGGCGAGTTCCATCACTAGGTTTCATGTAAGCCAGTGTGATGCACCGAGCTTTGTCGAGCTGCATACCGTATAGAATTGGACCGGTGAAATACGACAGAAATTTGAGGAAGCTGTTTGCACGATCAGCATATCACTGCTCCCTTGATCTGCTTTGCAACACATACAGGTTCTCCTTCTCCGTGGTGAGTTCGTTCCAGCCGGTCTTCTTGCGACGGTTCTCCACCTCGGTGTTTGACAGACCCTGCTTCAGCTCGGTGTCTAACCAGTCATCGGGAACCTCGAAGACGCCATCGCCAGCGCCGCTCTTCTTGCCGCGCTTCCAGAAAGCCCACCATGGTCGCTTAGCTGCATCGACATCTATCCCAAGCTCTGACGCAGTGGATTTTCTCCGACCCTCACGAAAAGTTGAGATGTAGCGCACGAGATTGGTATACTCCTCATTCATTTGACCGTTCCCTGTCGTCGGAGGACCGGTGCCAAGGCCAGGCTCAGCAGTGGAGCCATCTTTTTCAGGAAATCCCTTCTCTGTCACGATGTGTGAGCTTTCCGTTGTTCCATGTGCATGTTTGTTTGGCGCGTGAGTGATGTTGACGAGAGCAGCTCTTTTGCCGAAGCTAGCGAGAGCTTCATGTCCCGATGTTTTTGTTTTGAACTCGGCAGAGTCACGGGGCAGTGAAGGGAACGCAGTTGCTTACCGAGATCGAAGGAGATTTTGTTGTGTGCCATGATGGCCGCTTGACAGCGAACAAGATCGCGCGGGAGAGTGGAGAGGGTGAGAAGTTGGGCAGTAGTGATTGTCGTGAGGTGTAGAGGGAGAAAACGGTGGCCGGCGGATGGACTTTATACCCTGTCCTGCAGTGCAGCCATTGACGAATTAGCTTGCCGTTGAAATTTCGCGCCATTTTTCCACACGCTGAAAATCGCTCAATTCACTCTCTGATCGTCCGCCCAAACCAAAAAGGCCAAGACCACCTGGACCACACGGCTCTGCCGGCACTTCAACCAGACTTCTCATCTCAGACCTCTTTCTGCCATGCTATGGGCTTTGCATCCTTTGCATCCTGATGATGACCTATACCCAACGGGCAATATTCCCGCACATGATCGAGAACACTCCCAAGTGAGACTGGAGGCTGGCTTACCTCAACAATGCACCCTGTACGAAGGCTGATGACCGTTGGAAAGGTAAGGGATGCACGAGGAGATAGAGGGAACAGAGGAGTACGTATGTCAAGATACAAAAGGTCGCAGGGGAAGAAGCAAAAAAAGCTACTGAGGGATTATTTTATTATGATGTAAACGTAGCTCTAGAGGTCGATTTGTTGATGGCTCTAACTACATTCTATCCTACTGTTCACGGTAGCACTTGCTCAATTGCAATCGTCCAACACTGCTGCTTCCTCCCAATGACCTTGGTCGCCGCATTTCTCTCCCGATACCATCACAAACGTTCTGATCCGAGAAAGGCGCGGGGTAGAAAACTCATCCAACATCCTGCGCTAAACCAGACTGGGTCTCGTAGCGTATTGCTCTGTTCTGCCCCACGAGAAGTAAACAGTTCACCTGCAATTTCCACCCAGGCTTCCTTCATCACGCTTCTGACTCAGGCGCTCGTATATCTGCTCAGCTTACTCCATCGAAGCGACTACAGCTTCACCCTTTCCTGACTCGGGAAACAACCACATCCTGAGGCTGCACTTCTCTTTCCTCCCAGCCCCTCCCCCAAAGCTCCGACGACATCCTCGCAGATGGACAGCTCGGATCTCTCAGCGGGCGTGGCAGATAAGCTTTTCTTAGACCCGTTTGGTCCGGCCCTTGATATGTCTCATACTGCTAGGCCGTTGATAAGGTCACGTTGCAGATGCCCGCGCCAATACGGATACTTTAACGCTGAATCGTGACAACCATCCACTTTAAGTAGAAACATGTAGTATGCAACGGCTACTTGATCTCTCCGCGACGCTTTCTTTCAAGAGTGACGGCAGTAGTGGATATTGCATCTAGATTCATTTCGTCGTCGCATATGAAAGCCTCAGTGAAGGATTGGTGTTCCTGTTTGGCAGCATGGTCTATGCTTCAATGGTGATCAAAATGGCTCATCCACCCCAATCACTGATCGGTTCACCCCGCGCCTCGAGTTTTCAACCCCATGCTCTACCGAGACGAGCATCACCACTTGCCCCAGCGAGTAGCGCCGCAATTGCGCCGAACATTGCCATTGGGCAGATGTTGAAGAAAAGTGCCTTGCCATACAACGCCGTCTTCTCGGCTGCAGCGCCGCCAAGCTCTAAGCTCGTCGGGGTGCTATGACTTGCAGCATTGGCAGTGTGGGTAGGGTTGCGCCTCAAACCCGCACAAATTGTGAATAAGCATCGTTCAAATACGAGGCGATCCGCATCTGCAAGAGTCACGCTGGTTGATATACTTGTACGCGTGGTGATACTCTCTTGACTCGACGCCATCCTACCTATTGATTTGGTGCCCCTGGGTATCGTCGACGCCGGCCATGCCTTGGTTACCTCTAATAAGCCTGTCCATGTTGCGCCAGTCTTCATGCTGCCAGGCAGGAAGATCATTTCGTAGTTTGATGGATTAACGCATTGACGGTCGGACGACCTCAATTACCTACCAGCACCAAGCCAATTCCTCCATTCTCTGAACTCCCGATAGCTTACGGCTGCCTTCTTACCTTGGTATTTAACAACCCGTATATCCTGGACCTTTCTCCAGTCCGCGCTCCTGCCTACCCAGCCAGCCTTGCGCATCAGGCTGACGATGGTCTGCTCCTTGGTCCAGCCCTGCTCCACAGCCACGTCGGGTAGATAGGTGGCGCCGTAGCGTTTTCCATGATGTGAGAACGATATGCGGATGCCATGAGTGCCTAGTTCCCAGTCGGTGGGATTTAGTGCCGGCGTAAAGTTGGTGAGAAGGGTGACAGCAGTGGCGAGAGACGGGAGCTCGGACAACTTGATAGGCGTGAAGCGAGTATCTTCAAAAGCTCTAAGATTCCCAAAGCAAATTAGCCACCAGTGCGTCACCTGAAGTAGGAAAACACAGACTCACGCCGTCAAAGCATAGCTCGCCAAGCCATCCGATAGCTCTCGAGCGTCGAATGTCCCAATACACCCACGTAGACTCTTGTGGCCGGCGCTCGACACGGTGTTCCATGTCACGAAGAGCGGATACTCCTCCTCTTTGCGGGCTGGCGATGCTTGCTGGGAGCGTCGAGCGAAGGGGAAGAACGAGGAATTCGAGGACGATTTTGAGTTTGAAGAATCGCGGAGCCCTGCTTTGGATGACGAGGTAGATAGGGAGGAAGGCGTGGAGGCAGTCGAGGCGCTTGCCGGTGACGCCGATGCTTGAAGACGTGATATGCTGGGAGGCTGTAACATGGAGGGTATGGGCTGCCGTGACTCTTCCTCTTCGCTCTCTAGCTCCTCAAAGTCCCCGTCGCTCAGCTCGAGCTCAGCCCCGCCGTTTGTGGTGTCCTCGTCTTCCTGGCCAAGATTGCTACCTCCTTTCGTGCTTTCGTTTCGGTATTGAACCCATAGATCTTGCACTTGCTGTAAAGTGTGATAGGGTCGCTTCTCTAGAGTGGCTGCAAGCACTTCAAAGCAATAAAGGCCATGGGCGGTGGTGGCCATGATGCAAGGATATCAATCACGAATGCAAGCTGCAGAACTATGCGAACGATAGACTATCTGAAGAAGCTATGAACCGAAAGAAAGCACCACCACCATGGCACGGATTCGAAGGAGCGCGGCGGCCTCCAGGCTTCAAGATACGGTAGAGAAAGGACGATGTGGCAGTCATCTGAAGCTGGAGGCAGACATACAGGCCGTGGCGGGCAAACAATGCACGAAAGTAGAAAGAAAGACGTTGAGTGGCGGGCGTAGTGATCCGTGTGCCTGAGACAACTGGATTCAGGTATCGCCTTCCGATCGATCACGTGCTATGGACCGGGTTTCGTTGTGCGGCCAAGAGGCCTTCCTTCGTTCAACATCCAACGAGGACCTACCTTAGGCAAACTATCCTCGAGATACTGTAGCATTCCTCGTGTCCCACGCCGTTACACGTCTTACCTTGGGATTAAATGCATACCAGCGCCCATTGATCCATCCTGAGGGTGATTCTCCGATCCAGCAGGGCGCATACGGACGCTTGCTCCATTGAAGCTCAACTCGTCTCAGATTATCGGTTGCATCAACCATGTCTCCGACCGAATCAGTCTTCTCCTTTATGCGCATCTCCATTGATTCCATGGCTCCAAAGACAAAGCTCTCGATGCGCTTTCCTTGATCCAGTCTCTGTTACGGCGCTTGCAGCAAATAGACGCTGGCAACTCTGCTAAGGACGTTTCATACAATTTCCCTCATCTGGTTCGCTGGGCATGAACGTCTCGTTGTGCTCCACCGGCATCATGCTCCCAAGCCCAGAATCATGCTCTCCTTTCCTTTTCAGCACCTCTTGGCAGTATAAAAGGCCCTTCTTCCCCAGTCCCCTTCCCCTTCACAGATAATCCATAACCAGGTCAAGATCCTCCACCAGTTTACACTCTTTTCCGAAGTCAGTCGCTGGCCGACCCTCCTACGCTCCTTTACAGCCACCCAAAACACAGTCACTCCTCCAAGAACGATCCGATACCACAGTAAACATGCAGTTCAGCATCAACGCAATTCTCGCTATGTTCCTTACCTTGGCTGCTGCCTCGCACGCCAGCCCCGTGAACCTTCATCCCAGAGGGCCTCAGGCGCCTGGTATATCTTCTCACTCTTCACTAAACGTTTTGAACCTCGGCTAATTTTACACCTCTTGCAGACGTCAACGAGGCCGCCATGACCGATCCGCAAGGCAACGTCGTCAGCTACAATGCCGCGCATGTGGACACAACTTTCAAGTCAGCAGGTGGTGTCTAGGCGTGAGATAGTTGCCGAGGTTTTTTGCTTTCGATTTTCGGCTAAAGTCCTACCTCTTTTCGGACTTGCATGGCAACATCTACGATAGGCGGTTTGGAAGATGTATATATACGTGGGAGAAGTGAGGTGAATAGATATCTTCTATGGTCTGACTGTCAATGAAGCTTAGCCGGAATCATTGCCATATTTTACCGCTAACGGGTTGCTTACCGTTGCTCCTCTGAGGATTTCGCTAGGTCTCAGCTTGGTTTCGTTGTGTAAGCAAAACCTTCTCCCTATCTGAATGTCTTGGATACTCTAGCCTTCCAAAGCGTTGCCATTCCACTGGGTAAGCCTTTGCTAGGCTTATATGTGCATAACTCACGCCTCTTATGCTTGGCTTGCCTTTGTCACTTCCCAGCAACATCTTAACGGGGCAGTCACTCTCCAGATTTCGACTTCCTGACCTCTGCTCCCAGAAATCGAACGACTATGTACTCTCTTTCAAGACGTCGCCTAGGATGCTCAATGATGTATCTGGTCCCTCAGACTCTACACACGATTCCTGAGCTTCCCAGGCACACTGAGGCTCCTAGCATATGAGAATTTCTTGCATTGCATCAAAGCTATGTTCCTTTGCAGACAGCAGCCTATATGATCTCTGTGTCTGTACAGTGGGAAGACAAAGATGGCTTGCTGTCCACTTTCCTTAGTAGCCATTCCTTGTTTTCCTTCTGAAACGAGCTTGAAACGAGCTTGACAGCCTTGTATCATTCCTTTCTATACTTTCATAGTCTGGGTCTTTTACGACCGTGGCAAGGCCAGCAAGAATGAAAGATAAAATGTAAGGACCAGAGAGAGTTGCCTTCCGAGACACACTTGGAAAGAGCAAATTATCTTAATGCTGTAAATATTGGGAAAAGCTCCTTCAGCCCCAAAGTAAGCGTAACCCACAGGTCTTTCTTATTCTTACCATCATACCCCTGTAATTGTTGATCCATGTAATATCTCTACCGCACGCATGTAGCCCAAATCCCAACCCCTGTCCTCAATGCCAATCTACATGTATCCCCACAGCTTCTCTACTCCCCCACACCTTCCTCAATTTCCCTAAGGTACTTCAAGTTATCGAGCACCACTATCCCATCATACCAAAAAAAATACAGATCCTTAGCGCAATTCGACCTCTTCCCACACAACACTCAAGAAACAAAAGACAGTGCAGACGCCAACTCCCACCTAGTGAAAAACTTGCCCATCCAGCCCCCCAACCTCTGCCTCCTCCCCTCCCCAGTACTCACTCCAAACCCCACGTCACTCCACCCTCCACCTCCATCCAAGACCCAAACCGCAGACCGACCTGCCCCCTTCAACCATGCCTCCACCGCTCTCATACCTCATCCCACATACTGCCTCGCATGCCCCCCTTCCCAAGCTCTCCCTTCCCCACTCCCTTCCACGCGCACTAGCACTTCTCTCTTGCTGAACCACAGAGTTCCCAAGACCGAGACGTCAATTCGCTTCCCTTTGCTTACGCAGGGCTCTGGCAAGTCTGAGCTTCGCGGTGATGCGGTCGGGTTTTCGAACGAGACTGGGTGCTGGTTGTATAACAGAGATAGATGAGCAAATAATTTAGAGGTCAGCGCTACCATCGACCGGGACTCTAAGGCGTGCAAAAAGGAAGTTTGGAGCCTTGGGAAAGCGCATAGATTATGTAGTTCTTTTGCTTCGTCAGAGGAAAAGCTCTGAGATTCGTGGTTTGTAAAGCAAGGATGCGTATCCCTTTCTCGCCAAACCCCCGAGGGAGCACAAATGCAATATCATCGCCAGCGCCTCGATATCCACCCACCGAGCCTGACAGCCTGAAGTCTAGGTGAAAAATCAAGCTCATCGACTCCGGCCATTCTAGTGGTGTAACGAAAGGCGAATATTGGTGATAGATTCCCGGTAGCAATCTAACAGAGACTGAGATACTAGGGGTGCCAAGGTCGGGTCAGTATTCTGGGTGATCGATAGATAGTAGGCTGGCAATCTGTCTGTGATTATAGATGCATCCATAGCGGGCAAGGCAAAAGGGGGTACATAACAGGGCCCACAGTCGAGGCTGAACGTGAAAAGGGACTTCACAAAGCTCGTAGTTGGCATGGTCGGAATGCTAAACCGTCATCTCATAGTCACCATCGCCTCCTTATAGTCAACTCTTGCCACCCTTTCCCCTCAGCTCTCATAAATAATCTATAAATCAAAAGCCAGTTTCAGTATATTCCCTATCAGAGTCAGCAGCTACCTTCAAATCCACCAAGCAGAGTCACAAGCACCGCAGATCAAGGATTGACTTTGAGAGCTTGGATTCGAATGCCTGCTAGACTATCTGAAGCAGACCAAGCCGCATTTCGCTCGCAAGCTCAAAAGAATTGGAAATCTAAATAATGCTCTGGTAATACCTCTCTGCCTTTCTCTCAATGCTAAAGCGTAGGTGATCCGCATCGCGTAGATAATGATGCACCATAGCGATGAGAGAGAGGCCAGAGAACAGAGCAAAGCAATCGCTAGTGAAAGGATGGTGTTCCGTGCGTGCATACGAACCATTGCATCAAGCACTTCGACCACGGGATGCAGACCGAAGGCAAAAGATAGTAGTGGTCGTAGCTCCGGGAACAAGAGAAGCAAAACAAGCAAAGAGGGAATCATTCGCCAGGAACCTCATCTCGCAACCACCTTTCCACGCCTCCCATTCTCCATCATTCCTCAGATATACCACATACCAAATCGCATCCGATTCGTCGGGTCCATTTCCATAAGCTTAGGTCCCTCGGATTCCTTCTTCTTCTCGTCCGACGAGGTCTCACCAGAGGCTTTCTTGAGTAGTTCCTCCCATCCAGCGGGTTCGTGGGCCCGAGCACGGTTCGATGCCAAGTGAGCGTAATAGACAGCGGGGTGCAACGAAACCGGGGTCGTAGCACGCATGTACTGGTAGGAGTGATCGTAGACCATCGAGACCAGCTTATTCGGATCAACCTTCGCCTCGTCGTGGAGCACGTGGTAGTGGGTAGGACGTGCAGTGCCCTGGATTGCGGAGTGGGAGTTTAGATAGAAGTCATACTCGAACGGGTGAGTAACGTCGCGGTCCACCAAGGTGCCGGGGACCGGATTGCCGTTCTTGTCAGCTGCAGGACCTCCAGTAGGAAAGAAACGAATGTGGTGGCGCTTCTCAGCCACTATCACAGTGAAATTGACCTGAGTATTCATTAGCTGGGTGGTCTCCGAGCGCCCAAGAAGTGCTTACCTTGTAGCTCTTATCGGCTGCGGCCAATCTATACAGTAAGGCCTTAAGTGGGGCCACTTCGGACTTCATGACATTGCCGTATTGGGCAGCCGAGACACCGTCGCGGAAGTAGTAGACGTGTGCGGGGTACTTTCCTTGGCCAGTGGTCTGAGCCCAATGGTTCATAAGAGGACTCATCATCCCATCAATATTCGCTGGCGTCAGCATCTCGACACGGGTTCCGTTCGTCTGAACGGCGGCGGCATATCTCGCGGCGTATTGGTCCAAAGACATTGTCAGTGCAGCCATTGAAGGGTTGAGAGAGCCTGGAGCGGCGTGAGATACATCGCAGCCGATGACCATGGTAGGCTTGTCAAAATAACTGCCCATAGGTCCACTCGTGCCTTTGACAATGGTCTTGTTTGTGGTGCCACCGAGCTTGGCATTGAATTTCATGCATACATTCGAGTGGTACTGCGGGTTGTTCTTCGAAACGTGTGCTCCCTGCATGCACTGGGACATGATTCCATAGCGGCAGTCCGCGCTCTTCTTGATACGCCAATACGAGTCGGCGTTCTTGTCAGGCAAGATAAAGACCAGCATCTGTGGTCGCATCTTTGCGGCGTTTCCAGCTCCCAAGTAGGTGTCCTCCACGCCTTTGACTATCTCGCTGGCTTGAATTATAACGGGATTGTGATTCTGAACATTGCCACCGTGGCCTTTATAAGCAGTGATGAACGCTTTGATGAATGTCTCGACCACCGGCTTTGCCGGGGAGCCTCGTCCAGAAAAGATGCAGACTCCCCAAGCCACCAATGGCGCATTGTTGGGAAGGAGAAACTGCTTATTTCTCAAGTCCCACTTGCCAGAGTACTTAGGTTCGACTTTGACTCCTCTACCGAATAAAAGAGTCGGTGGATCAAGGACTCGAGCATTCGTCTTGATAGGCTCACGATCAATAACAAGTCCATAGTTGTGCAGTGTCTTATCTCCGGCCCAGTTCAGCATCTTGAGGCCCATTTCGATGGACTCTTTACGGCCTGCCGGTCTCTCAACGGCGAATTTGATCATCGACGCCGTCTGGTCCTCATTGAGCTTGTAAGGGTAGCGTTGACCCTTTGGTACAAAGCATAATTCCATCGGAAAGACAACTCCTTTCTTGGTCGCCTCAACAAGAGGGAGGAGCGGATGTTCCAGACGGAGATTATATCTCTTCATGTAATATGCCTCAATGGAGATCTTCTCGCCGGTATCTTCACGCGTCACCTTGTCCTTGATAGCGAAGGTAAATTGTCGCGCATTCTGATCTAAGATCTGTTTCACCTTCCATACTTTCTTCGCTAGTACTTGTCAGTAATCATTGAGATAGATCAGGCAATATTACTCACATTCGTACTCGTTGCGCTCCTTATGACGTACATAGAAATCATTCTTCTTGAGCTTACGAACTTGGATCATCCCATTTGAGGGTTGGAAACCAGCATCATGTCGGAGCTTGACTGGCTGCAGCTTCTGAACCAAATCTTGCATGGAGTTGGCCTTGGTCACCTCTCTAGCGAGATTCATGATAGAACTCTCGTTCCAGAACACAGCGTTGGAAACATCGACATTGACAACCATTTGCCCGCCATGTGCCGCACGAATAGATTGATAGACGCCTTTCATGGCCTCTACACCGAAACCTAATCCTGCGCGTTGATTGGTTCTCCGGTCGAAGAATGAGCGCCGAAGAGGGATGATCTCTTGGTTGTGGCTCGGCGTCTCACGCAAGAGGTGGTCCAGGAAAGTGATCGCATCGATGACGTTTTCGCTCAGGCTTGTCTGACCGTTGAGATACGATTGCAGAACGCTGAGTTGCAGGACGGCGGTCTTCTTGATGACAACACGGAACTTGTTGCTATTCTTGGCATCGCCCTGACGCGCCGCTGGAGCGGGCTGGCCGGCCTTGTGATCCAGATCAGCCTCGAATCTAATCTCGCCCTGTTGTCCGGTGAAGTCCACATGGTGCCTGTAGAGGTTTAGAGGGTTTGTAACTGGTGATGCGTACATGAACGGCTTACCAAGCAAGTTTGTTACCATCGAAGATTATCCCTGCAGGAAATTTTCGCTGGACGGCATCCGATTCCCATGCCTTCTTGACCACTATGCGCTTCTCGACGCCGGTTCCGACCACGACCTGAAGACGTCTTAGTGAGGCTTCCATGTTGCACATGGATCAAGACTTACATCATATTGGTAGATAGTTTTCGTAGGGAAGCTCTTTACCTTGTGAGAATTGAGAGCGATCTGGGCCGGCTTACCGGCGGTGATGGATGCAGGTCGCGGAATGCATTGAAAGTCATTGTAGTCCTGTAGCCGAGGGTCATTATTAAATGTCTCAATGAAAACTTGGTTCGCTCGAGCCATCTCAGCAGTGAGCGGCGTGCCCGAAGAAGAAGTAGTAGGGGGCAGGCGAAGACCTTCATCGTGAGCGGCGTCTTGCGCCATGATTGATAGAGCAAAGCTCACAACTGGTTATCGGACAAGGAGAAAATGCAATGCCCAACCAAAACTGGAAAACAGTATTCAAAAGGTTGATACTGTGAAATTGACGGACTGGGATATGCTTCAAGTGTAGAGATATGACTTAGGGGTAGATAGCTTACGTGCTGCTGCTGACCGTGGGTAACAAGTAGTGCTAAGAGGTAAGGATAGATGTAGTAGATGTTTTAGGATGATGATGCAAGTGGATGATGTGGATTAGTGCTGGAGGTGGTGTGCAGAGATATGTAGGAGAGATGGAGGTTGGAGGTGGGAAGAGGGCCTTAAGTAGGCAGTTTCGCCGCCAAGCCTGCAGTGAATACATCTGAGGGAAAGCTAGGGAAGAGGCTCACAATTCATCGACGGTAGGGGAAGGCGAAGGGAAGGAAATCGAGGATATGACAGTGATACAGTCCGTGATTGATGGCTCAGGGAGAACGAGACGGAGAGGATAGTTGAACACTTGACGAAGGTGAACTCGAGGGAATGTCAAGGGAAGAGCGGATATGGTACGACAACAACCACGGAATCCAACAGGCTAAGACTTACTTTTCCAATACCTCCAAGGCCTCCAATGGTATATGCGTTCGCCGGCAGATCAATGAAACGGGCAGCATAGCGTCGAGCGTCGAGATCCCCAGTTCGGTCTGGCAACATTCTAGAGGATGTCCCGCGAACCTGACTGGAGTCACGGATTTGGCTTGATGCACGGCCTGTGCTCGAGGGAGGACCATGGCTGGGACCTTGGCTTGGTCCACGAGGAGCACGACCAGGCTGGCCTACAGAAGGAGCAGTAGATTCTGGACGTCCACGGCTTGGTGGGCCGCCAGTGGAGGAGTCACCGGGCCCATCATATCCGCCACGCAACTTGGGAGGCTCCTGGACAGGAGCAGTATTGGACGCAAGATTCTTCTCACGCTTTTCGGCCGCAGCCGCGTCGCGTTCCTTCTTCTGACGGTTCTTCGCGGCGCCAGCCATTTTGGACTCTACAATAGCGTGAGAATCACGATTAGCTAGCGGTCTTCGGTGATGTCACAGGTGGTTTGAGAGAGTCACTGGGCTGGGGAGGGGCGAGGGGTTTGTGAGTACTTAGAGCAGCGTGGAAAGGACTTGTGCTTGGTGATGCCGAGACAGGATGTGTTTATCGCGATGATGCAAGGGTGGGTGCAATGAAGTAGTGATAGGACTGGGTTGCTGAAGTAAGCAGTGACAGCAATGCCAATGGAGAGCAGTAATGCTGTAGTGAGAGTGCAGTGGGAGGGGATTTGAGGTGCGGACTGTGTTTATGTGGCGCGAAGTGGGGTGATGTAATGAGAGAAGGCGCGTGTTGCAAAGTAAGAAGCGGGGAAAGAGTGATTATGTGGCGGGAAGTGCGGTGATGTGATCAAGGAAGGCCGCGTGTTGGAAGTGATATGTGGAGAAAGAGTGATCGTGTGATAGAAGTGAGTGACTTACTCGGTGGTGGTATGTAGGAGACCGATTCCTAACAGTCACTGCGGTGAGTTTGCGATGAAGTTTGCAGGATGAGCTTGCCGCAGAGCGAGCACTAAGGGGAACTTGCGGTGAAGATTGAGAAGTTGACAATCGCTAGCAGAGCAGCCGATTGAGTGAAGTGAACGATAAGGAGACAATCGACCAGTTGCAGGTGCTTTGAAGTAGGAGACAGTTGAGTTCAGGTGAAGAATGTCGAGGATATTGTGGAGGATGTAGATGTAGGAAGGATGGAGGAAGGAGAGGGAGGAAGGGTATTTGTACCCTCAGGCACTGCCAGGCAACCACGCTAGCGTTGCTGTGTTGCGAATTCACTGCCTATGTTAGTGCTTCACCACATCAACGATCACTTCGAAATGTCGAAGTCGAGTTCAATGGTTGTTGATGATGATTCTATCAGACTTTGCTGTTGTAAATGGAAGGAGGATGGAATTCAGAAGCGACATCAAAAGGCGTGCATGCTTCCGACACTAAGAGCGGCAGCTATGCGAAAGGAGGTTAGAAGCGGGTAAGCAATTGCGGGTACGGGCCGTCACATCCAATGATGTTTGCTTTTGGGCTGGTCTACGGGGTGAAACCGGTCTACGATGCACAATCAAGCAGCTTTTGGAAAAGGTGCAGAGGGTGCGATCCACTTGATGCTTGCCAAAGGTTCCTGGGTATGCTCGCTTTGCGTCGAGGTGCATGGAAAAGCAGCAATCTACCTACAAGCAACTACATGCGGTGGTACTGTTGCTGCTTTGTTCTGTGGGGCGCTTTTCGTGGTCGTAATATCAAAGACAGCATAGCAAGGCCGAGTACTGTAAGGTATATTACAAAACCCTTGTCGTTGGGCAGTCTATGTACAAAGTAATGCTGCTCGCTCTCGCGATACCATTGGAAGAGCTTACTCGGCGCAACCGAGCAAGAAATGCGTCAAATGGACATTAGCATGCATCGTCCTTTCCTGGGCAAACGCCAAACATCCAGTGCAGCCATCCTGTTCGGTCTGCTCTTTTGATTCCAGAACCAATTGCCACGCTGCAAGCCGTTCTCAAAACGAATATCATAGACTGCGATCGGCGCCATAAGGCCAATTGAGCATCAAGTGTGGAGTTCAGCTAAGGAGTACTCATCGAGCGTATGGATAAAGATCTGTCACAGCTGTAAATATAAGAGTCCTGCAATCTCAATTCCTTGTTGCGGTGAGTAATCCATGCACAAGCCCTCCCCTCACCATACAGGGCCAGCAAAGGGGTTGTAGAGAGCTGGCAAGGGCGGTACGGAAGGTCTGGATAAGCCATATTGCGGCAATCCGCGAGACTCATGGTTGGAGGAAACCAAGCCGCCCTCTCCATAGCCATTCCGAGGTTCAAAGCTTCCTCCACCGCGCTGATGAGGAACGGCTTGGGAAGAAGGAGAAGGAAATGCGGAGAACCCACCATTGTATTGGCCATATTGTGGCGTCCCTGGCGGCATTGACGGCATCGGCGGCATATATTGGGTGTTTTGGATTTGCTGCACGTGTGCCATGTGTCGGGGAGGCGGTGGTGGGTGGTGTAAGGATTGCATATGCTGCGGTGGCCCTTGAGTCCCAGGACGTGGCGGTAATTTGGACACATGATCTGGGATGTAAGATTCATGTAAGAGCTTCACCATAGCTGCCGGTTCGTATCTAGGACCGTGGTATGTAATCGCCTTCGGAAGGATGCTTAAAAAGAAAAGAACATCCCGAGGAAGAGAAGGTGGAGATGGTGGAGGTATTGAAGGACCATCGTACTGTGGTGTGTCGTTCTGTCGGTTTCGTTTTTGCTGATCCAATCGACGGCCTGCCGCGCCTTTCAATGGCGACTCGCCGCGGACAATTTTGCGTGGACGCCCGCCATCCGTATCCGAGTCATCCAGGGATAATGGACGCTTAGGCGAGTTTCCGATAGGCGCAAAAGCTTTGGGTGGTGTGTCCTGATGTTGAGTAGGAGCTTCTATGTTAGGGACTGGAAGAGGTTTGGATCTAGTTTGGGTAGCAGGTGATATTATAGGTCGAATGGCTGTTGCATCGAACCCTTTCGAAATGAACCGACGAGAAAAGCTAGAAAGTGTAGGATCCTCTGGGAAGAGATCTCTCATGCGGGCTTCCAGCTTCACGATTTGCGTAAGCTCTCCATAGCGAGACTCGAAGTCGAGGAAGAAAGCATAAAGAGGCTTTGCCTTGCCCAAGGTTTCCGGTTTCTGAGCCAATTTGCTAACCGCTGTTTCGAACACAACACGTGCATCTACTGACGGTCAGCCATGCAAAGTCAGCCGAGAAAGAGGCACCTTACTGGTGTGGTCATTGATGTCAATGAGATGTCTAATGTAAGCGAGTGCGAAAAGCTCGTCGTCGGGGAAAAGCTTCAGTCCACGATCAAAGATTTTTCGCGCCGCTTCCGCCTCGTAGCAATGGAACTCGATCATCGCGCTCTCCACATAGACATCGCTAGTAACACGTCCTCGCTTCCTCGCATCTGTAAAAATCTGTCTAGATCCACCGATTGGGTCACCGACCTTGCCTTTGCCTTGGATGCGGCGCATGGAACGCATCAAAACAATCCAGGCGTGAGTCAAGGTACTTCTAAGTAGCATAACATGCGCGGCGCTGCTGCTCTGGACTGCCTCAACGTTGGCTGCCTTACGCTTTTCGAGCTCCGCCAATTGCGCGTCATTGTCATTGTTCTCGTCATCTTCTTCTTCGGCCCTGATGATTGACTGCTGCTCCTTCTGAAGAGCGAAGTCAGCTTCGATGCGGGCAATCTCCTGTGTCTCTCGAGTCTTCGCCTTGCTGATTAGTTCGTAAAGGGCATCCAGCAGCTTGTTGAAGGGCGCCCGAGCAGCTGCACCACGCCTAATCACGGCCTCGTCACCCTCCTCAGTAGCGGTCTTGAGTTCAATGCGGTCCGCTTGCTTGAAAGCTAGCAAGCAGCTCTCGGGGTTAGCGGCTATGCCTTGCACCAGAAAGTCACTTCCCTCCTCGTCGAGCCCCTCAGAGAAGCAAAATTCGGCGGCATCGAACCACATCTCGGGCCAGAATCTGAGAGCCATCAGTGCTTGCTTGTACACGTAAACAATGCGTTCTTGATGGGCTTTTCGATCCTCATCCTTCAACACTAGTGGGTCATCTTTCTCCCACGCGATCCAATTCTTCCAAATTTCCAGCTGGGCCACATAATCATCGTGACCATCAAAGCCGAGTGCCGGGGGCAGGACAGGCATGGTATTACGTCGTAGATTTCGAGTTATGTTCTGTAATGCTGTGTAGGAGCTACGTGCTGTCACGTAGGAAGGTGACTGCTCTTGCAAGAACTTTCGGCCCTAATCCAGTAGGTCAGAAAACGAGGTACTTGTCTAAGTTGATAGGACTGAGCTAGCCTACCGTCATCTTGTTCAGTCCGGTTTCAAATTGATCGTATTCCTTCCATAAAACATTGAGTGATTGCGTAGGGATAGCTATGGCCTCTCGATAGATCTTGCGCAGCTCGTCCATTTTCTGCTGAGCTTGCCAGCTATTGTCGCCAAGGACACCGGGCCATGACTTGACGAATTGGATGTAATCCTGCCATAATCTGCCAGCGTCTTTGTCCATGCCGATGCGGTCTAGAGCGAAACGGAAGGCCTGGTGCGTTATTTGTCGCGCATTGCCAGTTCGGTCGGTCGTGATATTCTGGGTACGGCGGATGTGCTCGACGTACATAGTCCATAACTGCAGGCTAGGCATCATATTCAAAGCCCGGCTAAATATTCCTTCCATGCGAGCTCGCTCTTGGGCCTCATTTTCCATCTGTGCGTATGCAACCCATTGATCGGCCTGTTGTCCACGGAGTCAGTATAAGCTGAATGAGAGTGGTAAACAAGACTTACGGCCCACGGGAATACAGTAAACAGACGCTCATAGGCGTTGCGAGCGTCCTCGAGCTTGCCCCGTTTCCGATGCTCGCTGATGAGTGAAAGCCAAGCATCCAGATCGCCCCTTGGATCCTCCTTGATTCTGTCCTCCAATATGCCGATGCGATCATGTGGTAAGCGGGCTTTAGGCAAAGCTGCAGTGGGAGAAATAGCTGGCTGTGTCGGCGTAGGCACATCTGCCTGAGATTTTGATTGCGTTTTCTCGGACACAGCTAGAGAGTTATTTGGAGCAACAGCTGCAGGGTCAGACATGAAAGCAAAAACAGTAGCATTTGGAGATGCAACGCCATTTTGAGTAACTTCGGGAGATGGACGATGTTGGACGCCATTGAGTAACGATACATTTGGAGCAGAAACGCTATCAGTTTGAACGATTGGAGCATTATGAGACGCGTGGTCAAGAGAATCACCATTCGCTACAATAGCCATTTCTGCATCGCCAACTGTATTGTTCGCCGCCGTCACAGAGACGTCAGGCCAGTTCTCAACTCCAGGCCCAGATAACATAGGGGTTTCAATCTTGATAGATTGCGACGAGTCCCGTGACATTGATCGAGACTGGTTTTGGGCGTCTAGGTCGGTGGCATCTTGGGGTGCGGTTGTTGCGTAGGTAGTAGCGGTGTTCTGGGGTAAGGATGTCGGAGGTAGCTCATCATGCTTCACGGCAGTAGAAGGAGAGAGAACGGAAAGATCTTGCGCATCAGTAGCGAGAGTGTCTGGCTGCACAGCTAGCGCAGGTTCAGGTTCATATTCATCATCAGAAGCAGGATCTGTCTGTTGCTGGCTAGCTGCACCCGATACTCCCTGCATCATTCCCGCTGTATCGTTGTTATTCTGCATCGCGTTGATGAACGCTGCTTCTGCTGCCTCGTCCGCCATGGCGGCTCTTTGACCCCCTAAAAGCTTCCAAGAATGTCCAAGAGCTGTAGGGAGTGGGGAGATGGGGACGATACTTGCCACAAGAAGCAATCGTAGTTGATCGTGGATGAGGATGCGGTCGTAGCCCAGACTTTTCAGAAAGGTGACGAGTAGTCAGGTGTATGAGTAGTTAATCCTTGAAAATGCAGTGTTTTGAAGAGGTTGCAAGCCGCAAAGGACACTAGGCCGTAAGCGGCGCCAGTGTTAGCGTCACAGGTACTTTACTCAAAACACGTGCAAGGGTCCAAACGCGACGCTCCAACACGCGACTTATCAATTTCGATCCCATAAAGCAAACTTTGACACCTTCGATCCTCATTGCCATCATCAAATCCACTCTGCGTCACCGACTTTACAGGCTCGAAACCCGTTTCACCTATACTCGCAGCCAACATGTCTGTCGTCTCGTTACTAGGAGTGAAGGTTCTCAACAACCCAGCTGCCTTCGGCGATGCCTATCAATTTGAGATCACGTTTGAATGCTTGGAGAATTTGGCAAGAGGTTGCAGCACAGCGAGCGCGCCAAGTGGTTCACAGGCTAATTGAAGTATTCAGACCTCGAATGGAAGCTCACCTACGTCGGATCTGCCACATCGTAAGCCACAAGAGATTCCCTTTTTCAAGCATGATCTGCTGACTTACAGCTAGATCCGAGCACGATCAAGAGCTCGACTCGCTCCTCGTGGGCCCTATTCCTATAGGTGTGAACAAATTTATCTTCGAGGCCGACCCACCTGATTTGAAGCGCATCCCTACTTCCGAAATCCTCGGTGTTACCGTCATCCTCCTTACATGCAGCTACGATAATAGAGAATTCGTCCGCGTTGGCTACTATGTTAACAATGAGTACGACGCCGAAGAGCTGAACGCGGAGCCGCCCGCGAAACCCGTTATCGAGCGTGTGAGGCGAAATGTGCTGGCTGAAAAGCCTAGGGTCACGCGATTTGCCATAAAATGGTATAGCTTAAGCCTTATTACTATGCCTCTCAAAGGAGCATGCTGATATCATCTAGGGACACTGAAGAATCAGCACCAGCCGAATTCCCACCTGAGCAACCAGAAGCCGACGTCGGCGCAGATGATGGCACGGCGTACGGTGCCGAAGAAGTTGAATTGGAAGAAGGCCTCAAAGCCGAGCTAGCGAAGGTTGAAGGCGAAGACGAGGAAATGGACGGCGCCGAAGACACAGCTGGTCCATCTGCCACTGCTGATACGAAAGACGAGGATGAAGAGTCGAATGCCGGCAGTGAGGACCTCGAAGCGGAGAGCAGCGGGAGTGAGGACGAAGAGGAGGAGATCGAGGAAGGAGAAGGCGAGGCAGACGAGGATATGGAGATGGGTGACGGCGATGAGAATACTACACATGCTAATGGGCACAAAGAGCAGCCTGTGCATCAAAAGGCACAAGGGGAGGTTATGGTGCATTAGAGGTCCGAGATCATTGAACTTAGGGGAAAGAGCACATTAATTGTTTGCAGCTTATGAGGATTACCCAGGCGTTGAGGAGCTACGTCCCTCCCTGCTGGCTAATGATTTCATATTCCCAGTAACAGCAGTATCTTAGATAGTGACGAGGTCAGCATGCAATGATAACTTGACATGCTATCTCTCCCGTGATTGGTACCTTCCACACAAAATTGTAAGCATATCTCAGAGTACTAAACGCACAGTAAAACGCCTGTTTAGGGCCCAAAAAATGCACACTTCACAACCTGCACCGCGTACAACCAGTACCCAACACGTACTCCCCCTCCGTCCCTCTCCCCTATACTTGATCCTCATCCCTCCACCTAACCCCATTCCCCCTGCCCAGCCCCCATCGATCCTCGAAAACCCCCCATACTTCATTCAACACTTCCCTTTGCTCCTTCCTCAACCCGTCCATCCTCTCCAACGCCGCCTTCCACCTATCCCCCATGAAATCATCCCACTTCTCAAACAGCCTGCGCTCTGCTTCCTTGATGCGCCAATCCAGATCTGCGATGATGGGGTCGTATTGCGCCTTCACGTCGTTGGCGGCGGAGAGGCACAGCGTGTGGGAGCAGGAGCGACAGGGGTGGGAAAAGGAAGGGGGTGGGGGATAGGGAGTGTGGAGGGGGAGAGGGCAGGCGCGGGAGGGGCGGTGGGGGCAGGTGAATGTTGGGAGGGGCATTTTCGGGTTGGTGGTTGTTGGCGGTTGTTGGAGTGGTGGCTTTGCGGTTTGTGGGTTTGACGGCTGAGTGTGATGTCGTTGGAAGAAGGTAAGACTGGCTTGCTTCTCTGCGATATGGAATTCCCTGGATTCGGTGCTGATGGTGGGCCTTGAAATGCTCCAAGTGTCATATGGTTGGCTAGGATGTATCTAGGAAAGGAGACAAGGACCTTTTAGAGGACTGAATAAGAGAAGAGTAATAAGGAATGGCTTTGTTCACAAAGCCTGAAGATGATTCAGTATGAAGGTACAAACCATTGTCTGATGTGACAAAGGCAAATAGCTCCTTCCCCAGTAAAGGCTAGCGGTAAGTGACGCGCCGGTAGAAGAGAAGCTGGCGGAACACTGACTGTTCGTCAAGACTCGAGGGATGCCGCTGACGTTGCATAACCTGACTGTGTTCCCTTCTTCCATCACACTGCATCGCTTTTGGATTCCCATGGTATCTCAAAATCCAAGTTTACTCCCAATAACACCCATGACCGCCTTCTTCTTTTGCTGACTGACAAACTTGCTGACGTCCTCTGCCAGTCCCGTGCTGTTATCTTCAAGTTTACTCATAGATTCCCCTGTCAAACCAAGGTTCTCCGTCCGCTCTTGTACTTGTCTCTGCATGTAGGCCCAGTAACCTTCCTCCTTGCGTGCCGGAGCGCTTGACGATGGCGAAGAGGAGGAGGCTTGGCGGCCGCTTACGCGTTGGGCTCTCTCGTCAGCCTTCATCTGCTCAATCATACGCTGAGACGGCGGGCGATCAGCGCCGCCAATAAGTTTGTCCATGTCTGCGGGCGTCACATAAGAAGTCCCTGACAGCCACTGCATATTCGAGATGGTTGGTCTTGGCGGTATAAGGGCTTCCTGATTGAAGATCCTGTCCAGCGACCGTGTGAGGTCTTCGCCCTTTCCCCAGACATTGAGAAGGGCAATCTCAGAAGGTCCAGTCCAGCCAATGACCTCGCCAGTGGGTGTGATAATCGCCTCAGAGAACCTTCTGACATCTAGGGTGCCCATAACATTTCTAGAGACAACCTCTTTCAATCCAGGAATGGAGAAGGCTTTAGCACAGCCATCGCCAAAGAGGCCTACCATGACACAGCCGTGGGCCCCAAACCGCACCGTAGCTGCACTGTAGCAGATGTAGTTGTCCCAGGACTTGTGAGCGCCCTTTGCTGCTGCCGGCTTGAATATCCGAGCGCCATTGCTAGTGACTACTAATAGTGTGCCATTGACCTTTGCGCCAGTCCGTAGTTGAGCCACGATTGATTGATTGGCATCTGCAGGGGCTCCAGTGTCCGCGCTGATAGGCGATATTGAGATAATTCTATCATCAAGCGAAGAAGTACCAGCAACCTTGAGGGTGTAGGCTCCTGTCGATTCTGGAAGAATTTTGAAAGTCACAAGCCGCCCGAGACTTGTGCCAACGAAGAGGCAAATGCTAGAATAATCTATCAACTAGAATTAGCGATGGGGGGAACCAATATTCCCTCATGCGCTGGCATGGTGCACCGTTCAGAGGTTCTTCGAATCAACGTAAAACTCCTGCTCATCGTTCGACCCTCTTCATGGGCCCAAGCACTGAGTCGAGGAGATGCTTCTACGCTTTTGTTGAACAGCCAATCGTCATCTCGTCAACACGCTTTAATACCAAAACGCCAAGGAATAGTGCACCGTATTCTGCCAGCGCATAGGACGGGATTGAAAGGCTTACCTTCACCATCAAGCGACATGACACCAAATTCTAGGCACGTCGGCCATTCAGCTGCATCTGGTGCTTGGCTGTTACTTTTGCGAAAGCTCGGTCTTTTTCCCTGATTTGCAGTGAGACCGCTTAACCCTTCATTATAGATGACTGCTGGCCCTCTCAGATCAATCACAGCTATGCTACCTCCTTCGAAGCCAGCAGCAATGAATCCGATATCGCTAGTCTTCAAAGCAGTCACACGTCCGTGCTGCTCGGCCAGTTGTGAAAGAGGCAACAAGCCTTCCTTGAGTCCAGGCTCCGCTCGATCCTTGACTGCTTCTAGTCCGAAGGCTTGGGCTCCTTCGAGCGGCAAGTCACGACCAAAGTACTGGTTACGGCCCCATCGGAAAACAATGACCTCGCCGGTTTGCAACCCAACGGCCAATTCTCCAGTCGCGCCAGACATCGACATTTGCGCAATAGCTACGTCGACAGACCGGCCAACTGCTCGAGCAATATCAACCTGCAACGTGGCGCGGTTTTCGATCTCATCACCGTGGCCGGCGTCCCAGATACGAATGATCCCGTCCGCGTGTGCGGTCTGGAGTACATTTCGGTTCGCAAAGCCAGACTGCGAGTGTTTAGGCTGGACCCCACTATGAGTTTTCGGAGTCAGCAATCCGCCTTTGAGTCATTGAATCGACCAATGAGGCTTGTGTTTGGAGTGGATGCTGCTTAGACATGTCTTTCTCTGGGCTCTTGACACACTCGAACGGGGTTTAATATGCTCGGAAACATGACCTACCCCCTGAGGATTAACGGGCCTTGAGTGCGGTTCTCGGTCATACCCAGCCATTGCGTTCGATCTATATAGGTCATACTTATCCGATTTGCGAAAGGATGTACATAGCTTAAGGAGACATGAAGTTGGTTTGTAGGAGTAATAGGATGACCCGAAGGAAAGCTAAGAGTTACGATGGCCCCAGAGGCAAGGAGAGCAATTACGGCGATGGGATCCTGGGCTCCAGCGAAGTAAGGAGACTTGCGAGGGATGAGACAAAAATCGACGACCTCAGCGAACGGGGGTGTCAGAAGCGTAGACTGCTTTTTGGGCTTTTCGAAGTGATCTGCAAGGACCTGCCATGAAGAGGTGGCATAGTTTGGGGTCGGCCCAAGGTCGAAGAACGTCAGACCCTTATCGGGGATATTCGTAGGCGCTCCTCCGGCTATAAGAAGGCCAGTATCATCCGGATTCTCCTTTGAGCACCAAGCAATACGGAATATTGGTTCCTTTACAGCAAAAGTGGGTGACCTAGAATGTAGACCTGCGGCATTGCCCACCATGTCCACTCCAGTAGCTTGCAAAGTCCGAGCCAGTAGCTTTCTCCCATCCTTCGTGTCCCAAACTACCAAGCTCGAATCTTCATGAGCAGTGAGGATGAATGTGCCCGTTGGATGCCAAACAGCCTGGGTAAGGGGAGTAACACGGGCTCTGCTGGCAGATGCTGGATCTGCATCACCGCCAGGTGCTCCTGCGGGTACCTCATAGCGGAAATATTTCGTGGGCTTATCTTGTTGAAACGAGAAGATGACTGCTCCTTCTGAATACCCAATCAACAGCGAACCAATATCCCGAGGATGGAACGCAAGGGAAACAACGGGCATCATCCGAGCGCGAGGATTTTGCTCTCTCCAAGGGTTACTGATTCGGAAAGGCGCAACGCTGTGTCTATCCATGTCGTAGGATACAACGTCGCCTTGAGCAAGCCTCAGCCATCTACTGATTTTCATAAAACGGTAGTGACATCACACACCATTTTGAAGCCCCAGCAACACATAGTCAAGCGTAGGATCTGTCAAGAAAGTGGTTATATGGCTGGGAGGCGAGTACGAGGTTATTATCCGGGTCGAAGCTAGCGAATAAATGCTCAACTCATTCTTAGTATCAATGCTGAGTATCTTGTCGGCGCAAAATTCCAACTTCTTGACCGACCCTTTCCTTGGGAGCGACAACGTAACACATACTCGCGTCTGTCCGAATATGTAGATTTGGCCACTGCCATGTTGCGCATCACTAGTGCCAACAGCAAGAAGGGACTGAACAGGATCGTATGCGAGCGCACTGATTTGGGAGTTGATGCCGTAGCGAGCTACCTGGGATTAAGGTCAGCTTCCTTGTCTCTAGACCTTGGTTTCTCGCAGAACGATGTCTATGTACAAGGTCAACAGCAAATAATTGCGGGTCCAGGCCATCCGAGAAGTCCCTTTGAATGCCTGCTTGCTTGCCGCGAAGAAATTGCGTCATGACTGAAGGCGTCCTCAGCGAAGGGCATCGATGCAACCGGGCTGAATTATTGGAGTGGCCTTTCCATCGTGCTGACTATTTAAGGATTATCAAACGAAGTCAAGACGAGGCTAAAGTACGGTAGCTCCTCAAAGCCGTGGATCTTCGGCTAGGGCTGAAGTCCGCGGGATCAATCCCGTTCTATGTACGTCATAAACTGCAAAGTATTCCACTGCTGCATGCATCTACCTGATCAGTGAAGACCCACGGCTGATATGACATGACATTGCTCTTTTCAGTTTGGTGTATCAATGGCATCTGATATACTGACAAAGGAATTGAAGAGCCCCATCGATGTTGCCGAGTTTCTCTTCCGCAGGCTCCATGAGGTGGGTGTACGGGGTGTGGTAAGTGTACATATACTACGTTCGAGGACCTAAGCTAACTCTTGATTCTACAGCATGGCGTACCGGGTGATTACAATCTGGTATCTCCTCTCCACATGAGCGTCCGCCCGAAAACTTATGTCTTCTAGGTAGCACTTGACTACCTCCCCAAAGCCGGCCTGCAGTGGGTTGGCAACGTCAATGAGCTCAATGCAGGTACGCTCGTTGATCTGGCACATAGAGGAACCAGGCTGATGATGTACGAGGCTATGCGGCGGATGGTTATGCCCGAATCAAAGGCATATCTGCAATCCTTACAACTTTTGGAGTTGGAGAACTCTCCGCGATCAACGCCATAGCAGGAGCATACTCGGAGTATGTTCCTGTTGTTCATATTGTTGGCACACCGTCTACGCGTTCGCAACGCGATGGCATGCTGCTCCATCACACTCTAGGCAACGGTAATTTTGACGTCTTCGCGGAGATGAGCAAGAATATTTCATGCGCGGTAGCCAAACTGAACGACCCTTACGATGCCGCCACTCTTATCGGTAGGTTATCCTTTCCGAGCATCCTTCACCCCCTTTCGAGCGTTTCAAGAGCTTTAAGACATGTCTAGCGAGCCTTTGCTCGGAAGACATGCCTTATTGCTCCATCTGCTAGCTTCAAGAGGGAATACTGACATCGAAGACATTTAGACCATGCCATCCGAGAATGTTGGGTACAGTCGCGGCCGGTCTACATATGTCTGCCTACAGACATGGTCCAGAAGAAGATAGAAGGGGATAGGCTCAAAACGCCAATCGATCTTTCGTCTCCGCCGAATGACCAGGAAGCGGAAAATTACGTGGTAGACGTCATATTGAAATCCATTCATGCCGCTAAGAACCCAGTAATATTGGTGGATGCCTGTGCTCAGCGGCATAGGGTGCTCCAAGAAACCCATGAGCTCATCGTGAAATCAAACCTGCCGACCTTTGTTGCCCCTATGGGCAAAGGTGCAGTTGATGAGACACTGGGAAACTATGGCGGCGTCTATGCCGGTAAGATTGTATTCCAGAAGCAATCCAATTAATGCTAAGACTTGTTCATAGGTGATGGCAGTAACGCTGGAGTTCGTGAGCGAGTAGAATCCTCTGATCTTGTACTTAGCATTGGCGCGATCAAATCCGACTTTAACACTGCAGGATTTACCTATAAAGTAAGTCAACTGTCGACAATCGACTTCCACAGCAATTATGTGAGGGTACGTTACTCCGAATACCCAGGGGTCAGGATGCAGGGTGTGCTTAGAAAGGTGATCGACCGAATGGGGAAACTCAGCGTCGAGCCTGGACCTACGCCTACGAATGACATCGCACAGAAGGATCAGGACTTGTCCGATGGTCAGGTCATAACCCACGACTGGCTCTGGCCACGAGTTGGTCAATGGTTGCAGCCTGACGATATCGTGATCACTGAGACCGGGACTGCCAATTTCGGGATCTGGGAGACCAAATTTCCGAAAGGGGTTACCGCTCTATCGCAGGTTCTCTGGGGCTCGATTGGCTATTCCGTTGGGGCGTGTCAGGGTGCTGCTTTAGCTGCGAAAGAGATGGGTAATAGGCGCACAATCCTCTTTGTTGGTGACGGCTCGTTCGAGTTGACTGCCCAAGAGGTCAGCACGATGATTCGACAGAACTTGAAACCTATCATGTAAGCTGCCGTTACGATTGATCCAGCAAGGCGATTAGACTTACTCTGGCAGCTTCGTGATTTGTAACGAAGGGTACACAATCGAGCGGTATATCCATGGAATGGACGCGGCCTATAACGACATCGGTCAATGGAGATTCAAGGACCTTGTAGGAGTCTTCGGCGCAGATCCCAAGAGATCGAAGACTTTCCAAGTCAAAACCAAGCAAGAAGCGGAGAATCTCTTTAATGACAAGGCATTCTGTGCCGCACCCTATCTGCAGGTACAATGTCCTTGCCTGTCTTTCTAGGCTTCACGAAGCTAACGGAAGCAGTTCGTTGAGTTGTACATGCCCAAGACTGATGCCCCGAAAGCACTCAAGTTGACCGCGGAAGCCTCGGCCAGGAATAATGCAATGCAATGAACGTGGTTCGAGGGAGGGAACAACATTTAGAATTTGTTTACGGACTAATAGTCCCCAAATTGAAAGTCAATGACTGTGAGGTTTAGCCAGCTGTTGCAAGACCGCTGCTAAACAGATTTTGTCTGTTGCCGGTGCTAAAGGCTTGATCTGCATTGTGAAGCCGGTGCAGAGCGTTCTGGCGGAAGAGGTAAGGACTACATATGTTTTTTATGGACGTGATACATGAGGTGCTTGAAAAATTGTTACTGGCAATCTTGGGAAAACTTACGAGGGAAAGGGGCAATCGAGGCTTGAGATTGACAGCGTAACCCTATCGTAACCCGCGACACGCTGTTCAGTACTACCTTAGTACTTTAGAAGTGTTGGTGGAGCACTTTGATTTCCATTGCTTCCCGAAGCTTTGACTTGCTATTGCCAAAATATATTCAGCCATAGCCAATTCTTGTTTATTCTGTATTTCCAGGACTGTTCATTGAATAATTTCTGGACCCAATCATGGAAGATAGTCGGAAGCGCAAAGCCGATGATGGCTCCAATGGAGGTGCAAAGAAAAAGTCCAAGGTGAGAATCCTTTGCTACTATGGACCATCTAGCATTGCAATACATCATGATTTTGATGCATTGGAGAAGTATCCTAACATGCTAACACTCAATCTGACTTGAAGCAATGGAAAGTACCTAAGAAGGGTCAGACTACGGCGGATACAGCATTAACAATGATCAATCCCGGTGATGCAGGCATTTGGATCACCTGCGATATGTACAAAGAAGGAAAATGCACCGCGGAAGCCAGGGACATTTGCAATGAGGTCGGTCGCTCTCATCAATCTGATCATCAGCTTGTTTGAGGACATATTGATATTTAAGCCTTGTCTTGGTATAGTATGCAAATAGACTCTACAATGACCAAACAGGCGATGGCGAGACAGGAGACCCTGAGGAGGACGACCCTAGTGATGAAGTCGACATCGAGAAAGAAGTCAGCCAAGAGGTCACTGGAATCAAACAGGCAAGGAAAGACGCCTTGTTCGTGCCTGTCAAGGTCGACATCCAATGCGGTATGAACACAATTACATTGTATGGAGCAGTGATTGATTTCAGGAAGTTCTGTTTATTAAGACCCGGCAGCCGGTTGAGCCCGTGTCTTTCATTCACAAAATTTGCTCGGACGCCATGAATTCAAACAGCAGCAAGAAGTCACGATGGATCAAGCGATTAACACCTATGACGCGAATGGGGAAAGCAAATGAGAAAGGGCTCGAGGAAGTTTCCAAAGCAGTGCTTGAGCCCCATTTTCATGCCGAGGGTGTGACAGCGAAAAAGGTATGCATTCGACTCCTAACGCGCTCGCTTGGAAGTCACAGCCATAGGTTCTGTGAAGGCTTGGGAACGTTCACAGCCACTAGCGTTCTTCGTCATGGGCTAGAGCTCTGATGAATTTTGATACTACGTCCAGGGACTTGGATCTGGATCGTGAATGTGGCCGGAGGAACCTCCTGCGATGATCCTCCTCGCCAAAGCAAGCTGCCGATTCGCTGACGTTGCTTGGGTTGCGGTAGTTTGCTATCCGGACCACGATAAGAAACAACAATATGATGAAGAGAGACGATGTCATCAAGCAGGTGGCTACAGCTGTCGGGTCCCAACACAAAGTAGATTTGAAGAATTACGATCTCTTGATTCTTGTTGACATCTACAGGGTATGAAGCAATTATTTCCGTTCTGCTTGCATTGAACTGATGTTCCACTAGAACGTTTTGGGTATGAGCGTCGTTGGCAGTGATTTTGAGAAATTGAAGCGGTTTAACCTAGCAGAGATATACGATCCGACGCCGAAACCAACAGAAGGACCGAAGCAATGATCTATGAGGGGCTTCACTCTGCAGTGATAGCCGTCGAACTGCAGCCGCAGCCAAGGGCGCAACTGGGCCATTGAAACCTACCTTTGCGGGTCAAGCAGCGTTGTGAGACGTCCTTGACAACCTGTCCTAATCGTCCGTGCCCCACAACATTTCGGCAAGCACAATGTAAATGCTGTGGGGCACCGACGATTAATCGAATCGACAAACTACTTTAACGGTGAAGTGGTAGCACTTGAAGCCAACGAGAGCTCATAGATAGCGAGCACACGGCGGGTGCCGGACGCCTCATTGAGCCATGGTCGCATCTTGAAACCTTGATAGATTGCTGACAAGCGAACGCGTGTGCTGGCCTCGTGCGAATGACAAATAATCAACGCCATTCCCATCATTTTCCAAGCTTGACCGCTTCGGAGGAGCATCTACCGTTCATTACCAGGCATCAAAAGTAGCGAGCGCGGTAATTCCGTACTCCGTATGCCAAACAATCAATGGTTGGTTCAGCAGCACCCATGACGCGAATGAGACCACAGCGGATTCGGAGTGCATGGCCTGAAAAGGCAACCATTGACGAGCGCCATCTTTAGCCGCCGTCAAGCCCATCCAGCACTCGGCTGACGCAGCGACGCTTCCTCAGACGTCACGCCGCCCTCAGTTTCAGTACATGGTTCATCATTTGCATATGCTTCGCTTGCTCCTGTGTGCTTGAGAGACGGTAGCGAGCATGGCGGGAGGCCTAACGCTGAAAGCGGGTCTGTGTAGGAAATGGAAGATGCTCTCGGCTACATCAAATCTCCATTGGCCCCGTTTATATCCAACCTGTCAAAGCTTCCTCAGTGGCGGTGTCTTCGCCTAATAGTCTATGTTTTCTCTATGAAATCCTTTGGGAGGCTCTGTCAGCATGGCTGAATGTCGCGTGACACAAGTTCGGATCCCATAACACTCTTCGGTTCTATTACTTGATTTCTTCCGTTCGACATCCAGCTGCCTGATTGAGGTACGAAGCTTCACTGCAAAATTCCAGGAGGGCTCGACTTGGTGCAAAGCATTCATGGCATTAGATGTCCTTTCTCCCCATTCAGCGCGAGAATCATGTCTAGTCTCTACTCCTCATTCGTACCTTTCCGCTTCAGCTTCCGATGCATTGCAGGACATTGTACAAAGTGTACAACCTAGTGCAGACACTCTGAGTTACCAGATGGATGAAACCCAAGGTCATCGACACGGCATGAAAGTCGTCCACATCTCCAACGGGTCTCGGCTTATGCTCAAAACAAGTCCCCCAGCCAGCATCGCGCTCCTCCGGCATGAGCGCCATTGCCTTCACACAGAAGCTTTCACGTTCTCGCTCCTCGCCAAAAGCAGGCTCCCAATACCTCGTGTTCTGAGATACGATTCCAGCAGTGCCCATCTTGGATCTCCCTTCCTGCTGACTACTCACTTGCCGGGCATTCCGTATTTGAATGTCCGTCAATACTTGACACATTCAGAGCGCTCCAGCATCGAGCGGCAACTCAAGTCCCTAGCTTCGATAATCAGCCAACACACCTCATCGAATTTCGGACCGGTAACTTTGAAAAAGGGCTACAAGACGTGGCGCGAGGCTTTTCTAGCTTTGCTGGAGTCAGCCTTGATGGATGGTGAGGACAAGCTCGTAAATCTACCATACAGCCAGATCCGGGAGGAGGCTGTCCGCTTCGGCCCTAGATTGAATGACATCAAAGAGGGCAGACTGTTCATAGTTGGGCTTGGACTACCACAGAACGTACTGATTGATCGGAGGACCAACGAGGTTACTGGCCTTACAGACTTCGGCAGAGCTATGTGGGGCGATTCCGCGATGGCAGACAGTGATGGGGAGAGTGGTCCAAGGAAATTATTGTGAGCATATTTGTGAAGACTCCAATGCTTGAATGTGCATTAGCTGATGACTGCAGATACGTCTGCTACGAGGCTATTTTGATGATCGTAACGAACCATTACCGAACATCGAACGATGTAGAAGAACTGGATGCTCGGAAGACACTGACGACAGCGTTGATGGAGCTTTCTTCATTGAACAACTGAATTGTCCGGACAGAGAGCGGGAACGGCAAAGATAAGCCTTTGAGAGGCATTAGTTCACTTCGGCGTATATATTGGTTCGGACACCTTTCTCGGAGCACTTGCACATTCTCGGACATAGAAAGTTACCCTGCATACAATATGCGGCTGTAACTCAAAGTTCTAAGTATCCCTATATTCAAGCTTCGAACCGCCAAATGCTTATGCCTTGGTGTGTTGCAGGATTTCAGTCCAGAAGCGGGATGGGATATCGTGTCATCACGTCGACTATTCCGATCTTTTCTTCTTCGAGGTCCTTTTTGCTTTGGGTGATCTGGCATATACACTAGTACTACCTGATGGCTTATTAGCTCAGCCAAGAGTATTTACTCATCGATCAAACCGAAGGCATTCCAGGATTCGAGTATTCCAGTGGTTGTTTAGAAAGCTTCTTGCCAGCGGCATACAGATCCCATTGTTGGCGATGAAAGTTCTTTGCATGATACCTTTGACTTTACTATATTCTGCAACAAGTAGCCTCTTTTTGGGTGTTACCGAGCCGTACGCAATGGGATCGTTGTACTGTTCTCCGTTGTTCAGAGGTCCTCCCGTGGAGCCAACGAGACCCACAGCCGCGGGTTGTCAGTGTCTTCCAATGTACTTGATTTGGACTAAGACTATCTGCTCTTCACTGATTAACGGTTTCTGTACGATTAGGCGATCAAATTTAAGAGTACTTACAGTAGGAATCCAGATGCCAAGCCTTCGTATAATGGCACGTGACTGGTACTGGAAGGGACTAGACTCCCGAGGCCATCAAAGCAAACCTCCATATTCCGAATTCTACAACTTCTCCCTCTCTACCCCATCTGCCTCTACCATTCTCGAGAGGACATTCGCATGGAGACCAAGAACAACGTGCGGAACTAGGTCCTCGGCTTGAGGATCTATACTTCTGTATGAGTGCGGGCGGGTCTCGACTGACAGACAACTGATTCCTGTCGCGGCCAATCTTGCGCCTCACTTTCTGGCAAAATCCCGACCTATGCAAAGAGCCAGCGATTGCCTGAAGCAAATTCGAGTCTCGCTCGAGGAGCTCTGCGTCTCTACTTGTGGACACCGGTCCGTAAGACTCTATCGTCGCAGTCGGCTGGATACCACTCCATGGCCTTTTTAGACTTTTGTACGGCGGGTCTTTATACCTACTCGATGATACGGAAAACATGCAGGAAGCAGCAATTTTAGTGCGTGCCAAAGTATAATAGGAGTTTCTATTACACAGCGTCAGCAGCACTTGATATGGAATCCACCCAAACGAATATGTACTTCCAGCCGCTATCGAAATCCAGCCCTTGAATTGGGTCGATTTTGTCGCCTCGACTGTGACAATGACATCGCGCCAAAGATCATCTTCGGCACGCTCGAACAACTCAGAGCTGAATCAGAGGCAGACTTCCACGCCATCACCATCCAGCTATCAACAGCACCCATCTGGTCCCATATTTCCTGAGGACCTAGTCTTGAATGATGTACCCACATATGGCGTGAGCAGCTCTCAGTCATCGTTGGCAATACCATCGCAGGGCACTGGGTCGCCGTACCCCTCGATATCAGCTGGAGGGGCACAGTTGCCTACGAATGGAGCACAACGGCCAAGAGCTAGTACAGCCGCAGATCAGATTGGCGGTACGCAGGGAAGTTACAGAGCGCCGTATCGTGCAGCAGGAGGGATGTCGGGGTACGCCTCATATCAGCAAGGTCAGAGACACGCTTCGGCTGCTCAGATGAACGATTCACGGACACCATACATTCCCGGACCTCCCCCGCAGACCCTATCCGCGTCTCAACCACAGAGTCACATGATTCCACTACCTCCTCCCCCACCTCGCCCACCGGCTATGACTATGCCCCACGGCATGATTCTACCTCCTCCACCAGGCCCACCACCTAGTGCATCTCAAGGCTTGTCCTCTGGCTACGGTCAGTCAACTTGGGCAAGGCAGCAAGCCTATCTGCCACCACCTCCTCCACCTCCTCCTGCAACTTCGTCACAGAACAGTGTTCAATCTAACTCATACAATCCCAATTCTGGATATCAGAATCGTCCTCCGGCTCCCCTAGCAATTCCTGCTCAAAATCATCAGAATGAGGTTCGGGCCTTGACTTCAGCAACATACATACCTGAGGGTGACTCTTTCGGCCCAGGGGTAGGTATACCCGCGCTTCACTCAAATTCCAATTGGAATGATAGTACAGATTTCTATAACGGCTCCGAGATGTTGCCACGACCTCCAGCGAATCAACGATACTTCAACGACTCTTCCTCCGCTGCGTCGCCGAGTAAGGAACTGCCTAGCTACACTCAGTTCTATAACCAATCAATCCCCCAGACGCCGCTTACCCGACAGCAATTCCCTAGCTACAATCGAGAAACCACCGACTTCGTAACGCCAGCGACGCCGGCAGCACCGCCACAGCAGAACCTCCACACTCGCACATCCACCTCTTCCCGTCCAGATGCGACTCTCTACGGTGGCCATAGGTATACAACAAGCAACAATTCCTCGAATTTAGCCTCACCAATAGATCCGGCATTGCAATGGCCCATAGAGCGGGTGCTGATTTGGCTTGCTGCGAATGGGTTTTCTAACGACTGGCAAGAGGCGTTTAAATCATTGGATATCCAAGGCGACAACTTCTTGGAGCTAGGTCGCGGTACGGGTGGGAGAGGAAATTTCGGAATGATGCACCAGATGGTTTATCCGAGATTGGCTCGAGAATGTAGTAAAAGTGGGACTGGGTGGGACCAGGCTCGTGAACGTGACGAAGGAAAGCGGATGAGGAAAGCGATTCGCAGGATCATCGATGGGAGCGATGGTCCCCCTAAAACCCCTCATGCACGACGTGAAAGCACACAGATCTTGCCGAGCGCATCGACCGATGGCGGCGTTGAGAGTTCTCCCAACCTTGGACGTCAGGATGGCTTCTCAGCCGCACCCAGTACTGCCGGTGGAGGAGACGACAGCCCGGGACGACCTCTGCCTTTTCGATCGCCCGCCACTGGCGTGAATCTACGAATGAAGTCGAATAGCCGGAGCAGTACAGCACCATCGGTCTATGCTCATACCGGTACCGTTGCGAGCGAACTTAATGTAGCTGACATGGGACTGTCGATAGCAGCACGTTCAGGAATAACTCGCAGCATTCTCCACGGAATCAATGATGCCGCCGCTAAGCGCCACAGTCCCAGTGTCTCAAGCGAGACAGGCGCCGCTACAGGCCCTAGTCTTCTTGGAGAAGGGGCACGTACTGGCTATGATGCTAGCCCTCAAAGTGGAAGCCCGTCCGCTCAACATGCTGTTTTGTCTTCGTCTACTGGCAGCGGAACCTTGTCCGCTCCTTCAAACAGCCGGTTCGGTCATCGCAAAACCAACAGTACAGACTCGATGGGTTCGGCTCAGGGTGCCAATCTAGTCTCGCGAAGAAATGGTTACGATGGACATCGCCCTCCGGCCCTTGAAGTTCTGGGAAGAACGGCCAGTCACGATGCTCCAACGAGCGCGAAGGAGACCAGTAAAAGCTTCCTAGACATATTCCGTAAGCGGAGGAAGGACGACTCTGCACATCCTTCGCCAGAGGACCAAGCTTTGGAATCGCCCACAAGTCCTCAGAATTACCGTCATATACCGCCCACCTTGCCGTTCGCACGCTCTGGTGCGAACAATAGTAGCAATTCGCTTGAAAGACCATCATCAGCATCGACGATGTCCGAGCAGGATAGGCAGCTGCGAGATAGATCACTGCACAGAGCAACCCAACCCCGAAAGTATATTTTTGTGACGCCGGATCAGTACAACTATCGTTTGGTCGATATCACAGACGCAGAGTCAGCGGATGCGATTCGGGAGATCGTTTGCAAGGCTATACACATTCTTGACGCAGACATGACTCAGATATTTCTTACAGAAGCTGGGCAGATAGAGCACGACGAGCCACTGTCAGACGCAACGCTCGTGCTAGCAAAGAACACCAGAGCTGACTCCAGTGGGAGTCTCAAGCTATATGTTCGGCGGAATGCCACCTCGGCTGGATTGTATCCTCCTCCATTGTCCGCTGGGCTGGGCATCGGTCTTTCTCCGAAATTGCATTCACCACCTGTCAACGGCCTCTTGTCTAGAAAGTCAGCGGATGATGATCGTCAAATGCGCAGCTCTGGGGACCGTAGGCGCTCAAAAACACCACCAATGAATTATAGGCAGTCGACTCTCAAAGCCAACAGTAATCCTGCTCCCGATGGGCCTCAACCCTCATTACCGGAGTCTGAAGACACAACGATCATTGCAGAACCCCCTATGGATGACTCTGCAAGGGAACGTTTTAACGTCCTAAAGGCCGCTCATGAGACTGGAATACTTTCTGATGCCGCATGGCTCGAGATTGCTACAGCTGAACATAGGCGCGAGACCGAGAAGAAGCAAAAGGCGTACCTACAAGAGCGGCAAGCGAAGCTGAAAAAGGACTCCTCTCCTGCCGACTCTGGACATTGGAGCATTAAACGCGATGGCGTCATCGATTTCGATGCTCCAAGGGTATCCCCATATGAGGACAAGAAGTTTGAGCCGACGTTGGTTCCCATGAGAAAGCCACCGCCTGTCCCGCCGGAATCTAATACATTGATCAAAGCCAATTCCTTGACAAGAAAGGCGGGCGAGAGGGCTCGCCAGTCCGCCGCCAGCCAGGCAGCTGAGAAGCGACGATCTTTGGGCGACCCAATACCCGAGGAACTAGTGGAGCGTGGGCGGCGAAAAGCTGTAGCTGCTACTCCGTCAGTGAGCGCGGGGGTTGGTCAGGCTCTAGCCAATGCCGGCGCAATGGCTGGCTCTGTCTCTTCAGTAGGTGCCAAAGGGTCATCCGCCGGCGTCGATCCAGATGGAAAGGCTACGCGTGCTTTGCAGTCAGTAGACTTTGGATCAAGAAGAAACAGCCCAGGGGGGTCTCCTCGAAGTCCCGGCTTCACCTACGGAAAAAATGATATGCTCTTCAAAATACCCGACTACGAAGAAGGCTTGTCCGAACAGACTGATGATCAAAAACCTAATCTTTCCATTGACACGGCCAAAAATCCCTCCGTTGAAAAGCTTCGTAAAGGTCCTTCACCAGAGTTAAGCCCAGGGGCTGGTTATCCACCCTCACGAAAAGCGTCAGTGCTCTCATCTCGGAGGTCCTATGGTCCAGCCTTTACCTTCAAGGAAAGTGAGATCACGTTTGCAAATAGAGCGCAGCAAGATCATGATTCAGATGATGACTCGGACGACGGTCTTTTCGCTGTACCCATTGGTAAGACGATACCTGGCAAGTTGTCAGCAGAAAATGTAGGATCAAACGACGATGCAAGTGCGCAAAGGCGACCTACACTGACGTTGAACACTGCCTCTTCCAATCGTCAGCGGAAAGGCAGATCTGTCACTTTCCAAGAGCCGGAGACTACCGCCAGCAATTCTACTGCAGATACCGCCGCGCTGGACGAGGAAGGCCACTCGGTGCGATCTAGTACAGATCGCCAGCAGCCCGACTCTGCCGCCTCAGGCTCGACCTCTACACAGTCACCGGATGCTGCGGCGAAGCTGATGCGGCGGCAGTCGTTTGCTAGAGATGATGTGTGGGCAAACCGTCCGCCGGCAGAAGACTTGCTCAACAACCTCGATGCTTTCTTTCCGAATCTAGACCTCGATCAACCCGTGTTGGAGGATCTTGTGCCTTCGCCCAATTCTCCGGGACCAGATCAGAACCCCATGGTCTCTGCCACTGCTGGCCCAGCAACCCATGTCCAACGATTCATCAGGTCGTCGCTGTACGATAGGCCTAGCTCGATTGCAGAAGAACCAATAGCCGAAGAGCCCGGAACGCTGGGTTCTGAGGAATCTACTCTCAAGAGCAGAGCACCCACCTTACAATCGGTCGCTCAAAGAAGCATGCGGAAATCTGGAGGCTTAGGACGAATGAAGTCTATCCGGGATGTGGCCCGGGACGCTTACGATGGCTCCAAACGCCGTAGCACTCAGCCCTCGGCTGCTCGGTCTGGCGACATTGTACGGCGCAAGAGCACAAAGATGTTCGGGGCCAACATCGTACAAATTAAGCCAGGGAGAAGCCATCGTGTGAGTCTCATCGAGGCTGTGCCTCCTGACATGCCGGTTGGCCCCAATTCATTCCAGATTGCACGGGGCCAGCTCATCGGCAAAGGCAGCTATGGCAGGGTATATCTTGGCATGAACTTGACAACCGGAGATCTTCTGGCGGTCAAGCAAGTCGAAGTCAAGCACAAAATCGCTGGCCAGGACAAAGACAAGATAAAAGAGATGGTTGCGGCCCTGGACCAAGAAATTGATACCATGCAACATCTTGAGCATCCAAACATCGTGCAATACCTCGGCTGCGAGCGCAAGGAATACTCCATCTCCATCTTCCTAGAGTACATCCCCGGAGGAAGCATCGGCTCCTGCCTGCGCAAACACGGCAAGTTCGACGAATCGCTCGTCAGCTCCATGACGCGGCAAACTCTCTCCGGCCTCGCCTACCTCCACACCGAGGGCGTCCTGCACCGCGACCTCAAAGCCGACAACATCCTCCTCGACACCGACGGCACGTGCAAGATCTCCGACTTCGGCATCTCCAAGAAGACAGACAACATCTACGGCAACGACGTCACCAACAGCATGCAAGGCTCCGTCTTCTGGATGGCCCCTGAAGTCATCCGCTCCCAGGGCCAGGGCTACAGCGCCAAAGTCGACATCTGGTCCCTCGGCTGCGTGGTGCTGGAAATGTTCGCCGGCAAGCGCCCATGGAGCAAGGAAGAAGCCGTCGGCGCGATCTACAAGCTTGGGAGTCTGAACCAGGCTCCGCCGATCCCGGATGATGTTCCGCCTGTGGCGATCGGCTTCATGAGTAATTGCTTCACCATCGATCCGAGTGAGAGGCCGACGGCGGAGATCCTACTGAGGCAGGACCCGTTTTGTAAGGCGGATCCGTATTATAACTTTCTGGATACGGAGTTGCATCGCCAGATTAAGGAGGATAAGAAGAGTGTGCAGTACTCGGGGCAGCATTGAAGAGCGGTAGGGGCAGAGTGAAAGGTGGAAGAACCGCACAATGGGAAGAGTGTTTTGCTGGGCGGGGAATCTCTAGGATTAGGAATATGGATATCGTTGGCGTTCAGTGCATGGATGATTCACGATTAGGACGATAATGTATAGATATTACCCAAGCATTTGGCGTACTTTCGTCAATCAGCAGCGACGTTTTTCGATACCAGGTTTCAGGGAGGCAAGTGTAGTGGACACGGGACAGATACCCAAGAGCAATGCCGAAATAAAGATAAATATCTTCCAACCGCGAGCTCAAGCTCTAGATACTCGTATGTACAGCTAGATGCTCCCACCGAAGCCACAGCACCTGCGTAAGGCCCTTTGCGTGAGCTAAGCAGTGATGCCTACTCCTTCCTCTCTCCATCCGATGACATTTGTGCCTTCACAGCATCCCCGTAGCTTTCAGCTCTTTCCTCTTCTTCCTCTCTGCCCTGCGCTTCGCTTTCTCCTCGGCCGTCTCACCTTCATGCTTCGACTTCTTCTTGCTAGACGGAGCTTGTATCCCGCCCGCCTTGGAGTCCTTCGCGTCTTTCACGGGCACCTCCTTGTCAGAGTTTTCAGCGCCTGCCGTTGCGTCCCTTTGATGATCTGATCGAGGACCGGAGAAGGCTGAATCTCTGCTGGGCACCCCATTGGTGATTATTTGGTGCTGGTTCTTGCCTGCCTCGGCGGTTGTTGGTACGGCCTGATCTCCATGGTGTTTCTTTTTCGGGTTTTCCTTCCTATTTGGGGACCTATCCTTTGGCGCGCTTTTGGTTGCGGATAGGGATATGTTATTGGAGGTCGGAATGGTGCTGGCTCGCTGCTCTGAAGGCAACGAACGCGGTTTACTGGGGCTTTCTTCAGCGATGCTGGGTTCTCTTTGGTGGTTCGAGTTGGTCGTGCGCATAGGTTCGTTGTGCTCACGGCGCTTTGTCTTCGGGGTCCTCTCTATCGACGGCGAGCCGTGCTTCGCGGGGCTTTCTTTGACCGGAGAGGCTTTTCCGCGGTTTATGACAGGCATCGAAGGTGCAAGATTCTTACCGTCTTTGCGAGGCTTCTTAAGGCTTCGACTCTCAGCATGTTTAGGGATCTCTAGCTCATCACGTTTCCGCTTTTTCGCCGGGGACGACGTCTCGAGGCCTTTAGGAATACGAAACTGCGCTTGCTGCATCCTTTGGGTTCCACTGTCTGAAGACGATGTGTCACCATCCGTATCACCGAAAGGCCTGTAACGCATTCGCAGGCCGTCAGGCTGCTTAGGCACTGGCTTCTGGCGACGGAGCCAGTCCGTACTTGCTGTGAAATTGGAGAGAGCTCCAGGTCCATGTATGGTGTTCGGAGGGCCAAGAAGCTGCTGTAGATGTAATGTCTTGGTGATAGTAAGACTGGAGGGCTTGTACTTATTGTGTTCAGCGGAAGGTAGCAGAAGCCTTTCACGAGTATTGATATCGTCTGGCTCCGCGATCAGACCGTAGTCGGCTCCTTTGTAAGATAAGATCGCTGAGCCATCTTGGACACTCTGCGTGGCTACCTCGGTGACTGAAGTGATCGATACCCCTGCCGGGACTGTGATATGCCATAATTGCTTTCCTTGTAGCGATATGTGTGAGAAGAGCTCAGCTTGCCTGGACGTGGGTTGCGACGAAATAGTTACGGCCTCGAAGCCTGGCGGTAGAGCGTAAGGAAGTAATGGAGCTTTGGCAGCACCTTGCTGATTTTGCGGTCCCGAATCCTTACGTTTATCCTTGTCCTCAGGGCCGCTATCTTCACCGCTCTCACTCTCGCTCTCTGTCCCATCACTCGACCCGTCCGTGCTTTCACTTTCGCTGATCCAGGCTCTGGTAGGAACAGGACTTGGACTCTTTTCTGATTCGGGCCTCCTTTTTTGGGGATCACTGGTTTTGGATGGCTGATGCTTTCGGCTGGAAGGTCGATTGCTCCGGTTGCTGGTGATGTCGGTCAGATCCTGGCTTGTGCCCTCCACGCTTTGGCTTTCACTAGACTCTGATTCGCTTGAAATTGGGCTTTCGCTTTTCCCCCTCTTCAATCCGGCAATTGTGGGCTTTGGTCGAACCACATTTTTGTTCGACAGGATTGCTATATGAGTGGTCTTTGGTCGCTTCGGGGTCAGGCTCCTTACATGAGAATTGCTCCCTGCATCGCTGGACTCAATCTCGCTAGCGCTGGGGGTCCGGCTTTTCCGCTTCTTGGAAGGTATAACGGTCACAGGAGTGAGGTGATGTTTTGCTTGTTGCTTCGGCCCCTTTTCAGATAGTCGGTGCTTGTTTGGTCTTGCAGGATTGGCTGTCTTTCCTGGCACAGCAGGGTCTTGGCCATCGTCGGAATCCTCGACGAACTCCGCACTTTTGAACGGCTGTGCCACCTGTTTGGGCGCCGCTACAACTTTTGAGGATGCTTTTTTGGGCGGCTTCGTTACTGAATGCTTCAACTCGGGCATTTCTGGTCGTAGAATCTTCTCTGGATCGCTAAATGTAGTGTTCTGACATCTGGGTTGTTGGAGGGGGGGGGTTATTGCCTATGGGCTAAAAAATTGGTGCCGCTCGGCTAGCGCGTGCTTGGCCGCCAGAGCTTCGGTCGAGCCTACCGTCTGTATCACTATTCAAGGATTGCATCTGGTCCTTGATTTAAAGCCATGCCCGCCCAGTTGACGTTCTCTACCAAGCAGTGCATGAGGTCAAGGCCCAGGGGGATTACATAGCCATGGTGAACGACCAGGCTGCCCACGATCGGCCGACCGCGATGAGTGCCTTTGCTGCGCGCAAAGCCAAACGCTCCAGAGCTACCCAGAAATCGTCCGCAGACATCACGAACGGATACAGCACTCGTCGAAAATCTCAGCGCCATCAGCCAGGCAACGACGGCGGTGAGACGCTTCCACCGCGCAAAAAGCAAAGAACAGAGACGAAGGCTCGGACCGCAACCAATCCCACATTGCAGCCTCCACGTCCTGCTGATCTTCTGCCTAGACCGCAAGAGGGATATCCGACATCGCTGCATGGCAATACCAAGTCCTCATCCGTTGCCTCAGATTCAGCGGACAGTGGGTCTGGGTCTTCGGTAGACCAGACAGAACTCAATCTCGCGTCCGCTGCGAAAGATAAAGGACCTGACTCGGACTACGGCCTCGATGTTGACGAGTGAGTGGACTTCTTGTTCATCATATGTCTGCAAGGGCCACATCGCTAAGGTTCCGTCTGACAGTTCAGAGCCGGAAGTCCGTGTCCGCGGAAACCTGCCTGTACAGGAGCTTTCCCGCCTTGTAACAAAAGAGAGCAAGTCGATAGCGCACAATGACTCAGCTACCGAATGGCACCTTATACTCGGAGACGGAGATGTTCGTTGTTGTTCGTCTGTATACAACATTGTCAGCTAATCTGCGGCTCCAGATCCTGACCCTAGTAGGGCAATATGACATCTGGGTGCGTCGCGGAGCAATCAGTATCTCAGGAGCGGTGTTACGACCAAGCTCCAGACTACACCGTGTACATGCTCCGTCGACACATTCGTTACCTCCATTTCGACCTTTGCAAGATCCCTACGGTTCTTCTCAGCAGCTAACTGAACTCACTATCTTAGCATGTGGCGACGGTATCAGGTCCTTGAAACAAGTTTCGACAAGATTTCGTCGTATATGGAATCACAAGCACGTTCCCACAAAGCGCAATGGACCGGCAGTAGATCTGACTCGACGATCGTTCGTGTTGGTGGGTTCTTCTCCCTCATTGAAAAGCTAGGCACATCTGCTCATGATATCCGTGACAGCTTGTCACGTCAGCTGATGACCAACATCAACGGCCACTGCGCCTTCTAGAGCCCTTCGACGACAGACAGACGTTGATCAGCAAGTTTTTGACTGAGAAAACCATCACGCCAACATCAATCATAATCTGCGGTCCCAAAGGCTCGGGCAAGTCGACCTTCGGACGCATGCTGGTCAACGCTATGATCACAAGGTCAGCTTCAATCTCTCACAAAAGAAGCATCACGCAAACAGACGGAGTGGCATTTCTTGATCTAGATCCCGGCCAGCCTGAATATTCACCCCCGGGCGAACTCTCACTAATACATTTGCGTTCCTGTAATCTTGGGCCTCCCTTTACGCATCCAGCGATCGCAGCAGACAGTGGAGACCGCCTGGTCCGAGCCCATCATTATGGTGCTCTTTCCCCAAAGAACGACCCGGAATACTACATCAAGTGCGTAAGTGATCTGTTCGACCGTTATCAGAAATTGCTCGTGCGCTTTCCCTCATGTCCACTAGTCGTGAACAGTGCCGGATGGGTTCAGGGCGCAGGCTTGGAGGTGCTTCTGGAAATCATCAAGTTGCGACGGATCAGTGACATCGTGTATACTAGCACGCATGGCCCACGTGAAGTAGTAGAGTCTTTGGCCCAGGCCGCTGAGAAAGTCGGCATACCTATGCACTACTTGAGATCGCAGGGCTCGGAGGTTGCCACAAGAACTGCTGCAGACTTCAGAGTGATGCAGACGCTTTCGTACTTCCATCTTGATGGATCCGAAGCAGGCAACCTCCGATGGAACTCGAATCCGATTTCGGAACAGACACCGCTTGTAGTGCACTGGGCAGGCGATAAGCAAGCTTTGTTTGCGGTCATGTTTCTTAGTGAGGAGCTAGATCCAGAGACGATGTTCATCGCATTGAATGGGTGTACCGTGGGTTTAGTTGTCATTGAAGACGATCAAACAATACCTGATGACAGCAGGCCGGATGTGAGCGACAACGCTTTCGAAGAGTACAATGCACACGATACAGGGGACGTGGACATGGGAGATGGCGCAACACAATCGCAACAAAAATTCTCCAACGCTCCTCGAGCGAACTCAATGAGCGGCAACGACTCGGACTCAGAGAGCCTTGCGGTTGCCCCGTCAGTCCAGCGTACCTCTAGCATTCCTCCTATTGAAGATCATCCTACAACCCACGTCGACCACCCCTCCATCGCCCGCAACACGTCAGACATCCCCTACATCTCCACCGGAGCCGCAAAACGCTTCTCCGGCCCTCTCGACCCCACAAAGTCCTACTCCCTAGGCCAAGCCATCGTCCGCGGCATCGACCCCAAGAACAAATGTTTCCACCTCCTGACGCCCATACCTTCAGCAACGCTCATGGATCTGCACCGTCGGAAGAAGAAGATCGTACTCGTCCGTGGCAGACTCGATACGCCGACTTGGGCCAATCGAGAGAGCTGGGAGAAGGGCGCGGCGTTGCGGCGGAGGATCAGGAAGCAGGATCCTGAGGCTGCGGATCGGTTCGATGCGCAGGATGCGAGGGAGTGGGCGGAGAGGACGCCGCGTGTGAGTGCGCTGCGTGAGAGGGTGAAGAGTGTGTCGGCGAGGGTGTGGAGGGTGAGGAGGGATCTGAAGATGAGAGCTTCGGGAGATGATACGGATTGAAAGGGATACATGGTCTGCGGGGCTCGAAGCATGGCAAGCAAGGCGTGAGGGAAGCTGTCATTGTTCTCTGGGTTGGGGGAGTGTGTTGCTGTTGCGGCATTGCATAGCTACTGGCGTGTTCATGGATATACCCTCTGATAGCGTACTGACAGAGTCTCTCTGTATGCCGCTACAACGTCTTGTTTCGGACATCATTCTTTATCAGGCACGCTCGCAAGTTTTGCATGCCAGTGCGAAACCAATGCCATATAGCATAATGCATGCAAACGCCTGGTATCAACCATTCCTCATCAACGCGAAGCTTTTGCGACCACTTCTGCCTCAACCCCTTCCCATCCTCAAGCAGGCTGCTCATAAGCCCTCCTGACCACCCTCGCAAACTCTGACAACCCATTAGCCTGCGCGCTTCCCACCGACCGCCCCGCCACTAGCGAAAAAAAGGAAATACGAGACTCACGATCGAACCTAACCTCCTCCCTAACTACCGTCCCCTTGGCCTCATTCTCCTTATTCACCGGCACCCTCACCACCCCTCCACCCTTGCCCTTCGCCCCCACCACCTGCGTATCATCCAAGCCCCACCCACAAACATCCCTCACGAACCTCTCAAACTCCGCCCCCTTCAGATTCAGCCACCCCTCCAAAACCCCCCTCTCCACCTCCCGCATGCTCTGCCCCACCGTCACCGCTATGCGCACCCTCATCAGCTCCTCGAAGCCCGCGACGTCGGCGATGAGGTCGGCGTAGAGGTCGTCGCTGTCGAGGGTGCGCCAGAAGGAGGCGTACGAGGCGGAGGAGAGGAGGTTGTTGAGCGTGGTGAGGGCGTGGACGGCTTCGGCGAGGGGGGCGTCGGAGGCGCCGAGGGGGGGGTGGGAGGCCGGGGAGAGGATGTGGGGGGGGAGGAGGTGCAGGCTGAGGGAGAAGTCGGGGGAGGGGAAGACGGTGAGGGCTTTGACGAGGATGTTGGTGGTGGGCTCGTGGACGAGGAGGTGCGGGTTGAATTGGTATCTGTGGGGGGGAAGGGAGAGGGAGGTGGTGGTTAGCTTGGAGGTGGGGGTTGGGGGAAGGGGTTGGTGAGGGATGGTTTTTGGGAGATGGAGAGGGGGAGGGTTCAGATAGAGCTAATATGTTTGGTTTGGCTTCAGGCGCAGGGGACGACTGATTCAAGGTCGTGAGACTGCGAAAGTCAGGTAATAGGAAACGTTTGGTCGATCATCATGGTAGGGTTTCTTGCATCCCGCTGGGCGCCCAAAAAGACAAACGGTGTCGCCAGGTTTCTCGGAGGAGATTTGCAGACTCACAGCTTCAGCAGGGCCAGGTTCGCATAGCAGTCATAGGTCCGGTCCTCGCATTGCTGCGTTACGTAGTCTTGGAATACGGTGGTGGTTTCGGGGTTGTAGCGATCGAGGCCGTTGAGGATGGCATCGATGTGCTCAGGCCGTTCGGGCGCATAATCGAAGGCAATGCCCATTGTCGTCGTGAGTCGGTACTTTAGAGAACTCAAGTGGTGGATCGACAATTTCAGGTCGAAGAACCTAGTGCAATGTGCGGGATGACGGCGCGGTAGCCGAGAAAATAGGCCGGGGGATCAATGATAGCGATTGCGAAAGTAGAGTGAACTACTTTTCACGGACAGTGAATGGTAAGAATGTAATTTCTCTTCTGATAGAGTGGTTAAGTCGCCCTTTCTAAGTCTTCGTCAATCCTCCATAATAAGTCTACTTCCTGCCTGTGTATCTATGGGCAGTATGAAAAAGGGTATCTTAACCGAAACGAAGTTGAATCGCTAAAGCGCAACAGAAAGCATGCTCGATCGGCTCAAATCGTACACCAAAACCGCTCAATCTATCGTAACCGGCCGTCCTTACTTTGGCATAAAGTCATACGGCGATGGGAGTTGATACCCCGGATTCTCGTTCGAACTGGTCTTTGCCATCGAGCGGCTGCTTCTCTGTTTCGTCATGTCCATTACGGATGTCCTCGCTCTGTGTATCAGCGGAGGGAGGCTCGACCGTGACTCCGCCGAATTGCCGTCCCAAGCATTGCAACAGAGCCACAAAGCTGCGGTGCAGCTCCGCGAAGAACAGATCGTTGCCCACCATCTCTGCAAGCCCTCTCGGCCGCATTGCCGTACCACCCCGGCGAGGAAAGCCGTCTGGATCCATAGTCCGTTGTGTTAGGAACGACGATATTGGAGGCGGCTTCTGTTTCTCGCTCGCTCCAGCTGTGGTTGACTTGCCAGTCTGGATGGCCTTGTCTGTGCAGGCTAGAATATTACTGGCTATACGCTCGAAGGCACGCCATATTATCGGTGTAGTCTTGAAAGCTCGGCCAGGATCATGGCCTGTAAGCGCCAGCAGCGCATAATGGCGCTGACGCCCACGAGCATAAGGATCAGTGAGCCGAAACTTGTACGCAACGATGTAGCCAGCCATCGGGTCTCCGAAGAAGATTTTTCCAGCGGTAAGACCACGGGGCAGCTGCTCGCACGACAGCGTTCGAATGCTAGCTCGCCGCAGTAGCGAGTACGTGTTTGGTTTCATGGGCTTCGATGTCGTCACAAATTCGAGTGTATGGGTATGACACGCAGATGCTGATGTATCGGAGGCGAATGACTCTGGCGAAGAGTGGTATGGGTTTAAATCTTCGTCCGTGCTGCAGTCGGAGTGCTGGCTCCCACAAGCATGAACGGCTTCCTTGGAGCGCAAGACTGGACTTCCATTCCTCCCACTGCCATCTGGTTTCGGACTGCCTGGAGCGCCTGTGGGAAGCTTTGAACGTATAGTGTCCGGTATGCTTATGGTACAGCTTACACAGCCAACATCATCGCCCAGCACCTTATAAGCCTTGCCCTTCTTGTGCCTTGTCTCTACCGAAGACGACTGACTCTGTGGTCGATAGTCCTTTAAAGCAGTGGGGGATTGCATGTTTAGCGCAGCATGCGTATGCTCCGCTGCAAGCGCATCATCGAGATCTGAGGTATCGAATCCTGTCACAAAGGACCGCTCGGACTGGGTACGCAGAGCAAGCGAGCCCAGATCGCCGATGCTGGATAAAACAGACGCGAGAGGATGACATGCCTGGCATGCAACCGGTAAAACCTGTGTGCATAAGATGGACGTCGGCCCGTCGTTCTCACAAAAGTGTGCTAAGGAGATCTATGAGCCCCGAGATATGTCAGTAACGAGATCGAGAACGATCCAAGCGCGCGGAGCCGGCGCCGACTTCGTTGCCTGCGCTCATATGTCGCACGAGTGTTACCATAGCTCGTGATGTTGGCGCAGTAGGCGCGACTTACAACAAAGTCCATGTCGGCCCCACCTTCAGCGTTGCTGGTGCCTTGAGCGCCACATGGCTTCCCTCAATCAGATTCTACCAAGGATTACGTAGTGGTGTGGGAGCTTGCGACAACTCGGTTTCTTGTGATACTTAGAACACGCCGAATGCGCCGGCGACCTCGGATCGGGCGGGTTGTGCTGCGACAGTGTTGCAAAGCAACCGCACGCCCACCAGGCGATGAGTTCAAAGGCGGGGAGCTCGGGATGCTTCACAACTGGGGAGGGATACTTTAATGTTCGGAAAAAAGTCGTGTGCTCTCCTTTTCCTGGAGGTCCGAACTTTTGGCTTGCGCGCTCCAATCAGACCGTCGGTATTAGCCAAAGGCAAAATGCAAGGCAACGCTCAGACTCTTCTACGCAATGTCGATACGAGGTACTCATATATATTCCCCTTAAGAGGTGCAGGACCATAGCGGTGGGATCATTCGCTTCACCGGAGATTAGCAGACGGACCTCTTTCTTACTCAGCTGTCATCTGTCAGGCGTCTGCAGGTGCCAGGATGCGGATGCGCATTGCGCTATCTCGCGTGGGGCAAGGATCGAGAGATCTTAGCGTACACTTGAAGTAACCGATTGGCAAACTCCGATCTCCGGGCCCACACTAAAAACGCTTCTTGTGCCTCTCGACTCTCGAGGATCGACAATACGTAATAAAGTTGCGAAGTGCATCAGCGATTAACATAGAATGATAGATGTCCTGATCTACGTCACCAACAGCTAAAGGTCGCCAATGCTGTTTCTCGTCGGAATATCATAGTGTACGAGATTCCAGAACCTTTGTTTTCGCCCCTATTGAGTCGTCCCCTCGAGGTTAAATAGTTGATTACACGATCTTGGTAATAAGCTCTCTCTCACCAGATCTAGCAGGCTTTCAATCCCAGAAACGAATTCCAGTCCGTAGATAACTGATGTACTATGGAACGGAGTCTATCTTCTCTATCTGAGCGATCCCTATACTCTGCATCGTACATCGCTTCGTGGCACGATATTGCCTCGACTCTACGCGCATATAAAGCTTAGGATCTCCGTCATTGTTTTCCTTCTGAGACTCTCAAGGTGCGGCGTGATGTTCTTTGCACTCTTCCGAAGGATACTAGAACGTCGAGGCTTTGGAGTGGTGTCATGGTTCATTCCCCTTGGCTCTACGCTTGCGTCTTGGGTGGGGGGTGAGACTTGGATGAGTGGATGGATGTTGGGGTTTTGCTTCTCGATCTTTGCATGCGCGGGTGCTTGCACGGAGGAAAAGGTGGTGATGCTTGCCGACACGTCGTCGGTCCATGAGCTGGAGAGCGAGAGTCGCTGTTTGGAGGATAAGGGGGGGGGGAAGAGAAGTGCAAACTGTGTATCGGCTCAAGCTTACACCGCACTGTAGTCGCTTTGGGCGTGGGCTGGATTTTCGTGATATATTGTCCCGGTTTATCCAGAATCCACGCCTTGGTAAACAGTGACCATGGAAATTAACGAAAAACCTGGAACTATCAATGGTTCAACGGTTACACGACCTCACATTGGGCACCGAGACCAACTCGGGCCCATGGGCGCCCAGTCATTCCGGATTGTAATCCTTTATAAGGTATGGGATCCAGGTGTCCAAATTCGACAATGTTGATAGATTTTGAACCACGCTGCCTCTGTGGCCTTGTGGTAAGCATTGAATAGATACCAGAGATTGAGCAAAGGGGGTGGGTCGGACCATCGAAGCATGAGCTACAAACGAGAGCGCTCTCGGTGAGCTCAAGCACCTGTTCTCGATGTCTGGAAGGCGATAGTACTTCCACTACCTATGATAGCGGAAGCTTGATATAAGCCGAGTTCAGGACTGCCAATCCATGAATTAGCCACTGTTAGCTCGGTCATTTTGTTTTCCTGTGGTAGCTACCTCGATAATGATCGTACTCCATCTTCTCTCTTCTACTTCTTCATACCTAACCCGCCACTTTCCTCCCACTGCACCCCCACCCACTCCTCCCTCCATACCCACCCCTCCCCACGCTCATTCCCACAGTCGCCCCCACAAACCCCCACAACCACACTCCCCCACTCCATCCCCTCCAGCCCTTCTTCCTCAACCTCCAGCTCCGCAATCGCCTGCGGCACTAACTGCACCTCGAACACCCTGGCCTTCCCACAGTTCTCACATCGCGGGATTCTCGGCGTTGAAGCCGACAACGATTTTCCAACGTTGTCGGTCTTGCTATAGAGGAGAGGGGTGCCGCCAAACTCGTAGCGGAGGGCCTGGAGGGGGTTGTGCGAAAGGCGGGAAGCGAATTTTTGGAATGTGGTGTCCATGGAGGACTCGTAGGCGTTGGCGTCGTCTTTGCGACTCCCGCCGCTGGAGGACGGATCGTTGTCAATATCGAAGTTTTTCGAAGGTGTAGCAGCTGGGGATGGTGTGTTATCGAGGGTTTCGTAGTCTGCTTCGAGGTAGTAGCTGGGATATGGAGGAGGAAGCTCGGATTGTGGCGGCCAGGGCTCGAAGGGGGCCTTCTGAGGGGAGGGAGAGGGAGAAGGTGAGGAGATGCGCGCCTTTTGGGCGAAGGTTGCGGGAAGGTCGCTGGGCGGAGAGGGCGGTTGAGGCGGTTTGGAGACGAGAGAGGAGAAGGGACTTGAGGACGAGGACGAGGCGACGGCGAAAGGATTTGGGGCGGAGAAGGAGTTTGCGTTGCTAGAAGAGGAGCTGGCTTTGCCGAAGATGCTGTTACCGAGCATGGGAGGCGGCGTTTGCTGAGAGGTGCCCTGAGTGATGGCGTTCCTTTTCTCGGTCGAAGAAATACTGGCGGAAGCATCTATCTTAGTGCCCTTGATCGCCCTGATGCTGCCAGGTTTCTTCTTGCAGGTCTTCGACCGACAGGCAAAGACATAGAGTCTTCGTTCATGGCCTGCGAATCGTTCTGGCAGATCGCCGTTCAATTGCAGCAGCAGCGTTAATATACGGCTGCAGACCTTGCATTTTGCGAGCGAGGCTGAGGGAGGGTTGGCCTGATCTGGCCATCTCTGTAGGATTTGGTTAGAGAGGAACGTTGCATGTTGAACATTGATCGCCATACTCACTGGCTGCCCTCCGAGTTGATTGAAGGGATCGTCGGTGGGTTCCTTTGAGGTGTAGCCAAGAAGGACTTCGGTCGCTGTGTAGTCGTCCAACTCCTCGTCCGATGAGCCACTAATATTTGAAGCCATGAAAGGCTAGAATCCGATCAAATGCTCGTCTGACCTATGAGTACTATACGAAATTGTCAAGACTCGACTATCCACCGAAAGCATTCGGCTAAACTCCGGTGCGACTGGGGCTCGATGGCTCGAGGCTGGTATGCAGCCTAAAGTACATGTAGACAAAATTTCTTCCATTCCTAAACTTTCCTTTGAGATTCGGAGCCGCAAGACCCTGCTCAGCTCGGTTTGTCTAGATTGCTGACCTTCATTGGAGGAACCTGAAGCAGCATCAAGATTCCAACCGATTAAAGCGTCATTGAGCCTTTCCAACTCGAATCGTGCGTCGAAACTGATGTTCCAATACCTTTGCAAAAGCATTCCAGAAAAATCGGCCTGAGTGGAGCGCTGTAGAGAAATGCTCTAGGACTCCAGATGACTGGTACAACTAGATGTGGTCGACATCCATGTGGAATATTATGCGAAGCCGCATTCGACATCCGGAATGGACGAGGGGGCCTTGCAATTGATTAAATTCATGGCAAGTGAGAATGCATGGGATCATTCGAACTCGTCTGCTTCGAACTTAGAATCTTCGGAGGAGATCAACATCGGACAATTTCCTATCCTCGGTCGAGGGCTGCGCTAGGCGAGACAAGAAGATGGGGGCAAGCTGTGGAGATACGGTAGAGAAGTTGATGCAGGTACAGTGAGAGGTTGGTCTAATCATGAGAACGACTTTGATCCTCTAATCGATACAATATGCCTTTTTTAGTCAGTACGGTTTGGTGCCAAGTACCCATTTGCGATCGTACAAACCACAACCTTCTGACCTCCGGATCCTGCAGCGTAAGTTATTCAATCATAGCAGACGCGAATTTTTCATCGTCTTTGGGTGTGTCAATCTCCTATCCATAGACTTCGAAATTGTCGGATACTTTTGTGAAAAGCGTCATTGATAGCAAGGCTGGCGGTGAACATCAGTTCTTTTGCTGTGTGACCGTCGTCCCAGCTTTCCAAATGCACTGTCCTCAGCATAGTCGGCTTCCAGTGAGTGTCCTCGCTTACCGGACATTCCTTGAAGTATGATACTGAAGAGCTGATAGCGAAGAGAAAACTTACACCATTATTAGCACATGTGAGTCTTAAGCCAAGCTAGATCTTTTTGGCTCAGCAAAGTGCAAAATTCCCTCAGCCACTTTTTCTTTCACGCAGACCCCACCCCTCCTTCGCGCGTTATCTCAACCGATCTGACGCAAATCAACTGAGGATACAACCGATTCAACTCTTTGAAATAACGTCGGTTGACACTACCAACGAGGAGATCTAAGACTCTACATCTTGCAGAAACTCATCAAGATGCCGAATTTCATGGACCTTCCTCGCGAAATCCGTAACATGATTTACGTCCAGGCCTTGGTCTCCGAAAAGATCCTTGTGAAAGAAGAAGAGGAGGCTGAAAATGATCTTGATCCTAGAATAAACCCACGAAAATCAGCGCCAACAGCTTTGATGCAAGTCAGTCGAACACCGAACAACGAGGCCAACGTGATCTTTTATTCTCTGAACACGTTTCGATTGTCCTCTTCATATTCGATCTCAGGAAAGCCATCGATATTCAATAGTCACGCCACACTTTTCCGGCGCGTCCTAGTTGAACTCTTCATTGACCAAACAACTTGGGAGCAACGACATGTTATTCCAGACTGGAATTCCACACCCAACCTCGACTCAGGTATTGCCCTCGTCAACATCTGGCAGAAGCAGATTCGAGCCCTCGCCCCGTTGATCAATTTACAATTTCTGGAGCTCAAGGTCCTTGGTCTTCTGGACCTGGACTGGGCACTTTGCAGACGTGGGGTGCTCAAATATATGTCGCTGGAAGACGTTACAGCTCACTATCTCAAACCAGAGCTTCTTGCCATTTTCCCCTCAGCCATGCAAGAGGGACCCGTATAGCGAGATCGCGGCATTTGTGTCACGCCAGTTTGCCCGGGGGACTCCACGATGCTGGATATTTTCCGCTGGTATTTGGATCGATCATCGCCGATAGTGAGTCATGCAAGGCGATACCTTTTCTCAACGATTTCTGATATACGCAGCTTTAGAACTTGCCCATCACGACCTACGAGATTCTTGTTCGGGCGATTAATTACTCTCAACGAATGAGAGTGAAGTTATCGATGAAGGCTGGTGGAACACATACAGAGACATTATGATACCGTTCGGTGTTGGGAGCTGACGCTGAAGGCGACATCCTTCCCAGTGGCAGGTCGGATCAGGCGCAACATCGAGATCAGACCAGCATCAGATACCTCCGGAAGCTCTACCTATTTGGACACCAGACCAAGACTCACTCCCCAGATATCGTCCTCGTGTCGGTACTTGAAAGTGATTCTCGACGGCCGACCCTCAGATCTACTCCAGTGAGACCTCCTGGTTGTCAACCAGCTTCTTACGTTGGTATTCACCCGGATGATCCAATAGTACATCTGAAGCTTCGCCGTGTTTTAGGGTGTGCCATCAATGCAATGCAGAGCAATTTGAGCCTACGGAAGCCAGTCAAAGACTCGGTCACTAGCCAAGCCTAGCTTCATGATCCTCTTCAATGAGGTCAAACACGTTGTCTACGCTATCGCGGTGATTGGTGAATAGAACGGAAAGTACTACCCAAGACGACATCTTTTCGCAATCCCTGCTGGTTCGCCGCATTTGCCCTTTCTCTGCACCGCCGAGTGTGAGTCTCATGCCATGCCATAATTTAATTATCTTGACTATACTATAAGCAGAGATATCGGCTTTCATACATACTTATATAAGACCGCCTCCACATACCTCGATGAAACCCCATGACGAACCTCAACCCCTTTGCACGTCACTCACCACTTACATACTTCTCCAAGTACCTCCCCACGCCCACATACAGTTCTACGAGCAATTGCAGAGTATTATAGGTTCCTATAGAACCTTCGGGGGACAGGGCTCGACGGCGAAACATGACACCCAAAACCAGGAGGTGACCTGATTGGAATCATAATTTGTCGTCCTGATAACCCTTCCGTCTGCAGTATCAACAGTTATCATGCTCGCGTCAGTACCTCAGACATGTGGTTCTAGTCGTTGCCTACAAAGGACAATCGAGTCCTTGCTGTTGTCATGATTCTGTAACGCAACTTAGTCAATGTAGCCCTTGAACCCCCCCGATTTCACTGTGAGTACTATCATCTCTCCGAATATTCGCTATCAGAGACACCTGCGGGTTGTCTTGATGGGAGCTACAAGCGATCAAGCACCCGTCCTTCCATTCGTATCACGTTCCTACTCTGAAGACGCTGCGTCGAAAGGTTGCTGCGAGGTATCTTGCAATGATAGCAATGAGACTGTTGTCTCTCACGACGATGAACCAAGCGAATCCGACAATAATAGTTCGAGCGAGTCCGACAGCGATGGCAAACCAAGTCACGCAAGCCACTGGACTATTCCAATGCTTTCGCGCCAACATATCTCAATAGCCATGATATACCTGGAAAGCACCAGACGCGAATTCACTCTGCTGAGCTAAACACCCAATACTCCCGGAGATGTTTTTAAGATTTGATATCCCTAAGCTTTGATAGTAAAATCAATAATACTGTCTTGCTGCGGAACAATGAGCCAGTGCTCGGAAGAATTGAGAAACCGTATCCTAAGGCGGTTGATAGAGAAATGCACGAGAAGCTTCTTGAGAGAGTCCAAGAGACTTAAGAGTACGGTATTCTCTCTAGAAATCACCGACACAGAGTGGCAAGGGATCATCGAAAGCCCTTTGCGCTTCGTCTCTAGACTTATGATGTCGACGGGTGCAGAGGATGATATCGATTTCCTCTGCCCCGACTACCTGTCCACGCATCCACATTAGAGGACTCAGGTGCACCGACCTCAGCGAGAAGAGAATTGAAGAGTATCCCCTTCCAACATCCGGTTTGTGTATCGTAAGATCCAGCAGTAGCGCATAGATGAGGAAAATCCGAATAACCAGCCAGAAATATCAACCAACTCACGAATATCCTAGCTATTGATTACAGGAAAGACGCGATATCGTACGTCTTCAATCCTAGGAAATGTCTTGCTAAGCTCTAGTCTGCTTGAGCAAGACAGGTCGACCCCTGACACGTAACTATAATAGACATCATCCATCAAGCACATCAAGTTAATCACTTTATCATCCGTTTCGGTGAGCCATTAATCGCAGGAGCAATGCCATATATAACGATCTAAGTCCGGGGTCAGTTATCGATTTCTTGACTATTCAGATCCTGCTAGGGTCTTACGCTGGACTTGCGTTGCTCGTCGATCGCGCACGCGAAGCTTATACGCCAAGACATCAAAAATGTACCCCGAAATCACCCCCCTTACGGGCTAGGGTGCGCGCCGCCCTACCGTCGCGCGATACGGGTGACCCTCGCGCGATCATGGGTGATCAATGGTGAGCTGAAATGCACTGTACTCTATGGCAAATAACTGGTAAACGTGCAGACCTTCAGTCTGCAGTCGCGGCTCTCAAGAAAGCGCTACTGGTAACAACCAGAGATTCGGAACAGCAGCTCTTCGTAATCGTGTCTTTGGGTTCGGTTGCCGGTGAATGGTATCCTAGCTCTATCTAGCGCGGCAGTATATTCCGATGAAAGAATGGTCTAGCTACTCCTTAACTATGGAGCGCGCATGCAGGGTAGCGGCGCTCCGGTATTCGCGGCGCAGCAGGGCAAACTGAAACATATACAGCTACACTCTACACTGCTAGCCCGAGGCGCAGATGTGAATAAGGTCGAGTTCCGTACAGTACAGGCTAACTATACTGTTGTAGTGTACGAAAAGATGGATTAGGTAGGAACATTCCATAGCACGCGTCTAAGGCAGCTCCTGATTTTACGTCAGCCTTACACGTGGCTATGTTGAATACTTTAGTCAATTTGACGTGATTGAACGCACTGCTTAAAGCTGGGGCAGATGTAGGCCTACAGGATGTGAATGTAAGGACGGCGGAAGACATCGCACAAGACAAGACGATGGACCCGATGATACTAGCAAAGCTCAAAGCGGCGCCGTTAAGACCGAGTTTCGTCTCTGCGGTTCGACCAAAGGGCATCAGACGGTTACGACATTCAAGAAAGTGTTGCGACAGAGCGCACTCCCCACTCGCAACACCTTTCGGAATCAGCTGTAGTGCACCTAACACCTACAACACATTGCTGACTCAATAGGGTTGATACAAAAAACATCCCCGCACTTTTCTGCTACTTCTCTCCCTCTGTTCACTGCACACCGATAGCTTGAACCCTAGCTAGAGCCTATTTTGCGCACCAGGTACGCATGAGTCTCCCCAAATGTCAAAACCGGCGGTACCAAACACGAACAAGCGATATCGAGAATTGTGAGAGCATCAGGACTTTAATATCGGCCGCGAATCACAGCCCGAGGTCACACAGCCTGTGGAATTGTCGATTGGAGCCGCGTTTCGTCCATTTGTCATTGCGTATAAATTCAAAAATTTCAGATAAATCCTGCGTTTGAACTCCCTCACAAAAGTCAGCCACGATCATGGAATACCCACAGCCAAAGCTTCAGATCAATATGAAGAATCTCCCCAGCCAAATGAGCGACTGCCTGGATGCATTATATCAATGCCGCTCTAACCATGCTGGTTCTGACGCTATGGATGTTAGCCAGGTACCCAGCGCCGTCTGTGCCCTTCAGATTGCGCAACAATTCGCAGCAAAGGCCGCAAACCGTCTCTCACAACACCAGTTTCACCAGCTACTGCAATTTCTTCGAGGTCCGGCGCACGGCAAGGTTCAGAACATGGAGTTATTGGAACAATTTCTGGCACGCAAACTTGAGCAGTTCCATTCTACAGAAGTCGAAATTTCCGGTGAAGGTCGCGATAGACTTGGTCGCCCCGGTGGTCCAGCGGATGCCAACCTAGGACTGATTCTACACGTTCAATGTGAGGATGATGTCCTAGGTGGGTTCTGGGATTGTCGTAGCGCAACTATAAGTCTTCTCCATGAGAAAGGAATCCATGAGACCTTCACATTCGGCTATGACTGGCATTGGCGCGCACAGGGGCGCTTTCATCGCAACAGTCGTTGTCCTGCATCGGCATGGAATCAACAGTTGAGAGAATTCCACAACCAATTCTCCAGCGACCTTCCGGAGATGTTACCGCTACCTTTCGTGATCACAGCATCCAGCTGTACCCGGGATAATCTCCGGAAATACCTGCCAAAGACTGCGATATCCTTGGAGATCGAACTCGCCGCCCCTACCAGTGTTTTGAGATTCGATCTAGACTTCAGAATTGATGGTACCTTACGCCGTATCATTCTCCATGTCCCTCACCCTACCGCTGGGTTCTTCACAAGCCGAAAGAACAGAGGATCAATGGCTACCCAAATTGACGCTGGCATGAACTTTATTCTATGGCTGATAGGTAAAGACTACAATCCTACTAGCTTCGTTAATCGGTATTCAGGCAGCCGCCCACGCTTTGTCCACACCGCGCCTCTTCCAGAGATGTGGTGCTATGTTCGAAAAGAGGCTGTAGAAGGAAAAAGGTTGCGGCTCGAAGACTATTCGCCAAGCTTTCTCAGCTGGGTATGCAGGTACATAGGTCACGACCCGGCGCACGTTCTCGCTACTGGAGCCAGCCTTGCTGGGACGACAGCAAAGAAGATCGTTTCAAGGATACACAAACGCTCCACCACGACTTCGTCCACGCCATTTCAAGTCGCTGAACCGAGCGGCTCAGACAATCAGGAATGCGAAAGGCATCCCCAGCAAGATCAGGAAACCGACAGCAAAAGAGAAGCCCCTGTAGCCCTTCTTCACGTCCCTAGTTCAGCCCCACCCATACTTATCCAGGAGACCAGCTCAATGTCTTTGCCTGTCAAACCTCCGCGCGGCAGTCCTAATAAGAGTAAGAAGCGAAGCCAGGATGATCTAGGGAACGAGCGCCGCCAGGAAGAACATCGACAACATACTGTTCCGCAAATTTCCCACGGGGAATTTGAGCAAGAAAGCAAGGAGCGGTCCCAAAAGGAGTCCTGTCCAGAAGGATGTCAACAACAGTCTTTTGTCATAATATTGCGCGAACACGTCTATCAAGGGTTACAACCGGCCCTGGCTAAGATCGAAGGCGATGTTAGGGAGTCGAAGCCAGGAGCGGTCCTGGGAGAAGGTAGGAGTCCGATTTTATCAATGAGGGCCCCAACAGATACATTCTAAGAGGTTATAGTGAAACCGCAACATGCGCTCACCTCGGTGAAAGATGAGTCCACCTGCGATTCTACCAACACGTCGGCTGCGCATTCACGAAATAGATCGCCCTCCATTCTCCATCGTCCACTGGTGGACGAAATAGACATCCCTATGCCACTCGACGATTCGTATGAGGATGACGATGAAGACCAAGGTCTTCCAATAGAAAGCGAGGCTGGTTCCGACGAGGCTGGTAAGCCAACGACTTGTCACGGAACTGCTGTTAAAGTATACAAGAATGGAAGGGTCATCATTTCTAGTGCGGAGTTTCCTTTAGAATTCCGTACTAGCAATACACAAGCTCAGAACATCTGCAGCTTCGGGAGCACGCCGAGAATTTACTTCTCGCCTACAGATATCGAAATTCGGGTTAACAAGGAGGTCGTCTATACAAAGCCAATTGAACGTCTTCTGGGGTCTCTTGAAGGAGCTGAGTGGCTGTCTCAGTTGATTCTTGAAAAACAAGCGTTCCGGGGAACACCACACGAAGATGAACATGCGGAAGCAGAACCTCATAGCGGCCTTGATTTCATATCTCATGAGCGCCATGGTAGCACTTATAAAAACGGAGAACTGAAGAGGAAGCTTCTGCAGGGTGCTAATTTCCACTGCGCTCAGTTGAAAAGTCGCGGAGCTCATACTGAAAACAGGGTGTTCTTTCGAGGCGTGCAATTGACGGTCCCCTTGAAAGCGAACACTCAAACAGTTTGTGTTCGGGTCGACCTTGTTCCAGAGGGGACAGTCCATCCGCATGAATGTATCAACGGTGGCGAGGCAGGCGATCCAGCACATCGTCTTAGCATCCAAATCAGATACAGAACCATGCATGAAAATGCACAGGAGGAATTCTGGTACAGAACTTCAGCGCAAGGCAACATTAAGAAGCTCAACTCCTTAGTTGACTTCTTGGAGGATAAGGATGGAGATTGGACAGCTCAGCAACCACGGCGATTTCTTGATAGAGATTACAGCCGCAAGAGGTTCAAGACATCATACACAAACTGAGCTCTACGAACCGGAGCTAAAGGTAAGGCCCTGAATTCTCTCCTCTGAGGACTGTTACTCCTACGATAGCAGGCAGCCCTTGGTCTTGTCAAGCCTCGAGGAGCGATTGTGAGGGAGCTCGCTGAGGAGCAGAGGTAGATTCCCGTGGTGGCTATATACTATGGTAAACGAGTCTAAACGAGGCATTAAGAACAGGTGTGTGGTGGTTGGGGTGAAAAGTCGTGAGAGACACGCCGTTTAGGCTTGACAGGTCTACACATGTGCGTCCTCGACGGACTCCTCTAGCGATATCAAGATCTTCGGCTAGCTCAAACCGAACTCGGAATCAGTAATAGGGTTGGAGGATACGCCGTTTGAAATCTTCTGTCGCGGAGGTGGAATTTGGTATATATGAAGCATAGAAGGCAGGTATTATGGATGCCCAGGATCAGCAAAGACAAACCTTCAAGACATGGTGGCATTGTCAAGTCGAGTGAAGGACTTGAAGTATAAGGCATCAATTCAATCGAAAGGATGGATTGTCAAGTTGATTGCCCTCTGTTCTCGGAGAGGGAAGATGGACCAAAAACAGTGAGAGACGCTAAGAAATCGATACAAGGCTTCTATGTTAATAGCTCCACGCTCATGTCCTTCAAGAACGTGATACCACCATGTGACGCCTGAGACTATATGCGCAATAGGCATAGCTCTTCGTACACATACCTTTCTTAGGACTGATATGATGGCTGGGATGGCCGCTAGCTCATTGAGGCAGACTTCTGCCCTGAGAGGGTAGATACATCTCAGGCGGCCCACAGTACATAACAAAGGTGGTGGGGGAGTGCGATATATCTATATTATGCGAAAAGTAGCATCTAATAGATTCAGAATCCTGTATGAAAATGTCCCTTCTTAGAGGCTTTTTTTCAATAATATATATATTGTATTGTTATTATACAATACGAAGAACGGACGTGTGGCCCAATGGTAAGCGCACTCGATTGTCTACTATCAATTCCACACTAATATTGTTACCAGGCAAGGCGCTTGACGTTCGCCTCCCCTTACCCGGAGTGGATCGCCGCTAATATATGCTACAGTACGAATCAAGAGATTCACGGTTCGATCCCGTGCACGTTCAAATTTTTTTTTTTTTTTATTTCCCTGCAACAAGAGACAGGAGAGACACTATGCGACTTTACCACTCCGTAGCCGAAGGCTACCTACTACTGCTGACAAGCACCTAGCCGTACAGCTAGCGAGCAATCGTGGTGAATTCGTGTATTTGAATTAGGTACAGAAATTCAGGCTCAGGACGTTGCGTGAAGAATCTAGCTACCGGGCAGGGCTCGGTTGCTTACAGCTCGACGTCGTTAAAATTTGGTGCTATATTACCTCGGTGGGGTACTCCGTATCGCGTTACCCTTTGCTCACCTTTGGCACTAGCTACAACATAAAGCGGCAAGGCCCAGGCGACTTCCGGGTGAGCGGGGGGTACATTTTTGATGTCTTGTGGTGCCAAGGTAATCGTCTCCACGGACTTTCTCTGTACTTGGCCTGGGTGCTATGCCGTGCTTGAGGATGAAGCTTAGCCTCGAAAACACATCGGAATCATCCACAAGATGCGGATGTGGGTTCGTCTGCCTAGAAGTGGACTGCTTGCACAGGTTTGCGCACTTAGGCGACGCCAGAACACATTGGGAACAAGTTCACAACAATGGGACGGAGAACTCCGAACGCCATAGTCAAGTATCTTTCCACCAAAAATCGTAAATGGGTTTTGCTGCTGTCCTTTCGTGAGACATAAACGCTTTCGTGGCTCAGTACGTAGAGAGCCTTTCCGATAGAACTCTATCCCAATACTCCAAAAGGCCCAATCATCATTAATATCTACTTTCATCTCGTCTACTGAAAGGACAATTGTGTCACAGACTTTGGAAACTAGTATCAGGATCAGGCTTGATGTGATCCGGCATCTCTGGCGTCAGTTGTTACTATGACGCTTGTGCCATTAGTCATCGGCTTTGTCGCTCCTAGGAAGCAAATGCGTACCCGCAGCTCACGTAGTCTTGTTCTAATAAAGACGGCTCATGACTTGTCGCCTTTAAGCCCGTATCTGAAGGCATATATTCTTCGTCGTTCTCTCTTCTGACTGCATAGATCGGTCACCAACGGAGGCACGTCGTTAATTATGGGGTTGATAAATAACCATAGCCGTTTGTTCCTCTGACCTTGAAATACTTTGATCATAATGAATCCGTGTATCTCCTCTTAAGATAGCCTGTTGAACACATCCAGCAGACAGAGTAAGTTGTTGCTAATATATTAAGATAGCCACTCCGCTCACACCATATTACTTGCTTTGCTCACACCCCACCCGCACCATCTGATCAGAAAAGGGTATATCTTCTCGCAATTCTCAATACTCAGACTGTCATATCATTTGAAATTACAATTGATACTAGAGAAATAATTTTTACTCCAAATTTTTGTTGCTAATGGCGAGTTATGCCTTACCTGCAGGAGTTGAGCATGTCAGATTGCTGGAAAAATGACTCATAAAGGCAAGTTCATTTGAAAATTCTCTTCAACATAATGGGAAGGTGCGACCAACACCACTTGCTACCAAACATCTATTTACTCTCCGGTAAAATTTTCCCCTTCGGTTCTCTTGATTCAATCTCTATTGAAAGGCTCTTCGTCTATTATATATTACTTCCCAGCACAGTGCCATAGTTCAATGCTTGCCAACCCACACTTGTTCATCAATCCACCCCAAATAACCATCATGTCAGACATGCGGACCCAACTCACTCCTCCGAAATTAGGCAGTCAATGATTCAACGTGTCACCGAAATCCTATCTCACGATTTCTGACATCTTAAGTCACTCGAAGCGCCGAACACCCCTCGAGTTCTCCACCAAATCAGCAGAAAGACTTCGGCTCGAACCACCCACAGCAGCTGTCAATCATACAACCACAGACTACTGGCACAGCGTAGCGTCTGGGGGTGTCGAAACCCATCGAGGGACTCAACGTGGTACTTGACCGCGATTTCATTACAGGAATCGACGTTAGTAGATTTCTGTTCTCTTCAGGGGCCGGCTAACAACAGCTAGAAACTGAACAGAAGGTGGATAGTCATGGGAGGGAGATTAGGAACCTGAGACACCAGATAGGAGACTCGCTGCATGAGAACAGCACGATGATGGTACGGGCATGGCTCTCATACTTGGATCGTTACTAAAGCGTTGTAGGTACAGCTGAACCTGATCATCAAGGCGAGAATGAAACTCCTGCTGGCGAATCTCGCTATCGACCTCGCGAAGTACTGCGCTGAGAAGATGGGCAAGCCTGAGCTAGCGAATACCAAAAAGAGCCACAGTGTACAAGAGTTAGAAAGATTCGCCGCCACAGTGAGCAATACACAGCTGGAGAAAATCGGAGTCCCCATACGCTTCAAGGGATTGTTGGGAAAACTGGGACAAAATCTCGAAGGGCGTGATAGCGCAGTGCACGAGTCAAGCTATGAACTCGCCAGATTGCTGATGCTGCCTGCCTCTCAACAAACCTATCTCCGCCATCAAGGACTCTATCGCGTTATATACGGGGAGACGATCGAAGAGCGAGCGGAAGGAGGGGATATTCTAGACGAGCTGCTATGAGAGTGGTAACCTTGGGGGGTTGTTCTTGATGGTGTGGAGAGTGAGGTTGTTGAGGTGGATGGCTCGACAAAGATGGGTGGGAGATGTCAATCCTGTATGGCTCAAGAGCTTGAAACCAACAATCTATTCATGATCAATACCTGCATCGCAAGAGGACTGCAGTTAACTGACACGGCGAATCGATCGGCTCAGACACTGAGTAAACAATGGTCAGTAATCTTTCAAAGCGCTTCGGCCATAGATAGCTGCCTCATCACACTACCCATGTCCTTGATCAACTTTTAAATGACCATATTAGACCATCCATTGTCAAGTTGATCGCATTAACACTCGAAATTGCAACAATACTGAAGGATGAGCTGGATTTTGGCCGATACGAACGAATACTTTGCCATACATGCGCCACTGCCATCTTAAAAGTCTGTGAACATGCAGCAATTGTCCCCAATGGCAGAAAGGCACTGTCTTCAATCTCCCCGTCCCTGTCTTATAGGAATAACACCAGGTACACGCACGCCGCCTTCCCAGCCATGTCTCATTCGCGCTTTCCCCCATCCCTAGACCTTGCTGCAATTCATCCAAGGTACATCAAGTGGCCTTATCGAGCCAATGCTGGAGAGTAAGTGGTAATTCAGCTAATGATCTGTCGGCACCGCTGTCTTCTTGCCCGCTTTGAGCTACCACCTTGACCATCACATTTGCCACACCTGGCCAGTCTGTCGTCGTCCACAACAACAATGCTTCGTACAATGAGTCCAAGTCCCACCGGACGCTCGGGTTTTTGGCATGTGACATCATTGCAAGCCACTTCGCGTAAGACTTGTGCCGCTTGCTGAAGCCTTCGAGGAAATCATGGTACCAAAGAGATTCGTTGGTATATTCTTCTTGTCGCTTGCGTAGTGCGGGCACAGACCACGAGATATCTGGCCTTAAGCCAAAACTTTCGTCATGGTGGAAGACCAACAAATCTCTCTTAACCCGATCTTTCAAGCACATCAGGCGAGCTTTAGAAGGGCACAGCCAACCGCTGATAAGACGGGAGTCGAAGAAGGATAGCTCGACTGCATGGGTAGATATCTTGGCGTTGTACGAGGTTTTGTAGCTGTCGATTATTTCTTTGTGAGCCTTGCAGGTGAGGGCGGCTTTGGCCAGAGATTCAATTGAGAGGTAGTCGCATATCAAACACTGGATTTCAGGAGCAAGGGTAGAAATTGACACGGGAGCCATGCCGGAGGATTTATGAAGTTGGTAAATATACTCTGTTTTGATAATTAGCCTGCTTCTGTCTGCATGTCGAAAACATCCCTCGTAGAATTACTAGCGAAGGCACTCACTTACAGTGCATACTGGAAACCCCTAGTTCGGTGCAACAAGTTGTGGAAAGCTCCGTGCAATGATATGTCAAGCAATTCGGTGGGTGTTTCGGGGCCTCGTAGTAATGGTGGGCCGACGGGACAAGGAAAATTTCGGGCCAATCCTCGCCTGACATCACCCATAGTCTAACCCCGACGAAGAAACCATCTGCACGCGCCGGTAGTATGTCAGCTCGCGATTTTCCGCAGCACAATGAACAAGGTATCCAACCTATCGACATCGAAACGATGATCTTATCAGCGTTCCTCCCATCGACCCAAAACACTGACTTTGAAGTGGGGGAGAAGATCGACTAGACACACGACTTCTTGTAACGTTGCGTCGCGTTGTGAATATGCCTCTTTCTTATCGAATGTGACACATATACTGGAGGCCGGTGATGCCTAGAGGAATGGTTAGCTTGCTGTTGTCTGCCTTATTGTACTTGATTTCGCAACCAACTACCTTGCGGCCTTGGGTGCTATATAAGACGCCATATTGCAGATTCATATTTTCTTTGAGCTGATATAGTATACTACTGGATCAGGTAGTGTCTGAAGTAAGGATAAAGTGTGAAAGGTCACGCTGTGAGACGATTTTGTATGTTAAGAAACGCCGTGGTTTATCCGATAGACGCGGTAAGCGCCTTTTACCTCAAGGGCTTGGCTACAACAATATCGATCTGACCTCGCTGCCTACTCTATGTGTAGGTACATGTGAAACCTCTCGTGGCAAGTGATAAGCTCGTAGAGCACAGATCTTTTTCAGCTCTTTACTGAAATAGCTTTGAAGCCTGCTTCAATCCTGAAAAAATGATACAGATAGTGCGGTAGGTATTGGATTTCTATCTGGCGAATCAGTTCAAGAACAACATCATACCGTTCTCATTCGTTACGTTTCAAATCTGGATGTTCCAGAGGTGCGATCTTCCCGCATTTTGTATCAGAATACAACAATCTATAACAATTTCTCTATCCCTTATCAAGCATGACACCTAAGCGCCCAAAGTGAAGAATAAGTCACACGAAGGGCAAGCCAAATCGAGGTGAACTGGTATCAATTGAAGGGACTAAGGGCTTCACGCGTCTTATGACCTCAAGCACCTCCCCTAGAAATGCCTGGGGCACAATGCCTTCGATGTGCGATAACCCAAGCGCAGCTCTGACCGTTGCATGCTGCAAAGACTACTGACATTCAGGAATACTAAATGAGTCCATGAGGACTCTTTTTTTGGCATTTACACCATGACTCGAGGATTCACGCTCGCAAAGGACGGATTGCAAGCGAGTCAGTGGAGAGTGTAGACGTGAAGAGGAATCCCGTCATCATCGTCTAGACGCTTTGTGATGGCTAGGTGATGTGTGTCACACAAAGCAACGCCACCCCAGCTTTTTTTACAGGAGACCTACATCCCATGTTGCCATACAGTCTCCTTCTTCTCCTCTTGACCCAAGATGACCTCAATGACGTCGATTCTAGCCGGCTGGTTTGCCCAAAGTTCTACTCGGCAACAGAAGAGCAAAGATGCCGTGGGTGGCCGCCGAAAAGACCATGACGATGCTTGGGAGAAATACCGCGAGACAGGGAACGTTGAGGACCTCGGTCCACATCACGTTGTAAGCTCGCGTGATCCGTTCAAAGGTAATTACAGTCTTCAAGGCGATATCGCAGATTGGAAAGCTTGGGAGGCGCCTATTCCTGAGAATTCAAACCTTAGCACCTTGCAGACGTCGCATCGGGAGCTGGCGGAGGCCTGGAAAGATTCCTCTGCCTACGATACGTGCTGCAATCTGTTCCAGAACCACGTACTAAGGCAGGAAACCCTCAAGATCACATCTGCCATGTGTCTCGGCTTAGGCAGCCTTAGCGAGGATTCTGGCATTGAGTACGAAGAATCTAGGGGAAACCCCATGTCCCAGCTTGTCGTGTTTGAGAGCTGGTTGCAGCTGCTTTGTAGGTTGGATTATCTCTTAGTCGACTCCGGAGCATACTAATTAAGTTTTTGACAGCAAGCAAGCACAGTATCCGGCATGTTTACTTTCAAGACCCCGCCTTCAATTCTCTCGATAAGGAATTCTTGAAGTCAAGAGGCTACACTGTCCTCCATACGCCGGAGTACGAGGACTTCATGACGACCGAAACATTTCTCTTTACGCCCGGGGTTACAATGTTCCTTGCGCTGGCGCCTATTCAGGTAGCATACCCGGCGCTCTTTCAAGGTATCCTGTTGACCTGGCACCATTCGTTCTCTACGCCGCCTGGCACAACCTCTGACGATGAAGCGTACGTGTTCGTCCTGGCTCTATAAAGCCTTACTGAGAGTTGAAGCTGGCCAATGATAGTCGGCCACACTCACCTGCCCTTGAAGGAACCGCATGAGCGTAGATTACTTAGGCCTCTACTCAAACGAGTTGTCGCATTACCTCTACCAACCGCAGAACGTTTCGATTGGCTCGATAACTCACCACTGTACTACAAGGCTGATCCACAGGTCAAGCTGGAGCCCATAAGATTTGAATATGAAGATCATGAATGCTACAACAAGCAGCAAGCAGAAGCGATTTGGTATTCACGGGGCTGTAAGTCGACATGCATTTAGTTTAGCGCAGCTGACCTCGTTACAGTACATACACGGGACATGTATCGAGGAGGTCTTATAGAAAAGCTGGTCAGGCAGTGGGCTTATTGGTGCTATAGCGCCGTCAGATCGTGATTAGAACAGATTACTCTGGTGGCTTTCCCCGCAATCGACAGACAAGCGAATCCGGACACCAAAGCCCAATGCATTCGAAGATCGAAAAACGGAGTGACTGTTTGCCCGTGGGCCTATGTTGGTCATGACGTCCAACACGGAATCGTTGAACCGTTGAATCATGCAGGGTTTCACGTTAGCTGAAAAACTTTCGTGGTCACTGTTTATACCAAGATGTGGATTCCGAGAAGATCGGCCTAAGTACTTTGGCCAAAATTCTAGGCCTATTGTCATCGTATAGCGACCAAAAAATGATGGAATGCTATTCCCATAGTGTTTTGACTACTTTCGAATTTTTCTGTGTAGCTGATAGTATACGGAATTCGGGCAGGTTTGTCGTCGACGTCTTTGAGCTAATTTATCGAGCCTTAGGTCGTTCATCATGTTGGCGAAATTAGTATCAGGACAATCAGGCTGGACCAGAAGAAATTCTTCTTTGAGCGATCAAAGCACCCAAGTGACCAGCATGGATAATTGAAGCGCAAATCGGGTATATAGCCATGAAAGAAGATGAAGCGACGCCCGCTGGTGGAAGCTCCGAGTTCCATGCTTGCGATATTCCCCACTGTGCAACCTACTCTTTCGTGATACCGCTAAGTATATCCTTCGAAGAGAACAAGCTAGCCTTAATGCCCCACTCATTCCCTGAATTGATGCCTAGATACGTGAAAGCGTCTGCAGCTTTCGTCAGCAAACATATTTCTCGCACACTACCCGGCACCACGACGCATGCCGAGAACGGGCGCACTCACCACATTTGTAGTAAATCCCCCTTCCCTCCCCACCATCGTCGCCCCTTAACAGGCCCTGTCCCTTCAGCCCCAACAGCACCCTCTTCACATCCTCCGCGTCCGCAAAATCCTTCGTATACACACATATCAGCCTCCTTGCCCCACCGTCTCCCTCCCCACCATCCTCCCTCGCCGCAACCTTCGCCGCAACGCCCAGCTCTCCCTCAGCCGTCCCCTTGGCCACTTTGGCCCAGACATAATCCACATCCTCCACAGTGGGAAACAGCATCCACTTCCCAGTCGTACATTCCCGCTCTTTCGCCGCAGCAAGCAGATCTTTCTCGAGTTGTTTTCGCAACGGGGTCACCTTCCGCGTAACAGTCCCTTTGGCCTTCCCTGGCATCGACGCTTCGATATCCGCCCTGGCAGCTGAAAGTGCGTCTAGGAGCTCTGTACCCCTGGCGGTGAAGCCGGCCCAGTCCTCGGATGTAGCGCGGTTGGGGGCGTGCGGGTTAGCGATGAAGATCCAGGGGCTTCCGATGCTAGCGGAGGTGGTGACGGATGGTGGGAGACGTGTGAGAAAGGCGGAGACGATCTCGGAGAGCTGACGGCCGCTGAGGAGGTTGGCGTAGGGGTTGTGGAGGGAGGCGGAGGTCGTGGGTGGAGGATTGGCTGGTTTGGTGGCTGCGGTCACGGCGATGGTGAAGAGGCGGAGGTTGTGGGAGGACCAGTAGATTAAGGGGTCGAAGGAGCCGGCTCGTTTTGTTAAAGACGTGCGCAATGAGTCGTCACCTGGTGCGAAGAGAGTGGTCAGCGTATGTTTCGCTGGAAATCGAGGATGACGGACCGTAGAAACTAGAATCGTCAGATATGTAGTCGTCGTCCCCACCGACGAGGCTTTCTTCCCCTAATTGTCCCATGCCGATTTATGGTCTAGATGAACAGCTACATGGTTGCCCAATGCCCATACACGGGAGAAGATCTGCAACGCAGCAAGCAGCAGGGGTTGCTGAAGATCACATCGCTTCAATCTTAAGGAATACCCTTACAAGGCGATAGATTAATGAACCCCATGGCTGCCATTCTGCGGTCTTTGTCTTGTTTTACGATCATCCTGCCGCAAACAGAATTCATTGTGATAATGGATGAGACAGCGACATATTTGTAGCGAGCGGATGGTTTGGAGATGGAAATCTACCTTAGTGCATGCGCTATGCCGTTTTATTACATATCTATGTCTACATTCATCAATGGTGTGACCATGGAGAGAGTGGCGGGAACAATCCAACTATGTCATGCTTCAATGTGAATGGCGAAAAGGATAAATAGGAGCTCGCTAAATGCTATCAATAATTTGGTTCTAGTAGCCTACACAATCATCTCCAATTCCCTGGCGTAACCGATCGTATTCTCAATGACTTGTCCACTAGCAGCCAAGATATCTTTTTCGGACGCCATTTGATCTTCTTGTTGTAGGGGAAAGTATACCCTCCCATCGTTCACAACCCATCCCCTTCCTTGGGCGAACTCCACCACGCTGCCTTCGCTATCGAGGAACAGTAGGTTCTTCGCGCTCGCCATCGGTAATGATGGATATGCTTTTTCTGAACACGATGCGATCTCCGAGCGGATCGTGCCAACGAGTACCTGCAAGAGACAACCCTTAGTAAAATTCTTAAGCATGCGGATAGGTAGCATGATTAGTTTGGCGGAGGAAACTAGTGACGGTACTAGTACTGACCTCACTGAACACACCATACTCCTCGCTTGGTACTCCCTCCCGTTTTGTCGCTCGCCATACCCGATCGTAGCTCCCCTCCATCAGCCACCTCTCCAGCTTGATAGGATACTGTATGTATTCATTGGCCTGCAACCCGCCTTTGCCCTCGTTCTCGACCTCGAGCCCTTCTAAAACGGTATGGAAACCCGCATAGTCTCCTTTTGTCAACAACAGCAGCAAGTACAATCCAGTGACTTTGCTTCGCTGCCCGCTGTTGTTGCCTTCGAAGGAAGATTCACGCAGCTCGTAGAAGGGGAGGAGTTGCTGATAATATCTTGTGAAGGCATCAGGTTCGTGAAGGCGAATGGATAACAAGGCACCAGTTTCTAGAGTTTGCCGAGCAAGGGAGAGAAGTTGAGGTGGGGTGCTGGGTGAGGGAAGGAGGGCGCTGAGGTTTAGAAGCTGCCGTTTCGCTTTGGTAAGAAGAGAAGACACTTCTTGTGGATTTGAGAGACTGTTGTTTCGGAGCTGGGAGAGGATACTTGTCAGAATAGAGGTTGACATGTCTACTCGCTGAGGCTGTATCTTGTCATAAGTCGTGGGTGACAGCGTGGTCCGCAACTTGTCCTTCGGATGCAAAATTACATGTATCTTATTTAGTGTCGTACCAAAAGTAGAGTAAATATAAAGTAACCGAGCCATTTCTGAGGGCGACATGCTGCTCTCCAAGCTTTCGCTCGGGTGATGTTGAACATGACTTCTGAGGGACCTTTTATTCAGTCAGATTATTCCATGATCATAGATGCTCCCCCGAGCTGCCTTGAATTCCATTCCACAGATTATTGTGTTATTGGCACCTATTCGCTAAAACCGGTGGATCACGAGAACCTAGCACGAGATAACAACGATGATCAGGCGACAGAGCAAGGAAAGCAATCTCGAAGTGGCAGCTTGATCTTATTCAACCTCGATAGAGGATGTCATGATAGACCCACAATGTATGCTGCGAGCGCCACACCGTGAAAGCTTTCCTTCCAAGCTTCAAATTGCTGTCATTGCTAGGGATCTCGCCCTGACTGGAGCAGTTCGCCAGTCTACACCATCGATACCCCCTACGCTGTGCTGGATCTTCACTTCTCTCCCGATGAATCGGACCTTTTCGCGGTTGCAGCGAGCACAGGAGCCATATGTCTTTTCACAATCAAGGAATGGGATGCGGAGCCCTTGCGCCATGTTAAGTCTATCGAGCTTGCCGACACTTCCATCCTAGTATTAGCATTGGCATGGACTCCGCCACAGGTAGATGCTCCGGTCTTAGCAGCCTCGCTTTCGAACGGTCGGATAAAGACATTTGATTATAAGTCTCCCCAAAACTCTATGCGGACATTTACCAGCCATTCATTGGAAGCTTGGACCGTGGCCTGGTCAACAAGGGCAAGTGGACCAGAGTTTGTGCAGCTATATTCTGGTGGAGATGACTCTGCCATTTGCCGGCACAACCTCAAATCGGACCAGCTGAGTGTCGGACGAAGCACGGATGAGGAACAGGCAGATTGCCGCCCGGCCGGCCTTGATACGAAGATACATATGGCTGGAGTCACTGCCATTGCTCCTCTATTCGCTTTCGATGAAGAGAAAACGGAGTTCCTGTTGACAGGCAGCTATGACGAGTACGTCCGAATTTTGGCAATTGATACGTCCCCAAATAGCACCAAGTTCCAAGTCCTGGCCGAGAAACGACTCCACGGAGGTGTATGGAAACTGATGAGCAAAGAGATTTCCATGGAAGATCCCAGAGATGAAGTAACTTTTACCGTTGTGGCCAGCTGTATGCACGCAGGAGCGAAAATACTTAGGATACGTCGATCGAAAAGAGGGGAATGGACGATCGAGGTAGCAGCTCGATTCGAAGAACACGAGAGCATGAACTATGCTAGCGATGCTCGGTTCGACTCGGACGGGTATTCACCCACCTTGACTGTGGTTTCGACGAGCTTCTACGACAGGAAGCTTTGCGTATGGAATTTCAGGGTTCATGAGAACTCGTGATAGAAAGCGAGCATAGAGAAAACAGTCAGCTTACCGTGAATGGCCTGGAGTCGCTGCGCTCATTACATATCAGCTTGTCAGCCGGGCCCTTCCCTCATTAGCCTCGATAGCTGCCTTGAGTTCAGCCTTCCTATTCTCTTTCCACGCCCTATGCAATGCGTCTATTTTCCCACCCAGAATCTTAGTTGTCCCAGGCTCCAGCAGCACCACGCCTCTCGCGACTACCACATTCTTGAGTGAGATCTTGCAACCGATACTCATACCCAGCCCCACACCATCCACCCCTTTCAACTCGATTGCATAGACACAATTACCCTGCACGTCCTGTAGAAGCAGCTTGTGTGGTCCACCACCTTTTTGCACACCAGTCTCGGCATTATCCCCAGCTTCAGTCGGCACCACGCGAATGATCTCTCTTCCCTTAGTGCCCTCTCCCCTTTCCAGTGCCTCAATAGCTTCGATCTGTTCCCACCGACTTTTGCTCATGTCCTCGACAGCTAGAACTTGAACTACAACTAGGCTCTGGAGCTTCCGCTCTTTGAAGTTGACATTGGAGACGTCATTAGGAAAGGCTGCTGATGTATTGCGGTCGTGAGACCTCGAGATATCCGAAGCAAGTAGACGGAAAGAAGCAGTGGACGTCAGCGCCGGGACTGGCGTGGTGGGCTTCTGGGTTGTGAGGAAAGTTTCAAGCCAGGCTCGAGACGGGGTGAGGCCTTTGGTGCTGGTGAGCTGGTTGGAGATTTGAGTGAGCACAGCCGGAGACCAAGACGCCATGGCACTGGCGTGTCAACGAGGAATGCGGCGTATCAAAGTATCTGTTGGTATCACAGATACTCGACAGCTCCACCTATCGTTGATTCACCGTCCTCAAACCACGGGCTCGGTCAACAACATGGTGCAAATGGCCGCAAGTCGGCGCTGGGAACCTTATTTAGTGATTAGTCTCGCGTCTGTGTATGTGATGATGACCTCTGGTCTGGACTCAACCACCAACAGACGACTCTTGCGTTCAGTCGAGACGACAAATATTTATGGATGTGGGTGCGGACTGCCAGCCCCCGAGTCAGTCACTCACCTAACAAAGGAACCCCACTAAGCAGCCCCCAAAGCGCCTAATCCGCGGCTAGCCACCGGCCAGCATTTTCCCCCGATTTTCTACCCATGTCCACCCTTTAAGTACTCGTACGGAATATCACCAGCACCGACCAGCTCTCCTCTACCATGTCGACAATCACCTCCCCCCGCCCCTCCACAACCTCCCTCACCTCGTCAACCCCTACAGCCTCCACCCCTGCGACCCCCCCCCTCTCGCGCACCGCCTCTCCCACCCGATCTCAAGCACCTCAGCGCCGCAACCGCACCGCCCTCCGCGACTACTACAACCTCAAATCCGCCGCTCCCGTCGACGCCAGTAATAGCGCCCAGCATGTAGAGGCAGACGTGAAAGAGAGCGAGCTGGATGCCGAGGGTTTTGACGCGGAGGCATATGTAAGGGGGGTGCTGGCGGGGCAGGGGCTGGAAGGGGTATTGAAGGTTGAGGGGGGCTTGATCAATGGTATACCCGCCTATCTCTTGGAAGAGAAGGCGCGTGAGGGCTAATGTGAGTGGGAGTAGAGATCAAGGGCTTGGATGGGGAGAGGAAAGCTTTGGTTTACGACAATTATTCGAAGTTGATCACAGCGACGGATACCATTCGGAGGGTATGGAATGGCCCTGTTCATAGGTTGACTGCAGAGAAGGACTGATGTGGGTGGGTTACGCTGCAGATGCGGACGAATATGGATCCGCTCACTCCGACAACTTCGACGCTTTCGCCGGCGATTGCGCTTATAGCGGAGACGGCGAAGACGATGGCGGGCTCGCGAGACGAGAGTATGACGAAAGCGGACAAGGACTCTAAGGGAGGAAGCGATGATGCTTTGGCGGCGAAGAAAGCCCAACGGGATACTGTGCGTTGGGTGCTGGGGGCGCCCGAGCGCCTGCAAAGCATGCTGGATGATGGGAAGAGTGAAGAGGCGGATAACGACTGGGCTGAAGTGCAAAGACTACTACAGAAATGGGACAGAGTTGTTGGAGTTGAAGAATTGAAGACTCAATGCTTGAAAGTAATGGAAAGACAGCGCTCAGACAGCAATACCTGAAGAGGCTGTTCGGTGGTTTCTCAGAATGCCACATCGGAGGGCGACACTTCTTTAATGTTGCCGTGGTCTCTAAGATTCCGCCCTTCGGAGACGCCTAGAAATGCACGATTCACGCTGATGACTTCCTTCAGTTGCCTTGTGAGGTCGTTTCCTTGCGTCCCCCACAGGATCTCTTTACGCCAGCGCCTGCCAACCGCTGGCAGTCCATGGCGCCACCATCACCGCTCTTCGTGCATCGTCTAAGCGATTGGTCCCAGCGTAAGCCTTACACAAGGCTTCTGCATCTAAAGAGCCTCTAGGCGGTACCGATCTTCTGGCGGTGAGTACTCCCATTTCCGCCGGATATGGTTCCTCAACCAAATTCGAGAGTTCTATCCACCCATGAGGCTGCGACGGTGCAAGCATCACGGCTGTGGTTGCTTGCGACATCTCTAATAATTCCTTGTCATGGTCACCTGGACTGGCAGTCGCTAATGCTGTCAGTAGCTGCGCAACTTTCAGCTGTTGCTGGGGGGTAAGGTCTTCCCGTGTCCGCAAGCTTTGCAGATCTGCAGCAACGGCGTCTATGGTGTCAGCATCGTCATCGAGTATGGCGATGACGCCCAGAAGCGTAACGGCTCCAAAGTGGCCAGGGTGATTCTCGATACAGTCGAATAGTTGCTCTCTCGCCACGTTCTGTTCCTCCTCGCCACCTTTCGCCCAGAGTATTTGAGCCAGGAGACACACTATATCCGGATTGCCTTGCGATTCTTGCAGCGCGCTTCGAAACATGTCTATCGCTTGGTCCGTCAAACTTTGGTAAAAACAAGCTAGACCAGCAGTGAGATGCGCGGAAAGCCGGATTCTCTGGCGAGCCCCTCGCTCGATTCCTTCTTCGCCAGTGAGATCAAGTGCTGTTTGTGCATTGTCAATAGCAGCATTGAAATCTCCTTCCGCTAGCTGGGCCCGACTAAGATCGCTCTTGGCCTGCGCGAAGTGAAGAAGTGTGATTGGAGACTCTGAGCTCTCGAATTCTACTTCGAGCTTCGAGCACAGCTCGCTCAACTCCTGCATTGCTGTTTCATGATCACCGACTCTTTCCGCGAGAAGCGCCAGCAGATGCTGGAAGGCGATGTCGGAGGAGGTTTGTTGACGTAGGTGTCTCACAGCAAGCAGCGGCTGAAGTAGGTTCGCAAGATTCTCCGATGCCGACCGCGAGCTCAGGAGGTCATCGAAGACCGAGAGGGCATACTGTCTTTTCACCAAGATGGAAGATGAATCGGCAATCTCAAAGGCATGGGTGAAAAGATTGGCAGCCTCGCTGGTCTCTCCCAGACATTGAGCCAAGAGGCCTTGTGCAAGCCATGCATGAGCGTACTCCGGATCTGTGGACTGTGCTCGAGTCAGGGCTTCACTGGCGAGCTGAAGATCGTTCTGAAGAAGGTAGAGTGTACCAAGGTTTGTCCAGGCCCGAGCACTCTTCTCATTCAGACAGAGACTGCGAATGAACGAATGCTGGGACACTTTGGGGTTCATCTCCATTGTGACGATACCCAAAGCATTCCAGAAGTCCGCATTGCCTGCTTCGAGCTCGATGGCCTTCTTGAAGGATTGTACGCAGGCCCTGACGAATCTCAGTGGCTTTTTCTTTGTATCGTCTCTATGCTGTTCCAATGTCACGATATGAGCTCGATACTCTGTCCACCCAAGGTTATACCATGCGACGGCTCGTGCATGATAGTCGGTAGCACTGGTTACAACAGCACGTTTTTGAGCCAAGATGGCTGTGTGTGCGCACACGGCCTGAGCTGAGTATAAACCGTCTTTGACTGACATGTCCTTCAGAGCACTTTCTCCAAGTTGGTCAATATCTGCGAGGATGTTATACTTCTCGAGGTCTATGCCAGATCCCAGGAGCTGTTGGAGGTCTTGAATAGGAGCTTCGGTAGCACTTTTCTCGATCCATGAATAGATCGAGCAAGCGTCCCCAATTGCTTTCCACAAGTTGAAAGCGTCGTCGCGATTTGCCGCAATACCTTGAGCAACTATGATCGATGCCTCTGCACCTTGTGAAGCACGTCCGAAGAAGCCAAGTTCAAGATTGTGCCAAGCACCCTCAACGAGAGTCTGCAAGAGTGCTATGGAAACTCCGAATTCCTCAGGTCTCTTTGCGAGAACTTCCCTGTATCCCTGTGAGGCTACATCGAAGTCGCCTAGCTCTCGCTTCACATTAGCGAGCATATATTCCGAGAACCAGGTCCCTTCAAGATGATTGAATCTCGAATCTTTTTCTATTCTCTGAGCTTGTTCAAAGGCTTTGGTAGCCGCAACGTAGCGACCTGAATTATGGTAGCTTTCACCGAGCCCTACCCAGCTATAGTAATCCTCGGGCGAGGACCGCAGTGCGGATTGGAAGGAGACGATACTCTTCGCATAGTCTTGATTGTTAAGTTGGACTACGCCCAAAGCAGCGAAAGGCCAGCCAATCCCTTTCTTTTTTGATCCAGGTGCAGGTTTCACTTTGCCTGACTCCACCACGCGCTGAGCTACGACTTCTACAAAATCCCATTCACGGTCTCGAGCAAACGCCCGAGCAAGGCGTTCTGCCGCTTCGACTTCCGACGAAGAGAGTTCAAACGCCTTTTGAAAGCACTTTCTGGCACGCTTCTTGTCCTTGGCATATTCGGCATAGTAAATTCCGAGGCTTGTGTATGAAGGTGCAAAGTTCATGTCCGCCTGTATTGATGCCAAAAAACGAGCGTACGCTCCGTCACGATCTCTCCTAGCAGCTTTTGAGTCGTCCAGAGTCCACAAACAAACACCACTACGATACAACGTCTGAGCTCGCAAGGCTTTTGTTGATGTGTCTGAACCTTTCAGCTCCGCAAGACAAGCCTCAAGTTCTTCCAGACCGGGCCCACAATTTCCATTGAGTGCTTTGCACCAAGCAGCCTCTGCTCTGACTTTGACCTCTGTAGTTTGCTCCAATGCTCGGCTTAGGAAGATAATCGCGTCTGCATACTCCTCCTCTTCTTCAAGAATCAATCCCACGCCTACCAAGGCTGAAGTACTTGTTGGTTTTCGATGCAAAATGTTTTCGAACAGTTCTCTGGCTTCAGGATGGTTTCGTGGTGCTTGATGTTGGATCAAAGCTGTTGCTAGAATAATGTTGAGTGCATCAGCGATGTCTTGGAACGCAAGGCCAGTATTGCGGGCCTCTACAGATAGCAATGTGAGTGCTTTCCTTGCTATATCTGCTGCGCTTGCAAATTCTTCCAGGTACAAGTAGTACTCTCCCATTATTCGCTTAGCTAAAACAGAGGATGATATTTCTTCGGCGCCTTCTGTCATCAGCAAGAGTCGATCTTCCGCCGACAACGCCGTTGGAATATTCTGCTCCTCTGGGCCTTCTAGCCCAATCTCCTTCCGTGCTATCCTCGGGAAAGGTGAAATCTCACTATCCAGGTATCCTCGCAGCACTTTGCTAAGCCCTTCTTCAGGGAAGTGCTCGATGAATTCTCTCAAAAGCCCGACATCTAATTGTACGATTCTCTCCACGTCTTTCCATTCCAGGACGATGTTCCATGCTAATGGGAACGGATGCTTGAGAATTACCAGGCCCTGGGCCAATCTCTCTACACGTTCCCGCTTTTCGGCTTTGTCCTCCGTGGACAATATTTCTAGAGTGTTATAGGCCCTTCGAAGGATCTTTTCTTCGTACCGACGCCTAGACTCATCGTCATCGGACCAGTCGATGATACATTGGAACAATTCCTCAAGCCGGCTCCTTTGCAGGACTTCCCGTTTGACATCGGATGTCACTTGATCAATTCTAGCTCCAAGCCTGGTTCGGCGCTGCCCGATCTCCCTATTAATCTCTTCACCCTCTTCGTCCTCTACGATGTCGGCTATCTTGGTATATGTGTAAGCAGGATGTAAAATGCGGCCTTCGAGAAAGTCGTATATTGGGCTTGTAGGTAGCAAGATCTCCAAGGCATGTTTATACTGTGCTCGCGAGCCACACTTCTTGGCAAAATCGACGTATTTATCTATGACTGTTTGAGACTTTGTCTTGTCGTCCGCGTCCATGTAGAGCTGAGCAAGATGCAGCGCTGCATCATGATACTCGCCTAGCTTTTTGTCTGCCTGTTTCTCATACAGAGTTATGAGGCCTTGCCATACCAGGGCGTCGTTCCTTTTGACATGGGCAGCCGCGTTGTAAGCCCTCTCCGCCTTGTCATTATGGCTTTGCTTGTCGTAGGCCAACCCCAAAAATACATTACTGGGAGTCTCCTATTAGTGTAGTAACCCCGTGACGTCGAGGTTCGCTATCATACGCATGGTAGTTCTTGGGGTCGGCATTGAGCACAACGTTCACTTGCTCGATGGCCTCGTCATACTTCTGTCCATCCAAGGCCGATTTGGCAGCCTTGAGCGCGGATCTGGCCGCTGACATACTCTATACACCTTGTTACCATGTTAGTAGATCCTTGATGGCTTAGCACGAACAGTAAGCAAGCCTCTAAGACAGGTACGACACATGTTGTGTGTGCTCGAATTATGCACGAATCGAAGTATCCGTAGATTCCTGTCATCACATTAGCTGCTGGCTTGGCGTTGCGGAGGCGGCCCGAAGTCCGCTGCAGGGAGTCGTCATGATCCAAGCGATCATGATCACCATGTCAGGTAAAGTACCATAGTATGCTATTGCAACAGTGCAATGCTAGATCGACCTCAGACCCTCTGAGAGCCCTTTGAACCGTTCGTTATTTCGATCAAACTACTCTTGAACGCTGTTGGATCTGGCTACGACCGATCTGCAAGTGAATATGGCAGTACGGTAGGCTTGATGAGAGTCTGGCCGTTCACAAATCAGTATTCGCCATGGCGCCCCTTCGACTCCAGATTGATGGACGTACTTTTCGTGACACGCAGAACCGGGAAGTCACTATAAGGGGAATCAATGTGGCGGGAGATGCAAAATTCCCACTTTCGCCGGATGTGCCATCGATTACGCCTGAACATTTCTTCGAAGGTGACGATCTATCGTTCGTTGGCAGACCATTCGCCGTCGAAGAAGCTCACACACACTTCTCAAGGTTGAAAACATGGGGCTACAATACAATAAGATACATATTCACCTGGGAGGCCATCGAGCATGCTGGGCCGGGGAAGTACGATGAGGAATGGTGCCAGCATACCGTCAAGATCCTGAGACTGGCGAAGGAATATGGGTTCTACATTTTCATGGACCCTCACCAGGATGTCTGGTCTCGGTTTACTGGTGGTTCCGGTGCCCCAATGTGGACACTCTACGCTGTGGGTCTGGATCCGACGAAAATGCTAGCGACACAAGCCGCCCTGGTGCATAATACATGGCCCGATCCAGCGGCATTTCCAAAAATGATTTGGGCAACGAATTATACACGACTGGCCTGCCAAGTCATATTCACGTTGTTCTTCGGAGGTAGGGAATTCGCTCCAAAAGCCATCATCGACGGCAAGAATATTCAAGACTACCTGCAAGATCATTTCTTGAGCGCTTGCAGGCACCTGGCGTTGAGAATGAAAGAGGCTGGTGATATTGAGAACGACGTAGTGATAGGATGGGAGAGCATGAACGAGCCGAACAGAGGTCTTATCGGCTGGCAGGATATTTCTACAATACCGTCTGAACAGAAGCTCCAAAAGGGGACATCGCCAACTGGCTGGCAAGCAATCTTGACTGGTTCAGGAAGGGCTTGCGAGATTGAGACCTGGGACTTTGGCGGCATGGGCCCCTACAAATCAGGTACTGAACTAGTGGACCCAAAGGGTGAAGTTGTGTGGCTTTCGGCAGACTACGACGATACTTACTATGGGTGGAAAAGAGACCCAGCTTGGAAGCTCGGCGAATGTCTTTGGGCTCAGCATGGAATCTGGGACCCGTCGAGTGATCAATTGTTGAAAAAGGATTACTTTGCCAGGAATCCCAAGACTGGCGAGAAGATTGATTATGAATACTTTACAAACCATTGGTTTATGGACTACTATCGTAAACACAGGCAAACTATCAAAAGCGTTCATTCGGATGCAATTATGTTCTGTCAGCCTCCTGTTTTGGAAATTCCACCGTCTCTGAAAGGTACCGAAGACGATACTTCAGACATTGTTTTTTCTCCACATTACTACGACGGTGTAACTCTAATGATGAAGAAGTGGTAGGTCCGCCTTAGGGGAAGGCAGCGAACAAATAGCTGAACATGGCAGGAACCGTTATTGGAACGTCGACGTTTTCGGGCTGTTACGGGGTAGATACCTGTCGCCAGCATTCGCCATCAAGATTGGGGAGACTGCTATACGCAATTGCCTGCGGGACCAGCTGTCGGCCATAAGAAAGGAAGGGACTGATTACATAGGGAACCATCCTTGTGTTTTCACCGAGATCGGTATTCCTTATGATATGGACGATAAGTATGCATACAAGACAGGGGACTACTCGAGCCAGTCATCGGCTATGGATGCGAATCACTTTGCTATCGAGGGAAGTGGTGCGAGTGGATTCACCCTGTGGACTTATACGGCTATAGTAAGCATATACATTGTCTTCTACCTACCGAGCAGAATTGTTGCTAAGCACTTCAGAACAACCATGAGTGGGGCGACATGTGGAATGGGGAAGATCTTTCTATATTCTCACTAGACGATAAGCCTCTACCTGTGCATCCTACGGCCAACGCAGATAAGTCAGCGAGTACCTCTACAGTGTCAGTCGACCAAACCTCGCCTTCATATTCACAAAGTCGATCTACCAATAGCTCACCAGTGTCTCTCAGAACTATCAAGGACACTCTTAAGGCACCCTCGATATCATCGCAACGGCCCAAAACGCCGCCGGAGATTGGAAGCACACCTGGCTACCGAGCGGCAGAAGCTTACGTCCGTCCGAGTCCGATTGCTACAGTTGGCAAGGTCACCTCGTACGGGTTTGATCTACGCAACGCGACGTTTATGTTGGCTCTAGAAAGTCAGAGTGTTGCCACGGACGTCGTGCCCACAGAAGTCTTCCTCCCGGAATTCCATTTTCCCCGTGACAACACCAATGTGGAGGTCAGCAGCGGCAAGTGGACAATAAGCGTCGACAACACCGACGGCGGGGTGATGCAGAAGTTGAGATGGTTGCATGGTGCTGGTAAGCAAAACATGACTGTAAAGGGCGTCCTAAGGAAGCAAGGCATGGCGTTAGGCAAAGAGGAAGAGGAAGGATATTATGAGCAGTGCAAGCAGAGCAGATGCGATCTTATGTGATCGTGGGCATTCTCGAAGCATTGGGAGCGCGGAGCGACTTTAGGCATGATTGCTGTTGCTTCCTATGTCTATACTCTGCAGTACGGGTTCTCGTCCATCTTATACCCAATTCTCTAAGGTAGCTGTATACTATCGGCGACCTGATGTACGAGCATTGTTGTTTAAGCAGGGCAATATGGTTCCTGATGGACCTGGTAAGGTCTGTAAATAGAGAGGCCTCATGGGCAATTATGGGCTTGTCCTCTAAATTTTCCCAGTATGATTTGGAAAACGTCGAAGCGGATGCACGTCAACCCCCTGCATGAACCCCACAATCTGCCGATGGCACCGACCTAACGGAAGCTCCCGGTTCCTGGGCTAAAAGGACCGGCATGACGTAGCATGCTTTCATTAACCACGACATATGCAGGTCTCTGCACTAATCATTCCTCCTCTTACCACCATATTGGTTCAGGGCTATCCTCCTTCGACTACCATCTATGCTATTGTTCTGTCGGCTACGCCGATTGTAGGAAACGCGGCCTACGAAATAATCACAGCGCATATCGATGTGATCGCGCAGTCTCATTCGTAAAGCACTACAACTCGCAGTGCGCCAACATATTGCGTTTACCACCGGGAATATCTATTACTTCATCCATCCTCAATATGGCTGGGACACGCTCGTCAGCGCGACAGGCTGCAGCTGCCGCCCAGAGCTCCAGCCCTAGCTCTTCCCAAAGCAAGCCAGCAGGTGATCGCGCTGCTTCTGGTAGCAAGCGCAAAGGCGGTCCTACGGCAAGCCCGAAACCCAAGCGTGGCAGGAAAGGAGACAAGAAGGAACAGCTTACCATCGAGGAGACCATGCCTAAAGAGGACAAGGAAGAAGACAAGGACGTTGAGATGAAAGACGAAGATGCGCCAAAAGACGAGGCTGATGCGCAAATCGCCCGGGAAGGAAGCCAGGATGGTGGCACTAAGACTGGCGACGGCGACAAAGGCTCTGATGAACCAGAACATGAAGGCGACAAACGCAAAGACGACAAAGCTCTAAATGGTGAAAATTTTACCGAACAGGGATCAAAGATGGATGACACCGACAATTTTGGTACTACCGGTGAAGCCGGCAACGATAGCAAGGCAGCGAATGGAGACAACGCCGTACAAGAGTCCTCAAAGCGTGCGGAATCCACCCCATCCAGCATCCTCGAGAAAGGAATCATCTACTTCTTTGAGCGTGGTCGCGTTGGCATTGATGAGCCAAGCAAGCCCGACGAGATCGCAAGAAGCTATATCATCATGCGGCCTATGCCACGTAGGTTATCCTTTTGCAGCATCTTTTTCCCCCTTCCGAGCAGTTCAGGAACTTAAGCCATGTCTAGCGACCGCATGTTCGAATGACATGCTTGAAGTGTCCACACAACAACTCCAAGAAGGAACGCTGACTCCGAAATCATATAGATGGCGCTAAGCTAGGAGAAGGACCAATTGGCGATGCAGGCCACAATAGGTTACTTGCGCTACCCAAGAAGGTCCTACCTAAGAGTCCCAAGGACAGATTCATGGCGTTCGTTGAGAAAGCGAATGTAAGCCTTGAAGATCTCAAGACGAGTATGGGCGCCTCAGATTATGCTACCAAGACTGCTGGTACACGTCATAGTCCAGCGATGGCACCGCTTGCGGAGGGTGTGTATGCTATCACCTCAACGGGACGCGAATCTCATCTGGCCTACATCTTGACGATACCCTCCGAGATCGGCGAGGTACAGCAGGATATGGGGCTTCAGAAGCGCAGTAGCTTTTTGACTACTGTCAAGAATCCATCTTATTCAGGCCCTGCAAATACAAACCTGCCGCAAGGTCCAGAGTACCCTCAAGAGTAAGCGGAATGTCAAGGCGTGTTATGATCTTGCCTAACGATTCTCACATATAGGATCTTGAGCGAGTTCCGCAGCCTTCGCTGGATGCCTTTGCAGCCAAAGCACCTAGATTACGTGAATACGCAATTCCTTCTCATTGGCCACAAAGACAATGCACTGGAGAAGGCCACTGGTCAGCAGAACCAAGATGAAGGCGAAGGTAAAGATAAACCGTTGGAGGAGATGGAGAAATTAGAGCACGAGGATGAGATACGTGTGGAGCATCTGAAGGGTAAGTTTCCCCTCGGTTTGACCATTATTAGCGTCCAATCCGCTTACTGGAAGCTCGTAGGAGACGACTCGGTCTTTGTTGATCTGGGTTTTGACTCGAAAGACTATCCAAAGCTTCAAACGACCTGGTAGAATCGTCGGTGTTCAGGTGCATCTTATACCTATAGGTATCTGGATTACAGTCTGTATCCTCAGTGCGGCTATCTGGTGGAGCGAGCAGTCCGTCTAGCTATCTTGTGAATATCGTCTGAGAGACAGATAGTTCTTCTGCTACCAGACGATTGCCGGTAGACTAGTCAAATTATCCCATGCAAAATGAGGGTTTAGCTATTGAAATAGGACTTGAAGCCACCGTAACGCCTTCCGCTCGCACCCGATTTGGTCTGCTTTTGGTAATATCAGGTCTTTTCAGGCCTGAGACGAACAAGAGAGTCTATCACGACTATTCTACGCGTCAGTCATTTCCACCAAGGCTCTCGTAAAGCCCTAGGCGTAACCCTTCCACAAGCGAGGACTAGCGGCAGAGCCTTTCGCTCCACCTTCGGAGAAGCTCGATATGATTGTTCCCAAGCCCATCAAGAACAGGCCTGTATCTGACGAAAAAATATCACGTCGCAATCGACCACGACATCACCTCCAATTCACCTCAAAGTCCATCTCCACAAAAATTCACAACGCAGTGGCACCATCACGGGCTATATCTGGACCATACCAACACCACACAGGCAACCGTTCAAAACGAACGTCAGCAACACTGATGACTACGGAATCCTACCGCCTTGTCTCTGCTCTATAATAGCACCCATAACCACTTGACGGATACTTTTACCCCGAGAGCTTCCCATCTTCGAAACTGCTCCTACCAAAGTCCACCCCCAGCAGGACAACTACTTTCCTTACCGCTCTCACTCAAATCTACGGAATCGGCGGTGCGAGGCCATCAAGGGCTACGAGACGACAACTCCCCTCACTCATCTGAATCTCGCCATTGCTTAGAACCATGGCCTCTGCGCTCGTAGACCAGCTTCGAAACACACAGATCAAGTATGACCACCATGGTGAGATATTGCATAAGACTCGCGTTGACACTTTCACGGCAGTGATACAACTTCAGATGGTGCATGGAAAGAGAAGTTAAAAGTACCGACGAAAGATGTTCGACCGCAGACTGAGGTACGCTCAAAATCCAACAATAGGAGTGGTCAGGTTTGACGGAAGCTATAGGATGTCACGGCCACGAAAGGCCTCGAGTTCGAAGACTTCCTCATCAAGCGTGAACTCATGATGGGTATCTTTGAGGCCGGTCTCGAGAAACCGTCACCAATCCAGGAAGAGGCCATACCAGTTGCCTTGACTGGTCGCGATATCTTGGCAAGAGCGAAGAACGGCACAGGGAAGACGGCCGCCTTTGCCATTCCTACACTGGAACGAATCAATCCGAAGAATTCAAAGATACAAGCATTGATATTAGTACCAACAAGGGAGCTTGCTCTTCAGACTTCCCAGGTCTGCAGAACCTTAGGAAAGCACCTGAGTATCAATGTTATGGTCACCACCGGCGGTACCGGTCTCAAAGACGACATCTTACGATTGAAGGACTCGGTCCATATCATCGTTGGGACTCCTGGGCGTATATTGGACCTGGCGAGACAGAAAGTTGCCGACTTGAGCGAGTGCCTCAGCTTCGTGATGGACGAAGCCGATAAGCTTCTTTCTCCAGAATTCACGCCAGTCATCGAAGAACTGCTGTCATTCCATCCAAAGGATCGCCAAGTAATGCTTTTCAGCGCAACGTTTCCCGTCATGGTCAAGTCCTTCAAGGTCCGTCATCGGTACTTCCGCTCGTTCGTTGCTGACAGTGCATAGGACAAACATTTGAACAACCCCCATGAGATCAACTTAATGGACGAGTTGACGCTCCGAGGTGTTACGCAGTACTACTGCTATGTCGACGAAAGCCAGAAGGTCCATTGCCTCAACACCCTCTTCTCGAGACTCCAAATCAATCAATCTATCATCTTTTGCAATTCCACTAATCGCGTCGAGCTTCTCGCTAAGAAGATCACCGAACTGAACTATTCCTGCTTCTACTCTCACGCTCGTATGCTGCAGCATAATCGTAACCGAGTGTTCCATGATTTCCGTAACGGTGTCTGCCGCAATCTTGTCTGTTCAGATCTACTCACTCGTGGCATTGACATCCAGGCAGTGAACGTCGTCATCAACTTCGATTTTCCCAAAAATGCCGAGACCTACTTACACCGTATCGGGCGATCTGGCCGCTTCGGTCACCTTGGTTTGGCGATCAACCTCATAACGTGGAATGATAGGCTCAACCTGTATAAAGTTGAACAGGAGCTGGGAACTGAGATCCAGCCCATTCCAGAATCCATTGACAAGAAACTCTATGTCTATGACTCCCCAGAGAGCATCCCTCGACCCATCTCAAATCCAGCCGGTCAACGTCAAACCCAAGGAAATGACAGCCAACGTGGTCAGGGTGCGCCGCGAGGTGGTCGTGCCCAGCAAAATGGCGGATACTCTGGCCAGAATCGCACCCAAGGCGGTGGCCGTGGCCAATACCAACAGCAAAATACGGCTAACGTTCAACGCAATCAACGAACCCAAGGCAACTCCTACGGGCAACAGCGAGGGCCTGTGGGGAAGCAACAGGCCCGACCTAACGGTACTACATCCCAGCAGCCTACGCAGGATGCTGCCGCTATCAGAATATAATCCGTGATGACAGCAGCGTTCCCTTACTGGGTATATGCTGTTGGTAGCCGTCTTTGTATGAACATTTCCGATGTCCCATATTTGCAATATGCGCCACTCTCTTGCTAGACAAAAGTTTCACGCTCTCACATCACCCACGATTGTACAGAACTCTCCCCTACGACTTCGACCTTGTACATACAAACACCGACCCAAGCAATTCCTGCTACTATCCTCGACTTTTGTGAGGTCATCTTCCGCATTCACGTTGAGATCTATGGCCCATTTAATGGCTGGCGTTACGGAAATCAGCTCGAGAACTCGGAACCTAGAACGGAGGCTATAGTGGGCGGCACAGGGCTCTGACAAGGCGTTTGGAGACAGAGCAACCTTCGGTGTTGAGCGCTACGTGCATTTTCCGGCAACAGTCATAGCCTTTACGCCATACGATACCACATGCATTGGGCTCCCCCTTCTTCCATCTCACGTAACACGCAGCAATTCACATCCCCCATCTACAGCTCCTTTTACCACACATACCATTTTCAGATCGACGTCTAGAGGGCAGCTCCGCCTCCGTCATTGCTCCCCTCGCTCCCGACCTTAAGCTATGGCTCGACACGATGAACCTTGGTGTTTCGCACGCAAGCATTCGATCCAGCCGTATTCGTTTGACAGAAGCAGCGGACTGGTTCACCGCCGCCTGGATCTTTCGTGCTCAATTTGGGAATCTGGTGCAGTGCAATTTGGACCGGCCTTTTCCCTACATCTCGACGATCCTGTTCGGCTTTTCCAATCTCTGGTCGATCTAAACTCTACATTGGACGCGTCAATACAGTAAAGCGTTATTCAAGGCAGCCAGCAGGAAGCGAACAAGAAGCCGAAAAACCAAAAACCAAAAAACCAAAAAACCAAAAATAAAGGAGGCCAAGGTTATGCTGCTGCTTATTCTCAAGATCCATCAGAGCAGCTGCATACGTACTTAGCTAAGACCTAGACAATAAAGATACGTTACCCTCCGCACAATGTCCTCTTGAAGGCGTGGTCGTGATCTAGGCCGGGTTATACAAAGCTGTTCGTAGGTCTCGTATTTATCTGAAATTCACACTTGAGATCTCCGCGGCCAACGTTCAGTAGTACTTTAGCCCCTATCTCTGTACTGTATGTTCGATTCGTCGCTCACTGACCTTTTCAAACTCATTATAGCTCTGTAAGGACAGATTTAAAGTTGCAATGTATCAACCTAGCAGCGTCGGTGGTTCATCCAAAGACAGAACTGTGGTCGAAACATAGCATAGGCATAAGGTAGGGCGTTGGATGAGTCATAGTTGGAAAACAATAGAAGAAGGTAGAAGTTTGTGATGTTACATGCACGGTGACTGAAAGCATGAAAGCAGTGTCCAGAAGATGTGATGAGCTTGTTGTAGGTAAGATTAAACATTGACACATGTGCGTGATCACATACTTGACTGTGTTATTCGCTTCACTCGTGAAGTAACACTCTACTTTTGTGCCAGTGAGTTTTCCGTGACACATTGAGCATCTCTGCTTCGAGTGAAAGGGAGCTGGAAGTTTTGCGTCATTCGAGAGGCCATAAAAAGACGCCTCTTGCCGCCGCTAGCGCTTGTGCCATCAAAGCATCCTCCGAGACCCAGCGAGACTTCGTACAACCAACAGCCACTTGACCAACCCTCTCACACACCAGAACTTGACAAAGCAAAACCCCTAAGCAATACTACGAGATCTCTACCTTTCCCGACCTCCTACATCCAACGACATGGCCTTGAAGCGTATCAACAAGTGAGCCTCAGATGGAGCTTCTGCTGTCGTGTATCACTGACTTGCGCTTAGGGAACTCGCTGACCTTGGGCGCGACCCTCCTTCATCATGCTCTGCAGGACCCATCGGAGATGATTTGGTATGTCTTTTACTCCTTGCGAGGCTGCAAGTCTCATGCTGAAGTACGCTCTCTGCGTACGAGAATGCTTGCTGACAACTTTTGCTACAGTTCCACTGGCAAGCGACAATCATGGGACCCGTAAGTCATTCCGCGTTGCCGACTTGGAGTCTAGAGCAAGCATGACCGCTCTGTTGCCGCAACCACATCTACACAACTCGCGTGCTGATACTCGAGTCCAGGGTGACAGCCCATACTCAGGCGGTGTCTTCTTCCTAGCCATCCACTTCCCTACCGACTACCCCTTCAAGCCACCCAAGGTCAACTTCACCACTCGCATCTACCACCCCAACATCAACTCCAACGGCAGCATCTGCTTGGACATCCTTCGTGACCAGTGGAGCCCCGCCCTTACTATTTCCAAAGGTATGTCCTTAGCCTGGACAAGATAGGCACATGGATATAAATAAGTCCGATAGCTGACTTGTGAATAGTGCTTCTTTCAATCTGCTCCATGCTCACGGATCCCAACCCAGACGACCCTCTAGTTCCGGAGATCGCCCACGTATACAAGACCGATCGCTCGAGGTACGAGTCCACGGCTAGGGAGTGGACTAGGAAATATGCTATCTAAAGCGAGCAAGTACGGAGGAATCAAACGATGGACGACCACGATTTGTTGCTTTGTGCGTTTCGAGGAGGGTCACAAGGCTAGCTCGGTTCGCATACCCCGATAAGGACACAGCATGCACATTCTTCTGTTGTTTCCTGCGTATGGCCGTCCCCTTGGGAGAGGTATCCGATCCCAAGACCCCCATTATCTATGCATTCATGCCGGTCACGATAAAGGGTTGAGCGTTTAGGGTGTAACTACAGTGCTTAACTTTGCATGATCAAACTGCTTTCAGCACTGTCTACTTCGCCTGTATGAAACTTCGTTCCAAGTAGCCATCGAAAGCCCGATCCAATTAGACTAGCAGTCGTAGAGATCTTACCTAGGGTGCATCGCAGCCGTTTTCGATATATGGAGGATGTCCTGTCCGTAAGCGCTTGCCGTTAGATACGAAAGGATCTCCTTCGAGCTTCCTGGATTATCAACTAAAGTATGTGAACAACACGCATCCTCGCATGACGCTCATGTCTGCCGACACATACAACTCTAGCCATGGGTTTCAGTCACAATAGGTCAATCGCCAGCACTCTTAGATCTAGGTAGTCGCAAAGAAGGCAAAAATGTTCAATTTTACGCCCTTGCTGGGCACTCACTCGAGCTCGGAGGCCTCACAGTCTTTGTTAGAGCTCGAAGGCGGTATTAAGATCCTTATAGACGTCGGCTGGGACGACGATTTTGACGTACAACATCTAGAAAGGCTCAAGAGGTAGGCGTTCTCCGACCTGTTAGTTTCGTGCTCAGAATCATAAGGGTGCAGTCAATTCAGCTGCAAGTTCCATGGCAACGCTGTAAATAGCGAAGTCCGGATTTCAATGGACGAGATGTGCCATCTGACGATGTCGCTTGATGTTCTTCCGCCGGCTGTCAACTGACTCGTCATCGTCACTCTAGACACGTGCCCAGCCTTTCAATCATACTACTTACACACGCAACGCCGGCTCACCTAGCTGCTTACGCCCATTGCTGCAAGCATTTCCCACAGTTCAATCAGATACCAACCTACGCGACAGGCCCTGTCATATCCCTTGGTCGTACTCTCTTGCAGGACATCTACGCTTCCGCTCCGCTTGCCTCCACGGTCATACCACGAGACGCCTTACTTGACACAGCGTACTCTTACCAATCCTCTCGTGTGGACAGCTCCATCAACATCCTTCTACAGCCGCCCACATCTGAAGAAATTGCACAATACTTTGCTCGAATACATCCACTGAAATATTCCCAACCACATCAGCCTTTGCCATCGCCCTTCTCGCCGCCTCTCAATGGCCTCACAATCACGGCGTACAGTGCAGGGCATACGCTTGGTGGGACAATATGGCATCTACAACATGGCATGGAGTCGATCGTGTATGCAGTGGATTGGAATCAGGTCCGAGAAAACGTCCTCGGTGGAGCTGCGTGGTTAGGTGGCTCCGGTGCGGAGGTTATTGAGCAACTACGGAAGCCAACTGCCATGGTTTGTAGCACGAAAGGAGCCGAGAGGAATCCATTGGCTGGTGGTCGCAAGAAAAGGGACGAACTGCTTGTAGACATGATTCGTAGCGCCGTGGCTAAGGGAGGCACTGTGCTGATACCGACGGACACCAGTGCAAGAGTGCTCGAGTTAGCATACATATTGGAACATACATGGCGGCAAGCATGGCGTAAAGAAAGCCGGGAGAGTGGTAAAGACAGCACATTGCGAGATGCAAAGCTCTACCTGGCCAGCAAGACCGCTGGAGCTACCATGACATACGCAAGAAGCATGCTGGAATGGATGGACGAGAACGTAGTCAGAGAATTTGAAAACGAGGCGAGCAATAATCAAAACCAACAGCATAAACGTACGAACAGTAAGCAGGTCTCGGACAACGAACGGAATCAAGCTGGAAAGCCGAGTGGCCCTTTCGATTTTCAGTACTTGAAATTGTTGGAGCGCAAATCGCAGGTTGAGAAGATTATCTCGGCGAAGGGTCCCCGTGTCATATTAGCTAGCGATTCTTCTCTACAATGGGGCTTCTCAAAGCAGGTTCTACAACGTATCGCGGCGCAGCCATCCAACCTTATCGTCCTGACCAAAGACTATGGTACTGTTAGCGAAGCTAACGAAGCCAAGAGCAGCTTGGGGAGGACGCTTTGGCAATGGTATCAAGAGCGGCAGGACGGTATAGCTATGGAGACGGCCCCTGATGGTCAGAACCTTGAACAAGTGCATACTGGTGGCAGAGAGCTTCACCTTAACGTCGCTGAACGGATTCCGCTAGCAGGGAATGAGCTCTTGATGTACCAGCAATATCTCGCTACGCAACGAAGACTACAAAACACCATGCCAACAAGTGACGGAAAAACTCTCGAGACTGCGGCCGATGCTCTTGATGAAGCATCCTCCACTAGTTCATCATCATCTGAAGCTTCAGATCCTGAACGGCAAGGCAAGTCGTTAAACACCTCAGCTGTCGTAGCGCAGTTCAACAACCGCAACAAATTAGGGCAGAACAAAGAAACGCTTGGGGTCAATGCCTTGCTGCGTCAACCCAGAGTCTACGACTACGACGTTCGTGGCAAGAAGGGGAGAGAGCAGATGTTCCCATTCCTCAGTAAGCGACGCCGAGCCGATGACTTTGGAGATCTTATCAATCCGGATGACTATCTGAGAGCAGAAGAACGTGATGATACCAATGGTCAGGGCCTGCGTGACAACGAAGACGGCAAGGAGACCAGACTTGGGCAGAAACGCAAGTGGCAGGATTCGGGCATGCAAAATAGCGCTGGGAGACGCGGTTCGGAAGGCAGCAACAAGCGAAGACAAACCATGCAAGATCCACGGAGGAGAAATCAGGCCAACGGCGATGCTGAAGCCAACGGTGCCGCAGCTGCTGAAGATTCTCTCTCGGACGAATCCGACACGGATGTCGAAGAGACTGCCGTAGGCCCTTTCAAGGTCAGGTTCGAGACCACAGTCGTAGAGACGCACTCAAAGATCGGCTTCGTCGACTTCTCAGGCCTCCACGACCAACGAAGTCTCTCCATGCTAATCCCCCTCATCCAACCCAAGAAACTCATCCTCGTCGGCGGTAGCCTCTCCGAAACCAACTACCTCGCCAACGACTGCCGACAAAAGCTCCGACCCGCCGACGGCGCCGGCGAAGCCTCCATCTACACCCCCGCCGACGGCGAAACCGTCAACGCCAGCGTCGACACTAACGCCTGGACCGTCAAGCTGAGCGAAGCGCTCGTGCGACGCTTCCACTGGCAGGATGTCAAGGGCATGGGCGTCGTCACGCTAGTCGGCCACCTGGCCGCCACGGCCCTCGAGGACGAGTCGCAAACCGAGGCCACGCGGAAGAAGCAGAAGCTCATGAAGAAGGATCCGCAAAACTCGCCCAGAGCGGACGAAATTGCGTCGCCGACGGTGAAGCCCCCTGAGCTAGCTCCGCTGTTGGATGTGCTACCCGCGAGCATGGCCGCAGCGACGCGCTCGGTGGCTCAGCCGCTGCATGTCGGCGACCTGAGGCTGGCGGATCTGAGGAAGATTCTTCAGGCGGGAGGACACACTGCTGAGTTCCGAGGGGAGGGGACGTTGCTCATTGATGGGCTGGTAGCGGTGAGGAAGTCCGGGACCGGCAAGATTGAAGTTGAGGGGGGAGGCCTTTCGTTGCCGGATCTGCGGTCGAGGACGCATGAGGGCTCGTTCTTTGCGGTGAAGAGGAGGATTTATGAGGGGCTGGCGGTTATTGCTGGGGGGTAGGGTTTGTAGGACTAGGAGGGACTGACTTTTTTGAGGAAGCTGTGTTATATAGGGAAGGGCATCCATCTAGCGCAGATGTTTGGTCTTTGTAAAGGGCTTTTTGAATGCATAGCACCGTGGCTCCGGGGCAGGCCCGCACTCGGAAAGATTTCTATACCTGGGCTTTTCCAGTTTGTGCACAAGGGAGGTACTACTTGCGCGAGTGCTGCAATCCACAGAGCTGAAGCCTTCCAAACCGGAAGTCTCCAGAGATGTAATCAACCAAAAAGGTTTCTATCCAATTTTTTGTTAGACACGCGCTCCAGAAGGTCCACTACATATCGCCAAATGCACAGCCGTCTCCCATAAAACCCCCAGAACTATTCGTAACAATGACAGAACATGCGCCCTCTTCCCCTCTCCCAACCAGAAAACCAGATACAATGCAAGCAAGACCCCTGTACAAATCAAACACCCCAAGCATCACATCCCAGACCACCCACCCCACAACGCAGGCAATCCATCCCCCCCCTCCCTCCTCACCCCCCCACATGCGCCACAACACCCACACTCCCCCTCCCCCTCCCCCTCCCATCCCTAAACCCCTGCAACATCCCAATCTTTTCCCCCTCCCCCATCCCCCCACCCTCCCCAAGGGTATACGTCTCCCCCCGCCTCCACTCCATCTCCCCCCTCCCCCCTTCCTGCATCCACTCCCTGGGATCCACCTCCCTCCCCCATTTCCAAAGCGTACACGTCGTCACCCCGACATTCGGCCCCCCGCCGACGGTCTCGCCGCCGAGCGAGCGGATCAGGTCACGGATCCCGATGGAGAGGGGGACGGTGTAGAGTTTTGGCAGGGGCACCGAGGAGGCGGGTAAGTGCCAGGGGTGGGAGGGGCCGGCGGAGAAGTGCAGGAGGGTGGTGTGCGGGGTGGTGGGGGGGAGGTAGTACCCGCCGAGGGGGTGGGCGAGGGGGAGGGCGGTGGGGGCGGTGTAGCTGTGGGG